>Ga0105164_10000006_pt1 | contig 200346 bp, 216 predicted proteins | sample VDWuncwatermetaG_FD_89674 | JGI IMG/M metagenome (GOLD analysis project Ga0105164, IMG submission 89674) | Wastewater microbial communities from Netherlands to study Microbial Dark Matter (Phase II) - VDW unchlorinated drinking water | ecosystem: Environmental > Aquatic > Freshwater >...
GTCTGTGCTCGCTCATGCGGGGTATCCCGTCACTGCCCCAGGTCAGGAGACCACCTATTTTGGAGCAAAGACCAAGGCGGCGCTTGCACAGTTTCAAGTCGACAACGCAGCAAAGATTCTTGATGGCGTGGGAATCCTTGGTGGCAATGTTCGCCATGTAACTATTGAAGATACTGAGATTGCAAACTTCTACATCGGTATCCATTCACAGAATCAAAGTGGTACAGTTACCAATCTCACGGTTCGAAACTCGAATATTCATCACAATTCAGAGCATGGAATGCTTGGTTCTGCTGACAGTCTGTTATTAGAAGGCAACGTGATTGCTGATAACAACATGGATGGCGGCGGCTTCGAGCACGGTATCTACCTTTCGGGTGGCAATAATGTAACAGTGCGCAACAATACGTTTACGAACAACTCAGCACCGGGTGGAGTGTGTAATGGTGGAAATCTCACTTGGCATGGACAAGCAGATGGCGCATTGATTGAAGGAAATACCATTACTCAAGTGGCGGCAACGGGTGGATGTTATGGTTTTTCTATTACTGCCGCCTATAGCTCTCCTGAGTGGTTCCGGAACGTCATAATGCGAAACAACACTGTCCGAAATGTTGGGTTTTGTGCCTTTTGTATGTCGTCAGCACCAAATGTTTTGATTGAAAACAATAGAATCTTTAACACCCAAGCAACTTATCAAGTCGGAGTACTAATTCCTGCGATTCCTCCTGGCGCTGGAGATGATGTTGATACAGGCGCAATTATTCGAAATAACACTGTCTGCTATAGTCAACCAGCTTCAGGAAGCGGGGTGGTTGGTGGACCAAGTATGGCAAGTGCTGCTTCTATAATCGGAAATTCTTATAGAACTGGTGCAGACGCATCTACCGGTGCATGTGCGCCCTAGCACCACGCGGATGTAACAAGTTCGTGATATTATTGCAAAATGAATATTGCGAATCATTTGATGTTTACTGATGGAAGTTCACTTGGTAACCCTGGGCCAGGAGGTTGGGGTGCTGTTTTGGTGATTGGAAATAAAATTGTTGTGGAACTTGGTGGTGCAGAAAAACATACCACCAATAATCGCATGGAACTTTTGGCGGCAATAGAAGGATTGCGCCGTCTTGAGCGGGAGCCCGGCAACGTGAGTATTTTCACTGATTCAACATACGTACGAAAAGGTGCGACGGAGTGGGTGCATGGATGGATGAAGCGTGGCTGGAAGACGATGGCAAAAACAGATGTTGAGAATAAGGATTTGTGGAGTGATTTGATTGAGCAACTTGAATATCGACACAAGGTTGGGAAAGTATTGTGGACCCATGTGCCGGGACACTCTGGTGTAGCGGGAAATGAGCGTTGCGATGAAATAGCAACAGGTTACGCATCAGGAGATTTGCCGGGATTATTTAATGGAGATTTGAGTGATTACGCTATTGATATTCTCAATATCGCTATTGATGAGCAGAAGGCAGAAGCGCACTCGTCTGGCAAATCTCGTAGCAGAGAAAAAGCCTATTCATATTTGTCGCTCGTTGAGGGTAAGGTAATGCGACACCTCACGTGGCCAGAGTGCGAGAAACGCGTGAGGGGAAAATCCGGAGTAAAATATAAGAAGGCACTATCGATAGCAGATGAGAGGAAAATTTTGAAAAGTTGGGGAGTAAAAGATGAAATTTAGGTAAAAAAATGCTCCCGCCGAGGGGCGAGAGCGAGGTGGTCGTTGTTGCTAGAGACTGAGCGCTTCCAGTGCGTATGGTCGCTCGTCGGTCTCTTTTTTCATGTACGGTACCCAAGCCCTGATGCTCGCCTCCACCATCTTGTGTTCGGTGGGGGTCATGTGCACCTGCTGTACGCCATCCTCATCGGCACTGCCAATGAGCATTGAATCGCGATACGCCGTAATAGCGTGACCAACAATCTCCAGCGTTGTCAGCGTTTCGAAACAGTCACTACACACCGAAGCGTGACCCGCCTCGGGGCATGTGGGAATGTGTACCGGCATCCGAGGCTTGAGTCCTGTGGTGATGGTGTACCACTCATTTTTGCAGTTCCTGCATGATCCCAAGTTCGACATGAATGTCTCCTAAGAACAAGATGGCAACATTATATCATAAAATTGAATCCTACACAAGTCACAGAAAGGATGGCGACGAGTAGTATTTAACAGTGCAGAATTTACAACACATTTTTCCATATACCCTCATTGCTCTCCTTTGCGGGGTTGCTCTGGGGTCGTATTTTGATGCTCCACACAACATAGTCCTCTTTATGCTTGTGATTTCATTTGTGCTCACAATGTTTTACTTTGCAACACGAAGACGGGGATATATTGTCCTAGTTGTGGTGCTCACCGCATGCGCGCTTGGTGTACTGCGATTCTCTGCTTGGGATGGTGGACTTGGTAGTATAGAAATTCGAGACAGTATTGGAAAGAAGGTCACAGTAATTGCACGTATTGTCGATGAACCCGATGAGCGAGAAAAAAATACACAGCTGACTGTGCGGCCACTACTTGTAAATGATGTAGAGTTTACTTCAGATGAGCTTGTCCTCGTCTTCGCACCAAAGTATCCAAAGTTTTCATACGGAGACATCGTTGAAGTATCAGGCTCGCTCAAAGCCCCGGAGCCATTTGGCGATGAGGGAAAAAATGAATTTGATTATCCGATGTATCTCGCATCAAAAAATATCCACGCACTCGTTTTTCATCCATCGGTCACACTGCGCGATAGTGGGCAAGGCAGTCTGGTGTTTAGTGCACTTTTCCGATTTAAGTCGTACTTCCTTGAGAATATCTCTGAAGTATTTCCTGAGCCTCATGGTGCGCTCCTTTCGGGGCTAATTCTTGGAGGAAAACAGTCGCTTGGACAAGAATGGCTCGACATATTCAAACATGCGGGGATAGTGCACATTGTCGTGCTCTCGGGATACAACATGACCATAGTATCTCAGTGGCTTGTCGCCGGATTTCGGTTTCTTGGGTTCTATGGCAGTCTCTCGGTCGGAACAATTGGCATCGTACTTTTTACTCTCATGACGGGTGCGGGGGCTACGGTCGTGCGTGCTGCCATCATGGCAATAATTGCACTCGTCGCACGCGCAACTGGACGTACGTACACAATGGGACGAGCGCTTCTCTTGGCCGCGGTATTCATGGTCGTGCACAATCCGAGCATTCTGCTCTATGATCCCTCATTTCAACTTTCATTTCTTGCGTCGCTCGGCCTCGTGTATGTAAGTCCACTTCTTGAGAAATATGTGATATGGCCAAAGAAGCATCCGGTCCTTCGCGAGGTGATAATTTCAACCCTTGCGACACAGTTTATGGTGCTTCCACTTTTGCTCTATCAAACAGGGCTACTCTCCCTGGTTGCCCTACCCGTAAATATGTTAGTTTTGCCATTAATTCCACTCACGATGCTCTTCGGATTTATTGCGGGAATAGTTGCAATTGTGGTCCCACCCCTCGCTACGGTCGTCGCAATCCCTGGCTTTGCGTTACTTTCATATATTCTCCTTATTGCAAAGTGGTCAGTAGCAATTCCACTCGCCACGGTAAGTGTAGTAATTGGTAAAACCGCGCTCGTGCTTGCCTATGCAGGCATGGCAGTCCTGCTTGTTCGGGCACACCGCACTATTGCACAGAGTCGTTCGATGAAGACCCCTCGAGTTCCTTCGTCACTGCCTCCGAGTGAAGTAGTCGATAAAAAATAAACACAACGGTTCCTGCGATAATCATGAGAAGAACGCCATAGGACTTCCACATTTCGGCGCCCTTTCCAAAGAAATACCCAATACTGATGAATCCAAGTGACCAAATCCATGATGCAGAGAGCATGATGGCAGCAAAGGCTCCACGGTGTACTTTGGTAAGTCCAGCGGGAATAGGCACAAATACTTTTATCGCAGGAAGCAGTTTTCCGACAAAGAGAAACCAAAGGCCCCTTTTGCGAAATACTATTTCAACCCTCTTAAGGTCTTCCTTTTTAAACATTTTGAAGCGTTCAACAAATGCGACACCCTTTGCGCGCACACCTTCATACAGTAAAACATTCCCAACCATGTTTCCCAGTGCACCCACGAGGGAGGCAGGAAGGAGGGCGAGGTGTCCCGTGCCCACAAAGTAGCCGACAAGAATGTAGAGTATTTGGCTCGAGGGAAATGAAAGCAGTCCATTTGAAATCATGAGACCAAATATTCCGAGATAACTAAAGCCCAGTATGATAGCTTCTATGTCCATGGGGTAAGTATAGCGCACTTTATTAAACTTTCTTGTGCGCGCGTTGTGTGAATTTTTTATGTAAAAAAAGAACCGACCCAATAATGTGAGTCGGTTTTACTTAAGATACGTGAGTCAATTGTTCCCGTTGTATACGAGTATGTGCACTATGCGAGATGTGCGTGGTCGTTCCAGGAAGCGAGTTTCCAGTACATGCCAGTCTTATGATAGTTTTGCACATATTGCAGGTGCATAATTCCCGTATTCTCAACGTTCTTTGTGGGGATAAACTGATCCCAAAAGATTCTCCCATTCAGATGCTCGTCGAGAACGACATGTGCCAAAATTATTTTCATGAAGAGTCCATGGCTCGCAACGCCAATCCGCTCTTCTGGGAGTTTCAGCAGGAATTCAAGTGCCTGCTTTGCTCTCCGTACGAGGTCCTCAAAGTTCTCTTCATCTGAGTGTCTCCACCCGGGATTCCCGTAGTTCGCTCCTATCACTCCCCAGACTCGCTCCACTTCAGGATCATCCATGGCGCATCCAAGCATAAACGAAGGGTTCAGTCTCTCAACAAATAGCGGCGAGGTGTCGACGCTTGCGTGCCCTGTGTGCCGCGTGACTATTTTTGCGGTGTCGTGCGCCCGAATAAAGTCGCTGGCGACAATTCGTTCTAATGAAAGTTTGGACAAACGCTTGCCAAGTTTCTCGGCTTGTGCGCGCCCACGCTCGGTCAGTGGTGTTGTGGCGCCTTGGCGGATTTTCGTTGCATTTGCCAAGCTCTCACCGTGCCTGAAGAAATAGACGTCTTTGCTCATAGTCCGAGGACCTCCTGATAATTCGCCCACGTGAGTCGGGGCTGGTTGATGTGGCGATTGTACGGCTGATCATAGAGTACGTGTTTCCACGTTGGCGTGCAAACACCGGTCACTTCAGGCTTGTCGTCGACAAGAAAGTCTCCTCGGACAAGCGTTTTGTCTCTCGTAAGGACTATGCGCTCAACGAATTCCTGACCTAGGTGTTTCTTCACCCATGCAAATTTCTCGGCTACGCAATTGTCGAAGATCTTTTTGGGCGCCGTGCAAATGCGCACATCATATCCCGCTAAGAGAAGTCCCTTGAGCGCCTCGACTGCTCCCGCGATCGGTTCGAGGTTTGCAAAGAATCCTGGACGGAGTGCCAGCGCCTCAATGCGCGCATGATACTCGACCGGAAAGATTTCCTCGGTGTTGAAGTGCGACACGTCTTCTGCGCGGTAGCGTGGTAGCTCGGGGAACTCCCGCGCGATCGCCTCAAGGTGCGCCTTTGTGTAGTTGGCGAGTACGCCATCCTGGTCAAAGAGAATTGTCTGTAGTTTTTTCATTTGCCTTCCTTGTTTCTGTTAATAAGTGCATGGATGATGTTGCCTTGGATCCTCGCGTCTTCTAGGGCGCGATGGGGAAGTGTCGCAAACTCGATTCCGGCATATTTTGCCATGTTTGCAAGCGTTGCTTCCATCCACGAGCATCCGGTCATCCCCATGAAGTACGCCTTCATGTCGAGCGCAGAGTGACCGAATGGGTTTTTGACGCCAAATTCCTCAAAGTACCACGCGACAAACATCCAATCGAACGGTGCGTTGTTTGCGACAAATATCGGGGTGGCATTCACAGCGACCTTACTTACCCATTGTGCAAATTCGCACATTCCAAGCTCGGGGGAGACAAGGTTCTGTCGGAGATGTAGCTCTGCCTCTGTGGTGTGTACTGCTTGAAGTGCGGGTGAGCTTATGCCGGCAAGAGTGAGTAGTGTGAATTTTCTTTCGAAATATTCATCACCCCCCAGAACGCAGGCACCAATCTCGTACATGCCGTACTTTCCTGGAGTGGGCCCAGTAGCCTCGATATCGACGGAGATAAAGCAGGATTTCATTTGACCCACTTTCAAAGATCTCATATCTGCTTCGAATATATATGAGGCGAGAGTATTTGTCAGACAAATTTTCATGTTTTGTATATATATTAGTGGACAGTCCAAAATATATTGCAATTACTAAGTAGAATGCTATAGTTAACTTGTATTAATTTCATACAACTTTATGGAACACATTCATTTTCTTACCAAGCTTGGGCTCAGTGCGCATGAAAGCGTCGTATATGTAGCACTACTTGAGTATGGAAAAATGGGAGTATCTGAGATAGCCCGGAAAACAGAGTTGCATCGGACCATGATTTACGAGGCCTTGCTTGGCTTAGACAGAGAGGGGCTTGTGGGCACAGAGCTCAAGGGAAAATACAAGATATATGTCGCAGAGTCTCCAAAAAAACTTGAAGCAAAGTTTCTCGAACTTTCTAACCAGTTTGATGAAAAGATAAATGAGTTGTCACAAATCAAACGCGCACGCACCACGCTACGGCCAGCAATAAAGTATGTTGAGGGGAGAAAAGGAATTACCGCAATATATGATGACATTGTGGATACCCTCAAGAAGGGAGATGTCTACTATCGGTACAGTTCAGCAAAGGTAAATGGCGTAGAGAAGCGGGACAGTTATCTCTCAAAGAAATACAGGATGCTGCGAGACCAGAAGGAGCTCGAGCGAAAAGTAATTACCAATGTCGCAAACAAGGAGCAAAAGAGGCCAAGAGTCGAGAGGGAAGTGAAGGTTGTGCCTTCTGATTTTGATCTTTTTGAGTACAACGTCTCTCAGGTAATCTATGGGAATAAGTTTGCTGTTATCGACTACAATACCGAGACTGCAGTGGTCGTCGACGACGCCACTATCGCAAAGTTTCAGAGTAAAATTTTTGAACTCCTGTTTCGCAAGCTGTAGCAGCGCTCCCGTGTGGGCCATAGCATGAGCCATATTTAGTGTAGTATCCACACTTTATCCACAGGTAGGATTTGCACGTGCACTACTTAGTGTATAAACTACACTAAGTAGTATGATGCATGTGGGTGGAGGGGGAGACACGTACCCACACATACATGTTTCATATTATTGTTCATTGACAATCTATCCCGAAAGGAAAACTAATGTCAAAAGCCCTGAAAGTACAGTTACTCATCATCGACCCCCAGAACGACTTCATGGACTCACCTGGATCGACGCTTCCTGTGCCCGGCGCGAACGCGGACATGGCCCGACTCGCTGGCCTCATCAAGCGCGTTGGCCACAAGCTCGATGACGTGCACGTGACGCTCGATTCACACCGTGTGATTGATGTGTCGCATCGTGGCATGTGGCGTGACCAAGACGGCAAAATGCCTGACCCGTTTACGCTCATTTTTGCAAAGGACATCGAAAGCGGCATTTGGTCGCCAAGAAATCCTGGATTCCGCAGACGCTTGCTCGACTATGCGCATACGCTGGAAAAGACTCCTGGCAACTATGCGCACCTCATCTGGCCCGATCACTGTTTGATTGGTACACCGGGTGCGGCAGTGCAGGCTGAACTCTTCACGGCTCTCGAAGCTTGGGAGCGCAAGGAATTTGCAAACGTGAATTACGTGACCAAAGGCACCAATGTGTTCACTGAGCACTTTGGTGCGCTCCAGGCCGAAGTTCCTGATCCTGCGGATCCGAGCACCCAGCTGAATACTGGTGTTCTCGAAATGCTGCGCGATGCGGACATCGTCGGTGTTGCCGGAGAAGCGCTTTCACATTGCGTGTTGCGCACGGTAAGTCAGATTCGCGAATATATCGGCGACGAGCACATCAAGAAGTTTCACATCCTGACTGATTGCACACAGCCAGTGCCACAAGGCCCTGGGACACCGGACTTCCCGGCGATTTCCGCGGCATGGCTCCGGGACATGCAATCACAAGGCATGACACTTTGTACCGCTGATGAGTTCCTTCGTTAAGCGTCCATTCAACAAACACTAAGGAGAATGAAATGCCCCGTTTAATGAATGCAAATGATGACATGAAGCAGCACAAGCTGGCTGGCAACTTCACTTTTTCAGGAACTCGCCTCGACAAGCTGGGTGCAACTGAGTACACACTCGCTACCATTGCGGTAGACGAGTCAGGCTCGACCAGCGGTTTCAAGGACGAGCTTCGTGGAGTGCTCGAGTCGGCAGTCAGTGCATGCAAAAAGTCACCACGAAGTGATAATTTGCTTTTGCGCGTTGTGTACTTTGGTGACTCCTATCCGAATGGCGTCAAAGAGGTGCACGGGTTCAAGCCGCTTGCGGAAATTGACCCGACGCAGTATCCGGAAATCAATCCCGGCGGCGGAACGCCACTGTGTGATGCGACCTACTCAGCAGTTGGTGCGATGAATAAGTATGGTGCCGAACTGAAGGCCCAGGACTTCGATGCGAATGGTATCGCGTTTGTGATTACCGATGGCGGTGAAAATGCTTCAGTCGCGACGATGAACATGGTCAAAAAAGAACTCGAACTCTCGGTCACCGGCGAAATGCTCGAATCGATGGTCAGTGTCCTCGTGGGCATAAATGCCTCACAGTGTATTCATTTGCTGCAAGATTTCCAGAAGAAAACTGGGATCACGCAGTTCATTGATGCAGGTGACGCAACTCCATCGAAGTTGGCAAAACTTGCTGCGTTTATCGATCAGTCGATTTCAAGTCAGTCGCAGGCGCTCGGCACGGGTGGTCCGAGTCAGAATATTTCAGCCACGATTTGATTTGGCAAGGTAGTAGTAAATCCGAGGTGGCGAGCAATCGCCACCTTCTTTTTTTCAACAAAGGAGAAAGACATGATACGTCTAAATGCAGATCATTACTTTAGTATCGGACAGGAACACGTTATGCAAGGGAAGCCTTGCCAAGACCACGCGCTCTCAGTGACGGATGAGCACACGTCGTGCGCTGCTATTTCAGACGGATGCTCAGCTGGCGCCGAAACAGACATGGGTGCGCGTGTACTTACGTTTTCAGCAATCGCTGCAATGCGTGCGTACCACGAGGAGGTGGGTGGCTCAATTTGCGCCACACGCGTTGTGGAGAAAGTAAACGAACAGCAACGCCTCGTGCTCGCATCGGTCCGTGCAGCACTCAGTCTTGCTCGCGATGACATGCTTGCGACGTGTGGCTATGTGTATCTCACGCAGAAGGGAGGCGTTGCTCATTTAGCTGGTGATGGAGTTATCGCGCTCAAGTATCGCAGTGGAAACATCACGATGTACCACTATGACTGGGGTAAGGCGCCCTTCTATCCGCAGTATCGCGAAGAGGCATCTGGTGCAGGATATGTACGTGAACATGGCACACAAGAAACTGACGCACTTACTGAAGAGGAGTGGCACTATCAGCAGGGTAGCGAGATTCCTATCGTACGCACCGGCTCAAGAACATTTACTGTTGCAGAGGGAATGTGCGGAGTAACAAAAGTGTTTTCCAAGGAAGCGCTGAGTGATGAAATTGACGCAGTCGCCCTCTTTACCGATGGAGTAATGCGCGTAGAAAATGTGGAGTGGCAACAGGTAGTGAGGGAGCTACTCTCATTCAAAACTACAGCAGGACAATTTGTAAAACGCAGATTGTCACGAGCGCTGAAGGACTTCCGGGAGCTTGGCAAAGGGCCACTCGACGACATCGCATGCGCGGTTGTTCATGTGAGTAGTGTAACCAATGAAGGAGAAGAACATGCCGACACAAACTAAGACGCAGAAGGTCGTACTTGTGGGAAGGGGAAACTTTACGCTTCGACCCGACAGTTACGTTACCAGCGGTGGCGAAGGTGCCATATATCGCATTGGCGATACGGTTATCAAGTTGTATGCAGACAAAAAGAAAATGCAACGCGACGGAATGGTGGATAAAATCAAACTACTCCACGCACTGAAGCATGAGTTCGTTGTTGCTCCTGAGGGTGTGGTCACAGACCAGACAGGAGTACCAATTGGGTACCACATGCCATTTGCGAGCGCAGAGCCGATGTCTCGTGTCTTCACCAATGACTTTCGCCAGCGCGAGAGTTTCGGAGACAAAGAAGCAGTAATAGTTGCTGCGCATATGCGTGACACCGTTCTTTTCGCACATAAGCAGGGCGCCATCATGGTTGACGCCAATGAGCTGAACTGGCTCGTCGCTCTTGATAAAAAAAGAGGACCGACCCCGCGTGTGATAGATGTGGATTCTTGGGTAGTTGGTGGGAAGATTCCGGCGCAAGTCGCCAAGATGCCTTCAATTAGAGACTGGCATAACCCCGCCGTTTCGGTAGCGAGCGATTGGTTCGCTTGGGGTGTGGTGAGTTTTCAACTGCTCACCGGAGTACATCCATACAAAGGAGCGCTCGCAGGGTACAATCCTGCGGAATTTCTTGAGCGAATGAAGGCAAACAAGTCAGTGTTTTCTCCTGGAGTGCGATTGAATCGTGCGGTGCGAGACTTTTCTTGCATACCCACCGAATTGCTTTGCTGGTATGAAGCAACGTTTCAGAATGGGGAACGCACTGTTCCACCCTCACCACTCAAAACGGGCACCACAGTTCCAGGGGCCGCACGCACACTTCGTGTCGTCACAACTCCTACGGGCTCACTTGTTTTCGAGAAGCTCTATGCGGTTACGGGTCGTCATGTTTTGCGTGTCTGGCCTTCTGGTATTGCGCTTCTTGCGGATGGTTCGCTTGTAGAGCTCGACATGAAGAAGACGATTGGCAACGTAACTTCGAAAGAAGTAGAAGTTATTCGCGTTGATGGGGGCTGGCTCATCGCGACATTTGCTGATAATCGTTTGTACTTCACTTTCATTAGTCTCGCTACCGGAAAGTCAGAAGTGCTGCACTCTCAGCTTTCAGGACTCGGCATATTTCGGTCTGCAAACAGGTTGTTTGTGAGAACCGAAGCTGGGATAACTGAGGTGGGAGTAATGCAGTTTAGTAAACCGATACTTGCCAGTCTGCAGACTTGGGGGACACTCTCAGGTTCGACGGAGTGGTTCGACGGTGTTGGTGTGCAGGACGCACTAGGGGCGAAGTTTCTCGTGATCCCATTTGCACAGAAGTCTTGTGCGATACAGAGAGCACCAGAGCTCGATGCGGTGCGAGTGATTATGGCAAAGTCAGGGCCTCGGTTTGTTGTGCTTACTACGCTCAACCGTAGCGGAGAGTATGAGCGACTGGAGTTTGTGTTTGATTGTGACTATCAGGGCTACACACTCAGTAGGCACAATGTCGACGGACCCGAACTCAACTTGGTCATACTTCAAAAAGGGGTAGCAGCCTCGATAGTGAAGGACGGAGAACTAGCGATTGTTGTGCCCACGACTGGAAACACCACAATCGTTTCCGACAAACACGTTGCAACAGACATGCTGCTGGGAAGCATTGATGATCGTGTTGTGTACGTTCTAAATGGGGCACTGTGGAGTTTGAGAATGAAGTAGAGCAGAACTGCCGGTTAAACCGGCAGTTATTTTTTGACAAATTTTAATATAGTGGTAGCTTGTAACAGGAACTTAACAGGAGACGAAATGGACAAAATCAAACTTGGCCCGACTGATGCGCTGGTGGTGATCGACATGCAAAACGATTTCTGCCTGCCGAAGGGCGCGCTCTATGTTGCGGGCTTCCCCGATGAGCCGACGATGAAGGAAGTCACCGCCAACACGCTCAACCTCATTCTCAGGAAGTCTATTTATCGCATCGCGACATTTGACGGTCACCCTGCGTCTGGGCACATTGAATTCAGTATCTATGGTCCGCACGTACTTCTTGGTGAATATGGAGCTGAGCACATCGCTGAGCTGGTGCCGCTAGCAGACGCATTCCATGATCGTCTCAAGAAAGGAGAAAACCCCGACGTTGTTAGTTACTCGATAGCAACGAGTTTGCGTTTTCCACAGACGCTCAAAACCATGCGCGAGATTGGCATCAAGCGAGTGTTTCTGTGTGGTGTGGCGTATACACACTGCGTGGGGGAGAGCGCCATGGCGTTTACTGCACAGCTCTTTGAGACGTACGTCGTGCGTGACGCAACGCGAAGCGTGGCAGCACCATACGGGAATCCGAAGGCCATGCATGCGAGGCTTCACCTTGCAGGCGTGCGCGAAGTCAACATGAAGGACTTTGCCTGACGAAAAGAAGCAACCGACCACAGGGTCGGTTTTTTTTATTTGCATAATTTAATTATTCGTGTATCATTAACACTAATGATGCCAAGTGGAAGAAAACGAAAAATAGCCGTGTTTGGGTCGGCGGCAAACCCCCCCACACTCGCGCATCGTGCTTTTGCCGAGGTGCTTACTTCATGTGGCAAATACGATCTCGTCATTTTTCTCCCGTCGGGCGTGCGCAGAGACAAACCACATCTCACCCTCGCCTCGCACCGCGTCCGGATGAGTGAACTCACTTTTCATGATGAATGGAAAAGTAATCAACCCACAGAGTTTAGGCTCGATCTTCGTGAGGCGCACGGGGACTCCATTCCTACTGCGGACCTCCTCAGGGAGCTCGACCTTGAATATGAGGGTGAGGAGATTATCTTCGCCACTGGGGTCGATGTCCTAACTCCAAAGAGTGAGTATGGTGGAAAGTGTGATGTCGCACATTACTGGGAAGAGGGCGAGGATATGATGCGTGAGCGCACATTCGCCGTCCTGCCGAGGGCCGGATATCCTGATCCTGCCCACCTAATAGTGGAGGGAGCGCTACCCGCACACTTTCATGTTTTGCCGGGCGTGGAGGAGGAGTCTTCCGGTATATCAAGTACGGAGATTCGCGCGCGCGTCGCAAGTGGGCAACCCGTTAGTGGATATGTTGATGAATCAGTAGTCGCATATATGTTCGAACATGGCCTGTATCAGTAATTCCTTGACAGGAAGTATATAGTGTATATACTACACTAAGTAGAGCAATACGTTCCTTGTCAGAATAATAATGGTTGACAAAATTGAAATTCAACGTAGTTTGATTCTAGTCACAGTACCTACAGAGAAAGGATATTCCATGAGCGACTTTGCGAGACAAGTTCTCAATGCTCCGCGGCCGTATCGACCGGTTCAGAGATTCACCGACACCGACTTCTACAAGTTGACGATGCTGTATTTCATCTGGACGCACTACCGTGATGCGCAAGTGACCTTCGAGCTCATCAACCGCGATCACCGCATTCCGGTTGCCGAAATTGTTGACGAAGGGGAGCTGCGCGCCGCGCTCGATGCAATGTGTGATGTTGGCCCAAGTTTGACGGAGATGACCTACATTCGAGGAATGAACGTCCTCCGGGGAAATATGTTCTCCGAAGAGTTTCTCGATTTCCTGCGTGACTTCCGTGTGGGCTCAGGAAACTACGAGCTGAGCCGTGAAGGCAATCAATATCGACTTCGGTTTCCGGCTGATTGGCCACATTCAAGCATGTGGGAGATTTATTCTATGGCCATTGTCATGGACTTGTACTTCTACTCACTTGAGAGACGAATGAGTCAGGTTGAGCTTGAAACGGTTTATGCACGTGCGACGGCTCGACATTATGAAGAGCTGCATCGCATCAAGCAGAATCCGAACATCGTCTTGCTCGAAGGCGGAACAAGGCGCAGGCACAATCACCAGTGGCAACGTTTCTCACTGCGTGCAGGAAAAGAGGTGCTGGGCAATCGGTTGATTGGTTCATCCAATGTGTGGATGGCGATGAAATACGACATGACGCCTGGTGGCACGTTTGGCCACGAGCTGATGATGGTCATCATTGCGCTGACTCAGGGCGACGCTGCAAAACGTAAAGAGGTTTATGAAGTGCTTGCAAAGTGGCACGAACTCTTCGGTCCCGCGCTAGGCGTCATGCTTCCTGACACCTTCACCTCAAAGAGTTTCTTTCGTGAGTTGCCGGATTGGTTGCTCCATACTTGGCAGTTTATTCGCCACGACTCAGGGAGTCCGTTCGCATTTGGCGATCAGCTCATCATCCCTGCCTACGAAGCGCAGGGGATTGACCCGAGGACGAAAACCATCATTTGGAGTGATGGCAACACCGCTGAAGGTATGGACAAAATCGAGAGACACTTTCGCGGTCGGATACAGTCACGTTTTTTGCAGGGCACGATGTTTACCAACAACTTTGCCGACTTACATCCACGCGCAGACGAGTGTGTTCCTGGTCTCGCTCCACTCAGGTGGCGCGATGTCTACAAGCCCTTCTCGCTCGTTTGCAAGGCCGTCGAAGTCAATGGAAAGCCGTGCGTGAAACTCTCGGACAACATCGCCAAGGCCACGGGCCCGAAGGATGCAGTTGAGAGTTACATCAGAATTTTCGGTGGCGAAGACCGAATCAACGAAGCGGCAGTCGTTTAGTCAATCGTTCTTGTTTTCTGACGGAGGGAACCCCTCCTCCGTCCATTTCTTCAGTCTTGTACCAACGGTAAAAGCCTGAAAGAATGCTGTTCTTTTTATCAATAGAGGAAAAAACATGCGACTCATAAAACTAGCAGGTCTCAACATCGATGTTGCGGTGGGGCAAATGGAGGGTAACTACAAAACACTGCTTTGCGCCGCGCGTGAAGCCGCCGAAGGCGGAGCAACGATTGTTGCTGGCCCTGAAATGGTGCTGTGTGGATATCCCGCTGAAGACTTGGTGCAGTGGCGAGGCTTTGTTGACCAGCAGTGGCAATACGCAAAGCGATTTGCTAAAGAAACAGAAAAACTCGAGTCCGTCTTTGTGTTTGGGCTTGCAGTGTTTTATGAAGATGCGGTCTACAACTGTGCAATCGTGATATGCAAAGGGCGCATTCTCGGTGTCGTGCCAAAAGAGAAGCTTCCAACCTACAACGTGTTTTATGACATGCGCACTTTTTCGCGCGGTGGTGCAGGAATGCGTGGCACGGTTGAGGGCATTCCTTTTGGTGACATGATTTTTTCATTCCCATTTGGGAAACTCGCAGTTGAGGTATGTGAAGATATCTGGTCATCTGACGGTCCGATGGAGCGTCGCGTAAATGCAGGCGCAGAAGTTGTGGTCAATATTTCCGCCTCGCCTTGGCGTGCGGGGGTCATGGGAACGCGTCGCGAAATGCTCGCGACTCGCTCGTCCGACAACCACGCTACGCTACTTTATGTGAACATGGTAGGTGGAATGGATGCGCTTGTTTTTGATGGCGGAGGGTTTGTATTTCAGAACGGTCAGAAACTTCTTGAGGTGCCATTCGGAAAACGATTCCGTAGTGGCATATTCTCGCAGGTAGTAGATGTGGACCGCACGCGTCTGTCGCGTAGCGTTAACACAACGCGCCGAATGGATGCAGAGATGTACCGCACTTCGAATCTGCCAATGCCAATTGTGATCGAATGTGACGGGCCTACACAAAATCACACAAGCTTCTCTGCTGCTTTGCCAAAGAACAAGAGCTTTCTGATTCCCGAGAATGAGACGCAAGCATCAACTCGGGACGAATATTTCGACGAACTCATCGAAGCAATGGTGCTCGGCTTTGGCGGATACTTTGAGAAAACAGGTGTATTCGAGAATGCACTCATTGCACTCTCTGGTGGACGAGACTCCGCGCTCACGCTTTTGCTGGTGCACCTCTACGCCACGCGTAGGTTTGAGGAACTCTCAGACGAGGCAAGGCGAGCTGCGGTGCAGAAATTCATCCGATGCGTCTCAATGCCTTCGCGATTCAATTCGCATGTCACGAAATCCATCGCGCACGATTTGTGTACCGAGCTTGGTGTCACCTTCGAAGAACGCTCCATTGAGGAAGCCTTTCAAAGAGAGCTCACGGAACTTCGTGAGCAACTTGGAAAGGAGCCAAATGGTATCGCGGTTCAGAACATCATGCCGCGCATACGCATGACGCGCATGCAGAATCTCTCGAATGCCAACAGGTCGCTCCTTCTCCATTGTGGAAACATGACCGAGAAGGCGATGGGGTATGGAACAATTGGAGGAGATTTCACCGCAGGTGCGTATTCGCTTCTGGGGAATCTTCCAAAGACCGTCGTGCGTGCGCTCATTCAGCATTTACGTGACACGAAGTATCCGCTACCTTCCCTCGATGCACTGATTGCCTCGGAGGAGAGCGCGGAGCTCGCCCTAGATCAGCGCGACGAAGATGATCTCGGGCTTCTTGAGGTCTTGGATGCTTGCATTCACCTCTTCTACTTCGAAAAGCGCATGCCGCATGAGGTGTATCAGATTGTCAGGCAGATGTGGACGGACGATGAACTTACTGCGCGATATCCTGGATACAAGAAGGGGATGTTGAAGTCGTGGGTCAAGCGTTTTGTTCGCTCGACCTACAATGCGACATTCAAGTGGGTCGTATCTCCTCTTGCGGTACACCTGGGCTCACTGGACCTTGATCGTGAGCGTGCGCTTCAAATTCCCGTGGTGAAGTCGATGCAATGGCTTGAAGAGTCCCTGCGCGAGATTGATTCTTTTCCTGAAGAATAGATGACAAACACCAGCCAAACGGCTGGTTTTTTATTGACAAAATATCTAAAATATGTATAGTTACCAAAGAGATTTTGCCCTTCGACAGGAGACAGTAATGAACAGAATTCAGTCAATCCCGACAATAGAATGTACTGGGTTCACTTTGCGCCCCTTCGTCATGAGCGATGCAGATGCGCTCGTGAAGCACATCAACTCGTCGCACATCGCTGAACGAGTTTCGAACGTCCCACATCCCTACACATTTGCACATGGCCTCTCGTGGCTCGAAAGTATGCGCGCAAATCGCGCGCGAATCATGGACTTCTTCGAAGTGCCCGAGCGAGTCGACTTCGCCATTAGCGTGGCGGGCGAACTAGTGGGTTCAGTTGCCTTCATCAAAATCAAGGGTAGCATTGCGCAGTTGTCCTACTGGCTCTCAGAAGAACATCAGCGCAAGGGCATCATGACCGAAGCCGTGCGCGCAGTAATCAAGTTCGGCTTTGAGCAATGTGGTCTTGCGAGAATCTGGGCCTTTACTGCGGTCGACAATGTCGCATCGCAGGGAGTGCTAGTAAAGGCAGGACTCAGCTTTGAGGGTGTCCATCGCAAGTCATGGTCGAAAAACGGAGTCATGCTTGACTCGTATGTGTTTGCAATCGTCACGGAATAAGGAATCACCATGATTGTCTATGCATATTGCAAGAACGGATCCGTCGTCGACATTGGACCGCTCACTGATTTGACCGAGCGATATCGCTTGCCCCCACTCGCAGAGCTGACCACGAGACACCTTTCGGGTGCATTTCAGTATTGGCAACTCAGGGATGGAAGAAAATCGGCCGAAGCATATTTGAACCTCAGTATCGTGAGCGAAGAGATGAAAAGTGAGATTGAGCGAGCGTGTCACGCTTACGGAAAGTTTGGTCCGTGGGGGGACTTGATTGCACTTTTGGTGGAAGAAACAGTTAGCATTCTCTGGATTGCACAACTCGAATATCACAAGCCCGGTCTTGCGACTGACCTCGTAGTGTTCGTAGAGGATGCCGCGGGAAGTACGTACTATGTGGGAATTCGGCGCAAAAACGAACCCGGAAAAGGAACGCTTGCTCCCATCGGAGGGTTTCTTGAGGTAGACAGGGATTGTCTTGATTCACCTCTCGACACAATCCTACACGAAGCCAGGGATGAGGCAGGTATTCACCTGATGCCGGATGAATCAACCCGAATAGCTGAAGAAGAACTGCTCAGTACCAAAATCCACGCAGTGCATGCGTTCTTTGCTGGCAACGGGCCGTACGATGGAAAGTTTCAGTACGCCGGTGTGGTCCCCACCTCAAACGACCACAATCTGCCAAATGGCATGAAGCGTGTCTACTGGACCTTTATATACGTGCTCTTTGTGAGGCTCCCTATTCTTGTTTTGAGCGAAGAGGATCTTGTCACCATCTTTCTTGCCGGAGATGATGCAAGTGACGTGCTGGCACGAAGAGTCGTTGATGATGAGTCTGTGCTGCAAATCGAGCGCGAGTTCGTTGTTGGTCACCATCGGCAGGTATTTGCTATCGGATACGCAAAACAAAAAGAATTGCGAAAGTAGGTATCGGAACCCCACCCAGGTGGGGTTTTTTATTTCGCAAGAAACAGTCCGTTAGTGGAGAGTTTTTTGTAGAGCATCGCTGGGCGACCTCGACCCTCTGTGGTCACTTTTTTTGTTGATTGTATGGGCAACTCTTCAGCAAATTTGTAGAAATTTCTTTTATCAATTGTTTTGCCGAGCAAGTAGTCAAACACTTTTTTTAGCTCAGCAATGGTAAATTCTTTGGGCATAAAATGTAGCGCAATGTTGGTGATGAACAAGTGGTCGTGCATGTAGGTAAGGACATCTTTTTGCATTTCATTGTGGTCGTATGCAAGTCGAGAAACACCGCACAGGGGAACCCAGGAGACATTTTTTCCTTCGTGAGTAATTTTGTCCATGATGCCGATATATGCGATAGAGATGACGCGCCCCCTACGGTCACGGTTTACCTGGTCATAAAATTTGAGGGGAGTGAGAAAAATATTGCGCGTATCGAGGCCCGTTTTATCTTTAATTATTCTTTTGGCTGCCTCTAGTCCAGTTTCCGTAGGGCGCACAATTCCACCGATGAATCCATTAATATGCACATAGTGTGGCGGCCTGTTTACCTCCTGTAGTGCGACCTCAATCACGTCAGCGTTTTTGCGGATGATGAGGACGTCGGTTGAGACTATTGCGAATTTAAGATTTTCCATGTGTAAAGTATACACTAATTGTCTGCCCTGTCGATAGTAATAAAGAAAAACCCCGCGGTTGCGGGGTTCAAGTTATTCGCCGAGCCTACTGATGCTACCGGCCGGCGTAATCGACTGGATGATTGCGTTGGCAAGCATTTGCTCGCACGGCACAAACGTAACCACGTCGCCATTTGTTTGAATGTACTCAGGTGGGCGCGGAATGGTGTTCGTCGCAACAACCCTGAGTCCAGCTTCACGAAATTTTGCCTCTGCGGTGCGGAGTGGGTCTGTGCGCTCACCTTTCGGACTTGCTAGCCAGTGCGTGGTATAGGCCGTGCAGCTGAGCGCACCACGACTAATCACCTCGCGACTTGCCTTCACCATCGTGCCACCTGTATCGATGATGTCATCCGGAAGAATGACGTGATACCCTTCGACGCTGTGGCCAATGTAGTCCATTTGCGCAACCTCGTTTGCCTTCGCGCGAATTTTGTCGATAAGCCCGAGAAACGTAAAGCCAGACTTGTCGGCAAACTTTCTCGCGCGCTTGGTGCTACCCACATCGGGCGACACAATGCCAACCTTTGCATCTGGTCCGTAGGACTTTTTGCAATGTTCAGCGAGTAGGATTTGGCCCCACAGGTTGTCTACAGGATTCTCAAATGCAAGCGTGAGTTGGTCAGCGTGCAAGTCAAACGTCATGAAACCATTTACACTGCGCTCACCCTCAATGACACGCGCATACACCTTCGAGGTGATCGAAGTGCGTGCCTCGTCCTTCCTGTCCTGGCGACCCTCAAAGTAGGGCATAACCACTTTTACAGAAATGGGCGATGCGAGATGCAGTGCGTTCAGAATCTGCGCGAGGTGCGCCATTCCTTTTTCAGGTTGACCGAGCTCTGGTGCATAAAACAAATAGACTTCTGTGCGCCGAACTGTGGAGGCAACCTTAGGCAAAGTATTGCCATCCGCAAATATTCTCGTCTGTACAAGAACGATGTTGTCGCGCACGTCTTGTCCGGCGGCATGAAGAATCTTGTGCACACTTCGCGCCAAATCAGCACACTCAGGAACAGTGACGATGGAAACCTTTGTTCCGTAGCTCATTTAAAGTACCTCGTAAGTGATGAACAAACTGACCAGACAATAACACTATTTGGTGGATTGTAAAGACCATCACATGGTCGGTACAAAAAGGGCCGACGAATCGGCCCACGAACATTTTTCATTTTGTTTCTCCGAGAAACTTCATGAGAGTTTTGTGATGATCAAATGCAAATCGCGATGGAGGGAGTTCGCAAATCTCTTTTCTTGAGAGGAGGACTACGCGGGTGAATCCTCGCTCATTCGTGATTACCCCCGTCGCGACGCCACGATACACTTTTGTTTCACTCATCGCATATCTCGGGTCGCGCTTCTTTCCTCGACGACGAGTCACAAAGCGTACATGGTTCATGACGAGCCCTGTTTCCTCAGTAAACTCACGCGTCGCCGCTTGCTTCGGACTTTCACCATGGTCAACGTGACCCCCGGGGAGCGCCAGTCCAAACGGGGACTTCAGGCGCTCGATCAGCACAAATTTTTTGCCAAGCGTGGCAATCACGTCAGCGACATGCACACAGTTTGATGTTTGTTTATTCATAGACGATGAGTGATTGCACTTCATGACCAAACACCTCTTTTCCGCCGAGAAATTTAAGTTCTATGACGATTGCGAGGCCAGCAACTTTCGCGCCTTGATTCTCGATGAGCGTAGCACCGGCTCGAGCAGTTCCTCCGGTGGCGAGCACATCATCCACAAGCAGTACAAGATCGTTCGTCCCGACCGCACTTACCTGCATTTCAATGACATCACTCCCGTATTCGAGGCCATAGGAGACCGACGTGGTTGCGCCAGGAAGTTTGCCTGCCTTACGAAGCATAATGAACGGAAGCTTCATTTCGAGCGCCAGCGCACTCCCAAAGATAAACCCACGCGCATCAAACGCGGCAATTTTCGTCACACCTTTCACTTCCCAGTGTGATTTCATTTGTGCAATCGCTTCGGAGAATGCGAGAGGCGAAGCCAGGAGGGGACTCATGTCACGAAAGACAATGCCCTCTTTGGGGAAATCAGGAACAGCGGTGATGTATTTAGTAAGTTCCATGGTAGATCCTTTGTTGGTGGTTGATGGATGAATAGTATCACGTAAAGAAATGCCGGTATTTTAGAACCGGCACGAACGTCTTTTTTAGTGGGCACTTTCAGATTATTTCGATTTGCGCGCTTTCGGGGGGACTTCTTTATCGGAAAGATATTTCTTGTTCCCACAGACGGCACATTCGAGCCAATATGAAGAGTCACCTTCCCAGTCGACATGTCCCTTAACGTCTTCAACCTCAGCTTCCAGCTTCGAATGACACAACGCGCAGTCAAAGACTTTGAACGGTTTTTTCTCGAGTACTTTCATGATAAGCCCTTTTCGGTTTTCAATGAACAACCAATTTTCCACAGTGGTACTCCGCGCTTGAAAAATGAAGTACTCTCCGTGGTGCGATCAATCCGTTCACACTGTAACAAGCCCGTAGGTTCTCGTCATAAAAAGTACTAAAATATGTACTGAATAATAAGAAAAGTCACATAATGTTGTTATTACTTGAAATAATGGAGATAATAATGTACCATATTTAATACATTATGGAAAAATTAACACGATTACTCACCGCACTCGGAGTCACTGCGGTGGAGATAAAACTCTATAGATTACTGTTTACCAAGGGCGCTCTGTCGGTAGTCGACATTGCAAAAGAGTTGGGGTTGCACAGACCGCGCGTGTACACACTACTCGGAGTACTGCGCACGCGTGGGCTCGTTGAGGTGCACATGAGCGGGAAGCGCCAAGAGTATATTGCCGCATCTCCTGAGAAGCTTCGGAACATGGTCCGCGACCTTGCACAGACCACCGAGGCGCTTGCTCCTGAGCTCGAGCAAGAGTATCGCATAGGGAAAGACAAGCCAGTAGTCACCGTGCACGAGGGGAGAGCGGGTGTCACTCAGGTTTTCCGTGACTTGGTGGAGAGTAGTGCGCGCGGCGAAACTTTCTATCGTATCAGCTCAGAAAAAGATCTCGACCACACCAATTCGTACCTACCGAGCGACTATCGGAAGATTCGTGATGCAAAAAAGCTTGAGCGCTTCGTGATTACCGCACCGCGCATTGGCGGAGGGAAGAAGGCGCGCATGGAGCGCGCAATGAAGTTTATACCGCAGGGCTTCGATTTGTTTGACCAGGATGTGATTGAGTTCATCTATGCAGACAAGGTTGCGTTTGTTGACCTCTCTACCGAGACTGGCTTCATCGTGCAGAGCAAAAAACTCGCGGATTTTCACAAAAAACTTTTTCGATTACTTTATCAAAAACTATAGGCTTTACAGTGAGGTTGGCTGCGCGTAGGCTCATAACATGAAGGAAGTGAAATCAGTAGGCGCGACGGGGTGGATAAGGCGACATCCGCTTCTCATTGTAGTGGTAGTACTTCTGCTTGTAGACTTGATACTATTTGTTGAAGTATTTGATCGCGGGCAGGGTAAACTGCGTGTTTCATTTCTCGACGTGGGGCAGGGTGATGCAATTCTCATCGAAGCACCAAACGGTAATCAGCTCCTCTATGATGCAGGTCCGCCATCGGGAGCAACGCTCCGCGCACTCGGAAGAGAACTTTCGTTTTGGGACGACACCATAAATGTCACTGTGTTCTCGCATCCGGACATGGATCACATTGGCGAGTTTCCAGAAATTTTTCGACGATATGATGTTGGTGTCGCAGTGCTCTCTGGTGCGTCATCAGACAATGGAGCACACGAGGCGTCTGAGATAGCAATCAAAAACGAAGGCGCAGGTCGGCTTATCGCAATGCAAGGAATGCAAATCGACTTCGGTAGTGGAGTCTTGGCGGACATTTTCTATCCCAATCATGATGCTTCGCAAATGGAAACAAACAGTGCCTCAATCGTGATGCGACTGCACTACGGAGAAACATCGTTTCTTTTTTCGGGTGATCTTCCCAAGAATATTGAAAAGTATCTCGTTGGACTTCACGGGAATGCGCTTCGCTCAAACGTACTAAAGATAGGACATCATGGTTCGCGCACATCAACCAGTGAGGAGTGGCTTCGTACGGTTGACCCAGAAGTGGCGGTAATTTCCGCAGGTAAGGACAATCGTTATGGGCATCCACACAAAGAGGTTGTGGAACTGCTTGAGCGTCTTGAAATCTCCACACTGAAGACCCCTGAAGAGGGAACTATCACATTCACGTCCGACGGGAAGACGATAACTCGTGAGTAGTAACTTCAGATAAATAGCCATATTTACCCACTCCAAGGTCTCACCTTGGATGGATTTGTCCATTCGTAGGTAGGGGGCTTGCGTAGTTGGCAATTTTGTGATACAATATATTCGCTAAGTAGTTCCTTTCCATTACCACCCCCAACCACCGGAGGTTTTCATGAACGATGTCGCCACCACCGACCGCCCCCCCGTTTTGATGGTCGAGTGTCACTTCCCACTCCTGCCGAAGGAGCAGATCTGCATCTCCTTCCAGGTTCTCCCGATCGACGCGCCGCAGTACTTCTACGAGCGCGCACATGGCGAGGACGCCGGCGAGCGCGGCGTACAGGCCGGCAACGGCGAGCTCTTCGAGGAGTACAAGAACGTGAAGTTCGACGCGTCGTCCATCAAGTTGCTCGGACTGAAGCCCGTCGACGTCTACACGAAGTGGAAGGAGACGCCGAAGGGGTCTCGCGGAGTTGTCTACTTCTGGTTCGCACCGGAGGCAGACTACCGCAACTTCCAAGACCCCAAATTCCTGAGCTACACGCTCAGCGAGTTTGATCGTCTTGCCAGTCTCGTGTATGTGACGGGGCAGTCCTTCGTCAATCCTGACGGCCCGGCGTGCATCGTCCTGAAGGGCGTAGCGCAGTGCTCTGAGCGCACGACGCTCGCGCTCGTCGAGGGCGAGTTGGAGGGGAGGTCGTACGAAGTGTCGACAACACCGAGGCGGCCGATTTGAAGAACACACTCGTCACGCTGGCCACAATCGGCCAGATGGCCGATGATGTGGTCGACAGCCAGGGTCGAAGCTGGTCTCAAGTGTTGCGCGATGAAGACGCAAAGAGACCAGAACAGGTCTGACGTCAGCGCCGTGCGCACCACGCCTCCTTCGGGAGGCGTTTTTTTTATACAAAAAAACCGCTGACGCGATTTTTTTAGAGACTCATTAATTTGCTTTGAGTTCGAGATGCTTGTTTGCTTTCATGCAACGTGTGCAGACCTTCATGCGCCCACCGGAGAGGCCAGCCTTTGTTTTCGGAAGTGCAACCCATTGAAGGTTTGGGTATTTGCGGAGGTCACCACTTGGGTTGAATTTTGTTGCACGAATACGGTTCGAATAGCCCCCAGCCATTTTGGAGCCCTTCGCACAGAGTTTGCAGATATTTGTTGTTGGCATAGTGTTTTTGGGGAGACTCGCGTCTTTTGATTTAGTGCTTCGCATGCTATCATGAGTGTTCTCGCCATGCAAGACGCCGATCCAACACAAATCGTTTTTTCGGTTCTCGTCCTTATTTTCTCTGTGGTTGCTCATGAGGTGTCCCATGGATACATGGCTCAGTACCTTGGCGACCCGACAGCCCGACTTGCGGGAAGACTAACGATGAACCCCCTCAAGCACATTGACCCAATGGGCTCTATTTTTGTGCCACTGATTACCGTACTACTACCCGGAGGTTTTGTTTTTGGCTGGGCCAAGCCTGTTCCTTACAATCCCTATAATCTGCGTGATCAGAAGTGGGGTGACACCAAGGTCGCGCTTGCAGGTCCGCTGACGAACATTGGCATAGCGCTCTTTTTTGCATTTTTCTTGCGATTCGGAGGGGCACTCATCACAGGTCCCGTCTATTCAATAATAGAATTGATTGTCCTCATCAACTTAGTCCTTGCTGTTTTTAATCTCGTTCCCATCCCGCCACTAGACGGTTCAAAGGTGCTCTTGAATGCGTTACCATTTCGCTATCGCTATGTGGGTGAATATCTCGAAAGATATTCCTTACTCCTCATACTTATCTTCGCTTTTTTCCTCTGGGAGTTTTTCATCCCGACGGTGTACTTCTTTCACAAACTGATGATTGGGTACTAAAAGTGGTGATTCGGTACTGAATTTACCAAGGAGAGTCCATTTGTGAGGTAAAAGTTGCATTATTTTCGGGCATATAGTAGATTGTTTCTACTCAAGAGGAGCCGACTCCACGCTCGAGTGAATTTTTATGCCAACAATCAACCAACTCGTAAAGCGCAGTAGAAAAATAGTGACCCGCAAATCAAAGGCGGTCGCGATGGGTCGCGGATTCAATTCGATTCAGAATCGCCCTATTTTCTATAATTCACCATTTAAGCGCGGTGTGTGTTCCAAGGTCACCACGATGACTCCTCGAAAGCCGAACTCCGCTATTCGAAAGATTGCTCGTGTGCGCCTCACCAACGGCATGGAGATCACTGCTTACATTCCAGGAGAGGGCCACAAGCTCCAGGAGCACTCCGTGGTCATCGTCCGCGGTGGACGCGTCAAGGATCTTGGACTTCGCTATCACGTGGTCCGCGGTCGCCTCGACGCCGCCGGCGTCGACAAGCGCATGCAGGGACGCTCACTCTACGGCGCAAGGCGCCCCGAAAAGAAATAGTCGCCCATTCTCGCGCACTACTCGCTCTTCCTTCGGCAGATTTGGAAGCAGTATATCTCATACAGCTATCCAAATACTGCCTCTGTCCAGAACTTCGTATTGCATCGAGATTGAACGACTATTTGCCTGCACTAAAACTGGGAATTACTTTTGAATTATTACAGAAACCATCCGCTCGGGTGGTTTTTTGTTTGACGCTTGCGGAAATTTGGGAAATAGGTAGTATTCATTCCACTAGTTTATCTAGTGTTCAAGTCCTTACATCATTAAACACATTTGCAGTACCTTTGACTTGAGGGAATAACGCAAATGTACAATCTATTTATATGCGCGGACCAGTTAAAAATCGTAACGTCAGGAAGCCTGACGCAAAGTACAAGTCAGTCGACGTATCGACCCTTATCAACTACGTCATGTGGAGCGGAAAGAAGACCATTGCCACAACGGTTGTTTATGACTGCATGGACATCATCAAGACGAAGCTCAAGGTCGAGGATCCTATCGAGACCTACAAGGAGGCGCTTCGTAACGCAGGCCCAATCATGGAAATTCGTTCACGACGTGTGGGTGGTGCAAACTACCAGGTTCCTCGCGAAGTCCGTCCTGAGCGCCGCGTCTTTCTCGCACTCCGCTGGATTATCGATGCCGCACGAAGCAAGAAGGGAGCAGGCATGGCAACGAAACTCGCTGACGAAATAATCGCGGCAAGCAAGAATGAAGGGGAGGCCATTAAAAAGCGTGAGAATGTGCACAAAATGGCGGAAGCGAATAAGGCCTTCGCTCATTTTGCGTGGTAATTAAGAAATTCTTATTTCGAAATTACCCACTGCAAAATGCAGTAATAAAACATAATCCGCAACAATTTGTTGCGGATTATGTTTTTTGTGGTAGTTTGCGGTGAGGAAGTTCATCACCAAGGAGTCATCATGACCAAAAGTTCATACGTTACCGTCATTCATCCGAAGACCATTCCCGAAAACAATGGGGCAGAGAATTGCTTTCTCTTGGGCCCAATTCGCAATGCGCCGTCGTGGCACGAAGATGCCGTCGATATGCTGGTGGGACTGGCCAAAAGAGATCTGCATACTATCCGCCTGCGTATTAATTGTCCGAAGCGAAAGCAGGACATGCAGCGTAATTCATATGCGCTTGTGCCTCCGTCGGGCGTGGAAAAGATCTGCGCTCGTCAGCGGGAGTGGGAGTTCGACACACAGGAAAGCTCGATACTTTCTGCGGGGCTCTTGTTTTGGCTTCCCAAACAGGGGAGCAAGGAATTCCCAGACAAGGTCTATGGCGCAATAACGCAAATCGAATTCGGCTACTGGCTTGCCCGAGCGCAGGCAGACCGGCGATTGCGAATTGCATTTGGCACTGACGGTGTATACAACGGGGAACTACACACTATCAAGTACGATATTGAGCGACTGGCTCCATGGCTTCTTCCGATGCACACCTCACTCGAATCATTGTGTGCTCAGGCAATCAGGTGGTCAAAAGAGCCCACAATCACCCAGTTTCGTTAATGACATTTCCGCATCGCGAGATGCGGTTTTTTGCACAAAAAACCCAAGCTATACTTGGGATTATTGGCACCCGCTTTTTTCGTCAGAGACCTTCCTCACGCGGCCGCGCGAGTAGTGTGGCGCGCAGCCCGCTACGTCGGAGGTCGTACATACATTGCTTCCGTCGAGGAGCAAAATAGTATATTTATTTCCTACCGTTAGTGGAGGGTCCCCAAAATAGTGCTCTGGCATCGATTCCAGGATGACCACGTCACCAGGGCGGAGTTGCTCAGACATTCGGATTCTCCACCATTAGTTGCGTTTGGGGCATAACTGGATGGCGCAACCCAGTGCGACCGATGAGCACGAAGCATTCTGTGACGACATTCATACTGCGCTCTACTCCTATAACGTCGATGTGTGTAACATCGTCACCCACGACAATCTTGATGGGGTGCCCCTTCAAGGAGCATGCATCAAGGTACTGTACCCAGCGCCTCCTCGCGAGAATAGTTTCGTGGCAGGCTGCCAGCTTGTCTGGGTCACGAGCGAGGACCCGCTCAGTCAATTCAGTGCGCTCGGCGTCTGTGTGTAGGGTGTAGGGGGCGTATTGACCTTGTGTCACGGTATTCTCCTTCGATTTTTGGAACTGCTGAACATAACCATACAAAAGAATCAAAATTTGTAAAGTACTTTGGTAGGTTGCTGAAACGAGTCATTTTCTATATAGTGCTGGTATTACTGCCCTTTGTGGCGTTTTATTTTAGTCGGGGGACCGAGCGTGTTATTACTATTAGTTATCTGTAATTTATGGAACGAGATTATCCGTTAGATAAGGTGCGAAATTTTGGAATTATTGCCCACATTGATGCGGGAAAGACAACGACCTCAGAGCGTGTGCTTTTCTATACTGGTGTGTCGCACAAAATTGGTGAGGTGCATGAGGGGGATACTGTCATGGACTGGATGGAACAGGAGCGTGAGCGTGGTATCACCATCACCTCCGCTGCAACGACTGCATTTTGGTCACCGACCTATATGCCGAAGGAGGACCTTTCGAAAAAGTGTCGCTTCAATCTTATCGACACCCCAGGACACATCGACTTTACCATCGAGGTGAAGCGTTCTCTTCGCGTTCTCGACGGCGCAGTCGTAGTTTTTGACGGAGTGGCCGGAGTAGAGCCACAGTCAGAGACAAACTGGCGCTACGCTGATGAAGGAAAGGTTCCCCGCATTTGTTTCATCAACAAACTCGATCGTACCGGAGCGTCGTTCGAAAAATCGTACCAGAGCATCTTGGATCGCTTGACCAAGTCCGCTGTACGCATGCAGATTCCCGTTGGAGAGGAGGACCAGTTTGCTGGTGTGATTGACCTTCTCACCATGAAGTACGTGACGTTCGAAGGTGACATGGGCAACACGCTTGTTTACCATGATATTCCTGAAGAATACGTGGCTGATGCAACAAAGTATCATGGCATGATGATTGAGGCTATCGTCGAGAATGACGAGGCGCTCATGAACCAGTATCTCGAAGGAAAGGAGCCATCTATTGATGAGCTCAAGCGCGTGCTTCGCAAGGCAACGATTGAAAATAAAATCGTACCTGTCTACACGGGTAGCGCCCTAAAGAATAAGGGAGTGCAGCTCGTACTCGACGCTGTCGTTGATCTTCTTCCGAGCCCGCTCGACATCCCGCCAACACAAGGTCATCACCCAAAGACTGAGGTGGAAATTTTCCGTAACCCCTCCGACTCTGAGCCGTTTTCTGCGCTCGCATTCAAGATTGCAACCGACCCCTACGTGGGACAACTCGTATTCTTCCGTGTGTACTCAGGAACTCTCGAATCAGGTTCATACGTTTACAATGCGACCAAAGGCAAGAAGGAGCGCATTTCACGTATCCTCCGTATGCACGCAAATGAGCGTGAAGAGGTAAAGAAGGTATTCGCAGGAGAAATTGCGGCAGCAGTCGGCCTCAAAGACACACTCACTTCAGATTCGCTTTGCTCCGAAGAAGACCCAATCATCCTGGAGCGCATTGTTATTCCTGAGCCAGTCATTTCGATGCGCATCGAGCCGAAGACAAAGCAAGACCAGGAGAAAATGGGACTTGCACTGGGACGCCTCTCTGCTGAAGACCCAACCTTCCGCGTCACGTCAGATACAGAAACCGCCGAGACTATCATCTGGGGAATGGGTGAACTCCACCTCGAAATTATCGTTGACCGCATGAAGCGCGAGTTTGCCGTTGAGGCAAATACCGGAAAGCCACAAGTTGCGTACCGCGAAACCATTCAGGGTACTGCAGAAGCAGAGTGCAAGTACATCAAGCAGTCCGGTGGTCGTGGCCAGTATGGTCACGTCAAGATCAAGGTGAAGCCAATGGACCTCACCATAAAGGACGAAGATTTACCAAAGAACACCAAACGTTCACCTGGCTTTGAATTCGTGAACTCGATTAAGGGAGGCATCATTCCTCAGGAATATATTTCTCCTATTGAGAAGGGACTTAAGGAAGGAATGGAGCGCGGAGTCGTTGCGGGCTACTCACTCGTGAACGTATCCGTCGAACTGTACGACGGCTCATTCCATGAAGTGGACTCTTCAGAAATTGCATTTAAGATCGCCGGCTCAATGGCGCTCCAGGATGCAGCAAAGAAGGCGCGACCTACACTGCTTGAGCCCGTCATGCTCGTCGAGATTGTATTCCCGGACAAGTTTATGGGAGACGTCACGGGCTCAGTCGCTTCTCGCCGTGGACAAGTCAACTCAATGGATGACCGCGGAATGCTCAAGGTTGCCACTGCAATGATTCCACTTGCCGAAATGTTTGGCTACGCGACAACACTCCGCTCAATGACGGAGGGTCGTGGAACATTCACCATGACCCCTGCCGAATACGTGGCAGTTCCAAGCAATGTCGCTGCGGCAGTAATTGAGGCACGAGGGAAGTAGGACATTTGAATATCGCGCATCAAAAACAACCGCGTAGGCGGTTGTTTTTGTTAATTTGCGATATTTCTGAGACAATATGAAGGTACTAATAAACTCAGAATATATGAGAGAAACAATGGAACGACCGGCACCAACAGAGAGAGATGTACTCGATGCACAATTGAGGTCTCTTGAGGCGGAGAAAAGAGGATTAGAGGAACAGCTCAGAATCGAATCTCAAGATGGTGAGGAGCCAATTGATGCTGAGGATATTCGCGCAGAGATAGCAAGGTTGAGTTCAGAAATTGAAACATTACAAAGACGTATTCAAGTAATTGACGGCACAAGAATACCCAACGACCAAGAGGGCCAAGGTGAAATGTTTACAAAAAATTAGCCCAAACAAGCGGAGGGTATTTTCGGGAAGTAAGCTTAAATCACGCACATCGGTTAAATTTGGTATACTCTGAGCATGTACGATGACGAAGATGACGATGACGATGACCTCGATGAGATAGATACCGAAATAAATTCGGAAACGTTGCGTCGCGAAGATGCGGAGTCTGTCCGTGGCATCGAAGACCGTGCTTTTTATGACAACCTCGCAAAGAAAGAAGACGAACGTCACAATGAAATGCGCAAGGATAAACAGAAGCGCACGTTGGCCGTGGGGGAGATGCGTCAAAAGATGCGCCATAAAGACGCAGAAGCAAAAGCACTTGAACTGAAAATACGCCTCGAAGAAGACCGGATAGTATTCGAGCAAAAAAAAGCGTATCGTAGAGAAGCAAAAGAAATTCTGGGCGGGGCTCCTGTTGAGCGTGTTCAGTCAGAGGTGAAGGAAAAAATTCCCATACTTTCACGAGACATCGACCCCAAGGATGTGGACGAAGAATTTTCAATTGAGCGCGCCCAAGCACACATCAAACAGCTGCGCGAGCAAAAGGTAGAGCTTGATAAGGTTATTGCACAGATGCGCGCAAAACTTAGTGACGAAGAGCGCACATTGTCGCAACTGGAGCATCAGGTGGCCCGAATGTAGCTCCGAGCGAGTGCCAGCAATTCGTACGTGTTAGAATAAATACATGCCTCCACAAGACGGAAATCAGCAGACGAGCGCGCCACTATCGCCATCTTCCTTGAGTGCACAGTCGAACGTAAGTGACCCTACACAAGAGGTGGTAGATGACACCAGCCCGTCACTGCAATCCTTTGCGGATACCCCGCTAGTGTCTGCCACACCAATTTCGGGTGGTGGTGTTCAGTTATTTGCAAAAGAAGAAACTGTCCCAAGTGCCGAGGCGCATGAAAAACACATTGAGCTCGTAGCCCACCTTTCGAATCAGTTACGAATAAAAAAATCGGAAATTAGTGCAAACATAGATGAGACTGAAGGATTGAAACGTGAATATACACACCTCGAGGAAGAGCGACACCATGTTGACCAGGATATTCGTCGCGTCGAGGGTGAGCTTGAAAGCAAGGAACTGCATGCAGATAAGCTAGAGAGCAATTCCAAAAAAGCACAGCTCGGAATCCGCGACAAAGAGCTTGAGCTAAAAAAGCGTAGCGATGAGGAGTTGCGACTTACTCGTGAAATAGCAAAGTGTAAGCAGGAAATAGCGGAGAAAGAGAAGAGGATGGCTGTGATTAAAGAAGAAAATCGTGCGGTCACAAAATCGCGCGAAGACTTAAGAAAAAAAGTTGAAATTGAAGTCGCTTCCGCGCGCAGTAAGACGTCAAAAGCGCATGAAAGACAGGTTCTTATTCAGCGTGAAAAGCAGGATCTCGCACGCAAGTTATCAGAAGTACAGCACAAAAAAATTGCTCGTGCGGATAGGTTTCATACTGCAGAAGACAATAAACGTGATCTTCTGCGACTTGAGGCGGATGCGCGCCATATCGAGCAGGAGATTCGTCGAAACGAAACGGAGTTGCGGAGTATCGAGGCAGAAGAGCGCAAGGAGCTTAGTCTCTCTGTCCAGCACAACGCAGAGATTCGCGGGAAGGAAACATCCTCACGCAAGTCGGGTGATGAAGTGGTAAAACTTGAAAGAGAAGTAGAACGACAGAAGCAAGTTATCGGAGAAAAAGAAAAGAAAATAGCCGAGACAAAAAGTGAAGGTGAGGAATTTAAAAAAGCAAAAGAAGAACTGCGACGACAATATGAGTTGGAGCACTTTGGAGCAAATACGGAATTTGCGCAAGCAAGTGAAAAAAAACTTCAATTGGAACGCTTTAAACAAGAGTATCTTCGCAAGGAAAAGGAAATGACTATCAATAGGGAAAAACAGGCAGAATTGAAGCATGAACTACTTTTTCTAGAACAGGACGTTGCCACCCTCGAAGCCGAGCTGCGTCGAAGTGCAAACTCGTAAATCACATATATTTTGATTTAAAAAACAGTGCAGTGCACTGTTGTTATCCATCGAAATGAGTTGGTGTCGAGCTAGGAGTTGTCGGCAGGAAAAATTCTCTTTGGCTTCGCGTCTCCATGTTGCGTCCACACCTCAGCAAAGAGGTCTTTTTTGTCACCATCCTTAATTCGCCCGAGAATTGCGTCGCGTTGCGGGTGGTTATAGAGGTAGTTCGTGTGTCTGCACGAGGGACAAGCAATGTGACACAGGTTTGCTTCAGAACTGTTCCAGTAGTCACCATCAGAGCATCCGCTCGGTGGGGTGTACCAGTAGTCTTGTACGAATCCCCACTTACCGAGCGTGCTTTTCTTTGCGCAGTGCACGCAGCTGATGATGTATCGCTTGATGGCGCCACGTCGTTCCTCTTTAAGTCCTCCCAGTATCTTGTCGTGTTTGGCTGACACGGCAGCGATTCTTGCATTGAGGGTTTGAAGGTTCACGGAAATTTCTCCCAAATGTACTCTCCCCACATACTAGCAAGGCAAAAATGGAAGGCAAGATGACGAAATCCTTATCTCAATGCATAAATTCATAAACTAAAAATACTTGCTATACTAGGGACTTATGACAACTGACAAACCAGGAAAGAGCATAATTGGATTCGACATGGACGGTGTCTTGATTGACCACCTGAAAAATAAACTTGCCCTTGCTGCAAACTACGGCATTTTACTTCAGCCCGAAGAGACGCATTCCGAAATTCTATTTCAGAAGCTGGCGATTGAGGATTTTGTCGCATTTCAGAATGAGTTGTATGGAGACACCCCATTTGCGCTCTCTGCTCCAGTGATGGAGGGTGCCATTTTGGTACTCCGCGCACTACGTTCCGCCGAGGTTCCCATGGTGCTTATCTCACAGCGCTACGACCCCGCCGTTGCGGTGAAGCTGCTTCAAACGAGTGGTCTGTGGGGTGAATTTTTTGATGAGCGCAATGCATTCTTTGTCCGAAAGTCCGAAGAAAAAAATCTCATAGGCAAACGAGAGGGCGTAACGCACTATTTTGATGATCAGCGTCGGGTGCTTTTGGTGATGCCTGACATCAAGAAAAAGTTTCTTGTAGATACGTTCCAGCAATTCGAAGACAATGAGGCATTTGTGCGACTCTTTGATTGGGCGATGATTCACAGGGAGATCATTCCCGGTGTGAAGTAGATAATTGAAGAAACAACTTTTGCGAACACTATGCATAAAGACTTGCATGTATTATTTTATATGGTATTTTTTTCACAGAAGGTTCTGAGTGTAATGAAGGGAGTTCGATTTGAGTAATGCAACAGTACTAGGGATGTGGGAATTTCGCGACGAAATCCTTCGTAGGGTTAAGGACTTTCCTGTAAACTCGCTCTACATCGTGAGTCGTAGTGGGGGTGTCACCACCATCCGGCCAGGCAAAGAAGGGGAATTTAGAGATTGGGAAATGCAAAACGGCTGCTTCCGCAAGTATTCACTTGACCCAGAGGAATGGGATAAGGGGGATGAGCAAAAGTTCCTACACATAGAGAGGGCAGTCAGCGTCATGTTCTACGTCAAGACTAACAGGAACGCCAAGGAGATGACGGTTTATCCACCAAGGCACCTGTGCGTGTAGTCAAAACCAAGCATTTGCTCGGTTTTTTTATGTCCGACGCGTAAAGTGTCTAAGGGTTGTCGGGTTGTCTTTAGAGATAATAAAAAATGCTGGGAGTTGAAATGAAAAAACCGCTCTGTGTAGCGGTAAATTAGGACTCAAAAACTTGCGTAGCAAGGTGCTGGATCATGGTCGCCATCGTCCAAATGACGAGAGTAAGCATCGTCAGGCCCACACTTCCTACAAAAACTACCAAAATTATAGCTCCTACACCCATCTTCACACCCCTTGAAAACGACGAAGTACAAAATTTACCATATGTAAATAAATAAGTCAAGAATAATTCGATAATAAATTAAATAGTGGAAAAAACTGTGGATAAGCTGTGGATGAAATTGAGGCAGAAAGGCAAAGAGAGTTGACTCCAAAGCTATTTCTGGTATCCTGTACGGACGTTGCTTTTAGTGCGTTTTCTTGGAGGAAACAAACACCGCACGTGTACATAATGTAATGGGCCCTTCGCTCATTACCTCTTGTTATTGCAGTATCGGAAAGATTTGTTTTTAACAAAACTCCCAATGCTGATTTATTTAATTAATCAAAATTGCTTATGGCAGAATTTGATCGTTCGAAACCGCATGTGAACGTCGGTACCATTGGTCACGTCGACCACGGAAAGACTACACTCACCGCTGCGATATTACACGTGCTGCACATGGCAGGATTTGAAGTGAAGATGAAGGGCGTTAATGAAATCGACTCAGCTCCCGAGGAGCGTGAGCGCGGTATCACTATTGCACTCTCTCACAACGAATACTCATCTGCGAACCGCCACTATGCGCACATCGATGCGCCGGGCCACGCAGACTATATTAAGAACATGATTACCGGTGCCGCACAGATGGACGGTGCTATCATCGTGGTCGCCGCAACTGACGGTGTGATGCCTCAGACGCGCGAGCACGTGCTTCTCGCAAAGCAGGTCGGTGTGCCAAAGATCGTCGTCTTCCTCAACAAGGTAGACATGGTTGATGACCAGGACTTGGTAGAGTTGGTTGAAGAAGAGGTTCGTGAGCTTCTTACCAAGCAGGGATACGACGGAAAGAATTGCCCTGTTATTCGTGGTTCTGGACTTAAGGCGCTTGAGTCAAAGTCACTCGAAGATCCATACGCTCAGAAAGTACTCGAGCTCGTTAAGGCTCTTGATGAGTACATTCCCGTTCCTGTGCGTGAACTCGACAAGCCTTTCCTTATGCCCGTTGAAGACGTTTTCTCAATCGAAGGACGTGGAACTGTTGTGACAGGCCGCATCGAGCGCGGAGTATGTAAGGTAGGACAGGAAATCGAAATTGTTGGACTTGCAAAGACTGCAAAGTCGACAATCACCGGAATCGAAATGTTCAACAAGTCTCTCCAGGAGGGACAGGCAGGAGACAACGCAGGCATCCTTATCCGCGGTATCAAGAAGGAGGACGTTACACGTGGACAGGTTATTGCAGCGACCGGCTCAGTAAACCCACACACTGACTTTGAGTCAGAGGTATACATTCTTTCCAAGGAGGAAGGAGGACGCCACACACCATTTTTCTCAGGCTACAAGCCACAGTTTTATGTCCGCACAACGGATGTTACTGGTGAGGTAACTCTTGCAGAGAAAGTAGAGATGGTAATGCCAGGAGATACTGTTACATTTAAGGTAAAGCTTATTGCTCCCGTTGCGATGGAACAAGGCATGCGCTTCGCTATCCGCGAAGGAGGACGCACCGTTGGCGCAGGAGTCGTTACTAAGATTGTTGCATAATTCCCATTGTTACTTACCCACCAAATGTCATGACCACAGCAACGGAACAAACAAAAAAAGCGAGTGCAAAGTCAAAGGAGCAGGTCTCCCGGTTGCGTATTCGCGTTCGCGCATATGAGTACAAGATTTTGGATGCTTCAGTGCGCCAGATCATGGACACCGCGCTACGTTATGATGCGAAGCTTGTCGGACCTATCCCACTTCCAACGCAGATTACGAAATACACCGTCAATCGTGCAGCGTTCATCTACAAGGATGCACGTGAGCAGTTTGAAATGCGTATTCACAAGCGACTCATTGATATCGAAAATCCAACACCGAAGGTGATTGAGGCTCTCACGAACCTTACTCTCCCAACGGGCGTCAACATCGACGTCAAGATGATGTAATTTTTGTGTAGCAGATTTGTAGCACGTTGCACGCATCCACTTGCGCACCATCTCGAGCCGTACATTGTACGCTTCTCGAGGTGGAGTCGCAGGATGCGCATACCTATCGTCGCAAATTACACAAGAATAGTTGTTGCGCCTCGCGCAACGCATATCATTCTGGAAATTCATTTGTTCTCTCACAATCAAATCGAAATGTTCGCTGCTTATAACCTAAGCAGGGAATTCGATTTTGCGGTGAGATGCTCAACCGTATCGCAGTATGACATTACTATAAACTACAGACATGAAATTTCTCTTAGCAACCAAACAGGAAATGACGCAGTATTTCTCACCAGATGGGAAGTGTGTTGCGGCTACCTTGCTTTCCGCAGGCCCTGTAACTGTCACCGAGGTCCGCACCAAAGAGCGGGATGGGTATGAGGCAGTACAGTTTGGCTTTGGAACGCAGATGCCAAAGCGCGTCAACAAACCACAAATCGGCGCCCTCAAGGAGCTTGGAGTGTTCCGCTACATGCGCGAATACCGACCGAAGACCGGAGGAGTCGAAGACTTGAAGACTGGAGATAAAATCACCGTTGAGGCATTTGCCCCAGGAGATGATGTTGAAGTATCAGGCACCTCAAAAGGAAAAGGGTTCCAAGGTGTCGTGAAGCGCCATGGTTTTCATGGTGGCCCACGTTCACACGGACAGAAGCACTCAGAGCGTGAGCCAGGATCAATCGGAGCAACAGGACCACAGCGCGTCGTTCCGGGAACACGCATGGCCGGTCGCATGGGTTCCGACCGCATCACCGTAAAGGGACTCAAGGTCCTCGCAATCGACAAAGCAAACAACCTCATTCTCGTATCGGGAGCAATTCCGGGTCGACGCGGGACACTGATTGAAATTAAGGGATATGCCGCAGGCACCAAATAGGCTTATGACAAAAGAAACAACAGCAAAGAAAGCAGTGGTGAAGAAGGTGATTAACCTTGAGGTCAACGTGTACTCAAGCGACGCAAAGAAGTCAGGAACAGTAGCACTACCTGAAAAAGTTTTTGCACAGAAGTGGAATGCAGACCTCGTTCACCAGGTGGTAATTGCCATGCAGGCAAATGCACGCCAGCCCGTTGCACACACAAAAGATCGTGCAGAGGTACGTGGAGGAGGAAGAAAACCATGGAAGCAAAAGGGAACAGGTCGCGCACGTCACGGTTCTTCACGCTCGCCAATTTGGCGTAAGGGAGGTGTGACGCATGGTCCTCGAAATGACAAGGATTATTCTCAGAAGATAAACAAGAAAATGCGCGTTGCCGCACTCTTCACTGTACTCTCAAAGAAATTTGCCGATGGACAGCTTATCTTCATGAAGGATTTGTCACTCAAGGAGCCTAAGACAAAAATCGCTCGCGAGATGCTCACGACATGGGGAAACATTGAAGGATTCGCACCACTTGCAACACGACGCAAGAATGCACTTTATGTGGTTACTCCCAAGTCGGATGTATCAGTAAAGAAGTCATTCCAGAACATGGGCAATGTGCTCGTGGGAACGATGGGTGCGCTCAATCCGGTCGACCTACTTAGTTATCGCTATGTGCTCTTCACGAACCCCGAGGAGACCATAAAGCTTATGGAAGCTAAACTGAAATAAATATGGCACTCTTCAACAAAAAACCAAGCACAAAAGAAAAGGTAGAAAATGTGGTCAAGGCTGACGCAAGTGAGTCAAAGGCCGTCGTGGTAGCGAAGAAGCCAGCGAAAGTAGGTAGACAGGGTGGACTCGAGCTCAATATGGTGCTCATTAGACCGCACATCACCGAAAAGGCTTCTAACCTCTCCGAGAAAAATATCTATGCATTTGAGATTGCTTTTGCAGCAAACAAAATGCAGGTACGACAGGCGATTGAAAAATTCTACAAAGTGAAACCGACGAAAGTTGCTATCATAATGGGAATTCCAAAGACAATGAAGAATCCACGCACCGGTCGAGTGCAGGTGAAGAAGACTGCCATTAAGAAGGCGATGGTCTACTTGAAGAAAGGCGATAAGATAGAATTCGTATAAAGATTTATGAAATCGGCGCACTCCTCGTCCTTCCCGATTTCGGGTTCGGTGGATGTACCATGAGTACACCCACGCGAACACCGAAACAGTCCAGGATTTCGGATTGCATCCAATTTCAAAAATCTTAAAGAAACCAAAAATAGTATGAAAACATTTAAACCATTAACACCAAGTCTCCGAAACACCGTACTCACACCGTACAAGGAGTTACTTTCTGGCGATTTTCGCGCGAAGCCAAAGGCGCTCACCGTAGGAAAACGTAAGTCAGGTGGACGCAACCATCATGGTCGCATCACCATGCGCCACATTGGTGGAGGAAACAAAAACCTCTTACGTGTTGTTGACTTCAAGTACAAGAAACTCGATGTGCCGGGCACAATCGAGGCAGTACAGTATGACCCACAGCGTTCAGCATTCATTGCACTCGTCATCTACAAGGACGGAGAGCGCACGTATATCGTCGCTCCGAAGGGAATGAAGAAGGGAGACAAGGTCATGACGAGTGAGAAGGCTCCCCCAACCGTAGGCAACCGACTTCCGCTCTCAAAGATTGCGGTCGGTACGATGGTCTACAACGTTGAGGTTCAGCCTGGAGGTGGTGCAAAGTTGGCACGCTCTGCGGGAAACTTCATCGAAGTGATTGCAAACGACTTGGGTTACGCATTTCTCAAGATGCCATCATCTGAGGTCCGCAAGGTATCTGAGAATTGCTGGGCTTCTATTGGAAGCGCCTCAAACGATCAGCACAAGCTCCGCAAGGAGGGAAAGGCAGGCCGTAACCGCTGGAAGGGTATCCGCCCTCACGTGCGAGGTTCTGCCATGAATGCCGTCGACCATCCGCATGGAGGTGGAGAAGGTCGCATGGGTCGTGGACTTCGCAGGGCAAAGACGAAGTGGGGAAAACCATCCGGCAAAGGCCAGAAGACGCGTTCTCCAAAGAAGTACAGCAATGTATTAATAGTTTCGAGACGTAAGGTGGGTAAGAAGTAATTCGAACCAACAAACAAAAGACCGCTCAGAAGCGGTTTTTTGTTTTGTCTGCATTTGGGTAGAGAGTACTTTTTCAGAGACCGTGCAAGCGCATTTTTGGCGCACTGCTCATCCTTCCCGATTTCGGGTTCAGGGGACATACATGAGTATGCCCCCTCGAACACCGAAACGGTCCAGGATTTCGCATTGCATCCAAAACTCCGCTTGCAAAATACTGTCTTATTGCTAAGGTGACTGAATGGCTAATGATTTCTGGGGTTCAATTACGGAATGGTTTAAAGAGAAGACGAGCAGTCCTCTGTATGGCGTTTTCATAATTTCATATGTGGTATGTAATTGGAAAAAGTTCTACGTACTGTTTTGGGAATTTGGTGCGCCCTCTTCGGGAACTCGACTTGAGTTTTTAAATAATAACATCTTGCCATTTAATGGTTCAGGATTGTGGCTCTATCCTTCAGTGCTCGCTAACTGGGTGTCAGGATTAATAGCTCCAGTTATAATAACCATAATAATAATCAAGTACGCTCCCTATTTTGAGAAGTGGGCACACAACCTGCATTTAGATTTTTATTTTGAGCGAAAAAAGAATTCGAAGATCAAGGAACAAGATTACGAAGAGTTTTTTAGTGCTCATCTCAAGAATGTTGTCCTTGAAAAAGAAAAACAGGTTGCAAGCGCTCAGTCCGTCGAGGGTTTAACTGAGCAAATAAATTCCCTCCTTTCCCAGGTAACGGAGCTTCAGGGGAAACAGGAGCACGAATTAATCACACCTGAAGAGCGTCGTTGGGGTGAAGAGTTCGATACAGGCCGTAAAAACCTTCTTCAGGTCTCAAGTTTACAGAAGGCAAAGGAGGCAATATATAGGCGTAGTGGGGCAGTTAGCACTGAGAATATGGGACGCATAGTCGGACCCGATGAGCTTGCTTTTTTAGACTCTCACGGACTGGTCACTTTTCTTGACGGAAACACAATAAGTTTTACTCCAAAAGGAAAATTCTTTCTAAAGCAAGCTTTTCAAGAAAAAACCTAAGATACCAGCTGAGCTTTTAATATCTTTTGTTTGAAAACGGTGTCAGACACTGTTGATTCCTAAGTCGTGTGGTCTTGTGAAAATAACAAAAAACCCGCCATGGTGGCTGGGTGTGTGTTGGTGTTGCGCGCTCATTTAAGCCCTGTGCGGATTTCCATAAGTAGTCTGCCGAGGTTGTTTTCACCGATTGCGTCTTTGTTGCAGCCCCAGAACTGGTCGCCCCACCAGTTTGTTTCGGCGAGATGCTTTTCTCCGGTTGCTAAGAGCAGTGCAGTAAGTTCAGGATTGGCAAATTTGGACTGCAGGCATTCGCGCATGACCGAGATGCGCATGGCATTCCACTGCTCGCTTGAGTACTTCATCGCCATGGTGATGGAAAGCTTTTTGGACTCTTTTGGGCTTATTTGTGTGAATTGGAATACGTGCTCGTCGCCAAATTTTGCAGATTGGTACGCGTTTTCCACTGAGGGGAAGGTATTTCCTCGAAAAATTATAGCGCATGGCCACATGTTTGAAAGAACGCGATATGGTCCAAAAAAGCCGTGAATCACTAGGTCGTCATGTGTCGCCACCTCACGCCACTGGTCTTTTTTATACGGTTTTCCGTCTACGCCTACGTCGTCGTACATTATAAGGTGGGAAGATTTAGGATTGGTCATGTCGATGTCTTTTTAATTACTCTTGCGTCACCATAGGCCCCGTCCATTATTAAGTCAATAGAGCATGAAAACGGTGTCAGGCACTGTTGATTCCTAAGTCGTGTGGTGTTGTGAAAATGAAAACAGTGTCCGGCACATCTGATCGGGGAGTATATATCGGCAATTCAGCAATTACGTTAATATGTTTTGTTCGAATCGTAGAAGGATGCTTGTTGCTATGAGTATGTGCCACATTGATTTGTGCAGGAATAATAAAAAACCACCCAGAAGGGGTGGTGCTGATCTCATGGGCCGTTACTCCCATGGATATCGAGGCATTCGCGGATGTCCGCGAGGAATTTCGAAGCGACTTTCGGCTCGTATGCGTGCACGAGCGTGTCCGTGTGAGTGGTTTCGACATTCGCAAAGATCTCGGCGATCCTGGAGCGCAGCTGTTTCGAGGAAACCCGACTCCAGTCAATCTCGATGACGCGTTTGCGCCAACCAATACGAATGGTCTCGCCCTTGTAGGAGAAGGTAAACCACGGTCCACGATACGACTCGGACCCATACTCGTTTTGAATCTCCACGAGTTCGAGCTTGGGATACCTCGCAAAATGCAAGATCTCCTCGAACTGTTCTTTCGTTTCTGCGGTGACAGCTGCTTTTCGACAGGCAATGTGGAAATATTGCCAACGATTGAAAAATCCGTCGTCGCCCACCTCGACGATATGGTCATCGGTGATGCCGTCACCTTCGGAGCGCCACCCCCGTTCATTCACTACCACACTTTTTTCCCACTCCGCTTTTGGTTCCGGATATTTGGGTGAAAGGTCAATGTACTTGTCGTTCCTGATCAAGATGTCTGATTGCATTTGATAGTGTGCGTCGCGCTTCTCCGCATAAGCACGCTTCACATCTCTGAGCGTCTTTCCGACAAATGCAGTGAGGGGATAGACATCAGTCGAATGTTGCATCACCGTATCGTACGCACTTTGGATGTCCCATTGTTTCAAGCAGTGTGCGCACGAGACGTTGGGCAGAGGAATTCGGCCGTCAATTCCAAATGAGATCGAATCCGAGGTAACGAGCTGGCGAGCGATGGCGAGCTTTTGAAATTCAAAGAACTCATCTTTGGTCGCAATGGGGATCAATGCGCGGAGGCGCTTGGGGAGCGGATCTTCCACTGCGCGCAAGATATTGCCACAGGTATCCAGCCACCAGCGTCCACCGAAGACATAGAACTCATTCAGGCGCTGATTCAGCTTGTAGCCGGCGTGTCTGCGTGCAGATAGGAGGTCATGAAACGACTCGAGATCGAGGAGTGCGAGCGCAATGTGTGCTTTGTCGTCGTACCACGGTGTGCCACCTGGGTGGATAACGGGAGGCTGGCCTCTGAGCGCGAATTTGTGCATACAATCTCCTTAAGGAAAACACATCTGAGAACAAACTAACACCAAAGTTCTACCCTGTCAATTGTTTGCAGCGTTTTTAATTTCCGACAGATATGTGTTCGGCGACGGCAATATGCATGTTTGGAGTAGAATAAAACGCCTGGCCATGAACCACTCTGAACCTGAGCTCTGCTGCGCCAGGGTTTCATCGGTGGCCATACTATAGTTTCTATATGACATCACTTGAATTACCACCGCACAATGACGCTTGCACATGGGCATGTTGGTGTGTGAGAATTGTTTTATATTCGGTAACAATAAAATATATGGGAAAAGAGAATAATGTGGATTGGGATGGTGTTTCAACAAACGCGCAATTGGCTGAAGCAGGGAGAATCGTTGATGAGGCAAATCAGGCGCGGATTGATGCTGGTGAGTTACCACTTGGATTCGACGAGAGCGAGGATGAGCGCGTGAGGCGAGTGCTTAGTGGGGGCAAGTAGCCTATTGGTATAAATGTGCATGAAAAACCCCGGCTTGCCGGGGTTTTAGAATTCTTCCTCATAGAAGATGAATACCTGTTTGCGTTTCGGATTAACCTTCACTTTATAGTGGCCACCATTGTCGCCAGAAGGCTTAATGCCAATCTGCGGCTTTTCGATTTCCACGGCTTGTCCTGGAACAGTGCGCTTGGCGACTTTTGCGGGGATTATTACGCAACCCGCGAGCATCATTGCCGTCACGGTGTATGCAATAATTTTCACGATTTTCCCCGAAGTACATCTAGGGACATGTTACCTTGTGGAGTGATTTAGTAAATAGCTGGTGCCACACCTCTCGTAGAATGGCCTAAAATATTAAGTTTCTGAGACTCGCGGTGATGTGCTGAGTTGCTATACTAAGACTACACAGGAACACCACATGCATATAGATAAAAAAATTCTTATTGTCGAAGATTCGCTTCTCCTACGCTCGGTGACTAAAGACGCGCTTCTCGAAGCTGGCTTCATCGTTATCGAAGCTGGCGGCGGGAAGGAGGGATTGGATGTTGCAAAGAGCGAACACCCCGATCTCATTTTACTCGACCTCATCATGCCGGGTATGGATGGAATGGAGATGTATCAATTGTTGCGTGAGGATGCTTGGGGAGCAGATGTCCCCGTCATCATGCTTTCGGCGACTAAGGATGAGAAAATCACCACATGGCTCGATGCACACAAGCTTGATTTCTTTTTGAAAGATAACTGGATGATGGAGGAGGTGGTGTTGCGAATAAGAACGCGCCTCGCAATTTAGTTATAGCTTGACTCCGAGGGCGCGCGTAGATGTTGTAATGCAAAAAAGAAACAATTGAATAAGCAAACAACAGAGACGAACTGTTTCAATTGTGCAATGTAGTTAGTAAGCAAAAACCCCTACAGTGAGGGGGTAAGTTGGAGCTTCAGTATCCAGGCACTTTCTCCATCCGGATAACAATTTTCACTTCGGCCGGTGACGACGAATCCAAATTTCATATTTAGCCGAACGCTCGCATAATTTCCGGTACGAATGTTCGTCACAATTTCTGCAAAACCATGCGCACGTGCATATGCGATTTGCCAAACCTTGAAGACTGCACCAAGCCCGCTCTTTTGATATTTGGGCAAAATAGCCGTTGAGGTAATGTATAAAGAATTCCGCTGCCGATGATAAAGAGCGTCTACTTTTTGGTTGAAGGTTGCGTGGTGCAAGAGGCAACACGCCCCGATACGCCTCCCATTGCGCAAGAGCCAAAATGAGCGCAGACCACGCTGTTTAAAATATGAAGGCGCACAGCGGTCTTCGTTCAGTGGAAAGGATTGCCGATCAAACCTTGCGAGTGCTCGCGCATCTTTTGGGATTTTTGCTCGCACAATGGATATTTCCAATACCGTACTCCCAGTACTCTTCCTTAGTTATACCGCAAACCAGGTGCCAGTCAAAGCACTGGTCACATGGTCATGCAACTGTTGGAACCTTGCGTGGTAAGTTTTTTTAATTTACGCTACCACCATGACTAATGAAGAGTTTTCTATTCTCGTGGATGAAGGTGTCGAGAAAATTCCCAAACGATTCCGCGAAAAAATAAAGAACGTTGCCTTTTTGGTGAGCGAGGAGCCAAGTGATTTGCAGCGCAGGCAAAACGGAATCGCACCTGGCGAAACACTTCTGGGGCTCTACGAAGGAGTGCCACTCACCGAGCGTGGAGAATACTATGGCACGGGTGCGGTCCTTCCAGACACCATAACGATATTTAGTGGACCCATACAAAGAGAGGCAAATGGCGACAAGGAGGAACTCAAAAATATTGTCTGCGACACGGTCTGGCATGAGGTGGCCCATTATTTTGGATATGATGATTTTGAGATAGAAAAAAGAGAAAATGAGGGAACCAACCACTCGTCTTGAGTAATTTGTGCCAATAGAGAAATAGCCGTAGGATAGAAACATGGAACCACTCGCATCTCGTATTAGGCCAACCAAGCTATCCGAATTTGTAGGACAAGAGCATCTTGTGGGCACGGGGAAGCCCATCAGTCTTGCAATAAAACAGAAGCATCTCTTCTCGTTCATCCTTTGGGGTCCACCAGGCGTGGGAAAGACGACGCTTGCACGAATTTATGCTGATGCAATTCATGCGAAGTTTTACGAACTTTCTGCGGTCTCAGCAGGAAAGGCCGATGTCAGGGCAATTGTTGACGCAGAAGCTGGCGACCTTCCCAAGATATTGTTTCTTGATGAGATTCATCGATTCAATAAAGCACAACAGGACTACCTTCTCCCGTTTGTAGAAAGTGGAACACTCACACTCATTGGCGCAACAACAGAAAACCCAAGCTTCGAAGTGATTCCCGCACTCCTTTCGCGATGCCGGGTATTTACACTTAATTCACTTGAAGAGAAAGACATGCGCACAATACTTACTCATGCGAGCGGCGCGTCTGCCAAATCACTAGAGTTAGATGAAAAGGCAAAGGAATGGCTCGTTTCAATGGCAAACGGTGATGCCCGCCAAATGCTCTCTGTAATCGAGGCAACTGCGTCGCTATACAAAACAGTAACCGTCGAGCATCTGACGCAGACCATCCAGTCAAAGCACTTGCGCTACGACAAGGCGGGGGAGGAGCATTACAATACCGTTTCCGCATTCATTAAGTCCATGCGCGCATCACAACCCGATGCAGCGATATATTATTTGGCACGCATGGTGGAGGCAGGGGAAGACCCGCTCTTCATCGCGCGACGGATGGTGATATTTGCGAGTGAGGACATCGGCCTTGCACAACCAACTGCTCTCGTTGTTGCGAACGCAGTATTTCGCGCATGTGAGACGGTGGGGTACCCCGAGTGCGCAATCAACTTGGCGCATGGTGTGGCTTATCTCGCAAACTGCAAGAAGGACCGCAGTGCATATGATGCACTGCGCGCAGCACAGGCCGACGTGCAGTCACTTGGCAACCTTGCTGTCCCGCACCATATCCGCAACGCCCCCACAAAGCTCATGAAAGACCTCGACTACGGTAAGGGGTATGAAATGTATACAGACGAAAGTATGCTTCCTGAGAAATTACAGAAAAAAAAGTATTTTAAATAAAACCCAGCCATCGAAACATGGAACACGCATCGCTGGTAGTTTTTGGTGAACGCTCATGTGAAACTTGGGCCAGCTAAGTGGCAAAATCGGGGCTGTGGATAACCCACTTGCGTGTCAGTAGGGAGGGAGTATAATAAGTAAATGGAGGCCCCTAAAGCCTCCATATTCTTTTTATTTTTTTCGCCCGCGCGAAGAGGATAATCAAGAAGTGCGATTAATGGTTAACATCACGTTTATGTACAAGGCTTTCGCGCAAGACTATAGTGCCGTTGCAATGGTCGTCTCGACCTCAGCGACTATATTTCTTTGGTCAGTGGTTTCGACCGCTTACCCAGTCCTCGCGTAGTTAATACTACAAGATGTCTACCAAACCGGGCGTGCCTCATGGGTGCGCCCTTTTTGCACTTGGACACACAAACCGATTTGTCACAAATTGTTACGGTGATGGTTATTATGTGAGACTCGATTGTGTCTGCATTATAGGCTAGAATGACTGAATGAAAGAAGATCCGGTGCAAACATTTCAAGAGCTTGTTCTTCGGGCGAAGGCGGGCGATCAGGAGGCGTTTGGCATACTGTATGAAACTCACCTTACGCCTGTGTATCGTTATGCCTTTATCCGCCTGGGAAATAGGGAAGAGGCCGAGGACATAGCTCAAGAGACATTTCTTCGCGCATACAAGGCAATAGATAGGTTTGAGGTGACAACCGAGAACTTCCTGCCATATTTGTTTACCATCGCACGAAATTTACTCATCAATAAGGGAGCGAAGAAGACACCGGAATACATGCCCGGAGAGGATGTTGATAGGGAGGCGAGTGAGCTACGGTCTGACACAATGGCACTTGAAGAAGAGGCCAAGGATGTCATACGTGAAGCACTACTTGTTTTAAATGATGGTGAGCGAGAAATTATCGAGCTTCGATTCTTTGGAGAACGGTCATATCCTGAAATTTCTGCAATATGCGACAAGCGTGAAGATGCGATACGGCAACAAGTCGCTCGGGCACTTAAAAAAATGCGACTACATCTTTCCGAGAAAAATTTTACATCAAAATGAAAAAGACAACAGACAACCAAATAAACGAAGAAATGCTTGTATATTTTTTTGACGCCAAGGATGATGGAAAATCATTTCCTGACGCGCTTTCTGTATATGGTGAATCGCTTGGCGATGCGGAAGTTGTTGAATTGCGGGCGCTTTGGGATTTACACGGAACGCTGGTCCGCAAGTCCCACAACATTTCACCAAGCAGAGGCATGCTCACGCGCGCCCTTGAGGAGATTCCAGCTCCTGTCACAGTTTTAAATCACGCTGGTTATGTTGGTGTACATGCACAAAACAAAGAGAGTATTATTAGTAAGTCACATAATTTATTTATGAACATAAATTGGAAGATTATGGCGCCACTCGCAGTCGTATTGATTGCACTCGTCGCGTCCATTCAATCTGATGACGCGGTGCCAATGCACATGGCGGTAATTGAGACGAGTGACACTGCACTTATGTCTGCAAGTGAGCCCATGGCCATGGAGGCAAGGCAAATGGCGAAGAGTAGTGACGTCCCCGTCTCAGGAGATGTTGACGAACTTGTGTCGACACTTATTTATTCCGCAGATCAGGATGTAGTACTTTTTGGAGACGCCTCGGCTGATATTGCGCTCATAAGTGCAGATAGCCAGGCAATTAATGACTTAAATTCTGCATATGATGAAAATACATTCTAAACACTATGCACTGCGCAAGGTGACTGCGTTCGTAATCACCACTGCACTAGTTATTCCATTGTTCGCAAGCGCAGAAGTGGCAGCACCAGAAAGACCAGGAACGATAAAGGTAAACTTTTGCGCCCGCATTGATGCAATAACCACAAAAGTTTCAACTGGCATCGCAGAGCGTGAGGCAAAGTATCTTGCAAAGCGTGGGGAGGGTCGTGGAAAGCTTGCTGAGCGTTTTGAAAATCGTGACATGAAGCGCACGGAGAATCGCAGTGAGTGGGACACGAGGCGTGATGAGTGGCGCACGAAGTTTGGTGAAAAAGCTACAACAACGGCACAGAAGGCTGCAGTAGAGAAATTTATCACCGACATGGACACTGCAATCGCCGCACGACGCAGTATCGTTGATGGTGCAGTAAAATCATTCCGCTCAGGACTCGAGGTGGCGGTTGTCGCCCGACAGTCCTCAGTCGATACTGCATTACTTACTTTTAAACAGGAAACAGATGCTGCGGTCACCAAAGCGAAGTCTGATTGCACCTCAGGCGTTGCCCCACAGGTTGCTCGTGACACTTACGTTAGTGCAATGAAGGCAGCACGTGAAAAAATGCGCGCGACCGTGAAGGCAATCGATGCAAAAAAGGAAACACTAAAACCCCTCGCAGAGACCAGGAGGATTACCATTGAAAAGGCGGTCGCTGACTTCAAGGTTCTAGCTGAAAAAGCGAGAGAAGAGTTGAAGAAATCACTATCCGCACAATAGGTCACTCATAAAATAAAAAAATCCCCACTGTGGGGATTTTTTTATTTTTGGTATACTTATACAGCATATGTTTGATTTCATCCTCACAATCCACATTCTCGGCGCTGCCATGGTCGGACTGGCGGTGTTCTTTGCACTTCGTGATGTTGTAGGTAATCGCGTCGCAACGCTCGCTACCCAAGTACACAGACTCTCATTTGGACTTTTTTTCCAAATCGCAACTGGCTCAATTATGGCCGTTCTTACTCCTGGGGTATCGCTCATTATGTACTGTCAGAATATGGGTATATATGCTACTGTGGTGCTCCTCACAATATTTGTTGTTTATAAAAAAATGCTCACTTTGGGTGAGGTGAGCTTGTTTCCCCGCCGGTTTGTTGCAGGTGCGGCAGCACTGAGCACCGCATCAATTGTGCCGGTGTTCGTATCAGTTGTTGTATAATCTTTCTCACCAAAGGTTAGCTTTCAGCACTCACCATTATCATTTATTTTACACATATGAATTACGACAAAAAGGCAATTGCAAGACATAAAAAACATCAGGGTAAAATTACTGTTCAGTCACTCTTTCCTTTAAAGAATAAAGAGGACTTGTCCATCGCATACACTCCGGGTGTAGCTGCCGTGTGTCTCCTTGTGGCCAAGAATAAGAAGAATGCACGCACACACACAATGAAGGGTAGGATGGTAGCTGTTGTGTCTGACGGGTCAGCAATATTGGGACTCGGCAATCTTGGTCCCGAGTCAGCACTTCCTGTCATGGAAGGGAAGTGTGCGCTATTTCAACACTTTGGTGGCGTTGATGCATTTCCCATCGTGCTAGATACTCAGAATGTTGAAGAAATCATAGCTACCGTGAAGGCCATTGCACCTTCATTTGGTGGAATTAATCTTGAGGATATTTCCGCACCACGTTGCTTTGAAATAGAGGAGCGTCTAAAAAATGAACTCGATATTCCTGTTTTTCATGATGACCAACACGGAACTGCAATCGTTGTGCTCGCAGGATTTCTCAATGCACTGCGCGTAGTAAAGAAAGACATGCGTACAGTACGTATTGTTATTGCTGGAGCTGGTGCAGCGGGAGTTGCAGTGTATCGCATCCTGCTTACTGCGGGTGCCATGCCAAGAAATATTGTCATGCTCGACAGCAAGGGAATATTAAGCACATCACGCAAAGAGCTCGTGGGATATAAAAAAGAAATCGCAGGAAAAACAAACCGCGAAGGGAGAAGTGGTGGGGTTGGTGAGGCAGTAATTGGTGCCGATGCATTTATAGGAATCTCTTCTGCAAATATTCTTACACCGCTAATGGTGGAAACCATGGCCGACGCACCAGTAGTCTTTGCGATGGCAAACCCAAATCCTGAAATTGCCTATGAGGTTGCAAAGAAGACCAAGATAGCAGTACTGGGCACTGGTCGCTCGGACTACCCCAACCAGATAAACAACGTACTCGCTTTTCCTGGTGTATTCCGTGGGGCACTTGATGCCGGTGCGAGCACAATAACAGAAAAAATGAAATATGCGGCAGCACAGGCAATAGCGAAACTCATATCCAAAAAGGAGTTACATGCGCGTTACATCATCCCAAAACCATTTGATACGCGTGTGGCAAAAGCAGTGGCAAAAGCTGTTCGCCAGGCATACAAATAGCGCATGCGGCCATTTTGAGTGTTTCCGAGTGAGCATGTTATTCTATATATGTATGCAAAAGGAAGACTGGAAACAAATAGCGAAGATGGTTGGATATGTGTATATTCCCATTGTGCTACTCATTATATTTGTCTTTCTCATGGTTCAATATCAGGCAAGACGCATTGATGATAAACGAGTATATATAGAAAACGCCACCAGAAACGCAGACTCACAAATTCAAACAATTAATCAAATTTAACATGGTAATCCTTATCGCTTTCGCTACATTTATATCGACATACATTGGCGGACTTTTTGCTCTCAAGTTCAAAGATAAACTCCATCTTGTTTTAGGATTTAGTGCAGGTGCGGTTATCAGTGTAGCTTTTTTTGATCTTATTCCTGAGGCGATACACCTTGCTGAGGGGGTTTACGATGCGGAGACAATCATAAAGTTTACTGCCATCGGCTTTCTTGTGTATTTAATCTTGGACAGAGCAGTATTTTTTCATGCACATCATGCGGACAAAGAACATGAGCACGAGGCACATCTTTCACACCACAAAAGAGGAGTCCTTGGTGCGGGGAGTTTGGCGCTCCACAGTTTTCTTGATGGTGTGGCAATAGGACTCGCTTTTCAGGTGTCCATCGCCGTGGGAACAGTGGTCGCCGTCGCCGTGCTAATTCATGACTTTTCTGATGGTATCAACACCGTAAACATGATTCTCAGAAATTCCGGCGGGCATGTTGCCGCACGAAAATGGTTGTTGGTTGTCGCGCTCGCCCCAATAGCTGGTGCAGTTTCTACGTTGTTTTTCACGCTTTCACAAGACACCCTTGCCATCATACTGGCAGTTTTTGCGGGATTTTTTCTTTATATTGGTGCGACAGACTTAATTCCGGAAAGTCATCATGCCCACCCGAAGCTTATTACAACGATAATGACCCTCATCGGTGTTCTCGTGCTTTATGTCGCAATTCAGTTTGCACATGTATAATTAGTAATATGTATAGTTCGTCGAGCTCAACAGTATTATGTTTTATAGCACTATGTACCGCAGTATTTCTCGTGGGGATTGTCGCACTACACCCATTTGCACATCACACGCACGATGGCGATCGTCATGTCAGCGAGACGGTGGTTACTGCTCATACGGGTGTTGTTGATCGTGGGCAGGGGTTCGTAGCGGTAATTGCCCTATTTTTTGTAGCGGTACAGTTGCTTCGGATTCGTGCTCAATTGCTTCCAGCAATTTTTCAGCGCGGGATGCAAGACATAGGAATTTTTACACTACTGCACCTTCGGAAGTCGTTGCGTAGCGGAGTGTTAAATCCTAGGCCATATTAGCAAAACATCGAATAGTTTATTTTATTCGATAGTTATTTTCTTGTGTCAAAAAAAATTGGAATAGTATTGGGGTTAGTAGTTCTTGTAATTGCCGTCGTGTACGGGGGAAAGATGATAAGCCCCCAGGTAAAGCACGACGCAATGGAGAGTGAGTCGAAACAAAAAATGTACATGGAGGGCGATACATCACACGAGATGGGCGGTGTACCTCGCATGCACCAGCATGCACAGCCCGATGAGGCAAAGCTTGTAGCAGAAATATCTAAGGGTGGTTATGTGTTATTTATGCGCCATGAACGCACTGAGCTGGAAAAAACGGCAGATGTTGAGCCAACAATTTATTCTGATTGTAGTGCGCAACGTGACCTGTCACCTACAGGAGTCGCAAGCGCGAAAGAACTCCGAGTTGCACTTAAGACAATCGGAATACCGGTTGCGAAGGCATTTTCGAGTCCATACTGTCGCACGATGAAGACCGCGGAGTACGCATTTGGCAGCACAATTTCAACACAGAAACTTTCTGGTAGGGCTACAAATACTGATGAGTTTGACATGATGAAAGCTGGAATGTTTTTGAAGGAGTTTTTGTCGACAATTGAACCTGTGTCGGGAAAAAATATTGGCATTGTCGGGCACTGGGGGAATTTCAATTCGGCATTTGGAAAGCACCTTCACGAGGGAGACATGGCAGTTCTTCAGAAAAAGGGTTCAGATTACGTTTACGTGGGAACAATCCACCCTAGTACCTGGAGTGATGTAATTCATGATGCAGAGCGAATGAAGATGATGATGCACTAGGTGAAATACTTAAGTTGATAGAAAAAAATAAATAAATTCACATGAAAACAAAAAAAATATTAATAGGTTTAGCGCTCCTTGCCGTGACAGTGCCGCAATTTGTGAGTGCACACGAGCGACAGCTCTTTAATGTTGGAGGTACGGATTATCTCATGGTTGTGGGGTCACTCGGCGAGCCCGTTGTTGTTGACGACAAGACTGGTGTTGATTTTCGTGTCGTCGTCGCAGATCCGGCAGACCCAACGAACTCATCTGCATCAGGAGTAAAGCCCGTAACTGGACTTGAGTCGGAAATGAAGGTTGAAATTATTGCAGGTGAGAAGAAAAAGACGTTTGACCTCACCACAGTATTCAACTCACCGGGAGCGTATAAGGCGATATTTTTTCCTACAGTAAAAACTGCGCTTTCGTACCGACTCACGGGAATGATAAACAGGACACCAATCGATCTTACGTTTGCTTGTGCTCCGGAGGGGGTGAAGGGAGTAGAGGATAAAACAGAAGTTCAAATAAGTGCTGGGGTAAGGCGACTCTATAAAAATGGGCAATTCGGTTGCGTCGTGGGAAAGGAGGAACTTGGTTTCCCTGAAGAGGGTATGTCTATCTTGGGGTTACATGAAAAAGTGACCAAAGAGATATCGGCATCAGCAGGTCACATTATGATGCAAATCCCAACCACCAAAACGGCCGCTGCGCTTGTGCTCGGACTACTGGGGGTTATTCTTGGCCTTATCGCATTAAATAAATCAAAAAGAAAGGAATAATTACTTAATATGAAATAAAGAACTCGAAACAGGTTTCGAGTTCTTAATATCACATGAATAAAATTTTTCTATACACCACACTCTTTTTTGTTCCGAGCATTGTTTTCGCGCACGCATACCCGATTGAGTATTTTCCGCAGGAGTTTTCAGTGGTTGAAAATGCTGAGACGGAGGTCAGCATACATTTTAGTGAAAATGTACTACCCACGAGTAACAAAATTGATATTTTTGGACCAGATGGAAAAAAGCTGGTGGATGTCCCTGCGCTACTAAATCAGGATGATCAGAGAATTCTCCTGCGCGATTTCATTCCCGAAGTAGATGGTATCCATGTCGTATCGTGGCAAGGAATTTCCGCTATAGACGGTCACCACACGAAGGGCGCTTTTTCATTTTTTGTAGGTAGTACAACTCGTGCGCCAGAAATTTATGGAGGTACCCCCCGGGAAGCAGAGGTGGTTAGTGGAGTGGCGCAAAAAATTACTCACTTCTTCCTTCAGGAAGGTGGACCACTCTGGTCAATTACACGCACTGATGCGGGACGAAGCATTACCCTTTCCGATAGGGGCTCAGCAGAAAACACACTTCGCCTAGTAGCGCGAACAAATTCCGGGGAAGTCATCGCATACCAGCCACCTACAATTCAAATTTTCAACGTAGAGGCCGGAGTTGGACCCTTGGTTGTGCCCACCAAAGACAGGGGGGGTGGGGCGTATGACATACCATGGGAAGTATTTGTTCCCGGTGGGGACTGGAGAGTTTCCATCACATTTAAGCATGAAGGAGAGTATGACATCAGCGCAACAGTGCACGTCGAGTATCCGGAAGTAATTGATTCACAACGAGCGAGTTCAAATATTAGTAAAATTGATTATAAAAATGCGTCCACATTTTTATTGTTTGCCATACTGCTGACGCTTGGGGGAGTCTTCGCTTTGCGTCGTATCAGAACGATAGATTAAATAAAATTCTCCAATAAAAAACCGACCATACGGGTCGGTTGTATTTCAATTCAGAAAGTGCTCAGTTCTTCAATCAATCACTTCTTTGTGCCGGCCTCAGCCTTCACCGTCATCGCGGCAGTGGCCACTCCGTCAACAACTTCCCTGTGGGTGTAGTGACCCGTCTTCGAACCAATGCAGGCTTTCTCAGTCTTGCCTGTTGATTTGTTGACGAACTCAACCAGTTCACACTTGCGTTGTGATTCCTTCACGGATTGCGTTGGAACCTGGACTCTGACCGCAAGGTCTGCCTTGAGTGCCGCGAGCTCCGCACGGAGTTGAGCGAGTGTGACACTCTCAGGAGTTGAAGTCGCTTGAAGCTGATTTTCCCTCCTCAGTTTGCCGATTTCAGCTTCGAGTCGAATGCGTTCGTCGGCCGCTAGCTTTTCTGCTGTCTGTGCATTGGAGTCATGTTGTGCCATGACCTCTTTCTCCATTGCCGCACATTCGTCGCTCGTGAAGCCCAGGAGCTCAGACTTGCACCGCATGCGGAGAGCAAATCGCGCAGATAAACGAGCGCCGTAGGCTCGCTGCTGGTTGAGCTGCAGCACAGTGGTCTCTGCGGCATTGATTTGGCACTCCTTGTCGAGGGCACCACTGCCGAATGAGATTCCACCAAACGTACCGCCGATGCCACCCGAGGTCGAATTACCTGGGCAGCCACCCTGCTGATAGACGGGAGGCGCATAGGCCTGCACCGCCTGCCGAACTTGACGTTGGTCGATGTGAACACTGTTAGTGACACCCTCATTAGTAGCAAGTGCCTTCGCCTCCTGCGTCTGTTTTGAACCTTCGACGCCAACTGCGATTTTGCTATCGAGTTTTGAGTTTCCCGAATCCTTCAGCGTGTTGTCGCCAGTTTTGAGGTTGTTCCCACCAGCGGTCGCACCGACGTGTTGGTTGACCGTACCTCGCAGCGTTTGATTGGCGTTCAGTTCGGCTTCGTTTTTTGCCGTGAGGTCTTGGGTGCCATGCACAACACCAACAGGTGCTGCGATGCCCGTCACGACATTTGGCACCACCACAACCAGCGTGGTTGGTGTCGGCTCTGACTTCGGTTTGCAGGAGTTTCCGGGGCAGTTTGGTGGACGATTGTCTGGCGGAGCGGGATGTGAGTTGTCGCCCTTGTTACTGCCGCCTTCAGCAACAGCCGTTGTGGGCGAAAGCACAAGGAGGGAAGCAAGCGCGCTTGCAAAGAGTACAGAATGAAAACGTTTCATCGGAAGTTCCTTTGGTGTTGTGGATTAGCGGGGAATGGAAAGAGATGCCAGTTTCATCTGACTCATCTCACTTTTCATCATTGCATCTTCAAGGAGACGCATGTCGTAGGGTGGACCGATTGACTCAGTCAAAAATCTACGAATTTCTTGTCTTCGTGACAGCCAATATGGCTCATCCACATTAGGGGATGGTGAATCGAAATCTCTTTGTACTACCGAGCTTACCGTCGCGGCACGAACCTTCTCAGCATTCGCTGATTGCGTGGGGTCCAGCCCCTTTCGCACACTTTTTGCCAGAACAGTTTTTGGACGAGTCCACTTTTTGTTCGGTATTTCAAGAATCGAGATACTGACTTCGCCGATTCCCGGTCCGACAATTTTCTTACCACCTTTCCCACCATACTCGGCAAGTCCGAGGTGGAGAGCGAGGTGAAATGAGAGGTCAATGACGCGAGGCCGAACAAAGGGTCCGCGATCGTTCACTTTCGCGAGGGCAGATTTTCCGCCACGCGACACACAGACAATTGTTCCAAACGGAAGACTTGGATGAGCGACCGTCAGTTCGTTCATGTTGAACGGCTCACCACTCGCGGTGATTTTCCCATGATGCCACGCTCCATACCATGAAGCGATTCCTACCTCCGTAGGGGTCTCATCTTGAGCACAAGCCACCACTACGTGTGGGGTTTGATTTGTCTCAGCAGCCACTTCGGCCTTCTGCGGCAGAGATGCGACGGGCGCGTTGGGGACGATGATTGTTTGTCCCGGAAAAATCAAGTTCGCATTTTTCAGCTTGTTTACGGTCGCCAGTTGTTGCCAGGACACATTGTGCTGTTTGGCAATTTTCTCAAGCCAGTCTCCTGACTTTACCGTGTAACTACTCGCCGTTGTTTCCGCAGCCAAGACGGGTCCAAAGAACCCGCAAAGGATGCATAACCCGACAATCATTCTCATAAGGTTGAGCATTCAGTCTCCAGTAGTGATTGATTGTAAAGGTTCAAAAAACAGCATAAGGTCCATTTCTGAACCTTACACCACTTCAATTTGTTATTCCGTGTGCAGTCTAATGCATAATTTCCACTTTGTCAACCCGATGGAAAGCACAAAAATTGATAATAAAAATACTATTCTTCCGTAGCGTCGCGTAAGTTTTTATTAGCTAGTTTAATGGCATTAACAACTTGCGGGGAAAGTAAGTGAATTACTTTGTCCAAGGGAACAACAATTTCCTGTGTGCCACGAGCATACGAAGCAACCTGATAGGGGTCAAAAATGACAACAATGCCATTTTTCGCAATTGCGACCGAGCGAAAGTTCTTGAGTGTTGGGGTGATCCCAGGTATTACTGATGTATCAAAATCAGCAGCGGAGACATCGGGAAAGCGAGCGCGCAAAATTTCACGAGAGAACTCAGAGAGAAAAACGAGACCCTCGGTGGTTGATGAAAAAAGTTCTTCGGTAAAGATTATGCGCGAAGTCTCCATGTTGTAATTGAGTACATGTGCTTGGCTATTGGGATGGGCGCTTCCTGCAATAAACTCAGCTGAGTCAAATCGAAAAGAGAGTATGGTTGGTGAAAGAAGCATGACGCGTGACCGAAGTGCGAAGTCGCTTGTCTGAGCTTCTAGTCGCGGCAGTGCTTCCTCAGTATCAAGATTTTTCTTGAATGCCTCAAGGTTGTCGAGTGCGTGAGTTTTAATCACTTCATTCGCTGTTTTTGCGAGTAGTGGCTGAGCAGCGAGTGATACGGCAGGATAGGAAATGTTGTAGGTATATCGCAGTTGTGGCACTGAGCCCGATGTTTCAATAAACTGGACTACCGGCACTTCAACAAAGCCCTGCTCAAGAGAGCTCGATTTTGCACGCGAATCACCACTTTGTTGAGCATTGATATGTGCTTCATCATCCGTGTTTGCATACCAAAAAACACCATAGCTTATCGCCATAATAGCGAGTATTCCTGCTGGTAAGAACATTTTGCTCATCAACCTCATTGTATCACCATAATAGTGTGGCGAAAGCATGTAAAAAATACCAAGAAATAGCGCATTGCGTTATCTGCTTCCTTGTGTTAGTTTGTCTCTATATTATTAATTTTTAGATTATGATAACGCTAAACGCAGAATTGCGAGACGTGAAAGTAAATCCGAAAATGATCAGAAGGAGCGGAAGCATCCCTGCGGTCTTTTACGGTCCTTCTCACAAGTCTACCTCAATATCAGTTACTCGAGTCGCCTTTGATAAGGCATATAAGGAGGCTGGTGAGTCGGCCATTATTACCCTAAAAGTGGGTGCCATTTCCGTCGATGCACTTATTCATGATGTAGAGCTCGACCCTGTCATTGGAGAGCCGATTCATGCAGACTTTTATATCGTCGCGAAGGATCAAAAAATCGAAGTCGATATTCCTCTCGAGTTTGTCGGAGTTGCTCCTGCAGAAAAACTTGGTGGTGTGACGACAAAGGTTATGCACGAACTACGCATTGAGTCACTTCCAGGAAAAATTCCTCAGCACATTGTTGTTGACCTATCGAAGCTTGAGGCGATGGATAGTCACATCACCGTCGGTGACTTGATTCTTGGAGATGGTGTTCGAGCCATTCTTGAGAAAACTGAGGTTGTGGTAACAATTTCCGCACAGCGTGAAGAAGAGACAGAGACACCTGCGGAAATAGACATGTCTTCAATTGAGGTGGAGAAGAAGGGGAAGAAGGAAGAAGAAGAGGTGCCTGCCGAATAATACACAGCACTCTGTGCAAAAAATCACCACATCGTGGTGTTTTTTGTTTTCGTCACAAAGAAACGGTATAATTGTTCTATATATATGAGTTCGTATAAAAAAAATATAACAGCACGATGCGTTGCTGGTTGGGCGGAATCACCCCGAGTACTTGTTGTTGCTTTCCTATTTTCCGCGTTATTTTTTATACCGAATAGCGCATTAGCACAAACAGAGGAAAATCCGAGCATAATTCAGGTTAAAGAAACAGCACTTCAGGCAGAATTGGACGAACTGAACCAAGAGATAAAAGGTCTGGGGAACACCATAGGAACCCTGAAGGGAGAAGGGGCAAGTCTCGATCGTGACATCAAGTTACTCAATGCCAATATCAATAAAGCGAATCTCAATATTAAAGCTAAGAATCTGCAAATTTTGAGATTAGGAGATGGGATAGCAGACAAGGCAAGGACAGTGAGAAGTATTGCACAACGCATGGAACGCGAACAGCAGTCACTTGCTCAGTTGGTGAGAAAAACAAACGAACTCGATCAAGCATCATTTACCGAAATGCTTTTTTCTGGTGAAGACCTTTCTGCATTTTTTTTGGACCTTGATTCTTTTGACTCTATTCGTGTTGGACTGAAGCATTCATCAGAGGCGCTCAAAAGTGCAAAGCGAGAAAACGAGGCGGCACAGGAAGCCCTTGAGGCGAGGCAGCAACAAGAGGCTGACGCGAAGGCCGAGCTTGAGCGAAGCAAAAAACTTGTTCAAGCCAGCGAAGCGCAGAAGAAAACCTTACTTTCAATTACAAAGAACAAGGAGAAAGAATACTCGAAGGTGCTGGACGGCAGAAAGAAGCGGGCAGCAGAAATACGTGCCGCACTTTTTGCACTCCGCGATTCAGGCGAAATTTCTTTTGGTAAGGCCTATGACTACGCACTTGTAGTTTCGGGAAAAACCGGAGTAAGACCGGCCTTCTTACTCGCCGTATTTATGCAAGAATCTAATTTTGGAAAAAATCAAGGTTCGTGCATTCTCAAGAATCGTGAAACTGGTGCTGGTGTGGGTGCGCGAAGCGGAAACACTATTCAGAAGGTGATGAACCCAACGCGTGACATACCGCCATATCTGCGCATACTTGCCGCACTGGGAAAGGACCCATTCGACACTCGTGTGTCATGCCCGCAGGAGGTGGGGTGGGGTGGGGCGATGGGTGCCGCACAGTTTATTCCCTCAACATGGGTTTTGTTTGAAGACCGAATCACCAAGGCCCTGGGCACCGATGCTGCAGACCCATGGAATGCGCGCGACGCCTTTATGGCAGCGGGAATGTATCTGACTGACTTGGGTGCAAGGTCGGGCTCATATAGCGCAGAACGGGACGCCGCATGTAGGTATTTTTCAGGACGTAAGTGCTCACAGTCGAGCTGGGCGGCGACGTATGGGACGCAGGTTATGTCTAAGGCAGAAAATATCCAAACCACCATGATAGACCCTTTGAACTCTTGATTTTGACGAACTACTTGTGCTTCGATGAGCGGGCTTGAGGACGTACTATGAGTACGTCCTCTGCACACCACCCATCTCCAGCACTTCGTATTTGACTTAAAATTTAATCAAGTCATCGAGTAGTAAAATTTGGAAATATTCACCTGGATGCATCTACAAGCTGTTGTTTGGCAAAAAAGACGAATTGCGCACATGAGATGATATACTTTGATGATGGAATATAAACTATTATTTGGTATTGCCTCAACGGTTCTTGCCATTGTGTGTTTCATACCATATTTTAAAGATATATTTGCCCGACGAACTGAACCACATCGATACTCCTGGTTAGTTTGGACCGTACTTCAGACGGTTGGCGTCACGGCGCAACTGAAAGACGGGGCTGGGTATGGGGCGTGGGCACTGGCAGCTGGTGCAGTATTTTGTTTTACAATTTTCCTACTATCTTTCAAATATGGAACAAAAAATATTACAAATTTTGACATCGTTTGTTTACTCGCCTCTCTCGGCGCCATAGCTATTTATTTTTATATTACAAATCCAGTCTGGGCTGTTCTCGCAGTAGCCATAGTTGATTTCGTCGGCTTCCTCCCAACGTTTAGAAAGGGTTTTCAGGAACCATTTACCGAGACGGTGAGCTTGTTCATTATGAGTGGAACCGCAAACGTATTATCACTTGTTGCGTTGCAAAACTACAGCGTAGTTACGGTTCTATATATAGCTAGTCTGTTTTTTACAAATTTCTCATTTGCGACAATGATAACCTTAAGAAGAAGAGTATTGCTTTCCAAAAAACATGAAGCAAATTTATAAAATATTCAGGAGTGTGGGATATGCAATTACTGGACTGCGACATGCATACAAAAAAGACTTGAGTTTTCGACTCGAGTTACATGTGGTCCTTCCCGCATACCTCATCTTGGGCTGGTTTCTGGCACCGTTTCAAGCGTGGGAGTTAATTGTGTATATTTTTTCGTATCTACTCATTCTCATTGTCGAGCTGGTGAATACTGCATTTGAAACTATGCTCGATAAACTTCATCCTGAAAAACACGACACGATAGGGAAGAGTAAGGACATTTCTTCCTCGGCAGTTTTGTTGGCATTTGTATTTGCTGCAGTGGTTTGCACAACACTACTGTTGACGCGTCTTTCAGCAACGGAGGTGGTTAATATTTCGCGACAGTTTGTGTAAATTTTATTATTTGCTAGTATGCGAATTCGATAGAGGAGGAGCTAATGGACGATAGCACCAGTAGGTATATTGAAGAGTCATGTCCGTGTCCATGTCACCGACTACGCAGTATCTGTACCGCGCTCACCTGTTGTCGGATTTGTCCGCATTGCGCGCAAAAGATTGGTTCATTGCACTTCTACGCGCACACAAAAAGGAGTGCGGAGGAACTTGCGTTGGAAAGTCCCACCATTTTCAAAACAGAGCCCTGAGGCTCTGTTTTTTACTAGAAAGTAATTTCTTTTGCTACGTAATCTTCAGGTCTGTCTGCGAGATACTTCTCGAGGGCTTCGCGCGTGAGTAGTCCCTCTTGTGCACCAACATACTGAACCACCGACATCGAATTGATGGGCCCCCACTGCAGTGCAGTCTCAAGTGGAAGTCCAAGTGCGAGTGCAACAGTGAGCGTTGACGCAAATGAGTCCCCAGCGCCCGTCCGTTCGTATGGAGGCTTTGGATCAGGGTAGGGGGGCATAAAGAATGACTTCTTTGTGTAGCTGTCATATGCGTATGCACCCTTTGGCCCGTCAGTAATAATTGAAATTTTGGGGCCAAGCGCTGACATCATCATGGGCAGTTTTCCTGGATTATTTTCATTTGTCTTAAGGATGAGACGTGCCTCTTCAACGTTGCAGAAAAATACTTCAGTATCTTCATACAAGTCTTTGAGTTTTTCTGCTCCGAGCTTAATCTGAAATGACCCTGGTTGAAAGGCGAGCTTCACATTTGGGTGCGCTTTTAGATAGTCTGCGATTTGTGCATGGTAGTCGAGTGAGTTTTCAGATACCGAGCTAAAATAGAGCCACTTGGGACTCCCCACATCAGGAAGTTTGTAATCGAAATCCTCGTGCTTAATAAGGATAGTGCGCTCCGCTTTGTGCCACAATACATAGTGATAATTAGACACTTTGTTGTCGTGTAAGCGGATGTAGCCAGTGTCGACGTTGTTCTTCTCAATTGCTGAGATAATCTCGCGCCCCTGCTCGTCGTTGCCCACATCGGAGATGAATGCAGATTTTAGTCCAAGGCGAGATGCCGAAACTGCTGCATTCGCTGAGTTTCCTACACCAGCGATAACCTTGGCAAATTCATAGGGAATTTTTGCACCATTCACAAAGCAAAGCGCTTCGTCAACATTTCCCGATGCATCTTCCGTGTGCGTCACGCTTGCCTGCTGAATACGAATAAACGCATCAGTAACAGTGTCACCAACTGCAATAAAGTCATATTCCGCCACGGTGTCATTTGTTTGTTTGTCCATAAAATTTGATTACATTTATACGGAAAGAATTATACCACACCGCTTTTTACTCACCACTAAATTAATATTGACATTTGCACCACGGAGAGTACACCACGGGGAGTGCTTCCGTTTTCATCTCCCTTCGGTCGTGAAAACTGGGTCGCTTCATTTTTCTAAAGCGGAGTACCGCTAAGGAAAATTGGTCGCTACGATAAACATATGTCACAGCCCAATTATGTATTTTCAGTTTGAGATATAAAAAAGCACCTGGTTTTAAGGGGTGCTGGTGTGAATGCTATGCTACGTTTGCTGAAATTTCTTCCGGAAAGCCTAGCCTCTTTAGCTCGTGTGCACGCATACGGTTGCCGAATTCAACGTTTTCGTACTTGATGAGGACGAACCTCATCCTTTTCGCATCTTTGACCTTCATCTGGTCGCCCGCACCCTTACGAAGTGCTTCGATGCCTGATGTAAAGTCCCATTCTTCTGTATTGCGACACGCCACCCATTCGGTACACTCGGGAATTCGGACATTTCGAGAAAGTTTCTGCGACATCCCGAGCGATTGGTAGAACTTGGCTTCTGCGTAGACATCCGCGAACTCCATTTTCTCGCCATGCTCCATCTTCCAGAGGTTGCCCCGTGAGACGAGAGAAAGGTCAAACACACTTTTCGCGGCACAAGCATCGCCGTCTCTACTCCCAGACCGCTCAGTACTTCTGAGTTTGTATGGGTTTCCGAACATACTGGGAGGAGTTGAGCGATCGATAGATTCGACTACCCACACTTCTTGTCCACGCCGACCACTTTCTCGATTGAGCCTAACGAAGTCTCCCTCCCCAAATGGTGTCTCCTGGAGGTCGCCAATTCTCAAAAAGACCTGCTCAATCTTCCTGAATTCCTCCACATCCTTGTATCCATCAGGATCAAACACGTCAAATGGAGATGCGTGGTCATGTGCGGTGTAGGGTATCGACATCCTCGATGAGCCGTCAGTCGGGGAGACGAGAGGCCGATTGAAGTCGATATATACCCCTGCGAGTTTGTGATTAAAGCCTCCTCGACCAACATATTTTTCACTGAAGCCGAGCACTCTTCCCATGCGGTGTCTGTCTATTTTTACCAAACTACCAATATTGCACCATCTCCTGATGAGTGCTTGTGCCTCGAGTTCGGGGAGTGGGGTGATGCGCTTTTCGCAAGCTTCTTGGGACATTTTCTACCTCCTGGCTTTATATAGCCTTAGTTGAAGGGTTGAAAGGAACATTCCCCGCAGGATTGCGGTGCAATTCCAACTCTATACTTTTATCCCATCCCGTCTAGGGGCTTGCCTTTCTAAGTCCCTGTAGATATTTTATTGCTCCGCAGGGTTTTTTGTCCTTACCTTCGAAAAGTACGCCTTCAATTTTTCCAGCGAAAAATTGTTGCTTCTCTTAAACGGTTTGCCCCATCGGAATGGGGACCATGCCAAACCGTTCTGCGAGGAACTTTTCTCAGGTGGGACAGGGCGTTTTATTGGCAACCGTAGGTACTGCGTTATTGTTCGGAAAATACGCGATGCACCACTGCTGCAACTGCCTCCGCAGAAAAATGGCTTGGTCCGATTGTCTGCAATCGTCATTTTTTGAGGATAGTTTTGCCCGTCGCTGGAAGCGGGCAAATGAGCAGTGCAACAGTGTCTGCAAAAAACTCCATGGAATGGAAAATCTGCACCCAGGACATAGAAAGAAAATAGGCTGAATGTGCAGGAAATAGGTGGTGGTTTCAGGACTTATGTCCTGTGTTATAATTCCCCCATATGAATGAACAATTACTTGCAACAAATGCTAAATATTTAGTCGCCGAAGGTAAGGGGGTTCTCGCAGCCGATGAATCCAATCCCAGTTGCCAAATCCGCTTCGATGCGGTTGGTGTGGAGTGTACTCCGGACACACGCCGTGATTATCGTGAAATTCTTGTTACAGCACCCGAAGCGAAGGATATTCTTTCCGGAGTTATTTTTTATGACGAAACTTTTTGGCAATCAACCAAGGAAGGGAAGCTGCTTCGCGAATATTGCGCAGAAAACGGAATCCTCCCTGGAATTAAGGTAGATGAGGGTCTGACTCCTCTTCCCGGCTTTCCCGGTGAGAAGGTAACAAGGGGACTTGATGCGCTCCCCGACAGAATGGAGAAGTATCGAGACGCAGGTGCGAAGTTTGCCAAGTGGCGCGCGGTTATCGCCATTGGTCCAGGCATCCCCACAGACAACCTCATCGGCGCAAATGCTTTTGCGCTTGCTCGCTATGCACGCATTTGTCAGGAGAATGACATTGTTCCGATGGTTGAGCCAGAGGTGCTGTTTGATGGTTCGCATACTATCGAAGAATGTGAAGCGGTAATAGCGCGCGTCTATAAAATGCTGTTTTCATTTATGAAGGAGTATCGCGTATATATGCCCGGCGCCATCCTAAAGACAAGTATGGTTGTTCCCGGAAAGGATTCTGGTTTACCCATGGATTCAGCTGATGTTGCCGTGCGCACCAACCGAGTCCTCCATGACTTGGTTCCGCACGATCTTGGTGGAGTAGTATTTCTTTCTGGTGGACAGACCCCAACACAAGCATTTGTAAATCTCAATGCGATTAATAGTAATGTGGTACATCCTTGGGGGGTTACATTTTCATTTTCTCGTGCACTGCAGGACCCTGTACTTAAGTACTGGGCAGAACATCGTAGTGACAAAATGGGTTCCATGAAAGTGTTTTCGCATCAGTTGCAAATTGCCGTTGACGCACGAAATGGAAAACTCAACACTGATTCACTCGGGGGAGACTTTGTCTCAGCGAGTCAGGATTTATAAATCTTATTACTTGTTAATTTAATAAATATGAAAAAAATTCTCAACATATGTGCGATTGTCAGTTCACTATTTCTGATTGCTGTTCCCGCGCATGCAACTACTGATCACACTAATTATTTCTCTTTCGAAGAAGGGACGGGAAGAAGTGTGGGAGATACGGGCGGACAAAATGGTGCAATGTACGGTACGTCGCAGGGATTTGGATGGGCAAGTGGAAAGGTGGGTACGGCGCTCGGCATGGATGCGACCGCAAATACGGGGGTTGCGCTTCCCAACTCCGCACTTTCTGGTAGTCAGGGCACAATTTCTGCGTGGTTCAAAATGAATGAGCTTGCAGATGGCAATGTTATTTTTTCTGGAAAATCAACAACAGACAATAATATTTTTGTTGCACTTTCGATTGACTATCAAGGACGCCCGCAACTACTCTTTCGCACAGACCCTAGTGGCGTAAATCGCAAGGTACAGATCGGTGCAGTCTTGAATAAAAATGAGTGGTATCACCTCGTCCTTGTGGCATCAGGCTCACACTACCGTGCATTTGTGAACGGTGAGGAGAAGATAATTTCAGGCGAGAATATCGGTCGCTGGTTTCCCGATTTTACGAATCAGGTACTTTCTTACCGCATAGGCGCATCGGAAGCGAATCCTCTAGTTGGCTCATGGAATGGATATTTGGATGAAATGCGCATCTACAATCGCGTGCTCTCACCAGAGGAGGCTACAAGGCTATATGGCGAAGGGAATAATGGCACACCCACTGTTCCACTCGCACTTCGACCAAAGCTAAATTTCACAGTGTCGAGTGAGCGTGTCGAAAAACCAGGCACCGTAACACTTACGTGGTCAACCGAACTAGTAGAGAGCTGTACTGCAGGAGGGCACTGGAGTGAAAGTATTGCTACGTCTGGCAGTGCAGTAAAAACAAATATTACGAGTGACCAGGTATACACAATGGTATGTCAGGGAAAGGGTGGGGTTACCGATGCCGTAGTCCGCGTGTCCGTTGCGACAGGAGTCACGAAGCCTGAAGGTGGGTCCTCACTCACCATGACACAGGAATTTCCTGTCACGAATAAGCCCACCAAAGCGGTGAGCGCGCAGTTTATGCGTGACCTCAAGTTAGGTGACAATGGTGATGATGTAAAATCGCTTCAAGAATTGCTTATTCAGAAAAATGTGCTCGCTGCCGGGCTTACCAGTGGCTACTTTGGTGAACTTACAAAGTCCGCATTGTCACAGTATCAGGGAAAAATTGGACTACCAGCAACGGGCTACTTTGGACTAATGACTCGTGCCAAGTTAGGCACAGTTGAAAATTCTGGCAACAGCATGAAGGCAACCGAGGGTAGTGTCACTCCACCAGTGAGTGGTGACAAAAGTGCACAAATCGCACAATTGCTCACGCTTATCGCAGAGTTACAGAAGCAACTCGCTGCACTCAAGGCAACTACTTATTAATTTATTGAAATAACACAAACTTATGCCAACAATATACGTTACACGAAAGATTCCTGAGCTTGGACTTGCAATGCTCCGCGACAAAGGATTTACACTTGATGTGAGTGAGAAGGATGGAGTGCTTACAAAAGAAGAGCTACTCGGCGCACTCCGCGCAAAGCCATATGACGGTGTCCTCTCACTTTTGACTGACACCATCAATGCGGAAGTCTATGATGCGGTTCCAACGGCAAAGATTTTTGCAAATTATGCCGTAGGTTTCAATAACATTGATGTACCCGAGGCAAAGGAGAGGGGAATCACTATTACCAATACACCGGGGGCACTTACCAACACCGTTGCAGAGCATGCGATGGCACTGATTCTTTCATGTACCACGCGCACCACTGAGGGTGATCGTTTCACGAGGGCAGGAAAGTATGAAGGCTGGGGACCAATGATGCTTCTTGGGATGGATTTGGCAGGAAAGACTCTGGGGGTTCTTGGTGCGGGTCGCATCGGAAGCCGACTTGCGCATCATGCGAAGCACGGATTTGATATGGAGGTGATTTACTATGATGTCAAACAAAATACTGATTTCGAGAAAGAAACGGGCGGACGTTTTTGTGCCACCGTTGACGAAGTGCTTCGTGATGCAGACGTTGTTTCTGTGCACGTTCCTCTCCTCGACTCTACCAAGCATCTTATCAATGCAGACCGATTGAAGATGATGAAGAAAACTGCGTATCTCATTAATACCTCACGTGGCCCAGTTGTTGATGAGGCTGCGCTCGTCGATGCGCTCAAGTCAGGTACTATCGCAGGCGCAGGAATAGATGTGTATGAGAATGAGCCAAAACTGGCCCCAGGACTCACTGAATGTGAGAACGCGGTCATTACGCCACATATAGCATCTGCTTCAGTTCCGACGCGTGATGGAATGGCAAAACTTGCAGCAGAAAATTTGATTGCTTTTTTTGGTGGCGAGACACCTCCAAATATTGTTCCTGCATAGTTCAAAAAACGTCCGATATCGGACGTTTTTTGTATAAAAAGAAACAGCACGTGTGTGCTGTTGAGTTGCAGGGCATGATATAGTGAGAAATATGCACAAACCAGAAGAGCGAAAGCGCTCACTCCTCAAGGCAGTAACTTATCGTGTCATTCACATGACCGCCGATTTTTTTGTTGCTTTCTATTTTACCCAAGAAACAGGAAAGGCCATTGCTATAGTGTTGATTGTAAACACCTACAGTACAGTACTCTATTACATGCATGAGCGAGCCTGGGTACGTATACCCTGGGGACGAGTCCCAACCCAGCATGTCGACTAAGTACGCGTTGCGATGACTACCTCGCTCAATCCTTTCTCCAAAAAGTCGAGTTCGACAGCAATACGCTTCGAAACATCAAGGACGCGCGGTGGGATGTATGGCCCACGATCAGTGACTCGCGCCTGCAGGCTCTTGCCGTTTGCGAGGTTGGTAATGCAAACTTCTGTTCCGAGCGGGAGAGTGCGGTGGGCCACAGTAAAACTCTCCATGTCATATAGTTTTCCGTTTGCCATGGTTTTTCCGTGAAAGCCTGGCCCATACCAAGAGGCGACACCCTGCTGGTGTTGCTTCAAAAAGGCGGTGGGGCAAAGTGAACTCTGTGCCGATTTGTCTTCTGCGACGAGTATTTCTTGCGAGATGTCCTTGGACCTACCTTCGGTTTTGTCACCAAAAAGAGGACTAAGAATACCTACCAATAAAACAATAACTGAACCAATGAATGCGATGCGCACGATTTTCTCCTATGAAAGAACTACACTTTTTTAAGTATACCGCAGAAAGCTTAGCAATGCAAGTATCGTGAATGTTGTGCATAAATTGCCTATTTCCCCCTTGCGTGTTCACTATACCTTCTGTACTATACCTCCATTCATTCTGCTCGGCAGAATATTTATTTTATGATTGAACTACGAAAAGAAACAAACGCGATGTTTAAGCTTAAAGTGGGTCGCTCGGCGACTGGCCTCGGTCTTTTTGCCATGGAGCCGATACCGAAGGGAAAGAAGATCATTGAGTATGTGGGCAAGTTTATGGTTGATGAGCCAGATGATACAAAGAATAGTCTTTATATATACAATATCAATAAACGCACAGACATTGATGGTGCACCGCGATGGAATACCGCTCGGTACGCAAACCATTCATGCAGACCCAATGCGGAAAGTGATGTTGGGAAGGGACGGGTGTGGTTGAAGTCAAAAAAGAAAATAATGCTCGGTGAAGAAATCACCTACGATTACGGCAAAGAGTATTTTGATGAGTACATTAAACCGGTGGGGTGCCGTTGCGTGAAGTGTACAGAAAAGAAAAAACTCAAAACAAAAAAACGCTAATCTCTAGCGTTTTGTTTTTGCAAGTCGCGATTCAAAGTATTTGACCATTTGTTCGGGGAAAGAGAAACATTGGTAGTACGTTTCAAATCGGTCATGCGAGGTAAAAATAAATGGTTCTATTCGTGCGTATTTCATTAGAAAATATACAAGTGCCCTACTGCTACGACCGTTTCCATCCGCGTATGGATGGATGGTCAAGTAATCGAAATGAGTCTCGGCGATGAATCGAACATTTTCTGCCTGCGTAATCGTCTTGCATGGACCACTTTGCCAGGTGCGAATTCTGAAAGCAAGTTTCCGCATGGCTTGAGGTACAGTTCGGGAGTGTGGGCAAATTCGACCTCCGACACTTACTCCAATCTTCCGAAATTTCCCCACCCACTCAACAGGGAGTGTGCGCTGCCCATATTTTCCTTGCTCGGAGACAATAAGCGACTGAACGCGATGTACCATTTTCAGTGTTAACGGGTGATCCCCACGATCCTCTAGGTATTTGTATGCACCAGTGTGTCCGTGTACATATCCCGCACAGAGCTCAGCCTGTACATGAGCACGGTCACGGACTATCCGCTCTATTGCATCCGATTCAACAATATAGCGAGCAAGTAAGTTATCACTACATTCTTTTGAATCCATTTTTTCTCCCAAAAGAGCCTATAATTAACTTAGCACTACTGTTGTTTCGTGGCAATTATGGGAAAGGTTGCTGGCGCATCTCGGCTGTGGTGTGTAAGTAGTACGGCACTTTGCATCTGTGCCGTTCTTTGCTAGTATCTAATCTACAGTATTAGGCTGTAGATTCTCATGTGGCGTAACGATAAAGTGAGATAGTCACTTATCATGTCGGTTGCAGGAGAATAAAAATACACATTCCGGTGTAGTAGAGTGGTGAAGTGAGAAGTGGGTAGGGACCCGCTTCGCAAGACTTGTTGAGGGATTTTCCAAAGACCCAACAAGTGGACAGCCTCTGTAAGAGGGTGCGCAAGCGCGCTGCTTACATGAGATGGTCACTTATTACGTCGGTTGCAGAAGAATAAAAATACACATTCCGGTGTAGCTCAGTGGTAGAGCAGTGCGCTGTTAACGCATTGGTCGCAGGTTCGAATCCTGCCGCCGGAGCCGCTAACAAAACAGACCTCTTGTGAGGTCTGTTTTGTTTTGCGGCTCCGTGCAGCAAGCGGAGCTTGCGGGCAGGATTCGAAGACCTTGGTGATGTTTTGTCTGAAAAACCACCAAGGTGTACAGCTCCTGTAAGGAGAGAAATTCCTGCCGCCGGAGCAAACGACAGAATCATGAAAAAGACCCGCTGGGGCCTTTTTCTGTCATTTGCTCCGAGCGATAGTATTATCCCATGCTCCGCATCGTCCTTCCTGGTCATAAAATGATGTCACCGTTTTTCCGTGGAGACCGAAGGGATTATGTTAAACTGGCACAAATGCCGGTTTTTTTGTGCTAACGTGTTCAATGTTCACTTGTTCAACAGAGTTCCAAGCACCTGCTCGAGATAATCTAAAATACTTTTTTGTTATAACTTAATTTAATATACTCTCCTGGTACTATCGAGCCCGCATTTCCGTTAATTTGTACGGCGGGGAATATGTAGCTCGGTAAATCAAGTGTTTTATCCCTCTCTGTGCGTAGGGTAATAAACTCATCCTTTTGTATACCGTCATGGACATGAATATTTCTCTCCCGCTCTTCGCCTATTGTGGTCTTGTAAATGAAATCTCGCCCTTTTCCTTCCGGATAATCGTGACAAAGATACACAGGGGTTTCCTTGGGGTATGATTCGATGATATGACGCACCGAGTCATACATTGTATCAGCACTACCTCCTGGAAAGTCACATCGTGCAGTTCCCATGTCGGGGGCCAACAGTGTGTCACCAGAAAATATCGAATTCCCAATGACATACACCACATCAGCTGGCGTGTGGCCCGGCGCATGAATTACTTGTGCAGGAATATCTCCTACCATAAATTTTTCGCCATCCACAAACAAATGGTCAAACTGCGTCCCGTCTGTTTTGAAGTTTTCGTTTAAATCAAAAACCTCTTTCAGGTATTTTTGAACAGGTGCGATGTTGCTCCCTATTGCTGTCTGTCCACCTATTTTTTCCTTAAGATATGCTGCAGCAGAGATGTGGTCCGCATGAATGTGCGTTTCGAGTATCCATTCATTTAATAGTCCTTGTTTGTGGATGTACGCAATCACCTGATCAGCAAGCACTGTATCGGTCTTTACATTCTTGTGATGATAATCCAGGACCGAATCAATAACTGCAGATTTCTTTGTGGCGGGGTCAGACACCACATAGGTTATGGTGTGTGAGTCGGAATCAATAAATTGTTGTACAACTAAAGTACTTTTCATACCGGTGTTACTTATTCCACGGCATTTTTCCAAGCAGAAGCGCCATGCCACACCATCCGGTGATTCCTGAAAACAATAGTCCGAGTGAAACAAAGAGGGGGATAGCGAGAAAGTTGTAGTGCAGAAAGTGCGCAAGAACAAGACCGACAAGCACGAATGCGCCTGCCGCAATAAATACTTGCCGCATAAGTGGAAGCCGATTCGAATGTGAGCCTGTTTCATACCCCGCTTCTTCCCATGCCATGATGCCACCCTCCACGTTTATAAACTCGGCGGTTACTCCAAGTTCCTTGAGTTTTTCGATGGCCTTTTGACCGCGTCTCCCCGTGCGACAGTGAACATATATTGTCCTCTTATCCTTGAATTCCCCAGCGCGCGATTCAATGGTATCGAGTGGAACACTGCGCACACCTTGTATGTGTTTTTCATTAAACTCAACTGGTGTGCAGACATTGATAAAATCAACTGTCGGATTACTCTTTTCGCTCTCGACAACCTCTTTAAATGATGTGACTGAAATGTGTTTCATGGTTTTATGAGTTAATAACTTGGACTAATGCTTTATACATACTGTCTTGAGTATGTTTACTTGTGAGATATTTCTTCTCAAGGAAACAAGATACAAATGCCATACGTAAGGACGAAAATGAACGAGATGTCGCCTTCAGTGTCCGCGCTGTTTTTTCGCAGTTAGGATTTTCGTGCGTAAGTTCCTTTTTGATAGAGGCAAGCTGACCTTCCAAGCGACTAATATGATGTATGAGTGCCTTTTTTGAATCGTGCATGGATAGAGCATAGCATATACCCACTGGGGTATGCAACTAGCCGCCACCGAATTACTTTTTATTGCAGTAGGAAGTTAAAAAAAGCGTTTTAATACAAGTTCTTGTCCCAAGCACTTGGCGTATTGTCTGAATTTAGTGCAATTATTGCCTGCTAGACATTGGTGCCATGTGCGATGGAACAGCAGAAGGTGGGACTTTTTGAAGCGTGGATGGAGGCACTCAAGCCACACTATGCCTCAGTACACGCTGATGTCATGAGCGACCCGACTAAGACCATGGAGAATATGGATGAGGTGGATTGGGGAGGAAAACAGGGTGCGATTTGACGCACAGGCAGAAGGTGAGCGCCCCTTTTTCAATTGTGGGTTTTCTTGTATTATAGAAGTATGAATATAAAAAAAGTACTTTGCGTAGAGGATGACTCTTTTTTTCTTAGTCTTATCACGGGACTGCTGAGCGGCACTCCGGGGATTACTATTATCCAAGCGCACACGGGTGTCGAGGGTATTCAGCGTGCAAAGCAAGAGCGACCTGACCTCGTATTGCTTGACCTTATGTTGCCCGACATACGCGGTTCAGAGGTAATCAGCCGTATTAGGGAAATTGTAGGGCTTGAGAATATTCCCATTTTTATTTTGTCTAATTTTGGAGACCAAGAAGAAGTTGAGTTGTGTCTAAAAAACGGCGCGCGTGCGTATCTCGTAAAATCAAATACACTACCAAGTGAAGTGGTCGAAATAGTTGTTGGTGCTCTCGAGATAGAGAGTGCACCAGTTGTAGATCCACTCATTGCAAGTCAGTGGCCAACTGAAAAGAATTCATAATTTTTGGTAAAATTTTTCCTACACTTTGGGAGACAATCCTATGTACTTAGAATCCACAAAGCCAATTCGTGTGTTGGTCGCCGCTATACTTATATTTGCCTTTGCGAATCGTGCGAATGCTGAGGTGGTGCGGGTGATTACGTTTCCAGTAAATGGGGAGTATACATATTGGAATGACTACCATGAACCTCGTGGTGGTGGAACGCGATTACATCAAGGGAATGATATTATTGCTGCAAAAATGACTCCGCTCGTCGCGGTGGTAGATGGAATAGTAAATTATGTCGCTCGTCCGCAAGTAAGATGGGGGTATGAAATAGGGCTGCAGGACGCAGATGGATACACGTACGACTATTTGCATATAAACAATGACACCCCGGGGACAGATGATGGTCAAGGAGGAGAGGCTCACGCCTACGTACCCGGATTGATTCGTGGAGCCAGTGTTTCTGCTGGGCAGCTTATCGGCTGGGTGGGAGATAGCGGTAATGCTGAAGATACTGTTCCTCATTTACATTTTGAAATGAGAGACCCAAGCAACGTGACCATAAACCCTTACCCCAGTTTACTGCGCGCGTCCGCTGGTCGCGGTGTTTCAATAAACGCGCCACGACCTACTTCGGTAGAGGTGAGTTGGGAAGAGCGTAAAGCTCAGCTGAGGTATATATTTACAAAAGAGCTTTCTATCGAAGCAGAATCCGGAGAGGTAAGGCAACTCCAACTCGTACTCAAGGCACTGGGGCATTTTCAATATCCTGTTGCGACAGGATATTTTGGCGGAATCACGCGCACGGCAGTGCTCAGTTACCAGCAAAAAAGAAAGCTTCCAGAGACGGGCAACCTCGACGCAAAAACAAGATTTGCACTCAATGATGACTTGGGGACATATGACCCCAATGTGTATATTCCTTTTTACACCCCCGCAGAAACCCGTGCGATTGAGATAAGAAAGCTTCTCGACCTCATTGCTAAACTACAGTTGGAACTGAAGCACATGAGGGGGTATTGATGCTTGCGTCCCCGAACGGTGAGCGTAAGATTAAGTAATGGCACTCACAAAGAAAATACTCTGCATAGAAGATGATGCTTTTTTTCTCGATCTTCTGTCTACTTTGCTACAAAGCAACCCCAACACACTAGTATATAGTGCGCATAACGGAATAGACGGCGTACTCATTGCGAAGTCAGAAATGCCTGACCTCATATTGCTCGATTTGATGTTGCCCGATATTCATGGGTCAGAGGTGCTTGTGCGATTGAAGGGAGAAAGTGGAAAAGTAGAAGTACCAGTGATTATTTTCTCGAACCTCGCTGAGCGAGATGAGATAGAGAAATGCCTCGCGCTCGGTGCACATTCGTACTACATAAAATCGAATACCCTCCCTAGTGAAATGGTGGAGATTGTAGCAAAAGAACTTGGACTCGCACACACCTTGCCACAGTAGAAGTGCGAAATCCCGAAATACTCATATATATTCAGACTTCACGGACGTGCGTGCGAGGAACTCTACTGTGGCGTTGACAATTACTGCTCAAGTGCTATGCTCCCATGTACAAAAAGTATTTGAAGTAAGTCGATATATCTTCTATAGCAATTTTGTATATTACGTAGCAAATTTAAATAAAAAATATGAAAGGAACAATTAAGACACTCAAGGAGAATGGTTTTGGATTTATCAAGGCAGACGGAATGGAGAAGGACCTTTTCTTTCACCGCAACGCTCTTGTTGGAGTAGAATTCGACGCTCTTAAGGAGGGAATGGAAGTTACTTTTGAGACAGAAGAGTCTCCAAAGGGAATGAACGCAGTCAACGTGCAGCTCGCATAAGACTTCCGTCAAAAAAACCGCCTCGCAAGGGGTGGTTTTTTTGTTGCTTGCTGAAATCGGTGCGATGTCCTAAACTCTAATTTATGAATCGTGCAACAGAAATTATCATTTTCTATAAGTACACACCAATAAAGGAGCCTGAAAAGCTCATGAAGTGGATGCGCGAGGTGTGTATTTTACTCAGCATTAAGGGAAGAATCATCATCGCGCATGAGGGTATAAATGGCACTGCCGAGGGTGGGGCAGCTGAAATCCATGCATTTGAGGAGGTACTTCATTCACAAGCTGGGGATGATGGTGACTTTGCCGATTTCCGTGACCTCTGGTTTAAGCATAGTCCTGGCACTGGAAGCGCATTTCCAAAGCTGAAGATAAAGGTACGCGACGAGATAGTCACACTTGGCCTTGGTAAGGAAGGAGATATTAATCCAAATGAGATAACAGGAAAGCACGCTACGCCCGAAGAGGTAAAATCATGGATTGCAAGTGGTGAGGATTTTCAGATTGTTGATATGCGTAATGATTATGAGTTTAAGGTGGGGCGCTTTAAAGATTCTATAAATCCTGAAATGGAAAACTTCAGAGATCTTACTCGTGTAAGCAATTCACTCGATGCGCTTAAGTCAAAAAAAATTCTCACGGTCTGCACTTATGGGGTACGCTGTGAAAAAGCCTCCGGGTATCTGAAGAAGCAGGGTTTTGAGAATGTGCACCAGCTCGAAGGTGGGATAGGAACATATATGAAGCAGTTTCCCGGAGAAGATTTTCTCGGCTCCTTGTATGTATTTGATGGACGAATCACTGAACGATTCACCGATGACTATGAGGTAATAGGAAAATGTGACTCATGTGGGGTAACTAGTGAGCACTATGGAAACTGCACTAAGCCGGACTGTCATAAAAAAATGATTATTTGCAAAACTTGCGAATCGAGCGGGAAGAATATTTTTTGCGGAACTGAGTGCGAAAGTCTCTACCTGGAGATGGGCGTGACTGCATAGAAAACGCGAGCTACTATTTCAACACAATATTCAGGTTACTTACCTGAATTTGTTCTTTTGGCGCGAAGAAATTCGATAATTATTGGAAAGACAGAAAGGAAAATTATTCCGAAGATAATATATTCAAGGTATTTGTCCGCACCTGGGATTACGTTGCCAACAAAGTATCCCAGGCCAATGAGTGAAGTTGACCAGAGTAGTCCACCAATAAAATTGTAAAGCAAAAATGTGGGGTAGTGCATTTTTCCCACCCCCGCAAGAATGGGTGCAAAGGTGCGAACGATAGGTACAAAGCGAGCAAGGACTATCGCTTTCTTGCCGTATTTCACGTAGAAGTCATGAGCCTTGACGACGTGAGACTTGCGAAAGAAAAAAGAATCCTCCCTCGTAAAAATTTTCTGACCAAAATAAGTCCCAGAGGCATACCCAACATTGTCACCAAGGATAGCGCAGACACTGACGAGTACCCAAAGTAGCCATACATTGAAGTGCCCTTGTGATGCCAGTAGTCCAACAGTAAACAGCAGGGAATCACCTGGGAGAAACGCTCCAAAAAAAAGGCCAGACTCTGCAAAGACCGTGAGTGAAACACCTAAGTACCCAAATCCTATTATGTAATTACTGAGTTCCTCCATGTGCTCCAGTGTAGAAGATTTTCAATATAAATCAAAGTCCGAGTATGTGTTAGAATATGTTGATGATTAGGAGTATCATCTTTCTCGCGTGTGTCTTTGTCCCTACACTTGCTTTTGCTTATGCGCCACATATTGCACGCACAGAGGGGAGTGTCGTAAGTAGTCCAATGAATGCAAATGTATTTTTTGGTGAGCTCAAGGAGGAGTCAGCAGTGTTTCGCTTCACGCTGAAGGAGGGTGGGGAAGTATTTCTTAATCTCATGACCCCCGCTGTGGCTAATCCCGAGGGGAGGTTTGACCTTGTTTTGGTCAATGAATCGCAGGGAATAGTCACTGCAGTGCTTGAGGCGGGAAGTCTTCCTTGGGAGGAATATCGTGACAAAAAGATTGCGGAGAGTTTTTTCAGGGGGCCACGACTATCAATGAATATTCCATCGGGTGATTACCGTATAGTCGTTTCGAGTAATGGCAATTTGGGAAAGTTTGCCCTTCAGGTTGGCGCAAAAGACCAGTTTTCATTAGTAAGTCATCACATGCTCTATACACTTGCGCCAACACTAAAGCGTGATTTTTTTGGCACCCCACGCGTTTCATTTCTTTTTAGTACTGCAGGGCTTCTTTTTGTAGCACTATATTTTATCGTTGGATCAATTTTGGGATTTTTGGCAACACGACAAAGTGCATTCATTCGTATTTGGGAAAAACTATGGGGAAGGAGTAGTCAAGTCCCACTATTTCGTCTCGTGGTCGCAGTTGTGTGCATGCTGGTCAGTTTATTACTATTCGCACTTGCTGTTTTTGTGTATTGGGGAATTTCGCTTTTCATTAGCTCAGGTCTCATGTTTGCATTGTCCATACTCAACACGACCCGCGTCTACAGAGACTTGCGGGCTGCATAAACCTACGCGGTCTATAGCGACTTAATTTTTTCAGCGATTATCGACGGAGAATCGTTTCTGCGAGAAAACTTACCCTTGATTGCTATGCACTTATCAGGGCCAAGAAGCTCTTTGCACTCCGCCATTGTGCGTGGAAAAACCACGACCTCAATCGACCCGCTAAAGTCCGCTACACGCAAGAATGCCATGTGCTCATTTTTCTTCGTGATAACGACTTTGTGTTCTTCGATAATTCCCGCAATAATAATTCCCATACCGTCACGCGTGTCTTCCCCGACACTCTTGATATTGCTCCCGCCTTTTTCAATTTTCTCACGATGCTTATCGAGTGGGTGACCAGAAATATACAGTCCAAGGAGCTCCTTCTCCCATGCTAGTTTTTGGTCAATAAGAATTTCAGGTGCCGGGCGTAGTCGTAATCGTGGAACCGATTTCGTATCCGTAATAACAGAGAAGAGGGAAACCTGATTGCTCTGCAGAGCCTTGGCGTGCTCTCGGTGGTACTCGAGCGCCTCATCAACGTTATGCAGTAGTGCGCCACGCTCCTCACCGAGTGTGTCAAATGCACCAGCACGGATGAGGGACTCCAGGGATTTTTTATTAAGATCCTTGTGGTTCACGCGCTCAAGAAAATCTGTAAATGAAAGAAACGCACCATTAGTCTCACGTTCAGTAATTATGGCAGCTGCAATGTTCTCTCCAAGGTTTTTAATGGTATATAGTCCGAATCGAATCTGGTCCTGTGCACCCGTGGTATTTTCCACGGCCTTAATAACCGTAAAGTGGTTTTGGCTCATGTTTATATCAGGCGGGAGTACGGGAATTGCCATGCGTTTACACTCAGTGATGATTTCAGAAATTTTTTCCGTGTCTCCTTCTTCAGAAGTGAGCACCGCAGTCATGTATTCGCTGGGGTAGGTGGCCTTCATGTAGGCTGTTTGATATGCCACACGACCATAGCAGGCCGCATGCGCTTTATTAAAGCCGTAGCCTTGAAATGGCTCAAACAAGGCCCATATTTTTTCGGCCTCCGTAGCATTAATTCCACTGTGAGTGAGACAGCCATCAACAAAGATTTTGTGTTGCTTTGCCATTTCCGCGGGTATTTTTTTGCCCACCGCCTTTCGGAATTTATCCACCTCGCCCCAGTCGTACCCTGCGAGCTCAATAGCGGTATAGAGTAAGTCATCCTGGTACACAAGTAGCCCGTATGTTTTATCCAAAAACTTCTTCATCTTGGGATGGTAATACGTTGTGGGACTTCTGCCGTGCTTGCGCGCCACATACTCATTGATAGTAAGCATCGGGCCAGGACGATACAGCGCCACCATTGCATTGATGTCATGGATGCGACCTGGCTTTAGCTCCATGAGTGCTTTCGTCATACCTGAACCATTTAACTGAAACAGTCCGATGGTCTCACCACGCGCGAGCATCGCAAATGTTTTTTTGTCGTCAAATGGTATTTTCTCGATATTCACGTCAACTCCATGATGCAGTTTCACAAGACGCACTGCTTCTCCGAGTATTGCCAAGTTTCTTATGCCCAGGAAGTCAAACTTGAGTAAGCCCGCGTCTTCAATAGAGTACATGTCATACTGTGTAATAATTTTTCCACCCTTTGGGTCAAACTGTGTTGGCGCAAAATCAAGTAGGGAAGTCGGAGCAATGACAACACCTGCTGCATGGACAGAGACGTGTCGCACGCAACCCTCAAGCTTTTTGGCGAGGTCGATAATTTCTCTCGACTCGGTGTCTGTTCCGTACAGCTTCTTCAGATCAGGCTCGAGTTCAAGTGCGTGCTCAAGGGTCATCGGAAATCCTTGTGAGCCCATGGGTATCATCTTCGAAATGCGATCCCCAACGTCATAGGGTTTTCCGAGTGCACGGGCCACGTCACGCACCGCACCACGAGCCATCATGGTTCCAAATGTACCTATTTGAGCCACCCTGTCGGCTCCATACTTAAGTTTTGCATATTCAAGCACCTCCTCGCGCCTATTATCAGCAAAGTCCATGTCAATATCAGGTGCAGATGGTCGAAATGGGTTCAAAAATCGCTCAAATGGGAGCTGAAAATCGAGCGGGTCAACATTGGTAATTCCAGTAAGATATGTGACCAGTGAGCCCGCTGCAGAACCTCGAACGGTGGTGTAGATGCCGGCGTCCCTCGCAAAGCGGAGGAGGTCGGCAACGACGAGGAAGTAAGTCGAGTATCCCTTGTTCTTGATAACCTCAAGCTCATACTCGAGGCGCTCACGTAACACAGGGGATTCTGTCATCTCACGAAATGCAATACCGTCCTCAGCGAGATGGCGCAACTCATCATCAGCGTTTCCTGTTTTAAAACTAATGTGCGGGAAAACCCACTTTCCAAGCTCAAGTTTAATGTCGCACATGTCTGCAATTTTTTTCGTGTTGTATACAGCCTCTGGTATGTCGCGAAAGTTCGCGAGTGCTTCCTCGGTAGAAATAAAGTGATACTCACCCTGTCCACTAAAAATTCCCGTATCGTTTACGTCAGTGTTGGTCGAAATTGCGATGAGTGTTTTGTGCGCCTTGGCATCATCGGGATGAATGTAGTGTGAATCTTGCGTTGCGACGATGGGGACGTCAAGTTTTCGCGCGAGTGCGATGAGCGTACTTCTCCAGCGTTCGAAGTCTTCGACATCCGGGTGATGCATTATTTCAATAAAATAGTTTTCCTTTCCAAATATTTCCTGATGTTCACGCACCACTGCTTCCGCTTTTTCAAGGTCGTTACTGCGTAAAATCGCGCGGCCGAGTTCACCTGCTGGGCAACCCGAAAGGGCGATTATTCCCTCCGAGTACATCCGCAAAATATCCTTATCCATCCTCGGTTTATAGTAATATCCCTCGATGTGGGCCAGGGTAGTCAGGCGTACCAGATTTTTGTATCCCTGCTCATTTTTCGCGAGGAGTGTCAGATGAAAACGTTTGTTGTCTATGCCGGATTCTTTGTCGAGTCTCCCGCGATTAGCAACGTACGCTTCGACACCAATGATAGGCTTTATTCCCGCACTCTCGCATGCTTTATAAAATTCAATCGCCCCATACATTGCTCCATGATCAGTGAGTGCAAGCGCCGTCATGCCGAGTTCCTTTGCGCGCGCCACCATCTTGTCGAGCTTTGAAAGTCCGTCGAGAAGTGAAAAGTGTGAGTGTGTGTGCAAGTGCACAAATTCTACGGGTGATTGCGCAGCGTCTCCTTTCGCTTTCTTTTCTTTCGTGTCATTTTGCAAAGAGGTGCTAGTCATGAGGTGAGTATACCTTCATGATAGTTCAACTGCAAAATGTGGATGAACAATCAAAAATATGTTGAAAAACGCAACCTATCATTTTTTGAAATTAGTGTCATAAATAATTTTTAATCGAATATATTAACTCCACGCTACAAGGATTCACACCTTGAAATGAGAGAACTCGGCACAGAGGTAAAGTGGCCCCTCATGCAGTAGATTGAGCGTGTATATTTTCTACACATGAGTCTTCAAAAAACGGCCAAACACAGCATTCGCTGAAGGGTACTCATTTCTTGACTTTTTGGCATAAAAATGGTATCATTCTACCGGAAATACTACTCAAGTAGGACCCCGACGGCGCAACGGCTTTTGCGTGTTCTCTGATTTGAAAGGTACAACATGTTCGCACTGTATCGAAAGCATGAACTAAAGTTCGGCCGCCAGAGCAAGGAGGTCATCATCCCGACGCTTTTCGGAGTGGTAGCTGGAATCTACCTCCTCATTGTGCTGTATTCAAGCTGGTACACCGTTGGAAAGGGTGAGCAGGCAGTTGAACAGCAACTTGGCGCGTACCATCGGAGCAATACGCCCGGTGGCCCCTACTTCAAGCTGCCTTGGCCATTCATGAATGTTACGAAGGTCGACATCCAGACGGTGTTCGAGATACCAATTGGGTTTCGATTTGACAAAGCCGGCAAGGTGGTAGAAATTCCGGAAGAAGCCGAGGTTCTTACCGGTGACATGAACACAGTCATGATTGATTCTGTTCTGCAGTATCAGCGCACTGATGCGAAAAAGTGGCTCTTTACTTCAGATGATCCGGAACGGAAACTATTCCTGCTCGCGCAGTCCGCACTTCGTCGTGCCGTTGCCGCGCGAAACTTCGATCAGATTCTCACCACCGATCGTCCGGCGGCACAGTCCACTTCCGAAGCGAGAATTCGAGAGATTCTCGAACGCATTGGCCTTGGTGCACGCATCGTTGCACACCAAATCCAAGACACGCATCCGCCCAAGGAGGTGGTTGTTTCGTTTCAGGATGTGATGAATGCTCACGAGAACCGCCAAAGGTTCATCGAGCAGGCCGAGGGTTACAGAAACGAGAGGTTGGCCAAGTCAGCAGGTGAAGCAAAGAAGCTCGTTGAGGATGCAACGGGCTACAAAAATGGTCGCATTAACGAGGCCAAGGGTGCTGCTGCGAGGTTTGATCTCGTCTATGCCGAATATAAGCGGGCCCCAGACTTGACTCGTGACCGGATGCGACTCGAGGCACTCGAGGTCGTGCTCGCTGGCAAGGCGCAGATTGTCGACATGACTGGATCGGGTGGGCAATCTCCGCTTCTCAAGTTCATGGACGTTGGTGCTGCAGCGACGAGAGCAGTCGCCACGCCTGATTCTGGCAAGAAATAAGTTCAACGGCAAACAACTCAAAGGAACTCAAATGAATCGAATTCTGAATCTGTTCAGGAACCTGCCACTACTCTATAAGCAGGCAATCCTACTTATCGTCGCCGTGACAGCAATTTCATCGACGACATTTGTCGTCGATGAACGTGAGCGCGTGGTTGTGACGAGGCTAGGTAATCCAGTTTCCGACATCACTGAGGCTGGTCTCTATTTCAAGAGGCCGTTTGTTGATACTGTGCACTCGCGAGACAAGCGTCTGTATGTGTACGACTCGGAGCCAAAGTCGGTGCCTACATCCGATTCGAAGCTTCTCGTTGTAGACCTTTTCGGGTTCTTGTACATCAAGGACGGCATTCGCTTCTTCCAGAAGGTGGACAATATCCCGGCTGCGCTACTGCGCGTTGAAACTGTGCTATACAGCGAACTGCGCGATGTCGTCGGCAACCACAGGCTTGAAGAATTGGTCGGCGGTGATCGAGACAAATTCATGGAAGATGTCACCAAGCGCGCCGGAAAATCTCTGGACGAATTTGGGATCGGAATCAAGATTGCTCTCTCAAGTCGCACCGATCTGCCTTCCCAGAACAAGAAGTCGGTATATGAAAGAATGAATGCGGAAAGGAACCGCGTGGCAGTGAAGAATCGCGCCGAAGGAGAAGCGCAAAAAGTGCGGATCATGGCCGAAGCCGACCGTGATTACGTAATAGTCGTGTCCGAGGCAAAGGCGCTCGCGGAAAAAACCAGAGGTGAGGGTGATGCTCAGGCCACCAAGATCTTCAATGACGCATTTGGTAAGGATCCGGAGTTCTTCCGACTTTATCGCGGAATTGAGGCTGCAAAACTGAGCCTCGGTGGTGCTGGTGATACACGACTCATCCTCAGTGGAAGAGAGCCACACCTCCAGTCACTCTTTGGTTCTGATTCACAGAAGAAGTAGTTCTGCACAACATGTGCACAAGAGCGCCCCGAGGCGCTCTTTTTTGTTTAGAAAATACCTGAATACTACCGTCTAATTTTCACTGTATACTTTAGTTTATGAGAACAGCTACGCTTAAATTTTATATTGGTATCGACGAAGTTGGTCGCGGTCCTCTTGCTGGCCCCGTTGCTGTTGGTGTGGCACTTGCGACTCCCTCAACAATAAAAGAATTCAAAAAAATAAAAGAATCGAAACAACTTTCCGCAAAACAGCGCGAGGCGTGGTATGCAAGGATTGCAAAAAAGGGAAGTGGAGTTCAGTTTGCAGTTTCCTTTGTTTCCGCACAGATGATAGACAGGAATGGAATCAATCCCTCAATTCGCCTTGCAATGTCCCGGGGGCTCAAAAAACTTTCGCCGAATTCGAAGCACGTGCGCGTACTGCTCGACGGGGGACTGCGTGCTCCTGCGGAATACAGGGATCAAGAAACGATTATTCGCGGTGACGCCAAAGAAACGATTATCGCCATCGCCTCGGTGGTTGCAAAGGTAAAGCGTGACCGACTCATGATGCGACTCGATAAAAAATATCCTGAATATGGCTTTGAACAACATGTGGGTTATGGGACAAAAAAACACAAGATGGCAATTTTAAAATTTGGAATAACCCACATACATAGATTGAGCTACTGTCGGAACATTCGTTAGCATTTTGGTAAAGAAAAAACCCAGCAAAGCTGGGCATCGTACAGAAAGAGGGAATTACTTCGCATCGGGATTGATTGGGAGGAGCTTGCCATCGATTGCAACAATGAACCTTTCAGGCACCGGTGCTTTGAGTGTGACAAACAGGAACTGTGGCGGTGCTTCCACTGTGGTTGTGTAGCGGAGCAAGCGACGCCCAGAGCCATCTTTTGCCTCATATATGACGGCATATGTCTGACCGACAATTAGTCGCAATTTGGACGTAGTCACCGTAGGTGCGGTACCGTTTCCTGCCGAGTATGTAAAAAAGGCAAGAACGACGAGCGCGACGATGCCTACAAAAAAAGCAAAGGAACTGCGAATTCTGTTTCTCGACCAATAGCTACCGCAATCAAGGAATGACCAAATTGCGACCCCTGCGAGAAGCAAGAGAATGAGTACGATTGTATGATCCTGCACAGCAACTCCACGAGTGAATCTTTTTTGACAATATCGAAGAAGTTGGTAGGTGTCAAGGTTTTTTCGCAGAGGAAAGCACCAATTTTGTCCCAGAGGAAAGACCACTCCCGTACATTTGCGAGTGCATGGCCGAACATGTTACAAATAGAGCATGAAACATGTTTATTATCGACTGAAACATTGGTACGAAAATACCAAATTTCTCGCTAAAGTCATTAAGTTATTTTTGGGAATGTTTCTAATTTTTATTCTGATGCTAGTTGGGATGTACTTTGGCATAACCTGGAAAATTATATTTGTTTTACCTATCATTACGCTATTTTATCTTGCAAGAGCACACAGCACACACTCTTTTTTTATGCGACTAGCCGGGTCGTCCACCCTTCTCTTGGTCGCACTTATCTTTCTTGCAAAACTAGTAGATGCAGGTAATGGTGCAGGCGGTCTTGTGCTTATCCCGCTCTTTCTTGCTTTGACTGCTATCCCATTCTTTTCGCTTATCATCGCCTTATTCATAAAGAAATAGTCTTGAAATTTGTAACTCAGGCTTAAGGGCGCACTGCCGGGCCTGTTGCCGTCGGTGTTGCAATTGCCACCCCCGCCACAATTCGAAAATTCAAAAAAATAAAAGAATCGAAACAACTTTCCCGAAACGTGCGGGAGGCGTGGTATGCAAAAATTTGGGCGAAGAGGAGTGGCGTTACGTTTGCCGTTTCATTTGTCTCCGCACTCACGATAGACAAGCAGGGAATCAATCCCTCAATCCGCCTAGCGCTCGCGCGCGGACTCAAAAAACTTTCCCCCAATCCCAAGCGCGTGCGCGTTCTTCTCGATGGTGGACTCAAGGCACCCCACGAATACACCGACCAGGAAACCATCATCCGCTGGGACGCCAAGGAAACAATCATTGCCATCGCCTCGGTGGTTGCAAAGGTAAAGCGTGACCGACTCATGATGCGACTCGATAAAAAATATCCTGAATATGGCTTCGACCGTCATGTTGGTTATGGCACCCCGAAACACATTCTGGCGATAAAAAAACATGGCCCCACACTGCTCCACCGAAAAACATTTTGTAAAAATATTTTACCGGTGTAAATAAGTGTGAGGTCACAATATTATTTCGCGACAGTACGAATGCAAAAAATCCTCCTAAGGGAGGATTTTTTGCATTACACAGACAAATAGTGTTATGGAGTAGTCGTGAATGAACCCTCACTCGATGATCCCGCGTTTGTTGCGGAGTCTTTTGATTCAGCGACAACATAGTACGTTGTGCTTGCGGAAAGTCCGGTAAGCAGAGAACTGTGTGATGTCACGAGTGTCGCATCAAAGAATGATGGAGCAGTCGTTTTGTTCACTGGCGTAGATGTGGAGTAGTACACCCTTGATGAGCTGACTTCATTCGTCGTCCAAGTTGCAGTAGCGGTGGTAGAACTTGTTGGTGCAACAGAGAAGCTCGTGACGATTGGTGCGGTCACGTCCGGAGCAACAAGGGTCGTGAACGATCCCTGTGCAGAGAGTGACTTGTTTCCTGATGCATCCATTGCCTCAAGGACGAAATAGTAAGCGGTGCTTGCCGATAGTCCTGAGAGTGATGCGGTGTGAGTAGACTGGAGCACCAAATCAGTCCAGTGTGCGCTCGATGTTCCGACAGGAGACGATATTCCAAGGTAGATCTTTGACTTCGCACTTTCGTTCGTCGTCCAGGTAACGGTAGAGCCATTTACACCAAGACCAGTGACGGTGATTGAGCTAATGACTGGAGCAAGTGTATCGGGGGTTGTTGTGGCAGGAGGAGTCGTTGGCTTTGGAGTGCCAGGAATATGCTTGCAGCGGGGGAGGACAAGCTTTTCCCATCCCTTGTGCCTTCCTTTGTCGTGCCCGTCATTTTTCCAACTCATATTTGTATCACAGAACCGCTTTCCGCCACGATTTTTGTCATGGCCGTCATTCTCGTCTTCGTCATCATCATTGTCTTCACTGCGGATAGAGGATTGGCCCAGTTGCAGATTAAGCAGTGCTACGGTTGCCGCATCAAGCACCCCACTCTGTGACAGCCCGTTTTTTTTCTGAAACCTCATGAGCGCTTTGGAGGTAAGTTTGCCGTAAAAGCCGGTCACCTTTCCCTCAGGATAGATGCTCGCATCATTTGCGAGGGTTGCCTGAAGGAGCTTTACCTGCTCACTCGTCATTCCTTCGCGGATGCTTCCGATCTGAAACAGCGTTTCATTGACGCTCTGCTTTGCCGATTGCACGCTACTTTGTGCCTGCTTCAGTTCAGCGATCTTTGCAGTAAGCGCCACGATCTGCTGCTGAAGCTGGGCGATCAACTGTTCAGTTGATGTTGCCGCGTAGGCGGTGTTCCCCATGAACAGTGCGCCAATAGTGAGTAATACCAATGTTTTTTTCATAAATGACATATAATTAATAATTCTTCTCATACTTACAATGAGGAACAAGGCTCAAAACGTTACAATCATACCACGAAACTTCCGCCTTGTCGGCATCATGCACGAGGGGTACCCTAATACATGTGCGAACAGTAGCGTACAACGTTAAATAGCCGACAAATATCCTGTACCACTGTTGCATCTGCCTCCGCAGGCGAATGGCCTGGTTTGATTAGCTTTGAAATCGGCATTCGTCGAGGATAGTTTCGCGCGCCGCCGGAAGCGCGCGAATGCGCAGTGCAACAGTGTGTGCAAAAACTCCTAGCGGGAGGATGTCTAACTCTAAAGACATAGAGTGGCAACCCAACAAGGGGTAGGTGAAAGGATGCATTTCCATTTTTTACCCAAAAACTTGCGTGATTTCGGCTTTTGTATATACTTCACTTCACTATGGTAGTACACATGCGACACACAAGCGGGCACACCCGCAACCGCCGCTCACATCACGCACTAAAAGTGGCGCGTTTTGAGACGTGCAAGGATTGTAATCACAAGCACCTCATGCACCGCGTTTGCGGAAATTGTGGTAAATATCGCGGACGCGTTGTCGTTGACGTGCTCAAGAAGGTGGTGAAAGCTGCCAGAAAGGCTGAAGCCGCAAAGCCCGTTGCAGAAAAGCCAAAGGCTAAACCAAAGGCAAAGGTAGAAAAGAAAGCAGAACCTAAGGAGAAGAAAGAAAAAAAAGAGAAGAAGTAATCAAAAAACCGCACTCGCGGTTTTTTTGATTGCATGCCAATAAGAAAATTACAATTTCGGGGGGCTTGCATTACGTCACGATATGTGCTATATTGTCAACACGTTTGACGTTACTACATTAATTTGCGTATACTCTTACTGAAGAACTTTTACTTATGGCAAATAGGCACCTCTCACGAAGCATAGTGCTCCAGTCCCTCTTTGAGTGGGATTTCAACGACCGCAAGGCTCTTGATACCGAAAGTGTGCTGACGCGCAATATTCAGGAATTTGCTCCCGGATTAAACGACGCATCGTTTATGTCGGAACTCTTGCGCAACGTCCTTGCCAAACAGTCAGAACTCGACCTCATCATAGTAAAAGCCGCCCCTCAATGGCCGCTTGAGCGTATATCCCCAATCGACCGTAACGTACTACGTATCGGGCTTTTTGAGCTTCTCTTTGGAGACCGCAACGAAGTACCTCCCAAGGTCGCAATAAATGAAGCAATTGAGCTCGCAAAAACATTTGGGGGGGACAACAGCGGAAAATTTGTAAATGGGGTACTTGGCGCTGTGTACAAGGAGATAGGAGAGCCTGGAAAAGAGGAGACAACAAGTACGCGTGACAAAAAAAATCAAGTCATCGACCCATCCCTCCTTCCGCTCGAACAATTAGGTGGTGCGGTCGTCTACGCATACGACCCGTCTGGCGAGCTTTTTCTTGCACTGGTGCACGATATCTTTGGACACTGGACACTTTCAAAGGGGCACATTGAGGAAGGCGAGAGCCCTGAAATGGGTACTATTCGTGAGATTAAGGAAGAGATGAATGCCGACATCGTTATCAAGACGACACTTGGCGAAAATGAGTACATTGCCTCGCACCCCGAGAAAGGAAAGATTCGTAAGCACGTCTACTATTTCTTGGGCGAAGCTCCATTCCAGCCACTTGAACTCGAAGAGGGAAAGGGTGGACTCGATGATGCGCGCTGGTTCAAGCCCGCAGAACTTGTTGATTTGAACATTTACGATGACATTCTCCCCATCATCACTCGGGGTATCACTAGCCTGATGCAGCCAAAATAATTTTTTTTGATACGTGGAGTTGAATCAGGCGACGTGCCTCTGGTATTGCTAAAAAACGTAAGACGTGTTAGTATCGTAAATAGGACCGCTCTCAAAAACACTTCGCCCGCTAATGTGGCTACAACAGAGTGTTTTTGAGATGGGTTCTCTCATGGATAATTCTTTTGCCGAATATGAAAAATTTGCCAAGACTATTGGTGTCACATTTCGTGACATCGCTCTTTTGCGCGAGGCGTTCACGCATCGCTCATATCTCAACGAGCATCGTTCGACAAATATGAAGCACAATGAGCGCCTCGAATTTTTGGGAGACGCGGTGCTCGAACTCGTCATTACGCAGTATCTTTTTGAAAAATACCCCGACGAGCCAGAGGGCAAGCTCACCGCGTACCGCTCAGCCCTCGTAAACACGACGTCTATTTCTGAAGCAGCAACGCGACTGGGCATGAATGAGTACCTTCTGCTTTCGAAAGGCGAGTCAAAGGATGTCGGTCGCGCTCGTCAGTATATTCTCGCAAATACTTTTGAGTCAGTGATTGGTGCAATTTTTCTTGATACAGGATACGAGGTGGCGAAAGGCTTCATTGCGCGCAGTCTCTTTGATCGCATTGGCGACATTATCGGAAAGCGCCTGTGGCAAGATGCGAAGAGTCGATTTCAAGAAGAAGCTCAGGAGCGTGTCGGCATTACGCCATCATACGAAGTCGTGAAAGAATCCGGGCCAGATCATGACAAGCGCTTCACAATCGGTGTATATATTGGTGATGAATTAGTGTCTGAAGGAGAGGGCGCCTCTAAACAAGATGCTGAGCAGGTTGCCGCACTCGCTGCACTTGCCAAAAAAGGCTGGCAGGAAACGGTTGCATAGTTTAGGCTTTTCTTTTTTAACGAGATAAGGTAGTTTTCAGTCAGGTGCTTTTTAGGAGAGACGCATGCTCGACTTGTGTATTTTCAGCCACGGTGAGGCAACACCCCTTGGGCTAACGCCGATTGGCCACGAGCAGTCTCGCTTGGCTGTTGCTCGGTGGATGAGGGTTTGGGATTGCAAGCCCGTTGTTGCATTCAATGTTCCCAGTGCACCCGCAAGGGATGCCGCGAAAAAGTTTACCGCCGAGTGCGGTATTCAGAGCATCGAGTGCGGATTGTTGTCTCATGCGCATTTTCATTCGTACTGGAAACATGAACAATTCGCAAAAATGCTGGAGAAGAGAGAGGAGTCCCATGTGCTCATCTTTGGCCACGAGGAAACTCGCCGTGTCTGCGACATCATTGTGACTAAGGTATTTGGGAAAGCGGAAATGAATCTACCACTGCCAATTGGTGGAGTTCTCCGTTTCAGTCCCTCCAAAGGCTACGAATTGCTCTAGTAATTAGCAGATTTCAACAGGGAATGTCCCTGTTTTTCTATACTTTCAGGTACTAGACAAGATTATAAATTCATGCTATAATTACACAGCATCGTTTGATGTAGACCACACTCTCGTCGCAAATACTACAAAGGAATTGCATGAGTTAACTAACGGAAAGAACGCGGGGACCACAGGCATCAGGCAGTTGCATTGTGGAGGTGAATCCGCTCAGCAATCCTCGAAATGGAGGAAATCACCAGAGGCCGTCATGCAAATGACGGCCATTCTATTTTCTTTTCCCCAGTTTTTTAGTATTTCTTTCATCTTTACATGCTAAAATGCTCGAGTAATGCGATTAAAGAGGTTGGAACTTTTTGGCTTTAAATCTTTTGGGAAAAAGGCGGTTTTGGAGTTTAACTCCCAAATTACTTCAATCGTCGGTCCGAATGGTTCGGGAAAGTCGAATGTCGCCGAGGGTATTCGTTTTGTGCTCGGTGAACAGTCCATGAAATCCATGCGCGGTAAGCGCGGTGAAGACCTCATTTTCAATGGCTCTCAGTCAGCCGGTCGTGCAAATCGTGCAAACGTCACCATTGTATTCGACAATTCCAAACGTGAGTTTGCACTCGACTTCGACGAAGTGGCCATAGCGCGTGAGGTATACCGAGACGGGTCAAATCAGTATTTCATTAATGGCTCACAGGTGCGCCTCAAAGACGTTTTCGAGTTACTTGCTGCAGTGCATATTGGCGCATCGGGACACCACATGATTTCCCAGGGGGAGGCAGACAGGATTCTTTCGGCCAACCCAAAGGAGCGACGTGAGATGCTCGAGGACGCACTCGGACTAAAAATATATCAATACAAACGCGCGGAAAGCGAACGCCGTCTCGCAAAAACAGAAGAGAATATGAAAGAGGCGGAAGCAGTGCGTCGTGAGATTGCACCGCATCTGCGCTTCCTCAAAAAACAAGTTGATAAAATAAATGAAGGAAAGGAATTGCGCGAGCGACTACTCACCCTCTATCGAGAATATTTAAAACGCGAAGAAATTTATTGTGAATACAAAGCGAGCGATATTGCTGGTCGCAAGCATCTCCCCGCGTTCGAGCTCGCTGATTTGAATATTAAAATCGCACATGCACGTGATGAGCTTGCAAAAGAAAGTGCGGGAGACGAAAAAAGCCAGCGACTTCTTGATGTTGAAGTGAAGCTTCGTGGTGTACGGGCGCGACTCGATGAAGTCTCACGCTCTGCGGGGCGCATCGAGGGAATGATTGAGCATGAGGAGAAGCAAATAAATAAAAAGAAAGAAGCGCTCGCTCATCAGGAAGATATCTCCATACGTCTCGGCGATGTCGAGGGACTACGAAGTACCATCGAACAGGAAATAGAAAAGTCAGAGCACTCAAAAGACCTCCCCACACTTCAATCGGCCCTCAAACACATTAAAGATGCGGTGCGTGGTTTTATTGCGCACCACAAGGCTGAGGCAGGACAAAAGGTACTTTCAGATGCCGATTACCTCGAGCTGCATCTTCTGAAGGAGGAGCGAGCGAAAATAGAAACAGCACGCGTAGCTGTCGCTGAGGAGTCACGCATCATGGAGCAGGAGTATCAAAAAATCAAAACAGAAATTGACGAGGAAAAGGAACATTCCCGCGACACAGAGCGCGCACTTTTTGAGATGATGTCGCGCCGCGGACAAATAGAGAGTGTGCTCGACCGCATGAGGAATGAGGAAGAGAATCTTGCCCGTGAGACGCGTCGTCTCGACGAGGAGCTCACAGAAGCAGGTGTGCTCTTGGGTCGCTCCGTGCTCGACTATTCGTCTATCGTGCTCACGATAGATGAGGTGCGCTCCGAAACACGCGACATGCAAGAGGGTCGCAGAAGGGAAATAGAGCGAGGGAAAATCCGCCTAGAGGATATTGGTGCAGGAGGGGAGGATGTTGAAAAAGAGTTTGACGAAACAGTGGAGCGCGATGCGTATCTCGAAAAAGAAATTGCAGACCTCGTCCTTACCCAGCAGTCCCTCCACGATTTGATTGCAGAGTTGAACGAAAAATTAGATACCGAATTTAGGAGTGGGGTAAAAAAGATTAATAAACAATTTAGTGATTTCTTTACGCTCATGTTTGGGGGTGGTGTTGCCGAGTTGTTTGTCGTCAAAATAGAAAAAAGAAAAAAGAGGGACACCGATCTCGATTTGTCCGATGTTCCCGGTGAAGCACTTCCCGATGATGAAGAAGAGTCCGATGAAGAGGGCGTCGACATCGCAGTTTCCTTGCCCCACAAGAAAATAAAGGGCCTCCAAATGCTCTCAGGAGGTGAGCGTGCGCTAACGTCCATTGCACTGCTTTTTGCTATCTCACAGGTCAATCCACCCCCATTTATGGTGCTTGATGAAACCGACGCGGCACTTGATGAGGCAAATTCTCGCAAGTATGGAGACATGATTGAGAATCTCGCAAAGCTCTCACAACTATTAGTCATCACACACAATCGAGAGACCATGTCGCGCGCAGGAGTACTCTACGGTATCACCATGGGTACCGACGCGGTCTCCAAGGTCCTCTCACTCGCCTTTGAAGAGGCTGTTGAAGTTGCGAAGTAGTTGGAATCTACTCGATTGGTTTGTTTAATCTATACCAATTTCATCCCGATGAGTTTTTTCTTGAGGTCAACGGTGGCTATTTTGACGCGTACTTTGTCGCCAAGGCGATAGGATTTGCCGTTCTGTTTTCCAACAAGCCTATAGTTTTTCTCCTCGAAGAAATAAAAATCGTTTGGAATATCTTTGACATGCACCATTCCCTCCGCCTTTGTTTCTTTGTCCTCCACATAAATACCCCATTCGGTTACTCCAGAAATAGCACCATCGATTTCCTGGCCAATCCGCTCTGCAAAGTACTCACATTGTTTGTAGCGAATAGAAGCGCGCTCTGCGTCAGCTGCCTCAACTTCCATCTGCGAGCAGTATCGTGCGAGGTGCTCTTGTTCCTCGAGCTTCTTTTTTGGAATAGGGTCTCCGAGTAGATAGCTTTCGAGTAGGCGATGGACCATGAGGTCAGGATAGCGCCTAATTGGGGAGGTGAAGTGTGTATAGTGCTCAAAACCAAGTCCAAAGTGCCCAATGTTCTTTGTTGCATAGACTGCCTTTGCCATCGAGCGAATAGCCGCGATTTGTATCATTGCCTCCTCCGCCTTACCGCGCACCTCAGTGAGCATTTTGTTTATATTTTTTGAAGTTACTTGCCCAAACTTATCCAGTGCAAGGTCGTAGCCTATGCCATGAAGAAAATCGCGTAGGTTCTGCATACGCTCTTCATTTGGCGCATCATGCACACGATAGACGAATGTTGTCTCAGCACGCTTATCTTTCTTTGCGATGAGCGCCGCAGTGTGTTTATTTGCCAGTAGCATGAATTCCTCTATGAGTTTGTTGCTGTCTGCTATTACCTTCTTGTATACGCGTAGTGGTCGACCCGCCGCATCAAGTTCAAACCGGACCTCCTCTGCTTCGAATGCAATAGCACCATTTTCAATACGTTTTGCACGCAATTGTTTGGCTATATGGTCGAGAGAAAGTAGTGCCTCAAGGCAGTCACCCTTCTTTGTTTCGATTACCTTCTGTGCTTCTTCGTAGGAAAAACGTCGTCGTGAGTGAATGATGGTCTTTCCGTACCATTCGTCGAGGACGTCGCCGCGGTCATTCATGTTGAATACCGCAGAGAAGGTGAGCCTATCTTCGTTGGGCACCAAAGAGCAGATGCCATTGCTGAGTCGTTCGGGGAGCATTGGGATGGTGCGATCAACGAGATAGATACTCGTCGCACGCTCCACCGCCTCCTTGTCGATACGCGACTGTGGGGTGACGTAGTGTGATACGTCGGCAATGTGGACACCCACCTCAATTGTTCCGTTCGGTAATTTTTTCCACGAGAGTGCATCGTCAAAGTCTTTCGCGTCGACCGGGTCTATCGTGAGCGTAAGCGTGTCGCGAAAATCTCGCCCAATGGGGGAGGAGAGTCGTCTGGTAATTTCTTCTTCGGGAATAACGAGCGGAATTTTTTCTGCAGCGGCATCCACATCAGCATCAAATGTATTCGCAAAGCCTCGTTCGAGTACAATTGCTTCCATTTCCACTTCATGTGAGTTTGGAATACCGAGCACCTTCACCACAGTACCCGTTGGCCCGAGTGTCTCATTGGTCCATGCATTCATCTCCACGTACACCTTTTCTCCCTCCTTTGCGTCACCGAGGCTCTCTTTTGGGATGCGTATGAGTCTGTACATGCGAAAATCATCCGGTTCAAGAAAAAAACTTCCCGAATCCTGGCGAAGTACTCCAACAAATTTTGTTTTGTTGCGTAGCAAGATTTCCACCACTTCACCACGCTGACGGCCGCTGGACGGCTTGCCATGTAGGATTATTTTCACACGATCCTTATCGAGCGCGCAGTTCAAGTCAGAGCCATCAATTTCGATGTCTTCTTTCATCCCGGTAATTTCGACATAGCCTACACCTTTTGCATTGACGCGAATGACGCCTTCAACTTCGTGTTTGGGAGGAAATTTCGATTTCGAGAGCTTGGCATGATGGTCATTGTCGCCCGCTCTTCTGCTGTGGGCTTTTCCACCCTTGTTGTTGTATGGTCGAGGTGATTGAGTCTTCCTCGTGAATTTTTTTTGTTGCATATTATGTATTACAGGGGAGCTGATTCTCTGGCTGCTTCTTTTTCGGAGTCCGTCTGTGGTTCAAAGTGCACCAACCGTGAGCGCTCCTCCTCACGGTCTTGCATCACATTAATAAACTTCTTTATTTCGTAAGGGTCAGCGATGTAGGATGCAATGAAGTCCTCACGCTCGCCCGCGGTCTCGAGGCGCATAGTGCCAAAGTTGAGCATTGTTTGGATAATGCCATTTTGCAAGACAGTAACATTCTGTACATTATCGAGGCGAAACGATGAAGAAACGCGCCGAAATAACCCCTTCTGCTCTATGTCAAAAATTCGCTGACTGGTGATGAGTAGCACATCAAGATAGTAGTCCGTCCACATGTTCCATGCGACTATCCAAACAAGAAATAGCCATGCAATCAAAATGAATGCCCATGCAAATGCAGGATTGCCTGAAAACGCAATGAGTGATTCGAATGGAAGAAAATAAGAAATAATGAGAAAAATTGGGGGGAGTGCGATAAAAAGCAGGAGAAAAAAAATGTCACTCAGTAGTACAAACCAATGTTTGCGTACTACCCGAAGTATTTTTTCAGCCTCATTAATTTCTATCATGTTGTAGATCCGAGATAGAGTAGTAGAAAAAAGAGAAGTAGGCCAATGAACACAACAGACCCTGCAAGATAGAAAAAATTCATCGTAAATAGTGCTGCGCCACCGGTACTGTAATTCTTCCAGTGATAGCGAATAACCAATGTAAAGACGAGCCAAATAGCCAAAAGCAGAGCAAGTACCGAAAACAGAAGCTGTGGAGTCACCACAAGCTGGATCTCACCTTTTCCGAGGGCTGCGAGCATGAGCATAAGTAGTAGAATTATAGCAAAAAATAAGGAAAAAAGAACGACAGCCTAGTGGCTGTCAGTAGATTGTGCACATTACGAGTGCTGAATGTGGAAGCAAGTAAGTACGGCTTGTGCGTCTGGCCTCTTTTTGTCCGACATGGGAACAACTCGGTTGAGCGCAATCACTGCCGCTGCAACTCTACAGTTTTTGAAATTTTCCTCGAACTTCTGGTCGTTCGTGGAGTTTTCGAGGCGAGCCACTATGGACTCCTCTACTATCCTTCGATTCGGAAGCTGCACGGCAAAATGAAACAAAACACGTAGCATACGCCCCCTTTTATGCTTTTCTGCTACTTGTTCTATCACCACACACACAACAATGTCAATTGGTCCAAGAAGTGAAATTTGACCTATTTATGCATGTCTGCTAGTATCTCCTCCATGTTAGCAATACGACTCAAGCGCGTTGGGCGCAAAAATGATCCATCGTTCCGCATTATTGTGCAGGACCATCGCCGTTCTCCAAAAAAGACACGTGGCGTTGCTGAGTTTGTTGGAAATTATGATGCACGAAAGGGAACTCCTCAGATTAATGCTGAGCGCGTGAAGTACTGGATTAGCCAGGGAGCACAGCCGTCAGCCACGGTGCACAATCTTCTCGTTGGTGCAAAAATAATTGAAGGAAAGAAGGTCAATGCAATGAACAAGAAGACAAAGGTAGTAAAGGAAGTTGCAAAAGAAGAACCGAAGAAGGTGGCGCCTGTCGCTGAGGTAAAGGCTGAAGAGAAGGCCGAAGTGGCCACAGAGGAGAAGGTGGAAGAAAAGACAGAGGAAGCAACAGAGGTGATAGCTGAAACTGTCGAGGCTGAAGCAAAAGAAGAGCCAAAGGCTGAATAATTTATTGGAAAAAAAGAACGAGCATTGCTCGTTTTTTTTGTTACACAAAGATATTTTTTTAGCTAAACAAGTAATGAGGGTCACCACATATTGACGAGGCTCGTATATCCTTTATAGTAAAGGGAGCAGATTGGCCTAGTCCGCCCTTCTTGCGATTCTTTTAAAAAGTTAGATTTACGTTTATGGCTGAAACACACAGCGACAAAGAATTTCTCGAATTTCTCGTTAAGTCACTCGTCGAAAAACCAGAGGCGGTGGTAGTAGACCGAAGGACAGACGACATGGGCGTGCTCCTCACGCTGGATATTGATCCTGAGGACATGGGAAAGGTTATCGGACGAATGGGCAACACCGCAAAGGCAATTCGTACACTTCTGCGCGTGGTAGGAATGAAAAATAATGCACGTGTAAACCTGAAGATTAATGAGCCTGAGGGCGGCAAGCGAGCACCAAGCACTACCTCTGAGGGGAGTACGGGTGGAAAGATTGTTGATGGAGTTTTGCACCAGGACATGGACGACGTGATTGCCGACCTGAAAGCGTAAAATTTCAATTTGGGTGATCTGCTCGTTTTTCCTTCGTCAGGTTTGGAAGCAGTATAGCTCATACAGCTTCTCAAACACTACCTCAGTCCAAAACTTCGCATCTCATCCCAAATTAAAATTTTACTCGCCAAGATATTTTCATTCAAAGTGAAATATTCAAAAACCACCCGAGCTATTCGAGTGGTTTTTGTTTCACGATCTCTTGATTTATTGTGGTTCAGTCGGAGGAGCGTCGTTACCCATTGGGGCCTTGCTCTTCATTTTTGCATTGATGATGTACGCAAGCATGAGTAAAAATACGACACCAAGACCAATCATCACATAAATGCGGCCACCCGGATTAGTGACTGCCTCAGCGTGAGAGTGATCATCCGTCCCATCTGCAAGTGCATATGCAGTAGGGATAGTAAGTGCAGCGAAAAGATACAAAGATGAGAGTTTTTTTATCATAGAGTTTTGTTAATTATCATATTATTGTAATACATCACCCCGGTCGGTCAATTGGAGGGCAGTTTTTGTTCAAGCATTCGCTGACACTTTCCCCCTGCCCCACCATACGAAAATCAGTATTTTCGTATGCAAAAATCAGCGTTTTCGGATTATTCCATTCCCACGCACTTTCCTCATTCGTGAGTTTATCCGCTATCGCGGATAAACTCACGAATGCAAGAGCGACTTGGCTACAGACACAGTATGAAAATAGTGCGGTACTGTACGAATCCTATTGCCTCAGTTGCATTAAGGTTGCTGTCGCCCTGTTTTGTTGAAACTGAAAATTCCGAACCACTTACGCATCCAATGTTTCTTTATATTTAAACCATTTTCGATAACATAAGCAGAGAATAAATGCGAGGATCCAGTGCAAAGAAAATCGACCACAGAGCACATTGCATTGCTGAAGAAAAAACACATTGACGGGGCAGGTGATGATGAGATTTGCCGAGTTGCAATTGATATTCGCAACTTCATAGCAATGGACAGAGCACTCGCCGAAAGTGATCACGAAAAACTTGCTCTCGTGCGTTCCGATTTCATTTCCTTCGATAAGATAGTGGTAAATATTCGCAATGGCCGTCACGTGCACTCGCTCGATGAATACGATGCTTTTGTAAAAGAGCGGTATCCAGAGGACGCAAAAAAGAAAAGAAAATAGTTTGAGCCACAAAACCGCACATCTGCGGTTTTTTTGTAACAGTACGATTGTGGGGTTTATTTATTTCAAATTTCATTCATACTGACATCATGAAGAAGTTTCATATTATTTCCCTGTTTCCGGATACCATGCGCGCCTATCTTGGTGACTCAATCATTGGCCGAGCCGAGGAAGACAAGAAGCTCAGTATCAAGTACTACAATCCACGCGATTTTACCAAAGATAAGCATGCGCGGGTTGATAGACGACCATATGGAGGTGGCCCTGGGATGGTGCTTGAAGCAGAGCCATATTTGAAGGCTGCTGCGAAGGCTCGTGGAAAAAAAACCAAAAAAATAAAAATGGTTTTTTTTGCCACAGACGGAAAGCAATTCACAAATCAAATGGCGAGAGAGTGGGCGAAGAAATATGATGATTTTATTTTTCTTTCGGGTCGATATGAAGGGATAGACGCCCGTGCGCCACAGATTTTGAGAGCAGAAAAAATATCCGTTGGGCCATTTGTGCTCACTGGCGGAGAACTACCCTCAATGATTGTCATCGATGCTATCGCACGGCAAATCCCAGGAGTGCTTGGCTCATTTGAATCAGTAGAAGAAGAACGCACTGCAAGTCCCGATGTGTATACTCGTCCAGAAGTGCTCGTTTGGAAAAAAAGAAAATATAAAGTTCCTGCTGTGCTTTTGGGTGGCAATCATAAGTTAATCGAGGAGTGGAAGACAGAGCAACTTTCGAAACGAAAAACTTAGGCTTATGGAAGACAAAGAATATTTAGATAACCTCGACAACTTTCCTGATACGGTGCCATATCCCGAGCATCCACATGCTGATTTGGTGCAACTGTCGCAAGACGCGTCTGAGGTTAAGTATCCCAAGGGGCATTTTTTACACGAAAAAGAGCCGCTGAACAGAAGGGCCTTTTTGACCAATATGGCTGGAGCGACGGTCGTAGCGGGCTCACTTTCGGGTGGGGTGGTGGGTCAATTGTATGGTGAAGAAATTTTAGGAGAGACCATCGGCAGAGAGGAGGAAGAAAAAAATCTGACTGCGATACGTGAACGACTGAGAAGTCGCCATGGAGTTGAGGTAGATTTTGGAGACACAACCAAGGCAGAGGGCAACATTGGCATACATGGAGAAGAGCCCACTTTTCTTGTGGAGAAGCGCAGGGTCTGCGAGGCAATTGAAGATGCACTGATGCAGTACCCACCGATGATGTACAAGAAGCGCGCTATCATTTCTCGCATACGCGTGCTTGATAATTTGGAGATAGAAAAAAATGCAAATGTAGCCGGGCTCGCTGCGCTGGATTATGGAGATATGTACCTTGAGCACAAGGAGTATCGTGAGGAAAATTCGATTGCGCAGCCGAGTGGGTTTTTAAAAAGCTTGACCTTCACAGATTCAGAGAAAGCAGCAGAAGTAATGAGAACGAAGAAGAATATTCAGGCCATTTTCCATCATGAGTTGTTTCATTTGACCGATATGGTTAACGAGAAGAAGTGGGCTACGGAGGCTCGTGGATTTTCTGCACAGCCAATTAGTTCAAGTGAGGGGCATTTGCCCCTCCTCTATAACCATGAATTAAATTCGCTCGTGAAAAATTCTGGCCTAGACTGGAGTCTCGCAGAACAACACCGCCAAGGCATCACTGGATTTGCAAGCCAGCATGCGCGGAAAGAGGCGCTAGAGGACCGCGCATCAACTATCGAGTATCTCTATCGAAAGCCAGACGAGATGGCGCGGAGATATGTTGAGGACCCCGAGCTTGCACGCAAGATAGATTTTATGAAGAAAGAATACCTAACGATGAGCAGAGGCGTTATGGACGAGGGCTATTGGGAGATGGTACGAAAATATCCCGACAATCCAAAAATGATAGCTGAGTTTGTAAAACTAAAGTCCCGAATGCTCGTTGGTCTCAGTGATGAAGCCTTTAAAAAATTCATGCTTGAGAAGTATAAACTAGAGGTCTCTGATAAAGAAGTTGCGGAATGGAAGGCAGAAATAGCGCTTGGCATTAACTAAATTTTTTGGCAGACTCGAGCCATCTTGCCTGCGCTCCATAATCATGGATAATTTAATGAGAGGCACTTTGATGGGGGAGTACAGTGGCAAAAGTAAAAATGAAGCTCCCTGCGACAGTTGCGAGGATGTCTCATGAGGAGTATGAGAATCGAAAACAATCGCAAACCAAGCTGGGTCAGCGTCTCGATGAGATAGTTGGCTGCAACACCCTGACCCTGATAATTGATGACGCGCTCCATGAGCGTCTTAAGCCTGACATGCTGGATGATGATGACTGGAAATTGATTGCGCATTCGGGTCTCGTTGATCTTTCGTATTATCGCACTGGTGATACTGAGGCAATCTTTATGGCACTCATGCGCTCCCTATACGGGCTCACACAGTATTTTCTTTTTTCTGGCGAGGAAATCACCGATAACTGGCCATTCGACATGCACGAGATGATGCTCATGGATTTTTTGTACGATGAGCCACTTACAGACGATAGTACAAATATCGCGTACTACTGTAGAGATTTAGGAATGAACCAACTAGAAATATTCGCACTTATGGGATACTTGTACCCTGAAGGAAGTGGATCTGTCCACTAATGCCGACCATGTGGTCGGTTTTTTTGTAGCGCGCTTTTCGGAGGCGCTGAATGTTGCTACTCAGAATCTTTTGCTATACTTTTTGCGTGGTAGGACCAGATGACATCAGTAAAGAAATTCAAATATTACTCCAACTTGCAGAAGAGGAGCTACTTGTGCGTACGATTTGGGGACTTTCTCCTGAGCAAAAGCGCTCACAGGTTTTCAAGGATATCGGAAACCAGCGTTACCTCTCGGCACTTCGAGGGGGAGGAATAGACAATGCGGAGATGACGAAGAATGCATTTAAGATTGACCCCTTCTTCTCTAAATCAAAAATTGCCATGGATGCTGCGAGTATTGGATTTAAGTTTAAGGTGGAGAGTGGAAAACTTGACGTCGCAGAGAAAATAAAAAAAATAATGGGCACTTCAGATTTACTTCCCGCGCCAAAGCAAGTGGGCGGTGATGCGGCGGTTAGTGGCTAGCCACGATATTATTTGGGAACAGTGAAGTATCAATTCCAGGCCTTATTTGCTTGTTTTTTTATCCCTACAACTTTTGTGCGAATTTGCTATGATTCCAGCAAATGGAAATAGTAATTCGAGATGCACAAACTGGTGATGTGCGTGCAATACGAGAGGTGTACTACAAAACTTGGCTTGCCACGTACCCTAATGAAGCGCACGGAATATTCAAGAGCGACATCGAGGAGAGATACAAAAACTCATTTAGCGAGGAGAGTATAAAAAAAGGAGAGGAGAGCCTCAGAAAAATCGGCGCCGATGAGCGCGTACTCGTCGCACTCGCCGATGGGGCAGTGGTGGGGACGAGTAGGCTTAAAAAAGGCGAGGAGCGCAATGAAATGCGTACTATCTACATTCTCCCCGAATTTCAAGGTCAGGGATTGGGTAAGGCGCTCTTTGCCGAGGCGCTTACATGGTTTGATGCACAGAAAGATATTCAAATTGATACCGCAGTGTATAACTACCAATCCATAAAATTTTATGAAGACCTAGGGTTCGTAGCGACGGGTGAAATATTCACCGAAGAACAGTTCCGCATGCCCTCAGGGGGAATCATCCGCGAGCAACGCATGGTGAGGAAGAAGTGATATAATCTACAAATGATCGTTAATCAGAAAATTCTCGCAGGGCTTGCTGTGGTCATCATTTTTTCTTCGCTCCTCCTTGCGCGCAATTTTGCACAGCTGGAACGCCCTGTCCCAGCGCAACTGGTGTCGAGCACGATAGACACTCCATCCACAACGGATGAATTTGTCTCACCATCCACGAAGAGAGATGGGATACACGTTGGGGAGTATGTAGACTTTGTGGGTACGGTACGCACAATTGTCCATGACTGTGGCGGTGGGGGAGAGAGATGCCTTGGCTATCTAGCGGTAGCGCTTCCGGAAGAATTTCGAACAGAGAGCATGTGGGAAGCAAGAATTGATCTCGGGAATTGCGTTGACGCGACCCTTCGGGGTGGCGACGTGTCGCATGTTCGTGGTATTGCCGAAAATATCATTCCTGATATTGGAATCATTATGAATTGCTACTCACCAAAAACAGTGGTTTTCCGAACAACATTGGGGTCTACAATGGAGACAGTGACGAGTCAGCCCGCTTATTTGATCAATACATATGAAAATGATGGTAGGTATTATGTAATGCTTGACTATGTTGAATGGTTTCGTGGCGAGGGGCAACGTGAAGCGATGATCGAGGATGGAGTGTGCCTCCCTCCGGACTGTTATGTTGCCCCAAATGGCCACAAGCGCAACAAGAATCCAAAGTTACGTACATTGCCACTTGCGCAAAATGTAGCAATCGACGTTCATGGATATTTTGCTAGTTTTGTGAACAAAACATATTCTTCCAACGAAAATAGTCGTCTTTCTGTTGAAGAGTTTTTTCGATCGAGCATACAAGCTGGAGAAAAAATGTTCTATTCGGGCACTGTATTTGAGCTTGCTAAGTCGTTCGTGGTTGTTGATGTCGTAAATGGAGATGTGACCAGGATCAGCGAGCCATATCAGGAATAAATATTGTAAATTGAAAACCCCGGCATAGTGCCGGGGTAGCTTGGACTGGACGACTATTTTGCCCAATGATTGTCGTGCCGAACCTCTTGCTTCTGGTTTGTGGGAACGAGCTCACCGTTTGCAGGGTCTAGGCGGCCAGTCCACTGTGGGAAGGGGAACCACGGCATTGTCGGTTTCGCGACAGGCACTGGCGCTGTGTTGAGATTCTCTATCATGCTTTGTCCTTCAGTTGTGCACTATTATCATTCTATTACTAATTTCCAAAAAGTCAAATCATTCAATAAAAAGATCCACCAGTGAATCGCTATCCACGACTTCTCCACTGGTTTATCCACACAGCTGCGTGACGTGGTTGACACATAGTTTTGCTTCCCTTATACTTGTCTCCACTAACGGCCTGATTGAGTTATTGGCGGATAACCCTTAGTTTAGACCATTCTCGCGCATATTGCGCAAAAAAATATTGAGGAAAACAAAGCAGAACCCTGTGTGGGGCTCCTCTTTGTGTGTTTTAGTACTTTGGGTGCAAGATTTTTTTATTAATTCACTTATTTGATTATGGAGGCAATCAATAAGAAGTATTTCAAGCGCTACAAGAAGCCGCTCGCAGAGATCCCCAATTTGGTGGAACTACAGAAGCGTTCATATGACTGGCTCGTCGCAGAGGGGCTCAAGGAGCTGTTCAAGGAGTTCTCTCCTATCAGCGATTATTCAAAAAAGAAATTCGATCTCGAATTTGTTGGTTTTGAACTTTCAGAACCGCGCTTCGACGAACATTTTGCTCGTGAAAATAAAATTTCATACGAGACACCACTACGCGCACGCGTAAAGTTGACCAACAAGACACTGGGCACCGTGAAGGAACAGGAGGTCTTTATGGCTGATTTTCCTATCGCAACCGACCGCGGAACTTTTGTGGTCAACGGCGTGGAGCGCGTTGTCGTGCCACAGCTCGCACGTTCATTCGGTATATTTTTCACCGCTCAGGAGCTTAAAGCCGGACGATTTTTTGGTGCAAAGGTCATTCCTTCGCGTGGAGCATGGATTGAAATAGAGACGGACTCCGACGAAGTAGTGTGGGTCAAGATCGATCGCAAGCGCAAGTTCCCAATCACCGCCCTCCTGCGTGTGTTTGGACAGTTTAGTGATGCGGAAATTCTCAAGGCATTTGAGGGTAACCCTGACGCACGACGTTATATTGAGAAGACGTTGGCAAAAGACGTTGCGAAGACTCTCGACGAGTCATATGTTGAAGTGTATCGCCGCCTCCGCGACGGTGACATCACCACTCCGACAAACGCTCGTGAGCTCATCGATCCGATGTTCTCACGTGAGCGCTACGACCTCTCTCCTGTTGGCCGCTATCGCTTCAACAAGCGATTTGATAAGCCAATGTCCGACAAAGAGCTCGAAGTACGTGTGCTTACGTTTAGCGACCTCGCACAAACTATCGCGCATGTCGTAAAGCTCAACCACTTGCGTGGAGCAACCGAGGATGACATCGATCACCTTGGTTCTCGCCGCGTACGATTTGTTGGAGAAATGCTCCAAGCAAAATTGCGCGTTGGTATGACGCAGATGAAGCGCAATATTCAGGACCGCATGTCGACCGTTGAAACTGATACCGTGCTTCCGATCAACTTTGTTTCTCCTCGGCCACTACAGGCTCGACTCAAGGAATTCTTCACCACGAACCAGCTCGCACAGCTCATGCAACAGGGGAATGTCCTCGACGAGGTGGAGCATTTGCGCACCACGAGCGCCATGGGTCCTGGTGGACTGACAAAGGAGCGAGCAGGACTTGAAGTTCGTGATGTGCACCCTTCGCACTACGGACGCCTTTGCCCAATTCATACACCAGAAGGTCCAAACATTGGTTTGGTGCTCAAGATGGCGACCTACGCACGAACAAACAATTTCGGCGTAATCGAGACTCCATACATGAAGGTATCCGATGGTCATATCACAGGAAAAATTGAATACTTGAACGCCCTCGAAGAGGAAGGTTTTATCATTGCACACGCAGCTGTTCCATATGGTGAGGACATGATGCTTGAGTCTCGTGTTGAGGCACGCGTAAAGGGTTCACCAGGAATCGTAAACCGCTCACAGGTAGACTACATTGACGTTGCAACCAATCAGGCATTTTCAATTGCAACATCTTCAATTCCATTCCTCGAACATGACGATGCGAATCGCGCACTCATGGGTTCAAACATGCAAAAGCAGGCAGAGCCGCTTATTCGCCCTGAGGCACCAATTGTCGCAACTGGAATTGAGGCACGCATTGCGCGCGACTCAGGCCGAGTGCTACTCTCTGGTGTTGATGGAGTTATCAAGTCTGTTGATGCACGCCACATTGTCGTCAAGGATTCAAAGGGAGATGACAAGGAGTACAAGCTCATCAACTTTGTGATGACCAACAATGCAAATTGTTACCACCAGCGACCCGTTGTGTCTGTTGGTGAGAAGGTAAAGAAGGGCGATGTGCTCGCGGACACTTCAACGAGTGATCGCGGAGAAATGGCACTTGGTCAGAACTTACTCGTTGCATTCATGTCATGGGGAGGTGCAAATTACGAAGACGCCATCATTCTTTCTGAGCGACTGGTGCGTGAGTCTGTGCTCTCGTCTATTCATATTGAAAAATTTGTCGTCAACGTGCGCGACACCAAACTTGGGCCCGAGGTTACGACCCCCGATATCCCCAATGTGGGAGAAGCAAAGCTCAAGGATCTCGACCACGAGGGTATTGTGCGCATTGGCGCAGAGGTACGACCAGGAGATATTCTTGTTGGAAAGATCACTCCAAAGGGAGAAGCGACGCTTACCCCAGAGGAGAGACTTCTCCGCAGTATCTTTGGAGAGAAGGCACGCGACGTCAAAGACACATCACTACGCATGGAACACGGCAAGCGCGGACGCATCATTGGAGTCAAGGTATTTTCTCGTGAAAAGGGAGACAACCTCGAATCAGGAATCATCAAGCGTGTCTATATTGAAGTAGCACAGTTGCGCAACATCTCAGTTGGAGACAAGCTCGCTGGTCGCCACGGAAACAAGGGAGTTATTTCAAAAATTCTTCCAATTGAAGAAATGCCTTATCAAGAGGACGGTACACCTATTGATGTTATTTTGACACCACTTGGAGTTCCATCACGTATGAACCTCGGACAAATCTTTGAGTTGCACCTCGGACTCGCAGCACACAAGTTGGGATACCAGGCAGTTACGCCATCATTCTTAGGTGTTACTGAGGAGGAAATTCGTGCGGAACTCAAGGCCGCGGGATATCGTGAAGACGGAAAGATGAAGCTTTATGATGGACGAAATGGAGAACAGTTCGAACAGGAAATTTCAGTTGGTTACATGTACATTCTCAAGCTACATCACATGGTTGAAGACAAAATCCACATGCGCTCAATCGGCCCGTACAGTCTCATCACCCAGCAGCCGCTCGGAGGAAAGGCACAGGGAGGAGGTCAGCGTTTCGGAGAGATGGAAGTGTGGGCGCTCCAGGGTTATGGTGCCGCTCATATATTACGCGAGATGCTCACCGTAAAGTCTGACGATATTTTGGGACGCTCTGCCGCATTCGATGCAATTGTGAAGGGACGCAACATTCGCGAACCAAACCTACCTGCTACATTTCACGTATTGCTCAACTCACTCCGTGGACTTTCGCTCGACATTGATTTACTCACGCTTCCTGAAGGGGACATCAATTAATCACCAATCAACATGAATAATCCATCAACAGATTTTAATGCGATCCGCATCAAGCTAGCATCACCGGAACGCATCAAAGAGTGGTCACATGGTGAGGTGACGAAACCAGAGACGATCAACTACCGTACGCAACGTTCAGAGCGTGGAGGACTTTTCGATGAGCGCATTTTTGGACCTGAAAAGGACTTCGAGTGCTACTGTGGAAAGTACAAAGGTATTCGCTACAAGGGAATCATTTGTGAAAAGTGTGGAGTAGAAATCACGCGCGCTATTGTTCGACGTGAGCGCATGGGACACATCGAGCTTGCTGCTCCAGTCTCACATATCTGGTTCTTGCGCGGTATTCCCTCACGTATTGGCTTGCTACTCAATCTTCCTGTTGCTGAACTCGAGCGCGTCATTTATTTTGCTGCATACGTCATCACTTCAGTAAACCAGAGTGAAAAGGAGAACCTGCTCAAGCAACTCGACCAGGAATATAAGTCAAAGGTGAAGTCACTTGAGGCAAAGGGTGCAAAGGACAAAATGAAGGAGTTGCTCACTGCAGCAAAGAAGGAAATCGACGGAATCTCCGTTGGTCTTATTCTTGATGAAATGACCTATCACAAATACTCACTGAAGTACTCGTCAGCCTTTGAGGCGGGCATTGGTGCTGAGGCGGTATTTGCGATGTTCAAGAAGCTCGATTTGAAGAAGCTCGAATCACACCTTGTTACCTCACTTGAGCGTGCTGGTGCAGTTGAGCGCGTAAAACTCTATAAGCGACTTTCTTTGGTGAAGGCAATGATTCGCTCTGGTGTTCGACCTGAGTGGATGTTCCTTACTGTTATCCCTATCATTCCTCCAGGAATGCGCCCGATGGTCGCACTTGAGGGTGGCCGACACGCAACTTCAGACGTAAACGATCTCTATCGCCGTGTTATCAACCGAAACAATCGCTTGAGAAAACTCGTCGAGATTGATGCGCCAGAAGTTATTCTCCGAAATGAAAAGCGTATTCTTCAGGAGGCAGTTGACGCACTTATCGACAACTCAATTCGCCACGGCTCAACTTCAGCAGCGATGAGTCAGACACAGCGCCGACAGCTTAAATCACTCGCAGATACGCTAAAGGGTAAGGGCGGACTTTTCCGTCAGAATCTTCTTGGTAAGCGTGTGGATTATTCAGGACGTTCAGTGATTGTCGTTGGACCAGACCTCAAGCTCAACCAGTGTGGACTTCCAAAGCACATGGCGCTTGAACTATTCCGCCCATTCGTTATTGCAAAGCTCCTCGATCAGGGACTCGCTTTCAATATTCGTGGCGCAAACCGACTTATCGATGATGGAATCCCTGAGGTATGGGGAAATCTCGAGAATGTCATTAAGGGAAAGTATGTGCTCCTTAACCGTGCACCAACTCTCCATCGTCTCGGTATTCAAGCTTTCAATCCAACACTCATCGAGGGTAACGCAATTCAAGTTCACCCGCTCGTCTGTTCAGCCTTTAACGCTGACTTCGACGGAGACCAGATGGCCGTGCACGTACCACTCAGTGATGAGGCGCAGGCCGAAGCAAGGGAGCTCATGGCTTCAAACAAAAACTTGCTTAAGCCAGGTTCAGGAGACCCTGTGGTTAACCCAGGTCAGGACATCGTGCTTGGTTGTTACTGGATGACAAAGATCGTTGAAGGTGAGCGTGGTGAAGGCAAAATTTTTGCTACACCAAATGCTGCTATCACTGCATATGACTTCGGAGTCGTCGGTTTTCGTTCAAAGATAAAGGTAATGGGAACTGAGACGGAAAAGTATGACGTATACGAGGGCAAACCTTTCGAAACTACCGTAGGACGACTTTTGTTCAACTCGGTATTGCCTAAAGATTTTCCTTACATCAACAAGGAGGTGACAAAGAGAGATCTCGCAAACATGGTAGACGATCTTATTACTCGCTACGGAATTGATGGTACCCCTCAGGCACTTGATAAGATTAAGGCATTTGGTTACAAGTATGTCACCAAGTCAGGTATCACGTGGTCCCTCTCTGACGTGAAGGTTCCTCCCGAGAAGACGGCAATTGTGAAGAGTGCCCGCGCAGAAGAAGAGCTTGTGCTCAATGCATTTGAGGATGGACTTCTTTCTGTTGAGGAGAAGTATCGCAAAATAATCGAAATTTGGTCTCGCGTGCAAAGTGAAATTGAAAAAGTTGTTCCAAAGGGATTCCCTGCAAACGGTCCGGTGATGGACATGATTACCTCAGGTGCTCGTGGTTCTATCAAGCAGCTCTCACTCATGGTGGGAATGAAAGGACTTACTCAGGGACCATCGGGACGTATTATTGACTTCCCAATGATTCCATCACTCAAGGAGGGTCTTACTCCACTTGAGTACTTCATTTCAACGCACGGTGCACGAAAGGGTATGACCGACACCGCGCTCAACACCGCAAAAGCAGGTTACCTTACTCGTCGTCTCGTCGACGTATCTCAGGACGTTGTTGTCTTGGAAGAAGACTGTGGCGAGAAGGATGGTATCCGACTCACAAAGGAAAATGCACATGGTATCGAAATTACCATTTCGCGAAATTGCCGTGGTCGTGTGTTGGCCAAGGATGCTGCGGTGGGTGGCAAAGTAATTTACAAGAAGGGATCTCTGCTTGGTCGCGACGAAGCAAAGGCAGTCGAGGAGGCTGGTGTTGATGAGGTTTTTGTTCGCTCACCACTTGTCTGTAAGACACTGCGCGGAGTATGTCAGAAATGTTATGGAATGGATCTCGGTCGTGGCGTTTACGTTGCGCTCGGAGAGACGGTGGGTATCGTTGCTGCACAAGCTATTGGAGAGCCAGGAACACAGCTTACAATGCGTACGTTCCATGCCGGAGGTGCTGCAGGAGAAGACATTACGATGGGTCTCCCTCGTGTTGAAGATATTTTTGAGCGCCAGACTCCAAAGGCACAGGCAGTCGTCTGTAAGGAGGACGGGGTAATCTCAGATATCAAGCACGGAGAAAAAGATGACCTCATCATCGTGGTGCTTGCCGAGGCAGAGGGCAAGAAAGAGAAGGAAGTGAAAGAAATTGAGCACTCCGTATCCTTCCGCCGCTCACCAATCGTAAAGGAGGGTGCACGCGTAAAGGCCGGTGATCTGCTTACCGACGGTTACGCTGATATCGATGAGTTGCACAAGTTTGGTGGACTTGATCGAGCACAGCGCTACATTATTGCGGAGATTAACAAAATCTACGAAACACAGGGTGCATCGATTGCACGCAAGCACGTGGAAATTATTGTCCGACAAATGTTCTCTCGCAGAAAGATTAAGGTTGCGGGTGACACACGTTTTTCAGTGGGTAACATTGTCGAAGAGTCGACACTCAACATCGAGAATGCACGCGTGAAGGCCGAGGGAGGCGAGGAGGCAAAGGGCGAGCAGTTGGTTCTCGGAATCACTGATGTTGCACTGACCAAGCAGTCATTCCTCTCTGCTGCTTCATTCCAGAATACATCTCGTGTTTTGATTGAGGCTGCGGTGCAGGGTGCAACCGACCATCTCTACGGACTTAAGGAGAATGTTATCTTGGGACGTCTCATTCCTGCAGGTACTGGTTTTCACTCAAATAGAGTTGAGCCGGAGTATGACCCTGAGGATGATTTGCCACCACGCGAAATCATTCAAGCATAGTTTGGCCGGTAAATTTGGCGCCCTTCGCATGTGACTTCCAGGGCGGGTTCGGAGGATGTACCTCATGTACACCCTCGCGAACACCTCCCTGTCGTCACCTGCGAATTGCATCCAAATTTCCTCAGTCAAACTCCTCGCTCTGCATCAAAAAAGTGAACTTTTCTCTAGCGGTATCGGTAATGTGGTTGGCAAGTGACTTCCAGGGCGTGTAAGGTGATGTGCAAACTTGTACACCCAGACTCCGCCTTGTCGTCACCTGCGAACGGGGCACGTAGAAAGGGGAACCTTTGGAAGTGTCTTGAAGTGGGTATACACTAATATGAATACAAAGAAACATCGCTCAGTAACGCGCACCTGTGAGTTTTGTAGCTCCCGCATTTCCCTTGCTACTTGTGACTTGAAACTTGGAACTTAACCATGCCCACCCCCGTAGAACAAATTAAAAGCCGGCTTTCCATCACGGACGTGGTGGGGTCGTATATCAAGCTCACGAAGGCAGGCAATAGCTACAAGGCACTTTGCCCATTTCACAACGAAAAATCCCCATCATTCAACGTGTCTCCATCACGTGATGCTTTTTACTGTTTTGGTTGCAATAGAGGGGGAGACATTTTCTCCTTTGTTGAGGGAATCGAGGGAATAGAATTTGTTGATGCGCTCAAGATTTTAGCAACACGTGCGGGGGTGGAACTCAAGCATGAGCGGGGTACAGACAAGAGTGCGCGAGAGAGGCTGATGAATGTAATGGAGGAGGTAACACTACTTTATGAGCATCAGTTAACATACAATAACGACGCAACAAAGTATCTCGCTGATCGTGGGCTCACCAAGGAGACGATAAAAAGTTTCCGTATCGGTTACGCACCAAATGAGTGGCGACTCGCCTATGAGCACTTAAAAAGAAAGGGATTTACTGACCAAGAAATCGAGAAGGCTGGACTGGTGAAGCCAACGGAAGGGAAGTCGCCATATGACCGATTTCGCGGACGCATCATGTTTCCTATCTTTGATACGAATGGGCATGTTGTTGCGTTCTCAGGACGAGTATTGGGTGTACAGAAAAATCAGGACGGCACGGATGTAGCCAAATACATCAATTCTCCGGAGACTGAGCTCTATGACAAGTCATCTATCATGTTTGGTTACGATAGAGCGAGAAAAGCAATGCGTGAACAGAATTTTTGCGTTCTTGTTGAGGGCCAGATGGACCTCATTATGAGTCACCAGGCGGGGCAACAGAACACGGTGGCTGTTTCCGGAACCGCACTCACCGAAAAGCACCTCGCACTCCTGAAGCGACTCACCGACAATGTCGTTTTCGCTTTTGATGCCGATGACGCAGGGCTTGCTGCAACCGGTCGCGCATTTCAACTTGCACTGGCGCTCGGACTCAATGTACGCGTTGCGTCTATTCCTGACGGGAAAGACCCCGCAGACTATGTTCAGTTACACCCCGATGGATGGGCTACGGTTATAGCCGAGTCACGACACATCATGGATTTTTATCTTCAAACATTGGCACAGAAAGGATATGACCCTCGTGCATATCGTGCCGAGGTAGAAAAAAAGGTCCTGCCCCTCATACTCGCCATGCAGTCAAAGGTAGAGCAGGCGCACTTTATAGTCGAGGTTGCGCGCAAGCTTGGTGTTTCTGAAAATGCGGTGTGGGAAGAGGTAAAACGTTTAAAACAAATAGAGAGGACTATTCCTCTCCCGGTAGGTGGTGCAGAGTTTCCTGCCTCAATATCGCGAGCAAACACAAAATCACGCCGTCAAGTTGCCGAAGAGGAAATTGTGAGTATTATCCTTTGGCAGGAGGCACACGCTGAACCAGTTTTTGATCCTGCACATGTCCGTGCAAAATATCATGAACGTCTGACTTTGTATGAAATAATCCCCGTTCAGCCTACCGAAGAAGAAGTACGCAGTCTCATCATTAAGGCAGAGCACACGTATGAGCATGACGAGGCACTTGCCAACTCTGTTGATGAAATGCTCGACACACTAGAGCTCGAAGTGCTTCGTGAAAGACAAGCAGACCTACTCTTAAAAATATCTGATGCGGAAGCGAGGGGAGCAAAAGAGGAAACAAAAGAACATTTGCAGAGTTACCAGAAAATAACACCACTCGTCACCGCAATAGAAGACCGCAAATTCAAAAGAGAGAATCCCGGAGTCGAGTAGCAGTAATTAAAAATTTTATACTATTAACAACATCATCGTATGGCAACAAAAACCAAAAAGAAGCAGCCGGTAAAAAAAGCAACTAAGGTTGTCAAGAAAGTGGTAAAGCCAGCAAAGAAGGCTGTCGCAAGTAAGGCGAAAGCAAAGTCTGCAAAACCTGCCAAGTCAGCAAAGGCAAAGAAGGCGAAGAAGAGCCCGAAGGGAAAGGTTGCGCCAGGTAAGGCACTTACGAGAAATGCAAAAGTGGCAAAGGCAAAGGCAGATGCAAAAAAGCACCCCAAGGAAGAGGTTGTAGTAAAAACAAAGAAGCTCACGAAGGCCGAACAGAAGGCGCTCGCAAAGAAGGAGAAGCTTGCCCCTCCACCAAAAAAGACAATGACCAAAGAGCGCAAGGCGCTCGAGCATAAGCTCACAGGGCTCATTACGCGCGGGCGTGATCGCGGTTTTGTTACCTTCGATGAGATTTTAAGAGTATTCCCAACGATCGAAGACAACATCGACTTCCTCGAAGAGGTATACGAGCGCCTTGGCGTCATGGGAGTAGATATCCTTGAGTCCGGTGGACTGCTCGATGTCCCTGAGGAGGTCGAGGCACCTCACCACGGCGCTTCAAAGAAGTATCTCACCACAAAGTCTTCACCATACGACTCGACGCAGATGTACTTGCGTGAGATAGGTCAGTACCCACTTCTTGCTGCCCGCGATGAGCGCGAGCTCGCCCAGCGCATTCAGGCAGGGGATCCCGAGGCAAAGAATCTTTTGGCCCGCGCTAATCTTCGCCTTGTGGTGTCTGTTGCAAAGAAGTATGTGGGACGCTCACCCGACCTCACCCTTCTCGATCTCATTCAGGAGGGAAACCTCGGCCTCTTCCGCGCCGTCGATAAATTCGACTGGTCAAAGGGCTACAAGTTTTCTACCTACGCTACGTGGTGGATTCGCCAGGCTATTACTCGTGCCTTGGCTGATCAGTCCCGTACCATCCGTATTCCTGTGCACATGGTTGAGACCATCGCCAAGTACAAGCAAGTGGTCCGTCGCCTCACCCAGGACTTGGGACGCGAGCCAATGGCCGAAGAAGTTTCAACCGAAATGGGTATTGACATTGAGCGTGTGCGCATCATCGAAAATATCGACCAAGACACGGTATCCCTTGAGAAGCCGATAGGTGACGATGATGAGAAATCAACACTCGGAGAATTCATCGCCGACGAAAAGATCCTCTCACCCGACGCAGAATCTTCACGCAGAATCCTTTCCGACCAGGTAGGCGAAATCCTCTCAGACCTCAGTCCAAAGGAGCGCAAGATTCTTGAAATGCGCCATGGGCTCCTCGACGGCGTGACACACACCCTCGAAGAGGTCGGCAAAGAATTCGGGGTCACAAGAGAGCGTATTCGCCAGATTGAAGCGAAAGCCCACGAAAAAATCCGCCAACACGGGAATATTAATAAGTTACGGAGCTACTAAGACAAACAACAAAAACACCCGTGAGAGCTAAGGGTAACCCTTAAGAATTTAAGAAAGGGTTACCCTTGAAGAAGTTGCTCTCACGGGTGTTTTTGTTGTGGCTTCGCAACGTCTCTATAAAGATGGGAGTAGGCGAAAGAAGTTGGTTGACAGTACAAGAAAACCATGCTATTGTCGCGTAGTTTTTTCCTCTACCAAAAAGGGGATGCAAATCAAATTCCGAGGAGAACTCGTGAACCAAAAGGCAGTTAACGTAATTGGGAATACCGCGGCAGTTCTTGCGGTAATCATGCTCCTCGCTTACATAGACCAGATTATGCTCAACGTGAGTGGGCGCCCAGGTTCGATTATTCAGCCGGCGGCTTTGGCGGCAAATTGCGCAGCCTGGTCTGCGTACGGCTACTTCAAAAAAGAACGTGACTGGAAGATTGTTCTTCCAAACACGCTAGGAGTCATTTTGGGGGCGATTACTTCGATTACTTCCATTTACTGTCGGGCCGGTTGTTGAACGCGACTCCTCACCCACAATGCCCCCCACTCGGGGTATTTTTTTAAAAAAATTGCTTGTACCGCATCTGATGCCCCCTATTAACAAAAGAGTAGTTCGAATAAAAAAAATGCTCCGGATTCATATCCGGAGCATTGGGTTCGAGTGTGTGTGCTGGGTCATTCGCCCCCACCACAGCTGGAAGACGACGAAGAGCAACTCGAGGACGAGGAAGAGCAACTCGATGTACTCTGCGTGTCGGCAGCCGGCGTCGACGGGGACGACGTTGCATCACCCCAAGAGCCACTTGCGCCGGCGCCACCGAAGTCGCCGCCTTCACCCGATTTGAACGTGACTGGCACGGGTGCGTATGCCTGGTCAGAGCTCGACGTGAACAACCGGTAGAGCGCCGTGTCGCCGTCGCTCGAGGCGTCCGAGCTGTCGGTACGCTTCTTTTCGGGCTTCTCCACGGTGCCCCTCACGGTCTTCCTGTCGAACTTGGTCGTCCCCCAGATCTCCGGTGGCGCGGTGGTACCGAACTCGAGCCTGTAGAAAGCGAGCATCTTCTGGTACTGCGCGCTGTAGACCTCGTGCTGGTCTTCGAATGCGACGAGCTCCGGGGAGTGGTCGAATTGCCGGCCAATGACGTTATGGCAGAACTCGCGGTAGCCGCGGGTGAAGAGCTGGTGCTCGTGCCAGACGATGTCGATGATCTTCGACGGCGTGATGTCGTAATGGCTGACTGCGCCGAGATAGATGAACTTTTTGTACTCTCGAATCGCCAAGAAAGCGAACTCGTTTTCCCAGCCATGCTTCCGTGCAATCTTGGCCGCGAAGGCGCGCGTGAATGCGTCGGTTTCACCGAACGCCGACTTGATCTTGTCGAACACGGTCGGCGGTACCAGGTTGCCGAAGCGGTACTCGCGCAGACGGATCCAGAGTTCTTTCTTCATGCTATTTCGCCCTTTTTGAGTGGGAACATTCCCGTCGGCATGATAGCATAAAATACACAAATAGTCAAGTATCATTCAGCGCATGCCTCAGGATTAACTCTACGTATGTGCTTTCGAAATTTCGCCGCCATCTTCTCCGCTTGATGTTAAGTCCTACCAGCAGATATATCCGAAAGCGAAAAGCGGGGATAAGTACAGTTTAATCAGAAAATGTGTGGCCTAATAATGCTGGAAAACGAAAACCGTGTCAGGCACCATTTAATACAAAATTGTGTGGCCTGATGAAAACAGGAAAACAGAGACAGTGACCTAATTTCTACGAGCAGAGCGAGATAGAAATGGAAGTACCCTCGTGGTGCACGATTGATTTCTGAAATGCATGGGCAAATTTGCAAAGTCGTGGTGAGGGGGAATGGCCCAATACTAGGGCATTTTTGCTCCCCATAATCTATTCTCATATTCTCAAGAATACAAGAATAGATTTTCAAGATATTTCCGCAATAAAAAACCCCGCACGTGGCGGGGTGTATTGGGTTACGAACAGGCGAGGGCTCGCTCGTCCGCGGGGATAGTTCTTGCAACCTCCTTGGCAGGCTTTTTGACTTCCACGAGGACTTGTTCGTTGTCAGGGAACTTTTTCACCAGCTCGTCGACAAGCACTTTGACTTCCTCGTTGATCCGCACCCCTGATTCCTGGAGGGTCTTGCAGAGCCTTGAGGCGAGCCATGCTTGTTGACGCCTTTTGTTGATGACGGCAAGGGTTTCAATGTCCCACATGGTGAGTATTCTCCTGTGTATTTGGATTGAAATTGCCCCAAAGGACAAACCAGCCCGACGTGGGCTGGTTATTTTGCGCGAACAGAGGGTTCACGTAAAAGAATCAGCCTCCGAGGGGCCGCATTGGCATCATCATCCACATCATCGTATTTTCGCGTGTATGCATATTTTTTAGTATATACATCGGTACTATTTATGCAAGAAATTGCGTGCGAAGTATAAAGGTGAAGCGGGCGCCGTGGGGCGCCCGCTGGTGCGAAGGGATTGACGGGAGAAGCCGTCGTCAACGCATCATCGGAACCTCCTTTGGGTTGTTGGTATCGGCCTGGCGTTCACGCGATGCGCCGGCCGCGAATGTCTTCGACCTTCATGTACGGACCCGACTTCCGTCCGGTCCCGAAGTTGGCTCCCTCTTGGAGCTGGCGGTGGTCCACTTGCGTGGCCTCACCATCATCCCCGTAGAAACCCCCCTCGTCTGCCGCGTCGGTCTGCCCTCCGCTTGCGAAGGGTGTTTTCTTCAGTGCAGAGAATGCGTCCACGTTATTTCCAATCCTATGGCAAGATCGCCTAGAGTAATACTATCACAAATAACGAATACTGTCAATGGGTGCTGAAAACTTCGACTATTTTTACTGTGAAATAAAAAAACCGCACAATTGCGGTTCTTGCGGTGGCCCTAGGTTGGTAGCCTGAATTTCTTGTGGTATCCCCAAACACGGAGTAGGCCGTCCCTGAGCGACATCTTAAGACATTCACCAGCCTCAGTGTTCGGCGCGGTGATGGTAGTTTGCCCATCCACTCGTGCGAGCTGAATGAGATCGTTCCACCAGTCGAGATGGCGAACATCATTCTGGAGCTGCGCATGTTCCTTGTTCGAAAGCGTCGCGGAAACAGTAATCATGGTATTTACCCGTGGAGTTCAACTAGGCTCTATAATACATATTTGTAGTAAAATGTCAAATACTAGAATCTGACGACAGTCGGAGTGTGAGGTGTCTTGAGTCTGAAGTTACGATGAATGCCACAATTATTTAATGACACTTAGAAATTCCTTTCATCTGGTTTTTCGGTAACGGTAGACGCTTGACACAACATGTCGATTGCGACACCATCAAGATGGTTCGTTCTTTGCACAGCAATTCCAACACAGGGGGAGATTGTCATGAATGATGCTGAATCGCCCAATATCGCCGTTGCAATAATGCGAAATATTTTTCATGTTTCTGATGTGCATAGTTGTATCGAGAGACTTCAATCTGAGAACGAGCCACTGCGCTCTACGTATGCGCGCATGTTGTTGCTTGGACCAAAGAGGCTTCAGGTGCGACCCGCGCGAACTCCACAGATGATGCATTTGTATGAAGAGCTACCAAACTTTACCGAAGTCCTTGATGATGTGAAGCGACAACTTGCACTCTGCCAAGATAGTCAGGATGGACTCGAAATTGCACCAATGCTTTTACTCGGACCGCCGGGAATTGGTAAAACTCACTTTGCCCGTGAGTTGGCAGACTTGTTTGGTACGGGCATGGGTTTTGTTTCCATGAGCTCGCTCACCGCAGGGTGGATTCTTTCTGGTGCATCAAGTCAATGGAAGGGTGGTCGGCCGGGTAAAGTGTTTGAGACACTCGTTCATGGAGATTATGCAAATCCCGTAATGGTAGTTGATGAAATAGACAAAGCAGGAGGGGAGACCGCGTATGATCCACTCGGCTCACTCTATAGCCTGCTCGAAAGAGATACGGCACAAAATTTCGTCGATGAATTTGCTGATGTTCCCATTGATGCGAGTCAGATTATTTGGGTTGCTACCGCGAATGAGGCTCGCTATATACCTAAGCCCATACTTGATCGCGTGCATGTGTTTGAAATAGAAGCACCAGATGCGAGTGCTGCTCGAAGTGTCGCAAGGAGGCTCTACGTGCAGATACGTACGACCCACAAATGGGGTGAGGGATTTGATCCCGAGCCATCGGACGACGTCCTCGACTGTGTGTCGCTACTGTCACCTCGCACGATGCGCGGAGCATGGATGACAGCATTTGGAAATGCAAAGCTCGACAACCGGAGCAGGCTAATGCCAAAGGACCTACCCAGCACCAAGGGGAAGAGGTCGACAATGGGATTTGTTGCGCAGTAAGAAACTCGACCAACTCTTGGTCGTTTTTATTTTTTGTTTTAATGATATGCTCACTTTGTACGCACGATACTAAATATTCATACTATGTACGAACCTTCAAAACACCCCAACAACCCACTGCACGGTAAAACCCTAGAGGCGATTCTCACCTACCTCCACGCAGAGTATGGATGGGAGGAACTTGGTGAGCGGATAAACATTAAGTGCTTCCAGCAAAACCCAAGCATAAAATCGAGTCTCACTTTTCTTCGCAAAACCCCTTGGGCGCGTACCAAGGTCGAGAGTCTCTATCTCGATCGAATTAGCCGCGACTATTAGTTATATTTTAACTATACTTTTCGAGCATACGCACCAAATCAGACTCTTCAACTGGCTTGACCAAGTAGTCGACCGCACCAAGTTTCTTTGCCTGTTCAATCATGTTGTCTTGCCCTATCGCTGAGATGATGATGACTTTTGTTGTGCGACCAATCTCGGTGAGCACGTCCATGCCATTTTTTCCTGCCATGATGATGTCGAGGAGAACGATTGATGGGGACTCTTTTTTTGCAATTGCGATTCCTTCGTCACCCCCATTAGCTACAAGAACATGAGAATAACCGCCCCGGCTGAGCATGTCACTAAATATTTCGAGCATTGATTTTGAGTCATCAATGATGAGTATTTTTATATCTTTCATATAATAAAGTATAGCAGAAATCAAAAAATGAGAAATTTTGATGCACACCACTGTGGTTGCATTTTATCGCGCAGTAAGTGAATATTGTGTTATGACACTCGAACACAAGCCTGAAGAGGATTGCACCACAGAGGGGAAAAGAGACGCTTACCACGAGCTCGACTTAATCCGCACCGCCATTCATCCTGGGGAAATCCACTATGCGCCAGCTGTTTTACAGGCGGAGCGACAGCTCAACGAAATTATAGATGAGCTACAGGAAAAAGGGGAGTTCTATGAGTCTGAGGAAGATTTTAATCGTATTTTGGAGAGAGTTGATGCGATTATTGCCATATCAAGCAGTCCCAGGGCTCGCGAGCTTCGGCAGCTGCTCATCGATGAAAACAAGTAGCGTGCGGACGAGGTGTTTAACTACACCACAAAGCGCTATTGCAAAATAACCACAAAAATGTATACTGTCAAGACTTATTCAGGTTTGTGCACATGAAATTTGACTGAGTTTGCTGATGAATACTTCCAAAAAATTAACTACAAATCTCGATGTGGGGCCGACCGAAGAGCTTGTTCGGCAGATGTCTGCTACAAAAAATGAGCCTAAGTGGATGCTTGAGTTTCGACTCAAGTCGCTCGCGCTTTGGAGAAAAACGCCAATGCCAAACTGGGGCCCTGATCTTGATGGCCTAGACTTGGAGAACATCACCTACTACGTTGACCCCAATGTGAAGGAAACAGATGACTGGAAAGAATTACCTAAGGAAATTACAGACACATTTGAAAAATTGGGAATTCCACAAGCTGAGCGGGACTATCTTGGTGGAGTTGGAGCGCAGTTTGATTCGGGAATTGTTTATCACCGCATACAGGACTCTCTTTCAAAGAAGGGCGTGATTTTTGAGAACATGGATGTTGCGCTACAGAAATATCCGGAAATGGTAAAAGAACATTTTATGACGAAGTGTGTCCCCATGACCGACCACAAGTTTACGATGCTTCATGGGGCGGTGTGGAGTGGGGGAACATTTATTTATGTGCCAAAAGGCGTGTCTGTCGAGCTCCCTCTTCAGGCATATTTTCGTATGAACAAAGCCCGCTCGGCACAGTTTGAGCACACACTAATAATTGCTGATGAGGGCTCGGAGATTACCTATATCGAAGGATGTTCCGCGCCACAATACACCGAGTCGTCACTCCATGCTGGGTGTGTGGAAGTGTGGGTAAAGAAAAATGCACGTGCAAAATATATCAGCGTCGAAATTGGTCAAAGAACACGTACAACCTCAACACGAAGAAAGCGCTTGTGTTTGAGCGTGGCCATGTGGAGTGGGTGAATGGCAACATGGGATCCCGCGCAACGATGCTCTATCCATCTTCAATTCTTTTGGAGCGAGGCGCGCGTGCGGATTCACTTGGTATCGTGATGGCAAACACAGGGCAAGTACAAGACACAGGAAGCAAGGCAATACACATGGCGCCCGACACGGTGTCGGTCATGAACTCGAAATCCGTATCAAAGGGTGGTGGAGTTTCAAATTATCGTGGGTTTGTGCGCATACTTCCCGGAGCCACCAACGCACAGTCTTCCGTGTCGTGTGATGCACTCATACTCGACGACCACTCGGTTTCCAACACATATCCCTCAATGAAAAACGAGAATGCGACGGCCGACATTTCCCATGAAGCACGCGTTGGGCGCATTGGTGAGCAGGAGGTTTTTTATCTCAAGACAAGGGGCTACTCAGAATCCGAAGCACTACGCCTCATCGTGGGGGGATTTATGGAACCGATTGTAAAAGCTCTTCCGCTCGAATATGCAGTTGAACTCAACAAACTTATCGAACTCGAGATGGAGAATAGCGTGGGGTAAAAACCCGCATTCTAGCAATTTTCTTCTCAGATTTTTCTTTCAAACCACTTTTTTGTGTATGACACATGCTTATAGTAGCAAATGTCATTATCTGTAAGTGGAACAATGCGTTGACACACCACTGCGAGGGGGGTAGGATTTGCTGATATGGCAGACAAAAATTTTAATATTCCTGAAGAATGGGCATTAGTACCAATGGAAGGTGAGTCGCAGGAGGGGGCTATCGGCGTGGAAACACAAGAGACTGCAGATTATGTTTCCCCAGCGTATATTGAAAGTACTATACAATCCGTAGTCGCCTCTCGAGCAGCAGAAGTTCCAACACCAGCTGACTTGTCAAAAATTGCAGGGCTCGAAGACCTACTCGAAATGGCCGCCGCTGCAGGTGCAGCCGCTGAGGCGCAAGATGAAGCAATGACGAATGCACGCAACAGAGCCGAGGAAATGGATATTTCACACGGACAGGCACTCAACAGGGATGCACTACAAAATGAGCAGGCAAATTTTGACAAGGGCGAACTGTATATTGATTTGATGGCTCACTCGAGGAGTATTAGAGACCTACTATCAGGAATTAGCCGCCTGGGTGAAATCGTTGCTCCTGATGGCTATGTTTACAAGAAAGATGAGCTAATACCGCTAATAGGTAATTTGAAAGGGCCAGATGATCCAAATTTGGACAGGGTCACAAGAACTCATGGTTTAAGAGACAAGGTGAGAGAGTTGCTGTCTATGTCATAGAAACTTCGTGGTCAAGAATTTCATCAAGCGGTCTTGTGCTATTACTTCCTGCAATCTGTATTCCATTCTATAATAGAGTGAGTTATGCGAATTCAAGATATTGCAATGCTTTCGACGCGTGCGTTTAAGACGAACCCGACACGTACGTGGCTTACTATCGCGGGCATGGGCGTCGGTACCGGCGCCGTTGTCACCCTCGTGGGTCTTGGCTTTGGACTACAGAACATCATCCTCGAACAAATCGTCTTCGGCGAAACGCTACTTTCGCTTTCAGTAAATAATCCTCCATCGAAAATAGTACAGCTCACCGATCGCTCTGTAAAAGACTTTGAGGTGTTTCCTAATGTGAAGGACGTTTCTCCCATGGCGAGTCTTCCTGCACTCATTACGATTGACGGACTTTCAGGAAACGCATTTCTTCAGGGTGCTGAGCCGGCATTCTTCCGTTATTCAGGCGCAACTGCTGTTACTGGAAAACTCTTCTTGGATGGCGATGAAGCAAAAGACAAAGATAGCGTACTCCTCACAAAGGCCGTGCTAAAACTTTTTGCAATCAAAGAGCCAAAGGATGCAATTGGTAAACTAGTTACATTTCGTGTATTTATTTTAAAAGAGGGGACTGACGACTCTGAGCAAGTAGCCATTGATAAAACATACAAAGTTGCAGGAGTCACCAACGAAGAAAACTTTATTGCCGCAATCATTCCACTTACGGAGTTGTCCAGTCATATTCAGATTAAAACATACGACAAAATTCAGGTCCGTATCACCAAAGCCGACTTCATCGATGAAACTCAGGCGCTTATCGTAAAAAAGGGCTACGTGGTGACCGCACTCTCAAAAACAGTAGAGCAGGCAAATAAAATCTTCCAAGGAATTCAGGCAGTCCTCGCCGTATTTGGAGGCATTGCACTTACGGTGTCAGCCATCGGAATGTTTAATACAATGACTGTGACTCTTCTTGAGCGTACGGCGGAAATCGGTATTATGCGCACGCTTGGCGCATCGTCTGGTGACATCCAGATTTTGTTCGTCGCAGAGGCTGTTATCGTTGGTTTCTTGGGTGGGATTATGGGTATTGTATTTGGGGGGACCATTGGGTTTGTTTTAAATACCGTCATGAACGTTGCCGCCTCAAACTTTGGAGGAAAATCTGTATCACTATTTTCATTCCCACTCCCATTCCTCACCTTCATCACGGTATTCTCTGCAATCGTGGGATTTATGACAGGTATTTTTCCGGCGAAACGCGCTGCGAGCCTCAATCCGCTTGACGCTATCAGATACAAATAAAATTTTTTCAATAATAAAAAACCCCAGGACAACTGGGGTTTGTGCTAGATTGATTTTTCCACCGGCTCCATGTATGCACCAACGCGTGGTTCAATCCACATCGCAAAGGCCTGACCCAGTAGACTTCCCACTGCAGTACCCACAATGTATGGGACAAGAAAGTGGATAGGTAGACTGTTGACCACTAGAATGTGAAGCGTTACGAACCAGATTCCATTCGAAAAAATAGACGCCCATTCAAGGTAAATCATGTGTCCGCGTTGTCTCGCGCGCGACACGACAGTGGCTGCGCACGTCATCAGTAGTGCAGAGGTGATGATCAGTATTTGCCCAGACACATCCACTGCGCCAAGCACAAACACGTGTGGTATCAGTAGTAGCATTGCCACAAGCACAGGCCACTTGGGTAGTGGCATCACGTCCTTGGGGAGTGCTACCACATCCCACTTTGCCCCAGCATACTTGAGTAGACGCTTGCCCCATTCAGCCCCCAAAAGGCTTCCGAGTACGGTGCCCATGAGGTAAGGTGCAAAAAGGTACCAGTTGCCTCTCGTCGTTGCCAGTGTCTCAAAAATCATGAAGCCCGCAGCCGCATGAAATATGACAAGCATAAGGTGTAGCCAATACCCGTTTGTACTTCGCGCTGCCCGAAGTGCTGAGAAAACTACATTACTCACAAACGAGGCAAGAAAGATTAGAGCCACGGCTTGCGCGCTGAAGGTCTCAGCGAGAAGCAGTTGAAGTCCAAGTAATGCGAGCAGCACCGGCGTAGCCAAAGAAAGTGGCAATGCCTGACCCCTCACCTCCTCGCCGAGGTTTGCAACTGCACCCAGATACTTCTCAACCTTAGCAGAGAGTGAAACCCCGTAGAGCGACCCGAGCATGGTTCCGAGGATATACGTGAGTAGTACCTCGTAGGTTACTTTTAGGGTAATGAGATAGGTAAGTGAGATGAAGAATATCAGCGTTGCAAAAATTGTCGCAATCAGATGGTAGAGATTGTTTGAGCGATTTGCCGCACGACTCTGCATGGAATATGAGAGGTTCTGCAGGAATGCGAGTAGCATAATTTGTAGACCGAGCCACAGTGGTATGCTCGGAAAAACAGTACCTAAGGCAAGAATCCCTACTGCTACCGATGGACGCGGAAACTCCAGTCTGAGAAAGTTCAAAAAGGATATTGCTCGAGCTTGTGTCATTCGCCACCCCATGTTTCTTCAAAGAAGGATATCTGAATGTATGCTACACGCCCACCAAGTTTAGGCAAGAAAAATTAGACAATAGAGATTTGCTATGGTCACCCGCAGGCATCAAAATACATTGATAAACAAGCCCATAGATGTGTCAAGATAGGCATTTCCACTTTGAACATTAGAATGAAAAAAGCACTAGTTCGTTGAAATTTCTCAAAGGGAGATGACTATGACCAAGAAAGTACAACATGGAAAATACCCGAAACGTCCGGGTCGAGTAAAAACACCATGGCTGAAGAAACACGTCGAAATCGTGCGCCGCTATTGTGCGCGTTCGATTAAGATTACTGATCGAGAGAAGCTCCGAATTTTGCGTAGTGAACTTATCGTCGCACTTTCTCATGCAGGAAAGAAAAATGTTTCGGTTGCAATGTTGAGCGCTATTGCAACTCGATATAGTTATAATTGGGGAATGGGCACCGACGTGCGTCGCGACTCTGATACCCAAATTATCAAAAAACAACTTGAGCGCAGTGCGGAGTTTCCAACAGCAATCGAATTTCGCAAGAGCCTCATGACACTGTTGCCGCGATTTGCTTCCGAAGTGACGATTAAGAATCGCATCAGCGACCTGGGCATTCAAATGCCTGTTTTCTCACGAGGACAAAAAGAGCAAGTAGGTGCACTCGCGAAGGAGTCGCGGACGCTATTGTCTCTTGCAGATATCTCAGGACTGCGTGCACACCTCATCAATCGTATTCAATCTGGAGCACTGGTGAGCAAGGGTGGCATGTCGTCACTATATGTCGAGACGGGAAACGACTTTAGTGATGTCGTGCGTAAGGCAGGTTTTACGCTCACGTACCCACAGTTCGAAAAACTTGTTGAAGAACTTGTGTGGTCGAGAGCGACCCAAGACGCGCTCATTGATTACCTGCGACATGCGGGTGATCGAGATGCTGCCATTGCAAAGTGGCAACAGAGCTACCGCCACATTCCGCTCGATTGGGTGAAGGAGCAGTCTAAATGGGTGCTTGGAGTCTCAAGCGCGGTGACAGCACCAATCGCGATGATTCCTGGCCTCGGTGGTCACCTGGAAGATGGTTGGCTCGACAACATTGTCGATATTGAAGTACCCGACACTTCGTTTCATGAGCCATACAAAGTGGTGCTTCCCGATGGAAGCCCATGTAGTTGGCTCGTGTTGAACGGTTCCAATTTGGGGCTTGTGTACAATCGGGTGATTGAGGAAAATCCGCTACGACGAAAGCTTGCAGAAGCAGAGCATGGTGGAGTCGACGTGGTGTTTCTCACGAACGTATTTGCACTCGAAATAATCAAGGCGGGCGGTCCACTTATGGTCTACCGCGCTCGGTTGTCTGGTCTCAATACGAACGTTGACTTGCTTGACGCTGATTACCAGGAAGAAGCGCGGCGTATTCTCAGGGATAAACCAGACGACGAGGTCGTGTTTGAGTCTCCCATGGAACGTGTAATGAATCTGCTTTCGGGATTCCACAAGGTGATTACAAAGCCGGATGGAACTTCAGAATTTAAGGGCAAGATTTATTTGGTCCTTGGGTGGAGAGAAGAGCAACTTTTTGCGACACTCGCATATTGGGTGCTCAACTATCTGCGGATTCTCAAGCAGGCTGAATTGAAGGGTGAGATAAATCTTGCAAGCCGCGACATGGCGGAGGCAAAGAAGTTTGATGATTTTGAAGCGTACACAGAGGCACACGAGCGACTCAAGCGATTGACGCGACAGCATGCTCGTACAATTACTTCATCGGTTACGCCTTCAGAATCAAATCGGTTTGCTCCAAAGATTCGTTCAATTGTTCTCTCTCGTTTGCGCGAACTCGCGCCGAACGTTGAGGTGATTGGGCAGGGGACAACCTACGTACAGATTAATGACAAACCCGTACTTACGCTGCACATCCCAGGCCACGTGCGTGTCTCCGACACGCTGTTGTCTGAGTATGCCGCAAAAAGCGGACCCAAAGTTATTCGTCAGAGCATCGCAAAGACCACGGTAATTTGCCATCCGTATGCGCTGCAAGCACGTGACACCGTGCGAGAAGCAGACCATGGTGGAAAACGTGATTCCGTGCAGATATTTGTTGCGCCGATTCTGGTTGATGGTGAATTTTTGCGTAAAGAATTGGGTGATGTCGTTCGTTCGACACATCCGATCCAGCGCGCGATTTTCCACGATCAGTTTTTGCCGGGGGCGCTGAAGTTTAGCTACCATGCACCTGGGAATATTGTTTCGCAAGATTTTTGGCCACTGACCCTACCGACGAAGATTATTCACTTGAAGCGCAAGACGTCAGAGACAAAGGATGTGGTGTATCCAGATTTTGGTAGTGCGCCATATATCTGGTACGCAATCGCTACGGACCCCCACCTGGGTGCCCGTGACCGCGAGATAATCTGGTGTGCAGAACGTGGCGAGAATCTGGGAATGTTTGAGGCCACGCTGCATTCAATGCGTAAGAGTGGATATCTCGGGTCGGACAAGTTTGGTATCCATATGTGGAGTTGTAACGATGACCCAACGCAAGGACACAATTTCCCGACTGAGCAGCAGCCTGATCCACATCAGATTCCCAACATGCAATTTGAGCGCATGAGTCGTGAATTTGGTGTGCGCATAGCGAAGGCTGACCACAGTGGTCGAATTCGAATTTTCGAGGAGTACCAAAAGTTTGTGCTTGAGCAAGTGAGCAAGCGGGGAATTGACTGGGTGCAGATGCAAATGGAAGACTTGTTCGACCGATTCATCACGCCAAATACTGACTTTTTCAGTGCAGTCCTCTCGCGCGCGAAACGATCCGGACTCATTGTGAAGCCAGTGTCGGAACACTACGGAATTCCGTATGACCAGCGTGATTTGGGCATCATCAACTGGGGTTCTGGCAATCACTTTGACCATTCAGTAGAGGGAATGCTCACGGAAGGTTTCCTGTATTCACGCGACACCAAGGGTAAGCTCCTCCAACGCGATGAGTGGAAAAACGACGGAGCCTACATTGAGAGGCACGTACGTGCGCCACTGTACAGTAATTTCTTCTGCGCATGGGGGACAGTGAAAATCGCCAATGGTTATGAGTGGGGTATGGACCTCCGTCCTTCTCCGACTCGGATGGGTGGCTGGGGGGATACGCTTCTGGGTGCAGTCCGCAATGATGTGCTCCGAGGAAACCCAACACGCATGATGGAGGGTCGCATGCGGATTCAAACATATGGAGACAAGCACTTCTTCGGAACTGCAATCACACCTGACGTGATTTTCCACATGTGTGCCGCAGGCGTTCACACCAATCGTTACGGGGAGCACGGTTTTCCGCCGAATAACTCCGGTGTTTCGTTCATCGGTATTCCGGTTGAGGGTCCGCGCGTTCCGCTTCTCTTCAGATATTTGCGTTCCGAGCAAATTGCCCAACTGGCGGCACCTGGAGTGAGGTTTGATTGGTCGGCGTTTTTGCCCAATCCCATTTGAGAAAAGTTTGAACACCACCGCACCCGCGGTGGTTTTTTGTATAAAAAAAACACCATCATGTTGATGGTGCTTGCGATTTTGAGTCATCGCGGTGTCGTGCACGTCTATGCTTGGTTCTTGGAGCAAGTCCGTCAGCAAGTCCAAGTTTGATTGCTCGAGTGGAATCCAAGAAGGTATCAAATTCAAGTATCTTTTTTACACTCGCTAGCGTCATTGTAGGATCCTTTTTTTGCATTTGCCTTAAGAAGATCTCGTCGAATATTGCACGAACTCGCTCAGTTTCTGCGGCAGAACGACTAATGTCTATCGCATGTCCTTCAAATTCAGTTGATCCGTAGTGCAGCAGGATTCCTGCATTTCGCGTAAGGAGTCTCTTGTCACCCGCCTGAAGAATAATTGCCCCCATGCTCATTACTGGTCCCGTAGCGATGATGGTCACCGCACATGGCGAGTCCATTATTCGGTCGTAAATAGCAAGGCCGTGGTAGTAGCTACCGCCGAAGGAGCTCAGGACAACTGTAACGGGTAGTTTTCTGCTAAAATACTCAAGCGCAGTCATGGCTTTCTCGAATTTTCTCGACATTGCAGCATCGACTGCACTTTCATTTGATTCGGCGTCTGTCTCGATACTTCCAAGATAAATTTTGCGCTCAGGAACAAAAAAACCTTCATCTGTCCAAAATTCGAGCGTATCGCTCTGGCTCATTGTCCTGCGTTTGCCGTTCGATTTTACTGCGGGATCTTTATGTACCACCTTCTTCTTTGCGACCATGGAACCTCCTAAAAAGGACTTATTTGTACTTTTTAAACTATACGGAATATTGGGCTATTTGCAAAACAAAAATCTACAAAATATGTTGAAATATGCACAAAATTGGGGATAACTGTTCGCTCAAAGTCTATAATCCCTATATAATGCAATGATGAAGAACATTACACTCGAAGTACTCACCGCTCCTGGCTGTACACATTGCCATGAGTTTCTTGAATATTGGAAGACGATAGCAGAAGAGTGGCCGAATGTTACCCAGAAAGAGCTTTCCATCATAACGCCCGAAGGCCAGGAACTCGTGGGAAAGTATCAGATTTTCGCTTCACCGGGCATCATACTTAACGATGAGGTATTTGCGACTGGTGGTTTTAATAAAGAGAAGTTCATTGAGAAACTCAAGGCACTCTCAGCTGAATAGCCGGGGGATTAATATAATTAGTACATGGAACAACAATCATCAGGGAATTTAAAGGCCATCATTGCAATTTCGGCGGTCCTCATTACCGTGGTTATCGCGGCAGGTCTATTTTGGTTTCTTTTTCTCGCACCACAAGCAGGTGAGGCGCTCGGCAAGTTGGGTTGGTATATTTTCTCATTTGCTGCAGGACTCACAATGATTGTGCTCCCATGTACTCTACCGCTCGCATTTGTTATCGTTCCACTTTCGATGGGCAAGGGACTCGTCAAGGGTCTCGGAATGGCGCTGTCGTTTGGTGCGGGAGTTGCACTCATGCTTTCAGTCTACGGTGTGCTCGCTGCACTTGCTGGTAAGGCAGGTCTCTCAATGATGGGCGCACAAGTGGAAGATATAAAAAACTGGGTATATTTCCTGGCGGGAATTTTTGCATATACATTTGCGCTCGCTGAGATTGGTCTTCTCAAGTTTAGAATGCCGTCATACACAGGCTCAGCTCCTGACTTCATTCAAAAGCGCAAGGATTTTGTGAAGGCATTTCTTCTTGGAATGTTTTTGGGAAATATCGGAGTTGGATGCCCGCACCCCGCAACACCACTCATCTTGATTGAAATCGCCTCATCGGGTGATGTGTTCTATGGATGGTCCATGTTCTTCGTACACGCCGTTGGTCGCGTACTTCCACTCGTACTCCTTGCGATTCTTGGTGTGCTTGGCGTAAATGGACTGAACTGGCTTGTTGCACGAAAAGATAAAATAGAACGTGCGAATGGCTGGGCAATGGTATTTGTTGCAGGCTTTATTCTTACACTTGGACTCTTTACTCATGATTGGTGGACGAACTCTGGTCAGCACAACTTGCTCGAAAAGATTACTCAAGAACAGGCGTTTAATACGCGCATGAACGAACAGCTTAACACTGAAGTAGCCCATGCACATGGGGTGACCAAGAATGCGAAAGGCATATTTGGTCAGCCTGCAGAGTGGGGAAATTACTTTATTGTTTTTCTCTGGATACTTCCATTTTGGTGGTATTATCGCCGCGAAAAGAAGCGTGTGATTGGTACACCTGCACTACAAATTAGGAAACTCGAACTCCAACTGGAGAGAACAGAAGAGGAGAGACGCGGATTAGAGGCGGTTGTCCATATTCCGGAAGGTGAGCAGGGTAACCGTATCAAGGAACTCGAGACTCAGATGGACGGTATAATCAAAGAGCGTGTCGCGCTTGAGGAGGCTATGCGCTATGGCTCGGAGGGTGGGCTTCGCGATGAATCATCACAAAAATACGAGGAGGAGGTGCTAAGACTTCGTCGCAATTGGTATATTACGCTGTCCATCTTACTCATTGCCGTCTTTACGTATTTCTTGCCATTCTGGTTTATGAATTTTGAAGGCCTCAAAGGCCACGGCGGTGCAACCTCAGCGACGTCGGAGATGGGGACAATGGATCATAGCGCCCCACCGGCCACCCCCACAGTTTCCGTAGGTGATGCAATTAAAATTATCGATGGCGGTACATCAAAAGTGGCACCAGCTGCTGGTCATGATGCTCAGCCACATGGACACTAATTTATTCTCTACATGATAAACACACAAAAAACTCTCTTTGTATTTGTCTCCTGCCTACAGGTAGTTGCAATTACCCTATTTGTACCAACGATAGCAAGTGCACATTTTTTGAATCAAAATGTTGCAAACTATATGGCCGCGGTAGGGTCCGCAGATGGACATGATCATGTGCATGCGGAGGAAGCTGTGAAGGTAGCATCTGACGGTCACACGGACCATGCTCACGAGCCTGGTACATCGGATATTCTGAAACCAGGAAGTTCGCGATGGGTAGGATTGTTGTTCTTTTCAATTCTTTTAACCTCAGGTCTGTCGTATTGGGTGTATCGCTACGTTCAAGTGGCACCTGTGGTCACAAAGAAGGCAGAGGATGTTGTTTGATTTAGTTTTTAAAAATAAATTTGGTCCTGTACCACTCCACTCAAACCATGAATAAATACGTTACACTATCAATCGTACTTGTTGCACTAATTGCTTCGGGTGTTATATACAGACAATTTTTGCTACCAGATTCCCAAAAACCAGTGAATACGGGAATTGTGAAGGAGTTTACGATTTTGATTCAGAAAGATTCATGGTCATTTGAACCGGAAGTTATTTCAGTGGACTTGGGAGACACCGTAAAAATAAGGTTCATTAATGAAGATACATATGATCATGGTGTGGGTATCGATGCATATGGAGTTTCTCAGCGCATTCCTGCGCGAGCAACACTCGATGTGCCTCCATTTCTTGCATCAAAGGTTGGAGATTTTCAATTCTATTGCTCCGTCTCTTGCAGCGAGGGTATAGCACAAAGTGGAATCCACAAAGGCCAGAAACGCGGTCACTTTGACCAGATTGGAACCATTTGTGTGCACAAGACTCCCGGTGATCGTGTGTGTGTGAATGGTGCCCCTTCTGCTGAAACACTAAAGGCTTCAGAAGAGGCAGTTGCGTTAAACGATGAAGCCGCAGCCGCTGCGCTCCCAGTAGAGCCAGCCCTAATTCAATAAGTTAACAATCAATATTATTTATGCAAAAAGTCGTACTCAAGGTAAAAGGAATGCACTGCGCGTCATGCTCGGTACTTATCGACAAACTTGTCGGGAAGCAACCAGGCGTACTTTCGGTGACCACATCATATGGCTCAGAGAAAACTGCAATTGAGTACGATGAGTCCAAGATAGAACTTACGAAAATAGACAAGTTCATGAATCAGCTTGGCTACGATCTCATCCGCCCTGACGAGGAATCAGCCTCAATCGAGGAGGATGACGCAAAAGATGCCCGTAAAATTGAGGAGGCGCGCAGGAGGTTTATGGCTGCGCTTATTCTCGCGCTCCCTATCATCACGTACTACATGGCGATTCACATGTTCAATTTGACTCATGTGCATGAGCTTTTTGACTTCCTCGCGCTTAAGGTTCCGAGTCTGATTGATTCAAGTATCCTCGGTTACGTTAGCTACTTGATTCAGTGGCTCTTCTGGCTCATTGCACAACCGGTAAAGTTTATCGTGGAGTTGTTTGGTGTTGATGTGTTTAACCCACCAATGCGCATCGATTTAAACTGGTTCTACTGGATACTCTCGACTCCCGTGCAATTTGTTATTGGTTTCCAGTTCTATCGTAACGCGTTTACGTCGGTGCGTGTGGGCTCGGCAAACATGGATGTGCTCGTGGCGCTTGGGACCTCTGCAGCATACTTCTACTCAATGCTCGGATTCCTCTTTTTCAACATCGATCACCCATTTTGGGAGTCAACCGCGGCGCTACTCGTATTTATTCTTCTTGGACGATATGTGGAGATTGTTGCGAAGGGAAGAGCGTCCGCAGCCATCAAGGAGTTGATGAAACTTGAGGCAAAAGAGGCTCACGTTATACGCAACGGTGAGGAGGTGACGGTGCCACTCAACCAGCTTGTTGTTGGTGATGTTATTGTCGTTCGTCCCGGAGAGAAAGTCCCAGTGGACGGAGTCATTGTGGACGGAAAGACTCATCTTGATGAAAAAGTCGTTACGGGAGAGTCATTTCCCATTGGAAAGACCATAGGAGACGCCGTAATTGGGGCCACAATCAACCAGGAGGGCCTAATTCGCGTGAAGGCTGAAAAGATAGGCAAGGACACACTATTGTATCAAATCATCCGCATGGTGGAGGAGGCACAAGCCAGAAAGGCCCCAATTCAGGACCTCGTAGATAAAATTAGTGAGTACTTTGTTCCAGCGGTGGTATTTCTCTCCGTGCTCACTTTCTGCGTGTGGTATTTTTTCTTTGTCCCAGATCAAATTCGCCCCGCACTTACAAAGATGATTGCTGTGCTCGTTATTTCTTGCCCTTGCGCCATGGGCCTCGCGACCCCGACGGCACTTGTGGTGGGTATCGGAAGAGCCGCCAAGTTTGGAATTATTCTGAAGGGAGGCGCTGCGCTCGAGAAAGCATACCGAGTCACAGCGGTTGCATTTGATAAGACTGGTACGCTCACTATCGGTAAGCCAATCGTTACTGATTTTGAAATGGTTGATATGAGCTTCAACAAGGATGAAGCGATTATGCTTGCTGGTTCACTTGAGACAGGATCTGAACATCCTCTTGCTCGTGCAGTAGTAGAGAAGGGCAAGGAGGGTGGCAAAAAACTCAGTGACCCGAAAGATTTTGAGGCGGTCGCAGGAATGGGCCTTCATGCGATGATTGATGGAAAGAATGTTGCCATCGGAAATCAGAAGTACATGGAGACAATGAACATAGACACAAAACCACATGAGCCACTTGTGCATCGATTGCAAGAGGAGGCAAAAACCACAGTCTTTATGGTTGTAGACGGAAAACTCGTGGCACTCATTGCAATGGCGGACGCACTTAAGCCATATGCACGCGAAGCGATAGCAGAGTTGAAGCGCATGGGCAAGGAAATCATCATGATTACAGGAGATAACCCTCGCACCGCGGCAGCAATCGCGAAGCAGGTAGGCATCGATCGCTTTCTCGCAGAAGTACTCCCTCAAGACAAAGCAAACGAGATTAAGAAGCTTCAAGCCGAGGGTGCTGTTGTTGCGATGGTTGGTGACGGTATCAATGATTCACCAGCACTCGCACAGAGTGATCTGGGAATTGCGATTGGCTCTGGCTCAGATGTAGCAATCGAAACTGGAGAAATTATCCTTGTGAAGGATGACCTTCGTGATGTCGCAACTGCCATTCAGCTTTCCTCAAAGACCATTATGAAGGTTTGGCAGAACCTTTTCTGGGCATTCTTCTACAACGTTGTTGCAATTCCCGTTGCCGCAGGAGCACACCTTATGTTTACACAGACTGCAGGACAGGCTGCAGCATGGGTGATTGCGCTCACCGACAAGATGGGTTGGCTCGGACAGCCGGTGCTCAATCTTTCACAATCAGTGCTGCGGCCCGAGATTGCGGGATTTGCAATGGCCTTCAGCTCAATTTCGGTGGTCGTAAATTCCCTCACATTGAAACGATTTGTACCGCCTATTGAGAAGCAGATTATGAAAACTAAGAAGGCGGACGAATTGGCAGCGCAGACGGTGAGCGTTTAGTGTCATTACTAATAAAATAAATTTATGTCGACAATAAAATTACACATGGACATAGAGGGTATGCACTGCGGTGCATGCGCGACGGGTATTCAGATGGTCACCGAGGGAGTTGACGGAGTGAAAAATGTTTTTGTTTCCTATGACGCAAAAAATGGTGATTGGGAATTTGATGATGAAAAAACATCAAAAGAAGCAATTGTGAAAGAAATCGAAGCACTAGGATATAAAGCAAAATAGATTTTAAAAAAATACCCGAAAGGGTATTTTTTTATCTTGGTTAGTCTGCAGTCGCAGTTTCGTGATGCGCACTGAGTGCGGCAATGGAATCATATATTCTGTTCACGCGTGTGACGTCTCGTGCCACTAGTGCATCTTCAAGTGCAGTGCCGGTTTCTGGGTCTATGTCGTTCATAAATTCATGCAGAAAGACTGAGAATCGATTCGCAAAGGCGTCGATTGCAGTTCTCAGCTTTTGTATATCAACTTTCTCCTCCGCGGTAAGTGTACTTGGATCAGTATTGGCGTTATCTAGCCTAGCGTGTATTCCTTCAACACGATTCCATAGTGGTCGCGCATCTTCTGGTAGGTTTTTTGCCGCGATGCGCAATATGGCAAATGTTCGCTCATCAGCGCTCCCGTTCATGATTTCGTCGATTAAGAGTAGAAACTGAACTTTCATAAAATTCTCCTCCCCGCGCTCCTGTGGTGCATTCATGTATGTTTAGTTAAACCTATCTGTCAGTAAAATACGTTCGAATTCCTGCTTGTCGATAAGATTAGTCAAAATATCAGGGACAACGGACGGTGGAACCCATAGTGCTTCAGGATTCTCGGGGTCTTCGGGTATGAGTATTTCCCAGTCTGTTGTAAAAAAGTACAGTGTTATTTGTCGAAACTCGTCAGTATCACTGTCGCGGAGTTTACTGCGCTTTCGTAAATATCGAGCAACTTCACCCTCGCAGGTTAGTGCACTACCGGGAATCCCTGACTCTTCTTTTATTTCACGAATAGCAGCCGCGAGATTATCCTCACCCTCCTCTACATGGCCTTTGGGTAGCGACCAAGAATTGTTGTTTTGGTTTACAACAACTATACCTTTCAATTTATTCCAGACTATCCCACCGGAAATTTGAATCATATAAACAGTATACCTTAAAGTTGTGCATGAAAAAAAATATTGACTAACCTGTGGTATTGTCGTTTGCTGCTTTTCTGGTAACGACTCTGCTTCGAGATTCTTTCATTATCCACAGTAATGGTCCTTGAGTGCGTGCTTTGGTGTATAATAAAGACTGCCTCGCTCTTTCCTGTTTTGAATTTCCATTTTATTGGACACAAAGAAGATGCCGCACTCGAAAGGGGCGGCTATTCATTTGCCTAAAGCCACTATTCTGCCAGGGATACAATAGTGTTAAATTCAAGCTTGCTGAGCGGAATGATAGAGAGGCGTGGACGATTCCATAGCCACAGGCTTGTTAGTTTTTTCGATGCGCGTAGTCTTTCTCGTGAAATAACATTAGGAAAACTTTTTTCGTACGCAACATCCACCATGTACCACCTGGGAACATCAGGAGTAGATTTTGCATCATAGTATTTTGAATTTTTATCAAACTGCGTGTGATCAGGATAGGGCAGGGAATCAATCGTGGCTATTCCGGCCGGCCCAATGTCGAGGCAACTTGAATGATAGAAAATTACCATATCGCCAATCTTCATGTCATCACGCATAAAGTTGCGCGCCTGATAATTACGAACGCCATCCCAATGCCAGCGTTTTTTTGTGCGTAGATCCGAAATCGAAAATAAGTCTGGCTCACTTTTCATCAGCCAATAGCGCATGTGGATGTAAGACTATTTGGGGTGCAGTTTCTCCCTAATGCGCGCAACGAGTGCCTCAAGGCTCCACTCACTTTTTATTAAAAAATCAGTCTCACCAAATCCAGAAACACGTGCAATTGTTTGTGCATCGGTCGAGTTGGTAAGGACGAGAACGGGGACGTGTTTGCCCCACGCATCCATCGTGCGTAGCTTTCCAAGCATAGTAATTCCATCCATGCGTGGCATGAAGATATCAAGAAGAATAAGCTCCGGGTGGTTCTCTTGTGCCTGTTTGAGTCCCTCTTCACCGTCTACGGCCTGAATGACACGAAAGGACTCATTTGTGAGTTTGTCTACCAAAACGTTTCTTAGTGCGGCATCATCTTCGACAATAAGTACAGTTTTTTGGGCAGTATCCATATTGATAATTTTACACCTTTTCCTTCTTTAGTACAGTTTTTACTAGGGCAACAACTTCATCAAGTCCAGTTTCTGCTTTCACTAAATAGGCTGTCAGACTAAGAGGTTTTATACGCGCTTCCTCTTCGGCGCTATTTTGATTGGAGAAAGCAATAATATGTACTGCCCTTCCCCAGTCGCCCAAAGCTCTAATTTGGCGGGACATTTCAAGTCCATCCACAGGAAACATAACAACATCCGTAATTATGAGTCTGGGGTGGTTTGACTCGGCAAGTTTTACTCCCTCCTCACCACCGCTCGCCTCAATAACGTTATATTTTTCGTCGCGCAATTTCTCCGCCAGTACTCTGCGTAAAGGCTCACTGTCTTCGACAACCATGAGTGTAATTGCTTCTTTTTCTAGCATATAGAGAAATTATAGCATTGCACGGAATGAAACTCAAATAGGGGAAGAGCGCTAAGCACCTCGCCTGTGGGTGAGTAAATAGTGTTTACTTTCATGATTTTGTTGTGTACGCTAAGTAACAAACATAATGTCAAATGAAATAAAAAAAGTGGTAATTGTCGGTGGGGGATTTGCGGGAATTGCGACCGCCAAAAAACTGGCAAAGATGGCTGGTCCCAACATGAGAATTACACTCCTCTGTGATCGCCCGCACTTTGAATATCACGCGGCATTGTATCGTACGGTAACGGGGAGGTCCCCACTAGAAGTATGTATACCACTCCGTGAAATTTTTAAAGGTAAAAGAGTGGAAGTGCTCGAAGATTCAGTCATTTCTATTGATAAGCAGGCCAAAATTGTACAAGGTTCCTCTGGTTCGAGATATCAATATGATGTGCTTGTGCTTACGCTGGGAAGTATTACAAACTATTTTGGAATCGAGGGACTTGATAAGTACTCTTTTGGAATGAAAACAGTAGGTGAAGCAATCGCACTCAAGAGACACATATCAGAGACGCTGCTCACTTGTAAAATTGATTTTAACAACAAGCTCGAGCAAATTTGTGATGCCCACTTTGTGATAATTGGCGCTGGGGCAAGTGGAGTCGAGCTCGCGGCAGAAATAGTGGTATACGCAAAAAAACACGCGCAGGAGCTAGGCGTTGATCCGTCTCTGGTCACTGTAGACCTCGTGGAAGCTGGTCCGAAAATTCTTCCACTACTTCCCGCCACATTTACTAACCGCATCGAGCACCACTTGAGAGGGCTTGGTGTGAATATTTTTCTTAACCGCTCCATCGAGAAAGAAGAGTTTGAGTCAGTCTATATGCGTGACGTGGAAATGAAGGCACGGACAGTTGTTTGGACTGCTGGTGTGCAGGCAAACCCATTGTACAAAGAAATGGGACTTACTGTGGATCGCAGGGGTAGGGCGGAGGTGGATTCCTCACTCCGCGCAATAGGAGAAGAGAGCATCTTTATTGGTGGTGATGGTGCGAGTACGCCGAAATCAGGAATGGCACAAACAGCACTGGAGCATGGAAATTACATCGCAACGACTATTTTGCGTATTGAACGTAAACAAAAAGTAAATCCAATACAGGAGTCACAGCCTATTTACGCCATTCCCTCTGGTCCTTCGTGGGCGGGGATTCTTATTGGCAATTACACCATATATGGATATAAAGGTTGGCTGGTGAGGAGGCTTCTTGATTTGATTATATTTCTCCAAATATTGCCTTTTCAAAAAGCAATTGGAGTATTTCGTACAGACCAATCTATATGTGACTCGTGTAGTATTTGCTCGGTGCGGGAGTAGTGGCTTGAGGAGACTCGACCAATTTTAGAAAAGTGCGGTCGTATATGACACAGGTGAGGGATGAGCTATGGGGAACCCTGTCTTCAGGGGCTTATCCCGCAAGACCTTTTGAGACACTCTCCAGTGTCCAAAAGGTGTACTGCTCTTGTAGGGAGGGAAGTGAGGCGGTGCTTTTTGAGCCACCCGAGCGCGTGATGGTGCATCTGGGTGGTGATTTTGATATGCAGTTACTCTATGCGAAAATTCTCTGGAATCCCCAAACAAGCCCTATAATTGAGATAATAACCGCAACTACCTTTATCGCTTTCGGGTACCATGGTTTTCGACGGAAGAGATAAATGAATGGAAGTAGTGTGGCGACGATCATGAATTGACCAAGCTCGATACCCACATTGAATGAGAGAAGCGACGATATGAGTCGGTCGTCAGGGACACTGATATCTTTCATGAGTCCAGCGAAACCCAGTCCATGAAAGAGTCCGAAAAGGAAGACAGTTGATATCTTGTTGCTGTGCCCAGCAAACATCTTGTATTTATCCAAAAACACACTTGTCATTGCCACATAAGTAATCGAAAGAGCGACTACGGGCTCAACAATTTTTGAGCTGAGCGTCAGTACTCCCGAGCCTGCGAGTATGAGCGAGATACTGTGCGCGATAGTAAACATTGAAAGCAGTATTACTTCACGCCTGAAGCTCGCATATACAAGCAGAATGGAGAGCACAAAAAGTATGTGGTCTGTACCTGAGAGAATATGCTGAATACCAAGCTTGATAAAGTCTCTGATATTGTGCCAGAAATTAATGACAGGTTTTTGGACTAATTCTACGTGAGCAAGAAAATCCTTGTCATCCCTCAGCTCTGGATTTGCGTCAAGAAATGCTGTGAAATCTTGCGGGGTCGCCTTAGGGTTCACCTTTTTGAACTCAATAAACTTTTGCGGCAACACTTCGTGCGCCACTACATTATTTGGTGAGCCACCAAAAAGTAGAGCGACGAGAAAGAGTGTGCTGAGAATTTTTTTTAACATACTGTATCGAATTGTTACTTCATAATTCCCACAACAGTATAATAGCCCGCCGTAGAAAGCGTGACCGAAACAGGAACGGTGCTCTGGTTTTCCCAGAACCATCCTACTGTTCCATCAAACGGTGATATGAGCGTGCCGTATCCCTCTCCACTCACCCCCGTCTCAAAACTTTCAAAATATCCGGGTTTTCCTCCTGTTGGCTCGCCATGGTGGTCAAATCTAAGATATCCATCAGCGACCCAAGAAAAGAGCATCCCGTCACCCCTGCTCATCTTGTATTTATACTCGAGACTTTTGCTTGGTTCAATGATTATTGTTACCGTATCAGTGGCATACGTACCAGGCTTAATGGTGAGCACAGACCCAGCCTGTTCACTCTTTTCAGCGTACAGTGAGGAAAAACCGAGAGACTTTCCTGTGCGGAGCGGATCAATACCGTATTCTGCTGGGAGTATCGCAATTACGAAGATGAGCAGTGCCGTTGAAAACGCAACAAGAGTCACGCGAAACATCTTGAGACGGTGTGTTGATAATTCTGAGGGGTGTAAATTTTCTGGTGGTGTATTCATGGTGTTATTGTAATTTAATATAATACAGACTTTGTGGTTTGTAATTACGATAAGATTAGTCCCGTAGTTTGATAGAGCACAAGCAAAAATCCTCCGACCATCAAAATCGCATTCGTCACATAGGCATGCTTAAAGAAATGCGCTGTCTGTCGCCAGTAGCTCATGAGGATGAGAATAAACGTGAGTGCGAGCATTTGCCCAACTTCTACTCCCACGTTAAAGCTCAGGATATTCGCAACAAGCCCATTTTCAGAAAGCGAAAAGCTTTGCAACTTTGTTGCAAGTCCGAAACCATGGAATAATCCAAAGATTAGCACTGCTGTTTTTTGATTTGGTTCAAATCCGAGCGACTTAAATCCACCCATGTTATCGAACGCCTTGTAAACGATTGAGAACCCAATGATTGCGTCCACGGCGTATGCATTTGCTTCGAATCCTCCAAGTACTCCCACGAGTAACGTGAGGCTATGACCAATAGTGAAGAGTGTCACATAGAGCGCAACATCTTTCATTTTATAGAGGAAAAAAATCACACCAAAGAGAAAGAGGATATGATCATATCCCGTTATCATGTGTTTCGCGCCAAGATAAAGAAACTGCACAACTGCGACCCCATCGTTTGTTTCAATGAATCCTGCATCTCCACCTGAAATCCCGTGCGCAATAGCAAATGCAGGAATAAACGAAAAGAATGCAAGAATGGTAATGAATAATTTTTTTAACATATATCAATTATTGAGATGATTTTCTTTTCGACCAAACAAACCATGCAATCACTAGAGCGCACACAACACCGACGCTGATTATTACGTAGATGCGGCTATTTGGATCTGCAACTGGCACCGCTTCAACGTGCCCGTCATCGGCACCGCCATGCGCGAGTGCTATGGTGGTGGACATAAGGAGATATGCGTAAGGAAGTAATTTTTTCATGAATTTGCTTTTTTTATATCATTTTTGATTAAGACATTCGGAAATTAACACAAGATGGCGGTAGCACGCTGAAAAAGCCCATCGATTATTACTGGGGCTAAATTGGGAGGCGCTATCGTGAGTTGAGGTGCATTATTCCTTTTGCAAGGGATCTCTTGTTTGGGTCGTCGACAAAGAGTGCCTTATAAGCAAGCAATCGCAACAATACGGCAGCGCCCAGTATGTTATTTGTAAGAAAGCCAAACAGTACAAATAGCGCAAGAACAGGGAGGACGAATGGTGTTTTTTGATAAAAAGCTGGATGTCCAATGGATGTGCTTACCTCAGAGACATCATGATTGTGTTCGTGCGGAAGAAAGTGAGTAACGGGAATAGCCACAAAAAATACTATCAAGAATATAGTGATGAGCGTGAGTTTTCTCCTCGAAACAAACATATAATACATTATACGCTGGTAGGCGCAGGTGTATGCAAAGTTCCTGTGGACAGTAAAATATTAATGAAATACAAACAAAGTTAGTTTTCTGATTTCAAGTATGACGTGCGACCTAAAATTTCATCGAGTCTGCGAGTACTGAAATTTGGATGTACTCCCTGTGGTGAGGATAAAAATCGAGAGAGGACGATAGGGGAATGTCGACCCTTACAGGGTCAGTATCCGTTTCCCATTTCCTCATGATAAGAATCATTCAGAAATATGGGAGAACGGCTTCGACTCCTCTAGCGAAAGCCATGCAGGCGAACCGAGGAGTCGGCCACGAGTTTCTAAGTCTTTTGTTTGCTACACGCACAAAAGCCCAAGAACTCTCGACCCCGACTCGGCGACAATCTTGCAAAGCCAAGCTCGTACACCGCCTCCGTCCTTCGACTCCTCTATCGCATTCACCAGAGATAGCAAAAACACTCCGCAAGGAGTGTTTTTGTCTCTGGTGGGCGATAGAGGAGTCGAACCTCTGACATCCACTACGTCAAAGTGGCGCTCTACCAACTGAGCTAACCGCCCATGATAAGGATGCTAACATAAGTATGGGGCATTTTCAAATATCCACATCAGTTCCGAGCGCGCGCTCAATTCGAGATCGGATTTTGAAGTTTAACCAAAGAGTGGTCAATAAAAAACGACCACTCTGTGTTAATCCGATAAGAGAGTGACTACTTTGTGTGCAAGTGCATGTAGATATCCTCGAGTGCGCGCACTGCGTCACCTGTCGCAATGTTATTCTGATGATAGAGCACGTCAGTACAGTCACCAGCTGCCCAGATACCCTCAGTCTTGGTTTGCTGTGTGCGAGGATCAATGATAATTTGTCCGTAATTATTTAGCTCAACAAGTCCTTTCACGTAATCTGTTGCGGGAACGAGTCCAACTTCGACAAAAATTCCTCCACAAGGAATTTCCTTTACCTGACCATCGTTCATGTCTTTGTAGACCATGGTAGTTACAAAATTCTCTCCTTTCACTTCAACCAACTCCGTATTAGTGATTCCTGTCATTTTGGGATTTGCGAGTACCTTCTGAACCGTCACTGGGTCTGCACGGTATTCAGCTCCGCGTTGTAGTAGCGTGACACTTTTGGTGTATGCAAGTAGCTGTGCTGCGGTCTCGAATCCCGCATTTCCACCACCGATGACAACAACGTCCTTTCCAGCAAAAAGTGGCCCGTCACAAGAAGCACAATAAGTAATTCCTTTATTCTCAAACTCGGCTGCTCCTGGAATCTCGAGCTTTCTGCGCTTCGAACCTGATGCCACAAGTACAGTTTTGGTTTCATAATTTCCACCAGAGTCTGTCGTGACCTTAAATCCTCCATCAATCTTTTCAATTTTTGTGACGAGCTCGTGTTCTTTGATATCAACAATATCCGACTTGTAGGCTTCAAGGTGCGCCTTGAGGTCTTCTGCGAGCTTCGTGCCCGGAATATTTATTGTACCAATCCAGTTTTGAATTCCCTCCGAAACAGTAGATTGTCCGCCCCACTCAAAAGTAACAAAAAGAGTTTTAAGTCGCTTGCGCGCTGCATACACTCCCGCCGCAACTCCTCCTGGTCCACCCCCTATGATTATCAAATCGTACATAAAGAATATTATTTAATTTATTTATAACTGCATATCATACAAACTCAACTTTCCACTGATGCGGAATCAACTGCGAGAGAGTTTTTTTTAACTACATTCTAGCGAAGTTTCGAACGTCTGAGAAACGAAGGAATTACTCCAAGATCGTCGTCATCATCATCTTCACCTTCACTTTTTGCTTCTACACGCTTTGGGTTGCGCTGTTTGTCTTCAGGAACGGTATTGAATATTGCCCTCTCAGCACCTTCTTTGTTGTTACGCACTGCGTCTGTGAGTTTCTCCTCCTGTTTCGCAAATAAAGTATCGGATTCTTCCTTTGAAGGTTTTGAATCTGATTCCTCATCTTCATCCACCGCGTTTTTTTGCAAGAATGACTTCTTTATTACTCGTCCATTTCCATCAGGGAAACCGGAGGCAATAACAGTAATCTTGATTTCACCCTTGCGCAGTTTGTTGTCGATTATTGCACCAAAAATGACGCGTGCGTCAGCGTCTACTGATTCAGTGATGATTCTCGCTGCTTCCTGCACCTCATTCATGGTCATATCTTCACCGCCGGCAATTGCAAAAAGCACACCGCGTGCTCCATTTATAGAAACATCTAGGAGGGGAGAGTTAATGGCGATACGTGCTGCCTCTACGGCGCGCCCCTCACCCGCAGCAATCCCAATACCCATGAGTGCAGTCCCCGCATCAGCCATAACCGCCTTAATGTCGGCAAAATCGACGTTAATGAGCCCTGGAGTGGTGATAAGGTCTGAAATACCCTCAACAGCCTGGCGGAGCACCTCGTCGCATTGTGCGAATGCAGAGAGAAATGTGGCATCCTTGTCACCGTTTAACAGCTTGTCGTTTGGAATGATGATAAGTGCATCTACTTCAGATTCGAGTTGCTCGAGTCCACGCTCTGCGAGAAGCATGCGTTGTGACCCCTCAAAAAAGAATGGCTTTGTGACGACGGCAATAGTAAGCGCGTTGAGTTCACGTGCAGTACGTGCAACAACGGGAGATGCCCCTGTGCCAGTGCCACCACCCATTCCGCTTGCGATGAACACCAAGTTCGCACCCTTGAGTGCTTCTTGAATTTCTTCCTTTGTTTCCTCCGCGGCGCGTTTTCCAAGTTCCGGATTCATCCCCGTTCCAAGCCCTCGCGTGAGATTCTTTCCAATGTGGATTTTTTTACTTGCGAGTGAGTTATGTAAATCTTGTGCATCAGTATTTGCCACAATGAATTCCACGCCAGTGACCTTTGAGCGCACCATGTGATTGACTGCATTGCGCCCTGACCCTCCCACTCCAACTACTTTGATTCTCGCGAAAGCTTCAATTTCCGGATTAATTTTTGCCATAGTAATAAATAAAATCTATACAGACATGCACAGATGCATGCACTGTACTTATAGGTAATACTTATATTATAGCAAAAAAACATGACAATGCGAGAAAAAATGTACTCCACTTTGTGTGATTCAGCCCTATGGAGATAATTGACAGACCACGTTTTGGCTGTCGTCATATTCTGAGTAGTTTTTCGGACCCTTTTGTCCAAGGTTGGAGTCGCGAATAAAGAGTATGCAGCTGAAGTATTGGATCGTTTTTTTAAACTACGGTATGAGTTGCTTTAAGAGATTTTTCGTAGCATTTTTGAGAATTCCCCAAACACTACGATTGCTTTGATGGGCTGGTCGGTCATTCGTGATTCCCCAGATGCAGAGACCGTAGGCAACAAACCAAGAGGTATCTCTTACTTGTCGTTTTGATTTTTGGCTACTTGTGAAGTCAATTGTGTTTCCAGGAATTTTTGAAGGGAGGTGCATCGCCACGCGGGCAAAGTCTTCAAGTGTCTCTAGTCCTGAGCCACCACCAGTGAGAATTATTCCCGCAGGCAGTAGTTCATGTTTTTCTATTTTCTTGAGATGTGCAATGACGAGACTAAACATATCTTCAAGTCGGGAGAGTACAATGTCGTTGAGTTTCTTTTTGGGAAACTCATGAGCACTTTTCCCTAGCTTTACGAGTTCCGCCTCCTCAAGGGGAATCTTCAGTCCAAGTGCGATGTCATTGGTAATATTTGTTGAGCCGACAGGGAAAATCTCAAGAGAAATTGGTAGGCCATCCTCATAGACCACAATAGACACAGTTTCGGCACCAATATTCGCAAGGACACAGCCCGCAACGCGTTGCGCTTTTGTGAGTGCCACAAATGAAGCGGCAATGGGTGAGGCACAGGCATCAATAGGCTCTATACCCGCCTCTTCAACTGCGCGTATGAGGTCGCCGAGGTGCTGGTCTATGCAGGTAACAACGAGACATTTCGCCTCGAGCTTTAGTCCGCGCATTCCTACGGGTCGTCCATAGATTTTTTTTGAGTCTATGTTGTACTCGATGGGAACAGTGTGAAGAATTTTTTTGTTCTGAATGTTTGGAAGACCATGCTCACAAGCACGATGCGCGCGCTCTAAGTCACTTTCGGTAATTTCTGAGTCCGCACGAGAAATGATTGCTGAGCCACGTGATTGTATTCCCTCAAGTCCCACACCACCAACAGAAACATAAGCTTCTCGTATGCGTACGCCCGCAGATTGCTCCGCCTCTTCCACTGCGAGGCGCACGCTCCGCACGGCGTCGTTGATATTCATGATGTACCCATGACGTAGTCCACGTGACTCTGATTTTCCGATACCAAGCACATGGGGAAGACCGCCGGATTCGGTATATTCGGTAATGACAACCCGGACTGAGTGAGTCCCGATGTCTATTCCAGTGATGATGCGTTTTGCCATATTAAAAGGAGAGGACCATGCCAATATCTGATTTCATTAGAAAGTATTCTTGATGTTATACTTTGAGAGGATGCGCAACTCCGTCTCCTCCATTGTACTTGAATGACGATTTCCTATCAAATGAAGCATGGAGTGGATAAAAAGGAGCGCAACAAAATAACGCAAGGATTCTTCTCGTGACGCACTTTCACGCTTCGCCTGTTTGAGGTTGAGAAAAATTTCTCCTGACTTTTCATCGAGCGGAAAGGAGAGGACATTTGGTGTGTACGACTTCTTTCTGTACTTGAGATTGAGTTGACATGAACGTGCGTCGCCGACTATCACCAGTGATAAATTATATTTTGCTCCTAGTGTGCTATTTTTAAGCGCAAAAAAAGGCAGGGCAGGCACCCTGTCTTTCGTGAGCTTGGAAATGCTAAAAGTATTATCGGCGATTGGAGACACCTTCAACTTTTTCAGGGATTTTACCGAGTTTTTTAAGGCGATCATAGTCTTTTCGTTTTGTCATAGACACCAATGCGCGACGCTTTGTTTTTAGCTTCGACATTGATCGCTCAAAATAGCGCTCCTGGCGAACCTTAATGAGCGCCTTTGTGCCCTGTACGCGTTTTGTAAAACGGCGAATAATTGCCGCACCTGATTCGCTTCCCTGCTTTTTGACTTCTGCAATGACTTTCATATGTGGGGAAATCCTAACATGCAAGCCATTTGAATGCAACACTCAAGCTTTTACAAGAAAAAACCACCCCTTGAAGGTGGTTTAATGTGTGGGATTGCCCAAGGTCGCAGTAGCCATTCTCTCAATAAGCAGACGACAGAGGTAGGTACCATTGATGACAACGGGCAGTACATAGATTAAGGACGCCAGGACACCAAAAAGTAGATATTCTACAGGATTCCGTGATACGTTCTCGTACACTAGTTGCTGTAGGCCAAAATAGGAAGCATAAGAAAATACGGCAGTCCACGCAAATGCAAAGAGTTGATCGTGTGTCCCGCTTTCCTTTCTGATTGAGTAGTCTAGGGCAAACAAGATTCCAAACCCTGAATACTTTAAAAGTTCAAATATCTCAGATGGCGATCCTATGATTTTACCAAAAAGAAACATGAGGAAAATCAGAAACGCAATCAAGGAAAATGTGCCGTTGACGATGCGCGCCACAAGGAACATGAGGTTCTCCTTAAAACAGTAAGCTCTGTTTACCCTAGCGCCTCACACTAATTGATGCAAGTTTTCTAGGTAATTCCCAGTGAGAAATACCACTATTTTATTGCCTTGATATAGTCAGCCAATTTTACAATTTTTACTGTCTCCTGTGAGCGTGTAAGCATGTTGCGGACGATAACGGTACCCTCGAGCGCCTCTTTTTGTCCAAAAATAAGTGCGTAGGGTACTTGGAGCTTCTCAGCAATACCGAGCTGAGTCCCCAGTGAGTCTTTGTTGAGCGAGTGTGTCACGGGAATGCGAGCGGCACGCAATACCTCAATAATTTCGAGCGACTTTAGCTTCGCCTCAAAACCAAGCTGAATAAAGTAAATTTTTGGTTTCTTTACAATGCGAGGCGCAGAAGCTTTGTAGTTCGGAGAGAGGAGCACGCGGTCCACGCCAATTGAGCTGCCAACTGCAGGAATATCCTTCTTGCTTCCTAGACGCTTCGCGAGGTAGTCATAGCGACCACCACCCGCAAGAGAGAGTGGGGCATTGAGTGCATCTTCTCGCTCGTGTTTCTTCTTTTTGTCCTCTTTCTCTTTGTCAGTAGATTCGAGTTGTGTCGCATTTTCTGCAGGTACTTCTTCGGGTCGGTCCGCAGCGACTTCAGAAATCTCAAATACCGTATGGGTGTAATAGTCGAGTCCACGAACGAGGTACGGGTTGATGCGATAGGTGAGCTTGAGTGCATCGAGATATTCAAGCACCTCCTTGAAGTGTGCCTTTGCGCTGGGCGAGAGGTGGGCGATGGATTGAGGGGCCTTTTCCTTGTATGGCTGGCACTCTGTGCTTTTGCAATCGAGTAAACGCAGTGGGCTTGTTTTGATACGCTGCTTACAATTCGCACAGAGGTGGTTGATATGCTTGCGATAATAGGTAGTCAGTTCACGGAGATATGGTGCGCGCGAGTCTTTGTCGCCGATAGAGTTTACATCGATAATGATATTATCGAGCCCCACCTCCTTGAGAATCATCGCATTGAGGTAAATTACCATTGCATCACTAACCGACTTGGATGAACCAATCATTTCTATTCCGAACTGCTTGAATTCACGGTAGCGACCTCGCTGTGGGTTGTCGTGTCGGAAGAACGAGCCATAGTAATAAAATTTTACCGGTTGTGGGTGTGACTGCATGCCGTGCTCGAGGTATGCACGCATGACAGGAGCAGTGCCCTCAGGGCGAAGTGCAAGTTTGTCACCGCCTTTTGTTTTGAGTGTATACATCTCTTTTCCTACGAGGTCGGTATCCTCACCGTTCGTGTTGAGAAATACCTCTTCACGCTCAAGAATGGGAACATCAATAGGTTGAAAACCATAATAGAGAGCAATCTCGGAGGCCTTCTCAAAGAAACCCTGATACTTGTGACTCTCGTCACCAACAAAGTCTCGCATTCCCTTCAGTGCGGTGGGGGATTCCTTCTTTGACTCTTCTTTTTTTGTCATAGATTTTTTATTATGGTTTTTAAGTTCCCTTTTCTAATAATTCACTTCGTAATTTTTAACTCCACCGGGCCGGAGGGCTACATCGGTCACGGGGAATAGTCGGAGTAGTGCTTTGCCGTCCATGAGTTTTTTGGGAACTGGACCCCAAACGCGCGAATCAGAACTTTGGGCTCGGTTGTCTCCCATCACAAAGTATTCGTCGCTGCTCAGTGTGCGCACCGAGGTATCAAATTTTGCATTTTTTACGTAAGGCTCGTTCAAAAGTAGTGGAGTTTTTTGAGTTTCACTGGTGATAGAAACTTCACCGTTTGAAATAGAAACAGTTTCTCCGGGCAGTCCGACGACACGCTTGATGAAATATTTTGAAGGATCATTTGGGTAACGCAATATGACTACATCTCCACGAAGGTAGTTACCGATATATTTTGCGGTTTCATCAACAATAAGGTACTGCCCATTCTGGAACGTAGGAAACATGCTGTTTCCTGAAACAACAAAAGGTTGAGCGACAAAAGTGCGCACGGGAATAATGATAAGCGCTGCAATGATGGCGTAGCGGATGGTTTCCCAGAGCACCTGGAATATGGTTGGCTCTTTGTGGTCAGTGTCTTTTTTCGCAGGAGTCGCCTCTTTGGATGCTGCAACTTTATCCGCCACTGCCTCCTTCCTGAGGTCAGTGATTTCGCTAGAATCCTTTATGTTGAGGCTCATTTGTCACCCATCATACGGGAAAAACCACCTTGACACAAGAGAGAATAACGTGACACAGAGAATAATTCTCAGAAGAATACGATTTGCTCATCTTAAAAATTTTTTAATAAGAAATTTTGCATTTTTAGTATTTCCCTATACATTGTATTAGTGAAATGGATAATTGTTGGCCTGGGAAATCCTGGTGGAGAATATGCAAAGACGCGACACAATGCAGGGCGTGTTGTGCTTGAAGTCTTGCGCAAAAAGTTTGACCTACCCGAGTGGGAATATAAAAAGACTTATGATGCACTCGCATCCCACGGCTTCATCGTCGGCGCCGAAGTTGTCCTTCTTGAACCAGAAACCTACATGAATGATTCAGGTAGGAGCCTGACCTCACTCGTCAAAAGCAAAGACCAAGCCGAGCAGCTGATTGTGATCCATGACGACGCAGATTTGCCAGTCGGCGCATGGAGAAGTGCACGTGATAGGGGGGCGGGGGGGCAAAAGGGTGTTGAGTCCATTATCACCACACTGAAGACGCGCGACTTCTATCGCTTCCGTGTCGGCGTGGCACCTGAAATTACGCCCGACGCACCACGGCGCAGTGCGGGGGATTTTGTGCTCGAAAAATTTTCCGTTGATGAACTTTCGATAATCAAAAGCCGTAGCATCGGAATTGCGGAGCGCATTGTCTTTCTCATTGAGCACGGACATAAAGCATTCAAAGACAGTGTTAAAAAAATAAAGCCTATTGATCCATAAAAAATCCGCGCATGTGCGCGGATTGGCTATTTTTTTATGGAGCGTTCAACTATGTCGACATCATATATAATGCCACAGGTGTTGCAGTGCGCGCTGTATGCATAGTGTGGGCTCAGCCTCGGCCCACCCATGCGCCCTTCGGGGTTCGGATAGCTCACCTCAATGGTCTTTACGATGTCACCCTCACACTCACTATTTCTGCACGGGGTAAGTCTCTCTGTTGTTTTTCCTGCTTGCGGATACTTTTCACTTGAGTCTTTTTTCACGAGTTACTCCATAAAACAATATCATTCCTTTGAGAGTATACCGCTGGCGGCCAAAAAGAAAACCCCCGAGAGCGGGGGTTTTCTTTTGAACCTCACTTATGCCTTTTTCTCTGTTCCAAACGAGAGCGTCATGCGTTGATCCTTTGGCTCAAAGAGCGTAATGGAAAATGGGTATACCTTACCCATCTCGAGTGCGGCGCGAAGCTTCTCCTCGCTACCAAACTCTGAGATATGCACGAGTCCAGCCACTCCTTCTTCAATAGATGCGAGTGCACCATATTTGTTGAACTTGATGACGACACCCTTCACGACGTCACCCTTCTTATACTTCTTCTCGGCGCCCTTCCATGGGTTCTCTCGCAGCACCTTGACCGAAAGTGAGACCTTGTTGTCTTTGATTTCGATGATTTGTGCCTTGAGGTGCTCACCAACCTTAAAGAGCTTGCGTGGGTCCTCGACGAGTCCCCAGTCCATCTCAGAAATATGAATGAGACCCTCAAGTCCTTCTTCAATTTTCATGAATGCACCAAAGTCGACGATTCCAGTGATTTCACCTTCAACAATCGAGCCCATGCGGTATTTCTGTACGATTTCCTCCTTCTCTTTCTGATTCTGCTCCTTCTCTGAGAAAATAAGTTTTCCATCCTTCGGGACTGCAGTAATCATGACGACGGACAGCTTTGTGCCGACAAGTCGCTTGAGCTCGTCAAGAATCTTATCCTTGTCTCCGTCAATGACGCGTGGGTAGTGATCGCCTGACAATTGTGATGCAGGAAGGAATCCGGGGATACCTTGCCACTCAAGAATAAGTCCTCCCTTGTTTGCATCCTTCACCGGAAGATCAAGTACGGTCTTCTTCTTTACGTAGTCCTCAGCCTCACTCCAAATGAGTGACTGACGAGCCTCTTTGAGCGAAAGCTCAATGTATCCATTCTCATTTTCATTCTCAACGACCTTTGCGGTGATGATGTCACCAACGTTCATGTGTCGCACGAGGTCGCGCGCATTCATGTACTCACGTCCGTAAATAATTCCAATGCCATACGGAGCCATGTTGATGAACACCGCCTTCTTGTCTACTTTAATTACCGGTCCGTCAACAATCTCACCAGCGTCCGGACGCTTGGCAATTTCCGTCATGTACTTGGTCATCAAATGGTCGGGTGCGAGCACTTGCTCTCCGCCAATCACGATGACCTCTCCGTCCTCGGGTGTAAGTGTAATCATATAAAATAAAAATCTGCTCAAGGGCAGACGTAAACTGTCCCTTCGGGGGTCGAAATCATCTGTACGAGCTTGAAATCGGGTTACTCCCAACGGTGTTAATAATATTCAGTTGTGTGGACAGACTAGCAAATACCCTCAATTAATGCAAGAAAAAGAGGGGTGCTACTACCTAGTACGACGCAGTTCCTTTTTTGACGAGTAGTAGGAGAGTAGGACAAAGCAGAGCCCTACTAGTCCAGTGACAATTCCGGGGATGTGGACGATAAGCCCAAGGAGCATCGCAAATGCGAGGCCAAGTATTGCCCAGTGTGCTCCATGCTCCAGATAGGGGAGTGCATCGAGCATTTTTTCGCGGACGAGATAGATGGTGAGTGAGCGCACAAAGAACGCGCCAATTCCTAATCCGATACCGATAATGACCAGGTCGGTAGAGAGTGCAAATGCACCCACCACACCGTCCAAAGAAAATGCCGAATCGAGAATGTTAAGATAAATAAAGAGCGCAAGTCCGTTCCCCGTCACATCTTTTGCCTCTACGTCAAACGAGCTCGCGACACCCTCAATGAGAATAAACAGAATCGCGCCAATTAAACCTGAAAACAATACCGTTGCTTTATGTTCCTCACTAACGAGTACTGATATTCCCACAATGGTGATAAGTGCCAGTGCAATTTCGAGTGCCTCAATAGATCCCCAGCGCGCAAGATGCTTCTCGATAATTTTAATCCAATGGACATTCTTCGCGTCATCAAAAAAGTACGCAAGTGCAACGAGCAGAAGAAAGATCCCTCCAAAGGAGCCAATGGCGTAGTGTGCGTTTGCAACGAGTTTTGCATAAGCCACCGAATCCTCAATTGCGAGATTTGCAATAAACAGTGGTGACGCCCCCACACTTGCACTCACAATGAGTACAGGCAAGAAAACTCGTGTACCAAAAACCGCAACGAGAATTCCCCAAGTGAGGAAGCGCTTCTGCCACTGTGCATTCATCCGTTTCAGAATTTTTGCGTTCACGACCGCGTTGTCAAACGAAAGCGTGACCTCAAGTATTGCGAGAAGCCCGGTAATCAAGAGTGCAGGCATCCCGCCCCACCAAAAAGCCACCACAAGTCCAATGAGCGTAATAATTCCTGATGTCAAAAATAATCGTGAGTTCATGTGCCACAGTATAACTGAAGTAGTTTTATAGGGCGATGTGCATTTCTTTGACTCGCCACTTGTATCTCTCTATAATAGAGGCTCGTTCACTTACTCCGCTGTCTGGTTTATGCGACGCATTTCAATTATACGGAGTTTCATTAGGTGAGAGTTATTAGCAGGCATTAATTTAAGTAAACTATGGCAAAAACAATTGCAAAGGCAAAGACAAGTGGAATAGCACGACAGGTAGTTCCACTCGGCGATCGTGTGCTTATTGAGACGCTCGAGCAGAAAGGAGAATCCAAAACTGCGTCCGGTTTTATTCTTCCCGGAAAAGAGGGTACTGAAAAACATGAAAAGGGAATTATCGTTTCAACCGGCCCGGGTCGCCTCAGCTCTGATGGAAAAAGACTTGCAATGGAAATTAAAAAAGGAGATACCGTACTTTTTAAACGAGGATATGATGCTGAGGTAATTACCATAAAGGATGTCGAGCATATTCTGATGAGTGAGTCGAATGTACTTGCCGTCGAGCGATAGTCTTTCTTTCTCGTTCATACAAAGTTAATAGTTATTTGAATTCAATATGGCTAAACAAATTATTTCTGGAGAGCATGCGCGCAAGGCACTCAAATCAGGCGTCGACAAGGTCGCCGATGCGGTGAAGATTACGATTGGTCCACGCGGACGAAATGTCGTTATGGACAAGGGCTACGGTGCTCCAACGATTACGAACGATGGCGTTTCGATAGCAAAGGAAATCACCCTCCCAAATAAAATGGAGAACATGGGTGCCGAAATCGTAAAAGAGGTCGCATCACGCACTGATGATATTGCCGGAGATGGTACGACAACTGCGGTTATTTTGATGCAGGCACTCGTGAAGGAGGGTATGAGCCGTATCGCGATGGGCGCAAACCCTATGGGTGTACGCCGTGGAATGGAAGCCGCACTTCGTGATGCAGTTGAACTCCTGCGCTTGATGTCAAAGCCCATCAAGTCAGACGACGAGATAGAGCAGGTCGCCACAATTTCTGTGGAGTCAGATGAAATGGGAAAGAAAATTGCCGAGACAATAAAGAAGGTGGGGAAGGACGGCGTCGTTACCGTAGAAGAATCACAGTCATTTGGTATTGAGGCGGAGGTGGTTGAAGGAATGGAGTTTGATAAGGGGTACGTGTCACCGTATATGATTACCAACCCAGAGCGTATGGAGGCGGTATACAAGGATGCATACATACTTTTGACTGACAAAAAAATTGCCGCAATTCAGGACATCCTCCCACTACTTGAAAAAATGGCGCAAACTGGTCACAAGGAGTTGGTCATATTTGCAGAGGACGTCGAAGGAGAGGCACTTACTACTTTTGTCGTAAACAAACTCCGTGGAGGATTTTCGACACTTGCAGTAAAGTCTCCAGGATATGGAGAGCGCAAGAAGGACGTCTTGGCGGACATCGCCTCAGTAACCGGAGGAACAGTGATTACCGATGAAGTCGGACTTTCATTCGACAAGGTTACCGTTGAAATGCTCGGTCGTGCAGGCCGCGTTATTTCCACAAAAGAGAAGACCGTTATTGTTGATGGAAAGGGCAAGAAGGGTGATGTTGTGAAGCGCATTGAGCAGCTCAAAAAACAAATTGCTCACACTGATTCCAAGTATGACAAAGAGAAACTCGAAGAGCGCGTTGCAAAGCTTTCCGGTGGAGTAGCAATTCTCCGAGTTGGCGCTGCAACAGAAACAGAGATGAAGTATTTGAAGCTCAAGATTGAGGATGCTGTGAAGGCGACTAAGGCGGCAATTGCAGAAGGAATTGTTCCTGGTGGCGGTTCGACACTCGTACGTGTTGCACGCGCACTTGAGAAGAAGGTTGGTGACAGCGATGCTTCAAAGAAGGGACATCTTGACAAGGAGAACTCTGAGTTTTTGATTGGATACCACATCGTGTCCGATGCACTTTCTGCACCGTTCAAACAAATTGTTGTGAACGCAGGTCGTGATGATGCGGCGGTATTTATCAAAGAGATTGTCGAGTCAAAGGGCAATGCAGGGTATGACGCAGCGAAAGATGCAATGGTCCCCGACATGCTCAAGGCGGGAATCGTTGACCCAGTGAAGGTCACCCGTGCAGGACTCGAGCACGCAGTCTCAGCGGCAGCGATTCTCCTCACTACTGAGGTCGCAATTTCTGACATCCCTGAGAAGAAGGAGCCAGCACCACAGTCTGGCGGCGGCATGGATGGGGGAATGGGTGGAATGGACTACTAGTTGTAGAGGCGACCAATGAGAGGCCTCAAAAAAACACCTTAAAACAAGGTGTTTTTTTGTGACCAAATTTGGAAACGGGGTGTCCAAATTTCTGGGCTTGCTAAGCTACCAAAAATATGATATACTACACATACGTCAAGCCGACGTTTTCATTGAGTAAGGGAATCCCATGTTCGATTTTGACCCCTCCGAGCTGCCGATCAACGTCCCGGCCGAACGCTTCAACGACGATCACTAGGCCAGCCCGGCCCAACCCGCCCTGACACAATCGGGGCACCTTTTTTATTGACAAAAAATACTAAAGTTTAATACTTAAAGATACATCACACATGTGGTGCAACATGGAGCAAAACTAGGAGAAGCTATGCCACACAAACGAAGGCGGACTGTTTCGGGTAGTGTTGGTGAAGGTGGGCGAATAGATTCTCAGCACGCTGGCTCGCCCGATGGCACGGATGCACTCGATCAAGCATTTCTTGCAATTGAACAGGAAAGGTCAATACAAGAAGATGGCAGTCAGTCTGACATGACCGCCAGAGAAGATGGAGATCCGAGGCCACTCAACTTCGGGTGACACAAGCAACCACGGCGCGCCGTGGTTTTTTACAAAAGTTCTATATGTGTTGACAAAAATAATAATAGGTTAATAATGTTTTTACACCACATGTGTGGTGCACACTCAACATTGGAGAGTGAATGTCGCAAAGTAACATGCCGTATCCGAGGCCTGTGAGAATTCTGGACGCTGAGGATGAAGAACCTGTACGCGCCGAATTGCTTGGGGTAAGCGCCCCCGGACGGAGACCGCTGGATTCTGATGGCCCTAGTGCAGAGGACTGGATTCGCCGCTGCGCAAGTAGCGGGCCACCTGGAACGGTGAAAGAGCCCAAGTCTTCCTAGAAGAAGGAGACCAACACCGCAATGCGGTGTTTTTTTTGACAAACCTACTCTTCTGAGCTATTGTGTGGTCAATCACTTTTTCGCAACTACAAGGAGTAACAGTGAAGAGTACGATTAACCCAGATAGAAGGTGTTCGCAATCACGCCACCACATTGGCTTAAGTGAGCAAGGTGTTGTGTTTGTGCGACGAGTCGGTCGGCGTCGGTATTTCATTGACCCCGAGTTTCCTGATAAGGAGTTCTATCTATTTGACGCCGCGATTCCGCTGGCATTTGAGGAAGATGCCCCACTGCCACCCCCGGTGAAAAAGTTGGTACACGAAAAGTACCCCCACTTGGGTGAGTACTGGGTGGACAAAGATGGCCGTGAAATTTTCGAAGAGAACGGTAGACCGTTCTATATGGGTCGTTTTGAGAACAAGGTACACAAGATCTTTATCGGCAAGCCGGTAGATCCTCGCGTCTTTCGTTCGAGGGTGGGCTTTCCCGCCGCATCAGGGCGCTCAAGTGGTGGCACCTATCGTCTGGGAGGTTCCTTGGGGAGTAGTAGTTGATATGCACCGCACACAACCTGTGCGGTTTTTTTACATCGCTGTATACTGAATGTATATATATTCACATAAAATAATATGGATTTTCAATCACTGAAACAAATGACTCCGAGAAAGGCGATACTTTTCGTGCTGATACTTTGTTTTGCTTTTGCGTTCGGAATTATTATTTTTTTGTCGCTCTTTGCACAAAACTCAATGGGACTTTCTGGAGCAACGCTTGGGGCACCCGCCATGTATACAGGCGCCATTTCAGCTGATGAGAGTGGGATGAATGTACAAGCAAAAAGAATGATGAATGGGGTAAGTGCGGAGAGCTATATGCCCGAGCCGCCGAGTGTGACGAGTGCCCCTCTCGCGCAGTCGATGGTAATCAAAAGTGGTGAGCTCGCTATGCGTGTAGACGATGTTGATTTGAGTATAAAGAAAATTGATGCAATTCGTATTGAGGTAGGCGCACAGATTGGAAACTCCACCGTGAGTGACTATCAATCCATGCGACAGGGAAATGTCACCCTCTGGATTCCCAGCGTGCAGTTTGAGTCTGTGATGGAGCGTATCAAGGGCGTTGCATTTCATGTCACAAACGAGCGCGTGACCGCAACTGACGTATCCGCACAGTTTGTTGACTTGGAGGCACGGTTGCGTAATCTCCGCTCAACCGAAGCGCAATATTTGGAAATTATGAAACGCTCTGGCTCCATCAGCGATGTACTTCAGGTCACGAGTGCGCTCTCGCAGACCCGCCAATCAATAGAGCAGTTACAGGGGCAACAAAACCACCTCTCACGTCAGGTCGCACTATCGTCACTGCACATCTCGCTTACTCAGGAGATTTCTTCCGCGGTAATATCAAATGAATGGCGACCGCTCGCAGTGCTCAAGAATTCTACCCGCGAGACGCTCCGCAGCCTTACCGCATTTGTGGATCAGGTAATCGTATTTCTCGTATATCTCCCAGTACTTCTACTCAAGCTTGTGTTCTGGGGAGGACTGCTCTACGTCGTGGTACGTGTCGCCAAGAAACTCTATGTGCACCTGAAGGGTAGTGCCTTGCCCTAGGCCACCTGAGAGGTATAATACGCTGGAAGAGGTTTCGTGCGAGGCGTTTATTTTATAACAATAAAACTATGACAAATATTATTATCTTAGGTGCAGTACTATTGTTTGTATTTTGGCTCGTGGGCATGTACAACAACTTTATTCGACTGATTGCGCGCTCCGAGGAGGCATGGTCCGATATCGAAGTTCAGCTCAAAAGACGCTATGATCTTATCCCGAACCTCATCGAGACAGTAAAGGGGTACGCAAAACATGAGGAGGGCACACTGACAAAAGTTGTCGAGGCGCGCAATATGGCGATGCAAGGTGCAGACACACCAGCCGCACAGGCGAAGTCGCAGAACATGATCACCGACGCACTCAAGTCTGTTTTCGCGCTGTCCGAGGCATACCCAGACCTCAAGGCGAATACGAACTTCCTTGGACTCCAGACTGAACTTTCAGACACTGAGAACAAGATTCAGGCTGCACGCAGGTTCTACAACGGCAACGTGCGAGACCTCAATATTGCAGTCGCTGAATTTCCGAGCAACTTGATCGCCAATATGTTCCACTTCGCAAAGAAAGAATTCTTCGATCTCCCTGACGGAGATATCGCACAGCAGAATGTAGAGGTAAAGTTCTAGTCCCTCCAAGTTCTCAATATAGTATTTCACTAACTATAACTTAGGTATCTATGGCGACACTGTACACCCATCAAGCTGACAATATTACCAAAACGTGGGCACTGCTCGCGGGATTTTTGGTATTTATCATTGGTTTGGGTTTTGTTTTTTCTCAGGTGTATGGAAACCCGGGAATTCTTTACATCGCCATTGTGATTAGTTTACTCATGAATGTGGGGAGCTATTGGTGGAGTGACAAAATCGTCCTCAAAATGGTACACGCAAGACCAGCGAGCAGGGAAGAAACGCCTGACCTCTGGAATAGTGTCGAGAATCTCTGCATCACCGCGGGTCTTCCCATGCCGAAGCTCTACATCGTGGACGATCCTTCACCAAACGCATTTGCAACGGGACGCAACAAAGACAATGCAGCGATAGCAGTGCACACGGGACTACTCAGCATTCTCAATAAGTCTGAACTTGAGGGTGTGCTCGCACACGAGCTCGCGCACATCGGCAACAGAGACACACTAGTATCGACCGTGGTGGTAGTACTTGCGGGAACAATCGCTATCGTGTCGGACATGTTTTTACGCATGTCGATACATGGGGGAAATCGCAAAGAGGGCGGGGGACTCATGATCGTCGTCGCTATCGCCGCGTCGATACTCGCGCCCATCGCAGCTTCGATGATTCGCCTCGCAGTTTCTCGAAAACGAGAGTTTTTAGCAGACGCATCAGGGGCACTTCTTACTCGATACCCAGAGGGGCTTGCCGCTGCGCTAGAGAAAATTCACTCCGCAGGAAGCGCGAGACCTTCGACGACGGCATCAAATGCCTACGCGCATCTTTATATATCAAACCCTTTTGGGGGAACAGGGAAGTTCGTGTCGAAAATGTTTATGACGCATCCTCCAGCTGAGGAGCGCATTGCTATCCTGCGCGGCATGGATGTTTCAAAATAAGCGCTAGAAATATAGGTATATTGGGCTATCCGAGTTCTTGACACATTGGCATATATTATGCTATAATGGATACTGGTCGGTATAGCATTAAGTTGCTCATTGCCAATCAAAAAAGCCATTTTGTTTGATTCTTTTTTTGGAGATACCTAAATGCCCGGAGTCACTTTGACCTCTTTGGTCGACGAAGCACTCACTTTCCATCACGATGGAAACCTTCTGGGATTCTGTCTGGACAACCCGGACGAGCCGTTCAAGGACAGCTTCGAAGACCGTTGCCACGACAAGCTTGTCGGTCGCTGGATTGACTCGCGTGAAGGCTTCTGCACCCCGCAGGACCTCTTCGTTGGCGACGCCGATGACGAGACCGAAGTTGACGAAGACGGTTACGATGCGGATGACGAAGTGCGGACACCATTCGCACAGTTTTGCGACATGTCGTCGCGGAAGCAGGCGCTCGAGGTGAACCGCCTCAAGCATCTGATTTGCGAGTTCATCGGGTTCGGCGTCACGATCTGTGACTTCGAAGCGCCGGACGCGTTCATCCTCGAGGCCATTCAGGACGGACTCGACGACGAAGAGCTCTGTCAGCAGGGCAAGGCACTCTACTACGGCCTGAAGCGTCGGAAGCTCGTGCTGACCGCCGAAGACAAGCTGCTTGTCGTCAAGGTTGAAAAGATGGAAGACCATTACGACTTCGGCACGTCCTACGCGAATGACGACGTCATCCGCATCGGCCAGATGTCGGTGGAGCGCGGCTTGCCCAACATTGGGAAGCGCAACCTTTCGTGGGCAGAAGACCGACGGGATCATCGCCAGAATGGCCCTCGCTCGGTTCGCTGCCGTCGGCCGGCGAGCTATGGAATCAGCGGAAAGTCCCACTGCGAGAAGTACGGCCGCCAAGACTATCGGCATCAATTGCCTCGTCATGAGGCGAATGATGAGCGTCGGATCGCCCAGTACGAAGCACTGATGGAGGCACAGTTCGCCCGCTGGGAAGCAGAGCGCGAGTGCGACCTTGAGCCGCTACCCGTTGTGCACATGAGCGTGCGTCAGCAGATGCTGACTCCACTCTGGGAACTGCGTGGTAGCGACATCACGATGCAGGATGTTGCCGAGCTTGGCGACTATCTCGATGAGCAGCGCCGCATCATGGACGACATGCTCCTCCTGTTTCACGGATCGTACGAGTGGCGCGACACGGTGCCCGACTACGCGCTCAAACTTGAGTTCACCCAGGAAGATGTGCGCAACGGGAGGAACCGTCGCTGGTCCGAGCCTGTGCGACGCCGGCGTGTTGGTGCTTTTGACCGGTACGATGACTACACGGATGTTGGTTGCAGTTGTGACATCTGTCTGATGGGTGGTTACAACAACGACGACTACTGGGCGAGCGACATTGGCGATGTTCGTTTCGACGAAGACATCGACGTTCGCGACGAGTGGCCCAGTTGGTATGAAATGATGTGGGACCTCCATGACGAAGACGAGTCCGAACAACGCGAAATCTTTCGCGCGGAGTCGGTACCGCTTCAATGTTCCAGTCAGCGGGTGACGAGTACGCACCGGAAACTGTCTGGTCGCGACATGATGGCACTTTTTTGATTTGTACTTTGTTTTACACAGGCAGCACACGCTGCCTGTTTTTTTGCTCAATTTGCCAGGTTGAACCTTGGCAAATTGAAGCTGGAAATCAAAATACGCTTTGTTGCGCACACTTTTACTGCTATAATTTTTACATGAAAGAATTAATGTCCACGGTCCGAAGCAGTGTCTACAATCCAGTATTTTATCGAGAACTCTTACAAAAGAGATTTTTGTTCTCATTTAAATATTACTCAGCCTTCGCTTTTTTTATTGTTCTGGTGCTCACTATCACCCTATCCATTCCCCTTGTATCAGATGCCAACAAAGTCGCACGTGAGTTTCCAAAAAAATTCTTTGAATATATTCCCGATCAGCTTGAAGTGACGGTTACAAACGGAGTTGTTTCGACGAACGTCGAAGAGCCATTTCACTTTCCCGTCCCTCCTCCATTTCGTGAAGCACTCGAGAAAGATGGAATAATGAATCTCCTCGTCATTGACACAAAGGCGCCATTTTCCGTAGCTCAATTTTCGGACTTTCGCACACTCGCGTGGCTGGGAAGCAATCAGTGGGTATATGTTGGTGACTATCAAGGAGCTATACAGATTCAGCCACTTGATAAAGGTGTGAGTCTTGTGGTTAATGAAGAAATTTTGCGTACATATGAGTCTTACATCGCACCGTACTATAAGTACATTGGCCCCATCATTGCGGTCGCGATTTTTGTAGCTCTGTGTTTTATTTATGTAGGGTATCTCCTCTATATGATTATCGGAGCTATTGTTATCTACATTCTCTTGAAGCTAATGAAGATTCCTGCGACTTATGGAAAATCGTACCAAATAGGACTCCACGCACTGACGCTCCCCGTTCTCCTTCAGTTTTTGTTTGTGTTGTTAAACTTGCCAATAATGCGGATACCACTTTTACCGACAGTAATTTTGGTAACTGTCGTGTATGTAAATTTTAAAGGATTCACCCCCGCCCCTATAGTTGAGGAAGTTGTGCCCGCGTAGAGCTAAAAGAACTTATGCGCACCATAACAATACTTGGCGAGACCCATAAAAGCATTGATGATTTCTTTGAGGACATTGCCGCGCAACTTGAGTTCCCATCACACTTCATGCACAATTTAAAAGATTTTGAAGAATGCCTGAATAATGTTGTACCAGGAAATCCCGTTACCGTTGTCTGGAAAAACTATGCACATGCACGTGTGGTGTTTGGCGTTTCGGTCATGGGAGTAAACTATTTGCCCGAAGTGCTTCGCATCCTTGGGGATACAGAAGGGCTGACACTCGTGCTCGAGTAGACTTCTCCTCGTCATTACGTACAATATAAATAGAGTACATTTGGGGCAGGAGTGGGAACCACTAATGCGGTTTTTGAAATTCCTCGCGACAACTACTTCCATGCTTGTTTGCAGTTAGCTGAGGTCATTTCCTCACTTGAGCAGGGTTTTGACGAGACGCAGCTTGATGCTGGCGCACCGCCGTCTCCAGATTCTGAGAAACTTACTGCTGAGGTCTACGCTGTAGCAGCCCTACTGATTGATACATTTACAAGGGAGGAGAATGGCGAGCTTGCTACCTACCTTCGCGATGAACACAAGATGGAATTTGAGGATGGGTACATTTTTGATCCACCTTCCGCTTCGCCGAGGCTTGATGTTCCAATGCTCCGAATTTCCAAGCGAGCCTTCAAGGAGCTCTTTGTGTATCTCATGGCCTATGACAGGCTCGACACGGACCTGGACGTTGCGAAGCATTTTTCCAATCAAGATGTGTACCACATGATTTTGGCACAACTACATGGAACGTTGTATCTGGGTGAGTGCCACGTGCGATTACAAAAGCAGGTTAATCGCAGTGGTGCTATGCAGAAAGCGTTTCGTGCATATCGGCGTGACCATGCAGATGAGATTGAAGTAGAGATTTGGAATCAGTAGAATTCTTTGCCGACAGTAGTGTCGGTTTTTTTTATTCGATTTATTGACAACAAGGTCATGAAAGGGATGATAGAATAAATGAATGAAAAATGAGTGCACATTAACAGGAAGTGGAAAATATCTTTTGCTGTCCCAAAAGGTTGGGGGAATCGAACAGTTCTCAATTCTCGGCGGTCCAGAGTTCGAAATGCACAAAGACATATATACAGCGATGAGTGCGAATAATCACGGCGTCGTAGTCCACGGAGGCGGGCGAGTAGATATTACTGAGAAGGAGATTGTGTTTTCAGGCGCGAGTCAGAAGTACGGTAAGGTGAAATTTCCCGAAAAAGTGCGCGACATAGCAACTCGCGGTTATCCCGGTTTCAACGTCCTGATTGTTGAATAGTTGGATTAGGGACTTCTTCCATTTTGTGGGCGGTACACCTTTCAAATATTGCATTGCTTAAGGATAAGCTTGCAGCTCTAAACTCTGGGTCCTCGAATGGGGCAAGAATTTTGACCCCTTTACAGAGTCAGTACGTGTTTCCCATTTACTTGTGATGTCAGAACACCACTAAAAAATATGGAAGAATGGCTTCGAATACTGCCGGGACTGAAGCAGATCAGTCCCTCCTACGCACAAACACAAAACCGACCTTGGCGGGGTCGGTATCACTCTGGTGCGCATTAGTCGAGGAAGTTAGAACCGAACTTCTAAAATCTCCAATCATACCTTACATTCCAAATCTGCTCGCTCTCACAAAATAACACTTATATTTCAATACTTTAAATATAAAATGCTTAAGGGGGGGTGTCCGGAAGTTGTGAATTTTCTTCCTTTTTGTATACCCCTGCTCCAATTTATATAAATTATGCAAAAAAAAGGACCCCCCAAGTATTACTACTTGAACGGGGCCTATTATCAGCATTACACTGACATTTTCTAGGAAACATTTAATTTCAAACTCTGCTTAGGGGGTAAGTAGTGGAACTAACCAGCAAATACAGAAGTCTTATTCTTTGCATGCATAAGAACATTGTACTCGATTGCAAGCCTTTCGGAATCAGGACAATGCAAATGATGAATACCTAGTGCTATCTCTGGTTTGCCAGCATAACGTACCAAAACTGGAGTTTCACCAATTTCGACACGAATACGTTTTTTGACATCCATAACATCCTTATCGTCCCTCAGGACAAACACAACCGCTCTGTTTTGATTCTGAACACCCGTATCGTGTAGTGTACGAATTATGACCCTCCATTTCCAGTGGAATGATACCTTTGGATCAAGAAAATACAAGGTGTCAGCAAAAAGCATGAAATTGTCCAACTCAAATTCTTCAACAACACACAGTCCAGCTTTGAGTAATTCCTCTCTAACGGAGTCCCGATACTGCAACCCCGTTGGACGTAACACAATAAAACTCACTGCTTCTGTGTAAACCATTGGTAAACTATCTGCTGGCACATGACCATCAAAAATTAATTCCTTATGCTTGGCCATTGGCAACAAAGAATCAATGATAATGGGAGGCACCTTGAAATCAATAATGTTTCCTCGTCTGTCTGTATTACCTATAGCAAACAACTTGTGGTACTTTTCGGGTACCGGGTGTCTTTGATTCATACCGTACCCCTCTAATTTAAAAGAACATTTATCTATAATGACATATAAACTACTAATTAGCAAGTTATATGTCCTAAAAATTTTTACTTAGTTTTTATATAAAAATCATCATAAACATCCAACATTCTTTCTAAAATCTCTCTCTCATTTTTTCCACTAACTTGAACCCACCCAGAGCAACTCGTGTACTGTCTTTTTGCCTCTACTGTATCACCAACTTTATATACAACTTCACCACCAATTACACCTTTCTTCTTTTTAAGACTATTGTATGACGATATATCTGAAATAATACCATCTGAGATTGGTAAAAACATATCACCAACTGATTTTTTGCCTTTAAATTTTAAAGTAACAGGCTTTCTTACCATGATATCGATTAAGAGTGAATACACATCCACCCCAAAAGCGACACTATGGTTAAGCAACATATGTTCACCAGGTGTACGCCAAGCAAACTCACAGATTACTGGCTGACCCAAAGAATCTACAAAAGCCTCAAGATGCATATATCCATTTTGAAGCCCTAGCTCATTCACTATATTCTGTGTAATTTTACTTCCATCAAATTTAAACCATTTCGGTTTTGAACTCACAGTAATTTGAGCGAATTTTTCTTTCTTTTCAGCAAAGCTCAAATTTGTATATGGAAGCCAAGCATAAAAAGTAGTAATAACTATACCGTTTTGAATTAAAGAATCAACACACCAAATAAGATGAGGGCAATACTCTTCTACAATATATCTACCAGTTGAAAAAACAAGACCTAGTTTGTCTAATTCTTTTATATTTTTAACTTTATAGACTTCTTTTGAAGACAATCCTCTACGCCACTTAACAATAACCGGGAACCCTCCACATTTTTTTGCAAACAGACCAACATCTTTAACTGAGGACACTTCATCATAAGCCATTGTTCTGTAGCCAATCTCTTGAATCTTATCTTTCATTACAGCCTTATCCCTAACACAGAGGGCCTGCATTTTATTTAATGAACCTGGTAAATTGAGAAGTGAAGCAAATTCTTGTATTAACTCTTGGTTATATTCCGAATCATTATAAAAGTAATCTACTGTTATGGAATTTATTGAGCAAAAATTTTTAAACTTATTTACTTCTTTTTTAACAGTATTCTTCTTATCAAAAACAAAGCATGGAATTTTAGACGTTTGTTTTAAATATGTGTCCTCAAAGAACATGTTTTGTTTAAATCGCAGCAAAACCACATCTATATCTTTTCTTGAAATTACTTTCTGTGAGAGAGAATTTCTAACCTCTTCAACGTATAATAGTGTAGGTTTTTTCATAAAATTAAACCAAAAGAATCGTCTTTTGTGGTAGGGAAAAGTTCAAGAAGTTTTTCTGATGTTTCTTCTAGTTGATTATCAAAAAGGAGATAATCTTTTAAATCATTAAATGGCACCCACTTATACGCACGCACTTCAGATTCTTGTAATTTTATTTCATTATCATTTCCTGTAAAACTAAAACCAAAAAAATACCTTTCTGAACCTTCGTATTCTTTCCCATCACGATTGAGCTTTATTGTCTTAAATTTAAATTGGAGAGGTTCTTTGCATTGCCCAATAAATTCTAGTGATTTTTTGCTAATTCCAAGCTCTTCTTCTATCTCTCGATAGGCAGCATCCTCAAGTGACTCATTATTTTCCAACCCACCTCCAGGAACTGCAAAAAAATGTAGCTCAAATGATTCTAAATTTACAAGCAAAAATTCCTGTTTTTTATTTATTATTAAAGCTGAAACGCCTTTTCGAAACATATAGATAAGTATGTTAGTTAAATTATTAATATAAGTCTAGTGCAGATATGATTAACTTTAATGCTTTCTTTTCTCAAAAAATTTTCTTAACTCTATAAATGGCATTTCATAATTCTGACCCGGAAGAAGCGCTTTTTCTATCGGTCCGCTTTTATTTAAACTATATTTATAGCCTAATTTATGATAATCAATAAACAATACGAGCGAATAACGTCCATGTTGTACAGATTGAATATTTGAAACCACCCTATGACAAAGCCCCCTTAGGAGACACTTTGATGCAAATTGCGCCTGAAGCCCAGGGAAATAAGCCATTTGAGCTTGATTAAATATGATCTTGTTCCAGGCTCCTTGCCAGTAAGCCTCTAGACCATCTGTTGTTTCATATAGATGATATGTGTGCCCCCCGCGATCAACATGATGGTATGCAATTTCGACACTTGTATCTGGATAGTAGTGGATGGCACGAAGTGTTAATGATGTCTCATCAAAATATTGGCTAAGATCACCCCCTCCAACATCAGAAAGTGCCGCCGTTGAATTCAAGACAAGAGGAAGTATTTCTTTCAGTAAAGATTTACAACCTAATACAAACTCCTCATCCACTTCACTTGGAGTAAAAGTTTTAGGAAATTCGTAATTATTTTTAATATAAAAACTCTCTTTGTGGTCAACGGACGCTGGGTCAGCTAAGCGGTTATGATTTTCGTACCCCATACTACTTTGATACAGCATATTCTGCTTGTGATCAAGAGACTGCCCACAAAAAGACTCAAATATATTTATTAGGTCAATCACATTACTCTTGAGTTGAGAAGAATACAGGGCAGTTCCATAGCCAAGCTTTTCAATTTCATTAATTACTTTTAAGTTATTATTTTCCATATATTATTAATATTATCAAAAATTTATTAAGTTATGTAATACACAACTCTTGTAAACACTGTTTCAATAATTCTTTTGGCAGGTATCTAAAATAAAGATCAGGGTCAATAAGTTCGACCTCAATTAGTTCAAAATTTGGACCATTTTTAATAAAATCTATTCTACAAATTTTTGGTAAAGACTTAAATTTTACTCTAAAAAAATTGAGTATTGATTTAGTGTGATTTATAACAAGATCTGGAATTTCCGATACACTCATATAAATAGAATCATTTTTTTCGACTATTACACCAGGGAAACGAACCACCCCATAATTTATTTTGCCATTTATAGAAATTACTGAAATCTCACCTTGATTTATGCCTACTCTGAATGGTTGTATTATAAAATCTAAATCTTTGTGCTTCAATAAATCAGAGACGCAGTCATTGTTATTGCCTTTGGTATATACAAATGTTAAGTAGCCACTTGCTGAAATTGCTGGTTTTATCACAAAAACTGTATTACCATCATTTTTTAATGTAATTTTTATTAACTCATCTACCCCCTCTTTAGTTTTAGTATTCCTAAAAGTAACCTCGTACGTTGGTATAACATTAACTATATCTGTCAATTCTGGAAGATATTTGCTTTTATCAATGTTCCAATAAATGTAATCATAATCATTTACTAGAATAACATTCTTCTCTTTGAGAGTTGATAACTGTCCTAAGAAGTGCTTAAAATCTAAGTGATAGCCCCAAATGCTTTTAAGCATTACAATATCTTGAGCTTCTACTTTTTGCACTATCTCCGCAAGTGTTAGAATTTCAGAAGAAATGTTTTTTGATAAAAACTCGTTTCTGATATAGACATCTTCTTGAATCTTACCAACATGTTTCTCAAATGAAGCAATATAAACTTTCATATTAGTCTTCTAAAAGTTCGATAGATGATTTTAACCTTAAGAATCCATCCAAAATATCATTGTAATCCTGAGCTATTGTTGCCCTAATTATAAGTTGACTACCATCAGTCCAACAAAAGGCATTACCTGTTAGAACCTTAATATTGTCTGCTGTATATAAAAACTGTAATAGTGATTTGTCGTCAATTATTTTAAAACCCTTATATGATTTACCAATTAATTTTGTTAAATCTAAAAGAACAAAAAAACCTGATTGTGGCTCAACAACGATGCTGACAGAATTAATACCACTCATCTGAGAATCCAGACTACTACTCAGGTTATTTTTTTGAAAAATACTGTCTAATAAGTCAACTTCTGAACTTTTGAGTGAACCAAAACCAGACACTATCCCTTTAACAAAAATAAACCTTTCATAATACTCTTGAGTTATGTGTGAAAAGTATTTTTCTCTTTCTGCCTGAGAATCTTCATCAATCTTAAATACTGTACTCATTGCAGAAGATTGCAGAATTGACAATGAGTCTGAAGCTTGAAATATTCTATCTCGAATATATGAGCCCACAATCTCATTTGCAACAATCATGCCTGACCTTAAACCAGCTAGCCCGTATGACTTTGATAAAGTATACAATGTTATAGTGTTATCAAAATGACCGTCCAGACTACAGACGGGTAATGCTATATTTTTTCTATCATACTCCAAACCAGAATATGCAAGATCATCTACCACAAAAATTCCTGAATCTTTACAAATAGAAGATATTTCAAGTAAAAGGCTTTCGTCTTTTTTACTATAAACAACCCCAGTTGGATTATGTGGGTTATAGTTCACAAAGGCAGAAATTTTTGGAGCTAAATCTGATCGTCTAAATATATATTTACCTCTATTGCGATCATAATCAGCCTTTAATTCAAAATTAATTTCATCGATTAACTTTTTAAGTCTTTTGGGATTAATTTTCCAATCATCTTTTGCTGATAACTCTAGTAAGCGCAATCTGCCACCAACGCGCTCGGGGATAAAAGTAAATAATCCATAATTTGGCGCTGTCATTAATACGACATCACCATAATCTAAAATTGCTTCCATTACTAAAGTAAATGCATGGGTACTTGAGTGAGTAAAGATAATATTATTCTCACTAATTTTTTTTGAATACTTTAGATCATAATAAGCAATAATAGGTAATTTTGCCTGATCATCTCCAGCGGCAAGAGGGTAATCAGATAAAACTCTATTTTGAATAGTTGACTCGATGTCAACTAAACATTGTTTAAATGGTTGAAATTTAGCAGGGCTACCACCGCCTAGTCTTATTTTTGATGACGTAGGAGGGTTTAAACCTTTAATTAACAAATTTGTTGAGAGACTATAATTTTCATATGCCTCAGCAGCTTTTTGGACTTCATCAGAACTCCAAGCACCCCATAATGCATTACCAATATGAGGTAAACCACCATAATAAAGACGATTAGCTTGATTCGATGGGTACATCCTCACTATCGTCCTTATTGAAATAGGAAGTTTTTTATCCTTAGCTATTTTTTCTTTGTCATTATTCACGTTTTTTGATTATGTAAAGCACCCCCTTCATTGCACACTAGCCTCTAATGTCTTTATGGTACCTGGTTTATGCATTTGGGCAAATTCTCGTGGCGACATTTTGAGCGCAGTGTGAAAGCGTGAGTTGTTGTACACATAGATGGTGCGATAAGTCTCGCACACAGGCTCAACCAGCGTGGCGAACCGGTCCGGAATCACCAAGGTCGAGTTTGAAATTCCCGTAGAGCGACTCCTGATACCCATTCTCCTACGGACAACCGGGCGCAGAGTGTGAGATCTGTGTGCCCAGTGAGCGCAGTATCGTCTTGAAATTCTCTGCATCATACACACTGCCATTGTCCGAGTGAAAGATGGACGGTCGTGGCGCGTGATGCACTGCGGAGAGTAGTGCGTAGGGCAGAAATTCTCGCTGACGGCGCGTGATTGATGATTTCGTAGACGAAATATCATCAATCTTTCGAATCCTGCCCGTGAGCAAAGAAGTTTGCTCGCCTACGCACGGGCAAAAATGGCGCCTTTCGGCGCACGGTTTTGCATCTGTGCGTATGAAGCATACCCACAGCGCTCGCTCGGAAATGAAAAAAGAGAACCAGGAGGCTCTCATTTTTCATTTCACTCACTCGCAAGTGCGCAGGGCAGGAGTTTCGGTCATTACATGACCAGTACACCTTTCCCATTTACTCAGGATTCGGGCAGGAGTTTCGACCCCCACTGGGTCAGTACCCCAATTGGATTTTCTGCTCGTTAGGACACGGCAGAAAATGCTCAATCGGGCTTCGAATCCTGCCGGGACTGAAGCAGATCAGTCCCTCCTACGCACAAACACAAAACCGACCTGGCGGGTCGGTTTTACTCTAGTGCGTAGGGCAGGAGTTTCGGTCATTACATGACCAGTACACCTTTCCCATTTACTCGTGATAAGAATCACTCATAAATATGGGAGAAGGTCTTCGAATCCTGCCCGTGAGCAAAGTAGTTTGCTCACACTGCGCACCAATCAAAAACCAACCACAAGGGTTGGTTTTCTCTGGTGCGTAGGGCAGGATTCGAACCTGCGTAGCCCATAGGACGATAGATTTACAGTCTATTGCATTTGACCGCTCTGCCACCTACGCATCTGTGGAAGGCAATATAACAGCTTCGTGAAGGAAAGTAAAATGTGTAAGCCAGTGTTATACTAGTCATGCAATGAGCATGAAAAAACACAATCGTCTGCGTACGTGGATTGAAATAGACAAGAATGCAATCGCAAAGAATTATCGTACCTTTCGTAGGCTGATAGGGAAGAAGGTCATGCTTATGACTGTCGTAAAATCGAATGCGTACGGACATAATATTCATGAGTTTGCAAACGAAATGGAAGAGCTTGGGGCAGATTGGATTGGTGTGGACTCAGTAGTTGAAGCAATTGCACTCCGTAAGGATGGAGTACGAATACCCATCCTTGTTCTCGGGTTTACTCTCCCGGCGCTTTACGCAGACGCCCGCAAGTATGGTATTACATTGACTATCTCAAGTTTTGAACATTTGAAAGAGCTATTGAAACTTAAGCCGAGCAAAAAACTTCTGCGCATACATCTAAAAATTGATACGGGAATGCATCGGCAAGGCTTTCAAATTCTCGATGCGACAAAATTACTCGAGCAGATTTCATTGTCCACTCCTGGTATTTTTCTGATCGAAGGAATGTATACCCATTTTGCCGAAGCAAAAAATCCAAGAAGTAGCGACACAACAAAGCGTCAAATCGGAGAATTCGAGAAGTGGAGAGTGCTTTTTCAAGACGCGGGTCACAACCTCATTTATCACGCCGCTGCCACTGGTGGAGCGATCCTCTATAAGCAGGCACACTACGACATGGTCCGCATTGGCATTGGCAGCTACGGCTTGTGGCCTTCAAAAGAGTCTCAGCATTCTTCTTCTCAATTAATCCAGCTTCACCCAGCGCTTACGTGGAAGTCATTAGTTGGCGAGGTGAAGGATGTCACGAAGGGAGAGAGGGTGGGGTACGATTTTACCCAGCGTCTCATGCGTGATTCACGTCTTGCGGTGATTCCTGTGGGTTACTGGCATGGCGTACCACGCCTCCTCTCTAGTCGCGGCAGAGTGCTCATTCATGGCAAAAGTGCGGGTATCGTGGGTCGCATATCAATGGATATGATTGTCGTGGATATTACTGATATCAAGGGGGTAAAGATGGGAGATGAGGTGGTGATAATAGGGAAACAAGTAAAGCAGGAAATTAGTGCCAACGAACTGGCGGAGTACTCTGCGACCACGCAATATGAGATAGTTACGCGAATAAATCCTCTGATAAAGCGGGAATATGTCTAGATATGGAGATATACTTGCCATTTCGTGAGGTATTTGGTAATCTGCACTGACCTAACAAAGACACATATGTCACAAGACCAACTTATACAGCTCAAGAACAAGGAAACAGGCGAGGTTTATTGGACCCGCAAAAACCGAAAACTCGTCGTACGCAAGATTGAGCTAAAAAAATACAGCTCAAAACTCCGCAAACGCGTTGTATTCAAAGAAGCAAAGAAGTAACAAGCCACCCCGCAAGGTGGTTTGTTTCTTTTAGAAAGCGTGTTATATTTTCCGAGTCAGGGCCTATAGTTCAGTGGTAGAATATCGCTCTCCAAAAGCGCAGACCAAGGTTCGAGTCCTTGTGGGCCCGCCAAGTCGTGCGCAGTTATTGCGCTCGAGACGCGTTGGTATTCAAGCGTATTTTCAAAGTGCAAAAATGACCCGTCTGCGACGCAGGAACCGCCGACTATTTTAAGCCACAGATTCCGCACCCAGATGCGGGACTGTATCCAGATCGGTCATTTTTCTCCCAATATCGCGCAAACACATCGGGTCTTCCTCGGAATAACGAATCGTACAGATTTATCTGCTCGGCAGTAGGTTCGTGCATGGTGGTCGTTAAATTTTTCGATATCGCGTCGTTCTTCCTTGTCCGACACGCTCAACTTTTTTGAGTCGTGACAATACTTCGATTGCCTGAGATACCGTAGCCCGAGCAATCTTTGTGGCTTTTGCAATATCTCCTGGTGTCGCTTCCTTTTCGAGCTCAAGGTAGCGCCAGACAAGTAATTGCTTGGGGGACAAAATCTTTTCAATATTTTCTTGAGAGAGGAGATCAATGGCTCCTCGCGACTGCATGAGGAAGATATTGAAAAAGAATTCAAGCCAAGGAGTTATGTTCGGCTTTTCCGTCCTGAGCGTTTTCTGGCTATTGCGAAGTGCAACATAGTACTCGGCTTTGTTATCTTCGACGAGTTTTTCATGGGAAACATATGGCACGTATCCATAACCTGATTTAAGTAGAAGAAGATTGGTCAGGATACGCGAAATGCGACCGTTTCCATCTTGGAATGGGTGGATATTAAGAAACTCAACAAGAAAGTTTGCGATTACCAGAAGCGGGTGTTGCAGAGGCGAGGAAAGTGCTTCATGTGTCCACTCGACCAATTCCTGCATTTCTTTTGGGGTTAAATAAGGCGCGGTGGTATCAAATAGCACACCCATGGATTCACCGGCTGCATTAATCATCTCAACGCGATTTTCGATTTTTTTGTATTCTCCGCGATGCAGTTTATCTTTCTCGACATACTTGAGCAATTCTTTATGAAAGTGCTTGATCGTGCTCTCGGAAAAGGGTATGTGTTTCCATGCGTTGAAAACATTATCAAGCAGTTCATAGTATCCTTGCACTTCTTGTTTATCGCGGTCGGCAAATTTTTGCATCCGCAGACCCCGCATCAGCTTTTCGACATCTTCGTCAGAAAGCCGCGCACCTTCAATGCGTGTCGATGCTCCTGTTGACGTGACGAGCACAGAGCGCTTGAGTCGGCCAAGTGCCTGCGGGTTGAGCGTCGCACCACCGACCCATCGCCCTTTGAGTTCGTCGATCTGGCTGATGAGCGACCAGATATTTTGTGGTATATTTTTGATACGTTTGTTAAAATGGTTCATGCGTGAAGTGAGGTAATCTCATACATTGAGTATAGGAGATTATATTAGATTAAAGTTTATTTGTAAAGCAACTTTTCCTCGCGGTTAAAGTGCTTCCAAAACCTCATATTTTAAGCCACCCGTCTCGGGCGCTCGAGACGGGTTCGAATCCTGGAAACCCCGCCCTGAATACCCGTTATCGGCAGACCTACAGAGGTCAAATGATAATGGGTGAGAATTTAGAGTGTAGAAAACCGCACATAAGTGCGGTTTTCTACATGGCAGATGTTGGGTTCCTTGGAACACCAATTAGACCGTCTTCACGAGGCGAAGTGTCTCCCTTAGTACAAAGTGAGTGTCACCTGCCGAGTTTGCTGCACTGGCGTTTCCCGATGAGTGATGAGAACGATGAAGTCGAGGAATAACTGCCTGAAAATCAGCAACTTTGGTCGAATCGTAAATACCGAGTTTTTGTAGCTCCTGAACATAGTCCCCAATACTAGAAGCCCTCGATAATGTTTTTAGTTCAAGGTGGTATTTGGACTTAAAAATAGATTCAAGCACTATACGGCATTTATCATCAGCGTCTGTCGGAACCGTGCCATTGCTATCAACGATATGCCGTATTTCCTCGATCATCTTTAGTTCACGTGGCTTCAAAAACTCATCGATGGGATCACAATCATCGAAATCACTCTGCTTACAGCCCTTTGGGGATATTCCTCTTGGGGAGACTTTTAAGTACTTAGCACCTGAAAGTCCCGGGTCTTCCGTAATCTTAGCGAGAAACCCAACTTCATGCGTGAGTATTATTAGCTGCTGGGGTTTTTGTTTATTACTTGCAATTATGTTTGAGAGAAGGGCAACGGTCGCCTCTTTTCTCTCATGATCAAAACTCGAGATGGGATCGTCCACAACGATTATTCTTTTTGCAAGTTCTGGATCATTCCACAGTGTTGCCATAAAAAAAGCAAAAGCAAGGAGATTTTTATCACCCTGACTCAAAGTGTTATGAAAATGAGGTGCATCTGGAAGATTTGTTTCAATTGGAACAGTGTGGATGTTAAAAAATTTAAGATCAAATCCGCAAAAAACTGCACCCTGCTTTCTTCGGTCAGTCCTTTCTGTAAAATCAGCGATTCTAAAATCTGCACCCATGTACTCCAAAACCCAATTTATTCTTCCTTGGTGAAGCGTGAAAACACCTTGAGAATATGTATTCAGTTGTTGCATCACTACTTCACGCTCCTTGTCAAAACGATTTCGCTCCAACTTAATATCTCCATATTCCTTACAAAATGTTGGCCACGGAGGAGTGAAGCGAGCCTTAGTCATTCGTGCATCATTCAGCTGTTTTGTTATTTCCTTAATATCTTTCGCCCCCATTCTTGTTTTGTAAGCATCAATTTTGGTGTTTAGTTCCTTAACTTGCGTTGTCAGTTCGACTATCCCGGTAGCTAACGAATCAAGCGAGGTGTAGTCAACCTTGTGTCCAAAGTTGGAAATCTTATTTTCGCACTGAACATCAAAGGATGCTTTGTCGGCGAGGATTGAGTCTTTGTTCTTTTTTATTAAAACCAATACAGGTTCACATTCATCTTCCATGTATTTAGACCAACCACTTACGTTTGATTCAAGGGTGGCGATCCGTGCGGGCAAATTCCATGCCTTAAACATTCGGACACGTTCTCGAAGCGTTGATTCCCAGTTCTTGTATTCTTGATCAAAAAATGACACGTACGAATCTATCAGATTCCGCACACCATCCAACCCCTGACCACAAAACGGACAATCATGATCCATCAAGGAGAGACCTTCACCAATAAACTCACGTCGCCCTCCCTTGTCCTTCCAATGCTTCTTTATGTGTTCTTCAATGGAGTCCTTCGCTTTCGAATGAGCAGTTCCAAGATTTTTATCCAGTGACTCACGTAGTTCGCCAAAATTCACATCACCAATTTCCGGCAGATCGGGCTTGCCGGACAAGTTTGCAAATTCGAGCTCGCTTTCAAGTTCCTTTATTTTTTCATCTATTTTTTTGTCTTCGATGAGCGCAATAAATTCATCAAGGGTGGGCTTCACGGAAAAAACCCACAATGCGTATTCCTGCTCCTTTCGCTTGCGCTCTGAATCCTTCACCCGAATCTTGTCGCCAAGAATAGAAATTTTTTCTGCAAGAATTTTACCCTTTTCTCCGACTACAACACGGTGTAAATTAGCGTGATGTTCATCAACAAGTCGCTCACCATCAAAAACATTCTCTGCAATAAATTTCGAATCAAATATCCGTATATCATTAACACCAATGTTCCAATTTCCATTTTGAAAAGAAACATCCGTATTGGTTGTGCCCGCAGTGAATACCATCTTAACAACCTGAGCAGAGGTTTCCCCGAAAGTCTTTCTTTCTTTAATTAGCCCTGGTTCATTTTCAGAAAGCGAGCGCAAAATAGCGGTAATCGTACTTTTCCCATTTCCGTTATTTCCAAAAATCACAGTTTTCTCGGCAAAAAATCGACCACCGGGATGGGCATCGCAAAACCGACCCACATTCTTTATTTCACTAAATCGGGATAGCATTTGCTAATTATACCAAATTACCCGACCAAATACGCTTACCGCATCTCCGGACTAGTAGTACTGTCTTATGTACTCATACGCCTTGTCAAACAAAATGTTGTCTTTATGTAAAGCGTATTTGTAGAGAGTCTTTCGAAGTGCCTGTTTTATCTCTCTTTCACCTGCCGCAGTACTTTGCCATCCAGGAAATCGCACAACCTTAACGATTCCATCTATGTCATTCACGATACGTTCTACGATTGCGGGGGTTTGATCAGTTTTTAGCTCGAAGAAAAGTTCGGACAGGGCGGTCTTTGCTCCATCACGGCGTGTTTCCGTCTCAACTTCTTTTTCTGCCTGCACAGTTTCTTTTGCCAACTGAATAAGGTCTTTCAAAAATTCGATACTGTTAATAAGTCCACGTTCGGCCTTGTCCCTCAATTCCTCTAAACGTTGGCCGAGCGCCACAAAGCGCGGATCTCCCTTGTGACGAAGAAATCTCTTTGTAATTTCAATCTCAATAAGCTTAATCTTTTTCTTGTCAGTGGTATGCATTAAATCCTCGATAACTTCCGCATCAAGAACAATTTCCTCAAGGTGGTCATCGACACCCTGAACATGAATATGTTCATGAATGAGTTTCATCGTTTGAGCACCGAGCGCATGCCAGAGAAGCCTACCTGTTTCACCAGATGGCGGACGCACTGACTCATATACTTGAGATAGCCACGTGTACTCATTCTGAAATTTATTCAAAATTGGGTCAGGAGACAAAGCTTCCCAAATTCTACTCAAAACAGTGTAGTCGACTGCGTATGCATCACGCTTTTCATCTGTATTTAAACAGTCCTGAGCGAGTAGGAGTCCCTCGTAGCCCACGATTGATCGATCAATACCATGAAAGTGACTGAGGCAGATATTGACCGCCCCCTGCAGTTCGTCCTTCAGTTCATTTAGATTCGTGATCACATATCGAACACTGGCGTCGTCAAACTCAAGAGCTTTTGCCACGTCATCAAACACACCGAAGTAATCAACTATGAGTCCGAATGATTTGTCTTTATAGACACGATTTGTGCGACAAATCGCCTGCAACAAGTTGTGATCTTTCAGCGCCTTATCGAGATACATACATTGAAGAATGGGTGCATCAAAACCCGTGAGAAGTTTTGCTGTTACGATAAGAAACTTTAATGGGTGCTCTGGGTCTCGGAAGTTATCAAGAAGTTTTTCTTGCTCTTCTTTGCTTATTCCATATTTCACCTTGAGCGAGGTATCATCTTCACCCTTTCCGCCAGTAGAAATAACCACAGCACTCGCCTCGGAAGGTAGGATTTTGTCCAGCTCTTGCTTGTATAAATCACAGGCATACCTATCCGGTGTCACGATCTGCGCCTTGAAACCCTGCGAATCAATTTTTTCTTGAAAATGTTTTACAATATCTTTAACAATTGTCTCAATGCGAGCTGGAGACTTAAGAAAGGCGGACATTTTTGCGGCTTCCTTTACCAGGCTCGTTCGATCGTCTTCTGAAAGGTGCTCTGTCATCTGATCAAATTCGGCATCGATCAAATCTCGATCAACGTGAACATTTAGCAACCGCGGTTCAAAATGAAGAGGGAGGGTTGCCTTGTCACGAATTGAGTCTTGGAAGGTATATCTTGTCATATAACCCTGCTCATCCTCATCTGCGCCAAAAGCCCAGAATGTATTTCGCTCCGCCTTATTGATGGGTGTTCCAGTAAGACCGAACAAAAATGCATTCGGTAGTGCATCACGCATCTTACGACCAAGATCTCCTTCCTGTGTTCTGTGTGCTTCATCTACTAAGACAATAATATTCTCTCGTTCATTCAAAACACCACCCGCCTCAGCAAATTTAAAAATAGTTGTAATGATAATTTTTCTCGTGTCTTTATTTAAGAGATCATGAAGTTCGGACCTCTTATCTGTGGAAACAACATTTGGTATTTCAGTTGCATTAAAAGTACCCGTTATTTGAGTATCCAAATCGACACGATCGACTACAACAAGAACGGTTGGACTTTTTAACTCTTGAGATCGTCGGAGCTTCTGCGCTGCAAATACCATTAATAGTGACTTACCAGAACCTTGAAAGTGCCAAATGAGCCCTTTCTTCGTCTTTCCAATTTTTACGCGCTCGATAATCAGATTCGCTCCCTCCATCTGCTGATATCGAGCTATTATTTTGATTCGCTGCTTTCGTTTATCTGTTGCAAAGAGTGTAAAATTTTGAAGCATATCCAACACTACTTGTGGTGCAAGGGCCCCAGAGATAGCTTGCTTAATTTCAGAGAGACCAGCGGCGGTACTTTTGGAATCACGCCACGGTCCCCATAATTCGAGGGGCATGCGAATCGACCCATAACGAAAGGTTTTACCCTCGGTCGCAAACGAAAAAACATTTGGAACAAAAAGTTGCGGAATAGTGTTTTCGTAGTCGTCATGAATATCAATAGCACCATCAAGCCACGAGATGGATGGTCTCACTGGAGTTTTAAACTCACCAACAACAAGAGGGATGCCGTTCACCAACATTACCAAGTCGGGTCTTTTTTCGGCCCTACCTTGAATAGTGTACTGATTGGTGACAACGTATGTATTATTTTCTTGATTATCAAAATCGATAAAGTTTACAGAGACATGTTCATTGTTTTCTCCAAAAGGCATCGTCTTGTCTCCGCGAAGCCATGTGGCAAATTCCTCGTTTGCTCGAACAAGCCCTGAGGTACCGACCGAAAGAAAGATCGCGCGTATTTTATACAACACCTCATCAGCTTTGTTTGGATCCTCAGCAATATCGGGGTTGAGGCGAATCAGAGCGTCTTTGAGTAGTGGCTCCACGATTGCATCTTTCGCCTCCCGTTTTAATTGAATGCTTGGTACGTATTGCCAGTTGGCACCAGGCTGGAAAGCAGTGTCTGGGGCAAGATAGTTTTGATCTTGAATAAGTTCCGGACTTATTCCGGTAAGTTCGTTCAAGATAAAGTGCTCAGTTGTATTTAGTTCATTAAATTTCATGATATCGAATTCAATATACTCGCTTTTAATTGTCTAAGCGAATTTAGGCTTGCAGCATACTTAAGGGACAAATTACTTAAATTATCTAGTTTTTTTCTCAGGGCGACCTGTTCTCTGTACGGTGGAACTTGCACCTTAAGCGAGAGAATATCATCACGATTTATACCTGGGATTGCAGTAGAGATAGATAGCCTTGATAAGTTTCCTGAACGCAAAAGATAGTAGAAAAAACGAAGATCGCAGGCATCGTTTTTGAGTGATACCCAATAGGCAGTGTCGATCGGCCAAAAATTTTTTTCAACCCAAGTAACCTCTCCCACGGACCCCTTACGCCCAACCACAACCCCGGGGCCCTGAACAATAAATTTATCATGTTTACCACATATTCCAGCCGAGCTCACGACGTCGAATTCTCCGCCACTTCGCAGTGACTCTTTTAATCCCTTTCCGTAATGTAATTCGATAACCTCCTTGAGGGAGTGCGTATTCTGGGAATCATTGTTTGGTACCAGTGTTTTCAAAAAGGACTTAAATAGAACTTCAGTGTTCTGGGCAGTTTGTAGTGTTTGTTCTTGTAACTGATCAATTTTCCACAATAGTTCTGAGAGTTTTTTTTGGACAGTCCGAGGGGGGAGGTTAAACTTAAATTCCGCAAGATGCTTAAATTTCGTACGTGGAGACAATGAGCCCGCCGAGGTGCTTACGGCCCATTCGTAAAATTTTTCTCCGTGAACAATGAACGGGAGTAGTGAAGGTTCCATCTTTTCGTCATTTGCGCTCAAGACGATAATGTCTCCCGAACAAATACCATCAAATTCTGCCAATGCTGCTTTCCGTTGATACGCACGCCGCCTACCAAACAGAACTTGCCCTTTTGAAAACTTGCGCGTAAACGTTGTACTACTTTCAATACTGCCCCAATTACGTATATGAATATCAAGTGGAGTAATATGCTCTAACCCAACTACATGTTGAATTCCATCAAGTACTGGGTTGAGGGATGTCTCTTTAACCTCCTCAGCAATGTCACCAAATCGAACCACTTCCCAACCAGATCGGTCTGGCTGATTAAAAATATTGCTTACTTGTTTTTCCAATGTGTTCATATTTGTGTATTTTTCATGTCCTCCAATAGTTCTGTCGTGCTTCTTCTCAAACTTGCACTATCTTTGGCCCACAATTCGACAACCTTATGTATGTTTTTTATCTCGCTTGCTCCGGTTGGGTTTGAAACATACAGAGGGATACTGAGATTCGCCTTGTTCGCAATAATTTCTGCATTGCTGACAACCGATGCGAGTCCATCTATGTTCTTATAATTTTTGAACGCACTATAAATTTTTTGTATGTGCTGGTCATTGAGAAACGAGAATGCATCGTGTCGGGTCACTTCTTTGACCGCATTTATGAAAAGAACCTTGCCTTTTCGTTCCTTATTTTTATTCCAGCGACAAATCAGCAAACAGGCCTCCATCGGTGAGTTATAGAAGAGATTTGGTCCGAGTCCAATTACTGCCTCAATAACATCATCCTTAATCATCTTTTCTCTGAACTCTTGCTCGGAGTCTCGGAAGAGAACCCCGTGTGGCCAGAGAACAATGCTTCGGCCATTCTTTTTATCTAGACTCTTGAGAATATGTTGTTCGAAAGCATAATCTGCACATCCCTGTGGGGGTGTGCCGTACATGTTTCTTCCAAACGGATCACTTGTCCATGCAACTGGATTCCATCGTTTAATTGAGTAGGGTGGATTTGCAAGAATAACATCAAATGTTTTCAGTTTGTCATTCTCGAGAAACTTTGGGCTTGCAAGTGTATCGCCACGTTCAATGTGAAAATCCTCAATGCCATGCAAGAACATATTCATCCGAGCGATAGAAGATGTCATTAAATTCAACTCTTGCCCGAAGAGCTTGAGTGTCCGAAATTCTTTTCCTTGCTCCTTGAGGTGGTTTACGCAATTGAGTAATAGCCCACCCGAACCACAGGTCGGATCATACACACTCTCTCCGGGCTGCGGATCCATAATAAGAGTCATCAGGTGTACAACGGTACGATTTGTGTAAAATTCTGCTGCGGTGTGACCGCTATCATCAGCAAATTTTTTAATAAGAAATTCATATGCATTACCAAGTTCATCATTGGGAACGTTGGCGATGCTCAGTTTTTGCTCTGAAAAATGCTCGAATAAATCCGTGAGGATCTCGTCGGATAAGCGATTTTTATTAGTCCACGAGGCATCTCCAAAAATTCCAAACAATCTATTCTCATTAACCTTCTCAATTTTTCGTAGTGCCTTTTGTAATGCCTCACCAACATTTATTGTCACTTCACGAACTTCGTTCCAGTGAGCTCCCTTGGGAATTTGAAAACGATGATTTTCCTCAAACTTTGCATATTCCTTGTCGCCGTTAGACTCCTTGAGGGCTTTCTCGTATTCCTCGTCGTAAACATCACATATGCGTTTGTAGAAAAGCAGTGGAAAAATATACTGCTTATAGTCACCCGCGTCGATAACTCCACGCAGTAGGGTTGCTGCTCCCCAAAGATATCCTTCTAGCTCCTGTTGTTTAATTGGCATAGTTTATATCAGTGAAAACTCCTTCAAAAGTCTCTTCAATTCTTCTTCAATCTCCCATGTATTTTCGAGCGACTTCTTAAGCTTGCTTGCTGCCTCATTTACTGATGGAAGATTGCTGTCTATTACTTTTTCAACATATAGTGGAATATTTAAACTCCACCCATTCGCTGCTATGTCTTTTTTCGAAGCAACCTTAACGTGGTTTTTAATATTTTTGAAATCCAGATACCAACAAAGAATCTGATCAACGTGTTTTTGCTCAAGATAATTTTGGGCTCGATCAACCCGAACTTGATCCGATGCATCAATAAACAATACTTTCCCCTCTCTATTGTCGGGCTTATTTGCGCGGAAGATAAGAATTGATGCAGCAATAGTCGCACCATAGAATATATTTGGACCGAGTCCTATGACGGCTTCTAGTACGTCCATTTCGAGCAACTTTTTACGAATTTGTCCTTCACGACCCTTTCGGAAAAGTGCACCGTGAGGAAGAACGACGGCTATTCGTCCCCGTGGATAAGACATCGATTTTACCATGTGCTGCACCCACGCTAGGTCACCATTTCCTGCGGGTGGCACCCCTGCAAAATTTCTTCCATAAGGATCGTTCATCCAAATATCATCACCCCATTTTTTAAGTGAGAAGGGGGGATTTGCAATTACACAATCAAAAGTCGAAAGTCGGTCACCCTCGTAATACGCAGGGCTCCGCAGTGTGTCTCCACGCTGGATTTGGAAGTCCTGAACGTCGTGAAGGAACATGTTCATGCGAGCAATAGATGAAGTAGTGAGGTTTTTTTCCTGCCCAAATATCTTCAATGTACGAGCATCCTTGCCTTGGGATCGGAGGTACTCCACGCAGTTAAGTAGCATGCCGCCGGTACCACAAGCGGGATCGTATACGGTTTCACCTTCTTTTGGATCAATTATGCGGCCCATGAGCTGAACAACTGTTCTCGGTGTATAAAACTCTCCAGCTTTCTTATTTGTTAAATCAGCAAACTTTTTTATGAGGTATTCGTACGCCTGACCGAGCATGTCGAGGTCGACAGTTCCGTTTGCCAACTTGTATTCAGAAAAATGTTCGATAAGTTCTACCAACAGACTGTCAGGTAATTTCTCTTTGTTGGTCCACTGCGCATCTCCAAAGATCCCATACAAAAAATCAGGGTTAGCTTTTTCAATTTCACGAAACGCATATAGCAGTTTTGCACCTACGTTTTTGGTTACAGAACGAACATCTGTCCAATGGCATCCATCAGGAATTATGAACCTGTGAAATTCTGGCAATACTGCGTAGCTTTCGTCTCCCTTAGACTCTTCGAGAAGCTTTTTATATTCATCATCATAAACATCTGAAAGTCGTTTGAAAAACAGGAGTGGAAAAACATACACCTTAAAATCTGCGGCATCGACTGGCCCCTTAAGAATCCATGCGGCCTGCGCCAAGTGTTGTTCAAGTTGAGGAAGTGTAAGTTTCATGTGCGTATTCATGCGATCAAGTCTTCGATTTTTTTGCCGAGTGCATTGGCTATTTTCGCTACCGTGTTTATTCTCGGGTCAGGAGTGATGCCGTGTTCAATTTTTGCGAGCGTATGATAATCGAGCCCAGTAAGTCGAACGAGTTCGCTTTTGGAAATACCTCTCTCTTCCTTAAACCGCTTAAAGTTTTTTGCGATCTGAGGAAGTTCTTTTGTCTTAGTTTTTTTACTCATTGGATAATTTTGCTTAGCATAATTATACCAAATGAATTTCCTTCGCACAAAGTAATTTCCAAGTAAATTGTGGATACGAATTTGAGTCCAAATAGCATGTAATACCCCCAAGCAAGCTCCTCAATTTGATGAGGGTGACACTCCTCATGAGCCAATACTCACCACCTTACGTAACACAGTGATTTTCGACTTGAAGCATCCCATTAACTCCCGCTTTTCCTCATTCGATCCTTCGCGCAGTACGTACTTCGCATAGTCGCGTAAATCGATGTCCTGGTGTACTTCCGCCTTACCCCTCACACCGAGTACGCCTCGATAAAACTTATTGTGTCGCTTCAGTTCCTCATTGAATTTTATCTGAAGTCCTGTTTGATTGAGGTCGATCTTATCAAGCTGACCAATGAGCTGTTCGGTAAGATCTTCCTCGCGCAAATATTGACTCTTGCAGTGTCGGTCTTTCGATCTCCCGCATCCGTAATAGATGTACTTTGCCGATGTGCCGTCTTTGAGTTGCTTATACTTCTCCTCCGCCGAAATTCCCGAACCGCAGAGTCCGCAGGTCATGAGTTTCGTGAAGGCGAACTCCTTGCTCTCGCGCACGATCTTGTCGCGCTTCAAATGTTCCTGCACTTTCTCGAACAACTCTTTGGTCACGATCGGCTCGTACTTCCCCTGATACCAATTCCCGCTATTTTTCGGATACTCAAAGACTCCGTAATACAGAGGATTTTGCAGTGTGTGATAAACATTACTCACCGCAAGATTGTGATTGCCAACCGACTTGAAGTTGAGTTCGAATCGAAGCCAGTGATAAATCTTTCTTCCTGACCACTTCTCATGCGCCATTTTCTCAAACATCTTTTTCACCACTGGCGCTCGGTCGGGATCGATAATGATCTGACACCTTCTGTCTAATCTCTTCTGATTTAAATAGCCGACAGGTGCAACGCCTGGCCACAGTCCCATCTCCGCTCGCGCTCGCAGTCCGCGCTTCACATTGATGCCTCGGTTATCGTTCTCGAGCTTTGCTTGCCCACCCAATATGGTGAGGAGAAACTTCTCGTTCGGATTGTTTCTGAAGCTCTGACTGAACGTTCTAATCTCCATTAGTTTCCCAGCATCCATGAGGTCCACTACCCGCGCCAAGTCACCTGCATTTCTTCCGATACGATCCGGTGCCCACGTAAGGAGTCCGTTGTATTTTCCGATGCGCAACTCTTCCATGATTTCGTTGAACACGGGACGCTGACCAGTCTCTTTCGCGGAATGACTCTCGCGCTTCATCGCGACGATCTCAAGTCCTTCGCGTTCGCCGAGTTGGAGCATCTCCTTAATCTGCGAGTCGATGGAGAGCACCTGACGCTCCTCGCTCTCAGTACTTTTTCTTGCATAAAGGCAGTACTTCACCTTTACAGGGACTGTTACTTTGGCCACAGTCCCTAATGGCGCATACATCGTGTTATCCATATATCACAAGGAATGACGCAACTCACCAGAAGAGTCTAGGGCGACCTATGCTCCTAAAGTTGGTAACTATTGGTCGTAAAAAGGCTTATTTCCCGCAGGGAACATACCACCCCTTCTAATGGGTGGTGGGTTATCTAGCCATGTAGGTCTCTCAAATGTTCCGACCATTCCCGCAGATCTGTTGTTTTCAACTGTCTTCACCACGAGGTACGCAAAAGCATCAGCGAGGTCGTCGTACTTTTCCTTTCCAAATCCCACCAACTGATTAATGAGTTCTTCGCATCCCGTGGGTGGAAAGAACACGCGAGCATCTTTCATCATGGGGGTCGCAAGACGCAATCGCGCAGCTTTGTCGCTTCCCTTGGTCGGTGCAGCCTCGACATCGTACTTGCTCTGTTCAAGAAGTTGCACGAGTGCTTTTTGATACGCTACGTCCTCGATGTAGAACTTCACGCGTGAGCATTTCTGTAGGTGGATTGCATCCAAAGACTTGATGCGATCGACCTGAGCGGGAAACGTAAGGCGTTCGTTGATGGGGTGAGGTTGGATGTATATTTTGAGGTGCTTTCCATACCCGTAGATATATCCAATCACCATGGCGGTGTAGTCGGCGGATTGTCGTTCACTAATCGCAAGATCAACACCGATTGCGATTGTCTGCGGGCGTCCTTCGGGGAGATTGTCATATGGATGTATCCATTCGGGATGAACAACGCGCTCTGCGGTGGAGATGATCTTGAGTTCATATTCGCGATACCATGCGATATCGTCCATGGTCTTTTCTTTTTCTTCCATGATGCTTTCTAGCGTAGGATATTTCCCGGGCCACATGGAATTGCCGTGAGCATCCATGATCGGGTACTCACGATATACCCCATGCATTCGTTCCATGTCGCCATTCTTGATTTTCATTTGAAGTCGCTTGAGTACCGAATCTTCGTGGAGCAAGTTACCAACAGCGATAATGCGGGTCTTCTTGCTTCCCGCAGGAATGATCTCGCTCGTGAGCCAGTTAAACACTTTGTCTCTGCCTTCTCGAGTCTTCACCGAGTTTGTATCTTCGATGTCGTCCAGAATAATCAAGTCAGGGCGATGCTCTCCGTGTCGCATTCCACGAATGCTTTGCTCAGAAGAGCTGATCATAATCTTTACGTTCAGCTTCTTGATGATGAGTGCCGTTGCATTACCCAAACTATTCCGCTCTTCTTCAAACGGACCGAGGTCTTTCTTGAGCATGTCGTTATGGAGTAGCTCATTCTTGATATTGAGGAGATACTGCCGAGCTTTCTGCTCCGTCTGTCCGCAGATAACGATAAACTTACGTTCCTGCACGCCCAAAATCGACCACAGCACGTATGCCGTGGTGATAATGGTGGATTTGGCTGATCCACGAAAAGCGACGATAACGGCGAGCTTTATTGTATCGTCTTCAAGAATCTCGAATATCTCTTTCTGGAAGGCTGCAGTCTTGTACTGCATGTACCGACTGAAGTATATGGGGAAGAAGTGCTCAAAGCTTTTTTGGACAAGATTTCTTCGTACTACCTTATCGGTGAGAATCTTCTCGAAGAGGTCATTCTCACTATTTTGCTTTTTTTGTTTCTTTTTCATGGTGGCGGAGTGAAGAGAGTTTTAACGCTTCACGAATGAGCTTCTTCTGCTCTTTGGTGAGTGGCTCGTCTTTGTTCGATACCGAACCCGACAGTTCAAGCTTGTTGCTGTACCGCGCGTTGTGCGTCGACAGGAACAGTCGGATCGCTTCGATCTTCTTGTCTCCGATGAGCGAGAAGAGTTGGTTCTCTGCAATGTCGGACATGAACGTCCTGCCTTCGGAAAGAGCAGTATCGACCGTCTGCTCAAACTTCTTGCTCGCCTTGATCCAGCGATACACCGTTGCTCGTGCGACCCCAACTTTCTGACAGGCAGTCTCGATGGTTGGGGTGCGCTTCAACTGCTCAAGGAACGCTTCCTTGAGTTTGTTCTGCCGAGCCTTGATGCTGTCCCGCCTACTCATACCGTTCTGCCTTTAGTCCTGTTAACTTTTCGAACCGAGCGATGATGGTTGCACAGTATTCGGGGTCGAGCTCAACTCCAATACAGATACGCTTGGTCTGCTCACATGCGAGCAGTGTCGTTCCCGATCCGAGGAAACCATCATAGACGACATCTCCAATACGGGTGGAGTTCAGGATGAGTCGACGGATGAGGTCGAGTGGTTTAGTTGTTGGATGCATTGCACTCTTGTTTGGTCTCGGGCACACCAAGACGCTCTTATCTTTCGACTTCAGGAATTCATGTGTGCCGAACCATCCGTACGCAATAAGTTCATGCATTGGAGCGTAGTCCATACGTCCGATTACTGCATGGGTCTTCACCCAGATGAGCAATTGCGCGAACTTCATTCCTGCTTCAACCATGCCCTCGCGAAGAGCGAAGATCATCTTGTCTGAATTGAAGATATAGAAGTTGTTTTTGCGCTCCACAAAAGGAGTTACCGCTTCGATCCAGTCACGCGTGAACTTTCGGTATTCCTCGTCACTCTGGAGATGGTCGTTGGCGATCGACTTATTCTTCGCAAGTGTCTGGAATCCTTCCTTGCTCTCCGCCACGGCTACTCCGTATGGCGGGTCGATGATCACTGCCTTAATCTTGTGCTTGCCGATAAGCTTCGCGACCATATCCTTGTTGCGAGAGTCCGCACAGAGAAGCAAATGCTTCCCGATGCGAAACATGTCGCCGTACTTAATTGAGCTTGATGACTTCTTCATGGGAGATTTTCTTAAAGCGGTTAACGATGACCTGACAGAAAACAGGCTCCAGCTCAGAGAGGTATGCGGTGCGTTTCAGTTGTTCGCAGGCGGAGAGAATGCTTCCAGACCCTGCGGTGAGGTCGAGTACGATGTCTCCAGGGCGCGTGCACCTACGGAGTGCCTTTTCGTGAAGTGTCGGATTCTTCTGAGTTGGATGTTCATATTCTGTTCCAGGCAGACGCTTCACGAGCCAGATGTTGAAGAGGTCGAGAATATCCTCGGTGAGTCTGTTACCCGTGGTGACCTCTTTATTCTGAATCTCATCGAGATTCTTGATCTTGTCGTTCAACCATGGGCGACCAATCGTTCCGTACACGCAGAATTCCGTTACCTTATTGAAGGCAACCTTCGGTGTCGGGGATTGATTATCCTTAACCCAAATGCACAGACGCTTGGAATCAACACCAAGCTCTCTGTACGCTTTTTGGAAGAGCCATACATATCGCTCGTCACACCAGAACATGATGTGGGCATCGGGATGCACCACCTCGAGCGCATTCTTCATGACCGACTTCACGAACTTCTCGTACTCCTCGTCAGACTTACTATCGTTGGTTGTTCCACCGTAGTTCGCTTTGTTGCCGACACCCTTGTCGTATGAGAGTCCTATGTTAAAGGGTAAATCGTCATTGATAAGATTCGCCTTCGCGCCATTCATGAGTTTCGCTACGTTCTCGGGTTTTGTCGCATCACCACACAGGAGGCGATGCCTGCCGAGCGCGAAGTAGTCTCCAGGCTTGATGTCGGTATCCTTCGCTTTTTCCACTTCGGCTTCCTCGTCAAACTCGTCATCGAGAATCTCGAGGTTATCGTCGAAGATATTCCCAAGGTCGAGAGAGTCAAATCCAGCGGTGAGGAGTTCGCTCAAATCAAACTCGGCTGCGAGTTTCTCGAAGTCCCAAGTTCCGCCGGAGCGGTTCGAAGTGAGAAGGTAATCGCGGAACTCCGCTTCAGTGAGCGGTCTATTGGGTACGCGTACCTCGATCTCTTCTTCCTCTCTGCCGAGAAGGGAGAGTGCGAGTACACGCTGATTTCCTGCAACCAATGTGCCATCCGTGTTGATGCATGGAAGCTCTGCTACATTGAACTTCTTCAAACTGCGCTTCAGTCCTTCGAGTTGGACTTCTGATAATTTCCGAGGATTTTTCTCGTACCGAACAAGATCCTTCACCTTACGGCGCTCTGTGCGCCACTCTAATTTCTTAGCCATACGCTTTGTAATGAACGAATAAATCGTTCAACGAAAACACCAACCGTACTGGTTGGTGTTTTTGCATAAGATAAAGAGGGCAGAGATTCTTGACGAACGCAACAACAACAACCAGTTTTGATTGTATTGTTACCTTCGTCAAAGACCCCTTGATCAGAAATAAATTTCCGTCCGGCAACCTCCCTCAACTCATAAAACGCTCTCGCGTTCAGTCCCTCGCCTTTTGGGCAAGCGGCATAAGGCAAACTATAAGTTTTCGAAGAACTATATTCAGGATACGCCTGCTACCCACAATGTCAAAATGTTATCGGTGGATAATCTCCCCAAATGGGCTTTGTGGGGCTTGCGGGAATATCGCTTCGCAAGGGCTAATATGTAAGCTAGGGTACAAATAGAGGGCGAAAACTGGTATCATTGTTCTTACACAACTGAATAAGTGACCTAACCCCGAACGGCTTGCCGATCGGATATGGTTCAAAACCCACCACAGTAACAACCTCCACGCGAGGAGTACCTGTGGTGGGTCCTATCGGGAAACTGGTAGTGGGTAGCTAAGCTACCGCCTCGTGTGGAGTTTTTTGCTACACACGAGTTAAAAACCCACCACAATATGTCCATTATCATTTCGAAGAACGGCGCAAATGCCGTAAAGGTAGAGAAGTCAGAGTTTGAAAAGGAGGACTACCTCCAGCAGTACATTTATGAGAATCCCGAGAGCATCCCGCTCTACGAGATCAAGGAAGATATCCGCTTGCTCATCCTTGCTCGCGAGTTCCCGACCAACAGTGGTCCGATCGATGCAATCGGTGTCGATAAGTACGGCGATCTGTATGTCGTCGAGACAAAGCTCTTTCGCAATGCCGACAAGCGTACCGTCGTTGCCCAAGCACTCGACTACGGTGCAGCACTCTGGAAACACGCACGCGATTTTAATGAGTTCACCGCGATCCTGAATAATTCAACGCAGAAGTATTTCAAGTTGGGACTCAATGAGAAGATAGAGGAATTTTTCGGCATCACCCCCGATGAAACTGCCGAGCTCCTTGAAACCGTAAAACGCAATCTCGATGACGGAGTCCTTCGCTTCGTTGTCCTCATGGACAAGATGGACGATCGTCTCCGCGATCTCATCCTCTATGTGAACCAGAACAGTCAGTTCGATATCTATGCCGTCGAATTTGAGTATTACAAACACGATACCTTTGAGATCATCATTCCGAAGATCTTCGGTACCGAGGTGAAAAAGGATATCAGTGTTTCCTCATCGTCGTCGAGAAGGACGTGGAACGAGACCGAGCTTCTTGCACAAGCAAAGGAGCTTCTCGCCCCAGGTGTCTTCGCAAACTTCAAGAAGATATACGACTACTCCAAAACTAACGCGAGCGAAGTACGACTCGGATCAGGTGCGAAATGTTCCTTCAGTCCAATCTTTCCATCAATCAGCAATCGCTCACTCTTCAGTCTTTACACCAGCGGACGCATGGGTATCAACTTCCACTGGATCGTTCATCCCGATGGAGGCAATCGCGAGCAGGTGCAGTCGTTTAAAGAAAAGCTCGAACATGTCGGTTTTGACATCCCCGCAAACTACACCGAGGTTCGCCCCGGGTATGATCCTGAAGTTTGGAGTCCTGATACTGATAAGTTTCTCGAGATTCTGCGATCTGAGAATAATGCAAAGCCCGCTAGAGGCGACCAATAGTTAATCGCCTTTTAATAACACCGCATCGTCTTTTCGCGGTGCCTCGTTTGTATGAATAAGCCAAATAGTGATGTAGAAATTAAATACTGCCTCTATGCGCGAAAATCCATGGAAGCCGAAGAGCGACAAGCGCTCTCTATCGAGTCTCAACTCAACGAGATGCGTGCGATCGCGAAACGAGAAAACCTCACCGTTGTCGACGAGCTGACGGAATCGCACTCCGCGAAGGACTCCGGGGAACGTGAAGTATTTAACCGCGTGATCGCCGGCATTCGCAAAGGCAAATACAATGCCATCCTTACTTGGGCACCCGACCGCTTGAGCAGAAACGCGGGTGACCTTGGAAGATTGGTCGACCTCATGGATCAAGGTGGATTACGTGAAATCCAAACCTACGGACAAAAGTTTACCAACTCACCGAATGACAAATTTCTCTTGATGATTCTCGGGAGCCAGGCGAAACTCGAAAATGACAACAAGGGAGTCAATGTGAAGCGCGGACTCAGGACGCGCGTCGAGATGGGACTCCGACCATCACCCGCACCGCTCGGATATTTCACCGCTCAGACACGCGACAGACTGTGTGAGGTGGATCTTGACCCGTATCGTGCACCCATCATCAAGCAGATGTTCGAGAAAGTCGCTTACGAGAGTTGGTCGACACATGACGTACTGCGCTGGTTGCGAGAGATGGACTTTCGTTCCCCCAAAGGAGTGCTCATCAACTTGAGTACCGTGCTCGCCATTCTTCATCGTCCTTTCTACTACGGCAGTTTCGAGTACCCCGTAAAGAGTGGCAACTGGTATAAGGGTAAACACACGCCGATCATCAGCAAGGAACTCTTTGATCTCGTGAAGGAACACTTTGAACAATACGGATACAAAAAGACGTACGATCGTATGAAGGTGGAGCCGTTGGTATTTATCCGTTTGTTGAAGTGTGGCAAATGCGGATCAGGTATTTCCGGATACGAAAAATACAAAAAGTACGCGAGCGGGAAAATTGGCATATACCGTTATTACACATGCACGAGATCGAAAGACCGTGACTGCTTCGGAAACAGCATCAATGAGCAGGAGCTCACCTCTCAGCTCGCAGACATGATTGATCACATCGATCTTGATCTCATCGGGATGCGCGAGGAGTTGGAACAAAAGATTGAGAAATTTTATAAGTACGAGAGCTATCTTACCGGGGAGCCTGTGCCCGACCGCTCCAAGGAGCGCAAAGAAATCGACCTTCGAAAGTATGCGAAGACCATATTCGAGAATGGTGGTGACGAAGAAAAGCGTGAGATACTACGACACCTCAAGAGCCACCTGATTCTCAATGGTAAAAAGGTCTCCCTTGATATCTCACCCGCAAAATAACGCCTTTTGTTGTTTTTGAGAGAAAACAGCATAGAATGAAAACCACATGGAAAAGGCAAAAGAATACATATATCAAATTGTTGAAAAGATGGGTTTTAAACGAGAAAACATCATCCCATTCATCATCTCCGTCGGTTTTGTTTTGGTGGTGTTTCTCGATAACAATTTCCTCCACAATCGCATCGAACTCGTCATCTGGATATTCATCGGCATCGCACTTACTACCTTTGTAGCGTGGATTGCAATGCTTGCGGGGTTCACGGTAATGAAATCGCTGTTTTTTCTCAGCGCAGAAATATCATTGCTCATATATCTTGCACAATCGTATTGCGATGTTCGTATTTTGGCTTCACAAAGCGATGATGCGCTCAAAGGGCTTATCTTTCTTGGTGTGACATACATCACTTTCAAATTTTTCAAAGACCTCAAGGTTGCGTTGGAAAACAAGCTGCACTCCATTCCCGAGAAACGGTGGACGCGAGAGAAGATTTTCATCGTCGTTCTTTTTGTACTGTTCACCGGCTCCTTCGTCTGGTCGATCTTTCAAGTCGTGAGTCCCATCATCCTCGATCTCTGCATTTATAAACGATAACCACATTACCCATGTCTACATTTACCATTCCGTTTCCCGAATACGATATCGCCAACATTCTTCAAAAAGAATTTTCCAAGAAGGACAATTATTCGGTGGCGATCCCACTCAGTCGACAGCAGAAGTTTTACGACCTCCTTTTGATAAACGGGAAAAGCAAGAAGTCGGTCACCATTCAGGTGAAGAGTTCGCGAACATGGCCCGGGACGGGAAAAGATGTGTATCAGTTCTACTCTTGGCTGAACTGGTTCGATATCAAGGATAACTACAGCGATTTTTATTTTGTATATATGACGTTTCCCGTACTCGACAAGAACTTTCGTCCGAGCGCGAAATGGGACAAAAAGATTGTCGTGTTCAATCAGAAAGAAATGGTCAAACTGTTGGGGAGCGTGAAAACTAAAGCAGGAAAACAAGAACGCTTTTTTTCGTTCGGGTTCAACACCTCCGACAAGAAGATCGTCGGTGCGCGGGGCTTCGCACATCTCGATGAACAGGATTTCTCGAAAAATCTTCTGGAGCATCGGCTCGGTGAGATTAAGAAAATGCTTGCTGTTAAATAATATGAAAATAGCTTGCTTAGGATGGGGTTCGTTGATTTGGAATCCGAAGGATCTGCCGATTCAGGAACCTTGGTTTGAAGATGGACCGATGATACCTGTTGAGTTTGCGCGTGAATCTTTAAACGGGAGAATAACCCTCGTAATAACCCCGGGTGCTCGACTCGTCCAATCGCTGTGGTCTATCATTGATCGAGAAAACATCGAAGCAGCAAAGAAGGCGCTTCGATTGCGTGAAGAAACTAGCCTTGGCAACATCGGTGTATGGAAAACTGGGGACATTGATCCTCAGCACATTCCTGGGCTGTCCTCTTGGGCAAATACAAAAAATGTTGGTGGTGTTATTTGGACAGCACTCCCTCCTAAATTTGGTGGAGAAAATAGAACGCCTTCTGTTGCAGATGTTATCGGACATCTCAGCTCACTGAGTCCTGAAAAATTGGTGATAGCAAAAGAATATGTCGCGCGTGCGCCAAAGCAGATTGAAACTTTGTACAGAAAAGCAATCGAGTCTGAGCTGGGGTGGACGCCGAAAGAGTGAGGGATCTCCATGTAAATGAGACAGTGCCCAAAACCCCCTTATTGTGTCTCATTTGTAACATTCACAGAATAAGGTGAGTAGACCTACGCTCCTCGATTTATTTCGCTCACAGATGCTAGAATACGCTTACAAGGCCTTGAGCCTGGGGTACTTAACCTTTAGACACCGCCAAGTCGTGCTAGCACGAGATGCATAGGCATCTCGTGCGCCCAAAAGTCATAAAGTTCAGTATTCCTATTCTAGATAAGAATCGGAAATGAATGGCTGAAAAAGTTTAGATATGTAAGACTAAAAGTATGGAAGTTAAGATATCTAAAAAAGCCAAAGAAACCATTTTAGACGGGCTCCTAAAAGAGGTTGCTTTTATCGATTTTTTTAATGAACGCAATCAATTACTAGACTTCCTTTCTGAGATATTCCCTTTGTCTGAAATGCCCTCAGAGGATTCAAGGCATAAAAATGCATTTGAAGATCTGGGTAGGCACTTGGCCTTAAATGACGATTGGCCAATAGAGTATCTCTTTAAAGAACGGCTGAAATTAGCAGATGCTGATGATTCCACTTTTGTTAAGTTTATAGAGCTACTCGTTTCCCCTAAGTATCAAACAAAAATTGATACATTACATAATCTAATAACATTTTTTACAGGTCATTTATCTAATGAGGGCTTAAGATTTATTTTAACTGGGTATGAAAATAAATTGCCTATATACCAGTTAAGCATAGAGACTGGTGTCATAAAAAATATACCAAAGGATGTCAAAAAAAATGACATAATTTTCTACCTAAAGCCATCAAGTGGTCTTCCAAATAAAATACTTAATCATGTAAAACCAAAGACGTTTCCTTCCTTGGTTTTAGTGAAAGATAATTGGAACGACTTTGGTGCAATGACATACCACCACTTGTTTCTACACCAAGATGACAAAACGGTTTCATATATTGGAGGAGTCAAAATAATGAAGAAAGGCGAAGACTCTACCGACGTACCGAATGAGTTCTTTTTGTTAGATGAAACATACTGCTCACTTGGAATGGGCGAAGAATTCTATAAAAATTTAAGCGACAAAGCAGGTGCTGATTTTATTAGCATTCTTTTTGCTTTGCGGGATACGGCATTTTTCCCCATGATTTACGAAGAGTTTGAAGATGATGATATTTTTAAGAAATCCTTAATAAGAGATGACAAAGCTGAAAGAAATTGCAGAACAGTCTCGTATACGTTTGCTGGTGGAAATCTTGATGATAGGTATAAATTTAAGTATAAATTTAAGCCGCCATTCGATGAGAATGAAACGGAGATCTATTTCCCATTTACATCCGCAGGTGAGGTTCCAAAACGAATCACTGCACTGATTGGAAAGAACGGCACAGGAAAAACTCAGTTACTAACTTCGTTGGCGAAAAATCTGTCGAATAGGAATTCCCCCTTGTTCTCCCCAAAAACTCCAGTCTTCGGGAAGGTATTAGCTGTTTCATATAGCGCTTTTGATACTTTTGAAATTCCGACCAGTGATAATTCGTTTAATTATCGATATTGCGGGCTGAAGAACTCAAAGGGTAAACTTTTGTCAGAGGTAGAACTAGAAGAAAGATTTTACACTTCTGTTCGTAAGATAAGAGCCAAAGCGAGAATAGCCAAGCTGAGCAAGCTATTAAAAAACTTTATCGACCCAGAAATTGTCGAACTTTTCATAACCGAAGATGATACTAATTCTGAAGAATTTTTAAAGATTAACTTAGAAGATTATTCTGCCACAAAACAAAAACTAAGTTCGGGGCAAGGCCTACTTCTGTATGTCGTCGTTGAGATACTAGCAGAACTGAGATACGACTCACTAATTTTATTTGATGAGCCAGAAACACATCTTCACCCAAATGCAATCACGGAATTAATTTCTGTTATTTATGACTTGGTTGATCAATTTGATTCATACTGTATTGTCGCTACCCACTCACCAATAATTATACAAAGTTTAACTTCAGATTCTGTATACGTAACTGAAAAAGATGGTAACGTGTTTTCCATTAGAAAAATCTACAAAGAGTCATTCGGTGAAAATTTAACCACAATCACAGATGAGATATTTGGCAATAGGGATGTTGGTCAGGAATATAAAAAAATAATTAATTTGTTCATTGAGAACGGAAAAAGCTACGAGGAAATATTGAGGCTTTTAGAATCTGATGGGGTACCACTAAGCCTTAACGCGAAAATTTATATTCGAAGCATGCTAAAGAATTAAGTTATGCTTAATCTCACCCCATTTCGAAAGAAAGATGCATTTACACTGCATACTGAAATTGTTAACTCCAAAAGAGATCCTGCGCTCGTGCGAGAACTGCTGAATATTAATAATGAAATTCAATCTCAATTTGAAATTTACCAAACCGAAAGCGGAACAAACACCCTAGAAAGCATTGACTCGTTAAAAATCCCAGATGACATAAGGGTGAAATTAAGAAATCTCTATAATTTAAAAAACAAGGCAATTATCGAGATCAGAAGAGATGTAACCACAAACGGCAGAGAGAGGGCTGTGAGTGAGTGTCAGTACTGCACTATAAATTCAGTAAATTCGATGGACCACATAATGCCGAAAAACGATTTCCCCGAGTTTTCAGTGAATGCGCAAAATTTGTTTCCTTGCTGCACTGAGTGCAATGGTTATAAGTCGAGTACATGGTTAATGGATGGAACACGTCAGTTTTTGAATTTATATTTAGACATACTTCCTGAAACAAGATACCTTTTTGTGGAGTTGGTTTACGTAAATGATGTAATAACCACTAGGTTTTACCTTGAAAATACACATGGAATTGATGAAAACATATTTCAACTAATTTGCAGTCACTACGAGAAGTTACACCTCTTTGAACGATTTAGTGTTGCCTCAGATACAGCAATCACCAGTCTTAGGAATACCCTTAATTCATTACCAAATCAGTTGACTAGCGCAGAGATTGAATCATTTATCGCGCGAGTAGTAGACGCTGATATGGGATATTTCGGATCAAATTACTGGAAAAGTGTGTTGCAACTTGCCTTAAGTAGGGACCGTCAATTTTTACAATCTTGTGGTATTGATAATTAATTTACCAGCCATGATACCTGACGAGTCTTCAGAAGAACTTAGTGATACTGATGAAGAAGTTAAAAATGTTTATGCAAACTTTGGATTCGCTATTTACGCAGCCCAATGCCTTGAACATGGTCTGGTAAATTCTTTTATATATCTTGATCTTATACCGTCAAAAAGAGATATTACGAAATCACCAAAAGACCGGGAAAGCTCTGTAGATGCTTTTGCTTCCGCTCATTTTGAACATACTTTGGGTAGGATGATTGGTGATCTTAAAAAAGTAACCAGTGTGTCACCTGATCTATCCGAAAAGTTATCTAAAGCACTCGAAATGCGAAATTGGTTGGCACATCATTATTTTAGAGAGCGCGCTCAAAATTTTTTAATTTCTTCGGGACGCAAAAATATGATTTTTGAGCTTCAGCAAGCTGTAAACATGTTTAGGGAAGCAGATGAGCATCTTTCTGTCACATTGAATCCACTTCTTGAAAAATATGGAATTACTGAAGAGTCAATTGCTCGAATTTCTCAAGAAATGTTATCAAAAAAATAACTTACCGAGAAAACTAGTTGAGCTTAATAGTCACCTCCTTATGTTTCAAAAGTATTTTACTCTTCAAGCAAGATAATAATGTACTGGACCCCATTCATCAGACACCAGTCTTGTATAAGGAAATGGTAGCATTTCCTGATTGGCGCGCAAACTCAAACGGGGACATCTTGAGCGCCGAATGGATGCGCGTGTGATTGTATGTGTAGATTGTTTGGTAGATTGCGAGCACCAGTTCACCGAGCGTTGTAAATCGTGATGGGTCACCCAAGTCCACTTTAAACTGATTGTAGAACGACTCTTGATACCCATTCTCCCATGGACATCCAGGGGCGGAGCGCGAGATAATCGTTCCCACCGTCTGTAGTGCTTCGATGAATACCGCCGCATTATACTCACTCCCGTTGTCGGAGTGAAAGATTGCCGGACGCGGGTTCGTGTGGAGTGCCGACATAAGCGCGGCAATCACGAGCATCACTGCGTGAGTGGTATACACTGCGAGTCCGACGATCTTTCGGGTATACAGATCGATCACGGTGGCCACATACACGAATCTTCCCTGAAACCAGATATACGTAAAGTCGGTTGCCCAGATGTGTCCCTCGTATGCGGGGTATGTGGTGAGCAGAAGATTGGGATAGATCACCTTGATATTCTTGGTCTTTTTGTACTTCAGACCACGTCGGCGATAAGGTTTGATGCCGAAGATGCCCATGACCCGCTGCACACCTTTTCGATTGAGACGGAGGTGGAGCGCGATACGCCGTGAACCGTACGAATGATGTTCACGTAGCACTTCCTCAGTCCGCACCTTGAGCACCCAGTCTTTGTCGGGTTTCTTTGGTCTGTAGTACAAGGTGCTACGCGACACCCCGAGCATACGTCCACGGAGTGTCTTCACCACCCCACTCGTCTCCATCACTTCTTTTTTTGGGTTTCCGAGAGCTTGAGGGTGATCTCACCCACCAGCTGGAGGAGTTGTGCATTCTCCTTCTTGAGCCGAATGAGATCCGAGAATGTGGGTTGACCTTCGACCTTCTTTGCGATCCATCCGTAGATAGTTTGCTCGGAGATGCCGTGGTCTTTTGCCACTTGTGCCACGGTGATACCGTCATTCTTGATGCGGTTGATAATCTGCTCCCGTACGTCAGGAGCAATGCGATGCTTTTTCATATGCAACTATTCTAACGAATAATTACAAGATTGGTGTATGAAATTTGGGGACCGGACCATGATTATCGAGTACGGTGCGCAGACGTGATTTCCGCGGCTCTGGAAGGTTTGGATCGTAGGGGTCCACACCTGTGCCGAGCATCACCATCCTCCCCACCCCATCGTCGGTCGGTTCTATCCGTTCGTAGGCGAGTGAGAATCCCTTGTGATAGTCCTTTAGTGGAAAGTGGAACACCACTTTTCCGTCAATCTGCATCGACAAACCGGCTTTTGTTTTTTTGAAACTGAGCGTTTTGTCAACGAGACTTTCACACACCTTTATCTTGCCACCGATCGAAAATATTTCGCGAATGAAGATGAAGTTCGGGGAGTACTCCTTGATGCATAGTCTCAGATTTCTTGGGTCCTGCTTTTTCAGCATCCAATATTGTTCCATGATGCTCCAGTTCTGTACAAGTTGATTTCTTTGCTAAATCTACCACTTTTTCTCTGTTCTGCAATTGAAACACTATTCCTTGTGTGAACTGAGTAGTGTGATAGCGTAAGATAAGATTAAGAATAATGGAGAATCATCAATGGCACAGCACAGATTTGTGATTACCACTCTCTGTTTATTGTTCCTTTCATCTGGAATAACTTACGCAGATTCTTTCTGTGTAAAGAATGGTGTTCGTGTGAACTGTCCAAAACCAACAGAAAAGACTGCGGGTACTGAGAAAAAAACAGACACTGGAAAGAAGTCGCAAACCCCGGCATCAAAACCAAGATCTGCACAGCAATTACCCAAGAAAGAGGTGCTCAGTAAATCTCAGCTTGCCATGCGCGATGCGTTTGAGGAGTGCATCCGCTATTCAACGTCCGAAGACCCAACGACGAGAGTCCTCGACTTTGTATATGCTGAACTTGAAAAGCGAGAAGCTTCACTTTTTGATATGCTACTCAAAAAGCTTAATATTCCAAGACCGAATCGGGGCTCGGCCATACACCATGGTCATGAGGTATGCCTGAAGCGTGCGTTTGGTATCAAGATATATCAGACAAATGTCGAAATTGATGCTGATCGATATGCAAAGTTCGAGGTGCTTGATATTCCTCAAATTGAAATTTCGGACACTCGGATTTCGGTTGGACGCAGGAGTATTCACCGACTTGTTCGCCCGTGGGTAAGGGAGTATTTGGAGATTTTCGCACGTGACTATAGTGAGGCCGCCTCGGTCCGTGGCCATGATGGAATAAGTTCGCCAAAGTTACGCGCAACTTCAATGATTCGTTCTGCAGATGTCCAGAATGAGCTCGTAAAAATTGGCCTCTCTCCGGCAAACTGTAAACATGAGTTTCTCTGCTCCTCGCATACTACTGGTTCAGCCATAGATATTGGAGGAAACGGACTTACTAAATTAGACAGGAAATGGATAGAGAGTCGCCTTGTTGCTGATCAAAAAGAGAGGAAGATATTTTTCATTATTGAGGATAGTCACTATCATTTGTTTGTACTTCCACCTACTTTTTTGGGTGAGAATTAGCCCGCATCAGCGGGTTTTTTGTTGAGGTGTTTTTCCGCATACTCAGATATTCCACGAGAATCATCTTTTTCAAACCAACTTATACGCCCATCACGCTTAAACCACGTGAACTGTCTTTTTGCGTACTGGAATATTTCATTTTCGAGTTGTGTGAGCATTTCCTCAAGATCGAGCTTTCCTTCGAGATGCCTTGCCACGTAACGGTACTCGAGGCCCAGTGAGTCCATCCTTTTAAAAGAGAGTCCTCCTTCGTGTAGCATTTTTACTTCGTCTATCATGCCACTCTCAATGCGCGACAATAGTCGTGTGTGTATGCGCTCACGGAGAGTATAGAGGTCGGTAGAAATGCCAACAAAACACGCATCATAGGGTGGGTCACTGGTAATTTTGGGAACATGTCCAAGAGCGGTTGCTATTTCGATAGCACGAATCAGGCGGTGAGGATTATTCCTGTCAACGATGTCGGCGAATTCAGAATCAAGCTCTTTCAGTTTCTCGTAGAGCGCACTTGCAGAGAATGGTTCGAGAGACTCGCGCAGCCTCTCATTTGGAGGAACATTAGGCAGCTCTATTCCATCGACAAGTGCCTGTATATAGAAACCTGTGCCACCACAAATAATGGGAAGATTGTTTCGTTCAATAATTTCAGAAATAGCAACCTGAGCCAACTGTTTATAATCACTCACCGTAAAAACGTCTTCCGCGCTAGCGACATCCAGTAAGTGATGTGGAATACCGAGCATTTCATCAGGCGTTATCTTTCCTGTCCCAATATTTAGGCCTCGATATACCTGACGAGAGTCAGCAGAAACAACCTCACCAGAAAATTTACGTCCCATTAAAACCGCTAGATCACTCTTTCCTGATGCCGTGGGTCCTACTATGACAACTATTTTAGGTTTTGGAAAAATCATCTCATTATGATATTATACAACTTCAGTTATACATAAAATAAACCATCATGGAAAATCAAACTCAAACAACCTTAAAAATTGGAGACAAGCTACCAGAATTGGTTCTACAGGCTTATGACCCTCGCAAGGATGAGGAGGTTAGCCTTAAAACCTCTGATTTCAAAGGTAAATGGAAGATATTTTTCTTTTATCCAGCGGATTTCACTTTTGTGTGCCCGACCGAGCTCGAGGAGATGGCTGAGAATTATGAGTCATTCCAGAAAGAGGGTGCGGAGGTCTTTTCAGTTTCAACCGACACTGTATTTGTGCACAAGGCGTGGCATGATCATTCGGAGGCCATTAAGAAGATAAAATACCCAATGGTCGCTGATCCTGCCGGAGTACTTACCAAATTGTTTGGTGTATATATTTCTCTGGGCGAAGATGCTGGGTTGGCGCAACGCGGCACATTCATCGTTGATCCTGAAGGAGTACTGAGAACTATTGAAATTAATGACAATTCTATAGGACGAAGCGCCAAAGAGACACTTCGAAAATTACGTGCTGCGAAGTTTGTCGCCGAGCATGGAGGAAATGTTTGCCCCGCAAGCTGGGAGCCGGGTGCGGACACGCTCAAGCCAGGCATGGACTTGGTAGGGAAGATATAATCGCTCGGGTTTACTACTTTTGAAAGGCACACAGTCGGCCCCTCCTGCGGGGGCCGCTGCCACTCTCGGTAAATTGCCCACTTCGGAAAGTGGGACCAAGCCAATTGCCCTGCGAGAGTCCTTTCAAAAGTAGTAAACCCTCGCTTGGGAGAAAAAATCCGCCTTGCATCGAAAAATCCATCCGCCCCCAAAGTGGGTGGATTTTTTTTGCATTCTTGACGGATTGAGGATGAGGAAAAAGTCTGATGAGTGGACACATCAAACGTAAGGAGCTGTCTGTGACGAAACATGCCCGTGAGGCCAAGGTTGCCACTGAACGTGAGAAGCTGATCAAGCTTTACCTTGAGATACGTGAAAAATTGGAGAACGTCCCAGCGGGTGGCCTCACTGTGGGTCAAATCAAAGAAGTACTGTACATACTCTCTTCGGGGCAGCACCCCGATTCACCCACGCAGCACGGTGGTGGTGACTGGCTGAAAGAGACCACTACCAAGATGGAAAAGCTCGTCTCCAAATACACAAGACAAGGCAGGAAGAAAAAGTGATCACTGAGACCGCGCGCGGTCTCTTTTTTATTGTGCCGGAGGAGGGACTTGAATCTTACAGATTCAGTACACCTTTGCGATTTATTCGAGATAGGAATCCCTCATAAATATTGCAAAGCTTTTCAAGTCCCTCACGACAGTGCTATTGAGCAC
>Ga0105164_10000007_pt1 | contig 199500 bp, 103 predicted proteins | sample VDWuncwatermetaG_FD_89674 | JGI IMG/M metagenome (GOLD analysis project Ga0105164, IMG submission 89674) | Wastewater microbial communities from Netherlands to study Microbial Dark Matter (Phase II) - VDW unchlorinated drinking water | ecosystem: Environmental > Aquatic > Freshwater >...
GATACCTCTCCGCCTACAAAAAGGGCGTGTTTAACTTTATTAAAGAAGACACATCCCAGGGCAAGACCATCCCCCGCAAGTACTTCTCGGGTGGGGTGGACGCGGCCATGGCGGCGCATCCGAGGGTGACCAACAATGCCGCTCTGCTGGCGGCGGCCATTCCCGCTGACAGCGCGATGGTTTCCTTCCAGACAGGGTTTGATCTCAAAGACATCACAAGCACCCTGGCAGTGTGGTTATCCAATGTGCCGAGCGCGGAGTATGTGAATCGCATTGTCGAGTTAGCCCAGAAAAAGCCGGGTTTGACCCTGGCTGTGCTTGCCGTTTCAGCAATTGGGCTCGGGGCTCTTTTGGCGGCGTGGGCCAGTCGTACAGGTGAAAAACGCCGGCAAGCCCGGGCCGACGCGGACAGAATCCTTGCTTTAGGTGAGGGTGAACAACGGCAGAGCGCCCCGGCATTTGTGCTGGCGACGGATGTCAAAGGCCTGCTGGAACAGTATAAACAAGCCTCCAATCCGGCCCAAAAAGGCCTTGTCCGGAAGGCTTTAATAGACATGTTGAAAGCTCTCGGCTCTGACCGGGAAGCGGCGGGAAGTTTCTTCAAACCGTTTTGGAGCAATTTGAATAAATGGGAAAAGGTGAGGGTCGTAGAAGACCTTGATAGCGCCTTTCCATCCGCGACATTGGCGGAGGAACATGCCCAGGCCACGTCCACCGGCCATCCTTTTCTTTCCACCTCTGCCCTGACGATCGTGGAGGATGGTAAAGGGCCGTATGTTTTTGCTTCAGTGGAAACAATGGAAAATTCCATGACGCCGGATGACATAGCGCGTGAATTCAAAGCCGTCGTGAGCGTCAGGCACATGGTCCCGGGCCAGGGCTTTATTGTTATTGCGTCTTCTGACAAGATCCCCGCGGAAGAACTCCTTGTCCTTTCTTTTTTGGACCAAGAGCAGAAACAGATCTTTGTCGGGAATTTGGGCGAAAGACCGGAGGCCAGGCACGACGCCCCGCCCACTGTTCCCGGCCAGGGTGACAAAGCGCTGGTGGCCCTGGATCCCAAGCTTGCCGCCGCTTTCCCGGAACTTTTTAAGGTCAAAGACATCAATGGCCGCCAGCTTGACCCGCTCAAGGTTATTGAAGCATTGACCCAGGCCGTCGGGTCCGATATTCCAAAGGCGCTCAATGACCGCCGTTTGCTGCTTGGTTCCCAGATGCCGGCCCGGGAAAAATACGCCTTCCCGAAATTCACCGATACCTTCACCGACGGACAGGGCAATACGCTGACCTTCGGCGAGATCGTCCAGGGTATGCTGGATAATTTCAACGACGTTGACAGTAAATTGAGATGGCGTTTGAACGAGGGCGTAGACATCCCCTCCGACATCAATCCGCTGGCTAAACCCGGCCTGCAGGTCACCGGCCCGTCGGACCCGATCAACATGGCCATTAACCAGCTCAACGCGCTTCTTTCCGTCCGCATGCCGGACACGGAAGACGCCGCCGCGGCCTGGTTTGTCCCTGCCGGCGCCCCGGCGGACCAGACCGCCCGCGTGTTCGCCGGCCTGGATAATGAACGCATACTTTTAAGCGGGGAAGGCGAAGGAAAAACTTATAAAAAAGGTGAGAAAGAATACCAGCTGACCCAGGCAAAAGCCGAAAGGCCCACCACCATCGAACGCATTCCCAGCATCCACCTGTTGGACAAACACATCACCATCAACGGCAAGCCCACTCCGGCCATCGCCGTGGCGCTGGTGCTGCACTTTTTAAATACCTATGGCGCTTTGAAACAAAATGGTTCAGGCAACTACTATTATGTGCCCAAAGTCCAGACGCCCGCCGAAGCATTGATCGTCGAGAGACTGCTCATGAAACTCGAAGAACTGTCCGGCCTCAAACTGGGGACCATCAAGATCGAGATCCTCTATGAAGAGGGCAATGCCGGCCGCTGGCTGCCGGTCATCATGTGGATCTTCCGCCACCGCCTCATCGGTTCCAACGTCGGGCGCTGGGACTATATCGGCAGCCTCATTGAAATGTGGAAAGACGAAGGCGTGTTCCCTGATCCCCAGGGCGTCGGCATGGCTTCCCCGAATCTCGTGGCCTATCAGCGCTACAACGCGCTGTTGAACCTTATGGCCGGCATGAAAAATGGCGATCAGACCAATGGCGCTCCCATCGGCGGCATGGCCGCGGTCATGCTTTATCCCACGACCGATCCCTACCAGCGTTATAAGAATAACCCGAAAGCGCTTCGGCTCATGAAGATCGACAAGCTCCGTGAACGGCTTATCGGCCTTATTCTTGTGCCGGAGGAGAATTTAGGCGAAGGCGTCCAGCCCGCCCTTGAGGACATTCTCTCGGGCAAGGTCAAAGGGCGTATCTATGATACCTACCGCCAGAGCTGGGTGGCCACGACCGACAAGGATTATGTGGCGGCCGGTAACAGCCCATTGCGTACCGCGCTGGCGGAACTGCAGGCCCTCCTGGATGCCCCGGAAGAATGGGTGACCATCGACGGCAAAAAGGTTCCAACGGTGGCCAGCGGCCTGACCGCGGCCGAACGCACCATGTTCACAACGCTCAAATTATTGAACGCGGACGGGAAAATATCCCCCTGGACTATCTCCAAGGAGAAATTCAGCAAACCCGAAGACCTGTTCAATGACCAATTATGGAATGACCTGTACGCCATCCCCAAAGGGGACATCACCATCGAGCGCGTGCAGCATGCGTACTACATGGGGGCCCAGTACGGCTTCCAGATCCTCAACGGCAATTATGCCGCGGCCATCGACGATTACGAGCTTGGCCTGCGGTTCATGAATGACCTGGCCACCTACCGCATCTTCGTGGGCTGGCTGTGGACGGCGTTCCACCACAAGGCCAAGGTCACCAAGGACGGCTTTATCAAGGACCCGGAAGTGGTTGCGGACAGGGGAGTGGTGCCGAACAAGAACGTGAATGAGGTCAAGGCAGGCACCCCGCTGACCCCGGAAATTTTCGACCAGGTCTGGGCCGCGCACGGCGAATGGACCAAGACATTCTTTGCCGAGCAGGAACGCCGTGGCGTCACTTCGGCCTTCGACACCCGCTGGGCTGACGTTATCATGGACGTGCTCAAGCGCCAGTTGTTATCCGACCGTTATCTTCAGCACAGCCCGCGCGTGCTGTTCGTGATCGCGGAAGCCGCTCCGGAACTGCGCAAGCAGATCCTCGACGCTATTTTTGACCTGACCCGCGAGGAAGCGGTGCGGCAGGTTACGGCCGGGACGTTGAGCCGCCAGGCCCTGGAAGCCCGCGACTATGTGTTCGATTATTATGAACCCGCCGCCCAAACCGACGCCGCGATGATGGGGAAGGCGGCAAATCCTTGGGGGGATTTTGTTCAGACTGTGCAATCAAAAGGACTGAGGCCACTCTGGGTTATTTTAGCTTCAGGGGTAACATTGGCCGGGATAACCGGATACGTTTCTTTCGATCAAAATAGGCGCATATATGAGGGGACTAGGCAGGAAATTGAAGAAAGGCAACAAATAGTTCTCCAGAAAGGAAGCCCTTTAGCAGCTGCTCCTGGTGTAGTAATTTGGGATAAGAAATCAATAAATGAAAAATTCATTGTTTATGGAAGAACAAGTTTGGATATGACACCGCTTGACATAGGAAGGCGCTTTAGAATTTTCGATTTAAAAATTGAAGTGTTTGATCCGGACAGGGATCGTACATGGAGAGAGGTTGTGAGCCAGGGTACTATAAAGGGTAATTTTCGTATCATTACTGCGGATGAAAAGGGGTTAAACTCTTTCATAGAAGCGGTAAAGAATCATAAGTTGGCCGATCCAGCAATGAAGGTGTCAGAAAGTGATAAAACTCGGTTCGAGTCGGATTACGGCGGTATCGACCTCAACGCCAACAACATCAACTGGAAGGTCCGTAAGGACGGCAAGGGTGTCGAGATGGACATCGACCCCGCCATGATCGAGCGCATCAGGAGCGTCGGCATCGAAAGTTTGACGCCGGTGATCTTCCGCGTCACTCCGGTCGTGAGCGTATGGCCTCTGGTGGGGATGAAAGAGCCTAAGAAAGAAGAGCGTCTGGCCGGGGTGTAAGACCGGCCGGTTCGATGTGCACGACCACATCGGCCAGGGGCAGGGATGAAGCGATCAGTTTGTCCTTGACCTGGTGGCCAAGCTCGTGGGATGCCAGCACGGTCATGCTCCCGTCGACCTCCACGTGAATTTCCACAAAATACTGCGTCCCGCTTTTGCGCACCCGGCATTTTTCGATGCCCCTGATCCCTTCGACCGAGGTGGCCACGTTCCTTACCGCGTTGACAATGGCCGGGTCGGGCGCGGCATCCATGATCTCCCGCACCGCCATGTTCAGCAGGCTGATGCCGTTATACCCGATGATGATGCTCGCCAGCAGCGCCGCCCAGTCATCCGCCCCTTTGAACCTGTCCCCGCCAAAAAGCACTATCGATATGCCGACCAAAGCCGCCAGCGAGGTCATCGCGTCCGAGCGGTGATGCCAGGCATCCACCTGCACCGACAGGCTGTGGGCGTGTTTGCCGACGTGGATGAGGCGGCGGAACAGGAATTCTTTGGCGATGATGACCCCCACAAGGACGAAGAGGGTAAATGGCGCCGGGGTTTGCGTGGGATGGGCGATCTCTTTTAAACTGCCGGCCGCGATGCCGCCGGCCGCCGCCAGCAGGGCGAGGGAAACCAGCATGGCCGCCAGGGATTCGGCCTTGCCGTGGCCGAAGGGATGGTCGCGGTCCGGGGGGATGGCGCCGATCTTCAGGCCGCTCAAGACAACAATGGAAGAGAAAATGTCCAGGGTGGATTCGATGCCGTCGGCGATCAGGGCGTAGGTGTGGCCGAAAATACCGGTGGCGATCTTGACCACCGCCAGCAGGAAATTGACCGCCAGGCCCTGCCACACCCCGCGGACCGGATTATTGCCAGGCCCTTGATTTGACATAAATAAATTTTACCTTATAATGGAACGAATATGCAACAGGTGATTTCCTTTAATTACATACTGACCGACAAAAGCGGCAAACAGCTCGACGCGTCCCAGCCCGGCCATCCGCTCGTCTTCTTGAGCGGCGCGGGCCAGATCATCCCCGGCCTGGAGAACATCCTCTCCGCCATGGGCAAGGGCGGGCAAAAGACCGTTACCATTCCCGCCAAAGAGGCCTACGGCGAATATAACGAGCAATTGATCTACAAGGTCAAAAGCTCCCAGCTGCCCAGGGCCGATGTGAAGGTGGGGGACATGTTCGAGGTCGGCAGCGGAGAGCAGTATTTCCCGGTCAGCGTCACCGCTGTGGCGGGGGATGACATCACCCTCGACGGCAACCATCCCCTGGCAGGGCAGGACCTGACGTTTGCCGTCGACATTGTCGAGAAACGCACCGCAACACCGCAAGAGCTCGCCCACGGCCACGTGCACGGCGCCGGCGGCTGCCACCACTGAAGCAGTATCCTCCTGCCAGAGATCATCCATGGGACGCAATAAACTTAAACCCAAATTAATAACAGTATTAAAGGAAGGCTATTCCCTCAATAAATTTGTTCCCGACCTTATCGCCGGGATCATTGTGGGGATCGTGGCCCTGCCGTTGGCCATAGCGTTCGCGATCGCTTCCGGCGTCAAGCCGGAACAGGGATTATACACGGCCGTCGTCGCCGGGTTCATCATTTCCTGTTTAAGCGGCAGCCGTGTCCAGATCGGGGGGCCGACCGGCGCGTTCATTGTCATCGTTTACGGCATCGTTTCAAAATACGGCTATGACGGCCTGGCTACGGCCACCCTCATGGCGGGATTCCTGCTCATCCTGATGGGGCTGGCCAGGTTCGGGGACGTCATCAAGTTCATCCCTTATCCCGTGACCGTGGGCTTTACCGGGGGGATCGCCTTGATCATCTTCGCGTCCCAGATCCGGGATTTCGGGGGCTTAAAGGGCGGGGCTGTCCCGGCGGAGTTCATCGAAAAGATCAGGTATTATGCCGAACACATCAACACCCTTGATCTCCATGCCATCGGCATAGGCCTTTTGACCCTGCTTGTCATTGTTTATTGGCCCAGGGTCACCCGCAGGGTCCCGGGGTCTTTTGTGGCCATCATCCTCACGACCCTGATCGTCCAAATATTCCACCTGCCGGTCGAGACGATCGGCAGCCGCTTCGGAGGGGTCCCCAATACTTTGCCCATGCCGCATTTGCCCAATATCAGCCTGGACCTCATAACAAAAATGAGCTCACCCGCGTTGACGATCGCCGTATTGGCAGGTATTGAGTCGTTACTTTCCGCGGTGGTCGCGGACGGGATGACGGGCAACCGCCACCGTTCCAACATGGAATTGATCGCGCAGGGGGCGGCCAATATCGTTTCGCCCATTATGGGGGGTATCCCCGCGACCGGGGCCATTGCCAGGACCGCGACCAATATCAAGAACGGCGGGCGGACGCCTTTCGCGGGGATCATCCATGCGCTCACACTTTTACTGATATTGGTCTTTTTCGGGCCGTGGGCTTCGATGATCCCCATGGCGGCCCTGGCCGGCATATTGATCAGCGTCGCTTATAATATGAGCGAATGGCATTTGTTCGTCAAAATATTCAAATGCCCCAAGAGCGACATCATCGTTTTATTGACGACGTTCTTATTGACGGTATTCGTCGACCTGACCGTTGCCATTAAATTCGGCATCGTGCTGGCCGCGCTTTTGTTCATGAGAAGGATGGCCGAGAAGACCGAAGTGAGGTACATCACGGATTCTTTGGCCGACGAGGAGGAAGATGAGGATGACATCGTCGACCAGGAACGTATCGCGCAAAAGGACATCCCGGAAGGCGTCGAAGTGTTCGAGATCAACGGGCCGTTCTTCTTCGGCGCGGCGGACAAGTTCAAAGACACCATCCGCGGGCTTGAGAAAAAACCGAAGGTCCTTATCCTGCGCATGCGGCATGTCCCGACCATCGATGCGACGGGTTTGAGCGCTTTGGAGAATATTTTCGGCCTTTCCAGGCAGGACGGGACACGGATCGTCATATCGGGCCTGCAGCCAAGACCTTTGGAAAAGATTGAACGGGCGGGTTTATTAAAGTATATTGAAGATAAGAATATTCAGCCGGGCATCGATGACGCGCTTGACCGTGCCCGGCAGATGCTCCTGGAAGGGCGAAAGTAAGAATGGAATTGGCGGTCAAGGATATCGTAAGGATCTTCGCGGTCCCCGAGAACACGGTCAATGACTGGATCGAGAAGAAGGGCATGCCCTGCATCAGGACCAATGAGCAGTACCGCTTCAACTACATCGCCTTGCTGGATTGGGCCCTGGAAAAGAACATCAGGCTGACCCCCGAGGTCCTGGCGCTGGGGGACCGGGAGAAACAGCATGAGGAAACCGTATACCAGGCCATAAAGGCCGGCGGTATTTATTATGATGTTCCCGGCAATGACCGGGAAGAGGTCTTAAAGGCCATTGTCGATGTATTGCCTCTCCCGCCGAAGCTCAACAAGGCATCTCTCTGGCAGATGCTGGTGGCCAGGGAGAAAGTGACCTCGACCGCCGTCGGCAACGGCATCGCCATTCCCCATGTCCGCAACCCGGTCGTTTTGTCCGTTGACCGGCCTTCCATCACGCTGTGCTTTTTGAAGGATGCGGTGGATTTCAAGGCCCCGGACCATAAACCGGTCTATGTTGTCTTTGTCCTTTTGACCCCTTCCGTGAAAAAACACCTGGCCATTTTAAGCCGCCTGGCGTTCTGCCTGCAAAATCCAAGATTGCAGCAATGTTTACAGGAAAAGGCATCCAGCGAGAAGATCCTGGCTGAAGTGAGGGTGCTTGAGCCATGACCATTGTCCTGTACAGCCTGACCATTTTGACAAGCGTTTTGGGGATGGTTTCCGCCATCGGCGTCCTCGTCACCGGGGTCCCGGTCCACTACCGGTTGGGTCTCCGCATGCCACTGGGCGAGTTCCATGTGGGAATAGACCCTTTAAGCGCGTTCTTTTTATTGACGATCACCGTTTTGTTCCTTTTGGCCGGCATATACGGGCATGGTTATTTAAAAGACCAGGGAAAAAAAGGTTTAAATGCCCATTATGCTTTTTATCTCCTCGCCCTGGTTTCCCTCATGCTTCTGGTCACGGCCCAGGATGCCGTTTTGTTCCTGCTCGCCTGGGAGATGGTGACCATATCCTCGTATTTTCTCATCGTATTCCATGATGACCGCAAAACCGTCAGGGATGCCGGGTATCTTTTCCTGATCGCCGCGCATACCGGCACGTTCTGTTTATGGCTCATGTTCTTTCTGATGGGGCAGCATGCCGGGTCCATGGATTTCGACCAGATGGCGCTTGCCTCATTCCCGGCTACCCTGGCAGGGGTGCTTTTTATTTTAGGGATGGTGGGCTTCGGCGTTAAAACAGGTTTTATTCCCCTGCATATATGGCTGCCTCACGCGCACCCGGCGGCCCCGAGCCATGTGTCGGCGGTCCTCTCCGCGGTCATGATCAAGATGGGCATTTACGGTTTGATGAGGATGATCCTGATCATCAAGGTTTTCCCGCAATGGTGCGCGATGGTCCTGCTTTTGGCCGGCATGATCTCGGGGGTGGGGGGCGTTCTGTACGCTTTGGGGCAGCACGAGATCAAGAAACTGCTGGCGTACCACAGCATCGAGAACATCGGCATCATCACCCTGGGGCTGGGGATCGGCTTGTGGGGACAGATCGAACATAATGAGCTGGTGGCTTTGATCGGGTATGCCGGCGCCCTTTTGCATGTCTTCAACCATGCCGTGTTCAAAGGCCTTTTATTCTTAAGCGCGGGATCGGTCATCCGTTCGACCCACACGGGGGAGATCGACCGCCTGGGAGGGCTTTTGAAATACCTTCCCTGGACAGGGCATTTATTTTTAATAGGTTCTTTGTCGATCTGCGGTTTGCCGCTGTTCAATGGTTTTATCAGCGAGTGGTTCGTCTTCCGCGCGTTGTTCGAGGGGATGTTCCATCTTAAAATGGACGCGCTGGTTTTCAGCGGCACGGGCATTGTTGCCCTGGCTTTGATGGGAGGGCTGGCCGCGGCGTGCTTCGCGAAAGTCTTCGGCGCGGTGTTCCTGGGCAACAGCCGTTCCCTGGACAATACCCAGCTGAAGGAGAGTTCCCGGCTTTTGCGCGTTCCCATGGCCGTGCTGGGGGGCATATGTTTGTGGGTCGGGCTTTTTCCCGGCACCATGGTCTCTTTTGCCCTGGCGGCCGCCTCCACCATTGCCTCCGTCAAGCTTTCTCCCGCGATGGAAGGGGTGGTCATTTCCCCTCTTTTGACGGCGGTCCTGGTGCTGTTTATTTTGATCGCGGTGACAGCCATCCTGTTCTTATTTAAAAGGATGGCGGCGAAATGCCTGCCTGTTGAAAGGGCGCCGACATGGGGTTGCGGATATTCCGCGCCGACCGCCCGCATGCAGTACACGGCTTCATCTTTCGCGGAACCCATTTTGCGGATCTTCCGCAATGTCCTGGGCTATGGCGTTAAGGGCGCTAAACTGCAGGGGTATTTCCCAAAGACCCAGGAGGTGTCGTCCCACGTGGTGGAAGCCTCCGAGGACCTCATTTTCCGCCCGGCCTTTGGGGCCGTCAGGTCTTTATGCGCGAAGTTGAAGATCATCCAATGCGGCCATACGCAGGTGTACCTGCTTTACATTTTCGTTTTTCTTTTATTATTGCTGGTCTGGAAGATAGTTTAGAACGCAAGGGGCGTACATGGGAACCGGGATCGTGTTGCACATAGGTACGATCATGATCTTGTCCCCGCTGCTGCTGGGGATCATAGCGAAAACAAAGGCCTTTTTCGCGGGGCGCTGGGGGCCGCCGTTGCTGCAGGCGTATTACGATATCTGGAAATTATTCAGGAAGGGGAATGTTTACAGCACGACCACCACGTGGATCTTCCAGGCCGCGCCGGCCGTCGGCCTGGCCACGGTCCTTGTTTCATCCGTTTTAATGCCCCTGGGCGGCTTGAAGGCGCCGCTTTCATTCTGGGGGGACATCCTTCTTTTCGTGTGTTTTTACGGCCTGGCGCGGTTCTTGACCATCATCGCCTCCCTGGACACCGGCTCAAGTTTTGAGGGCATGGGCGCGAGCCGTGAGGCCGTTTTTTCATGCCTGGCCGAAGTTGTCCTGTTCCTGGACCTTATCATCCTGGCCCTGTTGTCCGGGAAACTCGTCCTATCGCAAATGCTCAAGGGCGACGCTTCCTCATCCTGGCATTTGGCCGGGCCGGCGTTCCTTTTGATGGGGCTTAGCTATTTCATGGTCTTGCTGGCGGAAAACGCGCGTATTCCCGTCGATGACCCCGCGACACACCTGGAATTGACCATGGTCCACGAGGTGATGGTATTGGACCACAGCGGGTGGGACCTGGCTTATATCCTCTACGGCAGCGCGGTCAAATTGTTTGTCTTGGGCGGGGTGCTTGTCAATGTCCTGGTCCCTTCCCATGGCCTGTCGCCGTCCATGCAAACGGGGGTGTTCCTGGGCGGCATGGTCCTGCTGGCGCTGGGCATAGGGGTCGTGGAATCCTGCATGGCGCGGCTGCGGTTGAACCGCGTGCCGCTGCTGTTGATCGGCGCTTTTGTCCTGGCCCTGATCGGGGTACTGGTTGTTTTGCTCAAAGGGGTGTGAACTGTATGTGGCTGGAACTGGCTTTGATCGCGATCGTTTTTTTAGGCATCGTCATCCTGGGCAACAGCCGCCTGGCGACGACCATACAACTCTTCGCCCTGCAGTCGTTCATTTTAAGCGCCACCCCTTTGCTGGTCCATCCGGGCCCTCATGCCGTGATCATGGCCATTGCCACGGTCCTTTTGAAGGTCATTTTAATGCCGTCCCTGCTGTTCTGGGCTATACGGCATGTGTCCATACGCCGGGAGGACCAGCCCCTTGTCGGTTACGGCAAGACACTCTTGTTGGGCGGTTTTCTGACGGCCGTGGCCTTCCTGATCTCCTCAAGGCTGGACCTGCCCGTCAGGGAAGCGTCGAATTTGCTGGTCCCATCCGCCTTTTCCATCATCATGATCGGGTTTTTGCTGCTGGTCAGCCGGCTGAAAGCGATCACGCAGGTCATCGGCTACCTGGTCATGGAAAATGGTATTTTTCTTTTCGCCCTTTTATTGCTGGAAAAGACCCCGCTTTTGGTCGAGATGGGGATATTGCTGGATATTTTTGTGGGGACTTTGGTGATGGGGATCATCATCAACCATATCAACCAGGAATTCGGCAGCGCCAACACGGCTAATTTAACGAGCTTGAGGGACTAAGGGTCTATGGAATTATTTTTACTGCTGAGCTTGCCGTTGCTGATGGCCGCGCTTGTTTTTGCCATGCCGCAGGACGGCCTGCGCAAGCCCGTGCTTTTGTCAACGGCGTCCATCCACCTGTCCGCGACCGCCGCTCTTTGGCAGGGGCCGCGGGATGTTCACTTTAATGCTTTCTTGGGGTTCGATGCTTTAAGCCACCTGGTCCTGAACATCATCAGCATCCTGTTTTTCGCCGTTGCGGTCTATCTCACGGGACACCTGAAAGAAAAAAGGAAGCGTTCCAACAGGATCCTGACAGGGTGCTTGCTGTGCCTTCTATCGGCCATGACCCTGGTGACCATGAGCCGGCATATGGGGTTATTGTGGATCGCCATCGCGGTCACCACTTTATTGAGCGCGCCGTTGATCAATTATTACCGGACCGGGGCAAGCATCGAGGCCACGTGGAAATACCTGTTGATCTCTTCCCTGGGGATCGCCCTCGGCCTCCTGGGCACCCTTTTCCTGGCCGTATCGGCGACATCCCTCAAGACCATATTTTTGGAAGACATCCTGGCCAATGCGGCTTCGCTTTCCCCGTCCTGGTTGAAGTTAAGCGCGATCTTCCTTCTGGTGGGGTATGGGACAAAAATGGGACTGGCCCCCATGCACGCGTGGAAGCCGGACGCTTACGGCGAGGCGCCGGCCCCGGTGGGGGCGCTCATGTCCGGGGCTTTGACGGGCTGCGCCTTCCTGGCCGTTTTCAGGGTGGCCCAAATTTGTTTTCACGCGCATTTACAGGAGTTCATTTCCCCCGTATTCATCCTTTTGGGGGTCCTGTCTTTGGGGATCGCCGCGGTCTTTATCATAGGGCAGAAAGATTTCAGCCGCATGCTGGGGTATTCCAGCGTCGAGCATATGGGGATCCTGGTCCTGGGGCTGGGCTTAGGCGGAGGCGCCATCTGGGCAAGCCTTTTTCACATGGTCAATAATGCTTTTGCCAAGGGATTGATCTTCCTGGCGGCGGGGAATCTTTACCGGCATTTCAACACTAGGAAGATCGAGGGTATCCGGGGGGCCATCCACACGGTCCCCGCGACCGGGATATTCCTGGTCCTGGGGCTCCTTGTGATCACCGGTTTCCCTCCTTTCGGTATTTTTTACAGCGAGCTCCTGATCCTCAAGGCAGCGCTCGCAACCGGGCGGTATGTTGTCATATTTTTTTATTTGTTGTTTTTGTCGGTGATCTTTTTCGGTTACGCGCGGATCATCCTGGATATGGCTTTGGGAAAGCCGGACAATGCGGATGTGGCGGCCCCCAAAGAGGATCTTTTTATGGTCGCGCCTTTGGTCATTTTGGCGCTGGTCCTGGTTTTTACCGGGGTTTTTGTTCCGGGGCCTTTGTACGGTTTGATCAATGAAGCCAGCGCGCTTTTGGGGGGTGGGTAAGGTGGGACAGGAAGATCTCAACGTCCGCAATGGGGCAAGTTTTGGATCGGAACGCGTGCCCGTCCTGGAGGAGGACGCGTTCCGCCGGAGGGTCCTGGAAGAATGTTCCAAGGGTGCCCGGCTGGTCAATTTGTTCGGCTGCGCGCAGGATGGCGGGAACACCCGGATCTTCGCGATGCTGGGCATGGACCAGGAAGGGGAAATAGCGGTCTTTTCCATGACGGTCCCCGGCGGCAAGGCGTCGTTCGGGTCCCTGACGCCCGAACTCGCGCAAGCCCATATGTTCGAGCGGGAGATCGCGGAGCAATTCGGTGTTACGCCCCTGGGGCATCCCTGGCTTAAACCGGTGCGCTGCCATCCTGCGGGGGGTTACCCCTTTTACCGGGTGGAGGGCGAGGAAGCGCACGAAGTCGCCGTCGGGCCTGTCCATGCGGGGATCATTGAGCCGGGCCATTTCCGTTTCCAATGCCACGGGGAGGAGATCTTGAACCTGGAGATCCAGCTGGGGTATCAGCACCGGGGCATTGAGAAAATGATGGAGGATGTCCCCGCGCAGAGGGCCGTTCTCCTGGCTGAATCCATTGCCGGGGATACTGTCATAGGGCACGGAATAGCGTATTGCAATATCATCGAGTCATTGAGCGATACGGAAGCCCCGCCGCGGGCGGAAGCCATCAGGGCCATTGCCCTTGAGCTGGAAAGGCTTTCCAATCACGTGGGGGACTTGGGCTCATTGAGCGCGGACATAGGATTTCTGCCGGCGGCGGCTTATTTCGGCAGGCTCCGGGGGGAGTTCTTGAATTTATTGATGGATCTCAGCGGCAACCGTTATGGAAGGAGCCTGTGCCGGCCCGGCGGTGTTTTGTTCGACCTGGACCGGGAAATGGCCGAAGATTTCCGCGGACGTTTATCGGTCGCCCGTAAAGACCTGAAAGAAATATCCGGGCTCTTTTTCGGCAGGGCGTCGGTCCTGGCGCGGCTTGAGGGGACAGGGGCTGTTTCGGCCCGCGCGGCCAAAGAGCTGGGACTCGTCGGTCCGACGGCCCGCGCCTGCGGGCACAGCCTGGATGTCCGCACGGATTATGCGTCCGGGATGTTCCGCTTCCAGCACATCCCGATCTCCACCGCTCTTTCGGGGGATGTCTATGCCCGGGCGCTGGTGCGCTGGCTTGAGTCGCAAAGATCCATCGAATTTCTTTTGGAGACGCTGGACCAAATGCCGCAGGGGGACATATATGCCCAACCCGCGGCATTAAAGGCCGGCCACATGGCTTTGGCCATGGTCGAGGGCTGGCGGGGGGAGACCCTTCACGTGGCCACGACGGACAGCAATTCCCGGATCGCGCGCTACAAGGTCAAAGACCCTTCTTTTAACAACTGGATGGCCCTTACCATGGCCGTGCGCGGCGCCCAGGTCTCTGATTTCCCGCTGTGCAATAAAAGTTTCAATCTGTCCTATGCCGGACATGACCTTTAACCGGAGAAGCTGAACTTATGTGGGGAGTGCTCGTCAACAGGTTCAAACAGGGCTTTCGGACATTGTCCTACCCTAAAGAGATCCCGGCGTTCCCCCAGCGGTTCCGGGGCAGGCCGGTGGTGACAGGTCCGGCGGTGGACATGGGGAAATGCCTGTTCAATGCGGATGCGGAAGTCACCTACTCCCGGGACCACCGCATGGCTGTTTCAAGGCAGGAGGACCTGGTCCTTAAGGACCATGAGGTTAAACTGGCCGCGGCGCTCAATGACAAGGCCAGGAGGATCTTCGGCCGCTCGCTGAAATTGAGGGAAGTCTGTGCCGGCAGCTGCGGCGGCTGCGACGCCGAGATCCAGGCCATGGGGAACGTGGTGTTCGACTTGTCCCGTTTCGGCATCCAATTCGTCGCCTCCCCGCGGCATGCGGACGGTCTGATGATCACGGGGCCGGTGACGAAGAACATGGAGCTGGCTTTAAAGAAGACGTATGAAGCCATGCCCCATCCGAAGATCGTCATAGCGGTCGGGGCATGCGCCCTGCGCGGCGGCCCTTTTGAAGGGGGAAGGGAAGTCCACAATGGGGTCGATGGCCTGATCCCGGTGGACCTGTATATCCCCGGGTGCCCGCCGCATCCCCTGACGATCCTTGACGGATTGCTGCGGTTGTTGGATAAAATGGAAAAAGGTGTATAATTAAGGCTTATGCGTGCCGGTGTCATTGATATAGGATCTTCCTCCATAAAACTCCTGATCGGCGAAAGCCACGGCGACGACGTCAAGATCGTGGAGTCGCTCAAGAACGTCATCCCGCTGGGCCAGCATTCCTTCCTTAAAGGCCGCATTCCGCAGGCGATCATCAACCAGACCGCCGGCGTCCTGCAGAAATACAAGGACGTGCTCAAGGAATACGACGTGGCTGATGTGGCGGTCATCGCCACGACCGCGGTGCGCGAGGCCCGCAACCGCGACATTTTCCTCGACACCGTCCTGCGCCGCACCGGTTTTAAGATCGATGTGCTCAACGCGGGCGATGTGGTCTATTACATCGATTATTTCCTCTCCCATAAACTCAAAAAAACCTATCCCGTGCGGGAAAAGAACCTGCTCATCGCCGAGTTGGGGGCGGGCAGCCTGGACGTTTCGGTCATGGCCAAAGGCCTGACACTTTTTAACATCGGTTTTCCCATCGGCACCCTGCGCCTGTCGCAGTTCATGTCCCACCTGGACGGTTCCCTGCAGGAAGTGCAGGAAGCCACCGAGGAATACATCGAGAACGAAGTGCTGTTCATCAAGAAGAACAATCCCGGCCTGGTCATCGACGATGTCATTTTGATCGACGAGAATTATTCCCCGTACATCCAGAACGTCCTGCCGAGCAAGAAACGCGATTCCGACTTCTTCAAATTCAAGGCCAGTGAGGCCCAGGAGCTCCTGACCCGCCTGCGGCAGATGAACCCCGAGGAGATCGCCAACACCTACCAGGTGCCCGCGGACATCGCCTCGACCATCACCGGTTTTGCCATCATCCTCGACACCCTGTTCAAGCTCAACAAGAACGAGTATGTGTATATCCTCGAGGCTTCCCTGTCGGAAGCCATCATGGCCAACATGCTGTTCAAATTCGACGTTTCGGAAAGCGTCAACAAGCTCGACCAGCTGGTTTCGGTGGCGCATTTCCTCTGCCGCAAATGGGAGATGGACTTGGACCACCTCAAACACGTGGCCTCGCTCGCCGAGCAGCTCTTCGACGGGTTCAAGGACAGTTTGGGTTTGCAGGAAAGCCACAAGGCCTATCTTTTGCTGGCGGCCTACCTGCATGACCTGGGCATGTTCATCAATAACCGCGCGCACCACAAGCACAGCGAATACGTGATCAGCTCCCTGAACCTGTTCCGCCTGACCGAGGATGAGATCAACATCATCGCCTGCATCGCGCGCTACCACCGCCGCTCCGCGCCCTTGAAGACCCACATTTTATACAATGCGCTCACCTCCGCGGACCAGATCCTCGTGCAGAAATTGAGCGCGCTGCTGCGCATCGCCAATTCGCTGGACCGCTCCCATAAGCAAAAGGTCAAGAAGCTGCAGGTGCGGTTCAACCCCAACGGGGACGCGGCCCTGGTCGTGCACACGCATTCGAATTTCCTGCTGGAAAAAGAGAATTTCCTGGAGAAAAAGGAATTGTTCGAGGAGATCACCGGGAATAAATTGACCCTGACCGTCAAGAACCAGGATTAGCATGGAATTAAAAGAAAAGTTCATCCACCGCGACTTAAGCTGGATGGAATTCAATACAAGGGTCCTGGAGGAGGCCGCCGACGAGCGCAACCCGCTCCTGGAGCGGCTGAAATTCCTGGCCATTTTCACTTCCAACCTCGATGAATTTTTCATGGTCCGCGTCTCGGGCGCCCGCAAGCTGGCGGATTCCGGCTACAACCGCCGCGACCAGTTCGGGTTTTACCCGCAGGAGCTGGTGGCCGAGCTCAAGTCCCGCACCGAAGTTTTGATCGGCGACATGTATGCCCTGTACACCGGCTCCATCAAAGGCGCGCTGGAATCGGGCCGCATTTTTCTGCGCAATGCCGCGGAGCTCAATCCCGAGCAGAAAAAATACGCCAAACGTTTCTTCGATACCACCCTTTTTCCCATCATGACGCCCATGGCCGTGGACCAGGGCCATCCGTTCCCGGTCCTGCCGTCCAAGACCGTGGCTTTTGCCGTGAGCATCGTGCGCGGGGAGCAGGCCCATCTGGCCATCGTGCCCATCCCCAAGGCCGTGCCCCGGCTTTTGCGCGTGCCGTCGGAGGGCGATGAATTCTGTTTCATTTTCGTCGACAGTTTGATCAAGGAGAACCTCAAGGAATTCTTCAAAGGGTACAAGACCCAGGGGGAATGCATTTTCCGGGTGCTGCGCGACAGCGAGCTGGCCTTTGACGAGGAATACGCGCCCAACCTGCTCAAGGCCATGGAGAAGGAATTGAAGAAAAGGCCCACGGCCCGGGTGGTGCATTTGCAGATCCAGGAGGGGGCTGCGCCGGAACTGGTGGAGGCCCTGTGTACGGGCATTGAATTCCCCAAGGAAGAGGTGAGTTTCACCAAAGGGGACCTGGACCTGTCCTGCCTGTGGGACGTGGTCAATTCCGTGGACCGGCCGGATCTGCGTTTCACCACCTTCAGCCCGGCCAAGCTGCCTTATGAGAATATCTTTGAGAAGATCAAGGAGGAAGATTTCATCCTCCATCTGCCGTACCAGTCCTTTTACCCGACGGTGGACCTGATCGCGGCCGCGGCCAAGGACCCGGACGTGCTGGCCATCAAGATGACGCTCTACCGCACCGGCGAGGACTCCGCCATCATCAAGGCCCTGGCGGACGCGGCCAAGGGCCGCAAACAGGTCACCGTGGTCGTGGAGATCAAGGCCCGGTTCGAGGAGGAAAAGAACATCCAGTGGTCGCGGGAGCTGGAGGTGGCCGGCTGCCATGTCATTTACGGCATCGCGGGGTTGAAGATCCATTCCAAGATGACGCTCATCGTCCGCAAGGAGGAGGGGCGCATCCGCCGCTACGTGCATCTCTCGACGGGAAATTACAATGAGAAGACCGCCCGCCTGTACACGGACATCGGGTATTTCACCGCCAACGACGATTTCGCCCGCGACATCGCCGATGTGTTCAACGTCATCACCGGTTATTCCCTGCCTTCGCCGTGGAAGCGGGTGATCTCTTCCCCGCATGACCTGCGCAAATATTTCTTCGAGCTGATCGACAAGGAGATCAAGGCCCAGCAGGAGCATAAGAATGGGGCGATCATCGCCAAAATGAACTCCCTGGAAGACACCCAGATCATCGATAAGCTCTATGAGGCCTCCCAGGCCGGGGTGAAGATCAAGCTTTTGGTGCGCGGGGTGTGCGCGCTGGTGCCCGGGATCGAGGGGTTGAGCTCCAATATCGAGGTGCGCAGCATCGTCGGCCGGTTCCTGGAACATTCCCGCATCTATATTTTCAACAACAACGGCGCGCCGCGGGTATTTTTGTCCTCGGCGGATTGGATGACCCGCAATTTCGACCGGCGCATCGAACTGCTGTTTGAGATCACCAAGCCGGAGATCAAGTCCCACCTGCAGTTCGTCATGGAGAACCACTGGAAGGACACGCGCAAGGCCCGCGTCCTGGGGGCGGACCATTTGTACACGCGGGTCAAAGAGGGCGGGGATTTCAACGCCCAGGAATATTTCATCAACCATTACACGCGATGAACTATTATATCGGCATAGATATCGGCGGCACCAAGATCGCCGGGGCGGTGGTCAGCCTCGCGGGACGCGTCATCAACCGCAACAAGACCTCTACCCCCAAGCGGGTCAAGGCCAGGGACATTTATGCCTGTGTTGTCGACAGCATCGATGAATTGATGCGCACCTGCGGTGTGCCGAAGAGGCAGATCAAGGGCATCGGCCTGGGGGTCCCGGGCATCGTCGATACCGACAAGGACCATATCCTGGCCGCGCCGAACATCAATTTGACGGGGTTCCCTTTAAGCCGGCAGTTAAAGCGCAAATTCAACCTGCCCATCGCCATGACCAATGATGTCAATGCCGGGCTGCTTGGCGAAGCGTGGCTGGGCGCGGCCAAAGGATTGAAACATGTCGTGGGGATATTCCCGGGCACGGGTGTCGGCGGCGGTGCCATCGTCGGCGGCCAACTGGTGCTGGGCGCCCAGGGCGCGGCCACGGAACTGGGGCACATGATCATCGACGTCAACGGTCCCCGGTGCCATTGCGGGAATCACGGGTGTCTCGAGGCCTTGACCAGCCGCTGGGCCATTGAGCGGGACATCCGCCAGCGCGTCAAAGCCGGCCGTAAATCCACACTGATCGGGCTGACCAAAGGGAAATTAGCGACGATGAAAAGCCGCGTGCTCAAGGAAGCGTTGGCCAAGAATGACCGCGTGGTCAGGGACGTGCTGGCCAGGGCCTCCGTCAACTTGGGGTACGCCGCGGTGTCCATCAACCACATTTTCAACCCGCAAGCCATTATCTTCGGCGGCGGGGTCATCAAGGCCTGCGGCCATTTCATGCTCCCCATCATCGACAAGACCGTGCACAAGGACCCCTTCTTCAAGAAATTCAATTCCTGCCGCATCCTGCGGTCCAAACTGGGCGACGATGCCGTGATCCTGGGAGCGGCGCGCCTGGTGCAGGGGAAAAGGTAGCAGGTACCTTTGTAGGAAAAGGTAGCAGGTACCTTTGGGCGAGAAGGTAGACGGTACCTTTATGGACCAATATCAGCAGTGGCAGGAAGACCAATATAAACGCTGGGAGGCGCGCTGCGGACGCTGCGGCGCCTGCTGCGGGGCATTTGACGGCGACCCCTGCGAACACCTGCAGGGCGACAAGCCCGGCCAATACCATTGCGGCATTTATGCCGGCCGTTTCGGCACCCATAAAACCGTCAGCGGCAAAGACATAAACTGCGTTCCCATTCGCGACATCCTGCACACCTCGTGGCCCGGCGATTCCTGCTGCGGTTACAAGAGAATCTAGTACAAAATATAGATATAATTGATATAATGTTCCAATGTCTTCGTCCGTATCCAAGCCACAGACCGCCGGCGCCTCGCTGATCACCGACCACGACGTCTATCTATTCAAAGAAGGCAATCACTTCAAATTATACGAGAAATTGGGCTCCCATCCCATGACGGTGGACGGGAAAGAGGGGGTGTATTTCGCGGTCTGGGCCCCCAACGCCAAGACCGTTTCGGTCATCGGCAATTTCAACCATTGGGACCGCCACAAGCATCCGCTTAAACCCCGCTGGGACCATTCCGGGATCTGGGAGGGGTTCATCCCGGCCTTAAAAAAAGGCGAGATGTACAAGTATTTCATCGTCTCGCACAAGGATTTTTACCAGGTGGAGAAGCAGGACCCCTTCGCCATCTTCAATGAGGTGGCCCCGCGCACCGCTTCCGTTGTCTGGGACCTGGATTATGAATGGAAAGACGGGCAATGGATGAAGGAGCGCGGCGGGCGCAACAGTTTGCAAGCCCCATTTTCCATTTATGAAATGCACCTTGGGTCATGGCGCCGGGTGGTGGAGGAGAACAATCGCTCCTTTTCCTACCGCGAACTGGCCGAGCCCCTGGTCAAGTACCTCAAAGAGATGGGTTTCACGCACGTCGAACTCCTGCCCGTCATGGAGCATCCTTTTTACGGTTCATGGGGTTACCAGACCCTGGGTTATTTCTCGACCACCAGCCGCTGGGGGAGCCCGCAGGATTTCATGTACCTAGTCGACCAGCTGCACCAGAACGGCATCGGCGTCATCCTCGACTGGACGCCTTCGCATTTTCCATCCGATGAGCACGGCCTGGCCTATTTCGACGGCACGCATCTCTTCGAGCATGCCGACCCTAAAAAAGGTTATCACCCCGATTGGAACAGCTGCATTTTCAATTACAGCCGCAATGAGGTCCGGGAATTTTTGATCTCCAGCGCCATGTTCTGGCTGGAGAAATACCATATTGATGCCCTGCGCGTCGACGCCGTGGCGTCCATGCTGTATCTGGATTATTCGCGCAAACCTTTTGAATGGATCCCCAACCAGTATGGCGGCCGCGAGAACCTGGATGCCATCTATTTCCTGCGCCGGCTCAATGAAACGGTCTACGGCGCCTTTCCCGACACCCAGATGATCGCCGAGGAATCGACCGCTTGGGGCGGGGTGTCGCGGCCGGTGCATACCGGCGGCTTGGGCTTCGGCATGAAATGGAACATGGGCTGGATGCACGACACGCTCCTGTACATGTCCAAGGACCCGGTTTACCGCAAATACCACCACAATGAACTGACCTTCAGTTTTTACTACGCCTTCACCGAGAACTTCGTGCTTTCGCTCTCGCATGATGAAGTGGTGCACGGCAAGGGCTCGTTGATCTCGAAAATGCCCGGCGATGACTGGCAGAAGTTCGCGAACTTGCGCTTGCTCTTGGGGTATATGTTCGGCCACCCGGGCAAGAAGCTCATGTTCATGGGGCAGGAGCTGGCCCAGCGGGACGAATGGAAACACGACAAGAGCCTGGACTGGCACTTATTGCAGTATAAACCCCACCAGGGCATTCACCAGTGGGTCAAGGACCTCAATAAACTTTACCGCGGCGAGCCGGCCCTGTACGAGCGGGACTTCACCCCCGACGGGTTCGAATGGATCGACCTCAATGATTACAGGCAGGGGGTCATCAGCTTCATCCGCAAGTCCGCTGACGGCAAGTCCAAGGTCGCCGTTATTTGCAATTTCACGCCCATGACCTGGCACAATTACCATATCGGTATTCCCGAAGCGGGAAAGTGGCGGGAGATCCTCAACAGCGACGCGGCCATTTACGGCGGCAGCGGCCAGGGCAATTTGGGCGGCAAAGAGGCGGTGAAGGTGCCCTTCCACGGCCGGCCGTATTCTTTGGCGCTGACCGTGCCGCCTTTGGGTATTTTGTTTTTGAAAAAGTGACAGGAGGGAATAGAATATGAAAGAAAGAGTCGGTGAAACCGCAGGAAAGGTGTGGCGTTATCTGGGCCAGAACGGCCCTGCCAATGTCCACCAGCTGTGCAAGGCCCTCAAGGAAAAAGATGAAGCGGTGCTGCAGGCCCTGGGCTGGCTGGCGCGCGAGGACAAGATCAATTATACTGTCAAGAACCGCCGCACGTTCGTGTCCCTGATCGACAGCGAAGTGCGCGCGTTCAACAATTGTATGTATAGAATAGGCGGAAAATGAACCGTTTTGTCTGCATTCACGGGCATTTTTACCAGCCCCCGCGCGAGAACCCCTGGCTGGACGAGGTCGAGCTCCAGGATTCGGCGTACCCTTACCACGACTGGAACGAGCGCGTCACGTCGGAGTGCTATGCCCGCAATGCCGATGCCCGCATTTTGGACGGCAACCAGAAGATTATCGACATCATCAATAATTACTCCCGCATCAGTTTCAATTTCGGGCCGACCCTGCTGTCCTGGATGGAAAAGAAAGAGCCCGAGACCTATGCCGCTATCATAGAGGCCGACCGTTTAAGCCAGAAGAATTTCGGCGGCCACGGCAGCGCCATCGCGCAGGTCTATAACCATATGATCATGCCCCTGGCCAACAACCGCGACAAGCGCACGCAGGTCATCTGGGGTATCAAGGATTTTGAGCATCGCTTCAACCGCAGACCCGAAGGCATGTGGCTGGCGGAGACTGCGGTGGACCTGGAAACCCTGGACATCATGGCCGAGCAGGGGATCAAGTTCACCATCCTGGCGCCGCACCAGGCCAAGACCAAGGTCGACCCGCACGCCGCCTACCGCTGCAAGCTTCCGTCGGGGCGCAGCATCCACGTGTTCTTTTACGACGGCCCCATCGCCCAGGGCATCGCCTTCGAGGGACTGCTCAATAACGGGGAGAATTTTGCCCGCCGCCTGGCCGGGGCGTTCAACGCCGGCAGTCCCGACAACCAATTGGTGCATGCGGCCACCGACGGGGAATCTTACGGCCATCACCACAAATTCGGGGACATGGCCCTGGCCTACTGCATGCATTATCTGCAGGCCAATAACTTGGCGCAGTTGACGGTTTACGGCCAGTTCCTGGAAAAATTCCCGGCCGCCCCGGAGGTGGAACTCAACATCAATTCCTCCTGGAGCTGCGTCCACGGCATCGAGCGCTGGCGTTCCAATTGCGGGTGCTCGACCGGCGGGGGCCCGGGTTGGCACCAGCTCTGGCGCGCGCCGCTGCGCGAGGCTCTGGACTGGCTGCGCGATGCCATGGCGCCTTTGTATGAACAGAACATGGCCGCCTTCACCCAGGACCCCTGGGCAGCAAGGGACGGTTACATCAGTGTGGCCCTGGACCGCGCCCCGGAAAAACTGGAAAGTTCTTTAAAAGACCTGGTCGGCCGCGAGCTGGGAGGGCCGGAGAAGATAAAAGCCCTCAAGCTTTTGGAAATGCAGTTCAACGCGCTTTTGATGTACACCTCCTGCGGCTGGTTCTTTAATGATATTTCCGGCATCGAGACGGTGCAGGTCCTGCAGTACGCGGCCCGGGCCATACAGCTGGCCAAGGAGGTCACGGGACAGGACCTGGAAGAAAAGTTCCTGGCCATCCTGGAGAAAGCGCCCAGCAATGTGCCCGAATACAAGAACGGGGCGCAGGTCTACCGCCAGCTGGTCAGCCCGGCGGTGGTTGACCTTTTGCGCGTGGGCGCGCATTACGCGGTCACGTCCCTGTTCGAGGACTACCCCGAGCAGGCCCAGATGTACTGCTATACGGTGCGCCGGGAGGCCTATGTGCTCAAAGAGGCGGGGCGGCTGAAGCTGGCCATCGGCAGCGTGCAGGTCTCATCCAACCTCACTTTGGAAAAGGCCGGCATCCAGTTCGCGGTCCTGCACCTGGGCGACCATAATTTCATCGGCGGGGTGGACCATTTAAAGTCCGCGGACCTGGCCGCCATGCAAAAGCGCATCCTGGCCGCGTTCGGGCAGAGCAACGTGCCGGAAGTCATCGGCCAGATCAACCATTATTTCGGCGCGCATAATTATTCGCTCTGGCATTTGTTCAAGCGCGAGCAGGTCAGCATCCTCAACCAGGTGCTGCGCAGCACGATGGAGGACATCGAGGGCAGTTTCCGGCAGATCTATGAGCACCATTACCCGCTCATGCAGATCAAGAACGAGCTGCGCCTGCCCCTGCCGCGCATGTTCACGGTCATCGTGGAGTTCATCCTCAACCGCGACCTGTCGGTGCTGCTGGAAGGCGATGACATCGACATCGAGCGCCTGGGGGTCGTGGTCGAAGAGATGAAACGCTGGGCCTTCAAGCGCGACCAGGCCAATTTCGCGTTCCTGGCCGGGGGCTGCATCAGTAAAATGACGGCACGGCTCAAGGAACATCCGCAGGACGTGGACTTGATGGAGAGGATCGCCATGGCCCTGGAATTGCTGGGACAGCTCCAGCTGGAAATAGACCTGTGGAAGACCCAGAACATGTATTTTGTCATGGGCCGCACCATTTATCCCGAGATCGCGGCGCAGGCCGCGGGCGACGCCCTGGCCAAACGCTGGGCCGAGGCCTTCGCGCATTTGGGAGAGGCGCTGAAGGTCAACGTAACGGCACTATTACCGGCGGGCAAATAAAATGGAACGTTCAAGCGGCATCCTGCTGCACATCACATCTTTGCCGTCCCCCTACGGGATAGGCGACCTGGGCCCGTGCGCCCATGCCATGGCCGATTTCCTGGATTCCGCCGGCCAGAAGCGCTGGCAGGTGCTGCCGGTCAACCCCACCGACGGCATCAACGGCCATTCCCCGTACAGCTGTTTTTCCGCTTTTGCCGGCAACCCGCTTTTGATCAGCCCCCGGCAGATGGTGCTCGACGGGTTCCTGGCCCAAAGCGACCTGCGCAACGTGCCCGCCTTCGAGAAAACTTCCGTGGATTATGCCAGGGTCGTCGCGTTCAAGGACAAGGTCTTCGATACCGCTTTCGAACGCTGGAAGAAGAACGGGGCCAGGGAAGACTACGATAATTTCTGCTTCACCAGCCGGCAGTGGCTGGATGACTATGCCGCGTTCGTGGTGGCCAAGCGCGTGTTCCATGGCAAATGCTGGAATGAATGGCCGCTGGACCTTCGCCGGCGCAGGCCCAGGGCCCTGGCGCAATTCGCCAAGGCCCATGCCGCGGCGATCCAGAGGCAGAAGTTCATCCAGTACCTGTTCCAGGGCCAGTGGCATAAATTCAAGATCTACGCCAACAGCCGGGGGATCAGCATCATCGGTGACATTTCCATTTACGTCAACTACGACAGCGCCGACGCTTGGTGCTATCCGCAGTTCTTCAAGCTCGATGCGCGCGGGTGCATGAAATTCGTCAGCGGCTGCCCGCCGGATTATTTCAGCAAGACCGGCCAGCGCTGGGGCAACCCGGTCTATGACTGGGCCAATTTGAAAAAAGAGAATTACAGCTGGTGGCAGAGGCGCATCGGGCATAATTTGTACCTGTTCGACTATTTGCGCATCGACCATTTCCGCGGCTTCCTTTCGTATTGGCAGATCCCGGCCCATGAGAGGTTCGCCGTGTTCGGCCGTTGGGTCAAGGGGCCGGGTGATACCTTTTTCAAGTCCCTGCTGGCCAAATTCGGCGAACTGCCCCTGATCGCCGAAGATCTGGGGGAGATCACCCCCGATGTTCCGGCGCTGATGCGCCGGTTCAAATTTTCCGGCATGCGGGTGCTGCTGTTCGCCTTTGGCGGCCATTTGAAGACCAACCCCCATGTCCCGGCCAATTACCCGGCCCATTGTGTGGTTTATACCGGCACGCATGACAACAATACCATCCAGGGCTGGTACCACACCGAGGCCAATCCAGGCGAGAAGGCCAATTTGACCAAAGTGCTGGGCCGGTTCACGCCGCGCGACCTGCATTGGACCATGATCCGGGCATTGATGAAGTCCAAGGCCGACACGGTCATCCTTTCGCTGGCGGATGTGCTGGGCTTAAGGGAAGGCGCGCGCATGAACACGCCGGCGACCAAATCCGATAATTGGAAATGGCGGGTCGATGAGAAAATGCTCAAACCCGCCGTGGCGCGTAAACTTCTGCAGTTAACCCGGGGATCAAGAAGGGCATGATATGTCTAAAAAGAACGTGACTCTGTTGGTCATCGTCCTGGCCGTGGCCGCGGTGGCGATGTTCAAATTGTACGGCCGCACGCCGCCGCAATCCATGGATTCCATCGCCGCCAGGGCCAAAGGGGACCCCCAGGCCAGGGTGCAGATCATCGAGTTCATCGATTTCCAGTGCCCGGCCTGCGGCGTGGGCTCCAAGATGCTCAAGGAATACATGGACAAATACCCGCACGACGTCCGCGTGCAGCTTAAATATTTCCCTTTGCTCAACCATCACCGCCACGCCATGCAGTCGGCGCTTTACAGCGAATGCGCCGGGCGCCAGGGCAGGTTCTGGCAATTCCATGAGCCCCTGATCGAACAGCAGCCGCAATGGAGCCCGCTCTTGAGCGCGGACCCGGTCTTCACGCAGATCGCCAAAGAGGCGGGGCTGGACATGTCCGTCCTGAACGCCTGTTTGTCGTCGCAAGACGCGGCCCAAACCATCAATGATGACAAGACTTTAGGCCGGTCCTTAGGTGTAGAATCGACCCCGACATACTTCATCAATAATAAAATGGTCGTGGGCGCCCAGTCCCTGACGGATGAATTGAACACCTATTTTCCCAAAAGCTGAGAACCTATGTTGGCAGCGCTGCGGATCATCGTCGGTTTAGTGCTCCTGGTCTCCGGAGCTGAAAAGCTCCTGAGCCCCTACCAGAATTTCTTGTACGCGCTCCAGGCTTACCAGATGCTGCCTCACGGCATGGAGGAGGCGGTCGCCCGCTTTTTGCCGTGGGTGGAGTTATTCACCGGGCTCTTTACAGTGCTGGGCCTGTGGACCGCCTGGGCGCTTAGGGCGGCGATGGTCCTGTTCGCCGGCTTTGTGGTTGTGGTGGGACAGGCCCTGTTGCGCGCCCTGCCCATCGACCAATGCGGCTGTTTCGGTGAATTGGTACACTTGCCGCCGCGGGCCGTCCTTGTTTTTGACAGTATTTTGTTGCTGGTGTGCGTATTCCTGCTGCGCCATCTTCCCAAGGCCATGCAATGGAGTTTAGACCGATACTACAGCAAATAACAGCGATCGTTTTAATGTTTTCCTTCCTGGCCCCCGCCATGGCGGACGATATCAAACCGCCGAACGTGGCCGGGGCTTTTTATCCGGCGAATTCCCTGCTTCTTTCCATGCAGGTCGAGGGTTTCCTGGCCCAGGCCGGCAATGTCCCCGACGGGCGCAAGGTCCCCATCGCCATCGCCCCGCATGCCGGTTATGTGTACTCCGGTCCGGTGGCGGCCTACACCTTCAAGGCCCTGGCCAAAAATAAATATTCCACCGTCATCATCCTGGCGCCGAGCCATTATGACCGCTTCCGGGGCGCGGCCATCTGGCCCAAAGGGGGTTTCCGTACGCCGCTGGGCACCGTACCCGTCGATGAAGAATTCAGCAGCGCTTTATTGAAGGAAACCCCTGTCGTTAAAGAACGGCCGGAGGTGTTCGATCAGGAACATTCGCTGGAGGTGGAACTGCCGTTCATCCAGAAAACTTTGGGGGCCGTCAAGATCGTACCCCTGCTGCTGGGGGAACCGGACCTTACAATGTGCGGGGCCCTGGCCGCGGCTCTCAATAAGCTCATCGGCGGCCGCGACGATGTGCTGGTGCTGGTTTCCTCCGACATGTCGCATTATTTTCCTTATGATACCGCCAATGCCATGGACGCCCAGGCCCTGGAGCACATCAAGGCCGGGGACATCGAGGCGTTCTGGAACGGCATGGCCAGCCGCAAAATAGAAATGTGCGGGTTCGTCCCTGTGACGGTGGCTTTAATGCTGGCCAAAATGCACGGGCTTTCGGCGGAAGTTTTAAAATATGCCAACTCCGGTGACGCCACGGGGGACAAATCCAAGGTGGTGGGATACGGGGCGGTCATTTTTTATAAACCCGAAGAGACAAGCGCCCAAGGGTTGACCGCACAAGAGAGAACATATTTACTGGGCCTGGCCCGCCAAAGCGTTGAAGCATTTGTCAGGAGCGGTAAAAAAACCCCAGCGGACACGGCGGACCCGCGCCTGAAGCAGGTGCAGGGCGCTTTTGTGACGCTGATGAAGAACGGCCAATTGCGCGGGTGCATCGGCAATATCAAAGGCGAGGGGCCCCTGGCATCGACCGTGCGGGACATGGCCATTGCCGCGGCCTCCCAGGACCCCCGTTTTTCGCCGGTCAAAGCCGATGAGCTCAAAGACATCGATGTGGAAGTTTCCGTGCTTTCACCGCCGCAACAGGTCAAAGATGCCTCCGCCATCGTCCTGGGCCGCGACGGGGTGATCGTCAGTGACGGGGGACCGCATGAGGGGGTGTTCCTGCCCCAGGTGGCGACAGAGACCGGGTGGAGCAGGGAACAATTCCTTTCGGATCTCTGCAGCGAGAAAGCGGGCCTGCCGGAGGATTGCTGGAGGTCCCCCAAGATCGCGCTGTACACATTTACCGCCGAGGTGTTCGGTGAGAAATAAGCTCATTTCCATTTTTGTCATCGTCTGGCTGGTCGTGTTCACCTATGAATCGACCCGCCATTTTTACCTCGAGCCCTTCTTCGGCGCCCGGCTGCCCAAGGTGAAATTCCTTTTCCCGCCGGCGGGGTGGATCATGTTCTTTAATTTGGATGACAGTTACGGGTATACCGAGGTCTACGGCATCAAGGACGGCCGGGCCCAGGCCATCGATCCCCACCAGATCCTGCAGACCCGGGCCATCGGTTATGACAATATCAACCGCAACGCGCTGGTGTCGGTGCTTTCCGGGGACGTGGAAAAGCCGTTCTGTGATTTTTTGCGGCGCAAATTCCCGTATTTTGACAGTTTCACGGTCACCTATGTCAATTATCCGTCGCTGACGACACGTCCTTTTGAAAGAGAGCAAGGGGTGGCTTATGAATGCCGGTAAGACCTGGGACATATTGTTCCTTGAAGAACGGCCGTCCATTGGATTGGCCTTCTTCCGTATCTTTGTGGCCCTGACCACCGGCTTGCATGTCATCCCGTCTTTTTTCCATCTCGATGACAATTATTTATCCACGGCATTTAAGACGCTCAATCCCATTTTCTTCACCGACGGAGCGCTGGCCCTGGCGCAGAACAGCCCGGATTGGCTGGTCATCGCCTTTGTCTGGTTCTTTTGCATCACCTGGTTCTGTTTCCTGATCGGCCTGTTCTCCCAGGTCAGTTGTATTTTAATGACCCTGTGTTGTTACTATTTTTACGCGCTCAACAGTTTTCACATCGGCACCCTCTCCTGGGACATCCTGCTGGTGACCCTGTTCCTGATGTGCCTGACGCCTTATCACGGCGATTATTTTTCCGTCGATGCTCTCCGCCGGGGCGATCCCGATGCCTGGCAACGTAAACGCCCGTTCTTCATCCAGCGCCTGCTGCAGGTGCAGGTCGCGTCCACGTTCTTCTACACAGGTTTGTATAAAATTTCCGCCCACGGCAACTGGCTGACGGGCAATCCGATGTATTCGCTCATGCATTATCCGCCTATCGGGGTGACCAAGAATTTCCTGCTCAAGGAATGGCTGGGCATGCACCCGTCGCTTTGCTACTGGCTGGGGATCTTCATTATTTTTATGGAACTGTCCCTGCCGTTCTGGCTGTTCAATCCCAAGACCAGGCGTTCGGGGATCATCGCCGGGTTTATTTTCCACATTCTGCTCATCCTCACCCTGGATGTGCCCGCGATCTTTTTCTTCCTGTTCCCGGCGCAGCTGCTGTTGTTCATCCATCCGCAGGCCGTCCGTGGCTTGATCGAGGCCCGGCGCCGGCATGCGTATAAGTTCAAGGTCATTTACGATGGCGATTGCGTCTTTTGCAAGGCCTCGGTGGCGCGGCTCAAGGTCATGGACTTGTGGGGCCATTTGGCCTGTGAACCCATGCGGGAGGCCTTGAGCGAGATCAAGCTGTCCGACGGACAGGATACCTGGGGCGGCTTCGACGCGTTCCGCCGCATGTGCCGGCTTTTGCCCATGCTTTATCCCATGCTGCTTTTTGTGTATTTGCCGGGCGCCTGTGCGATAGGCCGCTGGTGTTATGCCCGGATCGCCCGTAACCGCCGTTGCCTGGGGAACCGCTGTGATCGCGTATAAAGACATCCCCAAGGTCATCTGGTCGCATGCCATTTTGATCATGGCCGCGGGGCTGGTGGCCTTATACAGCGCGTCCTTCAATAATGTGCGCGTGGGGCAGGTGGTGTTCTACGACCAGCTGGGCGCGGCCCTGTTGTCGCTGGCGATCATGGCCATTTTAAGCCAGACCGACTACCGCAAGTTCTTCGAGATCGCCTATCCCGTGTACGCGGTCAGCGTGGTGTTCCTCGTGCTGGTCTTGTTCCTCGGCCGGCAGGCCCTGGGTGCCACGCGCTGGTTCTCGCTGGGGCCGTTGAGTTTCCAGCCGTCGGAATTCAGCAAACTGGCCGTGGTCCTGTTTTTGGCCAGGTATTTCAGCCAGCGGCGGCCGCAATTGTCTTTTCACTGGGGCGGGTCTGTGCGCAATGTGTGGGACGACCTGCTGTGGCCCCTGGCTCTGACCGGCATTTCCATTTTGCTCATCTTTAAACAGCCGGACCTGGGCACGGCCATCCTCATCTTCGGCATTTTCACCGTCATGCTGTACATGAGCGGCATTTCCATGAAGATCTTCACCGCTTTTATCGTGCTGCTGCTGGCCTGCGCGCCGTTCGCCTGGCATGTCCTCAAACCTTACCAGCGCGACCGCCTGCTGGTTTTTATCAACCCCAACCATGATCCCCTCGGGGCGGGGTATACCATCATCCAGTCCAAGATCGCGGTGGGTTCCGGCCAGCTCCTGGGCAAAGGATGGCTGTCCGGTTCGCAGAACCAGCTGAATTTCCTGCCGGAGAGGCATACGGATTTCATTTTTTCGGTCATCGGTGAGGAGTGGGGGTTCCTGGGCGCGGCGTTTTTAGTGTACTGTTACGCCGCGCTGGTCTATTGCGGCCTGCAACTGGTGCGCCATAACAAGAACCGGTTCGCTCAGGCCATGGGCGCGGGTATCGTCGGCATCCTGGTCCTGCAGGTGGTCATCAACATCGGCATGGTCATGGGCCTGTTCCCGGTCGTGGGCATCACCCTGCCGTTCGTCAGTTACGGCCGGTCGTCATTTATCGTGTTCGCGGCCATGCTGGGGTTCCTGCTCAATTTGAGCAAAAGAAGGACAATGTTTTAATTCCAAAACGGCGCACGGTCGCCTATAATGGACAGGTATGCACAAGAATTTCCGCAAGACCATCAATAAGCAGCTGGGGGAGATCCTGGTCGAACGCGGGCTCCTCACCCGTCCCCAGCTTGCCGAGGGCCTGAAGCTGCAAAAGGAAAAGGGCCTGCTCTTGGGCGAAGCGCTGGTGGGCCTGAAATACATCCAGGAAGAGGACATTGTCCAGTCCCTGACCAGCCAGTACGGTTTTCCTTACCTGCCTTTGACCCATTATGAGATCGCCTCCGAAGTGGCGGATGTGGTGCCGGCCAAGATGTGCCGGCAGTATTGTTTGATCCCCGTCGACAAGATCGGCCGCAGTTTGACGGTGGCCATGGCCAACCCTTTGAACGTGCAGGCCATGGAAGACGTGGAAACGGTCACCGGCTGCGTCGTGCAGGTCTTTGTCAGCACCGCCACCGACATCATGGACGCCATTAAACGTTACTACAATACCGCCTGATGCTGTCTTTAAAAGAACGCCTCCAGCAGATCCTCCTCCGCGACAACCTCGCCACCCCCGAGGACATCAAGCGCGCTTTGGAAGAACAGAAAAAATTCGGCGGGGAATTGAGCCGCATCCTCGTCAAGATGAAGGTCATCTCCGAGGACCAGTTGAGCGTGGCCCTCAGCGAAGGCTTAAGCATTCCCATCATCAACCTTTCCGTCCTGACCGTGGAAAAATCCGTCGTCAGCCTCGTGCCCAGGGAAGCGGCGCAGGAATACAACCTCATCCCGGTCTCGCGCATCGGCAGCCACTTGACCGTGGCCATGGCCGACCCCCAGGATGTGTTCGCCATCGACAATATCAAGGCCCTGACCGGGCTGTCCGTCACCACCATCATCGCCCGGCCGCGCGATGTGCGCGCGGCCATTGACCGCCTGTATGAAAGCGACACCTCGGCGACCATGGCCGAGATCCTCAAGGACATCAAGGGCGCGGGGGACCTGGAACTGGTCAAGAACCCCGTGCAGGTGTTCGACCGCCAGAAGATCGAGAACCTCACGCAGGAAGCCCCCATTGTCACGCTGACCAACACCATCATCCAGCAGGCGGTATTGGCCCGTGCCAGCGACGTGTTCATCGAACCGCTGGAGAACGGCCTGCGGGTGCGTTACCGCGTCGACGGCATGATCCGGGAAATGGACCGCATGTCCAAGTCCCTGCATTTTCCGGTCATCTCGCGCATCAAGGTGCTTTCGAACCTGGACATCGCCGAACACCGCCTGCCCCAGGACGGCCGGTTCCGCATGATCACCGACCAGGGCAAGGACGTGGATTTCCGCGTCAACGTGCTGCCCACGACCCTGGGGGAAAAGATCGTTTTGCGCGTGCTGGACAAGAACCTGGAAATGCTGGAGCTGGACAAGCTGGGCTTCCAGCCCGATGCCCTGGAGCGGCTCAAGGAAAGCTGCCACCGCCCGCACGGGATGATCCTGGCCTGCGGCCCGACCGGCAGCGGCAAGACCACGACCCTGTATGCCATTTTGAAATATATCGATTCCCCGGGCAAGAACATCATCACCGTCGAGGATCCGGTCGAGTTCCAGGTAGCGGGCTTCAACCAGGTCAATGTCCGCCCGGAAGTGGGGCTGACGTTCCCCTCGTCATTGCGCTCGATCCTGCGCCAGGACCCTGATGTGATCCTCATCGGCGAGGTGCGCGACCCCGAAACATTGGACATCGCGGTCAAGGCGGCCCTGACCGGGCACCTGGTGGTCAGTTCCCTGCACACCACGACCGCGGCCGGTTCGATCACGCGCATGATCAATATGGGCATCGAGCCGTTTTTGATCTGTTCCTCGGTCATCGCCATCGTGGCCCAGCGGCTCATCCGCCGGGTCTGTCCCAAATGCCGCGAGGGCCACACCATCACGGCCCAGGCCGCCCGGCAGTTCAATATCCATGGCCTTGTGCCCGGCCATAACCTTCTTTTTTATAAGCCCAAGGGCTGCGATAAATGTTTCAACACCGGTTACCAGGGCAGGGTGGGCATCACGGAGATCCTGGCCCTGACCCCGAAGATCCGGGAGATGATCCTGGCCCGCGCGTCGGAATACGACATCAAGAAGGCGTCGCGCGAACAGGGGATGAAGACCATGCGCGAGGACGCGGTGTTCAAGGCCTGCGCCGGACAGACCAGTCTGGAGGAAGTGGTGCGCCTGACCACCGCCGATTAAGACCTTTGGTAGTAATTTCACGGCTCCGGTTGTCTTTTTCCGACAACCTTTTCCAAATGTCCAGAAACACAACGCTCCTACGGAGCTGTGTTTCTGAATCGGTGACGCAGGTTGTCGGGACAACAGTCGCCTTAAAAATTACTCCCAAAGTTCTTTATAGAAGAGGTCAGCTGCTTTTTATGGAAACGACACGCGAAAGAATACTGAAGGCCATTCATTCCCTGCCCAATGTCAACCCGGTGCAGGTGGACGCGTTCCTTTATCATAACAAGGACAAGAACACCAGTTTGGTCAAGGCCCTGCTGGCGCAGGGGGTGGTCTCGGAACAGGACCTGCTGCTGGTGCTGGTGCGCGAACTGCGCATCCCGTCCATTGACCTGTCCAAATACCGCATCGATGAGCGTTTAAAGTCCGTTGTCACCGAGAAAGTCGCGCGGCTCTACCACACCATCCCCATCTCCATTTTCGGCGAAACGCTCACCATGGCGGTATCGGACCCGCTCAATGTATTCGTCATCGACGACCTGCGCAATATCACCGGCAAGAACATCGACGTGATGGTGGCCACCGATACGCAGATCATGGTGGCCGTCGACCAGTTCTACGGTGCCCCCACGGCGGCTTCCGGCCTGACCCAGATGAGCGAGGACAGCAAGGCCGCGGAAGGCATGCATTTTATCGAGGGAGAAAACCCCCTGCCGGAAGCGGACGTGGACAACGCCAACCAGGCGCCGGTCATCCGCATGGTCAACCTCATCATCAAGGAAGCCATCCGCCAGCGGGCCTCCGACATACACATGGAACCCACCGCCGAGGGCATGCGCGTGCGCTACCGCATCGACGGCATCCTCCAGGACATCCTCACCATCCCCAAGGAGAACCGCAGCGCGGTCACGGTGCGCATCAAGATCATGGCCAACATGGACATCACCGATTACCAGGTCCCGCAGGACGGGCGGTTCAAAATGCGCATTTCCGACCAGGAGATCGATTTCCGCGTGTCGCTCTTGCCCACGACCTTCGGGCAGAAGGTGGTCATGCGTATCCTGGACAAGGCCAATCTCTCCCTTGGCCTCAACAAACTGGGATTTTCCCCGCAGGCCATCGCATTGCTGGAAGAGGCCATGCACAAGCCCTTCGGCATGGTGCTGGTGACCGGACCGACCGGAAGCGGCAAATCCACAACGTTGTATTCGATGATCAACCAGCTCAATACCGTCGACCGCAACATCATCACCATCGAGGACCCGGTGGAATATCTGGTCGAAGGCCTCACCCAGATCGAGACCAAAAGCGACATCGGGCTCAACTTCGCCGCGGGCCTGCGGGCCATCCTGCGCCAGTCGCCGGATGTGGTCATGGTGGGTGAGATCCGCGATGGGGAAACCGCGGACATCGCCATCAAGGCCTCGCTCACCGGCCAGATGGTGTTCTCCACTTTGCACACCAACGATGCCGCCGGCGCGGTCACCCGCCTGGTGGACATGGGCCTGGAACCCTTTTTAGTGGCCTCGAGCCTGGTGCTGGTCTGCGCCCAGCGCCTGTGCCGGCGCATCTGCCCGCATTGCAAGCAACCGGCCAGGATCCCGCCGGAGGCGCTCAAAAAGATCGAGCACAAGATCAAACCCGGCACGGTCCTTTATGAAGGCAAAGGCTGCGACCGCTGCCGCAACACCGGCTACCTGGGCCGCCTGGGCGTGACCGAGGTGCTGCAGATCGACGACCGCGTGCGGGACATGCTCATCCGGGGAAAATCCTCCGATGAGATCGCCCGCTATGCCCAGGAATATCAGGGTATGAAATTGCTTTTTGATGATGTTATTGATAAGATGAGCCAGGGTGAGACAACGCTGGAGGAAGTTTACCGTATCTCTTCGGAGGAAGTGTGATGGACGAGAATTGTGAGCGCCTGCTCCTGGGCGAGATCCTGATGAAGCGCAACCGCATCACCAAGGGGCAGATGGAACATGCGCTGGCGGTGCAGAAAAAAGAAAAAGGTTTTATCGGCGAGATCCTGGTGAAGCTGGGTTATGTCGAGGAACGGGACATCGTGGTGGCGCTGGTCGTGCAGTGCGGCCTGCCGTACATCGCGGTGGGCAAATACACCATCGACCCGGCCATCGTCAAGATGATCCCCAAGGAAACCGCCCAGCAGGAGAGGATGATCCCCTTAGACAGGATCGGCGACATTTTAAGCGTGGTGATGACCAATCCCTTGAGCCCCGACAAAAGGTCCGAGATCGAGTCCAGGACCGGCTGCCGGGTCGCGGTGTTCATCGCCACCAAATCCGAGATCGAAGAAGCCATCGCGCGCAATTACAATTAAACGGCCCTATGCCCACATTTAAGTATTCCACCCGCGGCCAGGACGGCCGCACGATCACCGGTAAAATGTCCGCCGACAGCCAGGACCTGGTCATCGCCGAGTTGCGCAAACGCGACCTGGTCATCGTTTCCGTCGACCAGGAAAAGGACGGGTCCAAGGCCTCCAAGACAGCGAAAGCCGGGGGCAAGCGGGTCAAGTCCGAGGACATCGTGGTCTTCACCCGGCAATTCGCCACCATGATCGATGCCGGCATCCCCATCCTGCAGTCGCTGGAAGCCCTGGGCGAGCAGACCGCCAATCCCGCGTTCAAGGAGATCATCAGCACCATCCACAACGACATCCAGCTGGGCAGCAGTTTGTCCGCGGCCTTTGCCAAGCACGGCAAGGTGTTCGACTCCCTGTATGTGAACATGATCCGCGTCGGGGAAAGCGGCGGGGTGTTGACCTCGGTGCTCGAGCGCGTGGCCCTCTACCTGGAAAAGACCGAGAAGCTCAAAGCCAAAGTGCGATCCGCCATGATCTACCCGGCGGTGGTCGTGACCATGGCGCTGGCCATCACCACGCTGCTCATCATCAAGGTGGTGCCCACGTTCGCCCAGATCTACGACTCCCTCAACCAGAAGCTGCCGCTCATGACCCAGATGCTCATCGATTTCAGCAAGCTGATGCAGAAAGCATTCCCGCTGGTCGTCGCCGGCATCGTTGCCCTGGTCGTGGCCTTCGCGCAATACCGCAAGACTCCCAAAGGCAGCCTGCGCATCGACGGCATGCTGCTGCGCCTGCCCATTTTCGGCGATTTGATCTGCAAGGTGTCCGTCAGCCGGTTCTGCCGCACCTTCGCCACCTTAAGCCAGAGCGGCGTGCCCATCCTGGAGTCGCTGGAGATCGTGGGCAAGACCTGCGGCAACCGCGTCATCGAACTCCTGGTCGACGATATCAAGGTCAGCGTGCGGGAAGGGGAGAGCATCGCGGTGCCCTTGTCCAAGAGCACGGCGTTCCCGTCCATGGTCACCCGTATGATCGCCATCGGCGAGAAAAGCGGCCAGCTGGAAAAAATGCTCTCCAAGGTGGCGGAGTTTTACGACGAACAGGTGGACACCGCGGTCGAAGGCCTGACCAAGCTGATCGAGCCTTTGATCATCGGTTTCCTGGGTATTGTGGTGGGTTTCATCGTGATCGCTTTGTTCATGCCGATCCTGAATTTAACATCGGCCTTAAAATAATATGCGCATCCTGTCCTTTATTATGATGCTGGCCTTTTGCCTTCCCGCCTATGCCCAGACGGACGCGGCGGACACCAGCCAGCTGACGCAGTTCCTGCTGGGCCTCAAGGACAGCGCCGAACGCCTGTCCCGGGGCAATGAGCTTTTGGCCGGCCAGAACGCCGGCGTTGAACTGCGCATGGAACAGGTGCAGCCGCGCCTGCAAAAACTGCTGGATGAGCAGGAGAAGCTCAACCAGGCTTCCCTGAAATTAAAGGCCTCCAACCCGGCCCGGGCCCGCAAGGTGGCGCAATTGGAAAAACAATTGGCCGGGGTCAGCGACAAGCTCGACCGCATCAAAGGGGGGATGAAGGCCGACCAAAGCGCCATTGATCATGAACAGGAGCAAGACGCCCGCCTGGTCGAAGAGCCGGCAGAGGCCCACGGCGCCAAGGAAAGATTGCAGCTGCTCAAAGCCATCTATGAGAGCAAACAGAGGCAGGAAGAGCTCAGCCGCAAGATCAGGGCCCATCCGGCCCAGCCGAACGAGGAACAGGTCCGGCTGCAGGCGACTTTGGAGAACCTGGCGGTGGAAGGCCAAAAACTCAAGCAGGAAATGGCTGATCTAAGGGAGAAAAAGGCAGATCTGGACAGGCGCAAGACCTACCTGGATTCCGTGGTTCCTTAGATTGACAAGGCTTTTTCCGTGTGCTAAGCTTTATCAGGTGCTGTATGGGCCTAGTTCTTTCTTAAGGGAGGTGAGAACCGCGGTATTTAACAACGGGCTTTGAGGCCGGAAGCGGGCGCTGTGATTGGAATGTCCTTATCCTATACATTATCCGCACGCGCTCATCATGACCGCAAGCCCCCAACGAAGGAGACCATGATGAGAACACGCACATCCCAGGGTTTTACGTTAGTTGAGATCATGATCGTCGTCGCGATCATCGCCTTATTGGCGGCGATCGCCATACCGAACTTGTTGCGCGCGAAGATTTCCGCCAACGATGCTTTGGCCAAAGCGACGATCCGCGCCATTTCCACGGCGTCCGAATCGTACGCGACCTCCAAGAACGGTAATTATCCGGTGGATATTACCTCCTTGACGGGCGCGTCCCCGGCGTACCTTAACACCGCGTATTGCGGGCAGACGCTGTCCGGCTATGTGTATAGCTGCACGTTCGGCGCTGCCTCGTATACGGTCGCGGCCACACCGATGACGGTGGGCACGTCGGGCACCACCACCTACACGATCACGACCGGTGGCGTGCTGACGCCGTAATTGGCTTCTCGGTTGTCTTGACCCCGCCTTCCAGATACGGAAGGCGGGGTCGCTTTTTAAAGAATTAGTCTGGATACCTGCCTGAAACTTGTTAAAATAAAATTATATGCAGTTTGACATCAAAGAGATGTTCGACGCCTATTTGGCCGGCGTCGAGCGGCTGGTGGCCAGGCGGCCGCAGGTCTCGGTGCTGGGCATCGACATAGGCACCAGCGCCATCAAGGCCGTGGTCATTGCCCCGGACGGCGGCGTCCCGGAACTGACGGCCTGGGCCATCGAACGCATCGACGGCAATGACCCCAAGACCGCGCTGGGCAAGGTCCTGGCCCGCATCAAACCCTCCAATGAGGTCATCGTGACCTCGGTTTCCGGCAAGGGGTCGCTCATCCGCTACATTGACATGCCGCGCATGCCCCTGGAGGACCTGCGCAAGGCCTTCGTGTTCGACCTGGATAAATATTTCCCCTTCGATCCCCGCAGCATTTATACCGACTGTTTTATCCTCGACCAGAAAAGCAAGGACAAGCGCATGCCGGTGCTGGTGGCCGCGGTCAAGAAAGAGATCGTCGATGAGCGCGTGGCGCTGTTCAAGCAGGCGGGGGTGGAGCTGGCCAAGGTCACCATCAATTCGATCGCCATTGCCAATGCTTTCGAGCGCCTGCCCCCGGCATCACCCCAGGCCGTCAATGCCAAGGCCGTGCTGGACATCGGGGGGACGGTGTGCAATTTACTGGTCATGAAAGGCCAGGTGCCCTGTTTTACCAGGGACATTTTTATCGGCAGCCAGGAGATGACCCGGCAGATCGCCAATGTCCTCGCCATAGACGCGGCGCGGGCCGAGGAGCTCAAGTGCAGCCAGGCCGAGCGCAGCGCCGAGGTGGCTTCCGCCTGCGAGGCGGTGGTGGGCCAGCTGGTGTCGGAGATCCGCCTGTCGCTGGATTATTTCATGACGGAGAAGAACATCCAGATCGACGAGTTCTTCCTGCTGGGCGGCGGTTCGCTGTTCAAGGGCATTGATTCCATTTTTGAGAAGAATTTAAGCATCCCGGCCAAGATCTGGGACCCGCTGGCCGGCGTCCGTTTGGGTCCTTCCGTAGAGGGCCCGGGCATCCACGCATCCTCTTCGCAAATGGGGGTCGCGATCGGTTTGGGGCTGGTGGGCGTATGATCGACATCAACTTGATACCGGCATCACCGGGTAAAAGGTCCGCCGGAGCGGCGTTCTCCACCGTCCAGTTAGGGATCCCCCCGAAGGTGTTCTGGGGTGTGGGCGGGGGCGTGGTCGCCATCCTGGTCCTGGCGCATGTCATTTTGCTGGGGTTGCTTGTTATCGAGGGCGGCATCTGGCTGGCGCACCGGGCGGTGTGGCAGAGCGTTCTGCCACAGAAGAAGAACATCGACACTTTGGGCGGGGAAGTCAGGGACCTCAAGAAAAGGATGACCGGCATCACGGACGTCACCTCCGCCAGGACCACGGGCTGGTCGCGCAAGCTCAATACCATCAGCGACTGCGTGACCAAGGGGCTGTGGCTGCGGCGGATGACCCTCGATGAAAAGGCCCTGGTCATCGAAGGCAGCGTCATTTCCCGTGACCAGAACGAAATAGCGTCGATCGGGGCGTTCGTCAATAACCTCAAGAAAGACGGGTCCTTCATGCAGGACCTGGCGGGCCTGGAGGTCAATTCCATCACACGGGAAAAAAGAGGGGTCATTGACGTGGCGAATTTCACGCTCACGGCCAAATTCAAATAATGGACTTCAAATTCGACCTCAAACCCCTGGTAAACCGGTTCAACGCCCTCGACGAAAGGGCGCGGTACACGATCTTTGGCCTGTTCCTGGTGGTGGTCGTGGGCCTGGATTATTTTTTGGTCCTGCGGCTGCAGGCCGGGTTTTTGCGCAAGGTCGGCGAAGGGATCACCACACTGTCCCAGGACACGGCCCGGGTCAGGGCGGATGCCCAGAGGATCAATGACATCAAGAAGGGCCTGGAAGACATGCGCTCCCAACTGCAGGCGCTCAACAACAAAGTCCGTCCCCTGCAGGAAATACCCGCGGTGCTTTCCGACATCGCCCGCATCGCCAATGACAGCGGGGTGAGCATCGACCAGCTGGTACCCGCGAAAGAAGGCCCGGAAAGTTTGCTTACCTCTGGAGATACGAAATATTATGCGCTGCCTATTGTGGTTAGCGCGCATTCAGGGTATCATATGTTCGGGCGTTTTTTGAACAAGCTCGAGTCCGGCAATTTATTGTTCCTGGTGCGCGGGCTGCGCATGGAAACCGGCGATATACCGGCCAATAACCTTGCGGTGCAGGCCACGCTGAAAGTGGTGCTGGCCGACAGGGCGGAGGTCAAAAAATGACGGGTTGGCTGCTCGCTGGGATGAGTTTGATCATGGCCCTGCCTCTGTACGCGCAGCAGGGCGGTAATTTCGTTTACGACAGCCACGGTAAGCGCGACCCCTTCGGCCCCATGGTTTCTTCCGCCGGCGTTGTGCTGGTGTATGATTCGGACCTGACCGCCGCGGACATGGCCCTGGAGGGGATCCTGGCGGACAAGGAAGGGAAAAACCTGGCCATCATCAGCGGCAAGGTGGTCAAGGCGGGCGAACAGATAGGGCCGTGGCAGGTGGAAACGATCGCGGCGGACCATGTGGACCTGGTCAAGGATGGAGAGCGTGTGGCGTTGAAGTTGAAAAAGGGAGGGACCTGATGCGCTGGGTATTGCCTGCGGGAATATTGATATGGGCATTTGCGCTTGTGCCGGCCATGGCCGAGAACGCCGTGCCGGAGGCCGCTGCGGTCGCCGCCGCCACCGGGTCCGTGCCCGTGGTCCAGGCCCCGAGCGCCGAAGGGCTGGTGTCGCTGGATTTCCAGGACGCGGACATCCGCAGCGTGTTGAAAGTGCTTTCCTATAAAAGCGGGGTCAATATCGTGCCGGGCCCGGATGTGACCGGGATCGTGACCATACAACTGACGGATGTGCCCTGGCAAAAGGCCCTGGATGTCATCCTCTCGACCTATGGGTACGGTTATGACCGCAAGGGCAATATCATCATGGTCACCAGCATCGAGAACTTGAAGAAACACCGCGAAGATACCCGCGCGCTGGAAGAACAGGAACCACTGGTCACCAAAACCTACGCCTTGAATTTCGCCAAGGCCTCCGACGTGGTCGATTCCCTGGGCAAGATGAAGACCCCGCGCGGCACCATCAATTTTGACCAGCGCACCAACATCCTGATCGTGCGCGACACCCAAAGCGCGCTGGAGCTCATGGACGGCGTGGTCAGGAGCCTGGACGCGGTCACCCCGCAGGTCCTGATCGAGGCCCAGATCATCGAGACCGACCTTAGCAATACGGAGAACCTGGGGATCGACTGGACCGTCGCGGCCACGGCCAGCGGCGCCCAGCACGGCACGCCGTTCCCCTTCCTGAACAACAACAAATTTATCCCGCCCACAGCCGCGGGAGGGACGAACAACAGCTTTAATTACGGGACATTGAGCTTTTCCGCGTTCCAGGCGGTGTTGCAGATCTTAAAGACCCGGACGGACACCAATATCATATCCAGTCCGAAAGTGGTGACCCTCGACAACCAGACGGCCAAGATCGTCGTCGGCACCCAGTACCCGATTCCGAATTACACGTACAATACGGAACAGGCAAAATTGCAGGTATCAGGTTTTGAGTACAAGAACATCGGGGTGATCTTCGAGGTAACGCCCCATGTGAACGGCCCCGGGCTGGTGACACTGGACCTGCACCCGACCATTTCGGCCAATGACGGGACCGTGACCTTTGACAGCCAGAACACATTACCTTTATTGACTATACAGGAAGCAAGTACAAAAGTTATGATCGAAAGCGGGCAGACCCTGGTGATCGCAGGACTTATTACCGACAGCGTGATCATCACCAACAAGAAAGTTCCCTTGATCGGTGATATCCCGTTGGTCGGTGAGGCGTTCAAGAACAAACAAAATACCAAGAGCAAAAAGGAATTGTTGATCTTCTTGACGCCCCACATCATCACCGCGAAAGACCCTGCTGCCTCACCCGCGTCCGGCGCCAAATAGCGCCTGCCTGCCCGATCGTAACGGCCATTTAACATAAGGAAGGAGCAATTGTGTCTAAAGAAATTTTGATCCATGTCGCCGAGGGCGAACGCCGGGTGGCGATCGTGGTCGACGGCAAGCTCGATGATTTTTACATCGAGCTCGACCGTCACCAGTCCATGCTGGGCAACATTTACAAGGGCAAGGTGGAATCCATTTTGCCCTCCATCAACGGGGCTTTTGTCAACATCGGCCAGGAAAAGAACGGGTTTTTATACCTGACCGACGCCGACAACCCGTTCCTCAAGGACATCGAAAAGATCGATGACGAGCCGCAGGTGGGTGTGGGGCAGAAACTGCTCAACATGTTCCTGCACAAGACCGAGGACAAGCCGGCTCCCCAGCCGCGGGACAACAAAAAGGGCAAGAACGAACTGCCGCTGAAAAAAGACCAGGAAGTGCTGGTGCAGGTGGTCAAGGACCCCTTCGGCACCAAGGGCCCCCGCCTGACGACCCATTTGAGCCTGGCCGGGCGTTTTGTGGTGTACATGCCCATGGACCGGCATAACGGCATTTCCAAGAAGATCGAGAACCCCGAGGAGCGCCAGCGCCTGCGGGAGATCCTCAAGTCCTTCAACTTCGTGCGCAGCGGCGGGTTCATCGTGCGCACCGCCTCCATCGACATCGGGGAGAAGGAGATCACCCGTGATGCCAAGTTCCTGACCGCCATGTGGGACAAGATCCGCGCCCTCTCCAAGCAGAAACAGCCGCCGGCGTTGATCTACAAGGAATACGACCTCATCTGGAAGGTGGTGCGTGACCTGCTCAAGGACGAGGTGGAGAAGCTGGTCATCGACTCCGAGGAGGAATACATCAAGTTGCGCAAATTCGCCGAGACCCTGGCGGGCAAGGAAATGGTGGACAAGATCCATTTCCATCCAGGGCCGCAGACCGTGTTCGAGGCCAGGGGCATCGAGCGCGAACTGGAGAAGATCTACGAGCCCAAGGTGTACCTGAAATCCGGCGCCTATGTGGTCATCGAGCCCACCGAGGGGCTGATCGTGGTCGACGTCAACAGCGGCCGGTTCAAGACCAAGGGCACGCCGGAGGACGCCGCCTTCGCGGTCAACATGGAAGCGGCCCCCGAGATCGCGCGCCAATTGCGCCTGCGTGACCTGGGCGGGATCATCGTCATCGACTTCATCGACATGAACCGCGAGGACCACAAGCGCAAGGTGCTCAACATCCTGCGCGAGGCCCTGACCAAGGACCATGCCAAGACCGAGGTCAACCGCATTTCCCAGCTGGGCCTGGTGGAAATGACCCGCGCGCGCACCGGCAAGACCATTGAATCCCTGAAATTCCATGCCTGCCCGTATTGCGAAGGCAGGGGAAAAGTAAAAATTGACTAGTATTAAGTTAATGTGTATAATCCTCACTTTCTAATCGTTACCCAAGAGGTGTAGCATGTTCGCGATCGTGCAGTTAGGCAATAGACAATTCAAAGTGACCGAAGGGGAGACCGTCATGGCCTACCGTATGGACCATGAGGCCGGCAAGAAGATCACCCTGGACAAGGTCCTGCTTGTTTCCGACGGAAAGACCGTAACCGTGGGCCAGCCGTTCGTCAAGGGCGCCCTGGTGAAGGCCGAAGTGGTGGCCCACCCCCGGGGAGTCAAAGTCATTGCGTTCAAGTACCGCAAACGCAAGGATTCCGCCCGTACCCATGGTCACCGCCAGGACCTGACAAGCGTTAAGATCGAGAAGATCACTCTTTAACCGCTTACCGAATTTTCAGGATCCCAGTATCCGGTGACATTCCGGGTACTGGGATTCATCATTTTAGGGGCAGATATGGCATTCGTAGACCAGGCACGCATAGAAGTACAAGCCGGCGGTGGCGGTAAGGGCTGTGAGAGCCATTACCGCGACAAGTACATGCGCTATCCGCGGCCCGACGGGGGCGACGGCGGAAGGGGCGCGGACATTATTTTTGTCGCGGACCCCAATTTGCACACGCTTTTGGATTACCGGTTCAAACAGCATTATGTCGGCCAAAGGGGCGGGCATGCCAGCAGCAATAACAAGACCGGCAAGAGGGGCGAGGATTGTGTCCTGCATGTGCCGGTAGGCACCATGGTCTGGGACTATGATAACGGCCTTTTGATGCGCGACCTGGTCGTGCCCGGGGACCAGGTCATCGTGGCCAAGGGCGGGGCCGGCGGGCACGGCAATAACAAAGGCCGCACGGTCACTTTGCCGGGCGAGGGCGAAAAGCGCACCATACGTTTGGAGTTAAAGATCATCGCCGATGTGGGTTTGGTGGGTTTCCCCAACGCGGGTAAATCCACCCTGATCTGCGCGGTGAGTAAGGTCAAGTCCAAGATCGCCAATTATCCCTTCACCACCAAGGCGCCGGTGCTGGGCATCGTCAAAGATGAGGATGATGAGGACAGGAATTTCGTGATGGCGGACCTGCCGGGACTGATCGAAGGCGCGCATGAAGGCAAGGGCCTGGGAGACCGGTTCCTCAAGCATGCCGAGCGCACCAAGATCCTGGTGCATGTGCTCGACATGTCCGGTGCCGAAGGCCGCGACCCCGTTGAGGATTATTACAAGATCTGTGAGGAGCTTGATCTCTACAGCGAGGAGCTTGCGCACAAGCACCGCATCCTGGTGGCCAATAAAATGGACCTTCCGGAGGCCAAAAAGAACCTCACCCGGTTCAAGCGTAAGGTCACCAAGGACATATTCCCGGTCTCCGCCAAAGAGCGCGAGGGGCTTGAAGAAGTCATGGCGGCCATACGGTTATTATTGTAAAATGAAAATATGACTACAATTCAAAAACAAGTCAAACGCATTGTTGTTAAGTTAGGGTCAAGCCAAATTGTTGATTCCAAACTGCGTCTTAAGACTGCAGTTATACAGAATTTGGCTAGACGAGTGGCAGCTTTACGTAAGCAAAATGTTGATGTAGTGTTGGTTTCTTCCGGAGCAATTGCTTTAGGTATGAAAGAATTGGGAGAACATAAACGGCCAGTAGAACTGGAAGCTCTACAAGCTCGTGCAGCCATTGGTCAGGCAACATTAATGCATGTTTATAGCAAGATATTTAAAACTGTACAGTTAAAATGCGCTCAGGTGCTTTTGACCTGGGATGATTTGCATAACCAGGCCCGCAAGGTCAATGCCAGCCATACGCTCAATGCGTTATTGAAAGCCGGCGTCGTGCCGATCATCAATGAGAACGACACTACCTCGACGGAAGAGATCAAATTCGGCGACAATGACAAACTCTCCGCCATGGTGGCCGAGCTACTTCATGCCCAGCGTTTGATACTACTATCTGATGTGGAGGGCTTCTTGAATGACAAAAAAGAATTGATGCCAGAGATTAAAGAAATTACTCCTGAAATAGTAACCATGTCAGGAGGTACATTAAATATTCAAGTTGCCCGTGGCGGCATGAGAGCAAAGATTGATGCTGTGCAGATTGCTACTAATGCTGGCATTCCTTGTATTATTGCTTCCGGAAGCAATCCAAACGTTTTGCCTTTCGTTATAAAAGGTGAACCTGTAGGAACTTATTTTCCTGCTAAAGACACATGAGCTTACCCTCTCATATTTTAAGACTCGCGCAAGCCGCTAAGAAGGCCTCCCGCAAATTGGCGTTGGCCTCCTCGAAGGAGAAAGACCATGCCTTGAAGCTCATGGCCAGGGCGCTGACCGCCAACTGCGCTTATCTCATCACAGAAAATGCCAAAGATTTGGCAGCGGCGAAAACTCAAAATTATTCCAAAGCTTTGGTCGACCGCCTGACCCTTAATGATAAACGCATCAAGGACATGGCGGATTCCATTCTGGCCACCGCCAAGCTCAAAGACCCGGTCGGTGAGCTCCTGCAGACCATCAAACGCCCCAATGGTTTATTGATCAAAAAAATTCGCGTACCGCTGGGCGTGGTCGGCATCATTTATGAATCCCGTCCCAACGTCACCAGCGACTGCGCCGCCCTGTGCCTGAAATCCGGCAATGCGGCCCTACTCAAAGGCGGGCGCGAAGCCATCCATTCCAACAAAGCCATTTTTAAAGTGCTCAAAAGCGCTTTGGCCAAGACCAAAATCCCCGCTGATGCCCTGCAATTGATCGAGTCCATCGATCGCGCCGCCGTGCATGAGATGTTAAAGCTGGAAGGCATCATCGATGTCATTGTCCCGCGCGGTGGGGAAGAGCTCATCCGTTTTGTGGCGGAAAACACCCACATTCCCGTGGTCAAGCATTATAAGGGGGTCTGCCATGTGTATGTCAGCAAGAAAGCCGACTTGAACATGGCCCATAAGATCACCATGAACGCCAAGACCCAGAAACCGGGCGTGTGCAATGCCATGGAAACTTTGCTGGTCGACAAAGCCGTGGCGAAGAAATTCCTTCCCGCCATGCTCGCGGACCTGCGTGATGCCGGCTGCGAGATCAGGGGCGATGAAGCCACGCGTGCCATTGCCAACGGCGTGAAGAAAGCCACGGCGAAAGACTGGACCACGGAATATTTGGACCTCATCCTGTCCGTGCGTGTCGTGGACGGTGTAGGCCAGGCCATTGACCATATCAATACCTTCGGCTCCCATCATTCGGACACCATCGTCACCAAAGACAAAAAAGAGGCCCAGGCGTTCATGGATGGGGTGGATTCGGCCTGCGTATATACCAATGCCTCGACCCGTTTCACCGACGGGTTCGAGTTCGGCTTCGGGGCGGAGGTGGGCATCAGCACGGACAAACTGCACGTGCGCGGGCCCATGGCCCTGGAAGGCCTGACCAGCTATAAATACGAAGTCTACGGCAGCGGGCAGATCCGTCAATGAAGCGCGTCGGCATCCTAGGCGGAAGTTTTGATCCCATCCATAACGGCCACTTGCTCATGGCGGAACTGGCCCGCGATAAAATGGGCCTGGACCAGGTGGTTTTTGTGCCGGCGTTCTGTTCCCCGCATAAATTAGGCAAAGTCCTGCCGGCCGGCAGCCGTCGGCTGGCCATGGTCAAGCTGGCCATCAAGGGCAATCCGAATTTTATTTCCAGCGACATTGAGCTCAAACGCGGCGGCGTATCCTACAGCATCGATACCTTACGGGCTTTACGCGCCCGGCATCCTAAAGCGCAATTGTTCTGGATCACCGGAGAGGACAATGTACGGGGCCTTTCGACCTGGAAGGATTTTCCCGCGATCATCCGTATGGCGGCCTTCATCGCGGTCAGCCGCGCATGGTTTCCCGTTTCGTCTTCAGAAGTCCGCCAGCGTCTGCGGCAGAAAAAATCCATCCGCTATTTGACGCCGGATAGTGTTATTCGGTATATTAAGCAGCATCGTTTGTATGTTTAGAAAGGTTGCTATGGGCGATCCACGTTCCGAGATCAAGTTCGGCACCGACGGCTGGCGCGCGGTCATTTCCGACACTTTTACTTTCAAGAATGTCCGCATCGTGGCCCAGGCCACGGCCGACTGGATAAGCAAGGACAACAGCGGCGCGCAAAAGAAAGTCGCGGTCGGCTACGACAACCGTTTTCTCTCCGCCGAATATGCCAGCGCCTTTGCTGAAGTCCTCGCCGGCAACGGCATTCACGTGCATTTATCCGACACCTCTTTGCCGACCCCGGCTTTAAGTTACGCGGTTGTGCAGTTAAAAGCCGCCTGCGGCATCATGATCACCGCCAGCCATAACCCGGCCAAGTTCAACGGCATCAAGATCAAGACCGCGCAGGGCGGAGCGGCCCCCAAAGACATCACCTCGGCGATCGAGTCTTATCTGGGACAAAGCGAGGTCAAGACCGCGAAAGAGCCCATTGTGGTCGAGGATTTCAAAAAGGCCTATGTGGCTTTTATCCGTGGATATCTGGATTTAAAGAAGCTTAAAAACGCCAAAGACAAAGTGCTCATGGATGTCATGCATGGCTCCGGCCGCGACCTGTCCCGGCAAATTCTCAAAGGCACTGCCGTGCGCCTGGAGTTGATGAGAGAGGATGTCAATCCCGGCTTTGACGGCGGCAAACCGGAACCCATTCCCGAGTGTTTGGCCGGCATCATGGGGAGGATGAAGAAAGAGAAATTCAACTTAGGCTTGGTTATCGACGGGGACGCGGACCGCATCGCCGCGGTGGCCCCGGGCGGGGAATTCGTCAGTCCGCAGAAGATCCTGGGGCTTTTGATCCTGCATTTGGCGCGCAACCGCAAGATCGAAGGCGGCATCATCAAGACCCTCTGCGGCACCACCATGCTCGACCACATCGCCAGGAAATTAAACCGTAAATTGTACGAAACGCCGGTGGGGTTCAAATACATTTCCGACCTGATGGTCACCCAAAAGATCGTGGCCGGCGGGGAAGAGGCAGGGGGTATGGGCCTGCCCAATTATATCCCCGAGCGCGACGGCACCCTGGCCGGTCTTTTGCTGCTGGAGATGATGGTCTACAATAAGCGCAATTTCAAACAGCTCATCGATGACATGGAAAAAGAATTCGGCCGGTATTATTACCAGCGGCTCGACCACTCCATGGACGCCAAGAAGGCGGACCTCAACCGGCTCAAGACCATCTCTGCTATATTAGGGAAGAAGGTCGTTGAGGTAAAAGACTTTGACGGGGTCAAGCTCATCTGTGAGAACGAGGACTGGCTCATGTTCCGGCCCTCGGGCACCGAACCCCTGGTGCGCATTTATTCCGAGGCCAAGTCCCTCAAACGTGCCAAGGACCTGCTGGAATTCGGACGCAAACTGATTGACCCATAACCATGGTCTATTACTTCGTATATTTCCTCACCAAAATTGTCAGCTTCTTTTTATTCCCCCGGACCATCTACGGCCAAGAGCACATTCCCGCAAAGGGAGGGTGCATCATCGCCAGCAACCACGTCAGCAACATGGACCCGGTTGTGCTGGGCGTTTCCTGTGTGCGCCGCATCAATTTCATGACCAAGGACTCCCTCTTCAAGGGGTTTCTGGGATGGGTCCTGCCCAAGCTGGGCTCGTTCCCGGTCAAGCGGGGAGAGGCGGATTTCGGCGCGCTCAAAGAGGCGACCAAACGCCTGAAAAAAGGCAAACCGGTATTGATCTTTATTGAGGGCACCCGCCGCATCGGTGATGAACCTTCCCAGGCGCAGGCAGGCGCCGGCTTCCTCGCGGTCAAGGCCAATGTGCCGGTCATTCCGGTCTACCTGGACGGCACCCAGAAGGTCATGCCCCCGGGAAGTAAATTCCCTTCCCGTCGCCCGGTCACCGTGCGCTTCGGGCCACCGGTGCAATTCGACCCGCAGTCATCCTACCAGCAAATCGCAGACACCATCCTCAAGGCCATCTACAGCATCCGTTGATCTTACCGAATAATACGATGTTTATTGACACTCCTCTGATGGCGGGTATATCATATTCCAAAATGGAATATGTATATATCACCTAACGGAGGAATGATAATGAACTATTTTGCATTCTTACTCTGCACAGTAGGTTTTCTGATGTTAAATGTTTCCATACTATCAGCGGGGTCAGTCACATTGACCACCTATTATCCGGCTCCCACCGGGAACTACGATAAACTAACCGCGAACAATGTCGGCATTGGGACAATGACTCCCACCGGGAAACTTCAAATCGCCGGCAGCCATACAGCGGGTATCATAACCGATGGCAACGACCGGCCCAGCGTGGGTATCACAGGCACATATCCGCAAGTCGTGTTGATGTCAGGCAACAGTGGTAACGGTAATCATGGCTCGACCATCATGCTGGGCGGCTATGATGCCGGTGCCTCAGGCGCTCACAAGCACTGGTCGATCGGCACAGCAGGCAGCAACAGCACTTTCCTTGACATTGGCTACCATGCCGGCAGCAGCCTGAATCCGCACGCGGGCATCCGAAACTATGACGGCTCGACCTTTATGACGATCCTGAACAGCGGCAATGTCGGCCTTGGCACGACTGGGCCCCTGGAACTCATGGAACTTTACAAGGCTGGCGGCGGCGCAGTAACCCGGATCCACTCTCCAGGCATATCCGAATACAAGATCGGGATCGGCACCGGTACCAGCCAGCTGCGTATCATGAACACCAATGGCAATACCGCTTTACAGAACGAAACGCGAGGGCTAGCGATCGATACGGTCGGCAATGTCGGCATCGGACTGACCAACCCGGTGGGCAAACTTCAAGTTGGCGGAGTGGCCCTTGCCAATCCGATCATGGCTGACGGCAATGACCGTCCAAGCATCGGCATAACCGGCATTTATCCACAGCTGGTTTTATTCGGAGGCGGGAGCGGCAACACCAATCATGGCGCCACTTTTATGATCGGGTCTTACAATGCCGGGACTTCCGGCGCGTCCCAGCACTGGTCCATCGGCACCGCGGGCAACGGCTCTTCTTTCTTGGATATTGGTTATTCCGGCAATAATGATATGAATCCTCATGCCGGTATCCGTAATTACAACGGCACAACGGTCATGACCCTGTTGAACAACGGTAATGTCGGCATCGGGACGCTGGGCCCGGCCGCCAAACTGCATATATCATCAGGTGATGCTCTTGCTCTTCAACTCGGCCCCAATGCAAGCTGGGGAGCTACCCTACGGCTTGGCGGATGGTTTGGCGACACCTCAACCTCCGGCATCCGTGTCAGCGACGGTAACCTGCATATGGATTCTCAAGGGGGCCATGGGATGTATTTGAATTATTTTTCGAACGGCTGGATGGATATTAACAACGGTGGCGGCAGCACCACGATCCACAATAACTTAACTGTCGCCAACGGTAAGACGGCCATTTCACGAGACAACATGGGAGAATGCTGCAGCGGTGGGAATTATACCCTGTCCTTGGCGGAAGCTACTAATTCAACAGGCAGGCTGGCCTCGATCGAATTCCACAATGCCGGATACCATGAAGGTTATCTCCGTTTATCAACCGCTGACGGAGGGCCGAGAAGGATCCAAATGGGAGACAACCAGGGCGCGGGCATGGCGCTGGACCTGCAGGGCGGGCTGTATTTTACAAAAACAAATCTCAACCATACCGGCTATGGGAACAACGGCGGCTTCGCGGCCATTGAAAATACCGCCAATTACAATACGCTCATGATCCTGGGCAGAAGCGGGGGTATCGGCGGAGGCCGTTCGGTGAGCATCTGGGACCGCCTTGATGTGAACGGGTATTTGCAGGTCAACGGGACCGCGTACGTTACCAGCACCATGACCGCCGCTTCCTTCGCCTGCGCTTCCGACGAACGTTTGAAAAAGAACGTCAAACCCATCACCAATGCCCTGGACAAGGTGCAGCGCCTCGATGGCGTTACTTTTAACTGGAAGCAGGACGGCAGTAAAGGCCTGGGGCTCACGGCCCAGAATGTGGAGAAAGTCTTGCCCGAGCTTGTGGTGACCCTGCCGGATGGCATAAAAGCGGTCAAATACGATAATATGGTGGCCCTGCTCATTGAAGCGGTGAAGGAACAGAATAAACAGATCGAGCATTTAGAAGAACAGATCGCGGCCTTAAAGGGCAGGAAACGCGGTCCCGATGGCCGGCCATAATTTTTATTTGACATTTTCCGGCTTTCTGGCATAATCTCTGTACTTTGAATTCCCACCCTTCAAAGAATTCCTGAAAAAAGAGAGGTATTACAAGTAATGAGCGAAGAAAAAGCATTGATGGAAGAGTTGTATGCAAGCACCTTGAAGGACATCAAGGAAGGCGAGGTAAGCAAGGGCACCATCGCGGCGATCACCCAGAAAGAGGTCATCGTCGACATCGGCTTCAAGTCCGAGGGCTTTGTGCCCATCGAGGAATTCCGTAATCCCTCCGAACTGGCCGTGGGCCAGCAGCTGGAGGTATTGATCGAGAACATCGAGGACGACAACGGCCGCCTGATCCTTTCGTATTCCAAGGCCGAGCGCCTTAAAGGGTGGCAGAAGATCGCCGACGACCTCAACGAAGGCGACGTGATCGAAGGCAAGGTCGTGCGCGCGGTCAAGGGCGGTTACATCGTCGACGTCTTCGGCGTCGAGGCATTTTTGCCCATGTCGCTGTCCGCGTTCAAGGGCCTGTCCAATAACGATATCACCACCCATCCCTATAAGTTCGTGGTGGCCAAGATGAACAAACAGCGCCGCAATTTGATCCTCTCGCGCCGCGAGATGGTGCAGAAAGAGCGCGAAGAGGTCCGCGAGAAATTGTGGGCCGATCTCAAGAAGGGCCAGAAACGCAAAGGCGTCGTCAAGGGCATCACCGATTTTGGCGCCTTCATTGATCTTGGCGGGGTGGACGGCCTGCTCCATATCACCGATATGAGCTGGAGCCGCATCAACCATCCTTCCGAGGTCGTTTCCGTCGGCCAGAGGATCGAGGTCCTCATCCTCGACTTCGACAAGGAAAATTCCAAGGTCTCGCTGGGTCTCAAGCAGATCATCAGCAATCCCTGGGACGAGGCCGTCGGTAAGTTCCCGGCCGCCTCCCGCGTCAAGGGCAAGGTCGTCAACATCATGCCCTATGGCGTGTTCGTCGAGATCGACAAGGGCATCGAGGGGCTGCTGCATTCCTCCGAGATCACCTGGCAGAAAAAGATGGTCAACCCCCAGGAAATGTTCAAGCTGGGCGACATCATCGAAGTGCAGATCATCAACGTGGACAAGGACGCCAAGCGCATTTCCCTGAGCATGAAACACCTCGAGGAAAACCCCTGGACGTCCGCCGCCCAGAAGTTCGTGGTCGGCTCGACCATCAAAGGCACCGTGCGCGGGTTCACCGATTACGGCGCTTTTGTCGAGCTGGAGAACGGCCTGGAAGGCATGATCCACGTTTCCGATATGTCCTGGACCAGGAAAGTCAACCATCCCCAGGAACTCCTGCAAAAGGGGCAGGAGATCCAGGTGGCGGTCCTGGCCGTGGATCCTGATGCCCGCAAGATCACCTTAGGCATCAAGCAATTGCAACCCAATCCCTGGAGCGGCATTGCCGCCAAGTTCACCGTCGGTTCCGTGGTGGACGCGCAGGTGGTCATGAATTCCAACTTCGGCGTCTTCGTCAAGCTCGATGACGACACCGAAGCCCTGGTCTATTCCTCCGAGATCGACAAGACCCAGGCCGCGGCCCTCAAACCCGGCGATAAGATACAGGTCAAGATCATCAAGGTCGATGTCGAAGGCATGAAGATCGGCGTCAGCGCGCGTTTATAAGTCAATCAAGGGCTTAGGCTGCTTTGGCGGCCTAAGCCCTTTTTGCTTTATGTCCCCTCAAGAAGCCATCCAGAAGATAGAACGCGGCAGCGCCGAGATCATCGGCCGCGATGAACTGGCCAAAAAACTGGCGCAGGGCAAACCCCTCATCGTCAAAGCCGGTTTCGACCCCACCGCTCCCGACATCCACTTAGGCCATGTCGTCCTTTTACGCAAATTGAAACAGTTCCAGGGCCTGGGGCACAAGGTCAAATTCCTCATCGGCGACTTTACCGCCCAGGTGGGGGACCCGACCGGCCGCAATGAATTGCGCAAGAAAATGTCCCCGGCGGAGGTCGCGCGGAACGCCAAGACCTACAAGGCCCAGGTGTTCAAAGTCCTGGACCCCAAGAAAACCGAGATCGTCTTCAACAGCCGCTGGCTCAACAAGCTCAAACCCCAGGATGTCCTGGAGCTGGCCGCGCATTTGACCGTGGCGCAGGTCCTTCATCGCTCGGATTTCAAGAAACGTTTCGAGTCCGGCAAGGAGATCAGCGTGCTGGAATTCATTTATCCCTTACTGCAGGGCTATGATTCTGTGCATTTGAAAGCCGACGTGGAACTGGGCGGCACCGACCAGAAATTCAATTTGCTCATGGGCCGGCAGTTGCAGGAGGCCTACGGCCAGCCGCCCCAGGCGGTGGTCATGACCCCGTTACTGGAAGGGACCGACGGCGTGCAGAAGATGAGCAAGTCGCTGTCCAATTACATCGGCATCAATGAAGCGCCCAATGACATTTTCGGCAAGGTCATGTCCATCAGCGACGAGCTGATGCTCAAGTATTACGAGCTGTTGACCGAGGCCGACCTCAACGCGGTCAGGGCCATGCATCCCAAGGAAGCCAAGATGCAGCTGGCCAAAGAGCTTGTCGACATGTTCCATCCCAGGGGGGCGGGGGAGAAGGCGCGCGCGCATTTCGAGCAGACCTTCAGCCAGCACCAGACACCGGAAGGCATCCCGGAAATAAAGATTTTGTCAGGCCAGAAACTCCTGGATATCCTTATGGTTGCGGACATGATCCCCTCCAAGAGGGAGGGACGCCGCCTTTTGGAGGAGAAAGCCGTGACCCATGAGGGAACGGTCATATCCGACGAGAATTGGGCCCCGCAAAAGGGCGTGATCAAGGTGGGCAAACGCCGCTTCCTGCGTTTGGCATAAAAAATATTTGACAATATATATAAGGGCGGGTATACTTTTCGTTCCTCTATTCAGGGGTCGAAACTATGCCCCTGTAGCTCAGTTGGTAGAGCACGTCCTTGGTAAGGACGAGGCCAGCGGTTCAATCCCGCTCGGGGGCTTGTAAACGTCATCATTCAACACTCTTCTGTGACCCCGTCCCAAGGGATCGGGGGAGCGCAAGGAAAAGAAAGACATGCGCGAGACAATTCACTTTCAATGCACCGCGTGCAATCGCATCAATTACAACAGCACTAAGGACAAAAAACAGAATCCGGAACGCCTGGAGCTGAAGAAGTTCTGTCCTTTTTGCCGCAAGCACGTCAATCACAAGGAAACGAAAAAATAACCGGCCGGCATATAAGCCGTGACCTGGCGCGGATTTAGGCCTGTAGCTCCAATTGGTAGAGCGATGGTCTCCAAAACCATGCGTTGCAGGTTCGAGTCCTGCCAGGCCTGCTCGTTTACAAAGAGAATCACATGATCGCTAAAGTGCAAAGTTTCCTCGGCGAAGTTGCCGCCGAGATGAAGAAAGTATCCTGGACGACACGCCGCGAGCTGGTGGACGCGACGCTGATCGTCATTTTCAGTTCCGTATTATTGGGTGTCTTTATCGGCGTCGTTGATTTTGTTCTTTCAAAAGGAGTATCCATAGCCATCAAATGAGCATGAAATGGTACGTGATCCATACGCAGACGGGAGCGGAAGAACGGGCCAGGGCCGGTTTGGAAAGCCGCATCGCCTCCACTGCCCTCAAGCAGTACGTGGGTGAAGTGGTCGTCCCCACGGAACAGGTTTCCGAGGTCCGCGGCGGCAAGAAGCGCATCACCGCCCGCAAGTTCTTTCCCGGTTACATCCTCATCAAGATGGACATGACCAAGGAAAGCTGGTATCTGGTCAAGACCACGCCGGGGATCACCGGTTTCATCGGCCCGGGCAAGCAGCCCCAGGCTTTGACCGAGACCGAAGTCGACAATATTTTAAAGCGCACCCACGAGACCGAGACCAAACCTTCGCCGAAGGTCGTCTTCGAGGTGGGTGAGGCCATCCGCATCGCGCAGGGGCCGTTCGCGAATTTCAACGGTTCGGTCATGGAAGTGTATCCGGACCGCGGCAAGTTAAAGGTGAGCGTTTCGATCTTCGGCCGCTCCACGCTGGTCGAACTGGAATACTGGCAGGTCGAGAAGATTTAACAAAAGGCAATTCCTATGGCAAAAGAAGCAGTCGCACAGATCAGGTTATACGTCCCCGCGGGCCAGGCCAATCCGGCGCCGCCCGTCGGTCCGGCTTTGGGCCAGCATGGGGTCAACATCATGATGTTCTGCAAGGCCTTCAATGACAGGACCAAGGGTAAAGATCCTTTGCCTTTGCCGGTCGTCATCACGGTGTACAAGGACAAGTCGTTCGATTTTATTATCAAGACTCCGCCCACGTCGGCGCTGATCAAGAAGACGGCCAAATTGGCCAAGGCCTCCGGCACCGCCGGCAAGGAAACGATCGGCAGCCTGACGGTCAAGCAGGTGGAGGAGATCGCCAGGATGAAGATGGACGATTTGAATACCGTCGATCTCAAGCAGGCGGTCATAACCATCAGCGGCACCGCCCGTTCGATGGGGATCGAAGTCAAAGGATAAGTGTATGTCCCATTTAAGCAAAAGAATGAAGGAAGTCAGCAAGGCCGTCGGTGAGATCAGCGCTCCCTTGTCATTGCAGGAAGCCATCAACCGCCTGTCCAAGGCCCCGAAGGTCAAGTTCGACGAGACCGTCGAGATCCATTTCAACCTCAACCTCGACCTCAAGGCCTCCGACCAGGGCGTGCGCGGCACCGTGGCTTTACCGCACGGCACCGGTAAAGCCGTCAAGGTCGCGGTGTTCTGCAAGGGCGACGCGGTGGCCAAGGCCGAAGCCGCGGGCGCCGACCATGTCGGCGGCACGGAACTGATCGAAAAGGTCAACAATGGCTTCATGGATTTCGATGTGGTCATCGCCACGCCGGACATGATGCGGGATCTCTCCAAGCTCGGTAAAGTGCTTGGGCCTAGAGGGCTCATGCCCACGCCCAAGGCCGGCACCGTCACCACGGACGTGGAGCGCACTATTAAGGAAGTCAAGGCCGGCCGCGTGGAATTCAAGTCCGACAAGCAGGGCGGCATCCACTTGGGCATCGGCAAGCGCTCCTTCGCGGAAAATAAACTCATCGAGAACGCCCAGCAGGTCATCGAGGCGGTCAACCACGCCAAACCCGCGGCGGTCAAAGGCAATTTGATCAAGAGCCTGTGTGTGGCCTCCACCATGGGGCCGGGGATCAAGGTGGCCATATGATGAAAGTCGGCGAACTCTTCAGGAAAAGGATGGCCACTTCCATCAAGGACGGCCTGAGCAAGAAGAGCAATACATTTGTCGTCAGCTTCTTAGGTATTTCCTCGGCGAAGATGGACAATTTGCGCAAGGACTTAAAGCGCAAGAAAGCCGATGTGCTGGTGTCCAAGGCCTCGGTGTCCCGCATCGCGTTCAAAGAGTCCAAGCTGGAAGGCCTGGCCGATCGCATGCAGGGGCAGACCGCGCTGGTTTCCAGCGACGCGGACGCCTCCGAGATCTCCAAGATCCTGGTCAAGTTCGCCAAGGATTACCAGGGTTTTGTGGTGCAGGGCGGTGTGCTGGACGGCGCCGTGCTCAATTCCGACCAGATCAAGACTTTGTCCGACCTGCCGTCCAGGGAAGTGCTCCTGGCCAAATTGGCGGGGACGTTCAACGCGCCGCTGACCCGCTTCGCGGGTGCTTTAAACGCCAAGACGCGCGATTTTGTTTCAATTTTAAAACAGAAAAGTGAAAAGGGAGGGTAGTACAATGTCCGAAACAGCCGTTAAAGAACTCGCCCCCAAACTGGAGGGCATTTACAAGGAAGTCACGTCCTTGTCCGTCCTGGAACTCGCCGAGCTGGTCAAGGCGATGGAGGACAGGTTAGGCATCCAGGCCGCCGCTCCTATGGCCTTCGCTGGCGCTCCTGCCGCCGGCGGTGCCGCTGCCGCCCCTGCCGAGGAAAAGACCTCCTTCGACGTCGTCCTCAAGGACGCGGGCGCCAACAAGATCAACGTCATCAAGGAAGTCCGCTCCATGACGAACCTGGGCTTGAAAGAAGCCAAGGACCTGGTCGAAGCTGCCCCGAAGACCGTCAAGGAATCTGTTCCCAAGGCCGAAGCCGAAGAGCTCAAGAAGAAACTTGAAGCGGCCGGCGCCAAGGTCGAGCTGAAGTAATCTCAGCCTCATCGTTCTTACTTTTCTTCTAAAGTAGGGGTGCGCAACGCGCACCCCTACAATCACTTTAGACAAGGACATTATGGAAAAGTTAAAGATCCGGAATTTCAGCAAGTTCAACGACAATTTCGAACTTCCCAAGCTCCTGGACATCCAGACCCTGTCGTATGAAGAGTTCCTGCAGCGCGGGACCGCCACCGACAAGCGCAAGGACCAGGGGTTGGAAGAGGTCTTCCGCGAAGTGTTCCCGCTGGAAAGCTACGACGCGCAGATCCGCCTGGAATACATCGGTTACACCATCGGCAAGGAAAAATATTCCCGCTATGAATGCCAGCGCCGCGGGATGACCTATGCCGCCCCCCTGAAGGTCAAGTTGCGGTTGATCACTCCCGTCGACATCAAGGAGCAGGAAGTGTATTTCGGCGACTTCCCGCTCATGACTGACACCGGCACCTTTATCATCAACGGCGACGAACGCGTCGTCGTTTCCCAGATCCAGAGACCGCCGGGCGTGTCCTTCGAAGAGGAGACCCACCCGACCGGTAAAAGCATTTATTACGGCCGCCTGATCCCCTCGCGCGGGGCATGGTTCGAGATCAAATACGACCTCAACGACGTGCTCATCGCCTATGTGGACCGCCGCCGCAATTTCCCGGCTTCCCAGATCCTGCGCATCATGGGCCTTTCCAACGCCGAGGACATGAAGAAGCTCTTCGGCGATCATTTCGACAAGCTCAAGAACACCATGGAGAAGGACCACACCACCACCAAGGAAGAGGCGCTGTTGGATTTCTACCGCAAGATGCGCCCGACCGAACCGGCGACGGCGGAAGTGGCCGAGACCCTGTTCTTCCGTTTATTTTTTGACCCCAAACGCTATGACCTGAGCAAGGTCGGCCGCCATATCGTCAACCGCAAGCTGGGCACCGACGTGGCTATGGACAACCGCGTGCTGGACATCGCCACGGTGGTCGCGGTCATCAAGTACCTCATCGGCCTGCGCGAGGGCACCGGCGAATGCGATGACATCGACCATTTGGGTAACCGCCGCATCAAGTCCGTCGGCGAGCTCATCCAGAACCAGGTGCGCATCGGTTTGGCCCGTTTGGAGCGCTCCATCAAGGAACGTTTGGTGGTCATGAGTTCTTTCGAGAACCTGACCGTGCATCATTTGATCAATTCCCGCCTGTTCTCCAACCAGATCCAGGATTTCTTCGCGAGAAGCCAGCTGTCCCAGTTCATGGACCAGGTCAACCCGCTCTCCGAAATGACCCACAAGCGCCGCATGTCCGCGCTCGGTCCGGGCGGCCTCTCCCGCGAACGCGCCGGCTTCGAAGTGCGCGACGTGCACCCGACCCACTACGGCCGCGTGTGCCCGATCGAAACGCCGGAAGGTCCGAACATCGGTTTGATCGCGTCTTTGACCACCTGCGCCCGGGTCAATGAGCTTGGCTTCATCGAGACCCCGTACCGCAAGGTCAGTGACGGCAAAGTCACCAGGAAGATCGAGTATTTGACCGCGGATGTCGACCAGATCAAGAACATCGCCCAGGCCAACAGCACCATTGACAGCAACGGGAAGTTCACCGAACCCCTGGTCGCCTGCCGTTATAAAGGTGATTTTCCCCGCCTTAAAGGTGACAAGGTCGAGTACATGGACGTGTCCCCGAAACAGCTGGTTTCCGTGGCCGCGGCTTTGATCCCGTTCCTGGAACATGACGACGCCAACCGCGCCCTCATGGGTTCCAACATGCAGCGCCAGTCCGTTCCCCTCATGATCCCGGAAGTGCCCTTCGTCGGCACGGGCATGGAGGAGAAGGTGGCCCGCGACTCCGGGGTCATGGTCATCGCCCTGGAGAACGGCACGGTCCACAAGGTCGACGGCCGCGAGATTACCGTCGGCAAGACCGTTTATCCTTTGAAGAATTTCCAGCGTTCCAACGCCAATACCTGCGTGCACCAGCGTCCGCTGGTCAAGCTGGGGGACAAGGTCGAGGCCGGGCAGATCATCGCCGACGGCATCGGTACCCAGCACGGCCGTTTGGCCCTGGGCCGCAACGCCCTGGTGGCCTTCATGCCCTGGCGCGGGTATAATTTCGAGGACGCTATTTTGATCAATGAGCGCATCGTGCGCGAGGACGTGTTCACCTCCATCCACATCGAGCGTTTCGAATGCGAATGCCGCGAGACCCGCCTGGGTAATGAAGAGATCACCCGCGACATCCCCAACGTCGGCGAAGAGGCCCTCAAGGACCTCACCGAAGAGGGCATCGTGCGCGTGGGCGCCGAAGTCAAGGCCGGGGACATCCTCGTCGGTAAAGTCACCCCCAAGAGCGAGAAGGAACTTTCCCCTGAAGAGCGCCTGCTGCGCGCCATCTTCGGCGAGAAAGCCGCGGACGTGCGGGACACCTCCCTGACATTGTCCCCGGGCATCGAAGGGGTCATCGTCAATGTGGAAGTATTCGCCCGCAATGAGCGCGGCCGCAAGTCCAAGCAGGACAAGGCCAAGGAAAACGCGCAGATCAACAAGATCAAGGAATATTACGCCCAGGAGATCGAGTTCATCAACCAGGAGAAGGACGCCAAGCTGAGCAAGATCCTGGGTATCGACAAGAAGCGTGTCGGCCGCCTGACCCTGGAAGACATCGATGAAGGCTCCGAGGCCCGCGAGACCATGAGCTTTTACATGGACAAGATCGCCGAGCTCGTGGAAGAAGAGGAACGCGAACTCGACCGCGTGCGCCGCGGCGACGAGCTTCCCACCGGCGTCCTCAAACGCGTGGTCGTTTACGTGGCCACCAAGCGCAAGCTGCAGGTCGGCGACAAGATGGCCGGCCGCCACGGGAACAAGGGTATCGTTTCGCGCATCATGCCGGAAGAGGACATGCCCTTCCTGGAAGACGGCCGCTCGGTCGACATTGTATTAAATCCACTCGGCGTGCCTTCGCGTATGAACGTCGGCCAGCTTTTGGAAACGCATCTGGGCTGGGCCGCGCAGGCGCTGGGCTTTTATGCCGAGACCCCGGTTTTCAATGGTGCCACCGAAGAGGAGATCGTCGATCTTTTGAAGGCCGCGAACCTTCCCGTCGACGGCAAATCCGTGGTCATGGATGGCCACACCGGCCTGCCGTTCGAACAGAAGGTCACCGTCGGCTACATCTACATGCTCAAGCTCAACCATCTGGTTGATGAGAAGATCCACGCCCGTTCCATCGGGCCTTATTCCCTGGTCACCCAGCAGCCGTTGGGCGGTAAAGCGCATTTCGGCGGTCAGCGTTTCGGGGAAATGGAAGTCTGGGCGCTGGAAGCCTATGGCGCCGCCTACACGCTGCAGGAAATGCTCACCGTCAAATCCGACGACGTTACCGGCCGCAGCCGCATCTATGAGGCCATTGTCAAGGGCGAACAGGCCCTGGCCCCGGGCATCCCGGAATCGTTCAACGTTTTGGTCAAGGAATTGCAGGGCCTTTGCCTCGACATCCGCATGGTCAAAGCGGAGGGCGGCACCGAAGCGGTGCTGACCACCGGCAGGGACACTGTTAAAGAGACGGCCAAGGAGTCCATATGACGAAAGTCGACATTACCAAGCAGGATCGCATCACCATCAGGATCGCCTCCCCGGAGGTGATCATGTCCTGGTCCACCGGCGCGGTGAAAAAAGCCGAGACGCTCAATTACCGCACCCTCAAACCGGAAAAGGACGGGCTGTTCTGCGAGAAGATCTTCGGGCCCATCCGCGACTGGGAATGCAACTGCGGCAAATATAAAGGCATCAAGTTCAAAGGCATCACCTGCGACCGCTGCGGGGTTTTGGTCACCCGCTCGTCGGTACGCCGCGAACGCATGGGCCACATCGACCTGGCCTGCCCGGTCACGCACATCTGGTTCTACAAGGCGGTCCCGTCCCGTTTGGCGGCGCTGCTGCAGGTGGGCCTGCGCGACCTGGAGAAGCTGATCTACTATGAGGAATACGTGGTCATCGATCCCGGTACCACCGCTTTGAAGAAGAAACAATTCCTCTCCGAGGACGAGTACCAGGAAGCCCTGGTCAAGCACGGCGGGGCCTTCAAGGCCAAGATCGGCGCCGAGGCCGTGCGCGACATCCTCAAGGACCTGGACATGGGTGCTTTGTGCAAGAAATTGCGCAAGGACCTGGCCGACGCCAATCCTTTGGGCACCAATTTCAAGAAGATCGCCAAAACTTTAAAGATCGTCGAGGATTTCAAGGCCTCCGGTAACAGCGCCGAGTGGATGGTGCTGGACGTGCTGCCGGTCATCCCGCCGGACCTGCGTCCGCTGGTCCCGCTGGAAGGCGGCCGTTTCGCCACCTCCGACCTCAACGACCTGTACCGCCGCGTCATCAACCGCAACAACCGTTTGAAGAAGTTGATGGACCTCAACGCGCCGGAGATCATCATCCGCAACGAGAAGCGCATGCTGCAGGAAGCCGTGGACGCTCTCCTGGACAACGGCCGCCATGGCCGCCCGGTCCTGGGCTCCGGCAACCGTCCCCTGAAGTCGCTTTCCGACATGCTCAAGGGCAAGCAGGGCCGCTTCCGCATGAATTTGCTGGGTAAACGCGTCGACTATTCCGGCCGTTCGGTCATCGTCGTCGGTCCGGACCTCAAATTGCACCAGTGCGGTCTGCCTAAGAAAATGGCGCTCGAACTCTTTGAGCCCTTTATCATCCGCAAATTGCGCGAAAAAGGTTTTGTGCACACCATCAAGGGCGCCAAGCGCATGGTCGAGCGCGCCAAGATCGAGGTGTGGGACATCCTTGATGAGGTCATCCAGGACCACCCGGTCATGCTCAACCGCGCGCCGACACTGCACCGTTTGTCCATCCAGGCCTTCCAGCCCATCTTGATCGAAGGCAAGGCCATCAAACTGCACCCGCTCGTCTGCAGCGCCTTCAACGCGGACTTCGACGGTGACCAGATGGCCGTGCACGTGCCGCTGTCTTTGGAAGCCCAGATCGAATGCCGTTTGCAGCTGCTGTCGATCAACAATTTGTTCTCGCCGGCGGACGGCCGTCCCATTGTTTCCCCGACCCAGGACATCGTCCTCGGCCTGTATTACCTGACCAAGGAACGTTCCGGCGCCAGGGGAGAGGGCCATTTGTTCGGCTCGCTCGAAGAGGTCAAAGTGGCCTATTTCGACAATTTCCTCGACCTGCACAGCCGTATCAAACTGCGTTTGAACACGCCGGTCTGGGGCCAGGAGAAACCCTCCATGGTCATCCAGCCGGATGTGAAGGATAAATCGAAAAAAGAAGTGGCCATCAAGTCCAAGCCCGCCACCATCATCGAAACCACCGTCGGGCGCGTGTTCTTCAACGAGGTCCTGCCCGCCGATTACGGGTTCGTCAACGAGCTGCTGGACAAGAAGCGCATCGGCGCGGTCATTGCCGACTGCTACAAGCGTTTCGGGCACCACCAGACCGTTATCCTGCTCGATGATGTCAAGGCCCTGGGGTTTGCCAAAGCCACCGAAGCCGGCATCTCCATCAGCATGTCGGACCTGACCATCCCCGAGGACAAGGCCAAGATCATTGCCGGCGCCAAGCAGGAAGTGGCCAAGGTCGACGACCAGTATCGCAAGGGCATCATCACCGGCCGCGAGCGTTACAACAAGGTCATCGACGTGTGGACCCACACCACCGAGCAGATCTCCGACCTGGTGTTCAAAAAAATGGACCAGTTCAATCCCGTCTACATCATGGCCGACTCCGGCGCGCGCGGTTCCAAACTGCAGATCCGCCAGCTCTCCGGCATGCGCGGCCTCATGGCCAAGCCTTCCGGCGAGATCATCGAGAACCCGATCACGGCCTCGTTCCGCGAAGGTTTGACCGTTCTGGAATATTTCATCTCGACCCACGGCGCCCGTAAGGGTCTGGCCGACACCGCGCTCAAGACCGCCGACGCCGGGTATTTGACCCGCCGCCTGGTGGACGTGGCCCAGGAAGTGGTCATCAATGTCGAGGATTGCGGCACGGTCAACGGCATCACCGTTGCCTCCATCACCGAAGGCGATGAGCTGGTCGTCTCCTTAAAGGAACGCATCGTCGGGCGCGTGGCGCTGGACAATATCGTGGACATCGTCACCGATACCGAAGTCGTTGCCGCCGGCGACCAGATCACCGAGGAGAAAGCCGACGTCATCGAGCAATTGGGCATCGAAAAAGTGCGCATCCGCTCGGTGCTGACCTGCGAAGCCATTTTGGGCTGCTGCATGAAATGCTACGGCCGTAACCTCGCGACCCACCGCATGGTGGAGATCGGGGAAGCGGTGGGCACCATTGCCGCGCAGAGCATCGGCGAACCCGGCACCCAGCTGACCATGCGCACCTTCCACATCGGCGGTACCGCGTCCCGTACCATCGAGCAAAGCTTCATCAAGGTCAAGCAGGACGGCGTTGTGAAATACCATACCCTGCGCGTGGTCCAGCGCGGGAAAGAATACATCGTCCTCAACCGCAACGGGGCCATCAGCGTCAACAATGAATACGGCCGCGAGTTCGAGCGCCATGTGCTGCCCCAGGGCACCGCGCTGGCCTTTACCGACGGACAGGACATCACCAAGGGCACCATTGTAGCGACCTGGGACCCGTACACCATCCCCATCATCACCGAGGCCAAGGGTAAAGTGGCTTTCGAGGACCTCCTTGAGGACACCACCTTCCGCCGCGAAGAGAACCCCGTCACCGGGGTGGTCGAACGCGTGGTGGTCGAGCACAAGCAGGAATTCCATCCGCAGATCATCATCAATGACGACAAGGGCGAGATCGTGGGGATCTATTCCATTCCCGTCGGCGCGCACATCCTTGTCAACGACAAGAACACCGTCGGCGCGGGCGAGCTGATCGCCAAGATCCCGCGCGGGGCCAGCAAGACCCGCGACATCACCGGCGGTCTGCCGCGCGTGGCGGAACTTTTTGAGGCCCGCCGCCCGAAAGACCCCGCGGTCATCTCCGAGATCGACGGCATCACCGAGTTCGGCGAGGACAAAAAAGGCCTGCGCACCATCATCGTGAAGTCATCGACGGGCATGGCCAAGGAATACACCATCCCGCACGGCAAGCACCCCAACGTGTACAAGGGCGACCACGTCTTCGCCGGCCAGCAGCTGACCGACGGGCCCGTGGTTCCCCACGACATCCTGCGCGTTTCCGGCGACAAGGCCCTCCAGGAATACCTGCTCAACGAGGTCCAGGAGGTCTACCGCCTGCAGGGCGTGCGCATCAACGACAAGCACATCGAGATCATCATCGCGCAGATGCTCAAGAAGGTCCGCATCGACGAGGCCGGGGACACCGACTTCCTGGTCGGCGACCAGATCGACCGCGGCATATTCAAGAAATCCAACGAGGCGGTGCTCAAGAAAAAGGGCAAACCGGCCCAGGCCACCCCGTTGCTGCTGGGGATCACCAAGGTCTCTTTGACCACCGAGAGTTTCATCTCGGCCGCGAGCTTCCAGGAGACAACAAGGGTCTTGACAGAAGCCGCCGCAAGTGGTAAAGTTGACCTTTTACGTGGATTAAAAGAAAATGTTATTGTGGGTCACCTTATCCCGGCGGGAACAGGGATCCACAATTACACAAATGTGGAAATGGTAAATTATGCCAACGATATCACAGCTGATCCGGCACCGGCGGAAACTCAAGCACAAGCGCAGTAAGTCGCCTGCGCTGACGGGCTGTCCCCAGCGCCGCGGAGTTTGTTTGCAGGTCAAGACCATGACGCCCAAAAAGCCCAACTCGGCTTTGCGCAAAATTTCGCGCGTGCGTTTGTCGAACAAGATTGAAGTCACCTCCTACATTCCGGGGGAGGGGCACAACCTGCAGGAGCATTCGATCGTGCTGGTGCGCGGCGGACGCGTCAAGGACTTGCCCGGCGTGCGTTACCACATTGTGCGCGGCACACTGGATACTTCGGGTGTGGCCAACAGGAAGAAATCACGCTCCAAATACGGGGCCAAAAAAGCAAAGGCTAAATAACATCTCATGAGACGACGCAGCGCAGAAAAAAGAAAAGTCACGCCGGACGCCAAGTTCAACAGCGACATGGTTTCCCGCTTCATCGCCATCGTCATGGTCGAGGGCAAGAAGACCACCGCCGAGCGCATTGTTTATAAAGCGCTGGATATCCTCAAGGAAAAGACCGGCGACGCGGACCAGGCCAAGGCATTGACCAAGGCCATCGACAATGTCCGCCCGCGCCTGGAAGTCAAGAGCCGCCGCGTGGGCGGGGCGACCTACCAGGTCCCGACCGACGTGGTCCCGGCCCGCGGTGTTTCGCTGGCCATGCGCTGGATCCGTGATTATGCCCGCAACAAAAAGGGCAAACCCATGGAAATTAAACTGGCCGAAGAGCTGGTCGCTGCTTATAAGAGCGAAGGCCCGGCCATCAAGAAGAGAGACGAAACGCACAAGATGGCGGAGGCCAACAGGGCCTTCAGCCACTTGCGCTGGTAAAAGAGATATGGCAGCCAATACAATACCCTTAAACATGTTCCGCAACATCGGTATCATCGCGCACATCGACGCGGGTAAGACCACGACGACGGAGCGCATTTTGTACTATACCGGCGCCATCCACAAGATGGGGAACATCGATGACGGCAACACCACCATGGACTGGATGCCCCAGGAACAGGAACGCGGCATCACCATCACGGCGGCTGCCACGACCTCTTTCTGGAAAGACCACCGCATCAATATCATCGACACGCCCGGCCACGTGGACTTCACCATCGAGGTCGAGCGCTCCCTCAAGGTTTTGGACGGCGCGGTCATCGTGCTGTGCGCCTGTTCCGGCGTGCAGCCCCAGACCGAGACCGTGTACCGCCAGGCGGATAAATACCATGTCCCCCGCATTGCGTTCATCAATAAAATAGACCGTATGGGCGCGGATTTTGACCGCGTCATCGGTGAAATGCGTGAACGGTTCGGCTCCAATGCGGCGGGCATCGTGTACAACGACGGGGCGGAAGACGCCTTCAAAGGCCTGATCGACGTCATCAATGAGCAGTACATCCAATATAAAGACAAAGACGGCATGGAATTCGAACGCCTGCCGCTTCCCGCGGAGTTCAAGGAAAAGACCGCGAAATACCGCCATGAGCTGATCGAATGCCTGGCGGAAGTGGATGATGAGGTCGCCGACCTGTACCTGCACGGCAAGGATGTCGGCAAGGACCTTTTGATGAAAGCCATCCGCCGCACGGTCATCGCCTGCAAGTTCATCCCGGTCCTGACCGGCACGTCCTTGAGGAACAGGGGCGTGCAGATGCTGCTGGATGCGGTCGTTGATTTCCTTCCCTCCCCCTTAGAAATTGCCCCCATGAAAGGCCACGATCTCGACAATAAAGAAGAAGTGATCACCCTCAAAGCCGATGCGAAAGAAGCTCCGGTGGGCCTGGTGTTCAAGATCGCCTCGGACCCTTATGTCGGCAAGATCTTCTTCACCCGTATTTACCAGGGGACCTTCGTCCCGGGCCAGAATTACCTGAATTCCTCCAACGGCAAAAAAGAAAAGATCGCCAAGATGGTGATCATGCATTCGAACAAGCAGGAAATGGTCTCCTCCGCGTCAGCAGGGGAGATCGTTGCTTTTGTGGGCCTGAAAGAAAGCAAGTCCGGCGACACCCTGTGCGCCGAGGACAAGCCTGTGGTGCTGGAAGGCCTGAAACCGCCGGATGCGGTCGTTTCCCTGGCCATCGAACCCAAGACCAAGGCCGATCAGGACAAAATGGGCATGGTGCTGCGCAAATTCCTTGACGAAGACCCGTCCCTGCGGGTAAAATTTGATACCGAAACGTCCCAGACCATCATCTCCGGGATGGGCGAGTTGCATCTGGAGATCATCGTCGACCGCATGAAGCGCGAGAACAATTTGGACGCCAATGTGGGCCGTCCGGAAGTCGCGTACAAGGAATCGATCACCAAGAAAGTCACCGGTATCGAAGGCAAGTATGTCCAGCAAAGCGGCGGTCGCGGTAAATACGGCTTCGTGATCATTGACGTGGAGCCAGGCGAGCCTGGCACAGGTTTTGTATTTGTAGATAAGATCAAAGGCGGCGCCATCCCGCGCGAATTCATCAAGCCCGCCAGGGAAGGCATCGAGATCGGCGCCCAAAACGGGGTGTTGGCCGGTTATCCGGTCTCCGATTTCATCGTCACGCTGGTCGACGGTAAATACCATGACGTTGACTCGGATGAAATGTCGTTCCAATTGGCGGGCAAGTATGCCATCAAAGACGCTTTGCGCAAAGCCGGTTCGGTTTTTCAAGAGCCTATCATGAAGTTGGAGATCATGGTGCCTGAAGATTACTGGGGCAACGTCATCGGCGATCTGATGACCCGTCGGGCGCAGATCAAAGAGACCGGCAACCGCGGCAAGCTCAAGACCGCGATCGCCCATGTTCCCCTGGCAGAAATGTTCAGCTACGCGAATGCGCTGCGGTCCCTCACGCAGGGGCGCGCATCATTCTCAATGGAGCCTTCATATTATGCACAAGTCCCCGGGTCGATCTCCGAGAAGATCATCGGAGCCCGGCAGGAATTTGTCGCCAAAGTCAGCTAATACACGATTTTTAAAATTATACGCAGAGATAACACCCAATAACGGAGGGCTTTACAATGGCTAAAGAAAAATTTAATCGTAATAAACCGCACTTGAACATCGGGACCATCGGTCACGTTGATCATGGTAAGACCACGCTGTCCGCGGCCATTACCACCGTTTTGAGCAATAAAGGCCTGGCCCAGGCCCGCGCCTACGACAGCATCGACAACGCGCCGGAAGAGAAAGAGCGCGGCGTCACCATCAACATCTCGCATTTGGAGTATGAGACCGAGATCCGCCATTACGCCCACATCGACTGCCCGGGCCACGCGGACTACATCAAGAACATGATCACCGGTGCCGCCCAAATGGACGGCGCCATCCTGGTCGTGTCCGCCACCGACGGCCCCATGCCCCAGACCCGCGAGCACATCCTCCTGGCCCGCCAGGTCAACGTGCCGCGCATCGTGGTGTTCATGAACAAATGCGACCAGGTGCAGGACAAGGAATTGCTCGACTTGGTCGAGCTCGAAGTCCGCGACCTGCTGACCAAATACAAATTCGACGGGGACAAGACCCCGATCATCAGGGGCAGCGCTTTGGAAGCCTTGAACAACCCCAAGGATTTCGAAGGCAAAGCCAAACCGATCATCGACCTGATGAAAGCCGTGGACGAATACATCCAGGCCCCGGTGCGCGAACTCGACAAACCGTTCATCATGGCGGTTGAGGACGTGTTCTCCATCTCCGGCCGCGGTACCGTTGCCACCGGCCGTATCGAACGCGGACGCGTCAAGGTCGGCGAAGAGGTCCAGCTCATCGGCCTGCGCCCGGACATCAAGCCCGTGGTCGTGACCGGTGTTGAGATGTTCCGCAAGGAATTGGATGAAGGCCAGGCCGGCGATAACGTCGGTTTGCTGCTGCGCGGCATCAACAAGGAAGACATCGAGCGCGGGATGGTTTTGGCGGCCAAAGGCACCATCACCCCGCACACCAAGTTCAAGGCCACGGTGTACATCCTGACCAAGGAAGAAGGCGGCCGTCATACGCCGTTCTTCAAGGGTTACCGTCCGCAGTTCTACTTCCGTACCACGGACGTTACCGGCACCGCCGAGCTGCCCGCGGGCGTGGAGATGTGCATGCCCGGCGACAATACCACGCTGACCGTGGAATTGATCACGCCGGTGGCCATGGAGAAGGAATTGCGTTTCGCCATCCGCGAAGGCGGCCGTACCGTCGGGGCGGGTGTCATCTCTGAGGTCATCAAGTAATGCAGAAGATCCGCATCAAACTCAAAGCGTTCGACCACCGGTTGATCGACCAGTCAACCCAGGAGATCGTGGACACGGCCATCCGTACCGGCGCTTCGGTGCTCGGTCCGGTGCCTTTGCCGACGAAAAAGGAGCTTTATACCGTGCTCCGTTCGCCGGTCATCGACAAGAAAAGCCGTGAGCAGTTCCAGCTGGCGACGCACAAACGACTTATTGACCTTGTCAATCCCACGTCCAAGACCGTCGAGGCCCTGCGCAAGCTGAACCTCCCGGCCGGTGTGGATGTTGAGATAAAACAATAGGGGTAGAAGATGATCCGCGGTTTAATGGGAAAAAAAGTGGGCATGACCCAGATCTTCGACAATGAGGGGAACATCATTCCCGTCACACTCGTCGAAACCGGTCCCTGCACCATCCTGGGTTTGAAGGAAAAACCCATGAAGGTGGTCCTGGGCTATTTACCGGCCAAGGAAAGCCGTATGCAAAAACCCGTGCTGGGCTTCCTCAAGAAGAACGGCGTGGGCCCTTTGAAGCATATCAAGGAATTCGCCTCGACCGATAATAAGGAATACAAAATCGGGCAGGAATTGAAGGCCGACCAGTTCAAGGCCGGGGAATACGTGGATGTGACCGGCACCTCGATCGGTAAAGGGTTCCAGGGCGGTATGGTGCGCTGGAACTGGAGCGGCGGCCCTGCCGCGCACGGCTCCATGCACCACCGCCGTGTCGGTTCCATCGGCGCGTCGTCCGACCCGTCCCGTGTTTATAAAGGCACGCATATGCCCGGGCACATGGGCATGGGCACCGTCACCGTGCAGTCTTTGCGCGTCATGCGTGTCGATGCCGGCAACAATATGATCCTGGTCAAGGGCTGCGTGCCCGGCCACAAGGACGGGCTGGTGTACATCAACAGGTCCAAAAAGAAAGCGTTCCGCGCCCTCGATGAGAAGAAGGAAGTGGTCGCGGTCAAGCGCAACCCGATGAAACAGAGCAAGGCGTCCGTCGCCAAGACGGCCACCACTAAGAAATAATTGGTGAATTTATGTCAGAATTAACAGTCGTTGATATCAAGGGCAAGAAAACCGACAGCATCAAGCTGCCCAAGGAGCAGTTCGGGGTGCATGTGCAGGATGCCGTCATCCACCAGGCCGTGGTCATGTACAACGCCAACAAGCGCCAGGGCAATGCCGCGACCAAGACCCGCGGAGAAGTGTCCGGCGGCGGCAAGAAACCGTGGCGCCAGAAGGGCACGGGCCGTGCCCGCGCCGGTTCCACCCGTTCCCCGTTGTGGAAAAAGGGCGGCATCGTGTTCGGTCCCCATCCGCGCGATTTCGGTTATGATGTCCCGCGCAAGATCAGGATCGCGGCCTTGCGCGAATCCCTGAACGCGAAATTTTTGAGCAATGAGCTGGTGTGCGTGGACAAGATCGACGTGCCTTCCGGCAAGACCAAGGATTTCGCCCAGATCCTGGGTACCTTGAAATTGCAGGGCCGCGTGCTGGTCATGCTCGATGGTTGCGATGAAAAGGCCCTGTTGGCCGGCCGCAACATGGCGCGTGTGCATTTGGTCCGCGCCGCCAATGTCAATGCCGGGGACATCCTGGGCAGCAAGAACATTTTGGTCACCAAGAACGCCTTAGAAACCCTGTTAAAGAGAATACAATGATCACCTCTTACGATATCCTCAAAGCGCTTGTGCGCACTGAAAAAGGCACCAGCCTGGAGAGCCAGCGCAAATATTTCTTCCGCGTCGCCGGCAATTCCACCAAGGTGGACATCCGCCGCGCGGTGGAAGAGATCTACAAAGTCAAGGTCCAGGACGTCAACACCTTTGTGGTGCCGGGCAAATTAAAGCGCGTGCGCCAAAAAGCCGGTTATACGTCCGACTGGAAAAAAGCCGTTGTCACCCTCCAAGAGGGTCAGAAAATTGAGGTCGCATAATGGGTATTAAACGTTTTAAACCTACAACCAACGGCCTGCGCCACGCCGCGCTGCCGGATTTCGCCGAGCTCACCAAGGGCAAGCCGGAAAAATCCCTGCTTTCTCCTTTGAAAAAATCGGGCGGACGCAACAGTTACGGCCGCATCACCTCGCGCCATCGCGGGGCAGGGCACAAGCGCATGTACCGCATGATCGATTTCAAGCGCACCCGCCTGGATGATCCCGCGGATGTCCTGGCCATCGAGTATGACCCCAACCGCACCTGCCGCATTGCCTTGATCGAATACAAGAGCGACAAGACCAAATCCTATATTTTAGCGCCGGTGGACATCAGGGTCGGCGATGTCGTCGTCAGCACCAATGACGGGGACGTGGAAATGAAGGCGGGCAATTGCCTACCGCTGCGCAAGATCCCGCTGGGTACCGCTGTCCACAATGTCGAGCTCAAACCCGGCAAAGGCGGACAGCTGGCGCGTTCCGCCGGTTCCTCCGCCCAGCTGATCGCGCGCGAAGGCCCCATGGCGCATTTGCGCCTGCCGTCCTCGGAAGTGCGCAAGATCGCGGTGGATTGCCGCGCCACCATCGGCCAGCTTTCCAACGTGGAAAATGAAACGGTCTCCATCGGCAAGGCCGGCCGCAGCCGCTGGCTGGGCCGCCGCCCGCAGTCGCGCGGCGTGGTCATGAACCCGGTGGACCATCCGCACGGCGGCGGTGAAGGCAAGGCGCCGCAGGGCAATCCGCACCCGGTGACCCCGTGGGGCAAACCGACCAAGGGTGCCAAGACCCGCAAACGCAGGAAATATTCCGATCACATGATCGTCAGGAGAAGGACCAAATAATATGCCCCGTTCCGTTAAAAAAGGTGCTTATGTCGAAGAGTCGTTAATGCGCCGTTTTGAGAAGGCCTCTGCCGTGGCGCAGAAACAGCCGATCAAGACCTGATCGCGCCGTTCCACCATCATCCCCAATTTCGTCGGGTACACGTTCTCCGTGCACGACGGCAAGAAACATGTCCCGGTGTTCGTCACCGAGAACATGGTGGGGCTGAAGCTGGGCGATTTCGTGCCGACCCGCACCTTCAAGGCGCACGGCGGTGTCAAGGCCAAGAAGGCCATGCAGAAGAAGTAATAAAGGGAATATATGATAGCCAAATCACATGGAAAATATTTGAGGGTTTCATCGCAGAAGATGCGCCAGGTCGTCGACGTCCTGCGCGGCAAGGACGTGCCCACCTGCACCGCCCTGCTGATGCAGATCGAAAAAGGCAGCAGCGCGCTGATCAAGAAAGTGTTCGATTCCGCGGTCAACAACGCCAAGCAAAAGGGCCTGGCCGAGGAACAGCTGTACGTTTCGCGCATCACCGCGGACCATGGCGGCTCCTGGAAAAGGTTCCGCGCCGCGTCCTTCGGGCGCGCCACGCCGATCCTGCGCCGGACCACCCATTTAACGATCGAACTGGACCTTAAGAAATAGGGAGACAAACAACGTGGGACAAAAAGTTCATCCTCTGGCACTGAGACTCGGGTACACCAAGAACTGGCGCAGCCTCTGGTTCGCTGAACGCAGGGACTACGCCAGGAACGTCCAGGAGGATTACAAGATCCGTAAATACATCAAGGAGAAATTCGTGCAGGCCGCGGTGTCCATGATCGTCATTGAGCGCCTGGCCGACCAGATCAAGGTCCGCATCCACACCGCCCGTCCCGGCGTCATCATCGGCCGCAGGGGCGCGGACATCGACCGTTTGCGCGCGGAGCTCAAAGATATCACCAAGAAGGACATGGACAAGATCATCGTCGACATCCAGGAGATCAAGAACCCGAACGTGGATGCCCAGCTGGTGTCCCAGAGCGTTGCTTTCCAGCTGGAAAAGCGCGTGGCTTTCCGCCGCGCCATGAAGCGCGCCATCGAGACCGCGCGCCAGAACGGCGCCAAGGGCATCAAGATCCGCTGTGCCGGGCGTTTGGGCGGCGCGGAAATGGCCCGTACCGAGAAATACCATGAAGGCAAGGTCCCGCTGCAGACTTTGCGCGCGGACATCGATTATGGTTTCAGCGAGGCCGTGACCACCTACGGCCTCCTGGGCGTCAAGGTGTGGATCTATAAAGGCGATGTGATCAAGGACCACGAAGAGATCGAAGCCCAGGCCCAGGCCGCGACTCAGCAGCCGGTACAGGCACAGGCACCAGCGCAGGCACCGGCAGAGCCGGTTGTTGACCAGGCGGTTGTTCCGCCGCCTGCCGCGGCGGCAGTGTAAGGAGACGAGTTTATGTTGTTGATGCCTAAAAGAGTAAAATACCGTAAAAGCCAGAAGGGCAAATCCCGCGGGATCGCCGTCAGCGGCAGCCGCATGCACTTCGGCGAATATGGCCTGAAAGCCATCGAGAACGGTTTCGTGCCGGCACGCCAGCTGGAAGCGTCCCGTGTCGTGGTCGCCCGCAAACTGCGCGGCACCGGCAAATTGTGGATCAGCGCCTTCCCGCACAAGTCCATCACCAAGAAGCCCGCGGAAACCCGCATGGGTAAGGGCAAGGGCGACCTGTCCCACTGGGTCGCTGTGGTGCGCCGCGGCAAAGTGATGTTCGAACTGGGCGGCGTGCCCGAAGATTTCGCCAAGCAGATCCTGCGCCTGGTGGCGTTCAAGTTATCGGTGAAAACCAAATTCATCACCCGCGAGGGGGGCTAGTTCGGCGAATAAGCCGAACTGCTTAGCCCGCCTGCCGAGATGTGAGGCAGGCCGGTGCGGAAGTAATAAGGACATTCTATGAAAATAAAAGAACTCAAAAATTTGACCGATGACGAATTGGTCGCCAAGGAAAAGCAGATCAAGAAGGATATTTTTGACCTTAACAACCAGCGCCAGTCCGGCCGCGTGGAAAAACCGTCGAATTTCCGTAATTTCCGCCGGGACATTGCCCGTATCTTAACGATCCTTAACGAAAGAAAGTCCAATGGAAGCAAGTAATACCGAGAGAGAGAACCGCCGCCGTTTCCTGACCGCGACCGTCATCAGCGACAAGATGGACAAGACCCGCGTCGTCCAGGTCGTGCAGGTCGGCAAGCACGCCAAGTATTTCAAGGCCATGCGCCACCTGGTCAAGTACAAGGCGCACGATGAAAAGAACGCCGCCAAGACCGGCGATGTGGTGCGCATCATGGAAACACGGCCGCTGTCCAAGGACAAGCGCTGGGTGATCACAGAAGTCGTGGAATCGAAGGGATAAGAGCCATGATCCAGTTAAAAACCATTTTAGATGTGGCTGACAATACCGGCGCGCGCAAGGCCTCGCTCATCGGCGTGCTCAAGGCCAAGGGCAAGATGTGGGCCCAGGTCGGCGACATCGTGCGCGTCAACGTCAAGGAAAGCACCCCGGACGCCGCGGTCAAGAAGGGCAGCATGGCCAAGGGCATCATCGTGCGCACCAAGAAGGCCATCCGCCGTCCCGACGGCACGTACGTGCGTTTCGACTCCAACGCGGTGGTCATCATCGATGACGCGGGCAACCCCAAGGGCACCCGCGTGTTCGGCCCTGTGGCGCGTGAACTGCGCAACATGGAATACATGAAAATAATTTCTTTAGCCCCAGAGGTCGTGTAATGTTACGCATACGCAAGGACGACCAGGTCATGGTGATGGTGGGCAAGGACAAAGGCAAGACCGGCAAGGTCGTGCGCGTCTACCCCAAACTGTGGAAAGCGGTCGTCGAAAATATCAATGTGGTCAAGAAAGCCGTCAAGAAAAGCGACACCTATCCGCAGGGCGGGTATGTGGAGCTGGAAAAGCCCGTCGCGCTGTCGAATCTGATGCTGGTGGACAAGAAATCCGGCAAAGCCACCCGTTTCTCGGCCAAGGTGCTCAAGGACGGCGGCAAAGAACGCATCGCCAAGGTCGGCGGCGAATCTATTTAAGGAAAGGTCAATACCGTGGTCCCGCGTTTATTAGAGAAATACCGTAAAGAAGTCATTCCCGAGATGCAAAAGAAATACGGCATCAAGAACCCGATGGCTGTGCCGCACATCGACAAGATCGTGGTCAACATGGGCGTGGGCGAGGCCATTGCGGACGTGAAGATATTGGACCGCGCCGCGGTGGACCTGGCGACCATCACCGGCCAGAAACCGGCCATCCGCCGGGCCAAGAAGGCCATTTCGAATTTCAAGCTGCGCGAGAACCTGCCGGTCGGATGCAAGGTCACCCTGCGCCGCATGCGCATGTACGAATTCATCGACCGCCTGGTCAATATCAGCCTGCCGCGTATCCGTGACTTCAACGGGGTTTCGCGCAAGGCCTTTGACCGCGCCGGCAACTATACGCTGGGCATCAACGACCAGGGCATTTTCCCGGAGATCGACGCCGGGGCCCGCGACCACCGCATCCAGGGCATGGACATCACCTTTGTCATCAAAGGCGGCAACCAGGAAAAGAACACGGAACTGCTGCGCCTGTTGGGAATGCCGTTCAGCAAATAAGAAAGGTTTTATGGCCAAGAAATCAAAAGTCAACAAAGCAAGGGAAGTAGCAAAATTCACCACCCGCCAGCATAACCGCTGCGGCCTCTGCGGCCGTCCCCGCGGGTACATGCGCCGTTTCGGGGTTTGCCGCATCTGTTTCCGCGAGCTGGCGTGGAAGGGTGAAGTTCCGGGTATCAAGAAAGCGAGCTGGTAATGTCCGTTTCCGATCCTATCGCCGACACACTGACCGTCCTGCGCAACGGCATGCGCGCCCGCAAGGAAACCGTGGAATTCCCGGCGTCCAAATTGCTCGAGCGCATCATCAATATTTTCAAGATCGACGGTTATGTCGAGGATGTCCGCCTGCTCAAGGATGAGAAGCAGGGAATTTTGAAAGTGTATTTGAAATACGAGAACAACAAGCCCTCCATCATAGGCATCAAGCGTATTTCCAAGCCCGGCCTGCGCGTGTACGCGGACAACGGCCGCATTCCCAGGGTGCTCAACGGCCTGGGGACAGCGGTTTTGTCGACCTCCAAGGGGGTCATCAGCGACCGTGAAGCCAGGAAGCTCAAGGTCGGCGGGGAAGTCGTTTGTTATATTTGGTAATCTAAGGAAAAATATGTCAAGAATCGCGAAAACACCAGTAGTACTACCGAAAAATGTGAAGGTCAGCTTCGACGCGGCCACGATCAACGTCGAGGGGCCCAAGGGCAAATTGTCCATGACCCTGCCGGCGCACATCGTCCTGGAACACAAGGGCGAGGAGCTGTTCGTCAACCGCACGGGCGACACCAAGCAGGCCAGGTCCAACCACGGCACCACCAAGCGCCTGATCGTGAACATGTGCGCGGGCGTCACCAACGGCCACCGCCGCGACCTGGAGATCCAGGGCGTCGGTTTCCGCGCCGCGGTGCAGGGCAACAAGCTGGTCATGAATTTAGGGTATTCGCACCCGATCGAATATGAGTTCCCCAAGGAGGTCAAGGTCACGTCCGCCAAACCGACCGAGATCTCCATCGAAGGCGTGGACAAGGCCCTGGTGGGCCTGGTCGCGGCCCAGATCCGCGATTTCAAGCGCCCGGAACCGTACAAGGGCAAGGGCATCCGCTACGCCGGGGAAATTGTCAAACGCAAGCAGGGCAAACAGGTGACCAAATAATGATATCCGTTAAAGAACACAAGAGGGTTTCCCGTCATGAACGTATCCGTAAAGGCGTGGTCGGCAGCAGCGAACGTCCGCGTTTGTGCCTTCACCGCAGCCTGAAGAATTTGCAGGCCCAGATCATCGACGATAGTTCCGGCAAGATCATTTTAGGAAAATCCACGCTGGCCAAAGACGTGCGTTCCAAGCTCAAGAGCGGCGGTAATGTCAATGCCGCGACCGTTTTGGGCGCGGCCGTGGCCGCTGAAGCCGTGAAGAAGGGCATCACCAAGGTCTCTTTTGACCGCGGGGGATATTTATACCATGGCCGCATCAAGGCCTTTGCTGAAGCCGCGCGTAAAGCCGGACTGGAGTTTTAACCCACTATGAAAGATCCTAAGAAGAACGAAGAATTGGAAGAAAAAGTCGTCAAGACCGCGGCCCAGGCCGAGCAGATCCTCGAAGAGGAGCTTGCTCCCGTGCCCGTGGTCGAAGAACCGGTTGTTGCTGCCGCTGCTCCCGCGGGCACTCCGGCTGCCGCGGCCCCTGCCGCCGGCCATCCTGCCGCAGGTCCGGGCGGGCAACACAGAGGCCCGCGCCGTGGAGGTCCGGGTGGAGGCCGTGGCGGAGACCGCCGTGGTCCGCCGAAAAAATCTTCTTCTTTGACCGACAGCGGGCTTATTGAAAAGGTCGTTGCCATCAACCGTGTCGCGAAGACCACCAAGGGCGGTACCCGCCTGGCGTTCTCCGCGCTGGTCGTTGTCGGCGACGGCAAAGGCAAGGCCGGTTATGGCTTGGGAAAAGCAGGCGAGGTGGCGACCGCCATCAAGAAGGGCCTCAATGCCGCCCGCAAGTCCATGGTGGTCATTCCCCGCAAGGGCACGACCATCACGCATGAAATTTTAGGAAGCTGCGGTTCCGCTTCCGTCCTGCTCAAACCCGCCTCCGAAGGTACCGGCGTCATCGCGGCCGGCGCCGTGCGCGCGGTCTGCGACGGGGCAGGGATCACCAATATTTTGACCAAGTGCCACCGTTCCAATAACCCGATCAACGTGGTCAAGGCCACCTTCGACGGGCTGTCACGGCTGAAACCAGCGAAAACGGCGGGATAATATGCAATTACACCAGATCAACCGACCCCAGGGCTCCAATAAACGCAAAAAGATCGTCGGACGCGGGCGCGGCACCGGCCACGGCAAGCGTTCCGGCCGCGGACAGACCGGCCAGAATTCCCGCGCCGGCCGCGGTGTCATCCTCGGTTATGAAGGCGGGCAAATGACCCTGCTGCGGCGTTTGCCGAAGGTGGGTTTCAACAGCAAATGGCCCCAGAATTACCAGATCGTCAACCTGGACTCCCTCAACAGCTTCAAGGACGGCGACGTGGTCAACCCGGAGGCGCTCAAAGACGCGCATCTGATCAAAAGCCTGCGCCGCCCGGTGAAGATCTTAAGCGACGGGGACCTCAAGAAAAAATTGACGGTGCACGCGCACCGGTTCTCCAAGTCGGCGGGCGAAAAGATCGCCAAGGCCGGGGGCAGCACCAAGGTGATCGCGGCGGCAAAATAAAATATGTTTTCACAGCTCCTCAAAGGATTGACGAACTGCTTCAAGATCGTCGAGCTTCGCAACAAGATCCTGTTCACTTTGGGGATACTGGCCGTTTACCGCATCGGCTGTTACATCCCGACCCCCGGCATCAACGGGGCGGCGCTCAACGAGTTCTTTCAAAGGATGAGCAATACCACCGGCGGGGGCAACGTGTTCTCCATCATGAACATGTTCTCCGGCGGGGCGCTGGGCAAGATGACGGTCTGTTCGCTGGGCGTCATGCCGTATATCTCCAGCTCCATCATCATGCAGCTGTTGACGGCCGTCATCCCGGCTTTGGAGAAGCTCTCCAAGGAAGGCCAGGCCGGCTACAAGAAGATCAACCAGTATACCCGCTACGGCACCGTGCTTTTGGCGGCCGTGCAGGGTTTTTTCATCGCTCTTTGGCTGGAAAGCCCGTCGACTTTCGGCGGTTTGCAGGTCATCAACCATCCGGGTTGGGGTTTCCGCCTGACGACCATGGTGACCCTGACCGCGGGTTCGGTGTTCCTGATGTGGCTGGGTGAGCGCATCCAGGAGCGCGGGGTGGGCAATGGCGTATCGCTCATCATCACCGCGGGTATCCTGTCCTCCGCGCCCACGGCGTTCCATTATTTGAAACTGCTGTTGAGCCCGCAAAGCGGGGCCAGCCAGCTGCAGCCCATCGCGCTGGTGCTGATGGTGTTCTTTCTTATTTCGGTCATTTTAAGCACGACCCTGATCTCCCAGGGCCAGCGCCGCATCCCGGTGCAGTGTGCCCGCCGGGTGACGGGCACGCAGGCGGCGGGGGACCAGTCGACCTTTATCCCGTTGAAAGTGGATACGGCCGGCATCATCGCCATCATCTTCGCGCAGTCGATCATTTTGTTCCCGGCGACGCTGGCGAGTTTCATGCCGCAAAGCCCGTTGCAGCATTTTGTCAGCTGGATCTCGCGCGGACACTTTAGCTATTACGCGATCTACGCGTTCTTGATCATCTTTTTCTGTTATTTTTATACCGCGATCGTGTTCAACCCGACCGATGTGGCGGAAAATTTGAAGAAGCACGGCGGGTTCGTGCCGGGCATACGCCCGGGCAAGGAGACCGCGGATTACCTGGACCATGTATTGACGCGCATCACGCTGGTCGGCGCCGTGTTCATTTGTATCATCGCGGTCATGCCGGACGCCATCATGGCCTCCTTCAAGGTGCCGTACCTGGTGGCCTCGTTCTTCGGGGGCACCGGCGTGCTTATCACCGTCGGGGTCATGCTGGACACCATGAAGCAGATCGAATCACATTTGCAGATGCACCATTATGAGGGCTTCATGAAAACCGGGCATTTGCGGGGACGCCGGGCATGAGGATCGTATTGCTGGGCCCACCGGGCGCAGGCAAGGGTTCTTTGGCAGGTTTGATCAAGGGCATGATGCCCATCGCGCATATCTCCACAGGGGACATGCTGCGCGAGGAAATGAAGAAGGGTTCCGCGCTGGGGCTGGAGATCAAGGCCCTGGTCGAAAAAGGCGCCCTGGTTTCCGACGAGCTGGTCACCCGGTTAGTGGAGCAGAGGGTCAGTGCGGCGGATGTCAAAGATTTCATGCTGGACGGGTTCCCGCGCACGGTCAAGCAGGCGCAGGACCTGGATAAAATTTTGGAGAAGGCCGCCAAGCCGCTGGATTTCGCGCTGAACATGGAAGCGGACATGGATATCATCCTGATGCGCCTGACCGGCCGGCGCGTGTGCAAGAAATGCGGCGCTCTTTACCATTTGCGTAATAAACCGCCCAAGACGGCGGACGTGTGCGATGCCTGCGGCGGGCCGCTGTACCAGCGCTCCGACGACAATGAAGATACCATCCGCAAGCGCATGGATGTGTACGAGACCAGCACCAGGCCCATCGTGGATTTTTACGCCAAAAGCGGACGGCTCAAAGAGATCAGCGGCAACAAAGAAACACCGGACGTACGTGACGACCTGGTGAAGATCATCGATGAAGATAAAAAATCACATTCGGCTCAAAAGTCCCGCTGAGCTGGATATTTTACGCAAAGCCGGCAAAATTTTAGCTTCGATCATCACGGAATTAAAAGGCTCTTTAACAGCGGGAATGACCACCAAAGCCCTCGACCTGCAGGCCGAGGCCATCATCAAAAAGCACGGGGTGCTGGCGGCCTTCAAAGGCTACCGGGGTTTTCCCGGAAGCGCCTGCATCTCGGTCAATGAGGGCGTGGTCCACGGCATCGGCAATAACCGCGTGATCAAGGAAGGCGACATCGTCAGCCTTGATGTCGGGATCATCTACGATGATTATTATTCCGACACCGCGGTGACGGTCCCGGTCGGGAAAATAGCGCCGGAAACAGCCCGGCTACTGACCGTGGCGGAAGGCTCGCTGTACAAGGGCATTGAACAGGCCCGGGCGGGCAATCACCTGTCGGACGTTTCATTCGCCGTGCAGAGTTACGTGGAGTTGCACGGGTTTTCCGTGGTGCGGGATTTTGTCGGCCACGGCATCGGCAAACAGCTGCACGAGGACCCTGAGATCCCCAATTACGGCAAACCCGGCGAAGGCCCGGTGCTCAAAGAGGGGATGGTCCTGGCGATCGAACCCATGGTCAACATGGGCACCCACCGCACCCGGGTCCTGCAGGACGGCTGGACGGTGGTCACCGAGGACGGAAAGCCCTCGGCGCATTTTGAGCATTGTATAGCAGTGACAGGCAAAGGCCCGGAGATATTGACAAGGAATGGCTAAAGAAGACCTGATCGAAGTCGAAGGTATCGTTGAAGAGGCATTGCCCAACGCGATGTTCCGGGTGGCGCTGGAGAACGACCATAAGGTCTTAGCGCATGTTTCGGGAAAGATCCGGATGAACTTCATCCGCATCCTGCCCGGCGATAAAGTAAAAGTGGAATTATCACCATACGACCTCAGTAGAGGCCGTATCACGTTCCGGTTGAAGTGAGGAGAATATGAAAGTCAAATCATCGGTCAAAAGGATCTGCGGCAGCTGCAAGATCATCCGCCGCAAGGGTGTTGTGCGCGTCATTTGCAGCAACCCCAAACACAAGCAAAGACAAGGATAAGAGTTTATGCCCCGTATTTTAGGTATTGATCTACCCAAAGAGAAACGCATCGAGGCCGCCCTTCCTTATATTTACGGGATCGGACCGGCCCGTTCGCGCCAGATCCTCGACCAGGCCAAGATCAGCGGCGACAAGCGCGCCAAGGACCTGACCGAAGAGGAAATTTCGCGCATCACCAGCATCGTGCAGAAGAGCTATGTCACCGAGGGGGACCTGCGCCGCGAGAACAATGAGAACATCCGCCGGCACATGGAAATGGGTTCCTACCGCGGCCTGCGCCACCGCAAGGGGCTTCCCTGCCGCGGCCAGAGGACCAAAACCAACGCGCGCACCCGCAAGGGCAAGAAACCGGTGGTCGGGCATATCATCAAAAAAGAAGAACCGGCCGCTAAAAAATAAGGACATTTATGGCAGATAATAAACCAGCAGCACCGGCAGCATCGGGACAACAGCAGGTCGTCAAGAAGGTGGTCAAGGCCAAGAGGAAATCGCTCAAAGGCGTGACCTCCGGCATTGTCACCATCCAGGCGACCTTCAACAACACCATCATCACCATCGCCGACAAGCAGGGGGCGACCATTGTCTGGGCCACCCCGGGTCTGGTCGGTTTCCATGGCTCCAAGAAATCCACACCCTTCGCCGCGCAGGTGGCCGCCACCGACGCCGCCCGCCGCGCCAAGGAAATGGGGCTCATCAGCGTCGATGTGCTGGTCAAAGGCCCCGGTTCGGGCCGTGAATCCGCCATCCGCGCTTTGGTCGCCGCCGGTTTAAATGTCACTTCCATCAAGGACGTCACACCCATCCCGCACAACGGGTGCCGTTCCCGCAAAAAGAGGAGAGTCTAATGGGTCGTTATTTAGGGCCTCGCTGCCGTTTAATGAGGCGTGAAGGGGTCAATCTTGACCTCAAGAAGCGCTGGAGTTTGGAAAAGCGCGACACCCCCCCGGGCCAGCATGGCCTGCAGAAGACCAAGCTGTCCAACTACGGCATACAGCTGCGTGAAAAGCAGAAGGCCAAGCGTTATTATTGCGTCCTGGAAAAACAGTTCCGCAATTATTTCCGTAAAGCGGCCGCCACCAAGGGCGTCACCGGCCACACCTTGCTGCAGTTCCTGGAATGCCGCCTGGACAATGTGGTTTACCAGATGGGTTTTGCATTGACCAGGTCCCAGGCCCGCCAGATGGTCAGCCACGGCCTGATGAGATTGAATGGCAAGAAGATCGACATCCCGTCCATCCAGGTCAAGCCCAATGACGTGGTCACCGTCAAGGAAAAGGACGCGACCCTGAAAATGGTCAGGAATAACGTGGAGCTCAACAAGGGCTGGGCGCCCCCGACCTGGCTGGAGGTCAGCACCGATAAATTGACCGGCAAGGTCACACGCATGCCGGTGCGCGAAGACATCAAGGCCCCGGTCAACGAGCAGTTGATCGTCGAGTTGTATTCAAGATAAAATTTTTTCTAACAAGCCCTGTCAGTGCGTAAAGGGGCCACGAGGAGGTAAATAGCATGGGTGTTAAATGGCGCGATTTCCAAATGCCGAAGAGGCTTGATTGCGAAGAGTCCAAATATACCGGCACCTACGGTAAATTCATCGCCGAGCCTTTCGAGCGCGGTTACGGCGTGACGCTGGGCAATTCCCTGCGCCGCATCCTGTTGTCCTCCATCGAGGGCAGCGCGGTGAGCTCCATCCGCATCGAAGGCGTGTCGCACGAGTTCGCGACCCTGCCGGGCGTGCTGGAAGCGGTGACCGAGATCGTGCTCAATATCAAGGGCCTGATCGTGCGTTCGCATTCCAAGGCCCCCAAGAGCGTGTACATCAAGGCCAATAAGAAGGGCGAGATCAGGGCCAAGGACATCGTGGCCGACGAGGTCATCGAGATCCTCAACCCCGACCACCACATCGCCACCCTGACCCAGGACATTCCCTTCAACATGGAAATGGAAATTTCCCGCGGCCGCGGTTATGTGCCGGCGGACCAGAACAAAAAAGAGGGTTCTCCCGTGGGCACCATCCCGGTGGACGCCATCTTCACGCCCATCGTGAAGGTCAATTTCAACGTCGAGAACACCCGTGTCGGCCAGCGCACCGATTATGACCGCCTGTTGCTGGAGATCCACACCAACGGCGCCATCAACCCCAAGGAAGCCTTGCTGTACGGGGCCAATATCCTGCAGCGCCATCTGGACGTGTTCGTCGCCTACGGCCAGCTGCCGGAGGAAGAAGAGCAGGAAGAGGAAGTTTCCGCCGAGGAAGAGGCGCTGTACACCAAGCTGCGCCTGCCGATCTCCGAGCTGGAGCTTTCCGTGCGTTCTTCCAACTGCCTCAAAGACGCCAATATCAAGACCATCGGGGACCTGGTCAAGCGCCAGGAAGCCGAACTGCTGGAATTCCGCAATTTCGGCAAGAAGTCTTTAACCGAGATCGCCGACCTCCTCAAGGCCATGGGCCTGTCGCTGGGGATGAAGGTGGATTCCAAAAAATTGAAAGCCAAGTAAAATGAGACACCGCAAAGCAGGCAACCGTTTAAGCCGCAACCGAAGCCTTCGGGCCGCGACCTTGCGCGACATGGCCAAGGCCGTCCTGATCCAGGAGCGCATCTGCACCACGCGCGCCAAGGCCAAGGAGGCCCGCCGCCTGGTCGAACAGTTGATCACGCTCGGCAAGAAAGACACCCTGACCGCGCGCCGCCGGGCGTTCGCCATCCTGTGCGACCACTCGCTGGTGTCCCAGCTGTTCAAGGAAACCGCGCCGCGGTTCAAGTCCCGCGCCGGCGGTTATACCCGCATCATTCCTTTTAGCCAGCGCGCCGGTGACAATGCCGAACTGGCGTTCTTGGAATTGACCGAGAAAAGCCGTGAGATCATCACCGGTTTCAAGAAGCCCAAGGTTGAAAAGGCCGAGGAGACCAAAGCCGCCAAAGAAGCGCCCAAGGCGCCTGCCGCCGAAGGCCATTCCAAAGCCGACGTCAAATCCACCTCCGGCAAGGCCGCCGCCAAACCGACCGGCATCAGGAAGCTGTTCCAGCGCAAGACCGGCGCGGAGTAAGCGCTTTCTTGAAAAGCCGTGCAGTGCTTGTTTTTGGGGTTCTCGTATGCCATATTTATAGTATATGAGAACCCCATTTTTATTTCTCATTCTCCTTAGCTTTATATGTAATTCTACCGTGGTCCTGCCAGCGCAGGCCCAGGAGATCGCCCTTCCCGCGCCCGGCATTCGGGTTGCCTTAAGCCCGTCTTTTACACCTCCTGTCCTTAAAGGCGTCAAAGTCCATCCTGATGACCCTTTCCGTTTTGATTTCATCATGTCCCCGCAAGGCACGGCTGAGGACGCCACCAGGCTCATCAAATATTTCCTCGCCTCGCTGACCATCCCCGAAAAAGACCTCTGGGTCAACCTTTCGCCTTATGAAAAAGACCGCATCGTGCCGGAGGGCTTCGGCCGGACCGAAATGGGCCGCGATCTATTGGCGCAGGACTATCTTTTAAAGCAGATCACCGCCTCGCTCATCTATCCTGAAGAAGCGACTGGCAAAGAATTCTGGAAGCGGGTCTATGAAGAGGCCGCGCAGAAATTCGGGACGACCGATATCCCGGTCAATACCTTCAACAAGGTCTGGATCGTGCCGGAAAAAGCGGTGGTGTACGAGAACACCAAAGCCGGCACCGCCTATGTGGTCGAATCCCGTTTAAAAGTGATGCTGGAGAGCGATTACCTGGCCGCCTCCAGGAATGGCGCCGTGGATACGCAAGCCGGCGCACTGGGCAAACAGATCGTGCGGGAAGTGGTCATCCCGCAATTGACCAGGGAGGTCAACGAGGGCAGGAATTTCGCGCAACTGCGCCAAGTGTACAATTCGTTCATCCTGGCCACATGGTATAAGAAAAAGATCAAGGACAGCATCCTCAATGAGATCTATAGCGACCACAATAAGACCGTTGGTGTGGCCGTCGACGACCCGCAGGAAAAACAGAGGATCTACGAGCGTTACTTGCAGGCCTTCAAGAAAGGCGCGTACAATTATATCAAAGAGGAGCAGGACCCCTCGACGGGACAGGTGGTCCCGCGCAAATACTTCTCCGGCGGGGTCAACCTCGACTGGGCCATGACCTCGCAAGCCATGGACTTTACCGGGCAGGTCCCGGATGGGTTGGAGGCGACGGAAGTTTTGGATGTGCAGGTCAATATCGCCGCGGCGGAAAATGTCCCCGCGCAGCGGCCGGGTATTGTGGAAGGCATCAGGGCTATCAGTGATGGCGGCACGTCTTTGCCGCGCAAGGTGGCGCTATTGGAAGAATTGTGGCAGGAGCGCAGCCCGTACAGGAATTTAAACATCCCGGAAACTTTAAGCGTCAAAGTCATCCTGGCCTTCAGCAAGAATACGGCCTATTTGTGGTCGTTCATCACCGGGGATTTCTCCCCTGAGTTCATGAAGACCCTGATGCGTTACCTGGCGTTGACCATCGAAGAGAAAAAGTTCATATGGTCGGTCTTCCACCTCAAGCACCCGGAGTGGAGCAACAGGGACGGCAATTTATTGAAACACCGCGCCAAGATCGCCGCAATGATCCTCAAACGCGGCCAGGAGGGGACGGCCAAAATATCGGTCCTGGACGCCGGGTCCGGCCCCGACGGGACGTCGCTGAAGAAATTGAAGGTGGAATACGGGGAGCGTGTGGACGCCTTCGGGATAGACCTCAACATCGACCCCAGCGTCCCCTCACAGGGGGTGCATTTGGAAGAGGGGGACGTGGAGCGCATGCGTTATCCCGACGGGTCTTTCGATATCGTCAATGAATCGTTCCTGATGGGATATTTCATGGACCTGGAAGAATTCACCGGCGCCATCAGGGAATTCATGCGGGTGCTCAAGGATGGCGGCATTTTTATCCATATCAATACCAATGAAAAATACGGCGGGAAGGAAAACCTGGCCATTATCCTGGCTGAACTGGGATATACCGTAACGATCGAATCCGGCAACTCCGCTTTTTATGTTTCCAAGCTTTCGTACCAAAAGCCGCGGGCCGATAATGAGACCATCCTGCGCAACATCGAGGACAAATTAAGGGAACACGCGGAATCGCCGGTCGATGCCGCCATGCTGACTAGGCGCGATGTTGTGGCCAGCGGGCTGGCCGGGTTCGCAGCCGCCCTTTCCGGGATGGACGACCTTTTGGCCGCCGATAGCCGCGATCCGCTGCTCATGTGGATGCGTTCGGCCACCTTCAGGGACGGCATGCCCCGCAGTTTTGAAGTGCCATCGGACCGCGACCCGTTCTGGAACACCATCGTCGGGTTCAACCACACCGACGGGCCGGTGGAACGCCGCATTTTGCGCAACGGCCTTTCCATCTATGACGCGTCCCTGTGGCAAATGGCCCTGGCTTCTTCCGGGGACAGGAACAATGTGGCGGCCGCGGACCTGGTCACCAGGACGCTTTCCGCCGGGCGGTGGGGAGAATTGAACTTGCGGGCTTCTAGCGCTCCGTTCGTTTACGGCGGACAAAGCCTGCCGCCCAACCAGGCATTTTTCCTGCGCATCATGTCATCCCAATTCATGAACGAAGACCCCCTGAGCCCTGATGTCAGGGACCAATGGAAAGACTGGCAGCCCATCATGGGCGAGAACGCCTGGGGCGCCATCATGGGCCCGCTGCAGGTCGCTTACGTGAAATACGCCCGGCAAATTCCCGTCAACAGCGCCGAAGTACGCCTGGCCCAGAGCATTGTCCCGGCCCTGCGGGCCCTGACCACGCGCATCGGGGCCATCCTGCATGTGCCGGCAGGGACTTTTGACCAGAGCCCGGACGATATCTCTAATGAGAACAATATTTCCATCCACGCCGCCCTGCGCATGCTCTACGAGGTCACCAAAGACGGCCGCTACCTGGACATGATGCGGGGCATCGAAGATTATTTGAAAAGGTACGGCATGAACAGGGAAGCCGGGGTGTTGTACCAGGGCGGATCAGCCAACGGCGAATTCGTCCCCAATGCCGGCCAGTTTGCCGTCGACGTGCAGACCTGGGCCATTGTGTCCATGGGGCCGGGCAAGCTTGATGAGATGTACGGCTCGGTGGGCACGGCGTTTCGCATGTGGCAGCAGACCAAGATGCGCGCCGGTTATTATGTGGACGGCCAATTGTTCGGGGTGGGCTACACCAAAGGCAATGATGTGTTCAGCGGCGAGTGGACCGCGGGCGCCGTTGCCGCGTCTTTGGAACTGGCCCTGCATTACCAGAGGAGCAATCCCGCCTGGGCGGAGGAAGCTTTAAAAGATGCCCAGAGCATGGTGCGCGGCCTGGAACAGTTGAGCAAAAAGCAGGGGGACCGTAAAAGTTATCTGTATGCCAACCGCCGCTTCTTCATTCCCTTCGCGCCCGGATGGTGGTCGAATGCTTTGCCCAGCCTTGCCTCGACGGCGTGGGTATATTTTATCCAGAACCAGTTCAATCCTTTCCGTTTAGGGGGAGCCAGCGAATGGGGCACGCTTGCGCCTTATGTCCGCACCGTCAATGATATCAAAGCCGGCAGGGTGACCGTGCCGGCCTTGCCCAGGAACCTGCCGCCCGCCATCAATGCCGCCGCTGATGAACGCCAGGTCCTGCAACACATCAGCCAATTGACCAGCGCCGAGCGCACGGTCATCGGCAGTGTGCCCTATGAAGCCATCAAGGACATGGGCAGAAGGGCAGTCCCCGCTTTATTGAAAACATTGAACACCGTGCCGATCGACCCGCGCGCTCCCCAAAACCTGAACATGCGCATTTGGTCTATCCGGCTTTTAGCCATTGTCGGCGGGTATGACAGCGTCCGTCCCGTCCTGGCCGGCATGGTCAACACGTCCCAGAATCCCTTTGAGCAGCTCGCCCTGCAGGAAGCGCTGCAGATCATGGAATTAAGGAAGAACGGCCAGTTCCGCCACAACATGGACAGGGCCATGACAGCCGAAGTCCTTGATGGTCTCGAGAAAATGCAGGACCCCCAATTGGATTTGACGGAAAGGGCCGGGGTCCTGGAACAGTTGTCGGCGTCCTACGGTTTCTATAAAGGTACCAAGCCGATCCCGGAAACTTTAAAGATCAAGATACTCACACATCTCAACAGGAGTGAATTACTGTTCTTTATAACGGGCGATATTTACCTGAATACCATGATGAAGCTGGAAAAAGAGGCGGGATTGACCGAAGAGGAAGAGGCGTTCCTGTGGCCGATGTTCAACAATACTGATCCGGAATACAGCGAGAGAGCGTACAATCTCTCGGACAGCCTGGGGGTTATCGATGCTTTGATCGCCGCGAGAGGCAAGGTCTCCGTCCTGGACGCCGGGTGCGGTCCCAATGCGAGGTCCTTGAGGAACCTCAAGGGCCGCTACCGGGACAAGGTAGACGCGACCGGTTTGGACATCGACATTGAGCCGGGGCAGGTGGAAGGGGTGCGGCTGGTCAAAGGCAATGTCCGGCACATGGAATTCCCCGACGAGTCTTTCGACCTGGTCAATGAGTCCTACCTGCTGGTGCATTTCCCCCGCGCCGAAGAATTTACGGCCGCCTTGAAAGAGATCATGCGTGTCCTTAAGAAAGGCGGCGTGTTCGTTTCCGGTTCCGAAACGCCTTACAGCACGCCGGACCAGTTCAAGGCCATATTAAAAGACCTGGGCTATGACGTTCGGATCGAAGGCAAGTATAGGAAGTTGTATATTTACAAGGCGCAGGAGGATGAGGCCCTGACAGGTCAGGCCAAGGGTGGTATCGACCTCAACGCCGGTACAATGGACCTGGATGTGCGCAGCAACGGAGAGGGCATCGCCTTACGCATGGACCCCGCCCGTTTGAAACAATTGCAACAGGCCCCTGGCTTTGTCCCGGTCATCATCAATATCGCCCCGGTGGCGGACCTAAAAGCATTTTTAGAAGTTTAATTCCCGCCGCATTTATGTTATATTAACCTTCATGTTACGCGTCAATCGCCGCATCAAGGACATTGTCGGTTCTACCACCCTTGCCATCACCGCCCGCGCCAAGGAATTGCAGGCCCAGGGCCATGACGTGGTCAATTTCGCGGCCGGGGAGCCGGATTTCGACACCCCGTATTTCATCAAGGAAGCCGCCATCAAGGCCATCCAGGCGGGGTTCACCAAATACACGCCATCCACCGGCACCCAGGAATTAAGGGAGGCCGTGGCCGCCAAATTCCTCAAAGACAACCAGCTCACTTACAAGCCCGGCCAGATCGTGGTCTCCTGCGGGGCCAAACACTCTTTGTTCAACATCGTGCAGGTGCTTGTCGACGACGGGGACGAGGTCATTTTCCAGGCGCCCTACTGGGTGAGTTACCCGGAAATGGTCAAGGCCGCCGGCGGAAAGTCCGTCATCATCCCCACCGACAAGGGCACCGGTTTTAAGATCACCCCGGAACTTCTCAAGCGCCACGTCACTCCCAAGACCCGTTTGCTCATCCTCAACTCGCCGTCCAACCCCACCGGGGTCATGTACACCAGGGCGGAGCTCATGCACCTGGCGGTCATTTGCGTCGAGCATAAGATCTATGTGATCAGCGATGAGATCTATGAGAAGCTCATCTACGACACCAATGAATTCACTTCGATCGCGGCTTTGGGCAAGGAGATCTTTGACCTGACCATCACCGTCAACGGCGTGTCCAAGGCCTATTCGATGACCGGCTGGCGCATCGGCTACGCGGGGGGCCCGGCGGAGATCATGGAGTACATCAAGAAATACCAGGACCATTCCACGTCCAACCCGGCCTCCATCAGCCAGGCCGCGGCCGTGGCGGCCCTCAAGGCCTCCGATGAAAGCATCGAGGCCATGCGCGCAGTGTTCAAACAGCGCCGGGACCTCATGCTGCAATGCCTGGACGCCATCCCGCAGGTCAGCTATATCCGTCCCAACGGCGCTTTTTATGTGTTCTGTGATTTTTCCAAAGTGGGCAACGGTTCCGAGATCGCCCGGAAGATGGTCGATGACATCAAGGTCGCGGCCATTCCCGGCGACAGCTTCGGGGCCCCCCAGTACATCCGTTTAAGCTTCTCCACCTCCGACGCCAGGATCAAGGAAGGCGTGCGCCGCATCGGCGAATGGATCAAAACGCATGGAAACTGATTCGATACTCCGTGAATTGCTGGTGGCCGCCATCCAGGAGCGGGCCTCCGACCTGCATTTGACCGAGAACACCCCGCCGGTACTGCGCATCGACGGGACCCTGGTCGCGCTCAAGCGCCGGCCTTTGTCCCCCGCGGAGATCAAGGCCATGCTCATGAGCGTCCTGACCGATACCCAGAAAAAACAGTTCGAGCGCGACAAGGAACTGGACTTCTCACTCTCCATCCCGGGCCTGGACCGTTTCCGCGTCAACATGCACATCCAGCGCGGTTCGGTGGAGGCGGCTTTCCGCAGGGTCTCCCTGTACATCCCCACCGTCGAGCAATTGCAGCTGCCGGCGGTGATCTCGGACCTGGCCCGCAAACAAAGCGGCCTGGTGCTCATCACCGGGGCCACCGGCATGGGAAAGACCACCACGCTCGCCGCCATGATCGACCAGATCAACAATGAGCGCACCTGTGTGATCATCAGCATCGAGGACCCCATCGAATACATCCATTTGAACAAGAAATCCATCATCAAACAGCGCGAGGTCTACCGCGACACCAATTCCTTCGCCGAGGCCCTGCGCCGGTGCCTGCGCCAGGACCCGGACGTCATCGTCGTCGGTGAGATGCGCGACCTGGAGACCATTTCAACCGCCTTGACCGCGGCCGAGACCGGCCATCTGGTGCTGGCGACCCTGCACACGCCCGACGCGCCCCAGACCATCGAGCGTATCGTGGACGTGTTCCCGCCGTACCAGCAGCAGCAGGTCCGCCTGCAGCTCTCCGCCGCGCTGGAGGGGGTGGTGTCCCAGCAATTGCTGCCGCGCGCCTCCGGCAAAGGGCGGGTGATGGCGGCGGAGATCATGATCGCCAGCTCCGGAGTGCGCAACATGATCCGGGAGCAGGCGGTGGAACAGCTGCGCACCGCCATACAGACCGGCGCGCAGTACGGCATGAGGACCATGGACAAGTCGCTTCAGGAGCTTTATGAAAAGGGGACCATCACGTATGAAACGGCCCTGTTCCACGCGCATGACATGGACGAGCTCAAGAGGCTTTTAGCAAAAAATAATCCAAGGGCAAACGGTTATGGGGACGCATAAAGTCACGCTTTTACCCGGCGACGGGATCGGGCCGGAAGTCACAGCCGCCATGCGCATGTGCGTGGAGGCCACCGGCGTCAAAATAGATTGGGAAGTCCAGGAGGTCGGGGAATTTTCCATCAAGAAGCACGGCACACCCCTGACCGACGAGGTCATCGAGTCCATCCGCCGCAACAAGTGCGCCATCAAAGGGCCCATTTCGACCCCCATCGGCAAGGGATTCCGTTCCGTCAATGTGCAGCTGCGCCAGGCGCTGGACCTGTTCGCCTGCGTGCGCCCGTGTTTTTATTATGAGGGCACCAAGACGCCGATCAAGAACGTGAATTTGGTCATTTTCCGCGAGAACACCGAGGACCTGTACGCCGGCATCGAGTTCGAGCGGGGGACCCCGGAATGCGAACAGCTGCGCGCGAAGATCAACAGCATGTCGGCCAAGAAGGTGCGCGAGGGCTCCGCCATTTCCATCAAGCCCATTTCGGAGGAGGCCTCCAAGCGCATCGTGCGTGCCGCCTTCGAATACGCGGTCAAGAACGGCCGCAAGAAGGTCACGGCCGTGCACAAGGCCAATATCATGAAGTTCACCGACGGGTTGTTCCTCAAGTCCGCCCAGGAAGTGGCCAAAGAATACGAAGGCCGGGTGGCGTTCAATGATGTCATCGTGGACAATATGTGCATGCAGCTGGTGCAGCACACGCATTTATACGACATGCTGGTCCTGCCGAATTTATACGGGGACATTGTTTCCGACCTGTGCGCCGGCCTGGTCGGGGGCTTGGGGATCGCGCCGGGGGCCAATTACGGGGACGACATCGCGCTGTTCGAGCCCGTGCACGGTTCCGCGCCCAAGTACACCGGGCAGAACAAGGTCAACCCCACGGCCACCATTTTATCCAGCGTGCTCATGCTCAAACACTTAGGCGAGCTTGACGCCGCCAACCGCCTGGAAAACGCCGTGCGGGCGGTGCTGCGCGAGGGCAAGGACGTCACCTATGACCTCAAGCCCGACCGTAACGACCCGACCGCTGTCGGCACCATGCAAATGGCCGAAGCCATTTGTAAAAAACTATAGCCGCAAACCCCTCCTTTATGCAAATCCAAACCGAAGACTGGGGCATGGTCGACTACATGCAGGCGTATCAGCGCCAGCGGCAGGCCGTCGATGCCGTGATCGCGGGCGGCCCGGAGCGTTTGATCTTCTGCGAGCATCCGCCGGTCCTGACTTTGGGCCGCATGACCCGGCCTGAAAGTTTTTTGTTCGATAAGGAAGACATTCAGCGGCAGGGCATACAGGTCGAGGCCATCGACCGCGGCGGGGACGTGACCCTGCACGCGCCCGGGCAGCTGGTGGTTTACGCGGTCATGGACCTGAATGTACGGGGGAAAGACCTTAAGCGTTATCTCAAACAATTGGAATACGTTGCGGTTGCTTTATTGAAGGATTTTGGTATATTGGCAATAAGCGTCCCCGGCAAACGCGGCGTCTTTGTCGACGCGGACAAGATCATTTCCATCGGCATCGGGGTGCGTAAGTGGGTAACGTATCACGGGCTGGGCATCAACGTCAGCACGGACCTGTCTTTGTTCCGGTTCATCCGCCCCTGCGGCCTGGATGTGCGCATGACCACCATGAACAAAGCGCTGGGCAAGGCGGTTGACATGCAGGATGTCCGGACCGCATTTACCAAACGTTTTCTGGAAGCATTCAGATCATGACCAATATCATCTTGCCTGAACTGGGAGAAGGGATCGCCAAGGCCACCGTTGCCTGCTGGCACGCCAAGCCGGGGGACCGTGTCAAGGCCGGGGATGAGGTCGTGGAGGTGGTGACCGACAAAGCCACGTTCAACGTGGAGTCGCCCGCCTCAGGAAAGCTCGTCTCTATCGCCGTGGCCGAAGGCAAAGACGGCGCGGTCGGCGGGGTTTTGGGGACCATTGAATAGCATGCCGGAGTTCAAAGCCAAACGCGTTTTACTGATGTACATCTCCCAGGTCTCGGGGCACCGGCAAAGCGCCGTGGCGATCCAGAAATCGCTTAAAGCGCTCAACCCCGGCTGCGAGATCATGAGCATCAACGGGTTCGGCTACACCTATCCCATCTCGGAAAAGATCGTCAACACCGCCTACATGGGCGTCATCAAACGCGCCCCGCAGATCTGGGAATACCTTTACGATAATCCCAAGGTCATCCAGGCTTTCCGCAACGTCAAAGAAAAGATCCATAAATCATCGCACAAAAGGCTGGCGCCCCTGCTGGAGGAATTCAAGCCCGATGTGGTCATGTGCACCCAGGCCTTTCCCTGCGGCATGGTGGCCGATTACAAGGTCACGTACGGCTCGAAGTTCATGGTCGTCGGGGTGCTGACGGATTTCGCCCCGCATTTGTACTGGCTGCATCCGGGTGTGGACTACTATGTGGTGCCGTCGCAGGAATCCAAGGACCGCTATGTCAAGGAAGGCATCGACCCGCAGCGCATCAAGGTTTTCGGCATCCCCATCCGCGATAAATTCGCCGAGAAACTGGACCGCGGCGCGCTGATGCGGAAATTCGGGCTTGACCCGAAAGTGCCGACGGTGCTGATCATGGGCGGCGGCCAGGGGCTGGGGCCCATGAAGCAGGCGGTCAAGGCCCTGGTGCACTTGGACCGGCCCCTGCAGCTGATCGTCATCGCCGGCACCAACGCCAAGCTCCTGCACTGGCTCAAGCGCACGCAGCGCAAGACGGATAAAAAGATCATCTTTTACGAGTTCGCCGAGAATGTCGAGGAGCTGATGGAGGTGTCGACGCTGATCGTCAGCAAGCCCGGCGGCATGACCACCAGCGAATGCCTGGCCAAGGGCCTGCCCATGGTCATCATCGACCCCATCCCGGGGCAGGAAGAGCGCAATTCCCAGTTCCTGGTCTCCGCCGGCATCGCCATCCGGGTCGACGACAAACAGCGCATCGGCGCGCGCATTGACGGGCTTTTGAACGACCCTGCCCAGCTGGAGGCCATGCGGGAGGCGGCGCTCAAACACGGCAAGCCGCAAGCGGCCCATGACATCGCCCGGTTCGTGCTGACATGATGGCCACCCTTTATCGCTTAGCGCAGTTCATCACCTGCCATGTGCCATTGCCCGTGGCGTACGCGCTGGGGGTATTTGTCGCGGACTGCCATTACGCGTTTTCCGGGAAAGACCGCAGGGCGGTGGAAGCGAATTTGAAGGCCATCCTTAAGACCGACCATGTGCCGCCGGCCATGGTGCGCGAAATGTTCCGTAATTTCGGCAGGTACCTGGCGGAATTTTTCACCATGACCAAGTATGTCGACGCGGATTTTGTCCGGGCGCATGTGCAGATCGACAACAGCGAATATTTGAACGAGGCCCTGGGGCATGGCAAAGGGTGCATTTTGGTCGGCGGCCACTTGGGCAATTGGGAAATGCTGGGGGCGGTGCTGCTGGTTTTGGGATACCCTTTGTCGGTCATCGCCCTGCCGCATAAAGATCCCAAGGTCAATAAATTCTTCAATGACCAGCGTGAGCATTTCGGGGCCACCATCATCCCGGCCGCCACCACGGCCGTGCGCCGCTGTGTGGAGCATTTGAAGGCCAACCGCCCGCTAGGCATCCTGGGTGACCGTGATTTCGGCAGCTACGGGATAGTCATGGATTTCCTCGGCCGTCCCACCATGATCCCCAAAGGCGCGGCCATGTTCTCCATGAAGACCGGCGCGCCGATCCTGTCATGTTTTTTCATGCGCAAGGACAACGGTGATTTTTACGCCAGCTTCGGCAAGCCCATTTATCCTCCGTCAAGAAATGGGAAGGCCACTGAAGAGGACCTGAAAGCTTTGATCATGCAGTACATTCCGTTCATCGAAGATCGCATTCGGCAGCATCCAACCCAGTGGCTTATATTCCGGGAGTTTTGGGTCACATGAAGATCCTGGCGGTCATCCCTGCCCACAATGAAGCAAAGAACATCGCCGCCGTGACCGCCGCGGTCAAGGCCCTGGGGCACGATGTCCTGGTCGTCGATGACGGCTCCACCGACGGCACCGCCGCCATGGCCAAAAGCGCGGGGGCCGTGGTTTTGGCGACGGGCAAAAAAAGCGGCAAGGGCAGCGCCCTGCGCGTGGGCTTCGAGCACGCGGTCAACAACGGTTACGGGGCGGTCATTGCCCTCGATGGCGACGGCCAGCATGATCCCCGTGACATCAAGGCCTTCCTGGAATGCCGTTTCGTCACCAATGCCGATGTCATCAACGGCAACCGCATGGGCGACCCCAGGGGAATGCCCGCGGTGCGCCTGGCCACCAACGCGTTCATGTCCTGGGTCATTTCCATGATCTGCGGGCAGAGGATACCGGACACCCAGTGCGGGTTCCGCTTCATCACCACCGACGTGCTCAAGAACATCGAACTGCAATGCTCGGACTTCGAGATCGAGACCGAACTTTTGATCAAGGCCAGCAAACAGGGGTACAAGATCGCCTCGGTGCCGGTGACGACCATCTACCGCGATGAGGTCAGCAAGATCAAGCCCCTGCGCGACACGTGGAGGTTCATCGTTTACCTGCTGAGGGAATTTTCAAAGACATGATGTTCGACAATTTCCTTCCCAAAGCCTTTTTTATTTCTCTGGCCGTGCATACGGTCTTTTTATGCAGCAGCCTGTTCCATCCGCTGCTGCCCCCTCACAAGTCCCGCAGCCAGGGGGTGGAGATCAGCTATAAACCCCAGCCCGAGCAGAAGAAGGTGGATGTGCGCGAGCGTCCCATCAAGCCCTCGCAGCGCCTCGACCTCAAGAGCACGCCTTTGTCGTCGTCGGAGGGGACCATTCCTTTGAAGCTGGCCAAAGAGCAGCGCGAGACCCTGAATAATTTCATGGCGTATGAGCGCAAGCCTGAACAGATCCGTTCCGTGCCCATGGCCCACCGCGTGTCCATCACGCCGATCCGCTCCGACAAGATCAACAACCCCGCCTACGCGGCCTATAATGAAATGGTCCGCAGCCGCATCGAGGTGAAAGTGTATGAGAATTACCGCAAAATGGAGGCGGGTTCCGTTTACCTGACCTTCATCATCGCCTCGGACGGCTCGCTCAAGGCCGCGCAGGTCATCAATGAAAAGACCAGCGCCACGGACAATTTGAAATACATTTCCCTCAAAAGCCTGCGGGATTCCCAGTTCCCGCCCTTCCTCAAAGGCATGACCCTGCCGGAGTACAGCTTCAACATCGAGGTCCAGTACAAGGTCCAGGACGAATAGCCGCCCCCGGACGCTAAAATTTGACAATCCCAACGCCCGATGGTAATGTATGCCTTACCATTCAAGGAGATGACTTATGGACACGCACAACCGTTTCGGTGACTCATTGGATAAAGAAGGCAGCGGCCTGATCGGCCCTGACGGCCAGCCATTGCCTTCCACGGAAACTTCCCAAGAGCAGGATACCGAGCCCCAGCTGGACTTTTTCAATTACGTCGCCTCGCTGGGCTTCCAGGCCATGATCTTTTTGGGCGAAGTGCCCAATCCCATCACCAACCAGCAGGAAAAGAACCTCAAGCAGGCCAAGTTCCTCATCGACACCCTGGTCCTGATCCGCGAAAAGACCGTCGGCAACCTCACCAAGGAAGAAGGCGAACTGCTCAACGGTTCGGTGTACGAACTGCAGCGGCGCTTTGTCGAGATCGCGCAAAAAGAGCCCAACGCTTAAAATGATCGACGCCAAACTGCTGGCCATCCTGGCATGTCCCGCCTGTTTAGGGGACCTCGTGCTCAAAGACCAGAAGATCGTCTGCACCAAATGCGGCAGGAAATATCCCGTCAAGAACGGCGTCCCTGTGCTTTTGGCGGATGAGGCCGAGAAATAACCCTTTATGACCGCACGCATCAAAAAACTGGTCGCCGAATTTCCCCGCCATAAGAACATCGACGCGCTGCTGGTCACCAACGACACCAATATCCGCTATTTGACCGGCTTCAACGCCAGCGAATCCTGGCTTTTGGTCACCAAACATAAGGTTTTTTACATAACGGATTTCCGCTACCTCCTGGAGGCCCGCCAGGGCCTGCGGGGGATACCGGTCAAGCAGTACACCCAGACGCCCTGTGTGACGCTGTTCGAACTGTGCAAGCGTTATAAAGTCAAACGCTTGGGGTTCGATGAAAAACACACCAGCGTGTCCCTGCTCAAGAAGCTCAAAGAATTCTGCCCGCGCCGTACCAAATTGCTGCCGGTCACGGGCCTGGTTGAGGTCTTGCGGGAGATCAAGGAGCAGGCCGAGATCTACCAGATCCGCCAATGCCTGAAGCTGCATTTCAAGGCCCTGGCTTTCCTCAAGAAAGTGGTGAGGCCGGGTGTCAGCGAACGCCAGGTGCTGGCCAAACTGGAGCATTTTGTCAAATCCCGCAAAGCCGGATTTTCCTTCCCGCCCATCATCGCCTCGGGTCCTAATTCCTGCTATCCCCATGCAGGGGTGAGCGACCGGATCATCCGCAACAATGAGCCGGTGCTCGTCGACATCGGCATTGACATCGGCCGCTATAAGTCTGACTTGACACGTAATTTCTTTTTGGGTAAAATGACCGTTCACTATACAAAAGTCCTTGAGGCAGTTCGGCTTGCGCAAAAAGAAGCGATCGCATTGATCAAGCCGGGCGTGGCCGTGGCGGAAGTGGATTCCAAGGCACGTAACGTATTGCGCAAGTTCGGTTTAGCAAAATATTTCGGGCATTCCCTCGGGCACGGGGTGGGATTGGACATTCACGAGAACCCGCGCCTGTCCTGCAAAAGCACCAGCATCCTGGAACCGGGCATGGTCGTCACCGTGGAACCCGCGGTTTATATCCCGCATCAATTCGGGATACGGGTCGAAGATATGGTTTTAGTGACACAAAACGGCTGTGAGGTGTTAAGTGGCGATCACGATTAATGAAGTGGAAGGCGGCATGGGGCTGGTCGTCGACGGCCAGCTGTATTTCGTAGTCGATTTCAACCACGTCAAGCCGGGCAAGGGCAGCGCCTTTGTCCGCATCCGCCTGCGCAACATCAAGACCGATGCGGTGCTGGAACGCACCTTCCGTTCGGCGGAAAGCCTGGAAGACGCGTCCCTGGAGCGGCGCCGCATGCAGTTCACCTACGCGGCCGGCGATGAATACCATTTCATGGACCAGAGCACGTATGAGGACACGGTCATCTCCAGGGAATTGTTGGGGGATGGCTTGAAATATTTGAAGGACGACACCGTCGTTGAGGCCATTTTATACAATGGCCAAGTGGTGAAAGCGGAAATGCCGACCTTTATCATCAGCACCGTGGTCGAAGCCGACCCCGGTTTGAAAGGGGACTCTTCCCGGGCAGGATATAAACCGGCCAAGATCGACACCGGCGCCTCCATCCAGGTGCCGCTGTTCATCCAGGCCGGGGAGACCATCAAGGTGGACACGCGCACCGGTATTTACGTCGAAAGGGTCAAGCAATGAATTTAAAAGAGATCAAGGACATCATCGCCCTCATGAACGAGAACGGCCTTTCCGAGATCGAGATCGAGCGTGAGGGGCTCAAGCTCAAATTGAAAAAGTCCGCGCTCGAGGCCCAGCTGTCCGGCGCCTCGGTGCATTACGCGGTGGAATCCATCCCCGCCCCCAAGATGGCCGCCGGCGGCCATCTTGGGGGCGGGGATGGATTCCACCGCGTAATGCACCGAGGCGCCGGACAGCTGGGCCTCGAGCGCGGACTTTTTCAATTTGAGCTTGAGCCCCTCACGCTCGATCTCGATCTCGGAAAGGCCGTTCTCGTTCATGAGGGCGATGATGTCCTTGATCTCTTTTAAATTCATTGCTTGACCCTTTCGACGTAAATACCGGTGCGCGTGTCCACCTTGATGGTCTCCCCGGCCTGGATGAACAGCGGCACCTGGATGGAGGCGCCGGTGTCGATCTTGGCCGGTTTATATCCTGCCCGGGAAGAGTCCCCTTTCAAACCGGGGTCGGCTTCGACCACGGTGCTGATGATAAAGGTCGGCATTTCCGCTTTCACCACTTGGCCATTGTATAAAATGGCCTCAACGACGGTGTCGTCCTTCAAATATTTCAAGCCATCCCCCAACAATTCCCTGGAGATGACCGTGTCCTCATACGTGCTCTGGTCCATGAAATGGTATTCATCGCCGGCCGCGTAGGTGAACTGCATGCGGCGCCGCTCCAGGGACGCGTCTTCCAGGCTTTCCGCCGAACGGAAGGTGCGTTCCAGCACCGCATCGGTCTTGATGTTGCGCAGGCGGATGCGGACAAAGGCGCTGCCCTTGCCCGGCTTGACGTGGTTGAAATCGACTACGAAATACAGCTGGCCGTCGACGACCAGCCCCATGCCGCCTTCCACTTCATTAATCGTGATCGCCACTTAACACCTCACAGCCGTTTTGTGTCACTAAAACCATATCTTCGACCCGTATCCCGAATTGATGCGGGATATAAACCGCGGGTTCCACGGTGACGACCATGCCCGGTTCCAGGATGCTGGTGCTTTTGCAGGACAGGCGCGGGTTCTCGTGAATGTCCAATCCCACCCCGTGCCCGAGGGAATGCCCGAAATATTTTGCTAAACCGAACTTGCGCAATACGTTACGTGCCTTGGAATCCACTTCCGCCACGGCCACGCCCGGCTTGATCAATGCGATCGCTTCTTTTTGCGCAAGCCGAACTGCCTCAAGGACTTTTGTATAGTGAACGGTCATTTTACCCAAAAAGAAATTACGTGTCAAGTCAGACTTATAGCGGCCGATGTCAATGCCGATGTCGACGAGCACCGGCTCATTGTTGCGGATGATCCGGTCGCTCACCCCTGCATGGGGATAGCAGGAATTAGGACCCGAGGCGATGATGGGCGGGAAGGAAAATCCGGCTTTGCGGGATTTGACAAAATGCTCCAGTTTGGCCAGCACCTGGCGTTCGCTGACACCCGGCCTCACCACTTTCTTGAGGAAAGCCAGGGCCTTGAAATGCAGCTTCAGGCATTGGCGGATCTGGTAGATCTCGGCCTGCTCCTTGATCTCCCGCAAGACCTCAACCAGGCCCGTGACCGGCAGCAATTTGGTACGGCGCGGGCAGAATTCTTTGAGCTTCTTGAGCAGGGACACGCTGGTGTGTTTTTCATCGAACCCCAAGCGTTTGACTTTATAACGCTTGCACAGTTCGAACAGCGTCACACAGGGCGTCTGGGTGTACTGCTTGACCGGTATCCCCCGCAGGCCCTGGCGGGCCTCCAGGAGGTAGCGGAAATCCGTTATGTAAAAAACCTTATGTTTGGTGACCAAAAGCCAGGATTCGCTGGCGTTGAAGCCGGTCAAATAGCGGATATTGGTGTCGTTGGTGACCAGCAGCGCGTCGATGTTCTTATGGCGGGGAAATTCGGCGACCAGTTTTTTGATGCGTGCGGTCATAAAGGGTTATTTCTCGGCCTCATCCGCCAAAAGCACAGGGACGCCGTTCTTGACGGGATATTTCCTGCCGCATTTGGTGCAGACGATCTTCTGGTCTTTGAGCACGAGGTCCCCTAAACAGGCGGGACATGCCAGGATGGCCAGCAGTTTGGCGTCGATCATTTTAAGCGTTGGGCTCTTTTTGCGCGATCTCGACAAAGCGCCGCTGCAGTTCGTACACCGAACCGTTGAGCAGTTCGCCTTCTTCCTTGGTGAGGTTGCCGACGGTCTTTTCGCGGATCAGGACCAGGGTGTCGATGAGGAACTTGGCCTGCTTGAGGTTCTTTTCCTGCTGGTTGGTGATGGGATTGGGCACTTCGCCCAAAAAGATCATGGCCTGGAAGCCCAGCGAGGCGACGTAATTGAAAAAGTCCAGCTGGGGCTCGGTATCCTGCTCTTGGGAAGTTTCCGTGGAAGGCAATGGCTGGCCGTCAGGGCCGATCAGGCCGCTGCCTTCTTTATCCAATGAGTCACCGAAACGGTTGTGCGTGTCCATAAGTCATCTCCTTGAATGGTAAGGCATACATTACCATCGGGCGTTGGGATTGTCAAATTTTAGCGTCCGGGGGCGGCTATTCGTCCTGGACCTTGTACTGGACCTCGATGTTGAAGCTGTACTCCGGCAGGGTCATGCCTTTGAGGAAGGGCGGGAACTGGGAATCCCGCAGGCTTTTGAGGGAAATGTATTTCAAATTGTCCGTGGCGCTGGTCTTTTCATTGATGACCTGCGCGGCCTTGAGCGAGCCGTCCGAGGCGATGATGAAGGTCAGGTAAACGGAACCCGCCTCCATTTTGCGGTAATTCTCATACACTTTCACCTCGATGCGGCTGCGGACCATTTCATTATAGGCCGCGTAGGCGGGGTTGTTGATCTTGTCGGAGCGGATCGGCGTGATGGACACGCGGTGGGCCATGGGCACGGAACGGATCTGTTCAGGCTTGCGCTCATACGCCATGAAATTATTCAGGGTCTCGCGCTGCTCTTTGGCCAGCTTCAAAGGAATGGTCCCCTCCGACGACGACAAAGGCGTGCTCTTGAGGTCGAGGCGCTGCGAGGGCTTGATGGGACGCTCGCGCACATCCACCTTCTTCTGCTCGGGCTGGGGTTTATAGCTGATCTCCACCCCCTGGCTGCGGGACTTGTGAGGGGGCAGCAGCGGATGGAACAGGCTGCTGCATAAAAAGACCGTATGCACGGCCAGAGAAATAAAAAAGGCTTTGGGAAGGAAATTGTCGAACATCATGTCTTTGAAAATTCCCTCAGCAGGTAAACGATGAACCTCCACGTGTCGCGCAGGGGCTTGATCTTGCTGACCTCATCGCGGTAGATGGTCGTCACCGGCACCGAGGCGATCTTGTACCCCTGTTTGCTGGCCTTGATCAAAAGTTCGGTCTCGATCTCGAAGTCCGAGCATTGCAGTTCGATGTTCTTGAGCACGTCGGTGGTGATGAAGCGGAACCCGCACTGGGTGTCCGGTATCCTCTGCCCGCAGATCATGGAAATGACCCAGGACATGAACGCGTTGGTGGCCAGGCGCACCGCGGGCATTCCCCTGGGGTCGCCCATGCGGTTGCCGTTGATGACATCGGCATTGGTGACGAAACGGCATTCCAGGAAGGCCTTGATGTCACGGGGATCATGCTGGCCGTCGCCATCGAGGGCAATGACCGCCCCGTAACCGTTGTTGACCGCGTGCTCGAAGCCCACGCGCAGGGCGCTGCCCTTGCCGCTTTTTTTGCCCGTCGCCAAAACCACGGCCCCCGCGCTTTTGGCCATGGCGGCGGTGCCGTCGGTGGAGCCGTCATCGACGACCAGGACATCGTGCCCCAGGGCCTTGACCGCGGCGGTCACGGCGGCGATGTTCTTTGCTTCATTGTGGGCAGGGATGACCGCCAGGATCTTCATGTGACCCAAAACTCCCGGAATATAAGCCACTGGGTTGGATGCTGCCGAATGCGATCTTCGATGAACGGAATGTACTGCATGATCAAAGCTTTCAGGTCCTCTTCAGTGGCCTTCCCATTTCTTGACGGAGGATAAATGGGCTTGCCGAAGCTGGCGTAAAAATCACCGTTGTCCTTGCGCATGAAAAAACATGACAGGATCGGCGCGCCGGTCTTCATGGAGAACATGGCCGCGCCTTTGGGGATCATGGTGGGACGGCCGAGGAAATCCATGACTATCCCGTAGCTGCCGAAATCACGGTCACCCAGGATGCCTAGCGGGCGGTTGGCCTTCAAATGCTCCACACAGCGGCGCACGGCCGTGGTGGCGGCCGGGATGATGGTGGCCCCGAAATGCTCACGCTGGTCATTGAAGAATTTATTGACCTTGGGATCTTTATGCGGCAGGGCGATGACCGACAAAGGGTATCCCAAAACCAGCAGCACCGCCCCCAGCATTTCCCAATTGCCCAAGTGGCCGCCGACCAAAATGCACCCTTTGCCATGCCCCAGGGCCTCGTTCAAATATTCGCTGTTGTCGATCTGCACATGCGCCCGGACAAAATCCGCGTCGACATACTTGGTCATGGTGAAAAATTCCGCCAGGTACCTGCCGAAATTACGGAACATTTCGCGCACCATGGCCGGCGGCACATGGTCGGTCTTAAGGATGGCCTTCAAATTCGCTTCCACCGCCCTGCGGTCTTTCCCGGAAAACGCGTAATGGCAGTCCGCGACAAATACCCCCAGCGCGTACGCCACGGGCAATGGCACATGGCAGGTGATGAACTGCGCTAAGCGATAAAGGGTGGCCATCATGTCAGCACGAACCGGGCGATGTCATGGGCCGCTTGCGGCTTGCCGTGTTTGAGCGCCGCCTCCCGCATGGCCTCCAGCTGGGCAGGGTCGTTCAAAAGCCCGTCAATGCGCGCGCCGATGCGCTGTTTGTCGTCGACCCGGATGGCGATGCCGGCGGAGACCAGGAACTGGGAATTGCGCTCTTCCTGCCCCGGGATGGGGTCGATGATGACCATGGGCAGGCCCTTGGCCAGGCATTCGCTGGTGGTCATGCCGCCGGGCTTGCTGACGATCAGCGTCGACACCTCCATCAGCTCCTCGACATTCTCGGCGAACTCGTAAAAGATGATCTTTTTATCCGTCTTGCGCTGCGTGCGCTTGAGCCAGTGCAGGAGCTTGGCGTTGGTGCCGGCGATGACGATCAGCTGCAGGGGCCGGTCCAAGTGCACCAGGGCCTTGACCGCCTGCTTCATGGGCCCCAGCCCCTGGCCGCCGCCCATGATCAGCACCGTCGGCACTTTCGGGTCAAGCCCGAATTTCCGCATCAGCGCGCCGCGGTCCAGTTTCTCGGCGAATTTATCGCGGATGGGGATGCCGAAAACCTTGATGCGCTGCGGGTCGATGCCTTCCTTGACATAGCGGTCCTTGGATTCCTGCGACGGCACCACATAGTAGTCCACACCCGGATGCAGCCAGTACAAATGCGGGGCGAAATCCGTCAGCACCCCGACGACCATGAACTTCGAGCCGTACGTGACCTTGTAATCGGCCACCATGCCGCAGGGAAAGGCCTGGGTGCACATGACCACATCGGGCTTGAATTCCTCCAGCAGGGGCGCCAGCCTTTTGTGCGATGATTTATGGATCTTTTCTTTGACGTTGCGGAAAGCCTGGATGACCTTGGGATTATCGTAAAGGTATTCCCAGATCTGCGGGGCGCGTTTGATGACGCCCATGTAGGCGGTGTTGACGATCTTTTCCGAGATGGGATAGGTGTAGCCGAACCCGTTGATGCTCATGATCTCGCAGCCGGGGTTGAGCGCTTTAAGCGATTTCTGGATCGCCACGGCGCTTTGCCGGTGCCCCGAGACCTGGGAGATGTACATCAGTAAAACGCGTTTGGCTTTGAACTCCGGCATGCTATTCAATGGTCCCCAAAACCCCGCCGACCGCGCCGTCTTTGCCTTCGGCCACGGCGATAGAGACGAGCTTTCCTGAGGCGGGCGACTCCACGTTGAACGTGGCTTTGTCGGTCACCACCTCCACGACCTCATCCCCGGCCTTGACACGGTCCCCCGGCTTGGCGTGCCAGCAGGCAACGGTGGCCTTGGCGATCCCTTCTCCCAGTTCAGGCAAGATGATATTGGTCATGATCTGAATGCTTCCAGAAAACGTTTGGTAAATGCGGTCCGGACATCCTGCATGTCAACCGCCTTGCCCAGCGCTTTGTTCATGGTGGTCATGCGCACATCCAGGCCGCAGGGGCGGATGAACCGGAACAAAGACAGGTCCGTGCTGACGTTGATGCCCAGCCCGTGATACGTTACCCACTTACGCACCCCGATGCCGATGGAAATGATCTTGTCCGCGTCGACAAAGACGCCGCGTTTGCCGGGGACGCTTATTGCCAATATACCAAAATCCTTCAATAAAGCAACCGCAACGTATTCCAATTGTTTGAGATAACGCTTAAGGTCTTTCCCCCGTACATTCAGGTCCATGACCGCGTAAACCACCAGCTGCCCGGGCGCGTGCAGGGTCACGTCCCCGCCGCGGTCGATGGCCTCGACCTGTATGCCCTGCCGCTGAATGTCTTCCTTATCGAACAAAAAACTTTCAGGCCGGGTCATGCGGCCCAAAGTCAGGACCGGCGGATGCTCGCAGAAGATCAAACGCTCCGGGCCGCCCGCGATCACGGCATCGACGGCCTGCCGCTGGCGCTGATACGCCTGCATGTAGTCGACCATGCCCCAGTCTTCGGTTTGGATTTGCATAAAGGAGGGGTTTGCGGCTATAGTTTTTTACAAATGGCTTCGGCCATTTGCATGGTGCCGACAGCGGTCGGGTCGTTACGGTCGGGCTTGAGGTCATAGGTGACGTCCTTGCCCTCGCGCAGCACCGCCCGCACGGCGTTTTCCAGGCGGTTGGCGGCGTCAAGCTCGCCTAAGTGTTTGAGCATGAGCACGCTGGATAAAATGGTGGCCGTGGGGTTGACCTTGTTCTGCCCGGTGTACTTGGGCGCGGAACCGTGCACGGGCTCGAACAGCGCGATGTCGTCCCCGTAATTGGCCCCCGGCGCGATCCCCAAGCCCCCGACCAGGCCGGCGCACAGGTCGGAAACAATGTCCCCGTATAAATTCGGCAGGACCAGCATGTCGTATAAATGCGTGTGCTGCACCAGCTGCATGCACATATTGTCCACGATGACATCATTGAACGCCACCCGGCCTTCGTATTCTTTGGCCACTTCCTGGGCGGACTTGAGGAACAACCCGTCGGTGAACTTCATGATATTGGCCTTGTGCACGGCCGTGACCTTCTTGCGGCCGTTCTTGACCGCGTATTCGAAGGCGGCACGCACGATGCGCTTGGAGGCCTCCTCCGAAATGGGCTTGATGGAAATGGCGGAGCCCTCGCGCACCTTCTTGGCCGACATGCTGTTGATCTTCGCGCGCAGCTGTTCGCATTCCGGGGTCCCCCGCTCGAACTCGATGCCGGCGTACAGGTCCTCGGTGTTCTCGCGGAAAATGACCAAATTCACGTTCTTGATCGGCGTCTTGGTGCCCTCATAATAAAAACACGGGCGCACGCAGGCGAACAGGTCCAGCGCCTGGCGCAGCTGCACATTGACGGAACGGAATCCCTTGCCGATGGGGGTCGAAATGGGCCCTTTGATGGCGCACTTGTTGCGGCGGATGGACTCGATGACCTCGTCGGTCAGGGGTGTGCCGTGCTTCTTGATGGAAAATTCCCCGACCTCCTGGACTTCCCAATCTATTTTGACGCCGGTGGCCTCCACGCACATGCGCATGGCGGCTGTGACTTCCGGCCCGATCCCGTCGCCGGGTAAAAGCGTGACTTTATGCGTCCCCATAACCGTTTGCCCTTGGATTATTTTTTGCTAAAAGCCTCTTGAGCTCGTCCATGTCATGCGCGTGGAACAGGGCCGTTTCATACGTGATGGTCCCCTTTTCATAAAGCTCCTGAAGCGACTTGTCCATGGTCCTCATGCCGTACTGCGCGCCGGTCTGTATGGCGGTGCGCAGCTGTTCCACCGCCTGCTCCCGGATCATGTTGCGCACTCCGGAGCTGGCGATCATGATCTCCGCCGCCATCACCCGCCCTTTGCCGGAGGCGCGCGGCAGCAATTGCTGGGACACCACCCCCTCCAGCGCGGCGGAGAGCTGCAGGCGGACCTGCTGCTGCTGGTACGGCGGGAACACGTCCACGATACGCTCGATGGTCTGGGGCGCGTCGGGCGTGTGCAGGGTCGCCAGCACCAGATGGCCGGTCTCGGCCGCGGTCAAGGCGGTTGAAATGGTCTCCAGGTCGCGCATCTCACCGACGACGATGACGTCCGGGTCCTGGCGCAGGCACCGGCGCAGGGCCTCGGCGAAGGAATTGGTGTCGCGGTAGACCTCGCGCTGTTTGATGATGGATTTCTTGTTCAAATGGATGTATTCGATGGGGTCCTCGATGCTGATGATCACACAGGTGCGCTCATTGTTGATCTGGTCGATCATGGCGGCGAGCGTGGTGGTCTTTCCCATGCCGGTGGCCCCGGTGATGAGCACCAGGCCGCTTTGTTTGCGGGCCAGGTCCGAGATCACCGCCGGCAGCTGCAATTGCTCGACGGTGGGGATGTACAGGGAGACCCTGCGGAAAGCCGCCTCCACCGAACCGCGCTGGATGTGCATGTTGACGCGGAAACGGTCCAGGCCCGGGATGGAGAGTGAGAAGTCCAGTTCCTTGTCGCGCTCGAACTGTTTTTTCTGGGTATCGGTCAGGACGCTCATGAGCATGGCCTTGATCTCCGCGGGGGACAAAGGCCGGCGCTTGAGCGCGACCAGGGTCCCGTCGATGCGCAGTACCGGCGGGGTGTTCTCGGTCAAATGCAGGTCGGAGGCCCGCTCCTGGATGGCGGCCACCAGCAATTCACGGAGTATCGAATCAGTTTCCATGCGTTTTGATCCATTCGCCGATGCGGCGCACGCCTTCCTTGATCCTGGCGTCGGAGGTGGAGAAGCTTAAACGGATGTACTGGGGGGCCCCGAAGCTGTCGCCGGGAATGGCCGCGACCTTGATGTCATCGACCATCTTCCGGGCGATCTCGGAACCGTTGCCCACTTTGGAAAAATCACAGAACACATAAAAAGCGCCGTTGGGACGGATATAGCTGACCTGCGGGATGGCGTCCAGGCATTGCAGCATGAGGTCCCGGCGCTGTTTGAACACTGCGCGCATGGCCTCGATGCTTTCATCGGAGGCCTTGAGGGCCGCCACGGCCGCGGCCTGGCTGATGGAGGCCGGGTTGGACGTGGAATGGTCCTGGTATTTCTTGATGTACTCCATGATCTCCGCCGGGCCCCCCGCGTAGCCGATGCGCCAGCCGGTCATCGAATAGGCCTTGGACACGCCGTTGACGGTGATGGTCAGGTCAAAGATCTCCTTGCCCAAAGCCGCGATCGAAGTGAATTCATTGGTGTCGTAGATGAGCTTCTCATAGATCTCATCGCTGATCACATAGATCTTATGCTCGACGCAAATGACCGCCAGGTGCATGAGCTCCGCCCTGGTGTACATGACCCCGGTGGGGTTGGACGGCGAGTTGAGGATGAGCAAACGGGTCTTGGGAGTGACGTGGCGCTTGAGAAGTTCCGGGGTGATCTTAAAACCGGTGCCCTTGTCGGTGGGGATGATGACGGACTTTCCGCCGGCGGCCTTGACCATTTCCGGGTAACTCACCCAGTAGGGCGCCTGGAAAATGACCTCGTCCCCGTCGTCGACAAGCACCTGCACGATGTTGAACAAAGAGTGTTTGGCCCCGCAGGAGACCACGATCTGGCCGGGCTTGTAAGTGAGCTGGTTGTCTTTGAGGAATTTGGCGGCCACGGCCTCCCTTAATTCCTGGGTGCCGGTGGATGGCGTGTATTTGGTGAACCCCGCCTGGATGGCCTTGATGGCGGCTTCCTTGATGAAATACGGGGTGTCGAAATCCGGCTCCCCGGCCGCGAAATTGACCACGTCATGGCCCTGGGCCTGCAATTCCTTGGCGCGGGCGGTGATGGCAAGGGTGGTAGAACCGACAATGTCCTTGATGCGGCGATTGACGCGTAACATGAAGGTTAATATAACATAAATGCGGCGGGAATTAAACTTCTAAAAATGCTTTTAGGTCCGCCACCGGGGCGATATTGATGATGACCGGGACAAAGCCAGGGGCCTGTTGCAATTGTTTCAAACGGGCGGGGTCCATGCGTAAGGCGATGCCCTCTCCGTTGCTGCGCACATCCAGGTCCATTGTACCGGCGTTGAGGTCGATACCACCCTTGGCCTGACCTGTCAGGGCCTCATCCTCCTGCGCCTTGTAAATATACAACTTCCTATACTTGCCTTCGATCCGAACGTCATAGCCCAGGTCTTTTAATATGGCCTTGAACTGGTCCGGCGTGCTGTAAGGCGTTTCGGAACCGGAAACGAACACGCCGCCTTTCTTAAGGACACGCATGATCTCTTTCAAGGCGGCCGTAAATTCTTCGGCGCGGGGGAAATGCACCAGCAGGTAGGACTCATTGACCAGGTCGAAAGACTCGTCGGGGAATTCCATGTGCCGGACATTGCCTTTGACCAGCCGCACCCCTTCCACCTGCCCCGGCTCAATGTCGATGTCCAAACCGGTCGCGTCTACCTTGTCCCGGTAGCGGCCCTTGAGGTTCCTCAAGGACCTCGCATTGGGACCGCACCCGGCGTCCAGGACGGAGACCTTGCCTCTCGCGGCGATCAAAGCATCGATAACCCCCAGGCTGTCCGAGAGATTGTACGCTCTCTCGCTGTATTCCGGATCAGTATTGTTGAACATCGGCCACAGGAACGCCTCTTCCTCTTCGGTCAATCCCGCCTCTTTTTCCAGCTTCATCATGGTATTCAGGTAAATATCGCCCGTTATAAAGAACAGTAATTCACTCCTGTTGAGATGTGTGAGTATCTTGATCTTTAAAGTTTCCGGGATCGGCTTGGTACCTTTATAGAAACCGTAGGACGCCGACAACTGTTCCAGGACCCCGGCCCTTTCCGTCAAATCCAATTGGGGGTCCTGCATTTTCTCGAGACCATCAAGGACTTCGGCTGTCATGGCCCTGTCCATGTTGTGGCGGAACTGGCCGTTCTTCCTTAATTCCATGATCTGCAGCGCTTCCTGCAGGGCGAGCTGCTCAAAGGGATTCTGGGACGTGTTGACCATGCCGGCCAGGACGGGACGGACGCTGTCATACCCGCCGACAATGGCTAAAAGCCGGATAGACCAAATGCGCATGTTCAGGTTTTGGGGAGCGCGCGGGTCGATCGGCACGGTGTTCAATGTTTTCAATAAAGCGGGGACTGCCCTTCTGCCCATGTCCTTGATGGCTTCATAGGGCACACTGCCGATGACCGTGCGCTCGGCGCTGGTCAATTGGCTGATGTGTTGCAGGACCTGGCGTTCATCAGCGGCGGCATTGATGGCGGGCGGCAGGTTCCTGGGCAAGGCCGGCACGGTCACCCTGCCGGCTTTGATATCATTGACGGTGCGGACATAAGGCGCAAGCGTGCCCCATTCGCTGGCTCCCCCTAAACGGAAAGGATTGAACTGGTTCTGGATAAAATATACCCACGCCGTCGAGGCAAGGCTGGGCAAAGCATTCGACCACCATCCGGGCGCGAAGGGAATGAAGAAGCGGCGGTTGGCATACAGATAACTTTTACGGTCCCCCTGCTTTTTGCTCAACTGTTCCAGGCCGCGCACCATGCTCTGGGCATCTTTTAAAGCTTCCTCCGCCCAGGCGGGATTGCTCCTCTGGTAATGCAGGGCCAGTTCCAAAGACGCGGCAACGGCGCCCGCGGTCCACTCGCCGCTGAACACATCATTGCCTTTGGTGTAGCCCACCCCGAACAATTGGCCGTCCACATAATAACCGGCGCGCATCTTGGTCTGCTGCCACATGCGAAACGCCGTGCCCACCGAGCCGTACATCTCATCAAGCTTGCCCGGCCCCATGGACACAATGGCCCAGGTCTGCACGTCGACGGCAAACTGGCCGGCATTGGGGACGAATTCGCCGTTGGCTGATCCGCCCTGGTACAACACCCCGGCTTCCCTGTTCATGCCGTACCTTTTCAAATAATCTTCGATGCCCCGCATCATGTCCAGGTAGCGGCCGTCTTTGGTGACCTCGTAGAGCATGCGCAGGGCGGCGTGGATGGAAATATTGTTCTCATTAGAGATATCGTCCGGGCTCTGGTCAAAAGTCCCTGCCGGCACATGCAGGATGGCCCCGATGCGCGTGGTCAGGGCCCGCAGGGCCGGGACAATGCTCTGGGCCAGGCGTACTTCGGCGCTGTTGACGGGAATTTGCCGGGCGTATTTCACGTAAGCGACCTGCAGCGGGCCCATGATGGCGCCCCAGGCGTTCTCGCCCATGATGGGCTGCCAGTCTTTCCATTGGTCCCTGACATCAGGGCTCAGGGGGTCTTCGTTCATGAATTGGGATGACATGATGCGCAGGAAAAATGCCTGGTTGGGCGGCAGGCTTTGTCCGCCGTAAACGAACGGAGCGCTAGAAGCCCGCAAGTTCAATTCTCCCCACCGCCCGGCGGAAAGCGTCCTGGTGACCAGGTCCGCGGCCGCCACATTGTTCCTGTCCCCGGAAGAAGCCAGGGCCATTTGCCACAGGGACGCGTCATAGATGGAAAGGCCGTTGCGCAAAATGCGGCGTTCCACCGGCCCGTCGGTGTGGTTGAACCCGACGATGGTGTTCCAGAACGGGTCGCGGTCCGATGGCACTTCAAAACTGCGGGGCATGCCGTCCCTGAAGGTGGCCGAACGCATCCACATGAGCAGCGGATCGCGGCTATCGGCGGCCAAAAGGTCGTCCATCCCGGAAAGGGCGGCTGCGAACCCGGCCAGCCCGCTGGCCACAACATCGCGCCTAGTCAGCATGGCGGCATCGACCGGCGATTCCGCGTGTTCCCTTAATTTGTCCTCGATGTTGCGCAGGATGGTCTCATTATCGGCCCGCGGCTTTTGGTACGAAAGCTTGGAAACATAAAAAGCGGAGTTGCCGGATTCGATCGTTACGGTATATCCCAGTTCAGCCAGGATAATGGCCAGGTTTTCCTTCCCGCCGTATTTTTCATTGGTATTGATATGGATAAAAATGCCGCCATCCTTGAGCACCCGCATGAATTCCCTGATGGCGCCGGTGAATTCTTCCAGGTCCATGAAATATCCCATCAGGAACGATTCATTGACGATATCGAAAGACCCGTCGGGATAACGCATGCGCTCCACGTCCCCCTCTTCCAAATGCACCCCCTGTGAGGGGACGCTGGGGTCGATGTTGAGGTCTATCCCGAAGGCGTCCACACGCTCCCCGTATTCCACCTTCAATTTCTTCAGCGACGTCCCGTCGGGGCCGGACCCGGCGTCCAGGACCGATATTTTGGCCGTCCCCTCCTGGCCGCGTTTGAGGATCATTGCGGCGATCTTGGCGCGGTGTTTCAATAAATTGCCGTCCCTGTTGCTCCACTCCGGGTGCTTGAGGTGGAAGACCGACCATATGAACTTTTTCTCTTCGATGGTCAACGCCAGGTAACGCATCAGGGTCTTCATGAACTCAGGGGAGAAATCCCCGGTGATGAACGACCACAAATAGGCCGTATTCTTGCTGAAGGCCAGGATGACTTTGACGCTTAAAGTTTCCGGGATGTTTAAATTCCTGTACGGGCTGCGCTCCTGCCACAATTCTTCCAATAGCGCCACCTTGCGCGGCAAAGACGTGCCGCCATCACTGATAGCCCTGATGCCTTCCACAATACCCGGCCGCTGCGCGGGGACATTTTCCGCCGCGGCGATATTGACCTGCACATCCAAAACTTCCGTCGCCTCCAACCCATCCGGGACCTGCCCGGTAAAGTCCATGGCTTGCGAGGTCATGGCCCAGTCGAGGTTGACCCCGCCGGAGAAGTATTTGCGCGGGACCACCTGTCCCGTCGAGGGGTCCTGCTCCTCTTTGATATAATTGTACGCGCCTTTCTTGAAGGCCTGCAAGTAACGCTCGTAGATCCTCTGTTTTTCCTGCGGGTCGTCGACGGCCACACCAACGGTCTTATTGTGGTCGCTATAGATCTCATTGAGGATGCTGTCCTTGATCTTTTTCTTATACCATGTGGCCAGGATGAACGAATTGTACACTTGGCGCAGTTGCGCGAAATTCCTGCCCTCGTTGACCTCCCTGGTCAATTGCGGGATGACCACTTCCCGCACGATCTGTTTGCCCAGTGCGCCGGCTTGCGTATCCACGGCGCCATTCCTGGAGGCGGCCAGGTAATCGCTCTCCAGCATCACTTTTAAACGGGATTCGACCACATAGGCGGTGCCGGCTTTGGTGTTCTCGTACACCACCGCTTTTTCCGGCACGATCCAGACCTTGTTGAAGGTATTGACCGGGATATCGGTCGTCCCGAATTTCTGCGCGGCCTCTTCATAGACCCGCTTCCAGAATTCTTTGCCAGTCGCTTCTTCAGGATAGATGAGCGAGGCGGTGATCTGCTTTAAAAGATAGTCCTGCGCCAATAGATCGCGGCCCATTTCGGTCCGGCCGAAGCCCTCCGGCACGATGCGGTCTTTTTCATAAGGCGAAAGGTTGACCCAGAGGTCTTTTTCGGGGATGGTCAGCGAGGCGAGGAAATATTTGATGAGCCTGGTGGCGTCCTCAGCCGTGCCTTGCGGGGACATGATGAAATCAAAACGGAAAGGGTCATCAGGATGGACTTTGACGCCTTTAAGGACAGGAGGTGTAAAAGACGGGCTTAAGGCAACCCGAATGCCGGGCGCGGGAAGGGCGATCTCCTGGGCCTGCGCTGGCAGGACCACGGTAGAATTACATATAAAGCTAAGGAGAATGAGAAATAAAAATGGGGTTCTCATATACTATAAATATGGCATACGAGAACCCCAAAAACAAGCACTGCACGGCTTTTCAAGAAAGCGCTTACTCCGCGCCGGTCTTGCGCTGGAACAGCTTCCTGATGCCGGTCGGTTTGGCGGCGGCCTTGCCGGAGGTGGATTTGACGTCGGCTTTGGAATGGCCTTCGGCGGCAGGCGCCTTGGGCGCTTCTTTGGCGGCTTTGGTCTCCTCGGCCTTTTCAACCTTGGGCTTCTTGAAACCGGTGATGATCTCACGGCTTTTCTCGGTCAATTCCAAGAACGCCAGTTCGGCATTGTCACCGGCGCGCTGGCTAAAAGGAATGATGCGGGTATAACCGCCGGCGCGGGACTTGAACCGCGGCGCGGTTTCCTTGAACAGCTGGGACACCAGCGAGTGGTCGCACAGGATGGCGAACGCCCGGCGGCGCGCGGTCAGGGTGTCTTTCTTGCCGAGCGTGATCAACTGTTCGACCAGGCGGCGGGCCTCCTTGGCCTTGGCGCGCGTGGTGCAGATGCGCTCCTGGATCAGGACGGCCTTGGCCATGTCGCGCAAGGTCGCGGCCCGAAGGCTTCGGTTGCGGCTTAAACGGTTGCCTGCTTTGCGGTGTCTCATTTTACTTGGCTTTCAATTTTTTGGAATCCACCTTCATCCCCAGCGACAGGCCCATGGCCTTGAGGAGGTCGGCGATCTCGGTTAAAGACTTCTTGCCGAAATTGCGGAATTCCAGCAGTTCGGCTTCCTGGCGCTTGACCAGGTCCCCGATGGTCTTGATATTGGCGTCTTTGAGGCAGTTGGAAGAACGCACGGAAAGCTCCAGCTCGGAGATCGGCAGGCGCAGCTTGGTGTACAGCGCCTCTTCCTCGGCGGAAACTTCCTCTTCCTGCTCTTCTTCCTCCGGCAGCTGGCCGTAGGCGACGAACACGTCCAGATGGCGCTGCAGGATATTGGCCCCGTACAGCAAGGCTTCCTTGGGGTTGATGGCGCCGTTGGTGTGGATCTCCAGCAACAGGCGGTCATAATCGGTGCGCTGGCCGACACGGGTGTTCTCGACGTTGAAATTGACCTTCACGATGGGCGTGAAGATGGCGTCCACCGGGATGGTGCCCACGGGAGAACCCTCTTTTTTGTTCTGGTCCGCCGGCACATAACCGCGGCCGCGGGAAATTTCCATTTCCATGTTGAAGGGAATGTCCTGGGTCAGGGTGGCGATGTGGTGGTCGGGGTTGAGGATCTCGATGACCTCGTCGGCCACGATGTCCTTGGCCCTGATCTCGCCCTTCTTATTGGCCTTGATGTACACGCTCTTGGGGGCCTTGGAATGCGAACGCACGATCAGGCCCTTGATATTGAGCACGATCTCGGTCACCGCTTCCAGCACGCCCGGCAGGGTCGCGAACTCGTGCGACACGCCTTCGATGCGGATGGAGCTCACCGCGCTGCCCTCGATGGAGGACAACAGGATGCGGCGCAGGGAATTGCCCAGCGTCACGCCGTAACCGCGCTCGAAAGGCTCGGCGATGAATTTACCGTAGGTGCCGGTATATTTGGACTCTTCGCAATCAAGCCTCTTCGGCATTTGGAAATCGCGCCATTTAACACCCATGCTATTTACCTCCTCGTGGCCCCTTTACGCACTGACAGGGCTTGTTAGAAAAAATTTTATCTTGAATACAACTCGACGATCAACTGCTCGTTGACCGGGGCCTTGATGTCTTCGCGCACCGGCATGCGTGTGACCTTGCCGGTCAATTTATCGGTGCTGACCTCCAGCCAGGTCGGGGGCGCCCAGCCCTTGTTGAGCTCCACGTTATTCCTGACCATTTTCAGGGTCGCGTCCTTTTCCTTGACGGTGACCACGTCATTGGGCTTGACCTGGATGGACGGGATGTCGATCTTCTTGCCATTCAATCTCATCAGGCCGTGGCTGACCATCTGGCGGGCCTGGGACCTGGTCAATGCAAAACCCATCTGGTAAACCACATTGTCCAGGCGGCATTCCAGGAACTGCAGCAAGGTGTGGCCGGTGACGCCCTTGGTGGCGGCCGCTTTACGGAAATAATTGCGGAACTGTTTTTCCAGGACGCAATAATAACGCTTGGCCTTCTGCTTTTCACGCAGCTGTATGCCGTAGTTGGACAGCTTGGTCTTCTGCAGGCCATGCTGGCCCGGGGGGGTGTCGCGCTTTTCCAAACTCCAGCGCTTCTTGAGGTCAAGATTGACCCCTTCACGCCTCATTAAACGGCAGCGAGGCCCTAAATAACGACCCATTAGACTCTCCTCTTTTTGCGGGAACGGCACCCGTTGTGCGGGATGGGTGTGACGTCCTTGATGGAAGTGACATTTAAACCGGCGGCGACCAAAGCGCGGATGGCGGATTCACGGCCCGAACCGGGGCCTTTGACCAGCACATCGACGCTGATGAGCCCCATTTCCTTGGCGCGGCGGGCGGCGTCGGTGGCGGCCACCTGCGCGGCGAAGGGTGTGGATTTCTTGGAGCCATGGAAACCGACCAGACCCGGGGTGGCCCAGACAATGGTCGCCCCCTGCTTGTCGGCGATGGTGATGATGGTGTTGTTGAAGGTCGCCTGGATGGTGACAATGCCGGAGGTCACGCCTTTGAGCGATTTCCTCTTGGCCTTGACCACCTTCTTGACGACCTGCTGTTGTCCCGATGCTGCCGGTGCTGCTGGTTTATTATCTGCCATAAATGTCCTTATTTTTTAGCGGCCGGTTCTTCTTTTTTGATGATATGCCCGACCACCGGTTTCTTGCCCTTGCGGGTGCGCGCGTTGGTTTTGGTCCTCTGGCCGCGGCAGGGAAGCCCCTTGCGGTGGCGCAGGCCGCGGTAGGAACCCATTTCCATGTGCCGGCGGATGTTCTCATTGTTCTCGCGGCGCAGGTCCCCCTCGGTGACATAGCTCTTCTGCACGATGCTGGTGATGCGCGAAATTTCCTCTTCGGTCAGGTCCTTGGCGCGCTTGTCGCCGCTGATCTTGGCCTGGTCGAGGATCTGGCGCGAACGGGCCGGTCCGATCCCGTAAATATAAGGAAGGGCGGCCTCGATGCGTTTCTCTTTGGGTAGATCAATACCTAAAATACGGGGCATAAACTCTTATCCTTGTCTTTGCTTGTGTTTGGGGTTGCTGCAAATGACGCGCACAACACCCTTGCGGCGGATGATCTTGCAGCTGCCGCAGATCCTTTTGACCGATGATTTGACTTTCATATTCTCCTCACTTCAACCGGAACGTGATACGGCCTCTACTGAGGTCGTATGGTGATAATTCCACTTTTACTTTATCGCCGGGCAGGATGCGGATGAAGTTCATCCGGATCTTTCCCGAAACATGCGCTAAGACCTTATGGTCGTTCTCCAGCGCCACCCGGAACATCGCGTTGGGCAATGCCTCTTCAACGATACCTTCGACTTCGATCAGGTCTTCTTTAGCCATTCCTTGTCAATATCTCCGGGCCTTTGCCTGTCACTGCTATACAATGCTCAAAATGCGCCGAGGGCTTTCCGTCCTCGGTGACCACCGTCCAGCCGTCCTGCAGGACCCGGGTGCGGTGGGTGCCCATGTTGACCATGGGTTCGATCGCCAGGACCATCCCCTCTTTGAGCACCGGGCCTTCGCCGGGTTTGCCGTAATTGGGGATCTCAGGGTCCTCGTGCAGCTGTTTGCCGATGCCGTGGCCGACAAAATCCCGCACCACGGAAAACCCGTGCAACTCCACGTAACTCTGCACGGCGAATGAAACGTCCGACAGGTGATTGCCCGCCCGGGCCTGTTCAATGCCCTTGTACAGCGAGCCTTCCGCCACGGTCAGTAGCCGGGCTGTTTCCGGCGCTATTTTCCCGACCGGGACCGTCACCGCGGTGTCGGAATAATAATCATCGTAGATGATCCCGACATCAAGGCTGACGATGTCGCCTTCCTTGATCACGCGGTTATTGCCGATGCCGTGGACCACGCCCTCATTGACCGAGATGCAGGCGCTTCCGGGAAAACCCCGGTAGCCTTTGAAGGCCGCCAGCACCCCGTGCTTTTTGATGATGGCCTCGGCCTGCAGGTCGAGGGCTTTGGTGGTCATTCCCGCTGTTAAAGAGCCTTTTAATTCCGTGATGATCGAAGCTAAAATTTTGCCGGCTTTGCGTAAAATATCCAGCTCAGCGGGACTTTTGAGCCGAATGTGATTTTTTATCTTCATCGATGATCTTCACCAGGTCGTCACGTACGTCCGGTGTTTCTTTGTTGCCGCTGATCTCTTTGAGCCGTCCGCTTTTGGCGTAAAAATCCACGATGGGCCTGGTGCTGGTCTCGTACACATCCATGCGCTTGCGGATGGTATCTTCATTGTCGTCGGAGCGCTGGTACAGCGGCCCGCCGCAGGCATCGCACACGTCCGCCGTCTTGGGCGGTTTATTACGCAAATGGTAAAGAGCGCCGCATTTCTTGCACACGCGCCGGCCGGTCAGGCGCATCAGGATGATATCCATGTCCGCTTCCATGTTCAGCGCGAAATCCAGCGGCTTGGCGGCCTTCTCCAAAATTTTATCCAGGTCCTGCGCCTGCTTGACCGTGCGCGGGAACCCGTCCAGCATGAAATCTTTGACATCCGCCGCACTGACCCTCTGCTCCACTAACCGGGTGACCAGCTCGTCGGAAACCAGGGCGCCTTTTTCGACCAGGGCCTTGATCTCCAGCCCCAGCGCGGAACCCTTCTTCATTTCCTCGCGCAGCATGTCCCCTGTGGAGATATGCGCGATGGGCATCATGCCCTTGATCAAACCTGCCAAAGAACCCTTGCCTGCGCCCGGTGGGCCCAGCAATACGATCCTCATGCCCGGCGTCCCCGCAAATGCCCGGTTTTCATGAAGCCCTCATAATGGTGCATCTGCAAATGTGATTCGATCTGCTTCATGGTGTCCAGCATGACCCCGACGGTGATAAGCACGCCGGTGCCCCCGAAGAACGAGGCCACCAGGTACGGCACCTTGAAGGAGGCCATGATGGCGTCCGGCATGACCGCGATGATACAAATGAACACGGCGCCGACCAGCGTGATGCGCGTCAATACATGGTCCAGGTAATCCGCGGTCTCCTTGCCCGGGCGTATGCCCGGCACGAACCCGCCGTGCTTCTTCAAATTTTCCGCCACATCGGTCGGGTTGAACACGATCGCGGTATAAAAATAACAGAAAAAGATGATCAAGAACGCGTAGATCGCGTAATAGCTAAAGTGTCCGCGCGAGATCCAGCTGACAAAATGCTGCAACGGGCTTTGCGGCATGAAACTCGCCAGCGTCGCCGGGAACAAAATGATCGACTGCGCGAAGATGATGGCGATGATGCCGGCCGTATCCACTTTCAACGGGATAAAGGTCGACTGGTCCCCCGCCGCCTGCGTGCCCGTCACCCGGCGGGCACACTGCACCGGGATGCGGCGCTGGCCCTGGGAGATCAGGGTCGTGCTTAAAATGACCGAAATAAGAAAGAACACCATCAGCACCAGCGCGATGGGCTGCAGCTGGCTGGCCCCGCTTTGCGGGCTCAACAGCAGTTTCAAATAATGGAACGCCGTGGGCGCGGAGGACAGGATACCCGCGGTGATGATGAGCGATACGCCATTGCCCACCCCGCGCTCCTGGATGCGCTCACCCAGCCACATCAGGAACACCGAACCCGCGGTCAGGGTCACCATGGTCGTCAGGCGGAAACCCCAACCCGGATGGTTGATGACCTGCAAACCGCCGAAAGTCGACGGGCTTTCCAGCCAAAGAGCGATGAAAAAACCCTGCACGGCCGCCAAAAGCACGGTGCCGTAGCGGGTATACTGGTTGATCTTCTTGTAGCCGGCCTGGCCTTCCTTGGAGAGCTTCTCCAAAGCCGGGATGACGGCCGTCAACAGCTGCATGATGATGGAGCTGGAGATATACGGCATGACGCCCAGCGAACAGACCGTCATCTTGCCCAGCGCCCCGCCGGAGAACATGTTCATGATGGAGAACACGTTGCCCCCGCCGGTGGTATTGCTCATCCTTTGAAAGAACTCGTTGAGCGCCGCCCCGTTGATGCCGGGGGTCGGGATGTAACAGCCGATGCGGTAAACGGCCAGTATCCCCAAAGTGAACAGGATCTTGTTGCGAAGCTCGACGATCTTGAAGCAGTTCGTCAATCCTTTGAGGAGCTGTGAAAACATATTTTATTTTGCCGCCGCGATCACCTTGGTGCTGCCCCCGGCCTTGGCGATCTTTTCGCCCGCCGACTTGGAGAACCGGTGCGCGTGCACCGTCAATTTTTTCTTGAGGTCCCCGTCGCTTAAGATCTTCACCGGGCGGCGCAGGCTTTTGATCAGATGCGCGTCTTTGAGCGCCTCCGGGTTGACCACGTCGCCGTCCTTGAAGCTGTTGAGGGAGTCCAGGTTGACGATCTGGTAATTCTGGGGCCATTTGCTGTTGAAACCCACCTTCGGCAAACGCCGCAGCAGGGTCATTTGCCCGCCTTCATAACCGAGGATGACACCGCGGCCGGCGCGGGAATTCTGGCCGGTCTGTCCGCGGCCGGAACGCTTGCCGTGGCCGGTGCCGCGCCCGCGTCCGACGATCTTTTTGCGTTTATTGGAGCCCTGGGGTCGGTTGATCTGGTGTAATTGCATATTATCCCGCCGTTTTCGCTGGTTTCAGCCGTGACAGCCCGTCGAAGGTGGCCTTGACCACGTTGATCGGGTTATTGGAACGGTGGCACTTGGTCAAAATATTGGTGATCCCTGCCCCGTCGCAGACCGCGCGCACGGCGCCGGCCGCGATGACGCCGGTACCTTCGGAGGCGGGTTTGAGCAGGACGGAAGCGGAACCGCAGCTTCCTAAAATTTCATGCGTGATGGTCGTGCCCTTGCGGGGAATGACCACCATGGACTTGCGGGCGGCATTGAGGCCCTTCTTGATGGCGGTCGCCACCTCGCCTGCTTTTCCCAAGCCATAACCGGCCTTGCCTTTGCCGTCGCCGACAACGACCAGCGCGGAGAACGCCAGGCGGGTACCGCCCTTGGTGGTCTTCGCGACACGGTTGATGGCAACGACCTTTTCAATAAGCCCGCTGTCGGTCAAAGAAGAAGATTTTTTCGGCGGACCACGGCGGTCTCCGCCACGGCCTCCACCCGGACCTCCACGGCGCGGGCCTCTGTGTTGCCCGCCCGGACCTGCGGCAGGATGGCCGGCGGCAGGGGCCGCGGCAGCCGGAGTGCCCGCGGGAGCAGCGGCAGCAACAACCGGTTCTTCGACCACGGGCACGGGAGCAAGCTCCTCTTCGAGGATCTGCTCGGCCTGGGCCGCGGTCTTGACGACTTTTTCTTCCAATTCTTCGTTCTTCTTAGGATCTTTCATAGTGGGTTAAAACTCCAGTCCGGCTTTACGCGCGGCTTCAGCAAAGGCCTTGATGCGGCCATGGTATAAATATCCCCCGCGGTCAAAAGAGACCTTGGTGATGCCCTTCTTCACGGCTTCAGCGGCCACGGCCGCGCCCAAAACGGTCGCGGCATTGACATTACCGCCGCTCTTGAGCTTGGAACGCACGTCTTTGGCCAGCGTGGATTTTCCTAAAATGATCTTGCCGGAACTATCGTCGATGATCTGGGCCTGCAAATTCTTCAGGCTGCGGTGAAGGCACAAACGCGGACGTTCGCTGCTGCCGACCACGCCTTTACGGATACGTTCATGACGGGAAACCCTCTTGTGTTCTTTAACGGATATCATTATTTGGTCACCTGTTTGCCCTGCTTGCGTTTGACAATTTCCCCGGCGTAGCGGATGCCCTTGCCCTTGTACGGTTCCGGGCGCTTGAAATCGCGGATCTGGGCCGCGACCAGGCCCACCAGGGCCTTGTCCACGCCTTCGATGGAGATCTCGGTCGGTTTGGCGGACGTGACCTTGACCTCCTTGGGGAACTCATATTCGATCGGGTGCGAATACCCTAAATTCATGACCAGCTTGTTGCCCTGCACCGCGGCGCGGAAACCGACGCCCTGGATCTCCAGGTCGCGGCGGTGGCCGTTGGTGACGCCCGCGCACATGTTCACGATCAGGCGCTTGGTGGTGCCGTGGTTGGACCTGGCCTGCTTGGTGTCGCCCGTGCGGTTGACGAACAGCTCCTCGCCCTTGTGTTCCAGGACGATGTGCGCCGGCAGGGTCATGGACAATTTGCCCTTGGGCCCCTCGACGTTGATCGTGGCCGCGTCGAAGCTGACCTTCACATTTTTCGGTAGTACTACTGGTGTTTTCGCGATTCTTGACATATTTTTCCTTAGATTACCAAATATAACAAACGACTTCCCCGCCGACCTTGAGCTTCCTGGCTTCACGGTCGCTGATGACCCCCTTGGAGGTCGACAAAACCGCTGTCCCCAGGCCGTTGAGCACCCTGGGAATGCGGCCGTTGTCCGCGTACACGCGCAGGCCGGGCTTGGAAATACGCTTGATGCCTATGATGGAGGGCTTGTTGTTCTCGTATTTCAAATACACTTTCAAAATTCCCTGCTTCTCATCCTTGAGCAGGCGGACATCCTCGACATAACCGTCGATCTTGAAAATATTGATGATGCGCTCGAGCAATTTGGACGCCGGGAATTCCACGGTTTCCTTGCGGGCGCGCATGCCGTTGCGCAGGACGGTCAGTGTGTCGGCGATAGGATCGGAAACGGACATTACCAGCTCGCTTTCTTGATACCCGGAACTTCACCCTTCCACGCCAGCTCGCGGAAACAGATGCGGCAAACCCCGAAACGGCGCATGTACCCGCGGGGACGGCCGCAGAGGCCGCAGCGGTTATGCTGGCGGGTGGTGAATTTTGCTACTTCCCTTGCTTTGTTGACTTTTGATTTCTTGGCCATAAAACCTTTCTTATTTGCTGAACGGCATTCCCAACAGGCGCAGCAGTTCCGTGTTCTTTTCCTGGTTGCCGCCTTTGATGACAAAGGTGATGTCCATGCCCTGGATGCGGTGGTCGCGGGCCCCGGCGTCGATCTCCGGGAAAATGCCCTGGTCGTTGATGCCCAGCGTATAGTTGCCGGCGCGGTCAAAGGCCTTGCGCGAAACCCCGTTGAAGTCACGGATACGCGGCAGGCTGATATTGACCAGGCGGTCGATGAATTCGTACATGCGCATGCGGCGCAGGGTGACCTTGCATCCGACCGGCAGGTTCTCGCGCAGCTTGAAATTCGAAATGGCCTTCTTGGCCCGGCGGATGGCCGGTTTCTGGCCGGTGATGGTCGCCAGGTCCACCGCGGCGCGGTCCAATATCTTCACGTCCGCAATGGCCTCGCCCACGCCCATGTTGACCACGATCTTGTCGATGTGCGGCACAGCCATCGGGTTCTTGATGCCGTATTTCTTTTGCATCTCGGGAATGACTTCTTTACGGTATTTCTCTAATAAACGCGGGACCACGGTATTGACCTTTCCTTAAATAGATTCGCCGCCGACCTTGGCGATGCGTTCTTTGCCGCCGTCCTTGAGCACCTTGGCCGAGAAACGGGTGGCTTTGCCGGATTTCTTGTCCACCAGCATCAGATTCGACAGCGCGACGGGCTTTTCCAGCTCCACATACCCGCCCTGCGGATAGGTGTCGCTTTTCTTGACGGCTTTCTTGACCACATTGATATTTTCGACGACCGCTTTCCACAGTTTGGGGTAGACGCGCACGACCTTGCCGGTCTTGCCTTTGTCCTTGCCCACCATCACCATGACCTGGTCGTCCTTGCGTATGCGTAACATTACACGACCTCTGGGGCTAAAGAAATTATTTTCATGTATTCCATGTTGCGCAGTTCACGCGCCACAGGGCCGAACACGCGGGTGCCCTTGGGGTTGCCCGCGTCATCGATGATGACCACCGCGTTGGAGTCGAAACGCACGTACGTGCCGTCGGGACGGCGGATGGCCTTCTTGGTGCGCACGATGATGCCCTTGGCCATGCTGCCCTTCTTGACCGCGGCGTCCGGGGTGCTTTCCTTGACGTTGACGCGCACGATGTCGCCGACCTGGGCCCACATCTTGCCCTTGGCCTTGAGCACGCCGATGAGCGAGGCCTTGCGCGCGCCGGTATTGTCAGCCACATCTAAAATGGTTTTTAACTGGATCATGGCTCTTATCCCTTCGATTCCACGACTTCTGTGATCACCCAGCGCTTGTCCTTGGACAGCGGCCGTGTTTCCATGATGCGCACCACATCGCCGGTCTTGGCGGCGTTCTTTTCATCGTGCGCCTTGTACTTGACCAGGTGGCGCATGGCCTTGAAATACTTGGCGTGCTTGCCGACCTGCACGACCTGGACGACGCGGGTCTTGTCCATCTTGTCGCTGATGACGGTCGCGGTCAGGAAACGGCGGCGGTTCTCTCTCTCGGTATTACTTGCTTCCATTGGACTTTCTTTCGTTAAGGATCGTTAAGATACGGGCAATGTCCCGGCGGAAATTACGGAAATTCGACGGTTTTTCCACGCGGCCGGACTGGCGCTGGTTGTTAAGGTCAAAAATATCCTTCTTGATCTGCTTTTCCTTGGCGACCAATTCGTCATCGGTCAAATTTTTGAGTTCTTTTATTTTCATAGAATGTCCTTATTACTTCCGCACCGGCCTGCCTCACATCTCGGCAGGCGGGCTAAGCAGTTCGGCTTATTCGCCGAACTAGCCCCCCTCGCGGGTGATGAATTTGGTTTTCACCGATAACTTGAACGCCACCAGGCGCAGGATCTGCTTGGCGAAATCTTCGGGCACGCCGCCCAGTTCGAACATCACTTTGCCGCGGCGCACCACAGCGACCCAGTGGGACAGGTCGCCCTTGCCCTTACCCATGCGGGTTTCCGCGGGCTTCTTGGTGATGGACTTGTGCGGGAAGGCGCTGATCCACAATTTGCCGGTGCCGCGCAGTTTGCGGGCGACCACGACACGGGACGCTTCCAGCTGGCGTGCCGGCACGAAACCGTTCTCGATGGCTTTCAGGCCATATTCGCCGAAGTGCATGCGGCTGCCGCTGACGGCGATCCCGCGGGATTTGCCCTTCTGGCTTTTACGGTATTTTACTCTTTTAGGCATCAACAACATAAACTCGTCTCCTTACACTGCCGCCGCGGCAGGCGGCGGAACAACCGCCTGGTCAACAACCGGCTCTGCCGGTGCCTGCGCTGGTGCCTGTGCCTGTACCGGCTGCTGAGTCGCGGCCTGGGCCTGGGCTTCGATCTCTTCGTGGTCCTTGATCACATCGCCTTTATAGATCCACACCTTGACGCCCAGGAGGCCGTAGGTGGTCACGGCCTCGCTGAAACCATAATCGATGTCCGCGCGCAAAGTCTGCAGCGGGACCTTGCCTTCATGGTATTTCTCGGTACGGGCCATTTCCGCGCCGCCCAAACGCCCGGCACAGCGGATCTTGATGCCCTTGGCGCCGTTCTGGCGCGCGGTCTCGATGGCGCGCTTCATGGCGCGGCGGAAAGCCACGCGCTTTTCCAGCTGGAAAGCAACGCTCTGGGACACCAGCTGGGCATCCACGTTCGGGTTCTTGATCTCCTGGATGTCGACGATGATCTTGTCCATGTCCTTCTTGGTGATATCTTTGAGCTCCGCGCGCAAACGGTCGATGTCCGCGCCCCTGCGGCCGATGATGACGCCGGGACGGGCGGTGTGGATGCGGACCTTGATCTGGTCGGCCAGGCGCTCAATGACGATCATGGACACCGCGGCCTGCACGAATTTCTCCTTGATGTATTTACGGATCTTGTAATCCTCCTGGACGTTCCTGGCGTAGTCCCTGCGTTCAGCGAACCAGAGGCTGCGCCAGTTCTTGGTGTACCCGAGTCTCAGTGCCAGAGGATGAACTTTTTGTCCCACGTTGTTTGTCTCCCTATTTCTTAAGGTCCAGTTCGATCGTTAAATGGGTGGTCCGGCGCAGGATCGGCGTGGCGCGCCCGAAGGACGCGGCGCGGAACCTTTTCCAGGAGCCGCCATGGTCCGCGGTGATGCGCGAAACGTACAGCTGTTCCTCGGCCAGGCCCTTTTGCTTGGCGTTGTTGACCGCGGAATCGAACACTTTCTTGATCAGCGCGCTGCTGCCTTTTTCGATCTGCATCAGCAGGGCGGTGCAGGTGGGCACGTCCTTGCCGCGCAGGACGTCGACGACCTGGCGCATCTTCTGCGATGAAACCCTCAAATATTTTCCATGTGATTTGGCTATCATATATTCCCTTTATTACTTCTTCTGCATGGCCTTCTTGGCCTTGACACCGCCGTGCGCCTTGAAGGTGCGGGTCGGCACGAAATCGCCCAGCTTCAGCCCCACCATGTTCTCGGTGACGAACACCGGGACATGTTTCTTGCCGTCGTGCACGGAGAACGTGTACCCGACGAAATTGGGGATGATGGTGGAACGGCGCGATCAGGTCTTGATCGGCTGTTTCTGCGCCACGGCAGAGGCCTTCTCAAAACGGCGCATTAACGACTCTTCGACATAAGCACCTTTTTTAACGGAACGGGGCATATTATTTGGTCCTTCTCCTGACGATCATGTGATCGGAATATTTCCTGCGTTTGCGGGTCTTGGCACCCTTGGTCGGTTTGCCCCACGGGGTCACCGGGTGCGGATTGCCCTGCGGCGCCTTGCCTTCACCGCCGCCGTGCGGATGGTCCACCGGGTTCATGACCACGCCGCGCGACTGCGGGCGGCGGCCCAGCCAGCGGCTGCGGCCGGCCTTGCCGATGGAGACCGTTTCATTTTCCACGTTGGAAAGCTGGCCGATGGTGGCGCGGCAATCCACCGCGATCTTGCGCACTTCCGAGGACGGCAGGCGCAAATGCGCCATGGGGCCTTCGCGCGCGATCAGCTGGGCGGAGGAACCGGCGGAACGCGCCAGCTGTCCGCCTTTGCCGGGTTTGAGCTCGACATTGTGGACAGCGGTACCCAGCGGGATCTTGCGCAGCGGTAGGCAATTGCCCGCCTTCATTTCCACGTCCCCGTCATTGGTGCTGACGACGACATCGCCGACCCTGATGTCCACCGGCGCTAAAATATAGGATTTGGTCTTGTCGCTCTTGTATTCGATCAAGGCAATGCGGCAGGTGCGGTTGGGGTCATACTCGATGGCCAGGACATCCGCGGGATCATCCAGGCGGGTGCGCTTGAAATCGATCATGCGGTACATGCGCTTGTGCCCTGCCCCGCGATGGCGCGAGGTGATGCGGCCGTAACTGTTGCGTCCGCCCGATTTTTTCAAAGGAGAAAGCAGGGATTTTTCCGGCTTGCCCTTGGTGAGCTCGGCGAAATCCGGCAGCGCGGCGTGGCGCAGGCCGTTGGTTGTAGGTTTAAAACGTTTAATACCCATTATGCGACCTCAATTTTCTGACCCTCTTGGAGGGTGACAACGGCTTTTTTCCAGTCGGACGTATAACCGGCTTTTTGGCGCACGCGCTTTAATTTGCCCGGCACCACAAAGGTGTTGACGTCCTGGACCTTGACTTTGTAGATCTCTTCCACCGCGCGGCGGATGTCCACCTTGGTGGAATTGCCGGCGACGCGGAAGAAATATTTGCGCTGGCTCTCCAGGCTGGTGCCTTTTTCAGTGCGCACAAGCGCTTTGAGGATATCGTAAGAGGTGATCATTGTATTCTCTTTAACAGGGTTTCTAAGGCGTTCTTGGTGACCAAAATGTTCTTGCTGCCCAGGATGTCCCCGGCATTGACATTGGCGGCGCGGACCAAATGCACACGCGCCATGTTGCGGCCGGCCAACAGGGCCTTTTCATCGCAACCATCGAGCATGACCAGCACGCGGCCCTGCAATTTCAAGGTACCCAGGATCTGGGCGAAATCCTTGGTCTTGCCGGAAGGCACGTCGATCTTGTCCACGCACACCAGCTCATTGCTCAAAAATTTCGCGTTCAGGGATTCGCGCAAGGCCGCGATCCTGATCTTGCGCGGGACATCATAACCGAAATCGCGCGGATGGGGACCGAACACGATGCCGCCCTTTTTCCACAACGGGGAACGGGTGGAACCGGCGCGGGCACGGCCCGTGCCCTTCTGGCGCCACGGTTTCTTGCCGCCGCCGGACACTTCTCCGCGGGTCTTGGTCGCGGCATTGCCCTGGCGCTTGTTGGCGTTGTACATGACCACGGCCTGGTGGATGACGGCATCCTGCACATGCACCCCGAACTGCTCCTTGGGCAGCTTGATGCTGTCGGTTTTCTTGCCCTTGATATCAACGACTGTTAATTCTGACATAAATTCACCAATTATTTCTTAGTGGTGGCCGTCTTGGCGACGGACGCCTTGCTCTGTTTCATCGGGTTGCGCTTGACCGCGACCACTTCCTTCTTCTCATCGAGGGCGCGGAACGCTTTCTTTTTGGACCTGTTGATGTACACCAGCCCGTCCTTGTGGCCGGGCACGCAGCCCTTGACCAGGATCATATTGTTGCCGGCATCGACACGCATGACGCGCAAAGACTGCACGGTGACGGTGCCCATGCCCATGTGCCCGGGCATATGCGTGCCTTTATAAACACGGGACGGGTCGGACGACGCGCCGATGGAACCGACACGGCGGTGGTGCATGGAGCCGTGCGCGGCAGGGCCGCCGCTCCAGTTCCAGCGCACCATACCGCCCTGGAACCCTTTACCGATCGAGGTGCCGGTCACATCCACGTATTCCCCGGCCTTGAACTGGTCGGCCTTCAATTCCTGCCCGATTTTGTATTCCTTATTATCGGTCGAGGCGAATTCCTTGATATGCTTCAAAGGGCCCACGCCGTTCTTCTTGAGGAAGCCCAGCACGGGTTTTTGCATACGGCTTTCCTTGGCCGGTAAATAGCCCAGGACCACCTTCATGGGTTTTTCCTTCAAACCCAGGATGGTGCAGGGACCGGTTTCGACGAGTGTGACGGGAATGATGTTCCCCTCATTGTCGAAGATCTGGGTCATGCCCACTTTTTTTCCCATTAAACCGCGGATCATCTTCTACCCCTATTGTTTTATCTCAACATCCACACCGGCCGGGAGGTTCAGCTTGCGCAGGGCCTCGACGGTCTTGGACGTGGGATTGACAAGGTCAATAAGTCGTTTGTGCGTCGCCAGCTGGAACTGCTCACGGCTTTTCTTGTCGATGACCGGCGAACGGAGCACGGTATAAAGCTCCTTTTTCGTCGGCAAAGGCACCGGACCGAGCACCGAAGCGCCGGTACGGATGGCCGTGTCCACGATCTCCTGGGTTGACTGGTCGATCAACCGGTGGTCGAACGCTTTGAGTTTGATGCGGATCTTCTGCATTACTTGATGACCTCAGAGATGACACCCGCCCCGACGGTACGGCCGCCTTCGCGGATGGCGAAACGCAATTCCTTCTCCATGGCCACCGGCGTGATCAATTCCACGGTCAGCGTGGTATTGTCGCCGGGCATGCACATCTCCACGCCCGCGGGCAGCTCGGCGGTGCCGGTAACGTCCGTGGTACGGAAGTAGAACTGCGGACGGTAACCCTTGAAGAACGGCGTATGACGGCCGCCTTCTTCCTTGGTCAGGATGTACACCGTGGCCTTGAACTTGGTGTGCGGGGTGATGGTGCCTTTGGCCGCCAAAACCATCCCGCGCTCGATGTCTTCCTTGTTGATGCCGCGCAGCAGCAAACCGACGTTATCGCCGGCCTGGCCTTCATCCAATTCCTTGCGGAACATCTCAACACCGGTCACGACCACGGGCTTGATGTCCGGGCGCAGGCCGATGAGCTGGACCTCTTCGCCGACCTTGACGCGTCCGCGTTCGATACGGCCGGTGGCAACGGTACCGCGGCCGGAGATGGAGAACACGTCCTCAACCGCCATGATGAACGGTTTGTCGAGTTCGCGCACCGGGGCCTGGATGTATTCGTCCACGGCTTTCATCAGGTCGATGATCGGTTTGGCTTTGCCTTCGAAATCCTTGGGGTTGTTCAAGGCTTCCAAAGCGCTGCCCCTGATGATCGGGGTCTTGTCCCCGTCGAATTTGTATTTGGTCAGCAGGTCGCGGACTTCGAGCTCGACCAAGTCGAGCAATTCCTTGTCCTGCACCTGGTCGCATTTGTTCATGAACACCACGATGCGCGGCACGTTGACCTGGCGGGCCAGGAGGATGTGCTCGCGGGTCTGGGGCATGGGGCCGTCGGTGGCGGACACGACCAGGATGGCGCCGTCCATTTGGGCGGCACCGGTGATCATGTTCTTGATGTAGTCCGCGTGGCCCGGGCAGTCGATGTGGGCGTAATGGCGGATCTCGGTCTCATACTCCAAATGCGAGATGTTGATGGTGACGCCGCGCTCTTTCTCTTCCGGCGCGTTGTCGATGCTGTCGTAGGCGCGGGCCTGGGCCAGGCCTTTATTGCTCAAAACGGTGGTAATGGCCGCGGACAGCGTGGTCTTACCATGATCAACGTGACCGATGGTCCCGATGTTCAAGTGCGGTTTATTACGATTAAATTTTTCTTTAGCCATTGTAAAGCCCTCCGTTATTGGGTGTTATCTCTGCGTATAATTTTAAAAATCGTGTATTAGCTGACTTTGGCGACAAATTCCTGCCGGGCTCCGATGATCTTCTCGGAGATCGACCCGGGGACTTGTGCATAATATGAAGGCTCCATTGAGAATGATGCGCGCCCCTGCGTGAGGGACCGCAGCGCATTCGCGTAGCTGAACATTTCTGCCAGGGGAACATGGGCGATCGCGGTCTTGAGCTTGCCGCGGTTGCCGGTCTCTTTGATCTGCGCCCGACGGGTCATCAGATCGCCGATGACGTTGCCCCAGTAATCTTCAGGCACCATGATCTCCAACTTCATGATAGGCTCTTGAAAAACCGAACCGGCTTTGCGCAAAGCGTCTTTGATGGCATACTTGCCCGCCAATTGGAACGACATTTCATCCGAGTCAACGTCATGGTATTTACCGTCGACCAGCGTGACGATGAAATCGGAGACCGGATAACCGGCCAACACCCCGTTTTGGGCGCCGATCTCGATGCCTTCCCTGGCGGGCTTGATGAATTCGCGCGGGATGGCGCCGCCTTTGATCTTATCTACAAATACAAAACCTGTGCCAGGCTCGCCTGGCTCCACGTCAATGATCACGAAGCCGTATTTACCGCGACCGCCGCTTTGCTGGACATACTTGCCTTCGATACCGGTGACTTTCTTGGTGATCGATTCCTTGTACGCGACTTCCGGACGGCCCACATTGGCGTCCAAATTGTTCTCGCGCTTCATGCGGTCGACGATGATCTCCAGATGCAACTCGCCCATCCCGGAGATGATGGTCTGGGACGTTTCGGTATCAAATTTTACCCGCAGGGACGGGTCTTCGTCAAGGAATTTGCGCAGCACCATGCCCATTTTGTCCTGATCGGCCTTGGTCTTGGGTTCGATGGCCAGGGAAACGACCGCATCCGGCGGTTTCAGGCCTTCCAGCACCACAGGCTTGTCCTCGGCGCACAGGGTGTCGCCGGACTTGCTTTCTTTCAGGCCCACAAAAGCAACGATCTCCCCTGCTGACGCGGAGGAGACCATTTCCTGCTTGTTCGAATGCATGATCACCATCTTGGCGATCTTTTCTTTTTTGCCGTTGGAGGAATTCAGGTAATTCTGGCCCGGGACGAAGGTCCCCTGGTAAATACGGGTGAAGAAGATCTTGCCGACATAAGGGTCCGAGGCGATCTTGAACACCAGGCCCACCGGAGCTTCTTTCGCATCGGCTTTGAGGGTGATCACTTCTTCTTTATTGTCGAGATCGTGGCCTTTCATGGGGGCAATTTCTAAGGGGGAGGGAAGGAAATCAACGACCGCATCCAGCAGCATCTGCACGCCCCTGTTCCTCAAGGACGTGCCGGTCAGGACCGGGATGAACTTGCAGGCGATGACCGTGCGGCGGATGGCTTTCATCAAAAGGTCCTTGCCGACATCCTTGCCGTGCAGGTACAGGTCGGCGACCTCATCATCCACTTCCGCCAGGCATTCGATCAGCTCATGGCGGTATTTCGCGGTCTTTTCCTTGAACTCCGCGGGAAGCGGCAGGCGTTCGAATTCCATGCCGTCTTTGTCTTTATATTGGATGTACTGCTCATTGATGACGTCGATCAGGCCTTTGAAGGCGTCTTCCGCCCCGTCGTTGTACACGATGCCCGCCGCATTGGAGCCGAACCGTTCACGCATTTCACCGATGACGCGGTCAAAATCCGCGCCCATACGGTCTATTTTATTGATGAACGCAATGCGGGGGACATGGTATTTATCCGCCTGGCGGTACACGGTCTCGGTCTGGGGCTGCACGCCGGAACAGGCGCACAGCACGATGACCGCGCCGTCCAAAACCTTGAGGGAGCGCTCGACCTCGATGGTGAAGTCCACGTGGCCGGGCGTGTCGATGATATTGATGCGGTGGTCTTTCCAGAAAGAGGTCGTGGCAGCCGCCGTGATGGTGATGCCGCGTTCCTGTTCCTGGGGCATCCAGTCCATGGTGGTGTTGCCGTCATCGATGTTCCCCATCTTGTGGATGGCGCCGGTATAGTACAAAATGCGCTCCGTCGTCGTGGTCTTACCCGCGTCGATGTGCGCGATGATACCGATGTTGCGGAACATGTTTAAGGGTATTGTATTGGCTGCCATATCTCTTTTACCAGCGCAAGTGGCTGAAGGCCCTGTTGGCCTCCGCCATCTTGTGCGTTTCGTCTCTCTTCTTGATGGCCGGGCCTTCGCTCTTATAAGCAGCGACCAGCTCTTCGGCCAGTTTAATTTCCATGGGTTTGCCCTTTTTGTTGCGGGCATAATCACGGATCCAGCGCATGGCCAGCGAAACACCGCGGGCCGGGACCACGTCGGTCGGGACCTGGTAGGTCGCCCCGCCCACGCGGCGGCTCTTGACTTCCAGGCGCGGGCGGACATTGTCGATGGCCTTGGTCAATGCCTTGGCCTGGTCCGCGTCGCCGGTCTTTTCCTTGAGGATATCCAGCGCTTTATAAACAATGCGCTCGGCGGTGGTCTTCTTGCCCTCGACCATGACGATGGCGATGAAGCGGGAAACCATGTCGCTGTTGAACTTGGCGTCCGGCGTGACTTTTCTTTTTTCTGCGCTGCGTCGTCTCATGAGATGTTATTTAGCCTTTGCTTTTTTGGCCCCGTATTTGGAGCGTGATTTCTTCCTGTTGGCCACACCCGAAGTATCCAGTGTGCCGCGCACAATGTGGTAACGCACGCCGGGCAAGTCCTTGACGCGTCCGCCGCGCACCAGCACGATCGAATGCTCCTGCAGGTTGTGCCCCTCCCCCGGAATGTAGGAGGTGACTTCAATCTTGTTCGACAAACGCACGCGCGAAATTTTGCGCAAAGCCGAGTTGGGCTTTTTGGGCGTCATGGTCTTGACCTGCAAACAAACTCCGCGGCGCTGGGGACAGCCCGTCAGCGCAGGCGACTTACTGCGCTTGTGCTTGAGTTTCCGCCGGTGCCGGATCAGCTGTGATATCGTTGGCATAATTTACCATTTCCACATTTGTGTAATTGTGGATCCCTGTTCCCGCCGGGATAAGGTGACCCACAATAACATTTTCTTTTAATCCACGTAAAAGGTCAACTTTACCACTTGCGGCGGCTTCTGTCAAGACCCTTGTTGTCTCCTGGAAGCTCGCGGCCGAGATGAAACTCTCGGTGGTCAAAGAGACCTTGGTGATCCCCAGCAGCAACGGGGTGGCCTGGGCCGGTTTGCCCTTTTTCTTGAGCACCGCCTCGTTGGATTTCTTGAATATGCCGCGGTCGATCTGGTCGCCGACCAGGAAGTCGGTGTCCCCGGCCTCGTCGATGCGGACCTTCTTGAGCATCTGCGCGATGATGATCTCGATGTGCTTGTCGTTGATGCGCACGCCCTGCAGGCGGTAGACCTCCTGGACCTCGTTGAGCAGGTATTCCTGGAGGGCCTTGTCGCCGGAAACGCGCAGGATGTCGTGGGGAACCACGGGCCCGTCGGTCAGCTGCTGGCCGGCGAAGACGTGGTCGCCCTTGTACACGTTGGGGTGCTTGCCGTGCGGGATGGTGTATTCCTTGGCCATGCCCGTCGATGACTTCACGATGATGGTGCGCAGGCCTTTTTTGTCCTCGCCGAACTCGGTGATGCCGTCGATCTCGGAGATGACCGCGGGGTCTTTCGGGCGGCGGGCCTCAAAAAGTTCCGCCACGCGCGGCAGACCGCCGGTGATGTCGCGGGTCTTGCTGGCCCCGCGCGGGATCTTGGCGATCAGCTCGCCCGCGCCGACGGTGTTCTTGTCGTTGACAAGGATGTGCGCGCCGACGGGAATGGAATAGATCCCCACGATCTCGCCCTTGTCGTCATTGATGATGATCTGCGGATGGAATTCCTGCTTGTGCTCGACCACCACGCGTTCGACCACCCCGGTGACGGGGTTCTCTTCGCGGCGGAAGGTGGTGTCCTCAAGGAGGTCCTCGAAAGCCACTTTACCCTTGGCCTCGGTGATGATGGGGATGGTGTACGGGTCCCAGGTCGCTACAATGGTGCCCTTGGTGATGTCCTGTCCGTCGGTAAAGGCCAGCGCGGTGCCCTGGGGCAGCACATGGCGCTCGAACTCGCGGCCGTATTCATTGTTGACGCTGATGGCCCCGTTGCGGTTGAGGACGATGTATTCTTTCCCGCGCTGGACCACGCGCAGGGTATGGTATTTCACAACGCCGTCCTGCTTGACCTTGATGAAGCTTTGCTCGATGGTACGGGACGCGGTACCGCCGATGTGGAAGGTGCGCATGGTCAGCTGGGTGCCGGGTTCGCCGATGCTCTGCGCGGCAATGGTGCCCACCGCTTCCCCGATCTCCACCATGCGGTGGGTCGCGAGGTTACGGCCGTAGCATTTCATGCAGCAGCCCAAAATGGCTTCGCAGGTCAGCACCGAGCGGATGCGCACTTTTTCGATGCCCAATTGCTCGATGACGTCGGCTTTCTCCTCGGTGATCTGGTCGCCGGCGGCAACGACTTCGGTATCGGTGACGATGTCCACGATATTGTCCAGCGCCACGCGCCCGACGATGCGTTCCTTTAAGGAGACGACCAGCTCATCGCCTTCGGTGATGGAGGCAACGGTGATGCCGTTGACCGTGCCGCAATCCTCGACATTGATGACCACTTCCTGGGCCACGTCCACCAGGCGGCGGGTCAAATACCCGGCGTCGGCGGTCTTGAGCGCGGTGTCGGCCAGACCCTTACGGGCGCCGTGGGTCGAGATGAAATATTCCAGAACGGTCAAACCTTCGCGGAACGAGGCCGTGATCGGGTTCTCGATGATCTCGCCGGAAGGCTTGGCCATGAGGCCGCGCATGCCGGAGAGCTGGCGGATCTGCAGTTTGGAACCGCGCGCGCCGGAGTCGGCCATGATGTAGACGGGATTGAACTGGTCCATTTTTTTGAACACCAGGTCGGAGATCTGCTCGGTGGTGTGGGTCCACACGTCGATGACCTTGTTGTAACGCTCGCGGCCGGTGATGATGCCCTTGCGATACTGGTCGTCGACCTTGGCCACTTCCTGCTTGGCGCCGGCAATGATCTTGGCCTTGTCCTCGGGGATGGTCAGGTCCGACATGCTGATGGAGATGCCGGCTTCGGTGGCTTTGGCAAACCCCAGGGCCTTGACATCATCGAGCAGGATAACGGTCTGGTGGTGCCCGAAACGCTTGTAGCAGTCGGCAATGACCGCGCCGATGCGCTTCTTGTCCAGCAGCTCGTTGACGAACCCGTAATCGGCGGGCAGGACCTCGTTGAAGAACACGCGCCCGACGGTGGTTTCGATGATGGTGGCGGGCTTGGACTTGATGGCCACTTCTTTTTTCGATTTATCCTTCACATCCGGCTGGATGACCATGGAGGGTTTCTCCTGGCCCCAGACCGGCGTGTTCAAACGCAGTTTGATACGGCTGTGCAGGTCGAGGAAATTGTCGAAATAGGCCACTTTGACCTCTTCGAGCGAGCCGAACAAATGGCCCTCTCCCCTGGCGCCGGAACGTTCCTTGGTCAGGTAATACAGGCCGAGGACGATGTCCTGGGTCGGGGAAACAATGGGACGGCCGTCCGCCGGCGAGAACAAATTGTTGATCGACAGCAGCTGCAAACGGCATTCGATCTGGGCTTCCAAAGACAGCGGCACGTGCACGGCCATCTGGTCACCGTCGAAGTCCGCGTTGAAGGCGCTGCAGACGAGCGGGTGCAGTTTGATGGCCTTGCCTTCGATCAAGATGGGCTGGAAGGCCTGGATGGACAAACGGTGCAGTGTCGGCGCGCGGTTGAGCATGACCGGGTGGTCCTGGATGACCTCATCAAGGATGTCCCACACCTCGATCTTGGCGCGCTCGACCATGCGCTTGGCGCCCTTGATGGTGTGCACAAAACCTTTTTCGCGCAATTTGCGGATGATAAAGGGCTCAAAGAGTTCGAGCGCCATTTTCTTAGGCAGACCGCACTGGTGCAATTTGAGGTCCGGACCGACGACGATGACCGAACGGCCGGAATAGTCGACGCGTTTACCCAGCAAATTCATGCGGAAGCGGCCCTGCTTGCCCTTGAGCATGTCGGAAAGCGACTTCAGGGGACGGTTGCCGGAGCCCAGGACCGGGCGGCCATGGCGGCCGTTGTCCAGGAGAGCGTCCACGGCTTCCTGCAGCATGCGCTTCTCGTTGCGGATGATGATCTCCGGCGCGTTGAGGTCCATCAACTTCTTCAAACGGTTGTTGCGGTTGATGACGCGGCGGTACAGGTCGTTGAGGTCGGAGGTGGCGAAACGGCCGCCTTCCAGCGGGACCAGCGGACGCAGGTCCGGCGGGATGACCGGCAGCACGTCCAGCACCATCCACTCGGCGCTGTTACCGGAGGCCTTGAAATCCTCGACGATCTTTAAAGTTTTGGCGATCTTCTTGAAATTGGTGCCCAAAGGATTGGCGTCGGCCAGGTCCTTGCGCAATTTCTTGCACAAAGCACCCATGTCCAGGTCCTTGAGGATGTCGCGCACGGCCTCGGCGCCGATCTTGGCCTTGAAGGCCCCGCCGTGCTTGACCAGGGCTTCCTGGTACTCGTCCTCGGAGAGGAATTGTTTCTTCTTCAAAGCGGTGGTACCGGGATCGATGACCACGTATTCCTCATAGTAGATCAGCTTCTCCAGGTCGCGCAGGCCCACCTGCAGCAGCGCCGCCAAACGGGACGGGACCGCCTTGTAGAACCAGATGTGCGTGACCGGGCAGGCCAGGTCGATGTGGCCCATGCGTTCGCGGCGTACCGACGAGCGGGTGACCAAAACCCCGCAGCGGTCGCAGGTGATGCCTTTGAACTTGATGCCTTTATATTTGCCGCAGTTGCATTCCCAGTCGCGGATGGGCCCGAAGATCTTCTCGCAGAACAGCCCGTCCTTTTCCGGTTTGAGGGTGCGGTAATTGAGCGTCTCGGCTTTTTTCACCGCGCCGGTGGACCAGGACATGATCACCTCCGGGGAGGCGATCCTGATGGTGATGCGATCCTGCTTGGTAATGTCGACTTTCGTCATATGGACTCCTTGGCCGTCTCTTTAACAGTGTCCCTGCCGGTGGTCAGCACCGCTTCGGTGCCGCCCTCCGCTTTGACCATGCGGATGTCGAGGCAAAGGCCCTGCAATTCCTTGACCAAAACGTTGAACGATTCCGGGATGCCCGGGGCCAGGGCCTGTTCGCCCTTGACAATGGCCTCATAGATGCGGCTGCGGCCGGTAACGTCGTCGGATTTGACGGTGAGCATTTCCTGCAGCGTGTAGGCGGCGCCATAGGCTTCCAGCGCCCAGACTTCCATTTCCCCGAAACGCTGACCGCCGAAATGCGCTTTACCGCCCAACGGCTGCTGGGTGACCAGGGAATAAGGCCCGATGGAACGGGCGTGGATCTTCTCATCAACCAGATGGTTGAGCTTGAGCATGTAGATGTAGCCGACGGTGACCTTCTGTTCGAACGGCAGGCCGGTGTGGCCATCCATGACCACGGATTTGCCGTCGACGGGAAGGTTCGCGGCCTTCAAAAGATCGACGATCTCCTCTTCGGTGGCACCATTGAAAACCGGGGTCTCGGCATAAAAGCCCAGCGCCTGCGCGGCCCAGCCCAGATGCGTTTCCAAAAGCTGGCCGACGTTCATACGCGAAGGCACGCCGAGTGGATTTAATACAATGTCGACCGAGCGGCCGTCTTCCAGGAAGGGCATGTCCTCTTCCGGCATGATGCGCGAAACGATACCCTTGTTCCCGTGGCGGCCGGCCATCTTGTCGCCGACCTGCAGCTTGCGCTTGGTGGCCACGTAAACGACCACGCGTTTGAGGACGCCGGTGGGAAGCTCGTCGCCGCGGCGCACGCGGTCGAGTTCGCGTTCCTCTTCTTCCACGAGCTCGGCGATCTTGTCCATGTAAAAGCTCATGGTCTCGCGGGCCTCGGAGCCTTCATCGATGTCTTCCAGGGTCAGGCGGCCGACACGCTTCTTGTCGATACCCAGGATCTTGCTCAGCTTGGCGTCCTTCTCCTGGTTGATGAACTCGATCTCCTGGGCGTAATATTCCTTGATCTTGTTGATCTGCGCGTTTTCCTTGGCCTTGTCCTGCTTGGACTTGCGGCCGCGCTCATTGCGGGCGAATACTTCCACATTGACGATGACCCCTTCGATGCCCGGGGACAATGTCAGGGAGGTGTCCCGCACGTCCGCGGCTTTCTCGCCGAAGATGGCGCGCAGCAGGCGCTCTTCAGGGGAAAGTTCCTTCTCGCTCTTGGGGGTGACTTTACCGACGAGGATGTCCCCGGCCTTGACTTCGGCGCCCACGCGCACGATGCCCTCTTCGGTGAGGTCCTTGAGGGCCTCTTCGCCGACGTTGGGGATGTCGCGGGTGATCTCTTCATTACCCAGGCGGGTCTCGCGGCATTCGCATTCGAAACGCTCGATGTGGATGGAGGTGAACACGTCCTCGCGCACGATGCGCTCATTGATCAAAATAGCGTCCTCGAAATTATACCCGCGCCAGGGCATGAAGGCCACCAGGGCGTTGCGGCCCAGGGCCAAACGGCCGTGCTGGGTACCGATGCCGTCGGCGATGATCTGCCCGGCCTCGACCTTGTCCCCCAGCTTGACCAGCGGACGCTGGTGCACGCAGGTATTGGCGTTGGAACGCTGGAAATTCTTCAAAGGATAAACGGTCTTGCCGACGGTAATCTCGCGGCCGTCGACCTTGTGGACCGTGCCGTTCTCCAGGGCGATGACCATGACCCCGGAGTCGCGGGCCACCTTCTCCTCCATGCCCGTGCCGACGAAGGGCACTTCCGGGATCATGAGGGGAACGGACTGGCGCTGCATGTTGGAACCCATGAGGGCGCGGTTGGCGTCGTCATGTTCCAGGAACGGGATCAAAGCCGCGGCCACGGAAACCAGCTGTTTCGGGGACACGTCCATGTACTCGACCTTGTCACCTTTAAGGCGGGGAAAATCACCTTTATAACGGCAGGCGACCAGGGGTTCGGTGAACTTCCCGTTGCTGTCAATGGTGCTGTTGGCCTGGGCGATGTTCTTGATCTGGTCGACATCCGCGGTCAAATACTCGATCTTCCTGGTGACTTTGCCGTCACTGACCTTGCGGTACGGGGTCTCGATGAAGCCAAGCTCATTGACCCGGGCGCAGGTGGTCAAAGACGCGATCAAACCGATGTTCGGACCTTCCGGCGTTTCGATCGGGCACACGCGGCCGTAGTGGGTCGGGTGCACGTCGCGCACTTCGAAGCCGGCGCGTTCGCGGGAGAGGCCGCCCGGACCGAGCGCGGACATGCGGCGCTTGTGGGTCATTTCGGAGAGCGGGTTGACCTGGTCCATGAACTGGGACAGCTGGCTTCTCGCGAAGAAATCCTGGATCTGGTTGGAGAACAGGCGGGAATTGATCAAATGATGCACGGTCAGGTTCTCGAAAGAACTCATGACCACCAAACGTTCCTTGATGGAGCGCTCCAAACGGGCCAAACCGATGCGCACCTGGTTCTGGATGAGCTCGCCGACGGACTTGATGCGGCGGTTACCCAAATGGTCGATGTCATCGCATTCGCCGGTGCCCTCGCGCAGGCCGATGAGGTACTTGATGACCGCGACCACCGTGGCGATGTCCAGCACGCGGTTGTCCATAGCCACGTCGGTGCCCAGCTTGCGGTTGACGATATGGCGGCCGACCTTGCTCAGGTCATAGCGTTTGGGGTCAAAAAATAAACGGAAGAACAGGGTCTCGGCCACTTCCGCCGTCGCCGGTTCGGTCGGGCGCATCTTGCGGTAGAAATCCAACAGCGCCTCTTCCTTGGTGGTGGTGTGGTCCTTCTCCATGGTGTTCTTGAGCTTGTCGAAATGATCGCCGAAGAGCTTCTTCATGTCCTCGGCGTTGGAAAGGCCCATGATGCGCAGGATCTGGGAAGCCGGGAAATTGCGGCGGCGGTCCACATAGGCGATGAGCACGTCGTTGAGGTCGTATTTGATCTCGAACCATGCCCCGCGCGAGGGGATCAGGCGGCCGTAATAAATGCTTTTACCGGTCGGGTGGGTCTCCTCTTCGAAGGACACGCCCGGCGGTCTCTGGATCTGGGAAACGACGACGCGTTCGTCGCCGTTGATGATAAAGGTGCCGGTGTCAGTCATGAGCGGGAAGTCGCCGAAATACACTTCCTGCTCCTTGATGTCGACGGGAGTGATCAACCGCAACTTGACCTTCAGGGGGGCGGCATAGGTCATCCCGCGGCGCTGGCATTCATAGCGGGAATATTTTTCCTTGCCGATGGTGTAACCGATGTATTCCAGGCGGATCTGCGCGTCGTAGCTTTCCAGCGGGAACACTTCGCGGAAGACCTCTTCCAACCCCTGGTCCTTGCGCTTGTCGGTGGCGGTCCCGCGCTGCAGGAACTCTTCATACGACAGGGTCTGGATGTCCAGGAGCTTGGGAAGTTCGAAATTGTCGTTGAACTTGCTGAAATTCCGGATCTTTAACTTTTCCATAATGTCCTTGTCTAAAGTGATTGTAGGGGTGCGCGTTGCGCACCCCTACTTTAGAAGAAAAGTAAGAACGATGAGGCTGAGATTACTTCAGCTCGACCTTGGCGCCGGCCGCTTCAAGTTTCTTCTTGAGCTCTTCGGCTTCGGCCTTGGGAACAGATTCCTTGACGGTCTTCGGGGCAGCTTCGACCAGGTCCTTGGCTTCTTTCAAGCCCAGGTTCGTCATGGAGCGGACTTCCTTGATGACGTTGATCTTGTTGGCGCCCGCGTCCTTGAGGACGACGTCGAAGGAGGTCTTTTCCTCGGCAGGGGCGGCAGCGGCACCGCCGGCGGCAGGAGCGCCAGCGAAGGCCATAGGAGCGGCGGCCTGGATGCCTAACCTGTCCTCCATCGCCTTGACCAGCTCGGCGAGTTCCAGGACGGACAAGGACGTGACTTCCTTGTAAATGCCCTCCAGTTTGGGGGCGAGTTCTTTAACGGCTGTTTCGGACATTGTACTACCCTCCCTTTTCACTTTTCTGTTTTAAAATTGAAACAAAATCGCGCGTCTTGGCGTTTAAAGCACCCGCGAAGCGGGTCAGCGGCGCGTTGAACGTCCCCGCCAATTTGGCCAGGAGCACTTCCCTGGACGGCAGGTCGGACAAAGTCTTGATCTGGTCGGAATTGAGCACGGCGCCGTCCAGCACACCGCCCTGCACCACAAAACCCTGGTAATCCTTGGCGAACTTGACCAGGATCTTGGAGATCTCGGAGGCGTCCGCGTCGCTGGAAACCAGCGCGGTCTGCCCCTGCATGCGATCGGCCAGGCCTTCCAGCTTGGACTCTTTGAACGCGATGCGGGACACCGAGGCCTTGGACACCAGCACATCGGCTTTCTTGCGCTTTAAGTCCTTGCGCAAATTGTCCATCTTCGCCGAGGAAATACCTAAGAAGCTGACGACAAATGTATTGCTCTTCTTGCTCAGGCCGTCCTTGATGGAAGTGGCCATCCTTTTCCTGAAGAGTTCGCCGACTTTCATCATATGGCCACCTTGATCCCCGGCCCCATGGTGGAGGCCACACACAGGCTCTTGATCAAATTGCCTTTGACCGCCGCGGGTTTGGCGTGGTTGACCGCCTCGATGACCTGCTGGGCGTTCTCGATGAGTTTATTTTCCGCGAAGGAGCGCTTGCCGATGCCCAAGTGGATGCCGCCCTGCTTGTCGGACTTGAATTCCACGCGGCCGGCCTTGACTTCCTTAATAGTGCGCTCCACGTCCGTGGTGACGGTGCCGGCCTTGGGCGTGGGCATGAGCCCTCTAGGCCCAAGCACTTTACCGAGCTTGGAGAGATCCCGCATCATGTCCGGCGTGGCGATGACCACATCGAAATCCATGAAGCCATTGTTGACCTTTTCGATCAGTTCCGTGCCGCCGACATGGTCGGCGCCCGCGGCTTCGGCCTTGGCCACCGCGTCGCCCTTGCAGAACACCGCGACCTTGACGGCTTTACCGGTGCCGTGCGGTAAAGCCACGGTGCCGCGCACGCCCTGGTCGGAGGCCTTGAGGTCGAGGTTGAGGTTGAAATGGATCTCGACGGTCTCGTCGAACTTGACCTTCGGGGCCTTGGACAGGCGGTTGATGGCTTCCTGCAATGACAAGGGAGCGCTGATCTCACCGACGGCCTTGCTGACTTCCTTCATTCTTTTGCTTAAATGGGACATACACTTATCCTTTGACTTCGATCCCCATCGAACGGGCGGTGCCGCTGATGGTTATGACCGCCTGCTTGAGATCGACGGTATTCAAATCGTCCATCTTCATCCTGGCGATCTCCTCCACCTGCTTGACCGTCAGGCTGCCGATCGTTTCCTTGCCGGCGGTGCCGGAGGCCTTGGCCAATTTGGCCGTCTTCTTGATCAGCGCCGACGTGGGCGGAGTCTTGATAATAAAATCGAACGACTTGTCCTTGTACACCGTGATGACGACCGGCAAAGGCAAAGGATCTTTACCCTTGGTCCTGTCATTGAAGGCCTTGCAGAACATCATGATGTTGACCCCATGCTGGCCCAAAGCCGGACCGACGGGCGGCGCCGGATTGGCCTGGCCCGCGGGGACGTATAACCTGATCTGTGCGACTGCTTCTTTTGCCATAGGAATTGCCTTTTGTTAAATCTTCTCGACCTGCCAGTATTCCAGTTCGACCAGCGTGGAGCGGCCGAAGATCGAAACGCTCACCTTTAACTTGCCGCGGTCCGGATACACTTCCATGACCGAACCGTTGAAATTCGCGAACGGCCCCTGCGCGATGCGGATGGCCTCACCCACCTCGAAGACGACCTTCGGCGAAGGTTTGGTCTCGGTCTCGTGGGTGCGCTTTAAAATATTGTCGACTTCGGTCTCGGTCAAAGCCTGGGGCTGCTTGCCCGGGCCGATGAAACCGGTGATCCCCGGCGTGGTCTTGACCAGATACCAGCTTTCCTTGGTCATGTCCATCTTGATGAGGATGTAACCGGGAAAGAACTTGCGGGCGGTGATGCGCTTCTTGCCGCCGCGGACCTCGGAAACCTGTTCCGTGGGGACGACCACTTCACCCACGTACTGCTTGAGGGCAGTGGAGGCGATGCGGCTTTCCAAACCGGCCCTGGCCCGTTCTTCCGCTCCCGTCTGCGTATGGATCACGTACCATTTCATGCTCATTTGATGGCTATGGATACTCCTTTTGAAAGAACAAAATCAACGACGCCGATAAAGACACCCAATAATACGGAACTGAAAATGACGATCAGCGTCGCGTCCACCAGCTCGCGGCGTGTCGTCCAGGATACTTTCTTCATCTCGGCGGCAACTTCGCCGAGGAAACTTTGCACTTTAGCGATCATGTGATTCTCTTTGTAAACGAGCAGGCCTGGCAGGACTCGAACCTGCAACGCATGGTTTTGGAGACCATCGCTCTACCAATTGGAGCTACAGGCCTAAATCCGCGCCAGGTCACGGCTTATATGCCGGCCGGTTATTTTTTCGTTTCCTTGTGATTGACGTGCTTGCGGCAAAAAGGACAGAACTTCTTCAGCTCCAGGCGTTCCGGATTCTGTTTTTTGTCCTTAGTGCTGTTGTAATTGATGCGATTGCACGCGGTGCATTGAAAGTGAATTGTCTCGCGCATGTCTTTCTTTTCCTTGCGCTCCCCCGATCCCTTGGGACGGGGTCACAGAAGAGTGTTGAATGATGACGTTTACAAGCCCCCGAGCGGGATTGAACCGCTGGCCTCGTCCTTACCAAGGACGTGCTCTACCAACTGAGCTACAGGGGCATAGTTTCGACCCCTGAATAGAGGAACGAAAAGTATACCCGCCCTTATATATATTGTCAAATATTTTTTATGCCAAACGCAGGAAGCGGCGTTTGCCCACCTTGATCACGCCCTTTTGCGGGGCCCAATTCTCGTCGGATATGACCGTTCCCTCATGGGTCACGGCTTTCTCCTCCAAAAGGCGGCGTCCCTCCCTCTTGGAGGGGATCATGTCCGCAACCATAAGGATATCCAGGAGTTTCTGGCCTGACAAAATCTTTATTTCCGGGATGCCTTCCGGTGTCTGGTGCTGGCTGAAGGTCTGCTCGAAATGCGCGCGCGCCTTCTCCCCCGCCCCCCTGGGATGGAACATGTCGACAAGCTCTTTGGCCAGCTGCATCTTGGCTTCCTTGGGATGCATGGCCCTGACCGCGTTGAGGTCGGCCTCGGTCAACAGCTCGTAATACTTGAGCATCAGCTCGTCGCTGATGGACATGACCTTGCCGAAAATGTCATTGGGCGCTTCATTGATGCCGATGTAATTGGACAGCGACTTGCTCATCTTCTGCACGCCGTCGGTCCCTTCCAGTAACGGGGTCATGACCACCGCCTGGGGCGGCTGGCCGTAGGCCTCCTGCAACTGCCGGCCCATGAGCAAATTGAATTTCTGGTCGGTGCCGCCCAGTTCCACGTCGGCTTTCAAATGCACAGAATCATAGCCCTGCAGTAAGGGATAAATGAATTCCAGCACGCTGATCTCCTTGCCGGACTCGAAACGTTTCTTGAAATCCGAGCGATGAAGGACCTGCGCCACGGTCAAATGCGCGGCCAGCTCCAGGACATCCTGGGGTTTGAGCTTGTTGAGCCAGCGGCTGTTGAAGACGATCTCGGTTTTCTTGGGGTCCAGGACTTTGAACACCTGGGCCTTGTAGGTCTTGGCGTTCCGCGCGACCTCCGCCGGGGACATTTTCTTGCGCAATTCATTGCGGCCGGTCGGGTCCCCCACCTGGGCGGTAAAGTCGCCGATGAGGAATTTGACCTTGTGCCCCAGGCCCTGGAACTGTTTCAATTTGCGTAAAAGGACGACATGGCCTAAGTGGATGTCGGGAGCGGTGGGGTCGAAACCGGCTTTGACGATGAGGGGTTTGCCCTGCGCCAGTTTTTTGGCCAGTTCATCGCGGCCGATGATCTCGGCGCTGCCGCGTTCTATCTTCTGGATGGCTTCTTGAGGGGACATAAAGCAAAAAGGGCTTAGGCCGCCAAAGCAGCCTAAGCCCTTGATTGACTTATAAACGCGCGCTGACGCCGATCTTCATGCCTTCGACATCGACCTTGATGATCTTGACCTGTATCTTATCGCCGGGTTTGAGGGCCGCGGCCTGGGTCTTGTCGATCTCGGAGGAATAGACCAGGGCTTCGGTGTCGTCATCGAGCTTGACGAAGACGCCGAAGTTGGAATTCATGACCACCTGCGCGTCCACCACGGAACCGACGGTGAACTTGGCGGCAATGCCGCTCCAGGGATTGGGTTGCAATTGCTTGATGCCTAAGGTGATCTTGCGGGCATCAGGATCCACGGCCAGGACCGCCACCTGGATCTCCTGCCCCTTTTGCAGGAGTTCCTGGGGATGGTTGACTTTCCTGGTCCAGGACATATCGGAAACGTGGATCATGCCTTCCAGGCCGTTCTCCAGCTCGACAAAAGCGCCGTAATCGGTGAACCCGCGCACGGTGCCTTTGATGGTCGAGCCGACCACGAACTTCTGGGCGGCGGACGTCCAGGGGTTTTCCTCGAGGTGTTTCATGCTCAGGGAAATGCGCTTGGCGTCCTTGTCCACGTTGATGATCTGCACTTCGATGATGTCGCCCAGCTTGAACATTTCCTGGGGGTTGACCATCTTTTTCTGCCAGGTGATCTCGGAGGAATGCAGCAGCCCCTCGATGCCCTTGTCGATCTCGACGAACACGCCATAGGGCATGATGTTGACGACCTTGCCCTTGACGCGGGAGGCGGCCGGGAACTTACCGACGGCCTCGTCCCAGGGATTGCTGATGATCTGCTTGAGACCCAGCGAGACCTTGGAATTTTCCTTGTCGAAGTCGAGGATGAGGACCTCGATCCTCTGGCCGACGGAAACGACCTCGGAAGGATGGTTGATGCGGCTCCAGCTCATATCGGTGATATGGAGCAGGCCGTCCACCCCGCCAAGATCAATGAAGGCGCCAAAATCGGTGATGCCCTTGACGACGCCTTTGCGTTTCTGGCCCTTCTTGAGATCGGCCCACAATTTCTCGCGGACCTCTTCGCGCTCTTTCTGCACCATCTCGCGGCGCGAGAGGATCAAATTGCGGCGCTGTTTGTTCATCTTGGCCACCACGAACTTATAGGGATGGGTGGTGATATCGTTATTGGACAGGCCCTTGAACGCGGACAGCGACATGGGCAAAAATGCCTCGACGCCGAAGACGTCGACGATGTAACCGCCCTTGACCGCGCGCACGACCTTGCCTTCGATCACGTCGCCTTCGTTGAGGTCGTCGGCGATCTTCTGCCACCCTTTAAGGCGCTCGGCCTTGGAATACGAAAGGATCAGGCGGCCGTTGTCGTCCTCGATGTTCTCGATCAATACCTCCAGCTGCTGGCCCACGGCCAGTTCGGAGGGATTACGGAATTCCTCGATGGGCACAAAGCCCTCGGACTTGAAGCCGATGTCGACGATGACCTCTTTCTGGGTGATCGCCGCGATGGTGCCCTTGCTTACCTCGCCTTCCTTGATGTCCTTCAAGGTGCTTGCATACAACTCTTCCATCAATGCTTTTTCTTCGCTCATTACTTGTAATACCTCTCTTTTTTCAGGAATTCTTTGAAGGGTGGGAATTCAAAGTACAGAGATTATGCCAGAAAGCCGGAAAATGTCAAATAAAAATTATGGCCGGCCATCGGGACCGCGTTTCCTGCCCTTTAAGGCCGCGATCTGTTCTTCTAAATGCTCGATCTGTTTATTCTGTTCCTTCACCGCTTCAATGAGCAGGGCCACCATATTATCGTATTTGACCGCTTTTATGCCATCCGGCAGGGTCACCACAAGCTCGGGCAAGACTTTCTCCACATTCTGGGCCGTGAGCCCCAGGCCTTTACTGCCGTCCTGCTTCCAGTTAAAAGTAACGCCATCGAGGCGCTGCACCTTGTCCAGGGCATTGGTGATGGGTTTGACGTTCTTTTTCAAACGTTCGTCGGAAGCGCAGGCGAAGGAAGCGGCGGTCATGGTGCTGGTAACGTACGCGGTCCCGTTGACCTGCAAATACCCGTTCACATCAAGGCGGTCCCAGATGCTCACCGAACGGCCTCCGCCGATACCCCCGCTTCTGCCCAGGATCATGAGCGTATTGTAATTGGCGGTATTTTCAATGGCCGCGAAGCCGCCGTTGTTCCCATAGCCGGTATGGTTGAGATTTGTTTTTGTAAAATACAGCCCGCCCTGCAGGTCCAGCGCCATGCCCGCGCCCTGGTTGTCTCCCATTTGGATCCTTCTCGGCCCTCCGTCAGCGGTTGATAAACGGAGATAACCTTCATGGTATCCGGCATTGTGGAATTCGATCGAGGCCAGCCTGCCTGTTGAATTAGTAGCTTCCGCCAAGGACAGGGTATAATTCCCACCGCTGCAGCATTCTCCCATGTTGTCTCGTGAAATGGCCGTCTTACCGTTGGCGACAGTTAAGTTATTGTGGATCGTGGTGCTGCCGCCACCGTTGTTAATATCCATCCAGCCGTTCGAAAAATAATTCAAATACATCCCATGGCCCCCTTGAGAATCCATATGCAGGTTACCGTCGCTGACACGGATGCCGGAGGTTGAGGTGTCGCCAAACCATCCGCCAAGCCGTAGGGTAGCTCCCCAGCTTGCATTGGGGCCGAGTTGAAGAGCAAGAGCATCACCTGATGATATATGCAGTTTGGCGGCCGGGCCCAGCGTCCCGATGCCGACATTACCGTTGTTCAACAGGGTCATGACCGTTGTGCCGTTGTAATTACGGATACCGGCATGAGGATTCATATCATTATTGCCGGAATAACCAATATCCAAGAAAGAAGAGCCGTTGCCCGCGGTGCCGATGGACCAGTGCTGGGACGCGCCGGAAGTCCCGGCATTGTAAGACCCGATCATAAAAGTGGCGCCATGATTGGTGTTGCCGCTCCCGCCTCCGAATAAAACCAGCTGTGGATAAATGCCGGTTATGCCGATGCTTGGACGGTCATTGCCGTCAGCCATGATCGGATTGGCAAGGGCCACTCCGCCAACTTGAAGTTTGCCCACCGGGTTGGTCAGTCCGATGCCGACATTGCCGACCGTATCGATCGCTAGCCCTCGCGTTTCGTTCTGTAAAGCGGTATTGCCATTGGTGTTCATGATACGCAGCTGGCTGGTACCGGTGCCGATCCCGATCTTGTATTCGGATATGCCTGGAGAGTGGATCCGGGTTACTGCGCCGCCGCCAGCCTTGTAAAGTTCCATGAGTTCCAGGGGCCCAGTCGTGCCAAGGCCGACATTGCCGCTGTTCAGGATCGTCATAAAGGTCGAGCCGTCATAGTTTCGGATGCCCGCGTGCGGATTCAGGCTGCTGCCGGCATGGTAGCCAATGTCAAGGAAAGTGCTGTTGCTGCCTGCTGTGCCGATCGACCAGTGCTTGTGAGCGCCTGAGGCACCGGCATCATAGCCGCCCAGCATGATGGTCGAGCCATGATTACCGTTACCACTGTTGCCTGACATCAACACGACTTGCGGATATGTGCCTGTGATACCCACGCTGGGCCGGTCGTTGCCATCGGTTATGATACCCGCTGTATGGCTGCCGGCGATTTGAAGTTTCCCGGTGGGAGTCATTGTCCCAATGCCGACATTGTTCGCGGTTAGTTTATCGTAGTTCCCGGTGGGAGCCGGATAATAGGTGGTCAATGTGACTGACCCCGCTGATAGTATGGAAACATTTAACATCAGAAAACCTACTGTGCAGAGTAAGAATGCAAAATAGTTCATTATCATTCCTCCGTTAGGTGATATATACATATTCCATTTTGGAATATGATATACCCGCCATCAGAGGAGTGTCAATAAACATCGTATTATTCGGTAAGATCAACGGATGCTGTAGATGGCCTTGAGGATGGTGTCTGCGATTTGCTGGTAGGATGACTGCGGGTCGAATTGCACCGGTGGCCCGAAGCGCACGGTGACCGGGCGACGGGAAGGGAATTTACTTCCCGGGGGCATGACCTTCTGGGTGCCGTCCAGGTAGACCGGAATGACCGGCACATTGGCCTTGACCGCGAGGAAGCCGGCGCCTGCCTGCGCCTGGGAAGGTTCATCACCGATGCGGCGGGTGCCCTCAATAAAGATCAATACCGGTTTGCCTTTTTTCAGGCGTTTGGTCGCCTCTTTGAGCGCGCCGAAATCCGCCTCTCCCCGCTTGACCGGGAACGAGCCCAGCTTGGGCAGGACCCATCCCAGAAACCCCTTGAAGAGGGAGTCCTTGGTCATGAAATTGATGCGGCGCACACAGGAAACGCCCAGCACAACCGGGTCCATGTTGCTGACGTGGTTGCTGGCGATGATGCACCCTCCCTTTGCGGGAATGTGCTCTTGGCCGTAGATGGTCCGGGGGAATAAAAAGAAGCTGACAATTTTGGTGAGGAAATATACGAAGTAATAGACCATGGTTATGGGTCAATCAGTTTGCGTCCGAATTCCAGCAGGTCCTTGGCACGTTTGAGGGACTTGGCCTCGGAATAAATGCGCACCAGGGGTTCGGTGCCCGAGGGCCGGAACATGAGCCAGTCCTCGTTCTCACAGATGAGCTTGACCCCGTCAAAGTCTTTTACCTCAACGACCTTCTTCCCTAATATAGCAGAGATGGTCTTGAGCCGGTTGAGGTCCGCCTTCTTGGCGTCCATGGAGTGGTCGAGCCGCTGGTAATAATACCGGCCGAATTCTTTTTCCATGTCATCGATGAGCTGTTTGAAATTGCGCTTATTGTAGACCATCATCTCCAGCAGCAAAAGACCGGCCAGGGTGCCGTCGCGCTCGGGGATATAATTGGGCAGGCCCATACCCCCTGCCTCTTCCCCGCCGGCCACGATCTTTTGGGTGACCATCAGGTCGGAAATGTATTTGAACCCCACCGGCGTTTCGTACAATTTACGGTTTAATTTCCTGGCGATGTGGTCGAGCATGGTGGTGCCGCAGAGGGTCTTGATGATGCCGCCTTCGATCTTGCGGTTGCGCGCCAAATGCAGGATCAAAAGCCCCAGGATCTTCTGCGGACTGACGAATTCCCCGCCCGGGGCCACCGCGGCGATGCGGTCCGCGTCCCCGTCGATAACCAAGCCTAAGTTGAATTTCTCTTTCTTCATCCTCCCCATGATGCCGGCCAAACACTCGGGAATGGGTTCCGGTTTGCCGCCGTCAAAGCCGGGATTGACATCCTCTCTCATCAACTCCAGGCGCACGGCAGTGCCTTTGAGAATTTGCCGGGACAGGTCGCGGCCGGAGCCATGCATGACATCCATGAGCACTTTGTCTTTGGCGTTTTTAAGCTTCTTTAAATCCAGATATCCACGGATAAAAGCCACATAGGCCTTTTTGAAATCCTCGACCACAATGGGCTCTTTCGCGGTCTTGACCTCGCTTTGTCCCAGATAAGACTCGATCGCCGAGGTGATGTCTTTGGGGGCCGCTCCGCCCTGCGCGGTCTTGATCTTGATGCCGTTGAACTTGGCCGGGTTATGGCTGGCGGTGATCATGATGCCGCAGGCGGCTTTTAACTGCACAACCGCGTAACTTAAAGCCGGGGTCGGCAAAGAGGTGTCGGATAAATGCACGTGAATGCCGTTGCCGGCGAGGACTTCAGCAAAGGCGCTGGCATATTCGGCGGAGAGAAAACGGTTGTCGTAGCCGACCGCGACTTTCTTTTGCGCGCCGCTGTTGTCCTTGCTTATCCAGTCGGCCGTGGCCTGGGCCACGATGCGGACATTCTTGAAAGTAAAAGTGTCGGAAATGACCGCGCGCCAGCCGTCGGTGCCGAACTTGATCTCGGAACGTGGATCGCCCATAGCAACCTTTCTAAACATACAAACGATGCTGCTTAATATACCGAATAACACTATCCGGCGTCAAATAGCGGATGGATTTTTTCTGCCGCAGACGCTGGCGGACTTCTGAAGACGAAACGGGAAACCATGCGCGGCTGACCGCGATGAAGGCCGCCATACGGATGATCGCGGGAAAATCCTTCCAGGTCGAAAGGCCCCGTACATTGTCCTCTCCGGTGATCCAGAACAATTGCGCTTTAGGATGCCGGGCGCGTAAAGCCCGTAAGGTATCGATGCTGTAGGATACGCCGCCGCGTTTGAGCTCAATGTCGCTGGAAATAAAATTCGGATTGCCCTTGATGGCCAGCTTGACCATGGCCAGCCGACGGCTGCCGGCCGGCAGGACTTTGCCTAATTTATGCGGGGAACAGAACGCCGGCACAAAAACCACCTGGTCCAGGCCCATTTTATCGCGGGCCAGTTCCGCCATGAGCAAGTGGCCGTTATGGATGGGATCAAAACTTCCGCCTAGGATGCCGACGCGCTTCATTGACGGATCTGCCCGCTGCCGTAGACTTCGTATTTATAGCTGGTCAGGCCTTCCAGGGCCATGGGCCCGCGCACGTGCAGTTTGTCCGTGCTGATGCCCACCTCCGCCCCGAAGCCGAACTCGAACCCGTCGGTGAAACGGGTCGAGGCATTGGTATATACGCAGGCCGAATCCACCCCATCCATGAACGCCTGGGCCTCTTTTTTGTCTTTGGTGACGATGGTGTCCGAATGATGGGAGCCGAAGGTATTGATATGGTCAATGGCCTGGCCTACACCGTCCACGACACGCACGGACAGGATGAGGTCCAAATATTCCGTGGTCCAGTCTTTCGCCGTGGCTTTCTTCACGCCGTTGGCAATGGCACGCGTGGCTTCATCGCCCCTGATCTCGCAGCCGGCATCACGCAGGTCCGCGAGCATGGCGGGAAGGAATTTCTTCGCCACGGCTTTGTCGACCAGCAAAGTTTCCATGGCATTGCACACGCCCGGTTTCTGGGTCTTGGCGTTCATGGTGATCTTATGGGCCATGTTCAAGTCGGCTTTCTTGCTGACATACACATGGCAGACCCCCTTATAATGCTTGACCACGGGAATGTGGGTGTTTTCCGCCACAAAACGGATGAGCTCTTCCCCACCGCGCGGGACAATGACATCGATGATGCCTTCCAGCTTTAACATCTCATGCACGGCGGCGCGATCGATGGACTCGATCAATTGCAGGGCATCAGCGGGGATTTTGGTCTTGGCCAAAGCGCTTTTGAGCACTTTAAAAATGGCTTTGTTGGAATGGATGGCTTCGCGCCCGCCTTTGAGTAGGGCCGCATTGCCGGATTTCAGGCACAGGGCGGCGCAGTCGCTGGTGACGTTGGGACGGGATTCATAAATGATGCCGACCACGCCCAGCGGTACGCGAATTTTTTTGATCAATAAACCATTGGGGCGTTTGATGGTCTGCAGGAGCTCACCGACCGGGTCTTTGAGCTTGGCGGTGGCCAGAATGGAATCCGCCATGTCCTTGATGCGTTTATCATTAAGGGTCAGGCGGTCGACCAAAGCTTTGGAATAATTTTGAGTTTTCGCCGCTGCCAAATCTTTGGCATTTTCTGTGATGAGATAAGCGCAGTTGGCGGTCAGCGCCCTGGCCATGAGCTTCAAGGCATGGTCTTTCTCCTTCGAGGAGGCCAACGCCAATTTGCGGGAGGCCTTCTTAGCGGCTTGCGCGAGTCTTAAAATATGAGAGGGTAAGCTCATGTGTCTTTAGCAGGAAAATAAGTTCCTACAGGTTCACCTTTTATAACGAAAGGCAAAACGTTTGGATTGCTTCCGGAAGCAATAATACAAGGAATGCCAGCATTAGTAGCAATCTGCACAGCATCAATCTTTGCTCTCATGCCGCCACGGGCAACTTGAATATTTAATGTACCTCCTGACATGGTTACTATTTCAGGAGTAATTTCTTTAATCTCTGGCATCAATTCTTTTTTGTCATTCAAGAAGCCCTCCACATCAGATAGTAGTATCAAACGCTGGGCATGAAGTAGCTCGGCCACCATGGCGGAGAGTTTGTCATTGTCGCCGAATTTGATCTCTTCCGTCGAGGTAGTGTCGTTCTCATTGATGATCGGCACGACGCCGGCTTTCAATAACGCATTGAGCGTATGGCTGGCATTGACCTTGCGGGCCTGGTTATGCAAATCATCCCAGGTCAAAAGCACCTGAGCGCATTTTAACTGTACAGTTTTAAATATCTTGCTATAAACATGCATTAATGTTGCCTGACCAATGGCTGCACGAGCTTGTAGAGCTTCCAGTTCTACTGGCCGTTTATGTTCTCCCAATTCTTTCATACCTAAAGCAATTGCTCCGGAAGAAACCAACACTACATCAACATTTTGCTTACGTAAAGCTGCCACTCGTCTAGCCAAATTCTGTATAACTGCAGTCTTAAGACGCAGTTTGGAATCAACAATTTGGCTTGACCCTAACTTAACAACAATGCGTTTGACTTGTTTTTGAATTGTAGTCATATTTTCATTTTACAATAATAACCGTATGGCCGCCATGACTTCTTCAAGCCCCTCGCGCTCTTTGGCGGAGACCGGGAATATGTCCTTGGTGACCTTACGCTTGAACCGGGTGAGGTTCTTTTTGGCCTCCGGAAGGTCCATTTTATTGGCCACCAGGATGCGGTGCTTGTGCGCAAGCTCCTCGCTGTAGAGATCAAGCTCCTCACAGATCTTGTAATAATCCTCAACGGGGTCGCGGCCTTCGGCACCGGACATGTCGAGCACATGCACCAGGATCTTGGTGCGCTCGGCATGCTTGAGGAACCGGTCTCCCAGGCCCTTGCCTTCATGCGCGCCTTCGATCAGTCCCGGCAGGTCCGCCATCACGAAATTCCTGTCCTCATCATCCTCATCTTTGACGATGCCCAGCACCGGCGCCTTGGTGGTGAAGGGATAATTGGCGATCTTGGACTTGACCTTACTCACCGCGCAGATCAGGGTGGATTTACCCGCGTTGGGGAAACCCACCAAACCCACATCGGCGATGATCTTTAACTCCAAACGTATGGTGCGCTTTTCGCCCTCGCCCGGCAAAGTGACCGTGCGGCCTTTGTTATTGCCGTGCCCGCCGGCCCCGCCCTTGGCCACGATGACCTGGTCCCCGGGCACGACCAGGTCGCGCATCAAAAGGCCGTTATCATAGTCCCAGACCATGGTGCCTACCGGCACATGCAGGACACAATCCTCGCCCCTCTTGCCGGTCTTGTTATTGCTGCTGGCATGCCCGCCCCTTTGGCCGACATAATGCTGTTTGAACCGGTAATCCAAAAGCGTGTGCAAATTGGGGTCCGCGACAAAAATAATGTCCGCGCCCCTTCCGCCGTCGCCCCCGTCGGGCCGCGGATAGCGCATGTACTTGTCGCGGTAATGGCTCTCACAGCCCTTACCGCCACCGCCGGCTTGTACTTCTATGCGTGCCTGGTCTACGAATGCCATATCTGCCCCTAAAATGATGAATCCCAGTACCCGGAATGTCACCGGATACTGGGATCCTGAAAATTCGGTAAGCGGTTAAAGAGTGATCTTCTCGATCTTAACGCTTGTCAGGTCCTGGCGGTGACCATGGGTACGGGCGGAATCCTTGCGTTTGCGGTACTTGAACGCAATGACTTTGACTCCCCGGGGGTGGGCCACCACTTCGGCCTTCACCAGGGCGCCCTTGACGAACGGCTGGCCCACGGTTACGGTCTTTCCGTCGGAAACAAGCAGGACCTTGTCCAGGGTGATCTTCTTGCCGGCCTCATGGTCCATACGGTAGGCCATGACGGTCTCCCCTTCGGTCACTTTGAATTGTCTATTGCCTAACTGCACGATCGCGAACATGCTACACCTCTTGGGTAACGATTAGAAAGTGAGGATTATACACATTAACTTAATACTAGTCAATTTTTACTTTTCCCCTGCCTTCGCAATACGGGCAGGCATGGAATTTCAGGGATTCAATGGTCTTGCCGGTGCGCGCGCGGGTCATTTCCACCAGGCCCAGCTGGGAAATGCGGTTGACCTCGGTCTTGGCATGGTCCTTGGTCAGGGCCTCGCGCAGGATGTTGAGCACCTTGCGCTTGTGGTCCTCGCGGTTCATGTCGATGAAGTCGATGACGATGATCCCGCCCAGGTCACGCAGGCGCAATTGGCGCGCGATCTCGGGGGCCGCTTCCATGTTGACCGCGAAGGCGGCGTCCTCCGGCGTGCCCTTGGTCTTGAACCGGCCGCTGTTGACGTCGACCACGATCAGCCCCTCGGTGGGCTCGATGACCACATAGGCGCCGGATTTCAGGTACACCTTGGGCTCGTAGATCTTCTCCAGTTCGCGCTCGATGCCCCTGGCCTCGAACACGGTCTGCGGCCCTGGATGGAAATGGATCTTGTCCACCATTTCCTTGCCCGCCAGGGTCTCGGCGAATTTGCGCAACTTGATGTATTCCTCCTCGGAGTCGATGACCAGCTTCTCCACCTCGTCCTTGAGCAGGTCACGCACCACCTTCCAGATGAGGTCGTATTCCTTGTAGATCAACGCCGGCGGCTGTTTCTGCTTGGAGAGGGCGCGGATCTTGTCCCACATGGCGGTCAGGAACTTGGCATCACGGGTGATCTCCTTCTCCCCGATGTCGATGGAGGCGGTGCGCACGATGAACCCGCCGCTGCGCACGAAGTTGAAGGACTTGAGGATCTCCCGCAGGCGCTGGCGCTCCTCGGGGTTCTCGATCTTCTTGGAAATGCCGTTATGCCGGTCCATGGGCATGTACACCACAAAACGCCCGGCCAGGCTCAAATGGGTCGTCAGGCGGGGGCCCTTGGTGCCGAAGGGGTCCTTGACCACCTGCACCAGCACTTCCTGGTCTTTTTTCAGCGGCAGTTCGTTCTTGCCCTTTTTGTTGTCCCGCGGCTGGGGAGCCGGCTTGTCCTCGGTCTTGTGCAGGAACATGTTGAGCAGTTTCTGCCCCACACCCACCTGCGGCTCGTCATCGATCTTTTCGATGTCCTTGAGGAACGGGTTGTCGGCGTCGGTCAGGTATAAAAACCCGTTCTTTTCCTGGCCGATGTTGACAAAAGCCCCGTTGATGGAGGGCAAAATGGATTCCACCTTGCCCTTGTAAATGTTGCCCAGCATGGACTGGTGACGGTCGAGCTCGATGTAAAAATCATCGAGCTTGCCGTCGACCACGATCGCCACCCGGCGTTCGCCCTCGGCGACATGGATCAAAATTTCTTTAGACACAATTGCTCCTTCCTTATGTTAAATGGCCGTTACGATCGGGCAGGCAGGCGCTATTTGGCGCCGGACGCGGGTGAGGCAGCAGGGTCTTTCGCGGTGATGATGTGGGGCGTCAAGAAGATCAACAATTCCTTTTTGCTCTTGGTATTTTGTTTGTTCTTGAACGCCTCACCGACCAACGGGATATCACCGATCAAGGGAACTTTCTTGTTGGTGATGATCACGCTGTCGGTAATAAGTCCTGCGATCACCAGGGTCTGCCCGCTTTCGATCATAACTTTTGTACTTGCTTCCTGTATAGTCAATAAAGGTAATGTGTTCTGGCTGTCAAAGGTCACGGTCCCGTCATTGGCCGAAATGGTCGGGTGCAGGTCCAGTGTCACCAGCCCGGGGCCGTTCACATGGGGCGTTACCTCGAAGATCACCCCGATGTTCTTGTACTCAAAACCTGATACCTGCAATTTTGCCTGTTCCGTATTGTACGTGTAATTCGGAATCGGGTACTGGGTGCCGACGACGATCTTGGCCGTCTGGTTGTCGAGGGTCACCACTTTCGGACTGGATATGATATTGGTGTCCGTCCGGGTCTTTAAGATCTGCAACACCGCCTGGAACGCGGAAAAGCTCAATGTCCCGTAATTAAAGCTGTTGTTCGTCCCTCCCGCGGCTGTGGGCGGGATAAATTTGTTGTTGTTCAGGAAGGGGAACGGCGTGCCGTGCTGGGCGCCGCTGGCCGTGGCCGCGACGGTCCAGTCGATCCCCAGGTTCTCCGTATTGCTAAGGTCGGTCTCGATGATCTGGGCCTCGATCAGGACCTGCGGGGTGACCGCGTCCAGGCTCCTGACCACGCCGTCCATGAGCTCCAGCGCGCTTTGGGTGTCGCGCACGATCAGGATGTTGGTGCGCTGGTCAAAATTGATGGTGCCGCGCGGGGTCTTCATCTTGCCCAGGGAATCGACCACGTCGGAGGCCTTGGCGAAATTCAAGGCGTAGGTTTTGGTGACCAGTGGTTCCTGTTCTTCCAGCGCGCGGGTATCTTCGCGGTGTTTCTTCAAGTTCTCGATGCTGGTGACCATGATGATATTGCCCTTGCGGTCATAACCGTACCCATAGGTCGAGAGGATGACATCCAGGGCCTTTTGCCAGGGCACATCCGTCAGTTGTATGGTCACGATCCCGGTCACATCCGGGCCCGGCACGATATTGACCCCGCTTTTATAGGAAAGCACTTTCAACACGCTGCGGATGTCCGCGTCCTGGAAATCCAGCGACACCAGCCCTTCGGCGCTCGGGGCCTGGACCACGGGCACGGACCCGGTGGCGGCGGCGACCGCAGCGGCCTCCGGCACGGCGTTCTCGGCCATGGCCGGCACAAGCGCAAATGCCCATATCAATATTCCCGCAGGCAATACCCAGCGCATCAGGTCCCTCCCTTTTTCAACTTCAACGCCACACGCTCTCCATCCTTGACCAGGTCCACATGGTCCGCCGCGATCGTTTCCACCTGCCACGGCCCTATCTGTTCGCCCGCCTTGACCACCTTGCCGCTGATGATGGCCAGGTTTTTCCCTTCCTTGTCCGCCAGGATCCCCTCCAGGGCCATGTCCGCGGCGGTCAGGTCCGAATCATACACCAGCACAACGCCGGCGGAAGAAACCATGGGGCCGAAGGGGTCGCGCTTACCGTGGCTGTCGTAAACGAAATTACCGCCCTGCTGCGCGTACAGAGGCAGGGCCATGATCAAACTCATCCCAGCGAGCAGCCAACCCGTCATTTTTTGACCTCCGCCCTGTCGGCCAGCACCACTTTCAGCGTGGCCTGCACCGCAAGGTTATTGGCCGGTATATCGCCGGTTTCCATGCGCAGCCCGCGCACCAGGAACAATAAATTGCCGGACTCGAGCTTGTTCAAAAAACGCCCGAACATATGATACCCTGAATGCGCGCTAACCACAATAGGCAGCGCATAATATTTCGTATCTCCAGAGGTAAGCAAACTTTCCGGGCCTTCTTTCGCGGGTACCAGCTGGTCGATGCTCACCCCGCTGTCATTGGCGATGCGGGCGATGTCGGAAAGCACCGCGGGTATTTCCTGCAGGGGACGGACTTTGTTGTTGAGCGCCTGCAGTTGGGAGCGCATGTCTTCCAGGCCCTTCTTGATGTCATTGATCCTCTGGGCATCCGCCCTGACCCGGGCCGTGTCCTGGGACAGTGTGGTGATCCCTTCGCCGACCTTGCGCAAAAACCCGGCCTGCAGCCGCAGGACCAAAAAATAATCCAGGCCCACGACCACCACCAGGAACAGGCCAAAGATCGTGTACCGCGCCCTTTCGTCGAGGGCGTTGAACCGGTTTACCAGGGGTTTGAGGTCGAATTTGAAGTCCATTATTTGAATTTGGCCGTGAGCGTGAAATTCGCCACGTCAATGACCCCTCTTTTTTCCCGTGTGATGGAATTGACCTCCAGGCCCGCCAGGTCCTGCATGAAGGACCCGTCTTTCTTGAGGTTATTGACGAACGCCCCGATCGACGCTATTTCGTTCTGGTCACGGGAAATGACGCTGCCTTCGATGACCAGGGCCTTTTCATCGAGGGTCATCCGCCGCAGCCACAGCCCCTTGGTCACGCAGTCGCTGATGGTATTGAGCTTGCGCGACCAGCCCGTGGTCCTGGCGGAGGTGACGTCCGTGATGCCGGTCATCCTTTTCTTGAGGTCCCTGACTTCCCCGCCCAAAGTGTCGATGTTCTTCTTCTGTGGCAGAACGCTCTGCCACACCGCCCGGTGCGCCAGCCAGATGCCGCCCTCGATAACAAGCAACCCCAGCAAAATGACATGCGCCAGGACCAGGATGGCGACCACGCCCCCGCCCACACCCCAGAACACCTTCGGGGGGATCCCTAACTGGACGGTGGAGAACGCCGCTCCGGCGGACCTTTTACCCGGTGATGCCGGTATCAAGTTGATGTCGATCATACGCCCACCAGCCCCAAACCGATCGCGACCCCCATTTGCGAAGAGGATGCGTGGATGCCCGGGCCCTCTACGGAAGGACCCAAACGGACGCCGGCCAGCGGGTCCCAGATCTTGGCCGGGATGCTTAAATTCTTCTCAAAAATGGAATCAATGCCCTTGAACAGCGAACCGCCGCCCAGCAGGAAGAACTCGTCGATCTGGATGTTCTTCTCCGTCATGAAATAATCCAGCGACAGGCGGATCTCCGACACCAGCTGGCCCACCACCGCCTCGCAGGCGGAAGCCACCTCGGCGCTGCGCTCGGCCTGGCTGCACTTGAGCTCCTCGGCCCGCGCCGCGTCTATGGCGAGGACATTGGCGATCTGCCGGGTCATCTCCTGGCTGCCGATAAAAATGTCCCTGGTAAAACAGGGCACCTGGCCTTTCATGACCAGTAAATTGCACACCGTCCCCCCGATGTCCAGCACGGCCTTGGCATTGACGGCCTGGGGTGATGCCGGGGGCAGGCGCTCGAAAGCATTGGCAATGGCGATCGAATTGATGGTGACCTTGGCCAGCTCCACCCCCGCCTGCTTGAACAGCGCCACGCGCTCATCGACGATCTCTTTCTTGACCGCGGCCACCAGCACCGGCATGCGCTTGTCCTTGCTTTTCTGGTCGAGGATAAAACAGTCGGTATAAATGCTGCGGGGATCGAAGGGGAAATATTTATCCAGGTCGAACACGAAGGCCTTGCGCAGGTCCTCCAGGGGCATGCGCGGCATGTCAATGTAGCGGATGAGCGACCCCTTGCCGGAAACCGAGGTCACGATGACCTCATTGGAGGGTTTGATGCGGGCCAGGACCTTGCCCAGCGCGGTCTTGGGGTCATTGCCGTCGATGCGTTCGATGGCCCAGGCCGTCAGTTCCGGGACGCCGCCGTCCGGGGCAATGACCACGGCCTTGATGGCGCTGGTGCCTATGTCGATGCCCAGCACCGAGACCTGCGGCCGCCTGGCCACCAGCCGCTCGACGCCGGCCAAATAGGCGTCGAACATCTCTTTGATGTCAAACTGCATATAATTTTATTTTAACAAGTTTCAGGCAGGTATCCAGACTAATTCTTTAAAAAGCGACCCCGCCTTCCGTATCTGGAAGGCGGGGTCAAGACAACCGAGAAGCCAATTACGGCGTCAGCACGCCACCGGTCGTGATCGTGTAGGTGGTGGTGCCCGACGTGCCCACCGTCATCGGTGTGGCCGCGACCGTATACGAGGCAGCGCCGAACGTGCAGCTATACACATAGCCGGACAGCGTCTGCCCGCAATACGCGGTGTTAAGGTACGCCGGGGACGCGCCCGTCAAGGAGGTAATATCCACCGGATAATTACCGTTCTTGGAGGTCGCGTACGATTCGGACGCCGTGGAAATGGCGCGGATCGTCGCTTTGGCCAAAGCATCGTTGGCGGAAATCTTCGCGCGCAACAAGTTCGGTATGGCGATCGCCGCCAATAAGGCGATGATCGCGACGACGATCATGATCTCAACTAACGTAAAACCCTGGGATGTGCGTGTTCTCATCATGGTCTCCTTCGTTGGGGGCTTGCGGTCATGATGAGCGCGTGCGGATAATGTATAGGATAAGGACATTCCAATCACAGCGCCCGCTTCCGGCCTCAAAGCCCGTTGTTAAATACCGCGGTTCTCACCTCCCTTAAGAAAGAACTAGGCCCATACAGCACCTGATAAAGCTTAGCACACGGAAAAAGCCTTGTCAATCTAAGGAACCACGGAATCCAGGTAGGTCTTGCGCCTGTCCAGATCTGCCTTTTTCTCCCTTAGATCAGCCATTTCCTGCTTGAGTTTTTGGCCTTCCACCGCCAGGTTCTCCAAAGTCGCCTGCAGCCGGACCTGTTCCTCGTTCGGCTGGGCCGGATGGGCCCTGATCTTGCGGCTGAGCTCTTCCTGCCTCTGTTTGCTCTCATAGATGGCTTTGAGCAGCTGCAATCTTTCCTTGGCGCCGTGGGCCTCTGCCGGCTCTTCGACCAGGCGGGCGTCTTGCTCCTGTTCATGATCAATGGCGCTTTGGTCGGCCTTCATCCCCCCTTTGATGCGGTCGAGCTTGTCGCTGACCCCGGCCAATTGTTTTTCCAATTGCGCCACCTTGCGGGCCCGGGCCGGGTTGGAGGCCTTTAATTTCAGGGAAGCCTGGTTGAGCTTCTCCTGCTCATCCAGCAGTTTTTGCAGGCGCGGCTGCACCTGTTCCATGCGCAGTTCAACGCCGGCGTTCTGGCCGGCCAAAAGCTCATTGCCCCGGGACAGGCGTTCGGCGCTGTCCTTGAGGCCCAGCAGGAACTGCGTCAGCTGGCTGGTGTCCGCCGCGTCCGTCTGGGCATAGGCGGGAAGGCAAAAGGCCAGCATCATAATAAAGGACAGGATGCGCATATTATTTTAAGGCCGATGTTAAATTCAGGATCGGCATGAACAAAGCGATCACGATGAAACCCACCACAATACCCAGGAAACCGATGATCAAAGGCTCGATCAGCTTGGTCAGGCCTTCGACCGCGGTGTCCACCTGTTCGTCGTAAAACTCCGCCACCTTGGAGAGCATTTTTTCCAGCTGGCCGCTTTTCTCGCCGATGGCGATCATACGGGTGACCATGGACGGGAACGCCGTGCTCTTGGACAAGGGCACCGCGATGCTCTCCCCTTCCCGCACGCTGACCTTGATATCGTCGACCAGGAGTTCGATGACGCGGTTGCCGCAGGTCTTGCCCACGATCTCCAGCGACTCCAGGATGGGCACGCCGCTCTGGCTTAAGGTGGCGAAGGTGCGGCAGAACCGGCTGACGGACACCTTGCAGATCAAATCGCCGAAAATGGGCAGGCGCAGCAGCATGCCGTCGATGCGCAGGCTGCCTTTGGGAGTCTTGCGGTATTGCGCGAAGGCCACGACCAGGGCAACGATGCCGGCGACGACCAGCGGGAATGCTTTCTGCATCAGCTTGCTGAAATCGATGAGCATCTGGGTCATGAGCGGCAGCTTCTGGTTGAGGGAGTCGTAGATCTGGGCGAACGTGGGCACCACCTTGATGATGAGCAGCGTGGTGATGGCCAGCGCCATGGTCACGACCACCGCCGGGTAGATCATGGCGGATCGCACTTTGGCTTTGAGCTTCTCGGTCTTTTCCAGGTAGAGGGCCACGCGCTCGAGCACCGAGGTCAACACCCCGCCGCTTTCCCCGACGCGGATCATGTTCACATACAGGGAGTCGAACACCTTGCCGTGCTTGGCAAAGGCCGCGGACAAACTGCTGCCCAGCTGGATGTCGTTGTGGATGGTGCTGATGATCTCCTTGAACGCGGGATTGGCGGTCTGCTCGCCCAGGGCTTCCAGCGACTGCAGGATGGGGATGCCGGCATCGATCATGGTGGCGAATTGCCGGGTGAAGACCACGATGTCCTCGGACTTGACCCGCTTGCCCCCGGCTTTCGCTGTCTTGGAGGCCTTGGACCCGTCCTTTTCCTGGTCGACGGAAACGATGACCAGGTCGCGTTTGCGCAACTCGGCGATGACCAGGTCCTGGCTGTCGGCGGACATTTTACCGGTGATCGTGCGGCCGTCCTGGCCGCGGGTGGAATACTTAAATGTGGGCATAGGGCCGTTTAATTGTAATTGCGCGCGATGGCTTCTTCGATCTCGGATTTGGTGGCGATGAACACCGCGACCCGGCAGCCGGTCCTGGACTCGATCTCGGACCTTTTGTCGGGGCTCAAGGGATTGGTCATCACCACGCTTAAAATGTCGCCGATCCTGTCTAAGGGGATCATCCTCTCCTGCTGGGCGGTTTCCTTGGGGATCATCTTGACGATGGCCGGGTCGATGGTGTATTTGCCCACCGCGATGTACGGCAGGCCGCACTGCACGACCAGCGCCACCACGATGTCCCGTTCCTCGACATAACCCAGCTTCACCAGGATCTCGCCGATAAAACCTTTTTCTTTTTTCTGCACCGCCAGCGCATGTTCCATCTGCCCCTTGGTGATGCGGTTGCGCTTCATCAGGATCTCGCCCAGGAGCAGGCGCTCACAATTCTCGTCCATCACACTTCCTCCGAAGAGATACGGTAAACTTCCTCCAGCGTTGTCTCACCCTGGCTCATCTTATCAATAACATCATCAAAAAGCAATTTCATACCCTGATATTCCTGGGCATAGCGGGCGATCTCATCGGAGGATTTTCCCCGGATGAGCATGTCCCGCACGCGGTCGTCGATCTGCAGCACCTCGGTCACGCCCAGGCGGCCCAGGTAGCCGGTGTTGCGGCAGCGGTCGCAGCCTTTGCCTTCATAAAGGACCGTGCCGGGTTTGATCTTGTGCTCGATCTTTTTGAGCGCCTCCGGCGGGATCCTGGCCGGTTGCTTGCAATGCGGGCAGATGCGCCGGCACAGGCGCTGGGCGCAGACCAGCACCAGGCTCGAGGCCACTAAAAAGGGTTCCAGGCCCATGTCCACCAGGCGGGTGACCGCGCCGGCGGCATCGTTGGTGTGCAAAGTGGAGAACACCATCTGGCCGGTGAGCGAGGCCTTGATGGCGATGTCCGCGGTTTCCCCATCGCGGATCTCACCCACCATGACCACATCCGGCGACTGGCGCAGGATGGCCCGCAGGCCCGCGGCGAAGTTGAGCCCGATGTCGCTTTTGGTCTCGATCTGGGTGAGGCCTTCGACCAGATATTCCACCGGGTCCTCGATGGTGATGATGTTGCGGTCGACGGTATTGAGCTGGTTGATCATCGAATACAACGTTGTGGATTTGCCGCTTCCGGTCGGTCCGGTCACCAGCACCATGCCGAAGGGCTTGTGCATGGCCTCTTCCAGCAATGCGATGGCCTGCGGGGAAAATCCCAGTTTGTTGAGGCCAAGGGAGAGATTGGCCTTGTCCAGGATACGCATGACCACCTTCTGCCCGAAGGTCGTGGGCAAGAGCGACACGCGGAAATCGATCTCCTGGTCGGAAATGCGCATTTTGAACCGCCCGTCCTGCGGGACCTGGTAATCGGTGATGTCCATGTTGGCCATGATCTTGATGCGCACCGTGACCGCGCTGCGGTTCTCCTTGGGGATGGTGAGGATGTCCTGGAGGATGCCGTCGATGCGGTAGCGCACGCGCATGCCCTCGGCGGTGGGTTCCATGTGTATGTCGGAGGCCCGCTGGCGGATGGCTTCCTTGATGATGAGGTTGACCATGCGGATGACCGGCGCCTGGTTGGCGTTGTCCACGTCCGCTTCCGGCAGGGGGTTTTCTCCCTCGATAAAATGCATGCCTTCCGCGGCCTTGCTGTCCTCGCTCATCTGGGTCAGGCCGGAAGCCGCCGTGGGGGCACCGTAGAACTGGTCGACGGCCACCATGATCTGCGTATCGGTGGCCACCATCACGTCGATGTTCTTGCCGGTGATATTGCGCAGGTCGTCGATGACGAATACATTGAGCGGGTCCGATACCGCCATGGTGAGCGTTTCGCCGAAAATGGAGATGGGGATGGTGTGGTAGAGCCGCGCGACTTTCTCGGTGACAACGGACTTTAAACGCTCATCGATGCGGTATTTGGACAGGTCAATGGACGGGATGCGCAGTTCGCGCACCAGCACCAGCAGCAGGTCCTGTTCCGAGACCACCCCCTGCGCCAGCAGGGCCTTGACCAAACTGGTGTTCTTGTCCTTGTTATGATAAAGGAACGCGTCCACCTGCACCGGGTTGACATTGGGCAGGGAATGAATGGCCTTCAGTATTCTTTCGCGTGTCGTTTCCATAAAAAGCAGCTGACCTCTTCTATAAAGAACTTTGGGAGTAATTTTTAAGGCGACTGTTGTCCCGACAACCTGCGTCACCGATTCAGAAACACAGCTCCGTAGGAGCGTTGTGTTTCTGGACATTTGGAAAAGGTTGTCGGAAAAAGACAACCGGAGCCGTGAAATTACTACCAAAGGTCTTAATCGGCGGTGGTCAGGCGCACCACTTCCTCCAGACTGGTCTGTCCGGCGCAGGCCTTGAACACCGCGTCCTCGCGCATGGTCTTCATCCCCTGTTCGCGCGACGCCTTCTTGATGTCGTATTCCGACGCGCGGGCCAGGATCATCTCCCGGATCTTCGGGGTCAGGGCCAGGATCTCCGTGATGCCCACCCTGCCCTGGTAACCGGTGTTGAAACATTTATCGCAGCCCTTGGGCTTATAAAAAAGAAGGTTATGGCCGGGCACAAGGCCATGGATATTGAACTGCCGGGCGGCCTGGGCCGTGATGGTGTGGCCCTCGCGGCATTTGGGACAGACCCGGCGGATGAGCCGCTGGGCCACGATGGCGATGACCGAGGAACAGATCAAAAACGGCTCGATGCCCATATTGATCATGCGCGTGATCGAACCGGCCGCGGTCGTGGTGTGCAGGGAACTGACCACCAGGTGCCCGGTCAGGGCCGCCTTGACCGCGATGTCCAATGTTTCGGGGTCGCGCACCTCGCCGATGAGGATCACATCAGGGTCCTGGCGCAGGATCGAGCGCAATGACGAGGGGAACGTCAGCCCCACTTCCGGGCGGACATTGACCTGGTTGAAGCCCGCTACCTGGAACTCGACCGGATCCTCGACGGTGATGATGTTCTTGCCCGGGGAATCGATATATTTCAAAATGGCATACAGGGTCGTGGTCTTGCCGCTGCCGGTCGGGCCGCAGGCCAGGATCATCCCGTGCGGGCGGTGGCAGCTTTCCTTGAGCCGCTCCAGGGCATCGGGCTGGAAGCCCAGCTTGTCCAGCTCCAGCATTTCCAGGTTCTTGTCCAGCACGCGCAAAACGATCTTTTCCCCCAGGGTCGTGGGCAGCACGTTGACGCGGAAATCCACGTCCTTGCCCTGGTCGGTGATCATGCGGAACCGGCCGTCCTGGGGCAGGCGGTGTTCGGCGATGTCCAGGTTCGAAAGCACCTTGATGCGCGAGATGACCGGAAAATGCAGGGACTTGGACATGCGGTCCATTTCCCGGATCATGCCGTCGACGCGGTAACGCACCCGCAGGCCGTTCTCCAGCGGTTCGATGAACACGTCGCTGGCACGGGCCAATACCGCCTGCTGGATGATGGTGTTGGTCAGCGTGACAATGGGGGCTTCCTGCGTGAGGTTCTCGATCTTCTGGCGGTCGAACACCTGCACGGGGTTCTTGACCAGTTCCAGGTCCCCCGCGCCCTTGATGTCCTTGAGGATCTCGGCCATGGTCGCCGAGGTGTCGCTTTCATACAGGCGGTCAATGGCCGCGCGCACATCGCGCGGCCGGGCGATGATGGTGGTGACGGACAGCCCGGTCAGGGCCTTGATATTGTCGATGGCGAACACATCCTGGGGGTCGGCCATGGCCACGGTCAAGTGGCTGCCGATGCGCGAGACCGGGATGAGGTTGTATTCCTGCGCCGCTTCCCTGGGCACGAGGCTGACGACGGATTTTTCCACGGTCAGGACGGAAAGGTTGATGATGGGAATGCTTAAGCCTTCGCTGAGGGCCACGCTCAACTGGTCCTCGGAGATGACCTTCATCTTGACGAGGATGCGGCTCAATTCCCCGCCGAATTTTTTCTGTTCTTCCAAAGCGCGCTTGATGTCCTCGGGGGTGGCGAGGTTGTCGCGGAGGAGGATCTGCTGGAGGCGTTCTTTTAAAGACAGCATCAGGCGGTATTGTAGTAACGTTTAATGGCGTCCATGATGTCGGTGGCGGTGCTGACAAAGACCTGCACGACGCAGCCGGTGACCGTTTCCACGTCTTCCATGGCCTGCACGTTCAAAGGGTTGGCCATGGCCACCGTCAAACTGCGGCCGATCTTGTCGACGGGGATCAAACAATACTGCCGGCACATCTTGGCCGGCACCACATCCGCCACTTCGGAGGCGATCTCATAATGGGTCAAAGGCAGGTAAGGAAAACCGTACTGGCTGGTCAGGGACTGGACAATGTCCTCTTCCTGGATGTATTTCAGGCCCACCAGCGCTTCGCCCAAGAGCAGGCCCTTTTCCTTTTGCAGCTTCAGGCCCTCGGCAAGCTGGGGACGGGTGAGGAGCCCGCGTTCGACCAGGATCTCCCCCAGCTGCTTATTGATGGTCTTGCGGAAATTCTTGTGCATACCTGTCCATTATAGGCGACCGTGCGCCGTTTTGGAATTAAAACATTGTCCTTCTTTTGCTCAAATTGAGCAGGAACCCCAGCATGGCCGCGAACACGATAAATGACGACCGGCCGTAACTGACGAACGGCAGGGTGATGCCCACGACCGGGAACAGGCCCATGACCATGCCGATGTTGATGACCACCTGCAGGACCAGGATGCCGACGATACCCGCGCCCATGGCCTGAGCGAACCGGTTCTTGTTATGGCGCACCAGTTGCAGGCCGCAATAGACCAGCGCGGCGTAACAGTACACTAAAAACGCCGCGCCCAGGAACCCCCACTCCTCACCGATGACCGAAAAAATGAAATCCGTATGCCTCTCCGGCAGGAAATTCAGCTGGTTCTGCGAACCGGACAGCCATCCTTTGCCCAGGAGCTGGCCGGAACCCACCGCGATCTTGGACTGGATGATGGTATACCCCGCCCCGAGGGGATCATGGTTGGGGTTGATAAAAACCAGCAGGCGGTCGCGCTGGTAAGGTTTGAGGACATGCCAGGCGAACGGCGCGCAGGCCAGCAGCAGCACGATAAAAGCGGTGAAGATCTTCATGGAAATGCCGCTCATGTACAGCATGACGGTGAAAATGCCGAAGATGAGGATGGCCGTGCCCAGGTCCGGCTGTTTAAAGATGAGCAAAATGGAAATGCCGGTCAGAGCCAGGGGCCACAGCAGGTCGTCCCACACATTGCGCACAGACCCGCCCCAGTGAAAAGACAATTGCGGCCGCCGCTGGCTGAAATACCTGGCCAAAAACAGGACCACGGCCAGTTTGCTGAATTCCGACGGCTGGAAACTCAACGGCCCCAGCGAGAACCAGCGCGTGGCACCCAGGGCCTGCCGGCCGAGGAACAAGACCAGCACGAGGAACACCACGCTGACCGCGTACACGGGATAGGCGATCTCGAAGAACTTGCGGTAGTCGGTCTGGCTTAAAATGGCCATGATCGCCAGCGACAACAGGGCCGCGCCCAGCTGGTCGTAGAACACCACCTGCCCCACGCGCACATTATTGAAGGACGCGCTGTATAAGGCCACCAGCCCCGCGGCCATGATCAAAATGGCATGCGACCAGATGACCTTGGGGATGTCTTTATACGCGATCACAGCGGTTCCCCAGGCAACGGCGGTTACGGGCGATCCGGGCATAACACCAGCGGCCTATCGCACAGGCGCCCGGCAAATACACAAAAAGCAGCATGGGATAAAGCATGGGCAAAAGCCGGCACATGCGGCGGAACGCGTCGAAGCCGCCCCAGGTATCCTGTCCGTCGGACAGCTTGATCTCGCTCAAGGCCTCCCGCATGGGTTCACAGGCCAAATGGCCCCACAAGTCCATGACCTTGAGCCGCGCCACCGAGGCCTTGCAAAAGACGCAATCGCCATCGTAAATGACCTTGAACTTATACGCATGCCGGCGCCGGGCCTCGATCAAGCCACGGACGGCCTGCGGATGGATGAACAACAGCAGCTGCGCCGGGAACAGGAAGAAAAAGATCGCGGGCACATCCAGGGTGAGGATGAGCAGAATGTGGAAAATAAACCCGGCGATGATCCCCGAACGCCTGGTCTTGGGATTGAACAGCCAGAACGGCAGGGACAGTTCCATAAAAATAATGAAGATCCCCAGCCAGTAGCAAAGCGACGGGTGCATGCCCAGCCATTCCTTGAGCAGGAAATTCTTGGTCACCCCGATAGGCGGATAATGCATGAGCGAATACATCGGATTGCCCGTCAGCCAGTTGCCGTGGGCGGAAATTTTATACAAACCTGTGTAGAAGAACGTGGACGCGACCTGCACCTGCAGCAGGCGCTGGATGAAGAACGGGCGTTTACGTTGCCAGGCATCGGGATCGCCCCGGCGGAGAGCATCGACGGAAAAATAATCGCCGTGATAAGGCGTCAGGCACATCAGGAACAGGGTCACCAGCAGGATGTCCCAGGAGAGGGTGCCGATGTGAAAACTGTTGAGCGCGTAAAAATAGTAACAACACAGGGTCATTAAAATACAACTGACCTGGGAGAACAGGCCGATCAGGAAACAGAACCAGGTGATGCAAAAGAACCAGACAAAGGCGATGACCAGCCAATCCGGGCTGTTCTGCGCCAGGGCCAGCGCTCCGTCGGTGAAGAAAATGGGATTGAGCGTCTTAAATGCCGTGGATAAATAATTGTCATCGAGATGGAAAAAAGACGGGATGACATGCAAGCCGGTGGTCAGGGCCACAAAGATACGGAAGAAGGCCAATCCAATGGACGGCCGTTCTTCAAGGAACAATATGTCCCAGGTCTTACCGGCATTCATAAGCCACCCCTTGCTCTCTTTCAAAAGGACGTGTCGTCAGCGACGGATAATTGACATAGGTGACCGTGAAACTGTCAAAATACGGGAATTTGCGCCGCAAAAAATCACAGAACGGCTTTTCCACGTCCCCGGAAAGCACCGACACCAGCGCGTTGCGGTTGATATTGTCATAACCGATGGCCCGGGTCTGCAGGATCTGGTGGGGATCGATGGCCTGGGCCCGGCCGTCCTTGATGCCGTAGACCTCGGTATACCCGTAACTGTCATCCAAATTAAAGAACATGATCCACCCCGCCGGCGGGAAAAGGAATTTCACCTTGGGCAGCCGGGCGCCGAAGAAGGGCTCGAGGTAAAAATGGCGGGTCGATTCATAGGTGAACACGACCAGCCAGACGATGACAAAAATGGAAATGAGCTTATTTCTCACCGAACACCTCGGCGGTAAATGTGTACAGCGCGATCTTGGGGGACCTCCAGCAATCCTCCGGCAGGCCCGCTTTCTCGCTGCAGAGATCCGAAAGGAATTGTTCCCTGCTCCACCCGGTCTCTGTCGCCACCTGGGGCAGGAACACCCCCTCATGCGGTCCCCCGTCACTGACGATCACCCCGTCGCGGCCCAGGACGATGGCGGAGGCATCTTTGACCTGTTGCGGCGGTGAAAGCACGGAAACTTCCACATCGATGTCTTTGAGCTCATCGGCTTTGACCGGCGAAAAACGGGGGTCCTGGGAGGCCGCGGCAATGGCCATGTCCCGCACGGTCGATGCCAGGGGCCCCTCGCCTTTGATATTGCCGATGCACCCGCGCAATTGGCCGTTCTTCATCAGCGTCACAAAAGCGCCCTGCACCTGCTTCAGGCGCGGGTCCGCCGTGTCCGCTGGGGTTTTTTTACCGCTCCTGACAAATGCTTCAACGCTTTGGCGGGCCAGGCCCAGTAAATATGTTCTCTCTTGTGCGGTCAACCCTTGGGCGCTTGTCTCTTCGGGTTTATAAAAAATGACCGCCCCGTATCCCACCACCTTGGATTTGTCCCCCGTGGCGTCACCGGAGTTGGCATATTTTAAAACTTCCGCCGAAAGCCCGTGCATTTTGGCCAGCATTAAAGCCACCGTCACAGGGACGAACCCGCACATTTCTATTTTGCGGCTGGCCATGCCGTTCCAGAACGCCTCGATGTCCCCGGCCTTGATGTGCTCCAGGGCCTGGGCGTCCATGGCATTGGCGGTATCATAAGGAAAATAATGCGACATGTCGGAGGAAACCAGCACCAGCACATCGTCGCGGCCGCCGATGAGCTTATTGAGAGCCGCGGCCAGGGCCCCGCACATTGTAAGGTCCGGTTCCCCCAGCAGCAGGGGTACGATCTTGACGGCCCCCAAAGTTTTCTGGATGAACGGCAGTTCCACCTCCAGCGAATGTTCCTGATCGAACACCTCCGGCCGTTCTTTAACGACAGGGGTTTCCTTCAATAAAGCGCTGCTGAATTCTTCATCGACGGGTACGGTGCCCAGCGGCGTACGGAAACCCCCTTTGGGCCAGATGGCCGCGCCCCGGAAGCGGTCATAATGGCTCGGCGCCAGGATGATGACGGTGGAATATTTATTTTTGGCCAGGGCCTTGAAGGTGTAGGCCGCCACCGGACCGGAGTACACATAACCGGCATGCGGGGCGATGGCGATGGGGACCTTGCGCCCGTCGGGGACATTGCCGGCCTGGGCCAGGAAACCCTCGACCTGCATGGAAAGAAGCAGGGAATTCGCCGGATAAAAAGCCCCGGCCACGTTCGGCGGTTTGATATCGTCCGCCATGGCGGGGGCCAGGAAGGAAAACATTAAAACGATCGCTGTTATTTGCTGTAGTATCGGTCTAAACTCCATTGCATGGCCTTGGGAAGATGGCGCAGCAGGAATACGCACACCAGCAACAAAATACTGTCAAAAACAAGGACGGCCCGCGGCGGCAAGTGTACCAATTCACCGAAACAGCCGCATTGGTCGATGGGCAGGGCGCGCAACAGGGCCTGTCCCACCACAACCACAAAGCCGGCGAACAGGACCATCGCCGCCCTAAGCGCCCAGGCGGTCCACAGGCCCAGCACTGTAAAGAGCCCGGTGAATAACTCCACCCACGGCAAAAAGCGGGCGACCGCCTCCTCCATGCCGTGAGGCAGCATCTGGTAAGCCTGGAGCGCGTACAAGAAATTCTGGTAGGGGCTCAGGAGCTTTTCAGCTCCGGAGACCAGGAGCACTAAACCGACGATGATCCGCAGCGCTGCCAACATAGGTTCTCAGCTTTTGGGAAAATAGGTGTTCAATTCATCCGTCAGGGACTGGGCGCCCACGACCATTTTATTATTGATGAAGTATGTCGGGGTCGATTCTACACCTAAGGACCGGCCTAAAGTCTTGTCATCATTGATGGTTTGGGCCGCGTCTTGCGACGACAAACAGGCGTTCAGGACGGACATGTCCAGCCCCGCCTCTTTGGCGATCTGCGTGAAGACCGGGTCCGCGCTCAAGAGCGGGCTCCATTGCGGCTGCTGTTCGATCAGGGGCTCATGGAATTGCCAGAACCTGCCCTGGCGCCCGGCGCATTCGCTGTAAAGCGCCGACTGCATGGCGTGGCGGTGATGGTTGAGCAAAGGGAAATATTTAAGCTGCACGCGGACGTCGTGCGGGTATTTGTCCATGTATTCCTTGAGCATCTTGGAGCCCACGCCGCAGGCCGGGCACTGGAAATCGATGAACTCGATGATCTGCACCCTGGCCTGGGGGTCCCCTTTGGCCCTGGCGGCGATGGAATCCATGGATTGCGGCGGCGTGCGGCCGTACAATTTGAACATCGCCACCGCGGCCACGGCCAGGACGATGACCAACAGAGTCACGTTCTTTTTAGACATATCATGCCCTTCTTGATCCCCGGGTTAACTGCAGAAGTTTACGCGCCACGGCGGGTTTGAGCATTTTCTCATCGACCCGCCATTTCCAATTATCGGATTTGGTCGCCGGCGTGTTCATGCGCGCGCCTTCCCTTAAGCCCAGCACATCCGCCAGCGAAAGGATGACCGTGTCGGCCTTGGACTTCATCAATGCCCGGATCATGGTCCAATGCAGGTCGCGCGGCGTGAACCGGCCCAGCACTTTGGTCAAATTGGCCTTCTCGCCTGGATTGGCCTCGGTGTGGTACCAGCCCTGGATGGTATTGTTGTCATGCGTGCCGGTATAAACCACACAATGGGCCGGGTAATTGGCCGGGACATGGGGGTTGGTCTTCAAATGGCCGCCAAAGGCGAACAGCAGCACCCGCATGCCGGAAAATTTGAACCGGCGCATCAGCGCCGGAACATCGGGGGTGATCTCCCCCAGATCTTCGGCGATCAGGGGCAGTTCGCCGAATTTGGCCAGCAGGGACTTGAAAAAGGTATCACCCGGCCCCTTGACCCAACGGCCGAACACGGCGAACCTCTCATGGGCCGGGATCTGCCAATACGAAAGGAAGCCGCGGAAATGGTCGATGCGCAAATAGTCGAACAGGTACAAATTATGCCCGATGCGCCTCTGCCACCAGCTGTAATTCTCTTTTTTCAAATTGGCCCAGTCATAGACCGGGTTGCCCCAGCGCTGGCCGGTCTTGCTGAAATAATCCGGCGGGCAGCCGCTGACGAATTTCATGCACCCGCGCGCATCGAGCTTGAAGAACTGCGGATAGCACCAAGCGTCGGCGCTGTCGTAGTTGACGTAAATGGAAATGTCACCGATGATGCTGATCCCCCGGCTGTTGGCGTAGATCTTGAATTTATGCCACTGGCCCTGGAACAGGTACTGGATGAACTTCTGCCTCTGGATCGCCGCGGCATGGGCCTTGGCGAATTGCGCCAGGGCCCTGGGCCTGCGCCGGCGAAGGTCCAGCGGCCATTCATTCCAGCATTTGCCATGGAACACGCGCTTGGCCACCACGAACGCGGCATAGTCATCCAGCCACTGCCGGCTGGTGAAGCAGAAATTATCGTAGTCTTCCCTGGCCCCGTTCTTCTTCCAGCGTTCGAAAGCGGTATCGAAGACCTTGTCCTTGAACGCGACGACCCTGGCATAATCCACGGAAGTTTTCTCGAAGGCGGGCACGTTGCGCAGGTCGCTTTGGGCCAGGAACCCGTCGAGCACCATCTGCCGGGGGCTGATCAAAAGCGGGTTGCCGGCAAAAGCGGAAAAACAGCTGTACGGGGAATGGCCGTTGATGCCGTCGGTGGGGTTGACCGGCAGCACCTGCCAGCGCTTCTGGCCGGCGGAATCCAGGAAATCGGCCATGGCATGGGCGCACGGGCCCAGGTCGCCTATCCCGTAGGGGGACGGCAAAGATGTGATGTGCAGCAGGATGCCGCTTGAACGTTCCATTTTATTTGCCCGCCGGTAATAGTGCCGTTACGTTGACCTTCAGCGCCTCTCCCAAATGCGCGAAGGCCTCGGCCCAGCGTTTGGCCAGGGCGTCGCCCGCGGCCTGCGCCGCGATCTCGGGATAAATGGTGCGGCCCATGACAAAATACATGTTCTGGGTCTTCCACAGGTCTATTTCCAGCTGGAGCTGTCCCAGCAATTCCAGGGCCATGGCGATCCTCTCCATCAAGTCCACGTCCTGCGGATGTTCCTTGAGCCGTGCCGTCATTTTACTGATGCAGCCCCCGGCCAGGAACGCGAAATTGGCCTGGTCGCGCTTGAAGGCCCAGCGTTTCATCTCTTCGACCACGACCCCCAGGCGCTCGATGTCGATGTCATCGCCTTCCAGCAGCACCGACAGGTCGCGGTTGAGGATGAACTCCACGATGACCGTGAACATGCGCGGCAGGGGCAGGCGCAGCTCGTTCTTGATCTGCATGAGCGGGTAATGGTGCTCATAGATCTGCCGGAAACTGCCCTCGATGTCCTCCATCGTGCTGCGCAGCACCTGGTTGAGGATGCTGACCTGCTCGCGCTTGAACAAATGCCAGAGCGAATAATTATGCGCGCCGAAATAATGGTTGATCTGGCCGATGACTTCCGGCACGTTGCTCTGCCCGAACGCGGCCAGGATGCGCTTTTGCATGGCGGCCAGGTCCGCGGACTTTAAATGGTCCACCCCGCCGATGAAATTATGGTCGCCCAGGTGCAGGACCGCGAACTGGATGCCGGCCTTTTCCAAAGTGAGGTTGGATGAGACCTGCACGCTGCCGATGGCCAGCTTCAGCCGCCCCGCCTCTTTGAGCACATAGGCCTCCCGGCGCACCGTATAGCAGTACATCTGGGCCTGCTCGGGGTAGTCCTCGAACAGGGACGTGACCGCGTAATGCGCGCCCACGCGCAAAAGGTCAACCACCGCCGGGCTGACCAGCTGGCGGTAGACCTGCGCCCCGTTCTTGTATTCGGGCACATTGCTGGGCGCTTTCTCCAGGATGGCCAGGAACTTTTCTTCCAGGTCCTGTCCCGTGACCTCCTTGGCCAGCTGTATGGCCCGGGCCGCGTACTGCAGGACCTGCACCGTCTCGATGCCGGAAATATCATTAAAGAACCAGCCGCAGGAGGTGTACATCAAAAGCGCGTTGAACTGCATTTCCAAAAGCTTGAGGGCTTTTATCTTCTCCGGCCCTCCCAGCTCGCGGCCGACCAGGTCTTTTAAAGAACTTTCCAGTTTTTCCGGGGCGCGGTCCAGGGCCACACTGATGTAACCGTCCCTTGCTGCCCAGGGGTCCTGGGTGAAGGCGGCCATGTTCTGTTCATACAAAGGCGCCATGGCATCGCGCAGCCAGTCCAGAGCCTCGCGCAGCGGCGCGCGCCAGAGCTGGTGCCAACCCGGGCCCCCGCCGGTCGAGCACCCGCAATTGGAACGCCAGCGCTCGATGCCGTGGACGCAGCTCCAGGAGGAATTGATGTTGAGTTCCACCTCCGGGGCGGCCGGGAATTTTTCCAGGAACTGGCCGTAAACCGTCAACTGCGCCAAGTTATTGGCCTGCAGATAATGCATGCAGTAGGCCAGGGCCATGTCCCCGAATTTGTGGTGATGGCCGTAAGATTCCCCGTCGGTGGCCGCATGCACCAATTGGTTGTCGGGACTGCCGGCGTTGAACGCCCCGGCCAGGCGGCGGGCAAAATTCTCCCCGTTATTGAGCAGTCCCTCGAAGGCGATGCCCTGGGCGATGGGGCCGTCGTAAAAGAACACGTGGATGCTGCGCCCCGACGGAAGCTTGCAGCGGTAGGCGGCGTGCGGGTCGACCTTGGTCTTGGCCTGGTGCGGCGCCAGGATGGTGAACTTGATCCCCTGCTCGGCCATGATGTCCAGGGTTTCCAGGTCCACCGCAGTCTCCGCCAGCCACATGCCTTCGGGTCTGCGGTTGAAGCGATGCTCAAAATCCTTGATACCCCAGATGACCTGCGTGCGCTTGTCGCGGTTGTTGGCCAGGGGCATGATCATATGGTTATAGACCTGCGCGATGGCGCTGCCGTGGCCGCCGAAATTCTTCTGGCTTAAACGGTCGGCCTCTATGATAGCGGCATAGGTCTCGGGCTCTTTCTTTTCCATCCAGGACAGCAGGGTCGGCCCGAAATTGAAACTGATGCGGGAGTAATTATTGATGATGTCGATAATCTTCTGGTTGCCGTCCAAAATGCGGGCATCGGCATTGCGGGCATAGCACTCCGACGTGACGCGCTCGTTCCAGTCGTGGTAAGGGTACGCCGAATCCTGGAGCTCGACCTCGTCCAGCCAGGGGTTCTCGCGCGGGGGCTGGTAAAAATGCCCGTGAATGCAGACAAAACGGTTCATTTTCCGCCTATTCTATACATACAATTGTTGAACGCGCGCACTTCGCTGTCGATCAGGGACACGAACGTGCGGCGGTTCTTGACAGTATAATTGATCTTGTCCTCGCGCGCCAGCCAGCCCAGGGCCTGCAGCACCGCTTCATCTTTTTCCTTGAGGGCCTTGCACAGCTGGTGGACATTGGCAGGGCCGTTCTGGCCCAGATAACGCCACACCTTTCCTGCGGTTTCACCGACTCTTTCTTTCATATTCTATTCCCTCCTGTCACTTTTTCAAAAACAAAATACCCAAAGGCGGCACGGTCAGCGCCAAAGAATACGGCCGGCCGTGGAAGGGCACCTTCACCGCCTCTTTGCCGCCCAAATTGCCCTGGCCGCTGCCGCCGTAAATGGCCGCGTCGCTGTTGAGGATCTCCCGCCACTTTCCCGCTTCGGGAATACCGATATGGTAATTGTGCCAGGTCATGGGCGTGAAATTGCAAATAACGGCGACCTTGGACTTGCCGTCAGCGGACTTGCGGATGAAGCTGATGACCCCCTGCCTGTAATCATTGAGGTCGATCCATTCGAACCCGTCGGGGGTGAAGTCCCGCTCGTACAGGGCCGGCTCGCCGCGGTAAAGTTTATTGAGGTCCTTGACCCACTGGTGAATGCCCTGGTGGGGTTTATACTGCAATAAGTGCCAGTCCAGGCTCTTGTCGTGTTTCCATTCGTCCCGCTGGGCCAGCTCCTGCCCCATGAACATGAGCTTCTTGCCCGGGTGGCCGAACATATACCCCAAGAGCAAGCGCAAGTTCGCGAACTTCTGCCAGTCATCGCCGGGCATTTTCGAGATCAACGAGCCCTTGCCGTGCACCACTTCATCATGCGAGAGCGAAAGCACGAAGTTCTCGGTGAAGGCGTAGTAAAAACTGAAGGTCAGTTCATTGTGGTGGTATTTGCGGTAAACCGGGTCCTTGGACATGTACAGGAGCGTGTCGTGCATCCAGCCCATGTTCCATTTCATGCCGAAGCCCAAGCCGCCGGTATGCACCGGCCGCGACACCCCGCCCCAAGCGGTCGATTCCTCGGCGATCATCTGGGTGTCGGGAAAGGCGCCGTAGACCGTTTCATTGAGCCGGCGCAGGAAATAGATGGCATCCAGGTTCTCGCGGCCGCCATACTGGTTGGGGATCCATTCAAAAGGTTTGCGCGAATAATCCAGATACAGCATGGACGCCACGGCGTCGACGCGCAGGGCATCAATATGGTATTTCTCCAGCCAGAACATGGCGCTGGAGATCAAAAATTCCCGGACCTCATTGCGGCTGTAATTGAAAATGCAGCTGTTCCAATCGGGGTGATAACCTTTTTTAGGGTCGGCATGCTCGAAGAGATGCGTGCCGTCGAAATAGGCCAGGCCGTGCTCATCGGATGGAAAATGCGAAGGCGTCCAGTCGAGGATGACGCCGATGCCGTTCTGGTGCAGCTGGTCGACTAGGTACATGAAATCCTGCGGGCTCCCCCAGCGGCTGGTGGTCGAGAAATAACCCAGGGTCTGGTAACCCCATGAACCGTAAAAAGGATGCTCCATGACGGGCAGGAGTTCGACGTGCGTGAAACCCATCTCTTTGAGGTACTTGACCAGGGGCTCGGCCAGTTCGCGGTAGGAAAAGGAGCGATTGTTCTCCTCCACCACCCGGCGCCATGACCCAAGGTGCATTTCATAAATGGAAAATGGGGCTTGCAAACTGTTGCGCCCGCCGCGCTCCTTCATCCATTGCCCGTCTTTCCATTCATAATCCAGGTCCCAGACAACGGAAGCGGTGCGCGGGGCCACCTCATTGAAGATGGCGAAGGGGTCCTGCTTCTCCACCTGGTAAAAATCCTTGTGCGAGACGATGAAATACTTGTACATCTCGCCTTTTTTTAAGGCCGGGATGAACCCCTCCCAGATCCCGGAATGGTCCCAGCGGGGTTTAAGCGGATGCTTGTGGCGGTCCCAATGGTTGAAATTGCCGATGACCGAAACGGTCTTGGCGTTGGGGGCCCAGACCGCGAAATACACCCCCTCTTTCCCGTCCACCGTCATGGGATGGGAGCCCAATTTCTCGTATAATTTGAAGTGATTGCCTTCTTTGAATAGATAGACGTCGTGGTCGGTGATCAGCGAGGCGCCGGCGGTCTGTGGCTTGGATACGGACGAAGACATTGGAACATTATATCAATTATATCTATATTTTGTACTAGATTCTCTTGTAACCGCAGCAGGAATCGCCGGGCCACGAGGTGTGCAGGATGTCGCGAATGGGAACGCAGTTTATGTCTTTGCCGCTGACGGTTTTATGGGTGCCGAAACGGCCGGCATAAATGCCGCAATGGTATTGGCCGGGCTTGTCGCCCTGCAGGTGTTCGCAGGGGTCGCCGTCAAATGCCCCGCAGCAGGCGCCGCAGCGTCCGCAGCGCGCCTCCCAGCGTTTATATTGGTCTTCCTGCCACTGCTGATATTGGTCCATAAAGGTACCGTCTACCTTCTCGCCCAAAGGTACCTGCTACCTTTTCCTACAAAGGTACCTGCTACCTTTTCCCCTGCACCAGGCGCGCCGCTCCCAGGATCACGGCATCGTCGCCCAGTTTGGACCGCAGGATGCGGCAGGAATTGAATTTCTTGAAGAAGGGGTCCTTGTGCACGGTCTTGTCGATGATGGGGAGCATGAAATGGCCGCAGGCCTTGATGACCCCGCCGCCGAAGATAATGGCTTGCGGGTTGAAAATGTGGTTGATGGACACCGCGGCGTACCCCAAGTTGACGGAGGCCCTGGCCAGCACGTCCCTGACCACGCGGTCATTCTTGGCCAACGCTTCCTTGAGCACGCGGCTTTTCATCGTCGCTAATTTCCCTTTGGTCAGCCCGATCAGTGTGGATTTACGGCCGGCTTTGACGCGCTGGCGGATGTCCCGCTCAATGGCCCAGCGGCTGGTCAAGGCCTCGAGACACCCGTGATTCCCGCAATGGCACCGGGGACCGTTGACGTCGATGATCATGTGCCCCAGTTCCGTGGCCGCGCCCTGGGCGCCCAGCACCAGTTGGCCGCCGACGATGGCACCGCCGCCGACACCCGTGCCCGGGAATATCCCCACGACATGTTTCAATCCTTTGGCCGCGCCCAGCCACGCTTCGCCAAGCAGCCCGGCATTGACATCATTGGTCATGGCGATGGGCAGGTTGAATTTGCGCTTTAACTGCCGGCTTAAAGGGAACCCCGTCAAATTGATGTTCGGCGCGGCCAGGATATGGTCCTTGTCGGTATCGACGATGCCCGGGACCCCCAGGCCGATGCCCTTGATCTGCCTCTTCGGCACACCGCAGGTGCGCATCAATTCATCGATGCTGTCGACAACACAGGCATAAATGTCCCTGGCCTTGACCCGCTTGGGGGTAGAGGTCTTGTTGCGGTTGATGACGCGTCCCGCGAGGCTGACCACCGCCCCGGCGATCTTGGTGCCGCCGATATCTATGCCGATATAATAGTTCATCGCGTGTAATGGTTGATGAAATATTCCTGGGCGTTGAAATCCCCGCCCTCTTTGACCCGCGTGTACAAATGGTCCGCCCCCAGGACGCGGGCCTTGCGCGTGTCCTTCCAGTGGTTCTCCATGACGAACTGCAGGTGGGACTTGATCTCCGGCTTGGTGATCTCAAACAGCAGTTCGATGCGCCGGTCGAAATTGCGGGTCATCCAATCCGCCGAGGACAAAAATACCCGCGGCGCGCCGTTGTTGTTGAAAATATAGATGCGGGAATGTTCCAGGAACCGGCCGACGATGCTGCGCACCTCGATATTGGAGCTCAACCCCTCGATCCCGGGCACCAGCGCGCACACCCCGCGCACCAAAAGCTTGATCTTCACCCCGGCCTGGGAGGCCTCATAGAGCTTATCGATGATCTGGGTGTCTTCCAGGGAGTTCATTTTGGCGATGATCGCCCCATTCTTATGCTCCTGCTGGGCCTTGATCTCCTTGTCGATCAGCTCGAAGAAATATTTGCGCAGGTCATGCGGGGAAGAGATCACCCGCTTCCACGGCGAAGGCAGGGAATAACCGGTGATGACGTTGAACACATCGGCGATGTCGCGGGCGAAATCGTCGTTGGCGGTGAAATACCCGATGTCCGTGTACAGGCGGGCGGTCTTCTCATTGTAATTTCCCGTCGAGAGATGCACGTAGCGGCGGATGCGCCCCTCCTCCTTGCGGACGATGAGCGTCATCTTGGAATGGATCTTCAACCCCGCGATGCCGTAAATGACATGGCAGCCGGCCACCTCCAGCTCCCGCGACCACTGGATGTTCTTTTCCTCCTCGAACCGGGCCTTGATCTCCACGACCACGGTGACCTGTTTGCGGCCCTTGGCCGCGTCCGCCAGGGCCTTGATGATGGCGGAGTCCTCGCCGGTGCGGTAGAGCGTCATCTTGATGGCCAGCACGTCCGGGTCCTTGGCCGCGGCCGCGATCAGGTCCACCGTCGGGTAAAAGGACTGGTACGGCAGATGGAGGATGAAATCTTCCTCCTTGATCTTCTCAAAGATATTCTCATAAGGCAGCTTGGCCGGGCTGAAGGTGGTGAAACGCAGATCCGGCCGGTCCACGGAATTGACCACGTCCCACAGGCAGGACAGGTCCAGGTCCCCTTTGGTGAAACTCACCTCTTCCTTGGGGAATTCAATGCCCGTACACAGGGCCTCCACCAGTTCCGGCGCAGCCCCCTCCTGGATCTGCAAATGCACCACCCGGGCCGTGGGCCTTTTCTTCAATTCCTTCTCCATGGCCTTGAGCAGGTTGGGCGCGTATTCCTCGTCAAAGGCCAGCTCGCTGTCGCGCAGCACCCGGAAAATGCATTCCCCCTGGGTCTTGTACCCTTTGAAGAATTCCTTGAGGTTCTCCTTGATCAAACTGTCGACGAAAATGAAACAGAATTCATCGCCCTCCGACGGCACGCGCAAAAGCCGGGGCACGGCCTTGGGGATGGGCACGATGGCCAGATGGGCCTGCTCCCCGCGCACGATGCTCACGGCAAAAGCCACGGTCTTGGACGGCAGGACCGGGAACGGATGGCCCTGGTCCACGGCCATGGGCGTCATGATGGGAAAAAGGGTGGTATCGAAGAAACGTTTGGCGTATTTTTTCTGCTCGGGATTGAGCTCCGCGGCATTGCGCAGAAAAATGCGGCCCGATTCCAGCGCGCCTTTGATGGAGCCGGTGTACAGGGCATACATGTCGCCGATCAAAACTTCGGTGCGGGACTTGAGCTCGGCCACCAGCTCCTGCGGGTAAAACCCGAACTGGTCGCGGCGGTTGTAGCCGGAATCCGCCAGCTTGCGGGCGCCCGAGACGCGGACCATGAAAAATTCATCGAGGTTGGAAGTGAAAATGGCCAGGAATTTCAGCCGCTCCAGGAGCGGGTTGCGCTCGTCGGCGGCCTCCTCCAGGACCCTTGTATTGAATTCCATCCAGCTTAAGTCGCGGTGGATGAACTTTTCTTTTAATTCCATGCTAATCCTGGTTCTTGACGGTCAGGGTCAATTTATTCCCGGTGATCTCCTCGAACAATTCCTTTTTCTCCAGGAAATTCTCTTTTTCCAGCAGGAAATTCGAATGCGTGTGCACGACCAGGGCCGCGTCCCCGTTGGGGTTGAACCGCACCTGCAGCTTCTTGACCTTTTGCTTATGGGAGCGGTCCAGCGAATTGGCGATGCGCAGCAGCGCGCTCAATTTCTGCACGAGGATCTGGTCCGCGGAGGTGAGCGCATTGTATAAAATGTGGGTCTTCAAGGGCGCGGAGCGGCGGTGGTAGCGCGCGATGCAGGCGATGATGTTGATCTCATCCTCGGTCAGGCGGAACAGGTTCAGGGAGCTGATCACGTATTCGCTGTGCTTGTGGTGCGCGCGGTTATTGATGAACATGCCCAGGTCATGCAGGTAGGCCGCCAGCAAAAGATAGGCCTTGTGGCTTTCCTGCAAACCCAAACTGTCCTTGAACCCGTCGAAGAGCTGCTCGGCGAGCGAGGCCACGTGTTTGAGGTGGTCCAAGTCCATCTCCCATTTGCGGCAGAGGAAATGCGCCACCGAAACCAGCTGGTCGAGCTTGTTGACGCTTTCCGAAACGTCGAATTTGAACAGCATGTTGGCCATGATGGCTTCCGACAGGGAAGCCTCGAGGATATACACATACTCGTTCTTGTTGAGCTTGAACAGGGTGTCGAGGATGATGGCAAAACCGGTGATGGTCGAGGCGATGTCCGCGGGCACCTGGTAGGTGTTGGCGATCTCCTCGGGGTTCATCTGCCGCAGGCGGGTCAGGAGCTCCTGGGCCTCACTGGCCTTGAATTTGAAGAAGTCGGAATCGCGTTTCTTGCTCGGCAGGACGTTCTGGATGTACGGGGAATAATTCTCGTCGATCAAAATGACATCGTCGATGACCAGGCCGGGATTGTTCTTCTTGATGAACAGCACTTCGTTCTCGATGTATTCCTCGGTGGCTTCCTGCACTTCCTGCAGGGAACCGTCCAGGTGGGACATGAACTGCGACAGGCGCAGGGTGCCGATGGGAAAACCGATGTTAAAAAGTGTCAGGCCTTTGGCCATGACCGAAACGTCCAGGCTGCCCGCCCCCAACTCGGCGATGAGCAGGTTCTTTTCCCGCACGGGATAGGTTTTTTTGAGTTTATGGGAGAGGAAATAATCGATGTAATAGACCACATCGCCCGCGTTGAGCACATCGATCTTAAAACCGGTGCGGCGCAGGACGGTGTCGAGGAAAATGTCGCGGTTGCGGGCCTCGCGCACCGCGGTCGTGGCGATGACCGCCACATCAGCCACGTCGTATTCCTTGAGCACGTCCTTGTATTTCTGCAGGACGCCGGCGGTCTGGTTGATGATCGCCTGCGGAATGCGGCCTTTAAGGAAGGAATGCTGGCCCAGCGGGATGACGTTCTTGAGCGACTCCACGATCTTGACGTCGTCGCCGTGGCTTTCGCCGATCAGGAGTTTTATGGAGGAAGATCCTATATCAATGACACCGGCACGCATAAGCCTTAATTATACACCTTTTTCCATTTTATCCAACAACCGCAGCAATCCGTCAAGGATCGTCAGGGGATGCGGCGGGCACCCGGGGATATACAGGTCCACCGGGATCAGGCCATCGACCCCATTGTGGACTTCCCTTCCCCCTTCAAAAGGGCCGCCGCGCAGGGCGCATGCCCCGACCGCTATGACGATCTTCGGATGGGGCATGGCTTCATACGTCTTCTTTAAAGCCAGCTCCATGTTCTTCGTCACCGGCCCCGTGATCATCAGACCGTCCGCATGCCGCGGGGAGGCGACGAATTGGATGCCGAAACGGGACAAGTCGAACACCACGTTCCCCATGGCCTGGATCTCGGCGTCGCAGCCGCCGCAGCTGCCGGCACAGACTTCCCTCAATTTCAGCGAGCGGCCGAAGATCCTCCTGGCCTTGTCATTGAGCGCCGCGGCCAGTTTAACCTCATGGTCCTTAAGGACCAGGTCCTCCTGCCTTGAAACAGCCATGCGGTGGTCCCGGGAGTAGGTGACTTCCGCATCCGCATTGAACAGGCATTTCCCCATGTCCACCGCCGGACCTGTCACCACCGGCCTGCCCCGGAACCGCTGGGGGAACGCCGGGATCTCTTTAGGGTAGGACAATGTCCGAAAGCCCTGTTTGAACCTGTTGACGAGCACTCCCCACATAAGTTCAGCTTCTCCGGTTAAAGGTCATGTCCGGCATAGGACAGATTGAAACTTTTATTGCACAGCGGGAAATCAGAGACCTGGGCGCCGCGCACGGCCATGGTAAGGGCCATCCAGTTGTTAAAAGAAGGGTCTTTGACCTTGTAGCGCGCGATCCGGGAATTGCTGTCCGTCGTGGCCACGTGAAGGGTCTCCCCCCGCCAGCCCTCGACCATGGCCAAAGCCATGTGGCCGGCCTTTAATGCCGCGGGTTGGGCATATATGTCCCCCTGCGGCATTTGGTCCAGCGTCTCCAAAAGAAATTCGATGGATCTTTGCGACTCAAGCCAGCGCACCAGCGCCCGGGCATAGACATCCCCCGAAAGAGCGGTGGAGATCGGGATGTGCTGGAAGCGGAACATCCCGGACGCATAATCCGTGCGGACATCCAGGCTGTGCCCGCAGGCGCGGGCCGTCGGACCGACGAGTCCCAGCTCTTTGGCCGCGCGGGCCGAAACAGCCCCTGTCCCCTCAAGCCGCGCCAGGACCGACGCCCTGCCGAAAAAGAGCCCGGATATTTCTTTCAGGTCTTTACGGGCGACCGATAAACGTCCGCGGAAATCTTCGGCCATTTCCCGGTCCAGGTCGAACAAAACACCGCCGGGCCGGCACAGGCTCCTTCCATAACGGTTGCCGCTGAGATCCATCAATAAATTCAAGAACTCCCCCCGGAGCCTGCCGAAATAAGCCGCCGCCGGCAGAAATCCTATGTCCGCGCTCAATGAGCCCAAGTCCCCCACGTGATTGGAAAGCCTTTCCAGCTCAAGGGCAATGGCCCTGATGGCTTCCGCCCGCGGCGGGGCTTCCGTATCGCTCAATGACTCGATGATATTGCAATACGCTATTCCGTGCCCTATGACAGTATCCCCGGCAATGGATTCAGCCAGGAGAACGGCCCTCTGCGCGGGGACATCCTCCATCATTTTCTCAATGCCCCGGTGCTGATACCCCAGCTGGATCTCCAGGTTCAAGATCTCCTCCCCGTGGCATTGGAAACGGAAATGGCCCGGCTCAATGATCCCCGCATGGACAGGCCCGACGGCGACTTCGTGCGCTTCCTCGCCCTCCACCCGGTAAAAGGGGTAACCCCCCGCAGGATGGCAGCGCACCGGTTTAAGCCAGGGATGCCCCAGGGGCGTAACACCGAATTGCTCCGCGATCTCCCGCTCGAACATATGGGCTTGCGCGAGTTCGGGCGTCAGGGACCCGAACGACGCCTTGCCGCCGGGGACCGTCATGGAAAAGACCGCTATTTCCCCTTCCTGGTCCATGCCCAGCATCGCGAAGATCCGGGTGTTCCCGCCATCCTGCGCGCAGCCGAACAAATTGACCAGCCGGGCACCCTTGGAACATTCTTCCAGGACCCTCCGGCGGAACGCGTCCTCCTCCAGGACGGGCACGCGTTCCGATCCAAAACTTGCCCCATTGCGGACGTTGAGATCTTCCTGTCCCACCTTACCCACCCCCCAAAAGCGCGCTGGCTTCATTGATCAAACCGTACAAAGGCCCCGGAACAAAAACCCCGGTAAAAACCAGGACCAGCGCCAAAATGACCAAAGGCGCGACCATAAAAAGATCCTCTTTGGGGGCCGCCACATCCGCATTGTCCGGCTTTCCCAAAGCCATATCCAGGATGATCCGCGCGTAACCGAAAAAGATCACCGACAAAAACAACAAATAAAAAAATATGACAACATACCGCCCGGTTGCGAGCGCTGCCTTGAGGATCAGGAGCTCGCTGTAAAAAATACCGAAAGGAGGGAAACCGGTGATCACAAGGAGCCCCAGGACCAGGAATATCCCGGTCGCGGGGACCGTGTGGATGGCCCCCCGGATACCCTCGATCTTCCTAGTGTTGAAATGCCGGTAAAGATTCCCCGCCGCCAGGAAGATCAATCCCTTGGCAAAAGCATTATTGACCATGTGAAAAAGGCTTGCCCAGATGGCGCCTCCGCCTAAGCCCAGCCCCAGGACCAGGATCCCCATATGCTCGACGCTGGAATACCCCAGCATGCGGCTGAAATCTTTCTGCCCTATGATAAAGACCGCGGCGATCCCCAAAGACAGGACCCCCAAAAGGATGAATACGGGGGAAATGAACTCCTGTAAATGCGCGTGAAAACAAATTTGGGCCACCCTGAAAACGGCCAGGAAGGCGCAGCCCGTCAAAGCCCCGGACATGAGCGCCCCCACCGGGGCCGGCGCCTCGCCGTAAGCGTCCGGCTTCCACGCGTGCATGGGGGCCAGTCCCATTTTTGTCCCATACCCCACCAGAAGGAAGATCGCGCTTAACTTCAACCAGGACGGGGAAAGCGAAGCCGCATTGGCCAGGATGTCTTCCAAAAATATGGTCTTGAGGGATGTCGCCGATACGGCCAGGAAAAGGGTGCCCAGGAGGCCGAGGGCGATCCCCAGGGAAGAGATCAACAGGTATTTCCACGTGGCCTCGATGCTTGCCCCGGTCCGGTAATAATTGATCAACGGCGCGCTCAATAAAGTGGTGACCGCGATGGCGATCCACAATAACCCCATATGCCGGCTCATGGTCACCAGGGTCATGGCCGATAGAAGGCACAGCAAGCACCCTGTCAGGATCCTGTTGGAACGCTTCCTTTTTTCTTTCAGGTGTCCCGTGAGATAGACCGCAACGGCGAAAAACAGGATGCTGATGATGTTCAGGACCAGGTGGCTTAAAGCATCGAACCCCAAGAAAGCATTAAAGTGAACATCCCGCGGCCCCTGCCAAAGAGCGGCGGTCGCGGACAGGTGGATGGACGCCGTTGACAAAAGCACGGGCTTGCGCAGGCCGTCCTGCGGCATGGCAAAAACAAGCGCGGCCATCAGCAACGGCAAGCTCAGCAGTAAAAATAATTCCATAGACCCTTAGTCCCTCAAGCTCGTTAAATTAGCCGTGTTGGCGCTGCCGAATTCCTGGTTGATATGGTTGATGATGATCCCCATCACCAAAGTCCCCACAAAAATATCCAGCAATATCCCCATCTCGACCAAAAGCGGGGTCTTTTCCAGCAATAAAAGGGCGAAAAGAAAAATACCATTTTCCATGACCAGGTAGCCGATGACCTGCGTGATCGCTTTCAGCCGGCTGACCAGCAGCAAAAACCCGATCATGATGATGGAAAAGGCGGATGGGACCAGCAAATTCGACGCTTCCCTGACGGGCAGGTCCAGCCTTGAGGAGATCAGGAAGGCCACGGCCGTCAGAAAACCGCCCAACAAGAGTGTCTTGCCGTAACCGACAAGGGGCTGGTCCTCCCGGCGTATGGACACATGCCGTATAGCCCAGAACAGCAGGGACGGCATTAAAATGACCTTCAAAAGGACCGTGGCAATGGCCATGATCACGGCATGAGGGCCCGGATGGACCAGCAAAGGGGTGGCGCTTAAAATGAACGACTGCAGGGCGAAGAGTTGTATGGTCGTCGCCAGGCGGCTGTTGCCCAGGATGACGATGCCTAAAAAAACGATCGCGATCAAAGCCAGTTCCAGCCACATACAGTTCACACCCCTTTGAGCAAAACAACCAGTACCCCGATCAGGGCCAGGACAAAAGCGCCGATCAACAGCAGCGGCACGCGGTTCAACCGCAGCCGCGCCATGCAGGATTCCACGACCCCTATGCCCAGCGCCAGCAGGACCATGCCGCCCAGGAACACCCCCGTTTGCATGGACGGCGACAGGCCATGGGAAGGGACCAGGACATTGACAAGCACCCCGCCCAAGACAAACAATTTGACCGCGCTGCCGTAGAGGATATAAGCCAGGTCCCACCCGCTGTGGTCCAATACCATCACCTCGTGGACCATGGTCAATTCCAGGTGTGTCGCGGGGTCATCGACGGGAATACGCGCGTTTTCCGCCAGCAAGACCATGAAATAGCTAAGCCCCATCAAAAGGAACGCCGGCCCGGCCAAATGCCAGGATGAGGAAGCGTCGCCCTTGAGCATTTGCGATAGGACGAGTTTCCCGGACAACAGGGCCAGGATGATAAGGTCCAGGAACAGGACAACTTCGGCCAGGCATGAAAAAACGGCCTCACGGCTCGCGCCCATGCCCTCAAAACTTGAGCCGGTGTCCAGGGAGGCGATGATGGTCAAGAACCGCGCCAGGCCGTAAAAACACACGAAAAGAAGGATGTCCCCCCAGAATGAAAGCGGCGCCTTCAAGCCGCCCAGGGGCATTAAAACGGATGAAACAAGGACCGTGGCCAGGCCGACGGCCGGCGCGGCCTGGAAGATCCACGTGGTGGTCGTGCTGTAAACATTCCCCTTCCTGAATAATTTCCAGATATCGTAATACGCCTGCAGCAACGGCGGCCCCCAGCGCCCCGCGAAAAAGGCCTTTGTTTTCGCTATGATCCCCAGCAGCAGCGGGGACAAGATCATGATCGTACCTATGTGCAACACGATCCCGGTTCCCATGTACGCCCCTTGCGTTCTAAACTATCTTCCAGACCAGCAATAATAAAAGAAAAACGAAAATGTAAAGCAGGTACACCTGCGTATGGCCGCATTGGATGATCTTCAACTTCGCGCATAAAGACCTGACGGCCCCAAAGGCCGGGCGGAAAATGAGGTCCTCGGAGGCTTCCACCACGTGGGACGACACCTCCTGGGTCTTTGGGAAATACCCCTGCAGTTTAGCGCCCTTAACGCCATAGCCCAGGACATTGCGGAAGATCCGCAAAATGGGTTCCGCGAAAGATGAAGCCGTGTACTGCATGCGGGCGGTCGGCGCGGAATATCCGCAACCCCATGTCGGCGCCCTTTCAACAGGCAGGCATTTCGCCGCCATCCTTTTAAATAAGAACAGGATGGCTGTCACCGCGATCAAAATAAACAGCACCAGGACCGCCGTCAAAAGAGGGGAAATGACCACCCCTTCCATCGCGGGAGAAAGCTTGACGGAGGCAATGGTGGAGGCGGCCGCCAGGGCAAAAGAGACCATGGTGCCGGGAAAAAGCCCGACCCACAAACATATGCCCCCCAGCACGGCCATGGGAACGCGCAAAAGCCGGGAACTCTCCTTCAGCTGGGTATTGTCCAGGGAACGGCTGTTGCCCAGGAACACCGCGCCGAAGACTTTCGCGAAGCACGCCGCGGCCAGCCCTCCCATCAAAGCCAGGGCAACAATGCCCGTGCCGCTGAAAACCAGCGCGTCCATTTTAAGATGGAACATCCCCTCGAACAACGCGCGGAAGACGAACCACTCGCTGATAAAACCATTGAACAGCGGCAAACCGCAGATCGACAAAGAACCTATTAAAAATAAATGCCCTGTCCAGGGAAGGTATTTCAAAAGCCCTCCCAGGCGGTCGATCTCCCCCGTGTGGGTCGAACGGATGACCGATCCCGCGCTTAAGAATAAAAGGCCTTTGAACACGGCATGGTTGAAGACATGCAAAAGGGCGCCGGCATACCCGATCAAAGCCACCAGCTCATTATGTTCGATCTGTCCCCACAAGCCGATCCCCAGCCCCAGGGTGATGATGCCGATGTTCTCGATGCTGTGGTACGCCAGCAGTTTCTTGATCTCGTGCTGCCCCAAAGCGTACAGAACGCCCCCCACCCCCGAGATCATGCCGGCCAAAAGCAGGACCATCGCGCACCATTGCGGGAAAACCTTGATGATCAGGATCATCCTCATCAAACCGTAAATGCCCATCTTGATCATGACCGCGGAGAGGACCGCCGACACATGGCTCGGGGCCGCCGGGTGCGCGTGAGGCAGCCATATATGCAGGGGAATAAAACCTGTTTTAACGCCGAAGCCCACCATCCCTAAAATAAAAAGCACCCCTGCCAGGGTAGCCGGGAATGAGGCAAGCGCCATCTGGTCGAAATCCATGGACCCGGCATGCTGCCCCATCAGAAAGAACATGAGCCATAAACAGAACGTGCCGGTATGCGCGGCGATCAGGAAAAGATACCCGGCATCCCTGACGGTTTTGCGGTCATCATGGAATACGATGAGAAAATACGAGGATATGGTCACCATCTCCCAGGCGAGCAGGAACAAAACGGCATCCTGGGCCGTGACCAGAAGCATGAGGGAAACCAGGGCGAGGAGATAAAAAGCATAATGGGCATTTAAACCTTTTTTTCCCTGGTCTTTTAAATAACCATGCCCGTATATGCCGGCCAAAAGGAACAAAACGGTGATCGTCAATAAAAAGAACGCGCTTAAAGGGTCTATTCCCACATGGAACTCGCCCAGTGGCATGCGGAGACCCAACCGGTAGTGGACCGGGACCCCGGTGACGAGGACGCCGATGGCGGAAACCATCCCCAAAACGCTTGTCAAAATGGTCAGGCTGTACAGGACAATGGTCATGGCTCAAGCACCCTCACTTCAGCCAGGATCTTCTCGCTGGATGCCTTTTCCTGTAAACATTGCTGCAATCTTGGATTTTGCAGGCAGAACGCCAGGCGGCTTAAAATGGCCAGGTGTTTTTTCACGGAAGGGGTCAAAAGGACAAAGACAACATAGACCGGTTTATGGTCCGGGGCCTTGAAATCCACCGCATCCTTCAAAAAGCACAGCGTGATGGAAGGCCGGTCAACGGACAAAACGACCGGGTTGCGGACATGGGGAATGGCGATGCCGTTGCCGACGGCGGTCGAGGTCACTTTCTCCCTGGCCACCAGCATCTGCCAGAGAGATGCCTTGTTGAGCTTCGGCGGGAGAGGCAATACATCGACAATGGCCTTTAAGACCTCTTCCCGGTCATTGCCGGGAACATCATAATAAATACCGCCGGCCTTTATGGCCTGGTATACGGTTTCCTCATGCTGTTTCTCCCGGTCCCCCAGCGCCAGGACCTCGGGGGTCAGCCTGATGTTCTTTTCCAGGGCCCAATCCAGCAAGGCGATGTAGTTGAAGCGGTACTGCTCATTGGTCCTGATGCAGGGCATGCCCTTCTTCTCGATCCAGTCATTGACCGTGTTCTCGGGGACCGCGAAGATCCTTACGATATCCTTGACCGCCAATTCCATTCTTACTTTCGCCCTTCCAGGAGCATCTGCCGGGCACGGTCAAGCGCGTCATCGATGCCCGGCTGAATATTCTTATCTTCAATATACTTTAATAAACCCGCCCGTTCAATCTTTTCCAAAGGTCTTGGCTGCAGGCCCGATATGACGATCCGTGTCCCGTCCTGCCTGGAAAGGCCGAAAATATTCTCCAAAGCGCTCAAACCCGTCGCATCGATGGTCGGGACATGCCGCATGCGCAGGATAAGGACCTTCGGTTTTTTCTCAAGCCCGCGGATGGTGTCTTTGAACTTGTCCGCCGCGCCGAAGAAGAACGGCCCGTTGATCTCGAACACTTCGACGCCTTCCGGGATGTCCTTTTGCGCGATACGTTCCTGGTCGACGATGTCATCCTCATCTTCCTCCTCGTCGGCCAAAGAATCCGTGATGTACCTCACTTCGGTCTTCTCGGCCATCCTTCTCATGAACAAAAGCGCGGCCAGCACGATGCCGAATTTAATGGCAACGGTCAGGTCGACGAATACCGTCAATAAGAACGTCGTCAATAAAACGATGATGTCGCTCTTGGGGCATTTGAATATTTTGACGAACAAATGCCATTCGCTCATATTATAAGCGACGCTGATCAATATGCCGGCCAGGGCCGCCATGGGGATCATCGAAGCCCACGGCCCGAAAAAGACCAATATCAGTAAAAGTGTGAGCGCATGGATGATCCCCGCGAAAGGCGTCCGCCCGCCGTTCTTGATATTGGTCGCGGTCCTGGCAATGGCCCCGGTCGCGGGGATACCCCCCATAATGGGCGAAACGATATTGGCCGCCCCCTGCGCGATCAATTCCATGTTGGAACGGTGGCGGTTGCCCGTCATCCCGTCCGCGACCACCGCGGAAAGTAACGACTCAATACCTGCCAATACGGCGATCGTCAACGCGGGTGAGCTCATTTTTGTTATGAGGTCCAGGCTGATATTGGGCAAATGCGGCATGGGCAAAGTATTGGGGACCCCTCCGAAGCGGCTGCCGATCGTCTCGACCGGCAGGTGGAATATTTGGACGATCAGGGTCGTGAGGATGATGGCCACAAAAGACCCCGGGACCCTGCGGGTGACCCTGGGCCAATAAACAATGACAAGCAGGGTCAAAAGGCCTATGCCGATGGCATGGAGATCAAGGGTGTTGATGTGTTCGGCATAATACCTGATCTTTTCGATGAACTCCGCCGGGACAGCCCCGCCCTTTAAGCCCCCGAAATCCCGGATCTGGGACGCGAAGATGATCAAGGCGATCCCCCCGGTAAAGCCCACGGTCACGGGATAAGGGATGAACTTGATGACGTCCCCGAACCTGGCCAGCCCCATCAGGATGAGCAGGAATCCCGCCATGAGGGTGGCCGTAGCCAGGCCGTCATAGCCGTATTTTGAAACGATGCCGTAAACGATGACAATGAACGCGCCGGTCGGCCCCCCGATCTGGACACGGCTGCCGCTTAAACAGGAAATGATGAACCCGGCGACGACGGCCGTGTATAATCCCTGTTCCGGCTTGACGCCGGAAGCGATCGCGAACGCTATGGCCAACGGCAGGGCCACGATCCCCACAATGATCCCGGCGATAAGGTCGGGAACAAATTTATTGAGGGAATAGCCTTCCTTTAATACTGTTATTAATTTGGGTTTAAGTTTATTGCGTCCCATGGATGATCTCTGGCAGGAGGATACTGCTTCAGTGGTGGCAGCCGCCGGCGCCGTGCACGTGGCCGTGGGCGAGCTCTTGCGGTGTTGCGGTGCGTTTCTCGACAATGTCGACGGCAAACGTCAGGTCCTGCCCTGCCAGGGGATGGTTGCCGTCGAGGGTGATGTCATCCCCCGCCACAGCGGTGACGCTGACCGGGAAATACTGCTCTCCGCTGCCGACCTCGAACATGTCCCCCACCTTCACATCGGCCCTGGGCAGCTGGGAGCTTTTGACCTTGTAGATCAATTGCTCGTTATATTCGCCGTAGGCCTCTTTGGCGGGAATGGTAACGGTCTTTTGCCCGCCCTTGCCCATGGCGGAGAGGATGTTCTCCAGGCCGGGGATGATCTGGCCCGCGCCGCTCAAGAAGACGAGCGGATGGCCGGGCTGGGACGCGTCGAGCTGTTTGCCGCTTTTGTCGGTCAGTATGTAATTAAAGGAAATCACCTGTTGCATATTCGTTCCATTATAAGGTAAAATTTATTTATGTCAAATCAAGGGCCTGGCAATAATCCGGTCCGCGGGGTGTGGCAGGGCCTGGCGGTCAATTTCCTGCTGGCGGTGGTCAAGATCGCCACCGGTATTTTCGGCCACACCTACGCCCTGATCGCCGACGGCATCGAATCCACCCTGGACATTTTCTCTTCCATTGTTGTCTTGAGCGGCCTGAAGATCGGCGCCATCCCCCCGGACCGCGACCATCCCTTCGGCCACGGCAAGGCCGAATCCCTGGCGGCCATGCTGGTTTCCCTCGCCCTGCTGGCGGCGGCCGGCGGCATCGCGGCCGGCAGTTTAAAAGAGATCGCCCATCCCACGCAAACCCCGGCGCCATTTACCCTCTTCGTCCTTGTGGGGGTCATCATCGCCAAAGAATTCCTGTTCCGCCGCCTCATCCACGTCGGCAAACACGCCCACAGCCTGTCGGTGCAGGTGGATGCCTGGCATCACCGCTCGGACGCGATGACCTCGCTGGCGGCTTTGGTCGGCATATCGATAGTGCTTTTTGGCGGGGACAGGTTCAAAGGGGCGGATGACTGGGCGGCGCTGCTGGCGAGCATCATCATCGGGTATAACGGCATCAGCCTGCTGAACATGGCGGTGCGGGAGATCATGGATGCCGCGCCCGACCCGGCCATTGTCAACGCGGTAAGGAACGTGGCCACCTCGGTCGAAGGGATCAGGGGCATCGAAAAATGCCGGGTGCGCAAAAGCGGGACGCAGTATTTTGTGGAAATTCACGTGGAGGTCGACGGGAGCATGACCGTGCTGGCATCCCACGAGCTTGGCCACCAGGTCAAGGACAAACTGATCGCTTCATCCCTGCCCCTGGCCGATGTGGTCGTGCACATCGAACCGGCCGGTCTTACACCCCGGCCAGACGCTCTTCTTTCTTAGGCTCTTTCATCCCCACCAGAGGCCATACGCTCACGACCGGAGTGACGCGGAAGATCACCGGCGTCAAACTTTCGATGCCGACGCTCCTGATGCGCTCGATCATGGCGGGGTCGATGTCCATCTCGACACCCTTGCCGTCCTTACGGACCTTCCAGTTGATGTTGTTGGCGTTGAGGTCGATACCGCCGTAATCCGACTCGAACCGAGTTTTATCACTTTCTGACACCTTCATTGCTGGATCGGCCAACTTATGATTCTTTACCGCTTCTATGAAAGAGTTTAACCCCTTTTCATCCGCAGTAATGATACGAAAATTACCCTTTATAGTACCCTGGCTCACAACCTCTCTCCATGTACGATCCCTGTCCGGATCAAACACTTCAATTTTTAAATCGAAAATTCTAAAGCGCCTTCCTATGTCAAGCGGTGTCATATCCAAACTTGTTCTTCCATAAACAATGAATTTTTCATTTATTGATTTCTTATCCCAAATTACTACACCAGGAGCAGCTGCTAAAGGGCTTCCTTTCTGGAGAACTATTTGTTGCCTTTCTTCAATTTCCTGCCTAGTCCCCTCATATATGCGCCTATTTTGATCGAAAGAAACGTATCCGGTTATCCCGGCCAATGTTACCCCTGAAGCTAAAATAACCCAGAGTGGCCTCAGTCCTTTTGATTGCACAGTCTGAACAAAATCCCCCCAAGGATTTGCCGCCTTCCCCATCATCGCGGCGTCGGTTTGGGCGGCGGGTTCATAATAATCGAACACATAGTCGCGGGCTTCCAGGGCCTGGCGGCTCAACGTCCCGGCCGTAACCTGCCGCACCGCTTCCTCGCGGGTCAGGTCAAAAATAGCGTCGAGGATCTGCTTGCGCAGTTCCGGAGCGGCTTCCGCGATCACGAACAGCACGCGCGGGCTGTGCTGAAGATAACGGTCGGATAACAACTGGCGCTTGAGCACGTCCATGATAACGTCAGCCCAGCGGGTGTCGAAGGCCGAAGTGACGCCACGGCGTTCCTGCTCGGCAAAGAATGTCTTGGTCCATTCGCCGTGCGCGGCCCAGACCTGGTCGAAAATTTCCGGGGTCAGCGGGGTGCCTGCCTTGACCTCATTCACGTTCTTGTTCGGCACCACTCCCCTGTCCGCAACCACTTCCGGGTCCTTGATAAAGCCGTCCTTGGTGACCTTGGCCTTGTGGTGGAACGCCGTCCACAGCCAGCCCACGAAGATGCGGTAGGTGGCCAGGTCATTCATGAACCGCAGGCCAAGCTCGTAATCGTCGATGGCCGCGGCATAATTGCCGTTGAGGATCTGGAAGCCGTACTGGGCCCCCATGTAGTACGCATGCTGCACGCGCTCGATGGTGATGTCCCCTTTGGGGATGGCGTACAGGTCATTCCATAATTGGTCATTGAACAGGTCTTCGGGTTTGCTGAATTTCTCCTTGGAGATAGTCCAGGGGGATATTTTCCCGTCCGCGTTCAATAATTTGAGCGTTGTGAACATGGTGCGTTCGGCCGCGGTCAGGCCGCTGGCCACCGTTGGAACCTTTTTGCCGTCGATGGTCACCCATTCTTCCGGGGCATCCAGGAGGGCCTGCAGTTCCGCCAGCGCGGTACGCAATGGGCTGTTACCGGCCGCCACATAATCCTTGTCGGTCGTGGCCACCCAGCTCTGGCGGTAGGTATCATAGATACGCCCTTTGACCTTGCCCGAGAGAATGTCCTCAAGGGCGGGCTGGACGCCTTCGCCTAAATTCTCCTCCGGCACAAGAATAAGGCCGATAAGCCGTTCACGGAGCTTGTCGATCTTCATGAGCCGAAGCGCTTTCGGGTTATTCTTATAACGCTGGTAGGGATCGGTCGTGGGATAAAGCATGACCGCGGCCATGCCGCCGATGGGAGCGCCATTGGTCTGATCGCCATTTTTCATGCCGGCCATAAGGTTCAACAGCGCGTTGTAGCGCTGATAGGCCACGAGATTCGGGGAAGCCATGCCGACGCCCTGGGGATCAGGGAACACGCCTTCGTCTTTCCACATTTCAATGAGGCTGCCGATATAGTCCCAGCGCCCGACGTTGGAACCGATGAGGCGGTGGCGGAAGATCCACATGATGACCGGCAGCCAGCGGCCGGCATTGCCCTCTTCATAGAGGATCTCGATCTTGATGGTCCCCAGTTTGAGGCCGGACAGTTCTTCGAGTTTCATGAGCAGTCTCTCGACGATCAATGCTTCGGCGGGCGTCTGGACTTTGGGCACATAATAGTAGTTGCCTGAACCATTTTGTTTCAAAGCGCCATAGGTATTTAAAAAGTGCAGCACCAGCGCCACGGCGATGGCCGGAGTGGGCTTGCCGTTGATGGTGATGTGTTTGTCCAACAGGTGGATGCTGGGAATGCGTTCGATGGTGGTGGGCCTTTCGGCTTTTGCCTGGGTCAGCTGGTATTCTTTCTCACCTTTTTTATAAGTTTTTCCTTCGCCTTCCCCGCTTAAAAGTATGCGTTCATTATCCAGGCCGGCGAACACGCGGGCGGTCTGGTCCGCCGGGGCGCCGGCAGGGACAAACCAGGCCGCGGCGGCGTCTTCCGTGTCCGGCATGCGGACGGAAAGAAGCGCGTTGAGCTGGTTAATGGCCATGTTGATCGGGTCCGACGGGCCGGTGACCTGCAGGCCGGGTTTAGCCAGCGGATTGATGTCGGAGGGGATGTCTACGCCCTCGTTCAAACGCCATCTCAATTTACTGTCAACGTCGTTGAAATTATCCAGCATACCCTGGACGATCTCGCCGAAGGTCAGCGTATTGCCCTGTCCGTCGGTGAAGGTATCGGTGAATTTCGGGAAGGCGTATTTTTCCCGGGCCGGCATCTGGGAACCAAGCAGCAAACGGCGGTCATTGAGCGCCTTTGGAATATCGGACCCGACGGCCTGGGTCAATGCTTCAATAACCTTGAGCGGGTCAAGCTGGCGGCCATTGATGTCTTTGACCTTAAAAAGTTCCGGGAAAGCGGCGGCAAGCTTGGGATCCAGGGCCACCAGCGCTTTGTCACCCTGGCCGGGAACAGTGGGCGGGGCGTCGTGCCTGGCCTCCGGTCTTTCGCCCAAATTCCCGACAAAGATCTGTTTCTGCTCTTGGTCCAAAAAAGAAAGGACAAGGAGTTCTTCCGCGGGGATCTTGTCAGAAGACGCAATAACAATAAAGCCCTGGCCCGGGACCATGTGCCTGACGCTCACGACGGCTTTGAATTCACGCGCTATGTCATCCGGCGTCATGGAATTTTCCATTGTTTCCACTGAAGCAAAAACATACGGCCCTTTACCATCCTCCACGATCGTCAGGGCAGAGGTGGAAAGAAAAGGATGGCCGGTGGACGTGGCCTGGGCATGTTCCTCCGCCAATGTCGCGGATGGAAAGGCGCTATCAAGGTCTTCTACGACCCTCACCTTTTCCCATTTATTCAAATTGCTCCAAAACGGTTTGAAGAAACTTCCCGCCGCTTCCCGGTCAGAGCCGAGAGCTTTCAACATGTCTATTAAAGCCTTCCGGACAAGGCCTTTTTGGGCCGGATTGGAGGCTTGTTTATACTGTTCCAGCAGGCCTTTGACATCCGTCGCCAGCACAAATGCCGGGGCGCTCTGCCGTTGTTCACCCTCACCTAAAGCAAGGATTCTGTCCGCGTCGGCCCGGGCTTGCCGGCGTTTTTCACCTGTACGACTGGCCCACGCCGCCAAAAGAGCCCCGAGCCCAATTGCTGAAACGGCAAGCACAGCCAGGGTCAAACCCGGCTTTTTCTGGGCTAACTCGACAATGCGATTCACATACTCCGCGCTCGGCACATTGGATAACCACACTGCCAGGGTGCTTGTGATGTCTTTGAGATCAAACCCTGTCTGGAAGGAAACCATCGCGCTGTCAGCGGGAATGGCCGCCGCCAGCAGAGCGGCATTGTTGGTCACCCTCGGATGCGCCGCCATGGCCGCGTCCACCCCACCCGAGAAGTACTTGCGGGGGATGGTCTTGCCCTGGGATGTGTCTTCTTTAATAAAGTTAAACACGCCCTTTTTGTAGGCGGAGAGGTATC